>Ga0070738_10000032_pt1 | contig 415950 bp, 422 predicted proteins | sample Coa_R2_2_FD_66446 | JGI IMG/M metagenome (GOLD analysis project Ga0070738, IMG submission 66446) | Surface soil microbial communities from Centralia Pennsylvania, which are recovering from an underground coalmine fire - Coalmine... | ecosystem: Environmental > Terrestrial > Soil >... | reverse complement strand
CGAGTTACCCACCCGCCTGCTCAGCGCCTGACCGCAACTCCTCAACAAAAATGTAGTGGCGACTTTTCCGCTAAAGCATTGATTCGCCTCAGCCCACCCCCCGAGTTTGCGCAAGTTGGGCTAGCGCGCGGCGGCCGCGGGGCGCAGCCCTTCGATCAGCCGATTGATGTTGGCCGCGACGGCCTGCCAATCTTCGAGCCAATCACGCGGAAAGCGCGCCACGACATCGGCTGCCCCATCGATCCGCCGTTCGTAGAGACAGATGCCCGGCGTTGCCCCGGCGCCATTACGGGTGCAGCGGACCAGGAAGCTCTCGGGCGCCGCCGCATCGTAGATGAGGTCCTCGCCCTGGTAGGGGCTTTCGGGGCGGAACGCGAGCACTGCGAGCCCCTCTGGGCCGGACACCGGGTCCGCCTCCGCGTAGCGCGGATAGATGGTCTGCACGCGCTCCTCCGGCGCCATGCTATCACCCGCGCTCGATATGGTGACGAAGATCCGATCGAGCATCGCGGCCGCGCCTTGGGCCGGCAGGGTTTCGACGGCGGCCGGTTTTGGAGCTGCGTCAGCCGGCTTCAGGGATGGCCAGAGAAACGCGAGATCGATGCGCTCGTGCGCGCCGCCCCGACGCTGCACGCTGATGCGGACCGCCGTCGGCGGGACGTTGAAGGCAACGCCGCCCACCGTGATGGGAAGCTCAGGCGCGTCGAGCGGAACCGGCGTCCCCGGCCAGCGTGGCCACAGAACATAGACGATGTACGTCACGGCGGCGCACATCAGCACGATCAGGAGCAGGAGCTGAAACAGCAGCAGCCCGCCGGCCGTTGGACGCGACGCCCCCACTATGCCCTCGCGTAAGTCGCGCCTGAAGATGCCCAATGTCATTACGATTCACCGCCTCCCGAAAACGACCCCGTTATCGGCGCGAGCGCGTTAAGGATTAATTAAGTATATGGTGGCGAAGGCGCGCCGGCTCTGCCAAGCATCGCCGCGTATTCCGCACGCCGCCCCCAGCCGGAATTCGGCTCGCGGCAGCGGCCCGGTAAGCGAAAGAGCCTGCGAACCATGTCGGCCGAAGCGGTACAGTCCTTCTTGTCCCTGGCGATCGGTTTTGCGCTGGCGGGGGCGCTCGCGAGCGGCTATCAAGCCGCCACCAGCCGTCCGGCAAGCTTCCGCCTGTTGCAGCGCTCCTCGCGTCCGCTCGCCCTGGCGGCGGTCCCGTTCCTGGTTTTCGCCGCCCCCTTCATCATCATGCGCAACATCCTGCGTCCGCTTCCCATCGATGCGTCGCGATTCTGGGTGGTGATGTCGGCGACCATCGTGGCCGGCTTCTGGAGCCTGATGTCCGGCACCGTCGCCGTAGCGGCGCTGGGCGCGCTCGGCCTCCTCGGCGTCTGACACATCGCTGATCCGCCGGGGACGCGCTCGCCAAAGCGCGCGCCCCGTGGCACCGTCGTAATACCAGGGGGAACCAAGGATGGCGATCTATCAGCTCGATGACGAGCGCCCGGACCTGCCAGGGGATCATCGCTACTGGATAGCAGATTCCGCCTCGGTCATCGGCCGCGTGCGGCTTAAGACCGATGCCAGCATCTGGTTCGGCTCGGTCCTGCGCGGCGACAATGCCTGGATCGAGATCGGCGAGCGCTCGCAGATACAGGACAATTCGACGCTGCACACCGATCCGGGCTTTCCGATTACCATCGGTGCAGATTGTGTGATCGGACACAATGTCATGCTGCACGGCTGCAGCATTGCCTCCAACAGCCTCATCGGCATGGGTGCGATCGTGCTCAATGGCGCCAAGATCGGGCAGAATTGTCTGGTCGGCGCCGGCGCGCTCGTCACCGAGGGCAAGGAGTTTCCCGACGGCTCGCTCATCATCGGCGCGCCCGCCCGCGTGATCCGCACCGTCACCGAGGCGGAAGCGCAGATGATCGCCCGCGCCGCCGACGGCTACGTCAAGCGCTGGCAGCGCTATACCGCGGGGCTCAAGCGCATCGGATAGAGTCGGCTTCCGAGCCGTCGCGCGCTCTCAGTGGCATGCCGTCTTGACCGCGTGCGCTCGCGGCGGTTCAGTCAGAGAAACTTGAGCAAGGAGCATGCGATCATGGCGGCGATCCCGGACAAGTATCTCGATCTCCTGCAGCAGAAGACAACCTTCGCCAATCTCGCGACCACCATGCCGGACGGCTCGCCACAGGTGACGCCTGTCTGGTTCGACTACAAGGACGGCATCATTCGGGTGAATACAGCGAAGGGGCGGGTCAAGGCGCGCAACATGCAGACCGGTGTCCCGGTCGCGCTTGCCATCATGGATCCCGACAATCCCTATCGTTACCTGCAGGTGCGCGGCAAAGTCGGGCGCGTGACCGAGGCCGGCGCCGATCAGCACATCGATTCACTCGCCAAGAAATATCTCGGCAAGGACAAGTATCCGTTTGCGCAGCCCGGCGAGGTGCGGGTGATGTACGAGATTGAGCCGGCGTCAGCCTCCGGCATGGGATAAGCAAGACGCGTTATCCCGCGCGCCGCGCTTGCTCAGCTCTTGCGCGGCGGCTGCGGGCTGTTGGCCGGGTTGGTATCGTAGCGGAACATCTTTGCGACAATCGGCCCGCCTACCAATGGTTGGAGCGCGGCCTCGAGCGCATCCGCCTTGTCCTTCGCGTAAACCTCGTCGCCGCCCACGTAGAGTGTGAATGACTTTGTGTACTTCGCCTCTTTGACCGGGTCGTCGATGGTCGCCTTGGTCCACTCATAGAGCGGATATTTGTCGACACCGTTCGCCTCGGCCTCGCGCACATAGCCCGCGAAGGCGTCGTGCTGGCACTTCATCACCGCGTCATGCTTGCGCAGAATGTTGGTCACCGGGGCCATCCGCGCATCCTCGGGCGAATGACGCGCGACCGGCGCGAACTCGTCGTTCAGCGTGAGGCGGAGCTGATATTTCAGGTCATCGCTCATGGTCGCGCTCCCAATGATTGTCGCGTGGCATCCGGCAATGGAATAAATCTCAGCAATCCATCGCGCTTCCGCAAGAGGCAAATCAGGGCTCCGCTCAAACCGACAGCCCAAACGACTCCATCAGGCCGCGACGGCCGGCCGGCGTGATCATCAACGCGCGGCTGCCCGACAGGCGCTCCACCCATTTGAGCGCGAAGCAGCGCTGCGCGAGCGCCGCCCCCACTGCGCCGCCGATATGCGGCCGGCGTTCCGTCCAATCGAGGCATGGCCGGCAGAACACGCGCCGCTTGGCCTGTGCGGCGGAAAGATCGACGCCGAGCTTGCTCAGGAATGCGAGGCCGGCCGGCGTCACTTCGCCCGCCTCGGCACCCAGCACGATGAAGGCGCGCGCAGCGAGTTGATCGGCGAGACCGACCCCGAGGACGCCGGCGATATGATCGTAGCAGGTACGTGCATAGCGCATCTCATCGTCGATCCTGGTCCTTGGCTGAAAGCGCGGCGGCCCGTTCAGGGCGACATTCATGATCCCTTCGAGCATCTGCCCGACCTCTGGCCCGGCCAGCTGATAGTACCGATGCCGGCCCTGCTTCATCAGGACGAGAAGCCGCGCCGCGTGCAGCTTGCTCAAATGCCCGCTGGTTGTTTGCGGTGACACGCCGGCCGCCGATGCCAGCTCGGTTGCGGTCAGCGCGCGACCGCCCAGCAAGGCGCAAAGCATGCTGGCGCGCGCGGGGTCGCCCACCAGGGCTGCAACCTCGGCGATCTGTGGTGCGTTCGACATGGCCCGAATATGTGCGGCCGGCCAAGCGATTGCCACCGTCGCCACTTCGTTCGCGGCCGAAGTAACCGGGGTGGCAAGCGGCGCAGGCGCTCACGATCTCCCGTGGACATCGTGGAGGTGATCGTGAACAGCAAGCACATAGTAGGCCCGCATGAGTGGGGAAGGAAAGACAAGGGAATTTTCTATGGCTGGTTCGTCGTCTTCGCCGGATTTGCGGTGACCCTCGTGGGATTCGGCGGTGTCTATTCCTTCACAGCATTCTTCGAGTCGTTGCAGCGGGAGTTCGGCGCCTCGCGCGGCTCGGTTTCGTTCGTCTTCTCGCTCTCCGCCTTTCTGTATTTCGGCCTGGGCAGCGTGAGCGGGCCGCTCGCCGACCGCGTCGGATCGCGCCGACTGGTGCTCACCGGCATGGTGCTGGTCGGCCTCGGGCTTGTGGTAGCGAGCGCGGCGCAAAGCCTGACCCATATCTACGCCTCCTATGCGCTCGGGATCGGAATTGGGGTTGGCTTCTCCTATGTGCCGGCAATGGGCGTCGTGCAGAGATGGTTCATCCAACACCGTGCGCTCGCATCGGGCCTTGCCAGCAGCGGCATCGGGGCCGGCACGCTGGTGGCGCCGCCACTTGCTTCGCTCTGCATCGCCGCGTTCGGTTGGCGCAACGCTTACCTCGTGCTCGGGATTGCGGCGGCCATCATTGGCGCCGGAATGGCCATGCTGATCGAGGACGATCCGCGCCGCCGCGGGATCGGCCCCGATGGCGAGGCGCTCGCGCCGGACACTGACGATGCGAAACCAACAGGCGTGTCGATCCGCGACGCGATCGAATCGAAGCGGTTTGTCACGCTCTATGCGGCATGCCTTGCGTGTTCATTCGGCGTCTTCGTGCCGTTCGTGCATCTCGCGCCCTACGCGGTCGATCACGGTATTGCCGAGCCGACGGCAGTGCTCTTGGTTGGTTCGATCGGTCTCGGCAGCACGGTCGGCCGCTTCTGTCTCGGCGGCCTAGCCGATCGGCTCGGGCGTGAGTTCACGCTCGTTGCGACATTCCTCTGCATGGCGCTCGCCCTGGTCATTTGGCTCGCCTCCACGACCTTCTGGCCGCTTGCCATCTTCGGCTTCGTCTATGGCTCCGCCTATGGTGGATGGGTGGCGCTGCTTCCCCCCGTGGTCATGGATTATTTCGGCGGGCGCAACGTCAGCGGCCTCATCGGCATCCTCTATACCAGCGCCGGTATCGGCACGCTGATCGGTCCCAGCGCGGCCGGTCTCGCATTTGATCTGAGCCACAGCTACACGTTGCCAATTCTTGCCGGCATCTGTGGCAACGTGATTGCCGCTGCATTGATGCTGCTTGTTGCGCGGGACACCGTTGTGGATCGCGGCGCGCTCGGCCGCGGCGGTTGAGACGCCGCTCGCTGAAAAAAAAGTGGCGGCTGGCTCCGGGGGAGAGCTATCCAGAAAGACTTAAGTTGTTGATATTGCTTGCGTACGATTTTGACGAAGTGCAGATCACACGGGTTTTACACGGGCTGCGACGTAGCGACCTTAGGCCTTCTTCCGCGCGATATCCGGCAGCAAACCGACCTTGTCCCATTGCCCGCGCGGCAGCGCATGCATGTAGCGTCGCGCGCTGCGAGGATCCCGCCAGTTGTCCGTGGCAGCGAGATCGATGTCATCGAAGCCGGCGTAGAGGCGCAGCCAGGTCGCCCATGTGTGGCGGAAAATGTGGAATGTGACCCACGCGAAGCGGTTCGCCGGCGGCCTCCATCCGGTCGGCCGTGTGGTCGGGCAGGGCAGGCCGAGCGCCTTGAGCTTGGCGCGCGTGAGCATGTGCGCGAAGTGTCCGCCGTCCCGGAAGCGGAAGATGTGCTCGCGCTCATGGCCGGCGATGTGCTTGGCGAGTTCCTCGGCGTGCTCCGGCCGGAGCTTGACGTTAGACGCGATGCCTTTCTTGCCGCGCCGGGTCCAGATGGTGCGCTCGTCGGCCCTGAAGTCGCTGCGCAGCCATTTAAGCGGCTCGGCGCGACGCGGGCCCGTGTAGAGCAAAAGCTTCAGATAGAGGCCGAACTCGGCATCGATCGCATAGGCCGCGTCGATGATCAGCGCGGCGTCCTCGATCGTCAGCCAGTCGGTAACAATGCGGCCCTTGGCGCCTTTGGGGCGCTTCACCTGAATGGCGACGCCATTGTGGTGCAGGATCGCGGCAACCGGAGTATAGACGGCCGCATTGCGTCCGCCGCCGCCGGTGCCCGGCCGGCAGAGAGCATCAGCGGCGGCGTTGATTGCCGCCTGGTCGATCGAGCTGATCGGCGTGTCGCCGAAATGCTTGACGAGCTTGCCGATGTAGCGTTTCCGCTTGCCAGCCTTGAGATAGGCGAGGGCCGCTTCCGCGAAGGTCAGCGCACCAGCTCGAGCTGCGGGCGCTTCCTCTTTGGGCGGGTACTCGCCACGCTCGACGGCGCGCTCGAGGGCGTCGCGGATGGAGCGAGCGACGGATCGTTTAGGAGTTCCGCTAGTGCGGTCAACGTAGACTTTGAGGTGCGTGCCGCGGATGCGCCAATTCGAGCTTTGCCCTTGACGGGGCGGGACGAGCTTAAACGGCATCTGGTCTCCTCCCGCTTGGCGGCGCGGATGCGGGCGATATCCGTATCGTAGAACACACGAACGCGGCCGTGGAAGCTGTAAAACGGCTCGCCCGCAGCATCCATCGGGTTGCGGGCAAGCCAATCCTTGAGCCCCCTGAGCGTCATGCCGAGCTCGGCGGCGGCTGCGGCGAGGAGGATTGGCGCGCTCATTCTGCGGCCTCGAGGATCGGCGGCGCGAAGTAGCGCCGCGTCTGCGCGCCGGTCGTGAAGCACCGGCCACGCGGATCGCGGTGAAAAGACCGGCTCTCGACCTCGACGCGGAGGATCCCGCGAGCGGCAAGCTTGATCAGACGATTGAAGCAGCCGGATGGCTCGATGCTGAAATGCGCCTCGATCTCCCGAGCGGTAAGCCCCGGGCGCTCCCGCAATAGCGCGACAATGGCATCTGTCGGGGCTTTGAGTGCCATCACCTGCGCTCCCATCCGCCCGAGATCTTATGCTTCCAATCGCTGGCGCGTGATCCGACGATGATCGCCCGCGGGGCGGTCTCGGTGCCCCAATGGTGATCGCGGACGCGGTTCGATTTGGCGATGACCGGAATGTCGATGGTGCAAGTCTTTTCAAGCCAGCATGTTTTCGTCAGGCATGCCGCATTGTCGAGCGAGTTGTCCTTCCTGATCGCGTCCTGGATGATGTGCTCGTAACGAATGAGCCCGGCGACGAGCTTCACCCCACAACCTTCCGGCCTTCCAAGCTGTGGCACGCGATGACATTCGCAGATGCCGCCTGAGCGCTGGAGCGCGGCGCGCTTTGTCTCGGCCGTGAAGTTGAGACGGGGGCGGCTCATTCGTTTGCCAATCTAAGCAGCACGTCCGCGTGACACGGCCGATCGAGCGGACACCAGCAAGCGAGATTATTGCCACGCAGCTATCAGGGACGAGCTCTCCGTTCGCCATGTAGAACGGCAGATATTCGTCGCGGTAGCGAGCGACTGCGTCCTCTGCAGTCATGCGCCGATAGGTGCCGTCACCGTTCCGCTCGAGCGAGATCCCGACCTTGTGAGGGTTTCCCCATTTACTGCCGCGGCCGACGTAGACCGTGTTCGCTGGCATCTTCCAGCCGGTCGACCGCTTGCGCTGCACTCGCTCAGGCATTGGGTATCTCACCGTTTCCGCACCAGGCGATCAGAATAGCGGCTCGGACACGAAGCCCATGCGCAGGCGACAGGTAACCAAAGCCGTGATCGCACCGGCCGCAGCAGAAAAAAACACCAGCAAGTAGTCGTGCGGCTTGTCGCCCAACAGCCAGCCGAATGTGTGATCCATGATGAACCACGAGACGACGACTGCAGCGGCGCATATGAGAGCCCGCAAATAAAGCCCGATTTTGAACCTTGTTTTTTGGTCCATCTATTTGCCCTCAGATATCCGCGGCAGTCTCACACAACGCGCCTATAGCCGGCGCATCGACCCGGATGGCCGCGCCACTCCATGCGCTCCCATTTCTCGCCAAACCGGTAAACCGTCTCTCCCTGATTGCGCACCCAGCTAACGGAGCGATCCAGGTGGCAGGCAAGCGCTCGCTGCGAAAGCGTTGTGCCGATGGTTGTCTCAAATCCGGTCATTTAGCCTCTCGTTTCAACGACGCCCGTCGGCTTGCCCATCATCGTGAGATGGAGCACGCCGGCCTTTAGTTGCTCGACAATTCCCTCCGCCAGGCTCTCGGCCTTGGCTTCGGTGCCGGCGACGAAAATCAGCCGCACCTCTCGGCCCCAGACTTCGACGCGGGCTTCCTTGCCGAAATCCGGATGAGTAAACGCTCGAGCGCTCATGTTGCCCCCTGAGGCGCCTTGACTTTTTCAAGTGCGGCTTTGGCGCGCTTCGTCTGTTCGTCGTACGCGCGGATGAAATCGAGCGCGGCCTCATAAAGCGGATTCATCAACGCGCTGACGGCGCGGCGCTCGGGATCGCGGAACAGCGTCGGGTCGACTATGTGACCGAAGCTGTCCACGTTCCGGCATTCCTCAAGGAATGCCTCGAAGGTCGGCTGCTCGCTGCGCAATAGCGCCACAGCGGTATTGATCACCGAGCTTGCCGCCATCAGCTGTTCTTTTGGATCGGCCATCACTCCGACTCCCGCATTGCATAGACCGGCATCCCGGGCCTTCCGCACCTCATGCACTTCACCTCGCCATTCTCGGTAAGGAACACATGGCCGCCCGGATCGGCGCAGCTGTTATTAATGTCGAGATCGATGAGGATCACTTCGTCGACCAGGTCATCGCCATAGACCGCGATGCAGTCTTCGATGTCGATGAGGCGGGGCTCGCGCTTTTGCGCCTCTCGCAATGTCGCTTCCAACTTGAGCGCATGCGAATGAGCGAATGAAGCAAGGGCGTGGTCTCCGGAACGCCAGAGATCGTCTGCCATGGCGCGGAGCTCGCGGCCGATGGCACTCATTAGATCAGCCTCCAAGCCGTTGCGGCCAACGCGATCAGCAGGGCGACGTTGATGCCCAGCGCGACTACCCATGAGATCACCAGCGTTCCGCTGATCGGCGGTCTGGGAGGCAGATCGAAATAGGGAAGGTCGGAATAGGTGGTGGGCACCATCATGGCGCGGTCCTTTCCCCTTCAAGCGAGATCGGCGCCGGCATCTCGCGCGGCAGCATCTGCCAGGCGATCAAGCCGCCCTTGGTCTCTCCGACGGCGCGGAAACCGGCCCTTTTGAAACAGAAGCCTTTCACGCGCTCGCCGCGTTCCATGACGCCGCGGACCTTCCTGGGGTCGACGAAGCTGACGCAGCCGAGCTCCGGCACGTCGTACTCGGTCTGCATCAGGCCCATTGCCTCGCGCAGCATGTCGGAGGCGAGCGGACCGGCCTCCTCGTTGCGGAATATCGAAACAACCCAAGCGCCCGCCCAGGCGTGCTTGACGAACTCGGCCTTGGGAAATGAGAGGCCGAAGACCGCCTTGCTGTTCTTCGCCATCAACACTCGGCAGGAGCCGGGCGGCATGAACTGCGGCGAGCCCGGTTTGACACGGCTGTAGTGACGATCGGCGAGCGCCACGGCGGCGCGATCGAAGCGATGCGACTTGCGCCAGAAATTGCTGGTCATGGCGCTGTCCGCGTCTCTTCAGCGATCAGGATCGCGGGGGTAGAGGCTGCGCCAATTGGCGCATGCTCAGTGCGATCACAGACCAGGCGCAGATGCCGCGCGCCGGCCGCCGCCGCCTTGGCGAGCGCGCCCGGGATCGCGTGCGGCTTGGAGGTGAAGAACTCCCCGCACGAACAGCGGACGAACCAGACCCCGGGTGTCGACCCGTGCGTGATCACATGCAGGCGGAACTGCCGCGCGATCGCGATGGCGAAGGCGTCAGTGCGGGATTTGCCGAGGGGGGTGAGCATGCGCGTCCCGGCCGGGGAGCGCATGGCAAAGCCTGTACGGCTGAGCGCGAGGTAATCCGCCTCCGATGGATGCGGGGCGCCCTCGGCCCGGAGCCGCGAGGCGCAAGCATCGGCGAGCTCGCTCTTGCGCAGGATCAGCAGCCCGATCTGCTGGGCGGCGGGAAGGTGCGCGGGGGCCGGAGTCAAGACACGCGCTCCAGCATGAAGCAGGGAGCCGCGCCGCCGCCAAAGTGAAATCCAGATTTGAGGAGGTCAGCCTCAGCCTCACGCCGGCTGTCCGCATCATCCGGGAAGCATTCGGGGAGATCGCATTCGGGACCGGGCGCGAAGTTGTCGGTGCCGCAAACCTCTTCCCAGATTTTGACGCGCATGGATGCCCCTCCCGACGAACGAGAGGGATGAAAGCATTTCTTTCATTTCAGCGCAAGCAAAAAGAAAGCAGCGCTTTCCGGCGTTTATCTTCCGGGCAGAAGCAAGCTCTTGATGTCGCTGCCGGTTGCTCCGAATTTGTCCCAGGCGCGGCGGCAAAATCCAGTTCGATCGCGCCTGAGCGCGGCTTCCTGCTTATCGAGCTGATCGCCGAAAAACTCTCCCGTGAAGCTGTCCATCGAATCGTATGTGGCGAGCATTTCGCCCATGACCTTGTTGGCGTTGATCTCGTAGCCGCACGCCTTCGCCGCGACGGAGGCTTCGGCGACGCGCGAAAGCCATCCTGTCGTATCGGAGATGTTTGGGGCCCTCGCCTCCGCCCCAGAGGCGGCGGCAACAGCTAGGCTCAAGGCGATAATAAACCTCATCATCCGTCCCCGCTCATGAGTATCCGATCGACCGAAATCACGCTCTTCAATGGAAACGTAAGTATTTTCTTTGGGTTGAATTGCTCCAGGCGCAGCTGCCGGCTGTCGCGACCAAGAAAGCGCTTGATGTATCCGACCGGGCCTTCGCCGCCCTCACCCGCGATTTGGGCCACAACGTAATGGCCGGGATTTACCGGCCTGTTAGGGTCCACAAACACGATTTCGCCCGGATCGTATCGAGGTTGCATGGATTCTCCGACCACATACACCGCATAGGCGTCGCGGACCCGGGCGATGGCCGGGGGAGCCGGGACATCGGCCGCCTGCTCCCGGGTAAAGCCGAATTGACCGTCTTTTCCGGCCCGGCCCTGTCGCATTAGCGGCACTGTTGAACCGAGCTCGACGGCTCCGGCCGGCGGCGCAGGCTGGATCGGAACTGGCTCTTCAAGGCCATGATGGCTCACGCGAAAACTTGGAAATAGTTCGCGATTGCTCGGCATTTGAGGGAGCTCTGCGTCGCCGTTCATCAGCCAATCCAGCGTTACATGGAATTTTTGGCTGATCTGCCGTTGATTCTCGGACTTGATTCCCTTCCCGAGTTCCCAATTGCCAACGGCGCCGCGCTCTACCCCCAGAATTTTTCCGAACTGCTGCTGCGAGAGGCCATGCCCTTTTCGTATGTAACGTATTCGCTCACCGAGTGTTTTTTGGCTGTCCATGCATTGAAAGGTAACCTTTCGCTCGCTTTCAATCACTGAAAGAGGTGCTTGCAACATCGGGAAAGCAATGCTTTCAATTGCGCATGAGCGATGGATTGATTCGCGCGAAAGAGGCGGCGGGCGGTAATTCCGGCCTCAGCCGGCTCTTTGGGGGCGCCATCTCGCCCCAAGCGATTTCGCAATGGAGGCGCGTGCCCTCGGGCCGGGTGCTCGAGGTTGAGCGCTTGACCGGTGTGCCACGGCATGAGCTGCGCCCCGATCTTTATCCCGCTCCTTCCGCGGAGGCGGCCCAATCATGAGCGCCTCCGCACCGGATATGATCTCAGCTCAACAGTCGTCCCGCGTTGGCGCCTCTCTCCCTTCGCGCGAGATGGTTCGTGATCGCCTCGACGATCGCGAAGAGGCTGCCGCTGGGGCCGACCAGCTTCGCGACGATCCGCCGCTCGAGCGGCCCATCCGGCCCGAGCGGGCGATCTTCGCTGTAGAGTACGATCCGGCAGGAATCCCCCTTGTCGTATATCCAGGCGACGGCGTCGAACCAGATTTCCGGCACGCCTGCAGGCTCCGATATTGTGAGCTGTTCTTCGCGCTGCGCTTCTCCAAGCATCGTTACCTCCCCACAACTTTGTCCGACATGGACGCGCAAGTGTGGTGTCGCGGTAGTGTCGGATGCAATACACAACGGGAATCCACTGCATTTCGTGTTGAGAGCGGGGAGAACTCAGAAATTCCGGGAACCGCGTCAGATGGCGGAAAAGTAAAGACGATCTCCTGGAATTTTTGCCGATCGCTAAGGGCTTATTCCGAAACCGAATTCGGCGGGGAACCCAGCACTTCGGCGAGCGCCTCGAGCAAGGCCGTCGCCGCCTGTTCGCTGCCTCTCAGCAGTCCGACAGAGGTTGCCGGATCGCCGTCGAATAGCGCGATCACGATCATGTGGTCGTCGCGCGTGACGATGCAGGAAGAAAAAATCAATTCCAAAGCTCAGCCTCCACTTCTGGCGATGTCGGGGGATGCAGCGAGGCCGGCCGATCGGGACGCTGGAACCTGTTCTCCGATCGGCCGGCACTTCCGCGCGCAGAGCCGGCTAATTCCGAATGAATTTGTTGTTGGTCGAGTAGGGGTGGCGTCATGGCGGGCGAATCAGTATCCACGACTGCAGTTCGTGCAATCGAACAATCGGCAGGATTTTGCCGGGACGGTCGCCCGCTTGACGGTGGCGGCAGGATTCTGCCGCGAAACTGGTCGTTCACTTATTTGGTCGAGCGCCTTTGGCCGCCCCCGCTTATCCCGGCAAAAGAGTTCGAATGCCTCACCGGCTGCTCCGACCGCACCTGCCGCGCATGGTGCCAGGGGAAATCAGAGCCGGATTCCTGGGTGCTCGCTGCAATCATCGCCTCGGACAAACATGGCGAGCGGGCGATCTCGATCATCCTCGGCTCGCATCATCGCATCGCGCGCAAGCTCGCACTGGCGGACGCCGTGCGGGCGGCCGTCGATAGGATCGGCATTTGACGGAATTCTGGGCGGGGTTGCCGGTGCCTGCAGCGGAATCAAATGCGGAGAGAACCGGACTCAAGGCGGTGCGAGTAGCAACCGCGCGGGAACGCCGCCGCGAACGCTAGGCGCGACAGCCGGAGAGACGGCAGCCGAATTCAGGAGCGCCGCATGAAGCGGCACCCGAACTCTCCCGCTCTCCGCAAGCAGCGCATGCTCGCGCGCGGAAGATCGCCGCGCGCCGCTGCGCTCTTCACCGAGGCGCAGGCCACAGAGATCGAGCGCCTCGTTACAAGGCGCGCCCGCATCATCATCGCTGGCATTCTTCTTGGGGCTGCTCGTTCTCTCTATCCGCGCCGAAGGGGTGGCTGCGGCTAGTTCCTCCTCGCGTTTGTTTGTTGTTGCATTCAGTTGCGCAAGGTCGCGATCTGCGGGTCCCCATTCATGGTTACCCCTATGATTGCGATCCCTTCGCGGCCTTGCGCGCGCTTCTCTTTGGGTTGGGGATATCCACCGTGGCTGCCTCACTATTCTTCGATTATTTCATCGCCGCGCTGGTGCTCGCCGTCGCCGGTTGGATCGTGTCGAGCTTTGGGATCAGGCCCTACTGAACAATGACCATCAAGCTCGGCTCCGTCCAACATCTGCCGCCCGGCGCGCCGGCGCTCAAGCCGCACCCGTTCGCCGATCTGTTCCCGATGATGAGCGATGCGGAATATGCCGCCCACCTCGCCGACATCAAGCAGAACGGCATCAATCATCCGATCATCCTTCATCGGGGAATGCTCCTCGACGGCCGCAATCGCTATAAGGCCGCAACCGAGCTCGGCATCGGGATCGCGACGCAGGTCTTTGCCGGTTCTGACCGCGAAGCCCTCGACCTGGTCGCCTCGGAGAACATCCATCGCCGCCACTTGAATACGCAACAGCGCGCGATGATCGCCGCGAAAATGGCGGAGATCAGGCTTGGCGGCAACCAGCACACGGCCAAGCCTGCGCCAATTGGCGCACCCGCTCTGCCGCTCGCGCAGCCTACGCGCCCCGCGAAACCGACCCGCACAAGCTGGCCGGCCGGGCACGTCATCACCATGACGCGCGAATATCCGGGCGACGGCAATGAGCCGATGAGCGTCGGCACCTGCGAGTGCGGCGCCGTCTTCCGCTTTCCGGTGTCAGACAAGGGCGTCCAGATGGACGCTGCCTGCGAGGCGCATTGGTGCGAATTCGACGGCAAGCCCATCAAGAGCGACCTTCCTCCAACTGACGTGCGCGAGTTTGTTGAGCGGGTGCAGGCGCCTTCGCCGATCGAGCCGCCAAAGCCGCTGATGTCTCAGACCGAGGCGGCGGAGCTGATGAACGTCTCGCGCCGCAGCGTCCAACGCGCGGCCGTTGTGGCGCAGAAGGGCGCGCCGGAGCTCGTCGAGGCGGTCACGGCCGGCAAGGTCGCGACGGAAGCTGCCGCCGAGATCGCTCAGCTCCCGATCGAGGAGCAGAAGCGCATCATCGCCAGCGCCGATCCGAAGGCCGTCAAGGATGTGGCGAAGGCAAACCGCACAGCGAAACGCGAGCAAAGCCGCGAGCGCAAGCTCGAGCAGATGCGCGCGCCGCAAGCGGCTCCCTTGCTCACCGGCAATAAGTTTGGCGTGATCTATGTCGATATTCCGCGCGACTGGAAGGCCTGGTCGGCACAGACTGGCATGGAGAAGTCGCCGGAAAATCACTACGCGACGGCACCGCTCGATGCGCTTATCGACCTGCCGGTGCGAGAGCTCGCCGCCGATAACTGCGCGCTCCTGATGTACGCCTGGCAGCCTTCGCTGATCGACCAGATCGAGTTGATGGCCGAGTGGGGATTCTGCAGGCTGCGCCCGCGCGATGCGCAAGGTCGCCTCGTTCGTGAGAACGGCAAAGCCTTGGCGCCGGTCGGGGAGGGCGATTATCGCTCACACATGGTCTGGGCCAAGCGCTCGACCTCCGGAAACTGGCACCGCGGCACCGGCTTCTGGTGGATCAACGCGCACGAATTGTTGCTGCTCGGCGTCAAGGGCGACGTGCCTTGCCCGCTCGAGGGGCAACAGGACCTGTCGATCCTAGATACGGTCGTGGGCGAGCATTCGGCCAAGCCGGATGCGGTCCGCGCGATGATCGACCGCTATTTTCCGGGCGTTCCCAAGATCGAGTTGTTCGCCCGTGTCTTTGATGACGCCGGCAATCGCCTGCTCGATGAAAGCAGGTGGCCGGACTGGCGCTTCTGGGGCAACCAGGCGGTCCCGCCAGAACCGCAAGATCAGATCAGCCAGGACGAAGCGCATTACCGCGCGATCCCCGGGTTTAACCCGGGGACCCCAGGCGGATATCGGCACTGCGGCGCCTGCAAGAACCGCATCAGCGAGCACGAATGTCGTCGCGTCAGCGGCGCGATCGGCGCCGGCATGACCTGCAACAAGTGGGCGCCGATCGAGACGGTGATTTACGCCGCTGGTCCGGCGATGGAGGCTGCAGAGTGAGCGATACGATTGACGAAACCGTGAGCCTGATCCGCGTCGTTGACCTTGAAACGACCGGATTTCCCCCTGACGCCGAGGTGATCGAAGTCGCCACGGTCGATGTGCTGCGTAACAGCGGGCGGTCGACGGTCGAATATCATGCCCATCGCAACAGGCTCTGTCGGCCGAGTAGGGTGATCCCGCCGGTCGCGAGCGCCGTCCACCATATCGTTGATGAGGATCTGATCGGCGCACCGTCCTTCGCGGATGCGTGGCCGATCTTCACGTCTCTCGCGCTCGACCGCTATACCATTCCGGTCGCGGCTTGGTGCGCGCACTCGGCCAAATTCGAGCGCGCCTTCATCTCCGATGAAATGACGGGGGGGGCGCCCTGGGTCTGCACCTGGAAGTGCGCCCTTCGCCTCTGGCCGGATGCGCCGGCTCATTCCAATCAAGCGCTACGCTACTGGCTGAAGCCTCCCGGGCTCATCCGCGAATATGCGGAGCTTGCCCATCGCGCGCTACCGGACGCCTATGTCACCGCGCATCTGCTCGCCGCGATGCTGGAAACCGTTCCGCTCGAGCAGTTGATCCAATGGACAAGCGAGCCGGCGCTGTTGCCGCGCGTGCCATTCGGCCAACACCGCGGCAAGCGCTGGAGCGAGGTCGATGACGGCTTCCTCCATTGGGTGCTCGCCCGCGATTTCGATGAGGATGTGATGTTCGCGGTCAGCACCGAGATCAAGCGCCGAAACGATGAGGCTCGCGCAGCTGCGGAGGCACCCGCGGCATGAGCGCAACCGTCATCATCCTCCCCGTCGTGCGGCGCCCGGAAGTCTCGCGCGGGACTGTGTTTGTTCGCCTGACACCGAAAACGCTGCAACGGCTCAATCAGCGCGCCAAGGATTGGAACCTCACCCGGGAAGAGGCGGCTGAGGCGATCATTTCCGAAGTGCTGCGACCGAAGGAGCGCAAGCGATGAAAGCGCTCTCGCTCTGGCAGCCGTGGGCAAGCCTCTGGTGCTCGCCGGCAAAGATTCACGAAACGCGACATTGGCCATTGCGCCATCGCGGCAAGCTTGTTGTGCATGCAGCAAAGAAGTTCGTGCGCGATGTCGATCCTGCGCTCGAGACAATCCTCGATAGCGACTTCGGATCGCACTGGGGCCTTGAGCTGCCGACCGGCGCGCTGATCGGCATTGTCGAGATCATCGACTGCAAGCCAACCGAGCAGGTTTTCCCGCCCGGCACGCAGATGGTCGGCGAGCAGGATCCGAGCGACGACTTCATTTGCGGAGACTTCACGCCCGGCCGCTTTGCCTTCCAGCGCGGCGCCTTCCGCAGGTTCGCGACGCCGATTCCGTATCGCGGACGCCAGGGCCTCTTCGAAGTTCCCGATCAATTGGTGTGGGATGCGCCATGAAACAGCCGCGCGCGATGTCACTGCTTGAAACGAGCCTATCGACCGCGGCCGGCTTCGGCATTTCTCTGCTCGCCCAGGCGACCGTGCTGCCGATGCTCGGCGTCGCGGTTTCGTTTTCACAGAATGTTGCGTTCGCAGTTGTAATGACCTTCGTGTCAATCGCGCGGCAATTCATCCTGCGCCGCGTCTTCGAAGCCCTGCACATTCGCGTGCCGATGTCGGCCGCCGCGCTCGCTGTATTGGCCGAGCGGCGCCGTCAGATCGATGCCGAGGGCTGGACCGCGGAACACGACGACGCTCATGCGCCTGGCGATCTCGCCCGCGCTGGCGCGGCTTACGCGATCTACGGGAACGGCGTCCGCGCCAAGACGGCGGAGCTGGTCTGGCCTTGGGCTCCTGATTGGTGGAAGCCGCACAATATCCGCCGCGATCTCGTCCGCGGTGCGGCCCTGATCCTCGCCGAAATCGAGCGCTTCGACCGCGCCCGCAATAAGCGGAGCGCGCCATGATCGACCATCGCATATCGAAGATTTCGCGGCAATCGCGCGATCGGGCCCTCGGCGCGACCATCTGGAACCGGCTTTCCGGCGAGCCATCCAAGGCCGAGCTGCGGGCCATGCTGGCTGAGGCCGCGCGCAACACGGCTGCGACAAATTCAAAAGATGAAGAGGGGCGTCCATGACCGATCTCTCCTTGGCGAAGGTAACCGAGCAGAACCTCTCCCGTTGTAATCGCTGGCATAAGAACGGCATTAATGATTGGACGCCTGAGCGATGGGCTTGCGCAATGCAGGGCGAAGCCGGCGAGGTCTGCAATGCCCTCAAGAAGCTGTTTCGGATCGAAGACGATATCGCAAATATTAGCGATGCCGACCTGCAATTGTCGACCCGCGAGGAGGCGATCTCAAAGATCGCCGAAGAGATCGCCGATACATTCCTTTATTTGAACCTGTTGGCCTGCAGGCTGGGAATCGATCTGCCCGAGGCCGTCATCGCCAAGTTCAACGCGACCTCCGAGCGATACGGATTTCCGGAGCGCCTCTGAGAACATTGGGCCATGGCCAAGGACGTCAAGATATTCAAGTTGAAGGCGCGCGGGGACGCAGGCGCCAGCAAGACTGAATTGCTGGTCGCGCTCGGCCGCATCTGCCGATCCTTCGGCATGCAGATCGAGCTCAAGGAAAGCGATCATCATCTGATCATAACCTCGACCAAGGCGCAGCGCTGCGCGCTCTATGACTTCAATCGCGCCGGCGCCGCGGCTGTCGAAAAGGGGCCGCCGCTATGAGCGTGGTCCGCTTCGAGTCTCGAGGGGAGGGGCGCGAGGTTGCGCTGCTCGGCGCCATCATCGTCGCTGACATCATTCCTTATCCGGTCGGTGGAAAGTTCTATTGGTCGCTTCGCCTGCCGTTTTGCGGGTCGATGGCGCGCGCATGCTCGGTCGACGAAGCGCGCCGCCAGATCGCCGGCAAAGTCGATCAATGGATAGAAGCTGCGGACCTGCAGCCGCGGAGAGCCGCATGAGCGCGGAAGAGCTCATCGTCGACCTGTTCGCCGGCGGGGGCGGCGCGAGCGAAGGCATTCGCATTGCGCTCAACCGTTCGCCCGACATCGCGATCAACCACGATGAAGACGCGCTGTCGATGCACCAGGCCAACCATCCGGAAACGCGACACCTGCGCGCGAACCTGATGCAGGTCAGCCCGATGCGGGTGATCGGCGACGCGCCGATCGGACTGCTCTGGGCCAGTCCGGATTGCACGCATCACAGCAAAGCCAAGGGCGGCAAGCCGGTCAAGCGCCATCGCCGGGACCTGCCTTGGGTCGTCATGCGCTGGATCAAGAAAAAGCGCCCGCGCGTCTTCGTCGTCGAGAATGTCGAGGAGCTCGCGAAGTGGGGCCCGTTGGTCCGCAAGCTCGGCCCGGACCGAAAGCCGATCCTCGACGTCCACGGCTCGCCGCTGCTCGTCCCCTGCAAGAAACGCGAGGGCGAGGATTTCGGGCGCTGGATCGAAGCCGGCCGGCGTGACGGCTACCGGATCGAATGGCGCGAGCTGCGCGCCTGCAAATTCGGCGCGCGCACGACCCGCAAGCGCCTTTTCGTGATCGGCCGGCGTGATGGAAAGTCGATCGTCTGGCCAGAGCCGACCCATGACGATCCGAAGTCTCCCGCGGTCATCAGCGGCGGATTGAAGCCCTGGGGCACGGCCGCGGATTGCATCGACTGGTCGCTGCCGTGCCCGTCGATCTTCCTGTCGCCAGAAGAGGCCCGCGCACTCGGCGTCCGTCGACCGCTCGCCGACGCCACGATGGCCCGCATCGCCAAGGGCGTGTGGCGCTATGTGATCAATGCGGCTGAGCCGTTCATAGTACCGATCACGCACGGAACCGATCCTGAGCGCGGCCAGGCCGTCAGTGAGCCGCTGCGTACGGTGACGACCGCGCACCGCGGCGAGCATGCGCTGGTGACACCGTTTCTGGTCCCGCGCTACGGCGAACGGCCCGGGCAGGATCCGCGCACGCATGCGGCTGATGAGCCGATGCCGACGATCGTCACGACCGCGAATCAGGGCAGCCTGGCGGCCGTTCATCTGGCAAAATTCCAAGAGAATGGTTGCGGGGCGCCGGCTGACGATCCGCTGCATACCGTGATGGCCGGCGCACCGCGTCATGCGATGGTTGCCGCCTTCTTGGCGCAGCACAATTATCAGGAGCCCGGGCATTCGCCACTCGAGCCGGTCTCGACGATCGTCACCAAAGGCTGCACGCAGGCGCTCTGCGCCACGCACCTGGTGAACCTCAAGGGATCGGATCGGCGCGACGCGCCGGTTAGTGCCCCGCTGCCGACCGTCACCGCCGCGGGATGGCATCTCGCCGAGGTCCGCGCCTTTTTGTTGAAATATTACGGAACCGACCAGGATCCCGACCTGCGCGAGCCGATCGATACGGTGACGACGCGCGACCGCTTCGGTCTGGTGCTGGTCAGGGGTGCGCTCTATCAGATCGTCGACATCGGCATGCGGATGCTGACGCCGCGGGAGCTCTACCGCGCGCATTCCTTCCGCGATGACTACATCATCGATCGCGGTCACGACGGTCGCCGCTTCTCGAAAACAGTGCAGGTCAGGATGGTCGGCAACTCGGTGCCGCCGCCGTTTGCGACTGCACTTGTGCGCGCCAACGTGCCGGAGCTCGCCCGCGAGCCGGCGCCGATGCTCCATGCGGCCAAAGCTTATGCGTGGGGGAGCAGATGAGCCGGACCTGGCTGTACTTCGGTTGCCACGGCGAAAGCGGGCACTTCCTGTTTGAGCGCGGAATGCGTCACGCGGCCTACGAACTCACCCGCCAGATGGCTCATTTCGATGGGCTGCTGGCTCCGCATCCTGAGCAATACACCCCGAACGAGCTCCAGGCCTGCTTCGCGCGGCTCGATGGGTTGGGTTACTCGGCGATCTCGTTTTGGGATCGCACGGTCGACGATCGACCGGGGTCTAACAGCACATTTTTCTCGCCTGGAGCTTGCGATCCGGAGCGCCTGTTTCGCAATTCGATGACGGCATTCCCGGAAGTCTGGAAGAGGCTGCCTCGCGTCAGGCTCGCCGGCACCGAGCTGGTTTTGTGCGGAGGTGCAGCGAAATGAAGGATGCCTTCGAAAAATTCCAAGCTCCCGATCGCGGCCGGTTCGGCGACAACGAGATGGCGTCGCCGACGCAAGAGGCGCGCTCCAATCTCGTCGACCTCGACCTGATCTTGCACAACGACAATCCGAGCAAGAAAGCGATTGCTGTCTCGCTTCGCGGCGACACTCCATTCAAAGAGTGGGTATGGCTCCCTCGATCGCTGATTGAGTACGAGAAAACCGGGATTGGCGTGAACGGCAGCCGGCTCGTGCGGGTGACTTTGCCGCGGCCGATCGCGGCGGAGAAAGGCATCCTCGAATGACCGCGCTTGCGCAGCTTGAGCCTGCGCCAATTGGCGCACCCGCTCCGGAGGAAATCAACCCTCCGGCCAATCCCATCAATGGCTTAGCTGCCAATTTCGAGGATGAGGAAATCACCGTTGAATGGCCCGACTATACCGAATTCCTTGAATCCAAGATGCGGGTCGCTGAGGCGTCCGGCTTTGATGTCGACCCGCGCGAGCTGCATCCCTGGCTCAAGCCGCACTGCCGCGACCTTGTCACCTGGGCCTTGCGTGGCGGCAACCGCGCGATCTTCGCGGCCTTCGGACTGCACAAGACCTCAATGCAGCTCGAATGGACGCGACAGATCGCGCGCCATAGCGACGGCGGCCCGACCCTGATCGTCATGCCGTACGGCGTGCGGCACGGTTTCATGAGCGACGCAGCGGCGCTAGGCATCGATCTCCGCTTCATCCAGCACGAAAGCGAGATGGTGGCTGGCTGCGAGCACTATTGCACCAACTATGAGCCCGTGCGCGACGGGAAGCTCAACCTGCGCTCGTTCGCGGCGTCATCGCTCGATGAGGCGAGTGTGCTGCGCAGCTACGGCAGCAAGACCTTCCAGGAGTTCCTGCCGCTCTTCGAGCATATTCCGTTCAAGCTGGTCTGCACCGCAACGCCTTCGCCCAATCGCTACAAGGAGCTGATCCACTACGCCGGCTTCCTCGGCATCATGGATACCGGGCAGGCCTTGACCCGCTGGTTCCAACGCAACAGCGAGCAGGCAGGCGATCTCACGCTCTATCCGCACAAAGAGGAGGAGTTCTGGCTCTGGGTGCACTCCTGGGCCGCGTTCGTGCAGAAGCCGAGCGATCTCGGTTATTCAGATGAGGGCTATGACCTGCCGCCGATCCGCGTGCACTGGCACGAGGTGCCGGCGGATCACAGTAAGGCCGACGTCGAACGGGACGGTCAGACTGTGCTGTTCCGCTCAGCCGCGCTCGGCGTGAGCCAGGCCGCGGCCGCCAAGCGAGAGAGCATCCCGGCGCGGGTCGCCAAGATGTGCGCCATCATGGCGGAGGATCCCGGACGGCATCACCTGCTCTGGCATGACCTCGAGGCTGAGCGCGAGGCGATCGAGGCCGCGGTGCCCAACGTCGTCGCGATCTCTGGCAGCGAGCATCCGGATGAGCGCGAAAAGAGCCTCGTTGCCTTCGAGCGCGGCGAGGTGAAGAACTTTGCTACCAAGCCGATCCTGTCCGGCTCCGGGTCGAACTTTCAATATCACTGCCACACCGCGATCTTTGTCGGGGTCGGCTTCAAGTTCAACGATTTCATCCAAGCGACCTATCGCCTCCAGCGCTTCGGCCAGCAGCACCCGGTCGATGTGCATATCATTTATTCCGAAGCCGAGCGCGAAGTGCGGGCGATCCTGCTCGAGAAGTGGCAGCGCGACACCGAGTTGCGCGAGCGCATGAGCGCGATCATCAAGCGCTTCGGCCTCGACAAGCTGCCGACTGCGGAGGTTCTGCGCCGATCGATTGGCCTCAAGCGCGTCGAGGTGCGCGGCGAGCGCTTTGTCATCGCCAACAACGATGCGGTCGATGAGGCCTCGCGTTGGGCCGAAAACTCGGTCGATGCGATCGTGTCGTCGATCCCGTTCGGAACGCAGTACGAGTACGCGGAGTCCTTCAACGATTTTGGGCACAACGGCGATGCGCCGGCCGATACCTCCGGTTTCTGGGCGCAGATGGATTTTCTGACGCCGAAGCTCTTCCGGATGCTCAAGCCTGGCCGGCGCATGTCGATCCACGTCAAGGACCGGATCCTGTTCGGCGCCGTCACCGGCAAGGGCGCGCCGACCGTGCTGCCCTTTCACGCCGAAGCCATCATGCACTACCGCGCGCACGGCTTCGACTACATGGGGATGGTGACGGTCATCACCGATGTGGTGCGCGAGAACGCGCAGACCTATCGGCTCGGCTGGTCGGAGAACGCCAAGGATTCGACCAAGATGGGCTGCGGCATGCCGGAATATATCCTTCTGCTCCGCAAGCCGCAGTCGGATCGCAGTCGCGGCTACGCGGATGAGCCGGTCACCAAGGACAAGGAAATCTACACGCGGGCGCGCTGGCAGGTCGACGCGCATGGCTATTGGCGATCGAGCGGCAACCGCCTGCTGACAGCGGAAGAGCTCGCCGCCTACGGGCCGCAGCAGCTCGCCAAGGTGTTCACCGAGGATTCGCTCAAGCGCATCTACGACTACGAACTGCACGTCAAGGTCGGCGAGACGCTCGAGCGGATGGACCGCCTGCCGACCAAGTTCATGTGCATCGCGCCGGGGAGCTGGCATCCGGACGTCTGGCATGACGTGCTGCGCATGCGCACGCTCAATTCCAACCAGGCCGCACGCAAGGTCGAGAAACACCTCTGTCCTCTCCAGTGGGACATCGTCGACCGTTTGATTGATTGCTACAGCAACCCCGGCGATCTGATCTACGACCCGTTCGCAGGCCTCGGCACCGTGCCGTATCGGGCAATCCTCAAAGGCCGCCGCGGCGCCGGCTCAGAGCTCAACGGCGGCACATTCCTCGACGCGGTCCACTACTGCCGCGCGGCGGAGGAAAAGCTCGCCGTGCCGGCGCTGTTCGACCTCGAGCAATGCGGTCCCGTGGTCGAAGACGCCGCCGCACCCCCCCCCTCGATGAGCTGAGAGAGGTAATATGAGCAACGCTGCCGGTATTTCTAGCGACCTGCTGATGAAGTCGTTAAGCGACGACGCCAAGGTCGTTCTTGGGGCTTTGTTCGGTCGTCTCGGCATCCCTGGTCAAAGCCAGTTGACCTACCAGATGGTCCGGTCTCGCCCGACCGTTCGTATGCAGCAGGCACTGGACGAATTGGTGAAGTCCGGCGCCCTCACTCGCAACCCGTTCAATGCTTCTGGCGGTGTGACCTACACGGTGCAAATCAACTGCACTGACTTCGCCAAATGGTTCGGTCGGAATATGGGCAAAGGCAAGTGGAAAACTGACGAGCCTATCGTCAAAGAGGAGGCGGCATCACAGTGAGCAACGTCATGGGCATCGCGCGCGATCACCTGCGCGCCTATATCGAGCGCATCGAGCGGATGGAGGAGGAGAAGAAGTCGATCGCGGATGACATTCGCGACATCTACGCCGAGGCGAAGGCGAACGGCTTCGACACCAAGGCTTTGCGCGCAATCGTCCGCCGCCGCGCGCAGGATGCCGACAAGCTCGCCGAGCATGAGGCGATCCTCGGCCTCTACATGCACGCGCTCGGAATGGTCGACGGCAGTGGGAATATGTCCGCCGCGGGGCAGGCGCACCTCGACGCGATGTCGAAGAAGCAGGAGCGGCGCGAGGAGCGCGCGCACGCATGATCTCGCCGGATCAGATCGCCCGCAACCTCGTCGCGTTTCTGCAGGCGCGCCGCTGGCCGCTCAGCGACGAAAAGGCGCTGCAGGCGGCGATTGCTGCCGAGCTGGCTGAGGCGTGCTTTGCCGCGGAGCGCGAGGTTCGTCTGTCGGCGACCGACGTCGTCGATTTCATGGTCGAAGGCGTCGCAGTCGAAATCAAGATCAAGGGCAGCAAGCGCAACATCTATCGCCAGTGCGCCCGCTATTGCAGCCATGAGCGGGTACGGGCGCTGGTGCTCGCCACAAATTTCAAGGTCGGCATGCCGCCGGAGATGGGGGCCAAGCCCTGCTATGTCGCGGATCTGGGGCGGGGGTGGCTGTGATGGGGCGCCCTTGGCTCGTCCGGCTTACTGACTTCTGCCGCTACATGCGCGGGCGAGGATGGCGCCAACCGATCCTGATCTTCGGCCAGCGCGTGGCGCTCATCGGTGTCGCATCACCTCGGCAGCTGCGATGCCAGCACAGCAACAGCAATAGATCTCGCCATGGTTGATAGCCTCGCGCTTCGCGACAGTGACGGCGACCTGCTCGCCGCGGCCGTGGCGCGCGCCTGGCGCGATGCGCCCGCGCCGACCTACGGAAAGCTCGCATTCGATCCGGTGCAGAAGCGCTGGATCATGACCGGTATTGCCCCGCACGTGGCGATCCGCCTCAAGCGCAGCTTCCCGCGCGTGCCGAAGACGGAGACGGCAGCTTTCACGTTTCCGGCCACGGATGAGGCCTGCACCGATCTCGCCTGGTTCATGCAGCGCTATCCGCTGGAGATGTCGGCGATCGACCGGGCGCGGCTCGAGCGCGGGTGCCTAGCGTTCGATCGGGACCGCGCGGCGGTTGAGCGCGTGCTCGGCGCCGACTGGCAGCCGACCGCCACGATGGGCTTCCGCGAAGGCTTCGTGCCTCATCCTAACCAGGCGCGCGCGATCGAGGTGGCGCGGCTGCGCCGGCGCCTCCTGCTGATGGACGATGTCGGGCTCGGCAAGACCGAGAGCGCGCTTGGGACGATCGCGGCGGCAGACAGCCTCCCGGCCGCGATCGTGGTGCAGCCGCATCTCGCGACCCAATGGGCGCAGCGCTGCAAGCTGCGCACGCATCTGCGGCCGCACGTGATCGAGGTGACCAGGCCTTATCCGCTGCCGGAAGCGGACGTGTATATCTTCCGCTATTCCAACGTGCACGGCTGGGTCGATGTCGCGGCGACGGGCAAGTTCCGCAGCGTAGTCTATGACGAGATCCAGGAGCTGCGCCACGGCGGCCTGACCGAGAAGGGCAAGGCCTGTGCGGTCTTCAGCGAGCACGCAGAGCTGCGCCTCGGCCTCTCGGCGACACCGATCTACAATCAAGGCGCCGAAATCTGGGACGTGATGCAGTTCATCGAGCCCGGCGCGCTTGGCAGCTATAACGAATTCCTGCGCGAATGGTGCGGCGTCAAGGGCGTGGTGACTGAGCCGGAGGCGCTCGGAACCTATCTACGCGAGCAGCATCTAGTGCTACGCGAGGTGCGCTCAGGGCGCCCGGTCAACACGATCGTGCGCGAAGTGCCTTACGACGAAAAGGTCGAGGCGCAGTCGGCGGCGCTCGCGCGCCAGCTGGCGCTCACCGTCATGCGCGGCACGTTCGTCGAACGCGGGCAGGCGGCGCGCGAGCTTGATCTATTGCTGCGGCAGATCACCGGCGTCGCCAAGGCCAAGCACGTTGCCGCGTTCGTGCGATTGTTGCTCGAAGCCGGCACGCCGGTCGTGCTCGCCGGGTGGCATCGCGAGGTCTACGACATCTGGCTCGAGGAGCTCGCGGAGTTCAAGCCGGTCATGTACACCGGCAGCGAGACGACCAAACACAAGGATGAGGCCAAGCGCGCCTTCTGCGCCGGCGAGACTGATTTGTTCATCATCTCGCTGCGCTCAGGCTCCGGCCTCGATGGCCTGCAGCAGCGCTGTTCGACCGTGGTCATCGGCGAGCTTGATTGGTCGCCGCAGGTGCATGCGCAGTTGATCGGCCGCGTCGATCGGCCGGGCCAGACGGCGGAGGAATGCACCGCGATCTATCTCCACGCCGATGGCGGCAGCGATCCGCTGATGGTCTCGCTGCTCGGCCTCAAGGCGAGCCAATCGGCCGGCATTGTTGATCCGCTGCGCGGTGTCGCCACGGTCTATTCCGACGAAAGCCGCATCCGCCAGCTCGCGGAAGCCTATTTGTCGAGGGCGGCATGAGCGAGCGCATTCCGATTTCGGTGCGCATGGCCGCCGCTCGCGCGCGTTCCGGCCTGCCGCGCTTCGTTCAATACCGCCAGAAAGAACGGATCAACTTTGTGATCCCCTCGATCAGTCTGCCGCAGGATGTTGCCGCGGCATGGATCAAGCAGGCGCAGGATCGCAAGCTGCGCTTATCGGGCCTCATCCGCGTCGTTCTGGAGATGATCGCCGACGAAAGTTTGTTCGCTGCGATCCTTCAGGACGAGGAGCCTGAGCTTGAAAGCATGCCCGGGCGGCGTCCGGAAGGCGATTCGCGGGTGACGAATCGGTCCGTCAAGTCCCCGATATCCACAGGGGAGCGAGTGCGATGACCGTGGAAAAGACAGCTTCGCCTGCCGTCGAGCCGCGCCATCGCTGGGGCGAGCCGGTGCGGCTTCCCGATCGGACCGAGCGCACCTGCGCGCACTGCGGGCTGGTCAAGATCACCATGCATCCGCCGCACGGCCTGCCGTGGCGCGAATGGCGGCACCGCAACGGCGCGAGCATTCCGCTGACAAACACGCCGCCCTGTCTGGCCGCGGCCGAGGAGACCGTTCCGTGACCATGGCTGAGATTGACAGACGGCGCCGGCCGCGCCGCATTGCCGCCGACGAGGCGCACGCCTGGGCGCGCAACCTGCGGATCGGCAATCCGCACGCCAAGTTCGTCCTGTGCATGCTCACCGGCTACGTCAATGGCGAGGGCGCGTGCTTTGTCTCGATCTCGCACCTCGCTGAAGACTGCGAGCTCGTCGAGAACACGGTACGCAGGCGACTTTCCTTCCTCGAGGAGATCGGTGCGATCGCGCGCGCGCCGCAGTGGATCGATGAGGTCGGCCGCCGCAATGGCGATGGCCGCGGGCGCCGCACGACCGACGAAATCCGGCTGATGATCAATGCCGATCCGGATGAAATCGAGGCGCGCGCGAGCGGCGCCGGCGAGGGGGATAGGGGGGAATTTAGCCCTGCACGCGGTGAGGGGTTAGCGCCTGCGGGGCGCGATGCATCTGACCCTGCACGCGGTGAGGGGTCAAATTCAGCTGACCCTGCATTAGGGGTGCATTTGCCCTTCACCTGCGTGCAGGGCCTAATCTCTGAACCTGAACCTAAGATTCTCCCCCCAAACCCCCCTCCGGGGGGTGTTGATGGAACCGAGGAGCGTTTCAGGGAATTCAAGGCGGGCTATCCGGACGGGATTGTCGACCTGATCGCGGCGCAAGAGAGTTTTGCTGCGCTGTCGGCTGCCGATCAGAAGGCTTGCGTCGCCGGTGTGCCGGTATTCGCAGCGCGCTGCCTGCGTCGGCGCGAAAAGCCGATGAAAGCGCACCTTTTCATCCGCAAGCGCGTCTGGGAAGGGCTGATGGCTTCGCCCGCGCCGGAAGCCGGCATCGGTGGCCCGTACGGTCTTGCGAGCGAGGCCGGCCGAGCGCTGCAGGCGCTGGCGCGGATCGGCCAAACGAGCTTGCCGCGGATGGGCGACGGGCGGTTGATCTATACGCGGCCGATCACGCCGCAGCTGCTCGCGCTCGCATCCGCGCCGGCCGAGGGCGCGATCTATCGCATCGGCTCGCCGAACTTCGCAGCATGGCGGGATTTCCTGCGCGCGCATCTCACAAACTTGCGGCAGTTCGATGCGATCGAGGCGCCTTGGCCATGGCCGCCGCGCAAGGACGGCGGCGTGTCGACCGGGCCGCCAGCCGACGCAAAAACGCTCTGCACCGCTGAAGATTTGGCCGAATTCAAATAGGTGACCGATGCTCGCAAACGACAAGCTCAATCCGGACGCGGTTCGTCTCGCCGAAGAGCGCGCGCGGGCTGAGTGGGGCGACGACTGGCGATCGAAAAAGCTCGATACGCACTTCGCCGATCTGATCCAGCCCGAAGAGGTCACGCCCTGGGAGGCATTTCGGGAGTGGCACGCCTTGATCGTGTCGCCAAACCGTGAAATCAAGGCAGCCGAGCGACTGATCAATCTAAATGTGCTGATCTATCTTCCCGTCTTTTCGAAGCAGGCCATTTCCGGTCTCAATACCACGAAGACATCTCATCGGCTTTGGCCCATCATGCCCGGCCTGATGTTCGCCCCCACTCGGATCATGAATATTCAGCACCGTGATCCAGTGATGAAATGGGCCGGTGTTCGTGACTTCATTCGTAGCTCCAAGGGTTTGCCAGCGGTGCTTCGGCAAGATGACATCGAGCGCATCCGCAAGATCGAGGCGCAGCTCAATCTGCCCCCTCCGCCCGATCCGGACGTGGGACCGCTCGAGATCGGTGACGAAGTCGAATTCAGGGATCGCGGTAATGCCGAGTTTCTGGGGAGCGGGAAGGTTTTCAAGGTTGCAAATGAATCGAGAATCGGTGTTGAGGTAACGAAGTTGTTCGGGCGCGTTATCAGAGTTTGGGTACCAGCGTCCGAGCTCACGCGATGTAGCCGACGGATAGCCGGCGATCCGGCCTCTTAGGTCAAAGCGCGCGACGGCGGAAACGCCACAACAACGGGGAAATATCCCCGTGCTGCCGCTTACAGGCCCCGCCACTCACGTGCGCGGGGTTTTGTGTTTTATAGGGGCTGGAACCTGATGATCGACCTTGTGATCGATACCCGGGATTTCGAGCTTCGCGCAAAGGAATTACACGCCCAGATCGACCAGGTGCCGTACGCGCTTGCGCTCGCCATGAACCAGGCGGCCAAGAACACACGGCAAGCCTTGGTGCAAGGCACATGGCCAAGCCATGTGACGCAGCGTAACCAGGGCTTCATCTCGCGTGCTTTGCGCACCAATTTCGCCAACAAGCGCAACCTCCGGATCGAGATCTACGATAGCCTCGGCCGGGCGCATCTCAAGCTTCATGATGCAGGCGGCACCAAGCAGGCGCGCGGGCGCCTCGCCATTCCGCCACCAGGTGCGGTCAGTCGTATGGCATCAGGCGCGGTGCGCAAGAACCAGAAGCCGCATGCGATCGTGGTCAACACGCCCAAGCGCGCCCTCCGGATCACACCGAAGGGCATCTATGTAGGCAAGGGCGGTCGCCTGCACCTGATGTATGCGTTCGCACCGCGTGCCAATCAGCCGGCTGACGTTCCCTTCGAAGCCGACTTCCGTCACGACATGCTGGTTGAGCTTCGCACCTCGTTTCCCGCTGCCTTGTCCAAGGCGCTTGCGACCCGACGGCTCAAGGCCTGACGTCGAGGGCGCCCCCTCGGCACCTCCTCCACCTCTTTGGGTCCTTCCTATGGACCCTCCATCCACGGGCTACGCGCGAGCGAGGGTAACTCGCAGTCAGAGCGCATTTTCGTAGCCTAAAGAGCTTGCCTAAAGGCGGCTAAAAGGCTCGCTAAAAATGCGCGGGGCGGGATGAGTGAGCAGCCGGCGGAGCCGGAGATCGCCTCCAAGTCGGAGTTCGCTCGGCTCTGCAACGTGTCGCCTGGCCGCGTCACGCAGTGGATCACGGAAGGTAAGGTCTACGGCGAGGCGATTGTAGGCGAGGGGCGGACGGCGCAGATACGGGTTGCCGTGGCGCGCGCGCAGCTGCGGCGCCACCTCGATATCGGTCAACGTCTCGGCAATGGACTGTCGACCAAGCTCGATGGACCGCCCGCTCAGCCGACTGAAGCAGCCGCGCCGGCGCTGCCGCTGCCGCCTCCGCAGCCGCGGACCGATCCGGTCGAAGAGCAGATCAAGGCTGCCCGCCTCGAGGGCCTCTCGCGCGACAACCGCAAGAAGGCGGAAGAGGAGGCGGCTCGCGCCGGCCGCTACACGTTGACCGAGGCGGTCAAGAAGCAGATCGGCCGCGCGCTCGCGCGGATCATCAACATGCTGGACGGCTGGCTCGCCGAGATATCGGCGAAGGCCTCCGCCAGGTTCTCAATTCCGCAGCGCGACATGCTGCACTTTCTCCGTTCCGAGTTTCGGCTCTTTCGCGCAAATGCGGCTGCCGCGCTGCGCGATGAGGCTGACGAGCTGCCGGCGCTTATCGAGGATGAGGTCTCCGAGACCGAGGGGAAAGGGGAGGAAGAAAGCGAGCCAGCGTAATGGGCATCATGCTCGCCAATGTGGAGCGCCTGGCGACCGAAGCCGCGGCCGTCGCGCTCGAGCCGCCGCCGCCGATCGATTACCTCGCCTGGGCGGAGCGCAACGTCGTCATCACCGAAGGGTCGTTCCCGGGCCCGTACAATCGGAAGCTCTTCCCGTACTTCGACGAGATCCTGCGGGCGCTGTCGCCGGATGATCCGTGCCGCTATGTGACCGTTCAAGGCTCGGCGCAGATCGGCAAGACGACGCTCGCTAACATCTTCACGTGCGGGTCGATCACGATGGCGAAGGGGAATTTCCTCTACGCGCATCCGACCGAGGATAACGCGCGGCGCTGGTCGAAGATGAAGCTCGCTCCGCTGATGCGGTCGACCGCGGTGGTGCGGGAGCTCTTCCCGCAGAAGAGCCGCGATGTCGCCGACAGCGTGATGTACAAGGAACGGCGCGATGGTCTGGCGACGCTGCTGATCAGCGGCGCCAACTCGCCGGCCTCGCTCTCGCAGGTCACGATCCAGTGCCAGGTGCAGGATGACCTGGCGAAATGGGAGATGAACGCGGCCGGCGATCCGGAGGTGCAGGCCGACAACCGCTCGCGCGCGATCGAATTCGCCAAGATCGCGAAAATCTCGACGCCGCTCGTCATGCCGGGCTGCCGCATCACGCGGAACTTCGAGGCCGGCAGCCAGGAGATGCCTTACGTCCCATGCCCGCACTGCGGCGAGATGCAGGTGCTGGAATGGGACAACATGCTCGCCAGTCTCGATCCGGCGAAGCCGGAGGACGCGCATTTCACCTGCGTGGCGTGCGGCGCGACGATCGAGGAGCATCATCGGCCGCAGATGCTCGCCGGCTTCGAGTGGCGAGCGAAAAACCCGAATGCGCGGCGCGAGCATCGCTCGTTTTGGATTTGGTCCGCGTATTCCTATCTGCAATCGTTCTCGCGCATCGCGGCCGAATGGTTGCGCGCGCGCGGCGACCCGGCCGCCGAAAAGACGTTCCTCAACGATACGGTCGGCAAGGCCTATCGGGCACAAGGCGAGGCGCGGCCTTGGGAAGAGCTGCGCGATCGGGCAGCTGAATCTCACTACGTTCGCGGTAATGTTCCGGCCGGCGCATTGTTGTTGATGCTCGGCATCGACTGCCAGGTCAATCGCGTGGAGTGGCAGCTGGTCGGCTTCGGTCGCGATTATCGCCGCTACGTGGTCGACTATGGGATCATTGATCGCCACATCTCTGATCCCGACTGCCAGGCCAATCTCGGCGCTCTGCTCGGCAAGCAGTGGCGCAACTCCGCCGGCCGCAACCTCGGCATCGACCTCGCCGCGATCGACGGTAACGCCTGGACGGAGGATGTTTGGAGCTTCGCCCGCAAGCATCCATCCTCGAAGCTGATTATGGTGCGCGGCCGCGGCGATGATGGCGCGCCGCGCATCGCTCGGGTGAAGCGGGAGCGTAACGAAAAGACCGGCAAGGTTCTGCGCTATTCCAGCCGGTTCTATCATTTGGGCGTGTCAGTCCTGAAGATGGCGCTCTACCGGGATCTCGCCAAGGACGACCCGCTTGCGAATGGCTTTGTCGCGTTTCCCTCCGGTCTCGACGATGAATACTTCCAGGAGCTCACGGCCGAACGGCGCGTGCCCATCAAGCGCAAAGGCGACCGTGGCTTCACAGTCTATCGCTGGGTGAAGGACGATCGGCAGGACAACGAGGCGCTCGATACGCTGATCCAGGCAACCGGCGCCGCGCTCAAGTTTGGCGTTTACGGGTTATCCGACGTCGGCTGGGGCAAGCTCGAGGCCGAGCGTGAGACCCCGCTGCAAACTGGACAGCTCGATCTCGAGGATCTGATCGCCGCGCCTTCCGTGGCGCCCAAGGCTCCGCCACCTAAGCCGCCGACACGCAAATCGATCGCAAGTCTGCTCGCATGACCTTCGACCCGAACAGAACGATCCTCTCCGGCGTCGCCATCGCGACGCTGCAGCAATGGCTGAGCGAGGCGCAGATGGCGTATCAGCAGCTCGTCACCGGCGGCAAACCGGTGACAGTGTCCTACGAAGGCAAGAGCGTCACCTACACGCCGGCCGAAAAGGCCGGATTGGTGCAGTGGATCGGCTTGCTGCAGCGGCAGCTCGGAATCAATCGTGGTCGGCGCGCCATCCGGCCCTACTATCGATGATCTCCGGCTATCCCGATCTGCAGAAGCTGATAGCCGAGCACGACAGCTATCAGCAAATCCCGGGCGATGCCTGGCGCCGCTTCGATGAAGCGGTCGCCAACTGGAATGCCCGATACCGGCGCGATCTCCCGCGCGTAGAACCGAGACGTTGAGAGCTTGCGCCAATTGGCGCACCCGCACATGCAGTCAGAAAAACGCGAAGTGGTGATCTATGGTCCCGGCGGCGAACCTGTGCCGCCGAGCCGTCGCGCGCGCGCGCTCAACGGCGGCAACGGCCGCTTCGGCGGACCGCCCTATGACGCGGCCGACATCTACGGCCAGCATCTCGCCGCGTGGCAGCCCTATCTCTGGAGCCCTGACGGCGAGCTCAACATCTATCGCGACCGGATCGTTAGCCGCGTTCGCGACCTGGTCCGCAATGACGGATGGGCATCTGGCGCGGTCACGCGTGTGCTCGATAACGCGGTCGGCGCGAACCTTCGCCCGGTGCCGAAGCCGGATTATCGGTTCCTCGCCAGCGTCTCCGGCGCCGCGTTCGATCATGTGTGGGCCAAGGAATACGCCGCGGCCGTCGACGCGCATTGGCGTGCCTGGGCGGTGACGGATCTTGGTCGCTATTGCGATGCCGCGCGCAACTGGACCTTCGGCCAGATGATGCGCATCGGCTTCCGCCATAAGCTGATCGACGGCGATGCGCTCGCAGTGATGCAGTGGATTCCGGAGCGCGTTGGGCGGGGTGCCGCGCGCTATTGCACGGCGGTGCAGATCGTCGATCCGGATCGGCTCTCCAATCCGCAGCTGCGCTTCGATCAGATGACCATGCGCGGCGGCGTCGAGATCGATCGCTACGGCGCAGCGGTCGCCTATCATATCCGTAAGGCGCATGCGGGCGACTGGTTCACTGCCGCGGAATCCGTCACCTGGGAACGCGTGCTGCGCGAAACCTCTTGGGGCCGCCCGATTGTCGTTCACGACTATGAGGCCGACCGGGCTGCGCAGCATCGCGGCGGCGCCGGGATCCTGACGCCGGTCATTCAGCGTCTCAAGATGCTGATCAAGTACGACACGCTCGAGGTCGACGCAGCGATCTTGAATTCGGTCTTCGCGGCCTACGTTGAGTCACCCTTCGATCATGAAATGATGATGGAGGCGCTCGAGGACGGCGAGAAGATTCCTCGCTATCAGGGCCTGCGCAAGGAGTTCCACGACGGCCGCGGGATGATGATCGGCAACGCCAGGATCCCGATGCTCTTCCCGGGCGAGAAGATCAACACGGTTGCACCGACCCGTCCGAGCAGCAACTTCAAGGAATTTGAAGGCGCGGTGCTGCGCAACGTTGCGGCCGGCGCCGGGCTCTCGGCGCAGCAGATCAGCAACAACTGGTCGGATGTGAACTATTCATCCGCGCGCGGCGCGCTGCTCGAGGCATGGAAGACATTGGCGCGCCGACGGCATGAATTCGCCGAGGGCTTTGCCGCGCCGATCCGTGCCGCCTGGCTCGAAGAGGCGCACGAGGTCGACGATCTGCCGTTGCCTGCCGGCGCGCCCGACTTTCCCTCGGCTCGCGGCGCCTATTCGCGCTGCCGCTGGATGGGCCCGGGCAGGGGGTGGATTTCCCCGGTCGATGAAGCTGGTGCCGCCATCATGCGTATGGATGGCGCCCTCTCGACGCTCGAGGACGAATGCGCGGAACAGGGCCTCGAATTCGAGGAGGTGCTTGAGCAGCGCCGCTACGAGCTCTCTCTGTTCGACAAATACGGTATTCCGCGGCCCGAATGGGCGGGTGCGGTGCTCGCGCAGCGAAGCGCGCGGCAACCGGAGGCACAATGAATCATCTCGCTCCCGAGCTTAATCCGGGACGCCTGCGGCGCTTCCTCAATGCGCCGCTCGCGCTTTGGCCTGGTCACGCTGCGGTGCTGCTGGAGATGCTCCAAGCCCCTGTCGTCATGCCTGTTGCGGAGATACCCGCATCCGCCGATCTGGGCCGCGCAGCTGATCTGCGCAGCGAGCGGCTTCGCCCCTACGATCTTGTTGACGGGGTCGCGATCATTCCAGTGCGCGGCGTATTGGTGCACGAGCGCTGCTGGTGGGCTTGGGATGCGGAGACCGTCTACTCCGACATCAGCGACCAGATGACTGCGGCGCTCGATGATGCCGAAGTACGCGCGATCGCGATGCACATCAATTCGCCCGGCGGCGAGGTGGCTGGATGTTTCGACCTCGCCGATCAAATCTATGCGATGCGCGGTCGGAAGCCGATCTGGGCGATCCTCGACGAATACGCCTATTCGGCGGCCTATGCGCTCGCGAGCGCTGCGGATCACATCACGGTGCCGCGCACTGGCGGGTCCGGCTCGATCGGCGTGATCGCGCTGCATGTCGATATCACCGCGGCGCTTGAGAGGTTCGGCATCAAGGTCACCACCATTCAATATGGCGAGCGCAAGTCTGACAGCTATCCGACCACGCCGCTGTCGGATGCTGCGCGTGCCCGCTTCCAGGCCGACATCGACGCCATGGGCGAGATGTTTGTTGATTTGGTCGCGCGTAATCGTGAGCTCGGCGCCGGCAAAGTGAGATCGACGGAAGCTGGATGTTTCCTCGGGTCTGCCGGTGTCACCCAGGGCCTCGCGGACGAGGTCCTGCCTCCAGACGAGGCGTTCTCGAGCCTCCTCAAGTCCATCAGCTGATTTCAAACACGACGGAGATCCGATCCATGCGCGTTTTCTCGCAGCTCGCCGCCAGCACTTCCAAGCCCGCTTTGGCCCGGCCGACAGCCGCTCGCGCCGAAGACGATAAGGACGAGAAGGACAAAAAGGAGTCCAAGCGCGCGGAAGACAAGGAGGAAGAGGAGGGGGGCGACAAAAAGGACGGCAAAAAGTCCAAGCGCGCCGAAGAGGAGGATGATTCCGAGCGGGCCAGCGAGGAGTGCGAGGAGGAGGAGGAGAAAGACGACGGCGAAGAGAAGGGCAAAAAGGCCAAAAAGGCCAAGAAAGCCAAAAAGGCCGACGAGGAGGATGGCGACGGCGACGACGAAGACGAGCGTGATGACGAAGAGGAACCCGAGGCGCGTGCTCAGATCCGCGCAATCCGTGCCCGGGAGCGTCGGCGTATCTCGGCAATCGTCTATTCATCTGCCGGCAAAGCCAACCCGGACGCCGCCATGCGCCTTGCGCTCACGACCCGCATGCCGCGATCGCAGGCGATCGCCGCTCTCAGCATTGCGGCGCCCGCTGCAGCGCGTCCCGCTGATCCTCTCCGTGATCGCATGTCCCGCGAAGCGCCGCCGAATGTCGGCTCTAATGGTGGCTCAGCACCATCTGCGGATTCTCCGGAGGCCTTCGCGGCTGCGGTGGCGGCGGCCGGAAAGAAGGCTCGCGGCGAAGCCTGATCCTGACCCACGCTTAGTTTGTTTCAATCTCCGGCGGCTTGACGAGCCGCCGGCCAATCCCGTGCAACCTCGAAAGGAGCACCTCAATGCTCAATCCCAGCCTTATTGGCGACAATCCGCAGGTGCCCAGCGCGGTCGCCGAGACGTTCATCCCGGATCAGCTCATTGCCGGGAACCTCAAGCTTGTGAGCGACAATGCAACCATCACCGGTGGCGTCAACCTGCAGCGCGGCACCGTGCTCGGACAGGTGCTTGACGGCGCCGCGACCGCGACGACCGGCAAGACCTATGCGACTGGCACCATCACGGTCGCGGCGGTGCCGAACGCCGGCGATACCGTGACGATCGGCGGCACGGTTGTGACCTTTATCGCGCAGCCTGGTGCCTGGGAGGATCGGCCTCCGGCCGGAAACAACGTCTATATCGGGGCGAGCGCCGCGGCGACTGCGCAGAACCTCATGGCGTTCCTGGTTGGCTCGACGGACGTCAATCTGAGCAAGTTCACTTATGCGCTCGCCGGTGCCGTCATCACGCTGACTGCGGTGCAAATCGGCACGGCGGGAAATGCACTGACGCTCGCTACGTCCGACGCTGGTGCGGTCACGCTGTCGGGCGCGACCCTGACCGGCGGCACCGCGAACACCGGCAACGCGACCGTCGGCTCGATCAGCAATGGCGTTGCCGTCAGGGCCGGAAATTACACGGCGGTCTGCACGGATGCGACCCATGCGCAGGTCTATGCGCCGAATGGAGCTGAGCTCGGCGTAGCAACCTTCGGCGCCGCATTCGCGTCCCCGCAGATCAACTTCACGATCACGGCGGGCGGCACGGCTTGTGCGGCGGGTGACACCTTCGTGATCACGCCGGCGACCGGAAGCCTCTCGTACAAGCAGGCGGTCGCGACCGCGGTCGACGGCAGTGCAAACCCGGTGGCGATCCTCGCCGACTATGCGCCGGCAGCGGCCGGCGATTGCGTCTGCGGCATCTATCTGATGGGCGAGTTCAACGTCAATGCGATCACGCTCGATCCGAGCATCTCGATCGCGCAGGCGAAGGCAGCTCTGATCCCGCTCGGCATCTTCCTCAAGGGCGCTGTCTCCGCCGACGATCCGGCGGGCGAGTAATCCAGTCCTCATGCGAGCGCCGCGCGATCGTTTTGCGCGGCGGCTCGATCCACTCACACGAAAACTCGCGGCCGCCTCGGCGCCGTCAACCTCCGGAGACTATCCATGTCTGGTCCTGCTCCTACTCCTGGCCCCGGCGCCGCCGGCACCAACCTTGTCTACGACACGGCGCGTCTCGTGGCGGTCGTGCCGAACCTGAAGCGTCCGACCAAGTTCCTGCTCGACAGGTTCTTTCCCAACATCATCAACAGCGAGACGGAATTCGTCGCGATCGACGTCGATGTCGGCAAGCGCCGCATCGCGCCGTTCGTGTCGCCGCTGGTCGAAGGCAAGCTGGTCGAGCAGCGTCGCATGCAGACCAACATTTTCAAGCCCGCCTACATCAAGGACAAGCGTGCGCCGGATCTGCGCAAGCCTGTCCGGCGCATGATCGGCGAGCGCATCGGCGGGGAGCTGACCGGCGCTGAGCGCGAAATGGCGAACCTCGAGGCCGAGATGACCGATCAGATCGATCTGATCGATCGGCGCCTTGAGTGGATGGCCGCGCAGGTGCTCTCGACCGGAACCGTGCTGATCAAAGGTGAGGGCTTCCCGACTTCTTTGGTCGACTTCGGCCGCGCCCCCTCGCTCACTGTCGCGCTCACCGGCACTGCGCAATGGACGAATGCGAATGTCATCGCCGGGAACGCATCGCCGACCACCAACATCGAGGCTTGGCAGCGCCAGATTCTGAAAGAGAGCGGCGCAAAGGTGACCGACATCATCTTCACGACCTCGTCCTGGGAGGGCTTCATTGCCGATCCGGTGCTGAAGGGAGCGATCTACTATCCGAAGCTCTCGGAGTTCGGCAATGCCATCGATCCCGGCGCGAAGATCGAGCGCGGCGCGGTGTATAAGGGGCGCTGGGGTCAGTACGACCTCTGGATCTACAATGAATGGTACGTCGACATGGGAACTGAGGGTGGAAACACCGATCAGGAATACCCGATGTTGACCGATGGCACGGTGCTCCTCTCCGGTCCGGACATGATGGGGACGCGCGCTTTCGCATCCATCATGGACCCGAACTTCAACTATCAGGCGCTCCCATACGCGCCGAAGACCTGGACCATCGAGGATCCCGCGCAGCGATTCATCATGATGCAGTCGGCGCCGATCACGATCCCGGGTCGCGTCAACGCCGCGCTCGCCGCGACGGTCTGCTCGCCGGTCTACACCTAGCTGGCGCCTATCGACAACCTGGCGAGCACCATGTGCGGCGCACGTTGAATGCTTTGCGAGCGTTGTCAGGCAAAGCCTGCCGCTCGCAAAATCTCCCGTTGAGTAGCCGCGCGATCTCGCCTGAGACGTATCTCCGCAAACAAGTTGAGGTATCATCATGAGCAACGAACAGCGTCCCGCCAATCAGCAGCAAGGCGCCCGCCTTGTGCGCGCGACCGTCGCCCGCGGCCGCAGCATTCTCGTCCCGGGAGCCAAGAAGCGCGTCGTCGGCTATGCACCCGCAGACGGCAAGCCGATCGAGGTTGCCGAGCTCCTCTCCTATGGCCCCGGCCAGGAAGTTGAGCTCCCGGCCGACGAGGTGGCGCGCCTGCGCGTCTCCGGGCACCTGGTTGATCCGCATGCGGCAGCGGTCCCGCTCGCGACCGACGGTCCCGCCCGCGCCGCTGCGTAACGAGCTCCTTCTCCTTCCGGAGAGGGTCGGGGTGAGGCCATGCAGAACTACCTCGGCGACGGCGACCAGGTCACCATCACGGCGCCTGCTGCCGTCGCCAGCGGCCAGCCGATCCTGGTCGGTTCCTTGTTTGGTATCTGCCTTAACGCCGCGGCAATAGGACAGCCGGTCCTCCTCTGGATCAAGGGCGTCTATCAGCTCGCCAAGAACTCGTCTGATGTGTGGACGCTCGGTCAGCTGATCTACTGGGATAACACCGCGCTGCTCGCGACCTCGACGTCCGCCGGCAATACCAAGATCGGCGTTGCGATCGAGGCGGCGGCCAATCCCAGCAGCGTCGGCAATGTGCGGCTCAACGGGTCATTTTGATGTGTCCCGGGCTTGACCTGGGACCGTTTCAAGCGTTGGCCCCTTATGGCTTGTAACGGTCCCGCTCGCGCTTCGCGCGTCCGGGAAAAGGTTCAGCGAATGTCCGTCGACTTCACCGACCTGGTGCTTGGCCCCTGCATGGATGCGTTCGCGGTCGCGGTCACGGTAGCGCCCGCGAAATCCAATCCCGGCGCGCCATTCTATAGCGGCGTGCGCGGTGTGTGGGCTTCCAAGCCCGTCGTGATCGAGACTGGGACAGGCTTTCATTCCACCAATCAGCCGACGCTTGGCATTCGCCTCGCAGATTGGGACGCGGTCGGTCAAGCCTATCCGGTGCAGGGCGACTTCATCGCGGTCGCGAGCGATCCTGCGAACATCTCCTGGGAAGTGATGGACGTGAAACCGGACGGGCAGGGCGGCGCTGATATGGAGCTGCGCATGGTGCGCGGATCGCTGCCGCAGGCCTCCTCCGATCCCGTGCCGGCGCAGCCGCAGAGCTGAACAGTGTCGCTTGCACCCGGCCTCTACTTTCCGGATGGCGGCCCGCTGGCGATCCGCGACGCGACGCACGCGCGGCTTGCGGACATTCCAGGGATAAAGAGCGTTCTCAAGACGCGGACGCTGCCGACCAAGGATGATCAGCTCCCGGTCATCTGCGTGGCGCACGCGGGCGAGAATGGGGAGCCTGATGGCGATGCCAATGCGGGCGCGCCGAAGTTCCTCAATCGCCTGCATCTCTTGATCACCGTCGTCGACAGCGCGACCAGCGACCTCGTCCTCGACGCGGGGATTTCCCGCAAGGTCGAGGAGATCAAGCAGACACTGTTCACGGATTCGACCTGGCTCAACCTGCTCGAGGCGCTGGAGAGCTTCGCGGTCACTTACCACTTTCCGCGCGAAGCCGATCTCGTGCTCTGCGAGGCGCGCATCGAGCTCACGGTGACGTACCGCAGCAACTGGCCGCCGGTCGCGCTCAATCCGCTCGAAGAGGTCGATACGACCTATCAGCTGACGCCAACCGCCGATCCGATCACGATCGTCACGGAGATCCCGACATGATCAAGGTCTATCCGACCAAGGCCGCATCCCTCAACCTCGTCCATCCGATCGACGGCCGGCTCAAGGTCGGCGGATCGTTCTGGACCTATGACGGCTTCACATGCCGCTGCCTGACCGACAATGCGGTTACGGAGGAGGAGGCGAAGGCTTACGTGCCTCCGGCTTCGCCGCCGCCTGCGGCCACCGCGCCTGCCGCTGCGCAGCCCGCGGCGCCTGAGAAGGCGATCGGCGACTCCGCGCAGTCGCGCACGCCGGCGGCATAAATCAGCCTGCGCCAATTGGCGCATCCTCCCTTCCAACATCGCGAGGCTTGCTCATGGGCGGCATCAATACAGGGGTCCCGGAAAACTGGCTGTTGCCACTGTTCTGGGCGACGGTCGACGGCTCGCTCGCCGGCGGCTCGGTGCAGAGCCAGCCGGCCTTGCTCGTTGGGCAGAAGCTCGCGGCCGGGATCGCCGCCAACAATGTCCCGATCCCCATCGGCTCCCTTGCCATTGCGCAGCAGCAGTTCGGCATCGGCTCTATGCTCGAGCGCATGTGCAACGCGTTCTTCAACATCAATCCGGGACAGCAGCTCTGGGCGCTTCCGGTTGCGGATCCGGGCGGCGGCGTCGCGGCGACCGGTTCGCTGCAGATCACCGCCAACCCGACCGCGGCCGGGACATACTCGCTCTATATCGCCGGCCAGCTCGTTTCCGTCGCGGTCGGTGCGACCGATACGGCCTCGACCATCGCCACCAACGTCGTGGCCGCGATCAACGCACTGACGACGCTGCCCGTCACCGCGACGGTCGACGGCGTGCACAACTATCAGGTCGATCTCACCTGTCGCTGGCTTGGTGCGACCGGCAACGATATCCAGCTGTCCGACAGCTATCTCGGTGTTGCCGGCGGCCAGGCTTTGCCGGCCGGCATGGCGGTCACCTATACGGCGATGGCGGGCGGCGCCGGCGTGCCGAGCTTCACGGGCGCGATCTCTGCCATCCAGGCGCAGCAATTCCTGCATGTCGGTCTGCCTTATACGGACACCGCCAGCATGGCCGCCTGGGCGACCGAATACGGCTTCGGAACCACGGGCCGCTGGGGCTATCAGCGCCAGCAATACGGCTGGATTTACCAGGGCTACCGCAACGACTACGCGGACGCGCTCACCTTCGGCCTGGCCCAGAACGCGCCGGTCATCTCCACCATGGTATGGGAACCGTTGACGCCGACCAGCATGTGGGAGGCGACGGCGGCCTATTGTGCGCAAGGCGCTCAGGCGCTGCTCGACGATCCGGCGCGGCCGCTGCAGACGCTGCCGCTCACCGGGATCCTGCCGGCGCCGCTGTCAGGCCGCTTCTCGCAAACCCAAATCAATACGCTCGCGGGCTCTGGCCTCGCCGTCCAGGCGGTCAATCCGAGCGGCGTGCCGGCGATTGTGCGGGAGAGCACGCAGTACCAGAAGAACGCGCAAGGGCAGAGCGACACCGCTTTCTCGCTCCTCACGGTCCTGTCGAACCTCGCCGCGCTGCTGACCACCATGTCGGCGGCGATCTCGTCCAAGTATCCGCGCCACAAGCTCGCGCCGGATGGCACGCGCTTCGGGCCCGGGCAGGCGATCATCACGCCGACGATCGCCAAGGCCGAGCTCGTCGCCGAGGCGCGCAATGCCGAGTACAACGGGCTGATGTCGAATGTGACGGAATTCATCGCCAACCTGGTGGTGCAGATCGACCCGTCGAATTCGAGCCGCCTGCAAGTGCTGTGGCCGCCGCAGCTGATGGGTCAGTTGCGCCAGTTCACGCTGCTGGCGCAGTTCCGACTGATGTACCCGACGGTCCTGAATTGACGCGCTAGCGTCATCCCGGCCGCAGCGAAGCGGAGAGCCGGGATCGTTCCAAGCTTCGTTCTTTCCCATCCAAGGAAGCGCCCATGGCTAACAGAATTGGCGGCATCCTCTATTTTACGATCGACGGCGTGCAGTATGCGCCGCGTGGCAACTTCACGGTGACCCCGAACCGGGTGAAGCGTGAGGGCATCGCGGGTCAGGCGCAGGTCGACGGCTATACCGAAATGCCGGTGGTGCCATCGATCAAGGGTGACCTGCAGATGGTGCCCGGGCTGTCGCTGCTGACCCTGGAAGCGATGACCGATAGCGTCATCACGGCCGCGCTGGCGAACGGCACGACCTATGTGCTCTCCGGCGCCTGGTCTGTCCCGCCATTCGAGGCGGACACGGTCGAGGGCAAGGTGACGGTCGAATTCCAGGGCCTGCTTTGCGATGAGCTGGTGGCGACGTCGTGAGCGAGCATTCTGAAGTCCCGGAAGGCTCCGTTCGCGTCGCGTTATCGCGGCCGCTCAAGGTCGCCGGCAAGAAGGGCATCGAAGAAACCAAGGCGCTCGCCTTTCGCGAGCCTACGGCGCGCGATATCGAGGAATGCGGCGGGTCTCCGGTTGTGCTCGATGTCAATGCCATCGGTGACGCGCTGCCGACCTTCGATGGCCCGAAGATGAACCGCATGCTCGCGCGCCTCGCCGGCGTCCCGCTCCCGTACATCCAGGAGATGCGCGCGTCCGATTGGACGAATTGCGCCTGGGCCATCGCCCCCTTTTTTGTGCCGGGCGGGAAGACCTGACGCTTCGCTGCTACGAGCTTGCGAAGTTCTACGGCTGCGATCCTGACGCCTTCCTCGACAAGCCGCTGTCCCGGGTCGAGCGGACCGTGCGGCAGACAGCGCTGCTGATCAAGCGGATCAAAGACGCGAGAGAGTGATGTCGCAGGAAGAAACTCTCCGCATGGTCGCGAAGGCTCGCGATGATGCAAGCGGGCCGCTGCGCAAGGTCGAGAACGCGCTCAAGGCTCTGAGCAAGCGCGGCCGCGAAGAAACAAAGGAGCTGCACGAAGGCTTTCGCAAGGTCCACGAGCAGCTCGATCGCGTCGCGGAGGTCGCGCGCGAAGGTGTTGCTCCGGCGCTCGGCGTCATCGGCATCTCGAGCCTGACGGCGGTCGGTGCGGTCGCCGCCTTGGTCGAAAACTTGCGCAAGTTCGCCGACCAGGGCGCGAGTGTCGCGGCCTTCGGGCGCAAGGTACAGCTGACGACGGATACCATCCGTGGCCTCGAGGGAGCGGCCGGGCAGTTCAACGTCGATCCGGAGGCGGTGCGCCAGGGCGAGCAGAGCTTTGCTCAGGCGATGTTCCTCATCCGCCGGCGTCGAGGCGATCTCTATGCGCATCTGTTGGCGCAGCGGAGTGATTTCGCGCAGGAGCTCGCCGCCACCCCGGAAACCGTCGCCGGCAACGAGCAGGCGCTGCGCACGTTCCTCAAGCTGATCGAGGATGTGCGCCGCGTTCATGGCGAGCCGACTGCGCGGGCGTTCTCGAATGAGGTCTTCGGCACTGATGCGTTTGTTGATCTTCTGCGCAAGGGCAATGCAGGACTGCAGGAGGCGATCGACCTGACGCTCAAGCTGCGCGGTGCGCAGGATACGGGCGCCGGCGAGAAGTTTGCGGCAGGCTGGGCGCGGTTTACGGATGCGGTCGAAGGCTTGCGCAACGCAGTCGGAAACGAGCTGCTTCCCGATATGACGGCCCTGGTGCAGCAGGCGCAGGAGTTCTTTTCCGAGAACAAGGTCAAGATCGGCCACGATATCGTCGCGGCAGTCCGTGGCATCGGCGGGTTTCTCCGGGACATCAAGGATGACCTGCCGTCGATCGAGCATGGCTTCCGCGATGTCGAGGCCGCAATGCAGGGGATAGCGAAGGTCTGGCGCTATCTCAAAATGACGCCGGGGCAGCTCTGGACCGAGCTCACCGGCGGGACCGTTCCGGACAGCGAGATACGTCTGCAGGCCGGTGGCGGGGAGCCTCCCCCTAATCCATTGGCGCCGACAGGTTCGGCTGCCGACCGCGCCAAACAGGTCATCGCGGGGCTTCGCGCGCGCGGCCTTGATGCCGAGCATGCCGCGATCCTCGCCGGCAATATCCAATGGGAATCGAACTTCAATCCCGAGCAGCCGAACCTGCTCGAGGGCGGCATCGGGCTCATTCAATGGCGGCTTGATCGGCGCCGGCGGCTGCAGGAGTTCGCGGCGGCGCGCGGCAAGAGTGAGACCGATCTTGCGACGCAGCTCGATTTCCTGATGAGCGAGATCAATTCTTCGGCTGGCTCGGAATTCCGGTCCGCGAGCGGTATGGAGAACATGAATGCGGCGCTGCACCGGTTCATCCGATACGGCGATAAATCGGAAGCGACGCGCCTGGCCTATGGGCGAGCGTTGCTGCCGAACGCCGAAAGCGCCGGCTCCCTGCTTGCCGCGGCTGGTCAAGCCGGCATCGGTAGCAATCCCGCGACTGTCACCGGCAATGCTTCCATCACGGTCGATGTCAAGGCGCCGCCCGGGACGAAAGTCAAAGCCGACGCCAGCGGGCTGTTCGATACCGTGAAGGTCAATCGCGGCGTCGCGATGCAAAGCGCGGACAATTTCGAATGACGTTCCCTCCGCTCTGGCGGCTCAATCTCGTTCCGGCGAGCTTCAACGGCGTGCCGTTCAAGGTCGACGCCGGCGCCCGCGCGGGCGGACGGCGTACGGCGACCTTCGAGTTCCCGAAGTTCGATATCCCGTATAGCGAGGATATGGGGCGGCGGGCCCGGCGCTTTTCCGTGACCGGCTATGTGCTGGGCGATCTCTACACCTTCGAGCGCGATGCGCTGATCGCGGAGCTCGAGGCCGAGGGCCCCGGGATCCTGATACATCCGACGCTCGGCACGTTCACAGTCTACGGAACTTTCAAGACCAGCGAGACGCGCGAGCGCGGCGGCATCTGCATCATCGAGATGGACTTCGTCGAGGCTGGTCAGCAGCCTGGCGCGAACGTCGTCGATGATACGCAGTCGCTGGTCGGGATGCTTGCGGGGACGACCGGGACGGCCGTCGGCGCCGCGCTCGATACCGCGATCTCCGCGGCGCTCCAGGCGGGCGCGACGGTTGCCAACATCACGGAAGCCGTCGGCGTGCTCGGCCAGATGCTGACGACTTTGCGCGGCGTAGTGTCGGGGCAGATCGGCATTCCGGGCAGCAGCCTCTTCCTGGCGATCGGCGACCTCTTGTCGAACGGGGAAGCCGATATCCGTGCCGGCGCGCTTGGGACGCCGCTGCTTGCGGTATTCGAGCAGGCGACGACGGCCGGGGCGACATTGGCGGGCATGACCAATGTGCTTTCAGCGATGCAGGCGGAGGCTCCGAGCGGCGCGCTCGGCATTGCGGTCGCTAATGCCGGCATCAACATGGCGCTGGTCGAGATCGCGCGCATCCTGTCGGCGACGACGTTCACGTCATCGAACGACGTCAGCGCCGCGATCGCGACCAATAATGCGAATTTTTCGAGCGCGGAAGAGACGGTCGGGGACTCCGGCGACGTCGGGACCTACCAGGCGCTCGTTGCTTTGCATGGCTCCGTCACCCGCGATCTCGTTCAGCGGGCGCTGCAGCTGCCGAGCCTTGTGACCTACAACTTCCCGCGCTCGCTGCCCTCGATCGTGATGGCCTGGAAGCTCTACGCGGATTCAACTCGCGCTGACGAGCTCGCCGCGGAAAACAAGGTCATCCACCCGGCCTTCATGCCGGCGAGCGGCATCGCACTGTCTGCGTAGCTCATCCTCAAAAAAGGTCTCTGCATGGTCTCGCGCGCTGTCATTGCCGCGGCTGCGCTGGTTTTAGCGCTCCCCGCTCAAGCTGCCGATCGCCAGGTCGCCATCAGTGACGGCGAGTTCATGGCATGGTCGAATATCGGCCCGGTGATGGATCGCTGCATGGGCGCAATGCTTCTGCGGCGGGAATTCGCTGCATGCGCCGACGTCTCCGCCTTCCTGGCCGAGTTCTCCGCCAAGGTGAAAGAGGCCAAGCCTGCGGCTCCCGCAGCGCCTCCGCCGCCCTCACCTGCGCCCCAAGCGCCCGCTTCGGGCGGTACGCCCGCAACCGCTCAGGATCCCCAATGAGGTCCACTATGCGCATTCCACGATTTCCGCGCACCGCTGCGCATGCAGCTGCGTTCTCCTGGCTCGCTTTCGCGGCGCCTGCGCTGGCGCAGGTGAGCAGCGCGGGACAACCGGATTCCCTCCTCCCGGTTCATACCTTCCTCTATCTGAACTTTGGTACGCTCACCGCGACCGGCTCGTCGTCGGCCTCGACGGCGCTGCCGATCTCAGGCAGCGGTTCTGCCGTGGTGCTAACCAACTACGGCACAACGCTCGTCAGCTGCACGCCGGCGACCGGAACGGCTGTTGCGCAGCGGAACAACATTCCGGTCCCGCCGAATGGCGGGCAGGCGGCCTTCGAGGTTGGCAATTACGATCATGTCGCCTGTATCGACCAGGGCGGCTCGGATTCCACTTCCAATCTGATCGCGCTCGCCGGCGGCACGGGGTTGTTTGCTGGCGGCGGAGGTGGTGTATCGAGCGGAGGTGGCGGAGGCGGAGGTGGCGGCGGTCTATCGGTGACAGATGCGGCGCCATGGACCTATGCCAGCTCTCAGTTCACGCCATCGGGCGGCGAGTACAATCCGGCGGCGACGTTGCTCACCAGCGGGCAGCAAGGAACTGTCGCGCTCACCGCGGCGCGAGCTTTCGAGGTCGATGCAGTCTCGGGTTCAAACCTCGCTAATCTGCTCGCCACAATGAATGCAAGCCTCACGGCTGCGGAGCCGTGCCTCAATGCAACGAACTACAACACGAACAGCTATACCACTGGGCAGACGAATCCGGCCACTTGCGATCTCAATGGCGGTCGATACACGAACACGGGCCTGAATCGCGTCGGCGGCGCTAACATCTCGTTGGGCCAGGCCGCCGCTGGATCCTCGTTGCCCATCGTGGAGGCGCAAGACATTCGACCCGCGAGCGGGACGATCACGGCGCAAGATGTGGCCTCCACATCTACCGCCGGCCAATATGGCGCATCGATCATTACCGGAGCCCCCACAGCTAACTCCACCTACTCGCAGGCTGTGAACGGTCTTTCGACGGTCAAGGTGCAGATCACGGGCACTTGGACCGGCACGCTTGAGGCGGATCAATCGGTCGATGGTGGCACGACCTGGGTTGTCATGCCTTGCCACGTGGACGGCACGACGTTCGTTGCCAACACGGTCACGGCCAACGCCGTCCTGAATTGTCTTGCTGCGGGAGCGACGAATGTGCGCATGCGCGCGACAGCGGCATGGACAGGCACTGCGACCGTGCAGGCGACCTTTACTCGCACACCTGGTCCGGTTCGCGTGCTCACCAGCGAGACCCCATCAACGAATTATCATCTGATCGCCGCCAATACGAACAACTGTACGAACTTGAAGCAGACAGCGGGCAAGCTCGAGGATACGCAGACCGGGAATATCAACGCCTCGACCGCTTATTTCCTGCGGTTCTACGACAAGGCGTCGACGCCAGTGCCGTCGACCGACTCGGCATTGGTGTTTAAGACCGTGCTGATCCCGCCCGCGAACAGCGCGAACAATCAGATATTTCCAATTGGCAAGCAGTTCCTGAATGGGTTGGGCTTCTGCATCACCGCGGCGATCGCCGACAACGATGCGAGCTCGGTACCTGCCTCCACTATAATTGCCGATATCAGCTACAAATAAGAGATCCGCGATGAGCTTTTTCGACAAGGCGTTGAGATGCCTGCTCGCGGCCGCGCTGGTCGCAATGCAGGTTTTTGGCGCGGCGCCCGCGGAGGCAACCGGCTGCGGGACCGGCACTGGGACGTGCTTCGTCACGCCGGGCGGTGGTAGCAGCAACGTCAACACCGTATGGTCGCAAAATTCAGGCGGCGGCTCGTGTACTTGTCTGCCCGCGAGCGGCGATGCCGTTATTCTCGACAGCGCCGCTGGTAACCTGACAATTGCGGCGGCCCTGACGATCGGATCTCTGGACGCGAGCGGCACAGGCGGCAGTGGAAGCCCCTACACCGGCACGCTCACCCACAATGCCGGCTTTACGCTCGGCATCACGGGCAACCTGTTCAAGCTGGTGCCCGGGATGACCTATGCGCCGGCGGCCGTGCGTACTATTTCGTTCACGTCGACCTCCGGCACGACGCTGATCACCAGCGCCGGAAAATTGTTGCCAACGGTCACCTACAACGGGGCGGGTGGGGACTTCCAGCAGCAGGACAACTTCACCTACCAATCGGCGCCGACCGTTTCCAATGGAACGCTTGACGATTCCCTCGGCTTTAGCGTCACGGCGCCGTCTGTCACCGGCAGCGGTGGCGCGATCAATATGGGAGCCGGGACGTGGACGCTCACGGGGTCCACCGGCATCATCTGGAACATCACCGGCTCGACCATCACCGGATCCTCGGCGACCTTGGCAATCGTGCCCGGGGCGAACCCGAGTGGGTCGCTGAATTTGACGATGACCACGGCGTCGTATGGGACGCTCGTGATCAACAGCAATTGGAGCGCCCATGAGGCGGTAGTCATCTCGGGCGGCCCAACCATCGGCACGCTGACGCTCACAAATGCGAGCTGGTTGCAGTTCTCCTCCGGCCTCACTACCACGATCACCAATCCGTTCACCTGGAGCGGGACCTCGGGCGCCGCTCTGCTCCTGCAAACAAACGCGGCCACTCCGGCGGTCGCCACGCTGTCTCTGGGTAGCGCCGACACGATGAATTGGGCCGCTGTCGGCAACATCACCGTGACGGGCGCAGGGTCGTTGACGGCGAACAATTCGCTCAATCTCGGTGGCAACACAAACGTCACCTTCAACGCGCCCGGCGGCGCCGGAAATCGCGTCTTTGGTGATTGATCTATGATCCGGAGAATCGCGTTCGTATTTATTGCGGTCACCGTCTGGGTTCAGGCCCTCGGCGGCCAAGCTCTTTCGGCCTCGCACGGCAACGTCGGGACGGTGCCGTTCCAGGCGGCCGGGCTTTGGGGCGGAGGGCTCAACGCGCATCAGCATTGGGCGCTCAACACGGGGGTGCACTTCGTCTCGCCCGATGGCTCCGGCGCATATGTGTTCGGGACCAACGACAATTCGTGGCACCAGATATTCTCGAATGTAGCGCTGGCGAGCGCCAAGTGCGACGTCCCGAACTTTGTCACGCCGGGCTCCTGCTTCGGCGTGTCGCCGACAACGGGGCCGACCCAGACGTTCCAAGGCTCAGGCTTGGTCGCGATAGGCGCCTGCGGATCGCCGCAGGATCAGGGCACGGCCTTCATGTATGGCCAGGGATTCGTCTTCAGGACGAACCCGGCGAGTCCATTCAATCCCGCGAATCCCGACGCCACACTCCTCTGGCAGAACACCAACGAGCTCGGCGGCGGTGGTTTCGATCCGCCCGAGACGATCACCGGCGCTGTCTGGAACAGCGGCACGCAGCAGATTACGTTTACGGTCACGGGCGGAAACTACTACCCCGGCGAGACTGTCGTTATCGCCGGTGTCAGCCCCAGCGGTTTCAATTCCACCAGCAGCGGCCTGGTTACCCAGCCAGGCACGTCTGGGACCACTGTCGTAGTCAACAAGGCCACGAGCCCGGGGACATATTCGAGCGGCGGCTACATCAACTTCCCGATAGACAACGGCAACGGGACCTATCGGGTAAACGGCAATTACGTCGAGTGCGACCCGAACAGTGTCAATGGCGTGATCGTCGCCACGCAGACGTTCGGCATCTGGCGCACGCAGGACAAGGGAAACTCTTTTCAGCAGGTTCCGCCGAGTTCGATCCCGTTCACCAACGTATCGCCGGACTCCTACGTCCTGGCTTACGATCCTGGCTCTGGGACCAACGGCGCGGGTGTCACGAACACCTGGTATGCCGCTTCGGCTCAACAGGTGGGCGTAAGCTCTGCTTCGTGGAACAGCGGCACGCAGCAGATCACGTTCACGACTTCGGCGTCATCGCGCATCAAGGTCGGCGATTACGTCGAGGTCACGAGCGCGAGCCCTTCCGCCTACAACGGCCTCTATCAGACGCAGGCTGGCACCGGCGGCACCACGATCATCGTCAACAAGACGACTAACCCCGGCACCTTCAGTTCTGCGAGCATTCAGGTCGGGACGATCTACGGCACCAACGACGGCGGCACGACTTTCTTTGAGGCCTGCGGCGGCCCGCCCTGGGTCCAACACATGGTGGTCTCGCTCACCGGCGGGACGCTGTTTGTGGTCGACGGCGGAACGAACGGCACCAATGGCACCGGGCTGTTGTGGACCTTCACGCCCGGAGCGGGCTCCTGCCACGGTACTTGGTCGATCGTCATCAACAACGCGAGCATCAAATGGGTCGCCATCGATCCCAAGAACCAGAACAACATGGTGGCGATGAACAACGCCGGGTCGCTCTACTGGTCGACCACGGGTGGCTTGACGACGGGAGCTTGGAGCGGGCCGGCGTCATACACCACGCCGAACGCTGGCGGTGACGCGCCCTGGCTGATCTGGCTGGCGTTCCAAGGGTATAACATCGAGTTTGATCCGATCAACGAAGGCAATCTCTTTCAGGATGGCGGTCAGGGTGGCTGGACCACGACATTCAACGCGATCAAGAGCGGGAATTTCACCTATACTTCGCTATCGCGTGGGATTCTGCATCCGGTCGCGAGCGGAGGCATCGTGGTGCAGAATCCGCTCGGCGCCACGGCGGGCATGCAGGACGTCTCGGCTTGCGCTTACAGCATCGTCAATTTTCCGCCGGGGAATTGCGCGCCGCTGAGTCAGATATTCAGTTTGGCTTATTCGAGCGGATTCGGCCTTGATCCATACACGAATTTCCTGGCCGCAAAGACCTCGCCGAATCTCGCCGGGGGCTCGGACTTCTCGGGCTATTCGAGCGACGGTTTCGCCACATTCGCGAATTTCAAGCCCTTCAACCGCTGGAACAGGACCATCCTGGCCGCGAACGTGGGGCAGGACACCAGCATCGGGCCGAACAACGGGCTGGTGCAGATCACGGTCGACTCGACGGCCCAGCTGACGACGTGGAACAACGGGCAGGGCACGATCATGTGCTCGATCGCGTCCGTCAGGATCGTCGGCGGCAATGCATTGAGCCAATCGGGTGGCCAAAATAGCTCCTCCTGCCACCCAGTCATCGTGACTAGTCCGACCACGTTCGATCTCGCCGGCGTCACGTTTACTGCGAGCCTGCAACTCTCCGGCGTCACCGGCGCGCAATATCTGTTCTATGATCCGACGCCGCCGACCGACCATTGGAGCAATTCGCGCAACATCACCACGGTGGGAAACGACGGCAGCGGTCACATCATGATCTGCGTGATGGACTCGCGCGGCGGCGGGTGGGGCGCGAACAAGAACTTCTTCGTGGACATCTCGGGCGTGCAGGGGCCGACCGAAGCGAACGGGCGTCATCTCGTCGGTACGGCCAACAACATCAGCTCGAATTGCACGACGCTGCTGAACTCGACCTATAGCGGAATTCCCTACGCGGGCGGAGGCACGGCCCGGACTTATGCCGCGCCGGGCGGCACCTATGCGGCCTCCGGAAGCTATCTCGTGGTCATGCCCGGCGACAACGGCACACCGCGCTGCTCGATCGACAGGGGCACGTCCGTCGCCGGTTGGAGTGATGTGGCGCTGCCCGGCGCCATCGGGCAGCCGGGCGGCCCGCAGGTGCAGACGACGATCACCGGCGGTCCGTACGGCGCAGGAACCGCCACGTTCGGCGTGGCGAGCACTTCTGGCCTTCTCCCGAGCCAAAACATCAACATCCAGATGGACGATGGCCGCATGATGTATGCGGTCATCGGTTCCGTTAATACGGGCAGCTCGCAAATCACGCTGCAGACGAGCTCGTCCGGCGAGAACACAGGAGTGCCGGCCGGCCGCCAGATACTCACTGGGGCGCCGATGCTCTTCAGCTACCAGGGATGGATCAATGCCGATTACGACGGCGATCAGATCGTCATCCCGGATACGGTCAAGCCGAACACCTTTTTCTATGTCAATTTCAACGCCGGCCTGCTCAAGAGCGTGGGGTGCGGCCCTCTCACCGTGGTCAACTATCAACAATGCTGCGGAACGTCGGGATCATGGTTGCAGAATGCGGCGACGAATTCTGTCTTGAAGCAGCCGAAAGGTGAGTCAGGTCATCTTTGGTGGATTCCTGGCAATTTCGTTCCGTTCCAATCGACCTCGCAGGGGCAGCTCTGGCGGGCATGCAACGGCGACAACAATACGCCGGCGACGCCGCCGACCGGCGCAAGTGTCATCATGCACAAGGTTCCGAATTGGTTCGGCACGCTGGCGATCGGCGTCGGCGCCCCGGCCGCGCCTGGGCGCTATCCATCGATCATCATCGCCGGCTGGTACAATCCGCAGGGCAATATCAACAATTCGCAGTTTGGGATCTGGCGATCGGTCGATGATCCTAATCACGGGAAAAGCGGACCATCGGCGAGTTGCAATGATTTCGACGGGACGTTCACCGCGACAGTCGCGCCCAACACCGGCCAGGGCACCAGTGTCATGTCGACTTCGGGGCTCAGCGGCGCCATAGCGGTCGGCGACCACGTCATCGCCGCCGGACTCACTGGCACGCCGCGGGTGATCGCCTCGCTCGGCGGCGGGAACTACACGATCGATACCGAGCAGACCGTCTCGACTCCGCAATCCATGACCGCCGGCGGGACATTCCAGCTCATGACTGATTGGCTTCCAGCTCTGCCGAACGGGCCGAAATGGATGCAGAACGTCACGGATATCTCCGGCGATCCTTACATTTGCGGCCCAATATACATCGGCACGCCGAATGGTCCGTTCATGGGCTCTAGGCCCTGCATTGGCCCGGGGTCATACTTGCTCGAGCGCGATCTTGATCCGGCCGCGAACGACAACGCGCCCGTAGGCCTATATCAGGCCGCATAGAGCCAAAGCGTATCGCAATTGCGTCCATCGATCGGCAGGTATTCGCAATGCGTCGGATGCCTCCCGCTATACGCCACCCGCTTTCCGGAATAGCCGAGGCTCTCCATTAGCGCCATCATCGCGGCAATCGATGATCCGGCCCGAAGGAGGTGACGCTCTACACACTCCATGTAGATCGTCGGATGGTGCTCTCTAATTGTCGACTGGAGCCCGCGGATCACATGCTCCTCGAAGCCCTCGACGTCGATCTTGATGAAGTTGGGGGCAATTCCTGACAGGGCCTTGTCGCCGACAAGCAGGCGACATGGAACTGCCCGCTCCCCTTCCTCTCGATAGGCCGCGAAAGTGCCCAGCACGTCACCGCCCGGAGGCAAGAACAGATCGCGGTTCTCCTCGCTATCGGAAAGACCGTTCTGATGAATTTCGATCTGCGAAATGCAATTTCGCGCGACGGCGTGTCGGAACATCGAAGCGCAGGCTGGATTTGGTTCGAAGCAGATGACACGGCCACCCGGCCCAACCTGATGCGCAGCATTTAAGGCGAACATGCCGCGATTGGCGCCGACATCCACAACGACATCGCCGGGACGGATGTGCTCCCTGATGACCAGCTGTGCACCGAGGTCATACCAGCGGCCAAGGAAATAGGTCATCCGGTCCGACCACGATCCGAGGTTCAGATCGAGCTCATAGCCGGTGATCTTATCGACAACAGTTCTCTTTCTTCCGTACCATTGTTCGTCACAACGGTAGTCACCGACACAGTGGCGGAAAATGGCGCCCCATCCGGGCAACTCGCGCCGGATGTAAGGCAGCGCTAAATAGGACATCGATCGCACAGCGTTCGAAGCTCCCCCCGAAAAGTTAAGATTTTATTCTGCACCCTCGCCGCCTGCGGTTGCAAGACTCCGTATCCGCGATGCCGTCCCCCTCCGAAACCGCCGTCCTTTCCGTCAACGGCCGGGCCTATTCGGGCTGGACCTCGGTCACGCTTCGTCGCCTCTATGGTGGGGCATGTTCGGATTTCGAGTTCACTGCGGCGGAGCCGCTCGACGGCGACGCCAACTTCCAGGCCTGGCGCATCAAACCTGGCGATCAGTGCACGATCACGCTTGCCGGGATCCTGGCGTTCACCGGTTATGTGTTTGTGCGCCAGGGATCCTTCGATGCCGATCGGCATGGGCTCATGGTGGCTGGCCGGAGCCTCACGGCGGATGCCGTCGATTCATCGGCGGTGATCAACGGCGGTCAATACAAGGGCTATACGTTCCAGGCGATCGCCTCAGCCTTGGCGCAAAGCGCCGGCGTCAACCTGGTGGTCAGGGGATCGTCGCCAAATCTGGCGACGCCGTTCCCGCAGTTCTCGGTCGCGTACGGGGAGACGGTCTTTCGGGCGATCGAGCGCCTGGCGCGGCTGCGCGGCCTGCACATCACGGACGATGGCAACGGAAACCTGATCGCCGAGCCGTATGATCCGACCCAGGCGCTCGCCGGCGAGCTAGTCGAGGGGAAGAATATCGTGTCGGCGCGCGCGAGCATCGACGGCTCGCGGTCATTCAACATCGTGAATATCGTCGGGCAGCGGCCCGGTGATGATCACACCAATGGCGACGCAGCACGCGATGTCTCTGCGACCGTCACCAATCCGAATGTGCGCGCCGGCCGGCGCTCGATCATCGTCATGGAAGAGCCGGGCAGTCCGCAGGACGCGGCTGCCCGGGCGAACCACGAGATGGCCTACAACGCGACCGACATCGTCGATTGCCGATGCGTCATGCAAGGCTGGCAATCGGCGCCCGGAACGCTCTGGGATGTGGGTAAGCGCTACACGGTCAAGAGCCCGATGCTCGATCTCGACCGCGTTCTGGCCTCGCGAGAGGTGATCTATTCGCAGTCGAACGCAGGATCCCGAACGACCATCGACCTCTGCACCGAGAATGCGCTGGCTTTCTCGACAACGCCGATTTCGGCAAATGTCCTGCAGGGTGAGCCTTCCTATGGGCAGGATACGCCGTCGGCGCCCGCGCGGCCGGATCAGCCGGATAGCTAGCTGGCGTCTATTTCATCAGGCCGATGCATCGACATGTTTGCTCGGCGGCATCTAGCACGGCTTTGACCTCTTCAGCCATGCGCCTGAGGACGGCGGCGGGGTTCGGTCCTCGAATAACCTCGTCGACCTCGTCGAGCGCTACGGTAAATGTGACTTCCAAGTCTTCCGGGAACGAGATGCGCGAGGGGACGTAGCCGAGTATCAGCTCGTATTTGTCCGCATCCCATCGCGGAGGAAATAATTCAAATCTCTCGTTGGGCCTCATCTCGATCTTAAGCCCATTAGGGCGGATGAGTGTAGAAAGCCCACTGAGGCTTACTGGATAGATGGTCTTGTGCTTTGGTGTATTTGCAAGCTCGTTTAGTGCCCAAAGGACGACATTCCCTGACTTGTAGGGCTTGAAAGATCTGAAAATCGAGGTGACCTCTGTCGGTAGATCCTTGCATCGACCGTTGGCGTCATTGACCATCTCCTGCTCGGTCTGGCCGAAAGGAAACTTCGCATGCTTCGGTCGGGCCTTGCCGGTGTGACGAACAGCGATGGCGTGCGCAGTTTGATCCAATGCCGACCGTAGATGGTTGACCGCATCGAAGATGATGTGGGGAATGTCATTCGAAAGGCGGCTGGAGAATTTCACCTTTAATGCATCTATGACGCCATCGTCATCTCTCTCTCGAACGAAGGTCCACGGGCGCGCATTCGAAAAGCGATCGATTTCCTTTTCCAGGTCATCGATGCGGCGCTGCGCCCAGCCAAGCATCTGCATTGGGCTATCGAACAAGTCAGTCATGGTGAGCTCAGTATCAGAATGTCCTCTCAAGGGCGACCCTGAAAAATGCGGTTGTCTGCCGTTACGACTGCTGGTCGTTCCTTTCTCGCCATCGCGCGCGGCACTCTTACCCGCGTCAACGATGCGCTCAAGATGCAGACGGCGGATGTGCGCCTGCTGCATGACGAGGTCCTCGCCGGCGCCGAACGCTTCCAGGATTACGGCTTCACCAGCGTTCCGAAGCCTGCGGATTCGAACGGGACGGCGGAGATCGTCGCGGTCTTCGTCAACGGCAACCGCTCGCATCCGATCATCATTCGGGCCGATGATCGCCGCTATCGAGTCAAGAACCTGCAGCCTGGCGAGAGTTCGCTTTACGACGACCAAGGGCAGCAGATCTACATCAGCCGCGCCGGCATCAAGATCCTCGGCGGCGGAAGTGATCTGCCGGTCACGGTGCAAGTTGGATCTGTTTCGCTCGAGGTGTCGTCGACAGGCGTCACCGTAACCGGAAACCTGATCGTCAATGGCGGCGTACAGATCAGCGGTGCGATCACGGCCATTGGCGGCGGCATCTATGCCGGAAACTTCGAGACCAGCGGCGATGTGATCGCCGGTAAGGGCACCGGTAGCCAAGTTGGCGTCCAGACGCACATGCATGGCGGCGTAGCGGCCGGCGCCGGTTCGACCGCGGCGCCCACTCCAGGGACCTGAGCCTGCGCCAATTGGCGCAAGCTCAGAGAACCGTGTGTTACTTGCGATCCTCGCCCCAGCCGAGGCTCTTATAAAGGCGGTCAAGCCGTTCACGCATTGTCAATTGCGCGACTTCCTTGGGATCGGGTCCCTTCCCGCGTCGGAAGAGTGCGAAAAGTAGCCACTGCATAGAAAGCTTCTGCTTCAACAATTCGATCATTAATAGCTCCTGGTTCGAAAAAGGCGCGGAGCCTAGCAGACCGTTATTCAAAGCCGTCAAGCGGAAAATGAAGTAAAAATGCCTGACATTCGCATCGTCCAGGTCGGCCAGCTCGGCGGGCAAGAGGCCGTCACGCTCGATTGGATCAAGAGCACGACGGCCCTTGTTCCATCGCAGAATGGCCTCGACGAAACCCAGGCGTTGGTAACAGCTGTTACGATCGCCCTCGGCACCGATCGCCTGGCCGATGCTTCGGACAATCTGCCGATCCCCGGGTCGAGCGATCGCCGCGGCTGGTGGGGTGACGACAGCGCGGCGGATCTGTGGGGCGGCTGGCCGATCGGCGTCCGCCTCTGGTTGATGAGCCGCGACAAGATCACGGATTCAACCGCTGCCGCAGGTTCGACCCTCGCCAAAGCACAAGCCTACGTCAACGAGTGCCTGCAGCCGTTCGTCGACAACAAGATCATCTCGCAGTTTTCCGTATCGCTGATGCAGGTCAATGCTTCGCGTGTCGATGTGCAAGTGACGCTCTACCGCGGACCGCTGCCTGAAATCTCGCTCCAGTATCAGATGCTCTGGAGCGAGCTCTCTGCTTCTCCTGTTGTGCTTGCGTTCCCGCCGGTACCGCCGGCGCTCGACTACTCCGATCCTGACAATTCCATGTATGGAGCGCTCGGATGAAGCTGCGCAGCCTCATCGTCCCATCGATCTGCCTTGTTCTCGGCGCTGGCATCCCGGCGCTGGCGAACTGGGCCGCGCTCGACGGCAACCGCAACCCGATTTCGTTCCTGAGCCTCAATATCGGAGGCAATCAGGAGCAGCAAGTCTCGCCATCGGATGCGAGCGGAAATCCGTTCAATCAAGCCAATCCGCAGTTCTTCAATCTCGAGCTCAACAACGCGACGCTCTCGGCGGGGCAGCAGACCAAGAGCGCCTCGCTGCCTATCGTGGGGCCGAGCGATCCGGACGTGCGTCCATCGACCGGCAACATCTCGGCGGTCGATTCCGCTTCTGTCACGACGACAGGGCAGGGCGGCTCCAACATCGTCACCGGCACGCCGTCAGCGAATTCGTCCGTTACTCAAGCGGTGAACGGAACCTCGACCGCGCGCATACAGGTGTCCGGAACATGGTCCGGCGCGACGCTCGCGCTCGAGCAGTCGATCGACGGCGGGACGACCTATGGGGCGATGGGCTGCCACGTCAACGGCGCCCCCGCGATCGTTAACCTGGTGAGCTCCATCACGGCAAACGGAATGCTGGAATGCGAGGTCGCCGGCGCGACCAATGTCCGGCTACGGGCGACTGCATTCGGCTCAGGAAGCGCTGTCGTGACCATGGCCTTCACGCGATTTGCCGGATCCGTGAAGGTCACCAATACGGCGATGACCTCGGCGCAGGGCGTCACCTCGACGGACGCAAGCGGGACCATCGCAACAGGCGGGAGCTATCAGACGCTTGCCGCCGCTTCGATGACCCGCAAGGGCTGCATGATCCATAATCCCGCCACGGCAACCGAAATTCTCAATGTGAAGTTTGGCAGCATGACGCAGCCGTTCACTCTTAACGCCGGCGGCACCTTCAACTGCAAATCCGGCGATGTGGTCCTGCAGGACTCCATCACCGTGATGGGCGCGACGACCGGGCACGCTTTCGCGGCGATCCTGAACTAGGTCTCCGATGCCCTGGAACACGCAGACGCTGACGCAGGTCCGTCAGCAAAACCGCGACTATGTGACCGCGCAGATCGGCGCGCCGCTGCCGCCGAATTCAAATTCGCGCGTGCTGGCGGATGGCAACGCGGGTCTCGCATATCTCAATCTGCGATATCTGGATTGGCTGGCGAAACAGCTGCTGCCCGACACCGCGGAATCGGAGTTCCTCGATCGCTGGGCGACGATCTTCCTCACCAATGCGGACGGCAGCAAAGGCCGCAAGGCCGCGACCTACGCCAGCGGCTCGGTGACATTCACGGGCCTTGCCACGACACCGGTTCCGGTCGGCTCGCAGCTCGTCGGCTATGGCTCCCCGGCGATTGGCTATGAAACGACCGAAGCCATCGTGATTTCAGGTGCGACCGCTTGCACGATAAGGGCGACGATCGCAGGCGCAGCAGGCAATCTCGATGCCGGCGAAACGCTGACGCTTGCGATCGCCATTCCGGGCGTCGATGCCGGCGCGACGGTCGTCACGCTGACCGGAGGCACCGATGCGGAGACGGATCCGCAGCTGCTCGCGCGCCTCCTGCAGCGCATCCAGGAGCCGCCTATGGGCGGCGACCAGGCCGACTATGTGACCTGGACCGAGAGCGTCGCCGGCGTCACGCGCGCCTGGTGCTATCCGCAGGAGATGGGCATCGGCACCGTGACGGTTCGCTTCATGTGCGACGAGCTCGAGGCGGCATTCAATGGCTTCCCGCAAGCCGCGGACATTGCGGCCGTGACGGCCTATCTCAATACGGTCAGGCCGGTCACGGTGCAGGATCTCTTCGTCGTGGCGCCGGTCGCCAACCCGATGAACTTCACGGTCGCGAACCTGGCGGTTGCCGCGAACACCACGCTCACGGCCGTCAAGGCCGCCATAGCGACGTCCGTGAGCGCGATGCTGTTCGAGGTCGCAATACCCGGGCAGACGATTTTCAGCGAATGGGTGTCCGCCGCAATCCGCTATACGCAAGGCGTGGCGTCGTTCGACCTGACGATGTCGGACTTCGTGCAGCCTGATAACGGGCACATGGCGACGCTGGGCGTGATCACGTGGGCCTGATCCCTGTCCCGGACGCGCAATAGCGCGAGCCGGGACCATTCCAGTCTGAAACGGTCCCGGCTCAAGGCCGGGACAAGAGAGCGAAAATGCCCGACAAGTGGGTGCCGCATTCGGGCTCCGACTATGCCCAGGCGTACCGCGACCTTCTTCCCGACGGTCCGGCCTGGCCGCGCGATCCCTCCAGCTATCTGCAGAAGTGGTGCGCCGGCATCGGGGCGATCTGGGGCGATGTCGATGCCGCCGCTGCGCTGCTGCTGACCGTCGAGAGCGATCCGCGGTCGACCGTCAACCTGCTGCCTGACTGGGAGAGGAATTTCGGGCTGCCGGATCCGTGCATGGCGGAGCCCAGCACGATCCAGGCGCGCCAAGCAGCGCTGGTCGCCAAGCTCACCACGCAAGGCGGTCAATCAATTGCATTCTTCATCGCGACCGCGGCGGAGATGGGCTACGCGATCACGATCAGCGAACACTCGCCCTATATGTGCGGGCTCTCGCAATGCGGCGATACCCGCAACCCGGCCGGAACCTATCGCTGGGAGCTCGGCCCCGCGACCATCCGCTACTACTGGAACGTCAACATCGGGCTGACGCGGCTCTCCTGGATTCGCTGCGGCTCAGGGCAATGCGGGGTCGACCCTTCGCTGACCATCGCGCAGGCGACCGATCTACAGTGCCGCATCAGCCGCTGGGCGCCGGCACACACGCAACCGATCTTCGATTACGCGCCGGGCCCGCAAGGCGCCATGGCCGGCACGCCGTAACAATTCTGCAGCTCTATCGCCCGCAACCGTCCCGGATCAATCGCGGGACAAGGAAGCCGCATGCAATACAATCAGCCTTACGGCAATGCCGATCCGAACGCGAGCTACGTAAACGGGAATCCGGCAACAGGAACGGCCGGCTCGATCATCCCGGCGGCAGCGATCGAGTACACGCAGCGGGAAATTATCGCCGTCATCCAGGCGGCCGGCCTGGCGCCGAGCAACGGCAATCTCGCGCAGCTGCTCGCTGCAATCCAGGCTCTCGGCGGGAATTTCCTGCCGCCGACCCGGATCGTCACCTCGAGCGCAACGCTCAATCTCGACTGCGTGACGGATGCGAACATCCTGCTCAACCGGACCGCCGCCGTCACCGCGATGACGGTCAACCTGGCAGCAAGCGGATCGCTCGTCGTCGGAAAGACCTACCGCATCTCCGACGTCGCCAAGAACTTCGACACCGCGAAGGTGACCATCGTTCCGCCGGCCACGCACAACATCGCCGGCAACACGAATTTCATCATGGACAAGCAACAACAATCCGCGAGCTTCGTCTATGGCGGATCGTCAACATGGGATGTGCAATCGTCATGACATTTCCAGAGCAACAAACGTGGGACGTGGCGTCGACGGGGTCGCCTAACGCTTACGCGATCAGCATCGACAATTGGACCTCGAATCTCCCCGGCGTGCCGCTGCGATTCATTCCCAACTTTAGCAATACGGGCGCGGCGACGCTCAACGTTAACGGGCTCGGCGCTCAAGCTATCAAAAAGTTGGCCAACTCTGCCCTTACCGCATTAGTGGGTGGAGAAATCCAGAGCGGAGAGGCGACTGAGGTCGAGTGGGACGGCACGCAATTTATTCTGAAGATGGCGCCGGATGCCATCCTCACGGCCGCAGATCAAACGGTCACGGGGGGCGCCAACGTTAATGCTGACAATCTCGGCACGCAATCGAGCGGAACGCTGACGATCGATTGCGGCGCGCGGCCGCTTCAGTACGTTACCAACAATGGCGCATTCACGATCGCAGCACCAGCCAACGACGGGTCCTGTCTTCTGTTGGTGATCAATGCCGCCAGCGCCGGCGCGATCGGCTTCTCCGGCTTCACAGTCGGGTCGAATACCGGCGCTTCTCTCGACACCACAAATGGCCACAAGTTCACGATCTCGATTTGGCGCGTCAATGGCGTCGCCGGGTACTCGGTCTACGCTCATCAGTGAGGCGGGGCATGACACGCTGGTCGAAATTGTTCACCGGGCTGTGCGCGATCGCGCTGGCTATTGCGGCTCACGCTTCGCTCGCATCGGCCCCGGCGCGGGACAACATTCTCGGGCGCGTCATCTCGCAGCGATACGCGCTGGCGCAGATCGGGCCGCTGATGGTCGGCCCGTTGCCGATCATGCCGGCGTGCAAACATACGCCGATCGTCCTGACGGCGACGGGCACAAACACGTTCACCAACATATACGGGTGCACGATCTTCACGATCGAGACGCTCGGCGGTGGGGGTAGCGGCGGAAACGGTACCCAGAACGCGACGGGCTCTTCCCAGGTCGGCTGCGGCGGCGGCGGAGGCGGTTACGGGAAGTACACCGGGCTCGGCATCTCTCCTGGCGCCGGTGTCAGCTATACGATCGGCCTAGGTGGCACCGGTATCTCGACGCAGAGTGCCGGGAACCCAGGGGGCGCAACGTATTTCAACGCAGCGAGCTACGCGGCGGCGAGCGTCGGCGGTGCCGGCGGATCAGGTGGCGGCATCGGGGTCATCGGCGGCAATTGCAGCGGCGGCGCGGGCGGGGCCGGCAAGGGAAACTCGACCACGGCGACGGGCGGCGCGGGCGGCAACCTGACCGGGACCACCGGCACGACGCTTGCGTGCGGGAGCGGGGCCGGCGGCGCGGCGGGCCCGAACGGAAACGGCGGTAACGGTCCGAATCAGACCTGCAGCGCCAACGTCTCGAGCACGGGCGGCACTGGCGACAACGGCACGGGCGGAACGGGCGGTACCGGCCCCAACAATCCCGGCAACACGGGCACAGAGTGGGGCTGTGGCTCCGGCGGCGGCGGCGGCGGCAACGGTAACACCGGCACCTCGCAGTCCGGCAACGGCGGTCAGTATGGCGGCGGAAGCGGCGGCGTCGCGAACTCATCCGGTAACGCGCAGACGTCCGGGGGCGGCAAGCAGGGGTGCATCACCGTCACTCCGACCGCATTGTTGATCCCTGCCAACGATAACGCGCTCCTGCGCGCAGTCGGCTGAAGCTTGACCTTCCTCGACGAGCCGCATCGCGCGGCGCGCTATGGCCGGCCAGCTCCGGCGCAAATCAAAGGCCGAAACATGACCCCGCTCATCATCATGGTCGGCGCCGACAAGGGCGGCGTCGGCAAGACTACGGTCGCGCGCGCGCTCGATGATTATCTGATCGCGCGCGGCGCTGTCGCCAAGCTGTTCGATTCCGAATGGCCGGCCGGCGATCTCAAGCGCTTTAGCCCCAGCGCAACCGTCATCGACATCGAGAGGGTCGGCGACCAGATGAAGGTCTTCGACGCGCTCGAGGGTGTCACCGTCCTTGACATCCGCGCCGGGCTCTTGTCGCCCACGCTGCGCGCGCTCGATGAGGCGCAGCTGTTGACCGACATCCGCGGCGGCAAGATCAACCTGGCGCTCCTGCATGTGCTCGGCCCCTCGATCGCCTCGTTCAACGAGATCGACCAGGCCGCGCGCCTGGTCGGCGGAGGCACCAAACATTTCATCGTCAAGAACTACATCAACGAAACTGGGTTCTTCGATTGGGACAGCGACAACCGCTTCGCCACGATCTTCGCCCAGATGTCCGGAATGACGGTGAGCGTGCCGCATATCCCGGCGCAGGCCTGCGAGATGATCCAGAAGCTCGGCGGCTCATTCTCCGCCTTCACGGTCGATGATCGGCAATCGCGCATCCTGCGCGGCTACGTTCGCTCCTGGCTCAACAAGGTCTGGGAGGAGCTCGACCGCGTCGGTCTCGGCAAGATGGTGCGCGCGGCGCTGCCGGAGGTATCTCCGTGAGATCCTCGCAGGACGCCTTCAATTTGATCGTCTCCGAGGAGGTCGACGGAAAGATTTATTATCTGCGCCACTGCGCGCACTTCGAATGGCCGCAGGGCGCCTCCGGCCCGACCATCATGATCGGCTACGACTGCGGCTATGTCACGCGCGATGAGGCGACCGCCGACTGCCGCGGGATCCTGAGCGATGACATGCTCCCGCATGTACTGTTGGCGTGCGGCCTCAAGGGCGAGGCGGCACACCAATTCGTCGCCCAGCATGGCACCAGCGTCACCGTCACCTGGGACCAGGCACTCGCCGAATTCTCGACGCGCGAGATGCCCAAGTGGGAAGCGCGGCTCGATGCGGCGCTGCCTACGGCCAAGCTGACAGGCGACAGCTACGGCGCGCTGGTGAGCCTCGCCTATAACCGGGGCTGCTCGTTCGACGAACCAGGGCCTCGCTATGCCGAAATGCGGTCCATCAAGGCGCATATGCTGGCTGGGCGCTTCGATCTCATCCCAGACGAATTCCTGTCGATGCGCCGGCTCTGGCTGGAAGGAAGCGATCTCTGGCGCCGGCGCGGCCATGAGGCTGATCTCTTCCGCAAAGGCCTCGGCCTGGCGCCGCTTGCACCGCCCCGGCCGGAGCCGGTCCGACGCACAACCGACCGCTCGGTGCGGGCGCTGCAGACCGATCTCAACCAGATCCTGCAGCTCGATCCGCCGCTCGCTGTCGACGGCGTCGAGGGCGACAAGACGCGCGCGGCCGTCCGCCATTTCCAAGAGGCGTACGACATCGAGGCAGATGGCGTTGCCGGCAATAAGACCTGGGCGGTTATCGAGCAGATTTTGCACTGAATGCGGATCATCACGATCGGACGGTCGCGGCAATTCGAAGTTGCCGTGTCCGACATCGATTACGATTTTCTGATGCAGTGGCTCTGGACGTTCGCGGTCTCGCATCGCGGCGGCGATCTGATCTACGCACGCCGGTCGATCCGGGTTGGCGATGCCAATGTCACCATCCTCATGCATCGCGTGATCTTGCGTGAGCGCATGGGGCTCGAGCCGCCGACGCCACGGCACACTGGCGACCACCGGGATGGCGACAGCCTCAACAACCAGCGGTCCAATCTTCGCTGGCTGACCCCGAAGCAGCAGATGGCGAACCGCATCAGGCTGAGCCGTCAATGGGCAAAGGTCGCTGCCGAGGCGACCGCTGCGGACAACGCGCTTCCGTTCTGAGAATGCGCCAATTGGCGCACCCGCCCCGGAGATCCGTTGATGGGTGATCCCAAGATCACGCTGCGCTTCGTCACTGGCGCGGACGTCGTCTCTGCCGGCATCCGTGTCGGCGAATACGGCTATTGGGCGACGCACGTCGAGGCTGTCATGCCCGACGGCACCTACCTTGGTGCTCACTTCGACGGCGGTGTGCAGGCGCGCTCGCCCGATTACGACAAGAGCTCATTCACGCGCGAGCAATTCATCAGGCTGCCTTGCAATGCAGCTCAGAGCGAAAGCTTCAACCGCTTTCTCCAGGCGCAGATCGGCAAGCCTTACGACATCGAGGCCATTGCCGCCCTGGTCGCCGGCCGCGACTGGCGCTCGCCTGATTCATGGTTTTGCAGCGAGCTCCAGGCGGCTGCGCTCGAGGCGTGCGGCTGGTTTGCGACCAGGCTCGCCAGCAGCGTCGCCAAGATCACGCCGCGCGATCTGCTCTTGATCCTGAGTGCATGCGTGCCGGTGTTGGACGCTTAGCGGCCGGTCCCAACCGCGGGATTTCATTTTTCGCAAAAAACGGAGCTATCCAATGGATACCAAAACTCTGCTCGGCACGGTTGCGCGCACCGCGCTCAAGGCCGCGGCCGGCGCTGCCGTCGCGCACGGCTGGATCAACGACAGCGACGCCGAAATGTTGGTCGGGGGCGGCATGGTCGCCGCGGCCGGCATGTGGTCGGCCTGGAATGACTACGGGCGCGTGATGGCGATCGCGTCGCTGGAGATTCTGCGCGCCAAGGTGCTCGACGCGGCCGCCAAGGCCCGCGCCAATCAGATCGCCCCGCAATCCGCGCTGGCGCAGCTCGATGCGCACGTGGCCGCGACGACTGCAAAATAAGCGATGGCCGTGAAGCGGTACCGGAAACTCTCCGAGGCGAGCCGCCGCACCATCGCGCGGCGCTATGCGAATGGCGAGACTGCGACTGCGCTCGGCCGCGAGTTCGGCGTGCCGCGGGACCGCGTCTATCAGATCGCCAATCAAAGAGGAGCGCGGCGAACCGAAGGGGTGACCAGGGCCAGAAAAAAAGAGTCCTGGGACCGCAAGGTCGCCCGGCTGCGCGCCGAAGGGAAAATCACCTCCTACTGTTTCCCGGCTTAAATCAACAAGTCGTCACGAAGCGCTGATCCCGCGGGCGATATCGCGGGCTTTCATCAAATCGGAGTTGAATATGCGAAAGCTCTTGCTTGCCGCGGCTATCTCGCTCGCGGCTATTCCGGCCTGTGCGGCCAATCTCGCTGGTCCTTTCAAAGCGCCGCTGATTTCAACGTCATATCCGGCCACAAGCGGTTTCTACTTTGGTCTCGGCACGATGGGCGGCGGCGGCAATGCCAACATCTCCGCCCCCGGCGTGAACTCCAACAGCCTGGTGACCAATCAGATCGGCGTCGGCGGCATCGTTGGGTTTGCCTGGAACGTGCCCAACAGTGCCATGTTCACGGCCGTCGAGGGCTGGTTCGGCTGGAACAATGTCAACGGCTCGACGCCGGGCTTCTCGATCTCGGGGCCCGCCTCCTTCACCCAAAGGGTGATGGTCGGCGCGCCGCTCTCCGAGATCATGGCGCTTTTCCCCAACCTCGGCATTACGGTGCCGCCGTTCCCGACGTTGCCGGGCGGCCAAACGGCGACGAACGTCAAGCCCTACCTCGCGGCCTCGATCAGCGAGGACGACATCACGATCGACGTTCTCGGGGTCGGCTCCAATCGCGATTGGCGCGTCTCGCCGGGTCTGTCTGTCGGCGCGCTCGGCCAGCTCTCTTCGGGATCCGTGGTCGATGTCTTTGCCATGACTCAGTTTCCGCAAAAGGGCCTCTGCGTCGGTCCCGGTACGATCCCTGGGCAGGCCTGCGGATCGCTGTCGACGGTCTACAAGGCCGGTCTTGCGCTGAAGTGGTGATTTGATGGGGGCGGACCCGGGGCGGCGCGGCAACGCTGCCGCCCCGGATTTTTCCAAACAAATTGGAGCACGCGTGCCGATGGCGAACGATCCTGCAGGTCGCTTCTCCTCCAATCGTCTGTTCGAATGGGTTTCCGCCGTCGGCTTGCTCAATACCTCGCTCGTCCTGATGATCTGGCCGCACACGCTTGCGGAAGGCAATTTGCGGCCGCTGCTGCACGTGCTGCCGCTGAGCGAGATGATGGCGGTCTATTTCTGTATCGGCCTAGTGCGGATCGTGACGCTGATGCTCAATGGCAGCCTGGCGCGCCATGGGCCGCCGATCCGCGCGCTGATGGCGAGCCTGAGCCTGATCATCTGGGTGCTGATGGTGATTGCCTTGTGGCTGCAGCTCGGGCAGCCGTCCGTATTATCCGGACTTCTGATTGCGCTTGCTGGCGGTGAACTGCGTTCGGTTCAGCGGGCGAAGCACGACTTACATGGAAAATGAAGTCCCGAATTTCCCGCCGGGCCTTGCCGGGCTTGTTGTGGTCGGCGCCGCGATCGCCCACATCACGATCTGGCTGTTCACGCGGACGTCGCCCGAGAAGACAGGCGGCGGTGATGAGCGGGAACGCCGCCTCGATGCCTTGGAGCGCGATCTAAACCATCGCAAGGAGCGCGAGGAGATCGACCGCGATCTCGCTGATATGCGGCGCGACCTCGAGGAGAACCTGCAGAAAGTTATCAGGGCCCTGCGCGATCCGCTCGAGCGGAAGATCGGCGAGCTCGAGCGCCATGTCGTCGCACTCAAGGAAGACGTCGATACGCTGCGCCGCCGGATGCGGCGCCGGCCGGCGCCGAAGGCGAAGCAGCCGCAATAAGGACAATAGTTGGGGGGATTCTCATGAAGCGCATCGTCGCGCTGCTCGCGCTCGCGCTCGCCATCGCGCCGGCGCAAGCCAGCTATGGCCCACGGCCATCCGCCTGGTGCGGCTGGGAAATGCGTCACCTGGTCGGCCGGGATCCTGGCCCATCCTACAATCTCGCGCGCAACTGGGCGCACTGGGGATCTGCGGCTGCGGGCCCGGCGCCGGGCGTGATCGTCGTCTGGCCACATCACGTCGGGATGATCATCGGCCGGGCAAAAGATGGCCGCTGGATCATCCGGAGTGGGAACGATGGTCACGCACTGCGCGAGCGGCCTCGCTCGATTGGCGGTGCGATTGCGTTGCGGAGGCCAGCATGAAAGGTGTCCATTTGCTGATCACCGCTCCAGCGCATCATCAGGTAGGACGGTAACAATGAAGTACGCTATCTCCTGTTTGATCGTCCTTATCGCCATTCCGGCGAGCGGACAGCAAGTGTCGCACTCGGGCCGCCCGGTCGATGCCGGAGAGATATGCGCTGTCGTCCCAAACTCGACGGCCATCCCCAGAGTGTGCGGCGGAGTAATTGGCGGCAACATGTTCGTGTTTCATGTTCCATACGCCTGCTGGTCGGATTTCGAGAAAGAGGCTCCAAACGCGAATATTGTCCCATGTGGGAAGGATGACTACGAGGCGCTGCAATATTGGACCGACCACAGCGCTGAATTTCTGAAGTAGCCGTGTCCCGGGCTTGACCCGGGACCATTCCAAACAACAGCGCTCTGCCTGCAACGGCGCTTTACCTGTTGACCGGTATCTCTTCGCGCGCAAGCTCCGTCAGCAGGCGTCCGGCGGCGCCTTGTATCGTCATGCCGATACCCGTTTCAATAAAACGTCCGCTTTTGCGATGGGTGATAATCCAGCCTTTTGCATCCGGATTGATGTCTGCCGCCGCCGTAACCTGGAATTCCGGGCCGAGCGGGTGATTGATCATCTCGGATGAGATCATGACTAAGCCACCTTAGGTTCGCGCGGTGCCGGCTTGATCTTGGCAACTTCGTTCTTGAGCTTCGCCTCGGCGTGCCAGAGATCGAAATCCGACTGAAGATCGAGCCACAACCGCGGACCATTCGCCATATAGGCGCCGAGGCGAACCGCCATCTCGGCGCTGACGCCGGTGTCGCCGCGGATGACATTGGCGAGCGCATTATGCGACACGCCCATGGCGGCGGCGGCCGATCGCGCCGAAACCCCGATGTCCTCCAGGATATCGGCGATCACCTCGCCCGGATGCGATGGAGCCCGCTTCCGCTCAGGCGCGGGTTGCGACTTGGCCATGGGCAGGATGTCCGCTGAATCAGTGATATTGCTCAAGGTCGACATCGTAGGCATCTCCGTTTGTGAAGGCAAATGTGATCCGGAACGGGCCTTGTAGGCGGATCGTCCATGTGTTCGGCCGGCTTGGCGCGAGCGTGTGCAGCCGATAGCCGGGCTGGTCGATGTCCTGGGTCGTCCTGGCGCGGTTGATGACGTCAAGAATGACGACCACGCGCTTGATCTGCTTGGGATCCACGTGGCGCGAGGTCCCGCGCTCGAAAGCCTCCCGAAGGCCTTTGTGTTTGAAGGTCTTGATCATGGCGTTCCCCTGTTTGCGGCAGCGGGAGGAAGGTGGTCTCGCGGTCGGGTCCCCGGCTTTCCCCCGAATGACCGTTCGGGTTCGATTTCCGGACGGGGTGAACCCCGATTTACCGCCCCGCGCTGTTCCTTCCTCCCGCCGCTCTGAACTGTCGAAAGCGTTGTAACAAAACACTGACCATCCCGTCAATGGTTCTGTAACAAAATACTGACCAGCGGCAGAATGGCCGCTATGCATTTTTGGAATCGCGAGAGCGCGGGTGTTGATGGGCCAAGTCAGTGCCAAGCTTCGTCGCGCCGAAGGCGCCTTCATGTGGTGGTGCCCGGCCTGCAACGAAATGCATCCGCTGCCGGATGGCTGGACCTTCAATGGCGACGTGAACGCGCCGACGTTCTCGCCGAGCTTCAAGCACGAAGGTGCGCAAATCGAAAAAGACGCGAGCGGGAACTGGACCGGTCGATGGCTGACGGAAACAGGCGAAGCGAAGACGGTGTTCGCATCGACGGACAAGCCGAAACGCTATTGCTGCCACTACATCGTCGCCGCCGGCCGGGTCGCCTATTGCGGCGACTGCACGCACGCGATGGCCGGCAGGACCATCGCGATGCCTGATCTGCCAAGGGAGTTTCGCGACCTATGACCTTGTTGGTCCGCCAGCGCACGCTGCACGACTGCGCCATTTGCTGCATGGCAATGGTATCGGGCAAGGCATATGAACTTGTGCTCGAGATCGTGGGCGACGCCTTCGAGCCTGATAAAGGTATGCGTCAAGATCAGGAGGCGCTGAAGCGCCTCGGCTATCGCCACGACTTCGAGAAGGGTCACCCGGTCGGCGACATCTCATGTACGCATCGCGGCTTCTGGATTTCAGCCGAGTTCTATCGGTCGATGGCGTGGGGCCGCCGCGCGCTGATGACCGTGCCGAGCCTCAACTTTCCGGACGGTCACCACATGATCTATTGGGACGGGCGCCGGGTGCTCGATCCGTCAACGCTCAAGACATACAGCAGGTGGGATGAGCTCCTGCCGAGCGAAATGGTGCTGTTTCAGGAGCGGTGGTGATCAGGCGCTCCCTGGATAGATGCCGGTCGAGCGCCAGGCGCGAAGCTTGAGCAGGCGCAGCTGTGCGCTTCGGATGTGATCGCGAAATATCTGATCGATCACCTCGATCCGGCAAAGCTTGGGATCGCGTAGGCGTCGCCGGTTCTCCAGGATGCCCTCGAGGTCCCGCCGGCGATGATGGGCGATCTGCTGCGGCACTGTCATCGCGTCCAGCTTCCGCTGATAAGCGGCCATCTCTCGATCGAGGATCGCCTGCTGCTGATCGTCGGTGAGCTCGAGCCAGAGCTCCCATTCAAGGTCATCGTCATTGGTCATTGTTCGGTCCTCCCTATCCCCTAATCGGAAAGCGAGGGCAGAACCGGAAAAGCGGAAGTGAATTATTTTTGGCCGTCCGGAGCGCCCGGGCGGCCTTTTTGATTCAGCATAGGGTGTAGCTCACCAAAGCCCCGGCAGGAGTGACGGCCATGTAAAGCTAATCGGCATTGCCGCCCTACAGTCTTCGACCCAAAGTCGTCGGCTGCGTCTAGCGAGCCATCGGTCTCCCCGGCCGGTGGCTTTTGATTCATACGACAAAGGATGCGAGGCGCCTTCATTCGAAGGTGCCTGGAGACCCTCCTTGGTCTCTTTCCTCATAAACTCGGCCGCGTGGCGTCCCGCTGCGCGGCCCTTTTTATTTCCAACGGCTGACATAAATTCCCGGGCATGTTCTGGCGTACCCCGGCGCCCATGCGGCGCCCGCATGGCTTCATTCCGCCCTGCATCCCGACCTCGGCGAGGCGGCCTCCGGCCGGGCCGCAGTGGATTCACGAAATCAAGCACGACGGCTACAGGCTGGTTGCCTGTGTGCGCTCCGGCCGTGTGCGCCTGTTCACGCGCCGCGGCTATGATTGGGCCGACCGTTATCCGCAGATCGTCGCGGCCGCCTTGGCGATCGGCGCCGACGTAACGATCGACGGCGAGGCGGTGGTCTGCGGCGACGATGGCGTCAGCGACTTCGCTCGCCTGCATGGTCGCCAGCATGATGCTGCCGCCATCCTCTACGCCTTCGATCTGCTCGAGCTCGCCGGCGACGACCTGCGGCCGCGGCCATTGGAGGAGCGCAAGGCGCGCCTGGCCAAGCTTCTGAGCCGCGTGCCAGTGGCGATCCGATACAACGAGCACCTCGCGGGTGATGGTGCGACCGTCTTTACGCATGCATGCCGGATGGGCCTCGAGGGCATCGTCAGCAAGGATCGCACCCGCGGATATCGGTCCGGCCGGGCGAGGCACTGGCTCAAGATTAAAAATCCGCAGGCGCCAGGTACCTTGCGCTTCAAGGGTCCGGCCGATGCGTGAGCGCACGGTCGAGCAACTGCGCGCGATCCTGGCGCGCCTGGTGCGCAGGATCCCCAAGCGGCCGCCGGCGCCGTCGGTTAGGCGTCGCCGGCGCGTCTCCGCCACTGCTCGCCGGTGATGCTCTCCCGCTGCGGGCGCTCTACCCAGTTCGGGCGTACGTCGGCGCCGATCGCGCCGCAGCCGGTGCAGACCATGCGCGGGCCGAAAGTCGGCACCGCGATCCTGTCATCATAACGATCGACGTTGACGACCGCCTGGCGGCGGCATTGCGGGCAGGAGACCGCAAGCGAGCGCACGCCATTCTCGCGCATGTTGCCGAGCGTCATCGGTGGGCCGGTGTAGCGGGGGCGGGGCACGACGCCGATTGTAGCCGCTTGCCGCGGCCCGGAACAGGCGGGGAACGGATCACACGGATATCACACCGGTCATGCGTGGCGTTTCCCGTTCCGTTCACGGTTTCAATCCGTGTGCGACCCGTTCGCAGAAGCGCAGAAAAGCCCGCGAAACATGGGCTTTTCTGCGCTTTAAGAAAGTGGCGGCTGGCTCCGGGGGAGAGCCAGCCGCCCGCGAACCCGGTCGGGGGACGGGGAGGGGGGACGTGACCGGGGACGCGTAGCCTGTCGTTGACGCCGCGCCTATCGGCGCGTCGTCGCTGTGGCGATCGTCGGGCGGGTATCGCCCAGTGCGACCCAGACATTGGGATCGCTCTGCGATTGCCGTTTCACGAACTGGTAGCCGGTCTCGGACCAGAGCAGGATTTGCTGGGTCTGGTTGTCGAGGATGAACTCGCCTTTATCGGACCTGACGGTGAGCACCGCATGCCCGTCGCCGTTGCGGTCGCGCACCACCGTGATCAAGAGCGCCTGGCGCGGCCAGCCCGCCCGCATCAACAGCTTGCGCTTGAGCAGCACATAGTCCTCGCAGTCGCCGTAGCCGTCGTCCGGATAGTTCCAGCGGTCGATGACACCCCAATGGTCCATGTCGGTGACCGGCCAGACCGATTCATTGACCCACTTGTTGACCTGCGCGAGATCGCGCCAGGCATTGGGGGTCAGCACCACGTCGCGTGCCTCGAGCGGCCTGGTCTCGCACTCGGGCGCGTATTCGATGCAGAACTCCGTCCAGCCGATCGGCGGCCGCGTCTGCCCTCCGACCGCGATGTACAATTCGCGATCGTTCGCCACGCTTGCCGTCGGTGTTGCCCCGACCACGAACAGGGTCGCCAGCGCGAACGCCGACGCGACAACCTGTGTGCAATTGACTTGCATCCCGTAGCCCCTTCCCTGTTGGGGAGCCACGTTTCGCACAAAGCTTTTGTTCGGCGGCTAAGCGCGCACGCGCGTTTTGAATAGAAGGCGAGTAAATCTTGCGTCGAATGATCCGATTGTTTGAATCGCATTTGCCTAAAATGCGAGAAGCTCGAATTTGCGTAAAATTGTCCGTATTAACGGCTGAAGTGATGACGTTCCGGGCGTTTGCGTCTCCACATCGCACCAGCATTAACTGTGGCGGAGGCGCGCGTGACGCGCCGGGCAACGCAAGATGCGGGGGCCGAGAGGCCTGAGTGGCGCCGGCTGCGGCGGTCGGCGCGGCCGGGCTGGTTACCCGCCGGTAATATTCTCTTCGAGAAAGTCCGGATGCTGCAGGCGAATGAATTCGACCGCGAAGCCTTCCTCGATGTGGCGGACGACCCGGCTCGGCGTCTTGCCCAGCGTGATGAGCGCGCCGATCTCCGGCCGCTGGTCGCTCCTGATCGCCGCGCCGGACTGGGAAATGTCGATGACCCGGCAAGAGAGATTGACCCCATTGGGCAGGATCAGTCGCGCCATGGGGTTGCGCGGGGTGATGCGGCCGTGGCGGCGGTCCTCGGGCAGCCCCAGAATGCCGCGGTTGGCGAGCCAGGTGAGCTGGGCGGCGAGCTTGTCGCGCTTGCGCGGGGTCGCCGCGATGGTCATGGCGAAGCCATTGTCTAAGTGCCGCGCCACGACGCCTTCGACCCGCCCGACATGGTCCACATAAGCAATGACGCGCTCGCTCACCTTGCCGGCGACCGGTGCGATCAGAGCCATGCCGCCGGGCGACATGTTCACGACCTGGCAGGGAAACTCGCGCCGGTCGGCCAACATGTAGCGGCCGAGCAGGTCCACGCGCACGCGTTGAAAGCGCCGGCGTTCCTGGCTCAGCGGCAAGATCATATGCTTGGCCTGAGGTAACGACATGCCGCCCTGCGCCTGCCACCCAGAATGGCTCGGATGCCGCGCAGGCTATGCACGCTCTGTTAAGGATAGGCTAACTCCGGCGCGCGAAATCCCGGCGGCGCCGACTTTTATTCCCGGATTGCATCGCATCGAGGCCGGGCAGGCCCTCACGCATGCCCGCCGTCATAGACGATGAGCCCATGGCGGAAGCGCGCATGGCCGGGTGTGAGAGGCCGGCGGTGCGGCAGCGAACAGGGGCCGGTCTCCGGGCCCAGATAGCGCGTCACCCCCAAGGTGAGCGGGCCCAGGCTCTCGGTGCCGAGCCAGCCGCGAGCGCCGACAGGAGTCAGTGCGCCGAGAATTCGTGGTGCAGCGCTGCCCCGCTGCGTCAGCGGCAGCACCAGGAATTCGAGCTCGCGTGCGGTGCCGTCGCTACTCGCTGCCGACGCGCCGCCAACCACGCCAATTGTCTCGGATGCGACAGTCGTTACGATATCGCAGAGCGTGCTCCGCCATTCGGCCGCCCAGATGTCGGTGAACGGGATGCCGTTGAGCTCGCGGCCGAACAGGGCGCATACGCGCGTTCCCGCGATCCGGAACGGATGGCCCGCGCCCGGATCGAAGCGGAAGATGAATGTGTCGGCGAGCACACGACGAATGGCGCTCGGCTCGATCTCGCTGCGCTCCGGTGCCGCACGCGCGCCGCGCCGATTGTTCCAATAATCGAACAGCTCTCGCGTTGAAGGATGTTTCATGTCGCCTCCGTGCCGTCGCGGTGCACGTCCGCTTCCGTGCTGACCCTCTTTGGGACGGCAGAAGGGGAATTTCGTGCGCTCGCGCTTGGCTGAGCAGGGCGCATGCCGGTTGTGTGACTACCGGCGGATCGGCGTTTGCCGCGGCCGTGTTAGCGTTAAAGGGCGAATGGAGTAGGCGGCTCGCGCGCCTTCCTCTAGGTTCAATCTCGGTCCACACTTCGGCGGAGGGAACGTGACAAAGGGAGGGCGCAAGCCCTCCCTTTTTTTCGTAAACCGTGCAGCGGCTTGCGGGGGTGAGGGCGACGGCCTATGTGCACTTGGTCCGCCCAACTGTTTGAGTCGCCGTTTGTACCTCCCGGAACGAAGCCGCGAACCAGTCTTCAACATTCCGCCGGTCGTGCTCGGGATGGTGGTGTTCCTGTCCGCGATCCAGCTCGTCATGGAGTTCGCTCTGTCGAACGATGCGGTCGAGACAGTGCTTGAATGGTTCGCCTTCGATCCGCTTCGGTATTCCAATTCCGCAATGCAAGCCCTTGGGCCATTGCCGGGAGGATTGCCGGCCGCCGTGTGGACTTTCGTGACCTACGCATTCCTGCACGCCAATTTCATTCACTTGGGCTTCAACCTGATTTGGCTCGTTGCATTCGGAACGCCGGTGGCGCGGCGGTTCGGGACCTGGCGGTTCCTTGCCTTTTTCGTCTTCACGGCGGCGACCGGCGCGTTTGGGCATCTGCTCACACATCTCGGCCAGAATGTTCCGATGATTGGGGCATCCGCCGCGGACCTCGGCATGATGGCGGCGGCACTGCGCTTTGTGTTCCAGCCCGGGGGTCCGCTCGGCTTTCTGCGCCTAAGCGAAGCGGAGACGTATCACGTGCCGGCGAAACCGCTCGGCGCCATGCTGCGTGACCGGCGCACGCTCCTGTTCGTGGGCGTTTGGTTCGGCATGAACGCGCTGTTGGCCCTACCGGTCTTCGCGATGCCGGGGATCACTGAGGCGGTCGCTTGGCAAGCCCATATGGGCGGCTTCATCGGCGGGCTCGTCGCCTTCACGGCCTTTGATCCCGTCGTCACCGAGCCTGTTGTTGGGGACGCCCAAGCCGGCGCTGTGGAAGATCCGCCAAGGACGGAAAATTAGCGCGGAGTGGCTTTTCTCCGGCTGGCTCGCTGGTCATGCATCGTTCCCGGAGCATGATCCCACTTGTTCCCGGAGCATGATCCCCCTTGGCAAGGGCAGGCTCTTCAGAGTCGTCCTCCAGGTTGTTTGCTGCATCGCAATGCTGCTCGTTGGCGCGGTTCCGTGGCGATTTGTCTAAAAATACTCCAGCGCCTTCCTGCACTTTCCAAGCTTGCGCCCGCCGTAATTTGGTTGGATCATCACTGTGCCGCGTCACGCGCCAAGCCGGCCTGCGGCCCGCAGCGCATCAAGCGTCGCAGATTCAGAACGATTTTAAAAACTGACAATTGAAGACGCGGCCACGCGACCAAGCCCGGCACTGCTTGTGCAGTGGCGCACCGGGGTCGGTTTCGGTTTAGGGAGACAAACATGAACGTCAAGTCCATCCTGTCATTAAAGGGCAATCACGTCGTCACTATCGAGCCTAATGCCACGCTCGAAGCCGCCGTCGCGGTGCTGGCTAAGCACCGGATCGGCGCTCTGGTCGTGCTGGGCGCTGATCAACGCGTCATCGGCATCTTGTCGGAGCGTGACATCGTGCGGACATTGGCCGAGCTCGGCGCCAGCGCACTCGCCACGCCTTTGTCGCAAGTGATGACCCGCAAGGTCGTGACCTGCAGCGAAGCTGAGACCGTTGCGGGCATCATGGAGCGCATGACCGTCGGTAAGTTCCGCCACGTGCCGGTGATCGAGCAGGACCGGCTCGTCGGCATCGTGTCGATTGGTGATGTGGTCAAGCAGCGCTTGTCGGAGATCGAGCACGAGAGCGCAGCCTTGCGCGACTATATTCAGAGCGCTTGACGGTCAGCAGGGCGCATATGCTTACTCGTTATTCCGCAGCGTGGCGCTGACGCGGCAGCCGCGGCCGGGTCATCGGGAACACCTCGCGCACGACCGCGTAGTCGCTGTAGCCGCACCGCGCCAGGGGTTGCATCGCGGCGGTGTCGAGCCGGCCATCCTTGATGTAGCGGTCGTCGATATGAATGCCGACGACCTGTCCGAAGGCGACATATCGTTGTGCGGCATGTCCTTCGAGGTCGCGCAGATCTACGATCTGGAGGAGCTTGCATTCCAGCGCGCACGGGGAGGCGGCTACGCGCGGAGGTCGCACCAGCCGCGAGGGTGCCGGATCGAGCCCCGCCTCGATCATTTCATTGACTCCGCGCGGAAACTCCATGCCGGTCTTCGACATCGCCTCGCGCAGCGCGAAAATCGCGAAATTGCAGACGAACTCGCCGGTCTCCTCGACGAACGCGATCGTGTCCTTGTGCCCGCCGCTCGAGAACATCACCATCGGGGGCTCTTCGGAGACGGCGTTGAAGAAGGAGTAGGGCGCCAAGTTGATGTCGCCCTTTATGCTTATCGACGTGATCCAGCCGATGGGCCGCGGCGCCACGATCGCCTTGAAGGGATCGCGGGGCAGTCCGTGGTCGTTCTTGGCGGTCGCGTAGAACATTGCGGCTTCTCAGGTTGGGTTAAGCCGGCGCAAGCTACCTTGGTGGACCGGCATTCCTTCCCCGGGACTCGTGCTGATCAGGCCGGAAAGCGCGTCGCGATTTCGGCGAGCGCGGGGCGCGGCCGGTCCTCCGGTGGACCGGGCGGCCGTCCGATATGGATGAATCCGGCAATGCGCTCGTGCGCTTTCAGGCCGAGCGCATCGAGCACGCTGCGATCATAGGCGTACCACTCGGTGATCCAGCTTGCCCCGTACCCGAGCGCATAAGCGGCGAGGACGAGGTTCATCGCGGCCGCACCGGCGGAGAGCACCTGCTCCCATTCGGGAATCTTCACATGCGGCTCGGCGCGGCTGACGACGGCCACCACCAGCGGCGCCCGCGCAAGGCGCTCGCGCTCGGCTTCGACATGCTCTTCCTTGGCATCCGGATACTTGGCGCGGAACCCGGCCGCAATCGCGGCGCCGGCGGCGCGCCGTGCTTCGCCCTCGAAGACGATGAAGCGCCAGGGCGTAAGCTTGCCGTGATCGGGCACGCGCGAGGCGATGGTGAGGAGCGTATCGATCTCGGCCGCTGAAGGGGGAGGGCCGGAAAGCTCGATGGGTTTGAATGATCGCCGGGTGGTGAGAAGTTGTAGTGCGTCAGGCATGGTGGCCGGACGTAGCATAAGCAGCGTGCCGGTGACAAATTGCTGCAGCGCTCCCACGACCCGGAGGCTTCCACAACGGTGGCTTGAATTTGCCGTGATTTGGGGCAAGAAGGCGCTCCATGCATCGGGCGGGGATGAGTTACGGCCGCGGGAGCCTAATCGTCTTTGCGGTTGGCTTGTGCCTGCTCGCCGCAGCGCCTCCCGCGGCGGCTCAGTTTTTCGACGGCCCACGTCCGCCCGGCGAGGTGCCGACACCGCCACCGGCAGTCAATCTGGCTCCGCCTAACCCCACCGCGCGCGACCGCGTCCCGCCGCCGAGCGGGCCCGTGTTGCAATCGCTGCCGCCGGCACCGGCTGCACTCCCACCAAGCATACCGGCCGGGCAGGCTGGCTTGGCGCTCAGCGCACGCTTCGGCCACGACATGCCGGGGATCACCGGCGGGCTCGTCTGGCGCATTTACGGCAGCAAGCCGGACCAGACCGGTGCGTTTCGGCTCCTCAAGGAGGACCGGGCGCCCGCCCCGACCCTGAACCTGCCGCCGGGGGGCTACGTGATCCACGTCGGCTTCGGGCTCGCAAGCGCGACCCGCGCCGTGCAGTTGCGCGCCGGCGAAACCACGCGCGAAGTGTTCGAGATTCCCGCCGGCGGCTTGCGCATCGAGGGGCGCGTCGGCGATGCCCGCATCCCGCCGGGGCAGATTTCCTTCGATGTCTACAAGGGCAGCCAGTTCGAGCCGAGCGACAAGCGGCCGATCGCGCAATCGGTCATGACCGGCGATATGGTGCTGATGCCCGAGGGTATCTATCACATCGTATCCAATTATGGGGATGCCAATTCGGTAGTGCGCTCCGATATCCGCGTGCAGGCCGGCAAGCTCACCGACGCTACCGTCACCCATCGCGCCGCCATCATCACGCTCAAGCTGGTGAACGAAAAGGGCGGGGAGGCGATTGCCGATACCCAGTGGTCGGTGCTCAGCCCCAGCGGCGACGTAATCAAGGAATCGATAGGCGCATTCCCGCGGGTGATCCTGGCGGAGGGTGACTATCGCGTCATCGCCCGCAATGATAACAGGAGCTTTGAGCGCGAATTCAAGGTGATCACCGGGGTCGACGGCGAAGTCGAGGTCTTGACCCGCTGATCGGCTCGCGCCGATCGATTTCCGGTCGGCACGGAGTAGCCAACATGAAGGCCTTGCCGTACGCGGTCGCCGGCCTCCTGCTCGTGTTCGCCAGCCCGATTGCGCTGGCGGCGTCTCCGGTTCCCTCGAGCGAGATGCCCGGACGGGAGCGCGACCGCTTCACCCAATCCCCGGTGGAGCGGTTCATGCAGCCCGGTCCCTATCAGCCGCCGCCGGTGATAACGCCCTATACCGGGCCGGGCTGCCCTTCGCGCAAGTCGCTGCATTTGAAGTCACGATCGGGCCGCAAGGCCTGCTGAGCCTTGGTCATCCCGGCCGGGCGAGTGAGGCATAGCTTCATGCCGCGGCCCGGATTCGTCGCACGTCGGGCGGCACCGCCTCCGCGGCAAGCGCCGCGAGCGCTGCATCCAGGCCCATCACCTGCTGCTCTTCCTTGCCGAAGCGGCGGACCGAGACGGTGCGCTCGGCGGCCTCCTTGCGCCCGACCACAAGAAGCGCCGGCACCTTGGCGAGCGAATGCTCGCGCACCTTGTAGTTGATCTTTTCGTTGCGCAGGTCGCCCTCGACCCGGAGCCCCAGGCGGCGCGCCGCATCGATTGCCGAGCGTGCATAATCGTCGGCGTCGGAGGTGATCGTGGCGACGACGGCTTGCAGCGGCGAGAGCCACAGCGGCAAATGACCCGCATAGTGCTCGATCAGAATGCCGGTGAAGCGCTCGAGCGAGCCGAACATGGCACGATGCAGCATGACCGGTGTGACCTTGTTGGAATGCTCGTCGATATAGAAGGCGCCGAGCCGCCCCGGCAGGTTGAGGTCGACCTGAATGGTGCCGCACTGCCAGTCGCGGCCGATCGCGTCGCGCAGCACATATTCGAGCTTGGGGCCGTAAAAGGCGCCTTCGCCTTTGTTGAGACTCCAGGGCCGCTTGGAAGCTTCGAGCGCGTGCATCAAGGCGGCCTCCGCCTTATCCCAGACCGCATCGTCGCCGATCCGCTTGTCCGGACGATCGGAAAATTTGATATGCACGTCGGGGAAGCCGAAATCCTCGTAGATCGAAAGAATGAGATTGTTGATCTTGAGCACTTCCTCGGCGATCTGGCTTTCCGTGATGAAGACGTGCGCGTCGTCTTGCGTGAAGGCGCGCACGCGCATGAGCCCGTGCAACGCGCCGGACGGCTCGAAGCGATGCACTTTGCCGAATTCGGCAATTTTCAGAGGGAGGTCGCGGTAGGACTTGAGCCCATTCTTGAAGATCTGGATATGCCCCGGGCAGTTCATGGGCTTGACCGCGTAGACGCGTTCATCGTCTTCGCGCTTGGCGGTCAGGAACATGAGATCGCCATAGGCTTGCATGTGGCCGGAGGCGACCCACAGCTGTGAATCCATGAGCTGCGGGGAATTGACCTCGACATATCCGGCTTCCGCTTGGCGGCGGCGGATGTACTGCTCGAGCGACTGGAACAGGGTCCACCCCTTCGGGTGCCAGAACACCGATCCCGGCGCTTCTTCCTGGAAGTGGAACAAATCCATCTCGCGGCCGACCCGACGGTGGTCGCGCTTTTCCGCCTCCTCGAGCTGCTTCAAATAGGCGTCGAGCTCTTCCTGCTTGGCAAAGGCGGTGCCGTAGATTCGCGACAGCATCTCGCGGTTGGAATCGCCACGCCAATAGGCGCCGGCGACCTTCATCAGCTTGAACGCCTGGCCGATCTTGCCGGTCGAGGTCATGTGTGGCCCGCGGCAGAGATCGAACCAGTCGCCCTGGGCGTAGATCTTGATCTCATCGCCCGCTGGGATGGCGTCGACGAGCTCCACCTTGAACAGCTCGTTCTTGTCGCGGAACAGGCGCTTGGCCTCCTCGCGCGAGAGAACCTGCTTGGTGAACGGCTTGTCGCGGGCGATGATCTCCCGCATCTTCTTCTCGATCGCGGCGAAATCCTCCGGAGTGAACGGCTCATTGCGGAAGAAGTCGTAATAGAAGCCGTTCTCGATCACCGGGCCGATGGTGACCTGCGTTCCGGGCCAGAGCGTCTGCACCGCTTCGGCGAGCACATGGGCGCAGTCGTGGCGGATCAGCTCGAGCGCGCGCGGGTCTTCGCGGGTGAGGAATTCGATTCTGGCATCCTTCTCGATTCTATCGGCGAGGTCGGTGACGATGCCGTCGAGCGCCATCGCGACCGTGCGCTTGGCAAGCGATGGCGAGATGCCTTTGGCGATATCGAGACCGGTGGTGCCGTTGGGATAGTCCCGACGTGCGCCGTCGGGAAAGGTCAGCGCGACCATCATCATGCTCCTTTGCTCACTCGCTGCCTACGAATGCAGGTAAGCGTTATTCGGCAAGGTCGAGAAATATCAGAGGAATCCTACCTCATCCCGACCGCGCCGGGGGCCACTCGCATATACCAGCGCCGTGACGAGGTCAAAGGCCGGGATTGGTGCCGTGCCAGCGCGCGTAGCGCCAAGGCAGATACCAGCGCGCGCCGGGCGGGGCAGTATCAGGGACGAGATCAAGGCCGGACGTGCCCAGGGGATTGCAGCGACAAAGCCGTGCCAGCGTCATCCAGCCGCCCGCCCATAGCCCGAAACGGGCGAGCGCCTCGTCCGCATAGACCGAACATGTGGGCAGATGCCGGCACTCGTAGCCGATGAGAGGCGACAGCGTGAGGCGATAGAGGAGGACCAGACCGCGCGCGGCGCGGCGCGGCAAATCCATCAGGCGCCGGCGGATCGTCTGCTGCGCGGCCGGCACGTCACAAGCTGTGCTTGCAGCGCTTTCGGGTGAAGCGGGTCGCATAGTCGAGCCGAATTTTCTCCCAGTCGGAGGCAAATGGGGCGTAGCTTGAGGCCGGGCAATGCGCGACATGGCTCTTGAGACGGGCCGCGAACGCAATGATGGTCTCGAGCGTAATGCAGGTGATCGGTCGGTCCGCCGGCGAAGCCACCTCGAGGCGGGGCAGCTCGGCTTGGTCCCTGCTGAGCGTCGCCTCTTCGGCCGCGCAGTCAGCCGCAGCCGCGTTCCGCACAAGCGCGGCGCCGAAGGCGCACGCCGTCAGGAGCTTCGATACAGCGCTCGTGCCCGTCGCATGCATTCCGCTCTTCCTATTCGGCGGCGACTGCGCTGCGCTTGGCCTCGATCTGATTGATGGCATCGACCACCGCATCGAAGGTCAACAGCGTGGACGCGTGTCGCGCCTTGTAGTCGCGCACCGGCTCCAGCACCGCGATATCGCTCCACCTGCCCTCGGGTGGGGCGCCGTTTTCCTTGAGCATGCGGCGAACGGTCTCGCGCAGATCGCGCAACTCCTGGGCCCGCGCCCCGATGATGTTGCGCGCCATGATGGAGGACGAGGCCTGGCCGAGCGCGCAGGCCTTGACGTCATGGGCGAAGTCCGTCACCTCGTCGCCATGCATTTTGAGGTCGACCGTCACCGTCGACCCGCATAGCTTGGAATGCGCGGTGGCGCTGGCCTCGGCATCGGTGAGCCGCCCCAGGCGGGGGATATTTCCGGCGAGCTCCAGGATTCGGCGGTTGTAGACGTCGTTCAGCATGGGCTTCAGGTCATTATTGCCAGCAGCATTTGAACGAATATATAGGGACTGGTTCGCCCTTGCGAGCAGGTGAGGGAGGCCTGCCGGCTCCGCCGGTGCGGAGCCATGTAATTTTGGGAATGCGGCGTCCGGAGGTTGCGCTGGGCTCTGGGCCCGCGAGGTGCAGCCGGCCGATGCGGCCGCCCCGGTGACACACCCGGTCTCGTAGCGGGACCGGTCGAACGGAGAGACCGTCATGGACGCTGTCGTTAAGCCCTGGCCCAAGGCCACACCATCGGACGCGCTGTCAGATCATGTGCGGGCGGCACCCGAGCCGCCGGCGGAACGCCCTTCGCGCGAGGCGGCGGAGGCAGCGGTTCGTACGCTGATCGCCTATGCGGGCGATCGTCCCGAGCGCGAAGGCCTCATCGACACCCCGCGCCGGGTGGTCGACGCCTACGAGGAGCTCTATCGCGGTTACCGAGAATGCCCGGCCGAGCTGCTTGACCGCACCTTCGCGGAAATCGGCAAGTACGACGATTTCGTGCTGGTGCGTGACATCGGCTTCAACTCCCATTGTGAGCACCACATGATGCCGTTCCTCGGCAAGGCGCACATCGCCTATAAGCCGGTCGAGCGGGTGGTCGGCTTGTCAAAGCTCGCGCGGCTCGTCGACGTCTATGCGCGGCGGCTGCAGACCCAAGAGCACATGACCTCGCAGATCGCGACCGCGATCGAGGAAATCCTCAACCCGCGCGGGGTCGCCGTCATGCTCGAAGCCGAGCATATGTGCATGTCATTGCGCGGCGTGGAGAAGCCGGGCTCCTCGACCATTACCACGCAGTTCTCCGGCTCATTCCGCGACAATCCCGACCAGCAGGCGCGCTTCATCGCCCTGGTGCGCGAACGGTAAGCTTTGGGTGATCAACCCGCCTTTGCGTCACGCGGCTCGGCCGAGGAGATCGAGGAGGGCACAAGCTTTGCGCCCAAGTTCGACGCCGAAGGCCTGTTGACCTGCGTCGCCACCGACGCGAGCTCGGGCGAGGTGCTGATGGTGGCGCACATGAATGCCGAGGCGCTTGCCAAGACCATCGCCAGCGGGGAAGCCTGGTACTTCAGCCGTTCGCGCGGGCGCCTGTGGCGAAAGGGAGAATCCTCAGGCCACGTGCAACGCATCGTCGAGATGCGGGTCGACTGCGATCAAGATGCGCTTTGGATCAAGGTCGAGCAGCATGGCGAGGGCGCCTGTCACACGGGTCGCCGCTCCTGCTTCTATCGTGCCGTGCCGCTCAAAGGGGACGCCGGAGTCGCACTTGAATTTCGCGACGCCGAGAAAGCCTTCGATCCAGATAAAGTGTACGGCGCCAAGCCGGAGGGCTCGTAAGCGTCGGCGTAACCGCCTGCAGCGGAAAGCTGACGGCGCAAGGCGCGCAGCGATTTTGTCCGCACGGATTTCGGCGGCGCGTGCGCAACGCGCTGATGCGCCCGGAGCGCCCGGCTGTTCTCGCGCAGGCGCGTTGCCCACAATACAAATCTGCGCAAAAAGAACTGTTTGTTGACCAAGCATCGACAGCGCTTCGTAAGGTAAATTCTGCTCTTTTGTTGTTCGCCCTCACGCTGCCCGCTAGCATCGACGCGGTTCGGGCCGGTGCATTCGCGCCGCAGCTTTGTTTCAAGCCAGTGGGGTAAAAATCATATGTCGCGGATCAGAGTTTCGGCGCTTGTTGTTGCCGTGAGTGCTGTGCCGTTTCTCGTCGGCGCCGCCGAGGCCGGCTGCGGTTCCTGCGCGCCTCCGGTGATCGCTCCCTGCGGGGCCTGCGCCGCGCCGATCGTCAATCCTTGCAGTCCCTGCTACCGGCTCGAGACCGTGCCGGCGCAGTACCGCACGGTGTATGAGACGGTCGAGGTCGCGCCCGCGCGCGTGGTCATGCATCGCGTTCCTGCGCGCTACGGCACCATCAACGAGACCGTGATGGTTGCGCCGGCGACTCAAACCTGGCAGTCGGCCTGCAGCTGCGGTCGCGAGGCCTTGCAGGCGGTACAGGTTCCGGCGCAGTACGCGACGGTCGCGCGCACCGTCATGATCGAGCCGCCGCATCTGGTGCGTGAGGTCATCCCGCCCCAGTACGGCACGGTTGCCCGCACCGAGATGGTCGCCGCCGCCTACACGACCTGGGTGCCGGCGGATCAGTACTGATCTTGTCCCGGGCTTCGACCCGGGATCGTTCCAGACAAAAGCCGGAGTGTGCGACGGTCGCGGCTCAAGGCCCGGACAGGCCCTTTGCGCGTGCGATGAGACGTTGCGCGCGCAAGAGATGCGGGCGATCGTACATCACCCCATCGATGCCGACGACGCCGGCGCCCGGGCTTGCCGCGAAAGCGGCGATGATCGCCCGCGCGCGTGTGAGCGCGCTCTCCGTCGGCGTGAAAGCTTCATTGATGATCGGGACCTGGGCGGGATGGATCGCCAAGCGCCCGGCAAAGCCCTCGCGGCGTGCTTCCGCACAATCGCGGCGCAGGCCCTCGCTGTCGCGATAATCCATGTAGATGGTCTCGATCGGCAGAACCTCGGCGGCGGCGGCGGCCATCAGGCAGAGGTCGCGCGCCTGGCTGTAGGGTGACGTATAGCGTCCTGCGCTGTCGCGGTTGCTCTCCGCGCCAAGCTCGGCGGCCAGATCCTCGGCGCCCCAGGAGAGAGCGATCAGCCGCGCGCTTTGTCTGCGGATGGTGCCGGCGAGAAAGAACCCGGCCGCGCTCTCGATCGCCATGGCGATGATCTTGGTATGGCCGTCGGCAATTCCGTGCATCGCTTCCTGCGCGGCAAGCTTTGCGTCGGCGTGCAGGATCGACGCCGCCCCTTCTGCCTTCGGCAGCATGATGGCGTCGGGTTGCGCCGCCACAATCGCGGCGAGGTCGGCGTCGATAAGACCGGATGCGAGCCCGTTCACGCGCACGCAGACGAAGGGCCGCTCCGGCACTGCGACTGCGTCGCGCACGAAGGCGGCACTGCTCGCGCGCGCCTCCGCCTTGGCGCCGGGCGCGATCGAATCTTCGAGGTCGACGATGATCGCGTCGGCGTTCGAGCCGAGCGCCTTGGCGAGCTTGCGGGGGCTATCGGCCGGAACAAACAGGAGCGAACGCATTAGCGCATGTCCCGGAAGAAACCTGCCCCCGACCCGATCGGGGGTGGACCCCGGTTTTCCGAAAAGGACATGCGCAGACGAAAATATTTACACCGCATTTTGTTCCCATCCGGGGGAATGCCTATCTACCGCGCCCGCATCCGCATCAAGGCTTGGCGGCGACATTCGGCCACCAGCTCATCGTTCTGATTAAAGGCCTTGTGCTCGAACTCGACGATGCCGGTGCCGGGGCGCGATCTTGATTCGCGTTTGCTCACGATTGTGGTCGAGCAATGCACGGAATCGCCTTCGAACAGCGGGTGTGGAAACCTGACCTCGGTCATCCCGAGATTGGCTACGGTCGTTCCGACCGTCAGATCGTTGACCGATATGCCGATCATGAGGCCGAGGGTGAATAGCGAGTTCATCAGCGGCTGCCCCCACTCGGTCTCGCGTTCGCAGAAATGACGGTCGATGTGCAGCGGCTGCGGGTTGAGCGTCATGTTGGAGAACAGCATATTGTCCATCTGCGTGACGGTGCGGGTGAGGCGGTGCTCGTAGCGGCGGCCGACGATGAAGTCCTCAAAATAGATGCCGCCGCGCTTGTGGCGCGCGGCCATCTGGTCGACCTCGCCGGCGTCGGCATGGTTGTTGTTGGGGCTATCGGCCATCGCTGCCTCCCGCCATCAGTTTTCCCAGATTAACGATGCGTTTACCACAATTGCGCAGACTTAAGCGAATTCCTCGGTCCCGCAGATGCGCGGGCGCAAGGCATTTGTCCAGGACTGTTTGTCTATGGCTGTCGAAGCCAGCACGACCGCCTACGGCCGGGCTGCGCCGGCCGTCACCGGCGCCATCCGCAATGCCGCGAGCACGACCGGCACGAGCTTTTCCTATCTGCTCGCCACCGCCAAGATCGAGTCGGACCTCAATCCGACCCTGACGATGAAATCCTCCTCTGCGGCTGGCCTGTTCCAATTCATCGATCAGACCTGGCTCGGCACCTTGAAGCAGGCCGGTCCCGCCTTCGGCTATGGCAACTATGCCAATGCAATCACGCGCACATCCTCGGGACGCTATGTCGTGGCGGACCCGCAGATGCGCAAAGCGATCCAGCAGCTCAAGAACGATCCGACCGCCAACGCCATAATGGCGGGCGTGCTGACGCAGCAGAATGCGGCGGCCTTGAGCCGCCGCATCGGTCGCGCGCCGACGGAGAACGAGCTTTATATCGCGCATTTCCTCGGCGCCGGCGGTGCCGGCGAGCTGATCAGGCTCACCGGCAGCGAGCCGCAAGCGAGCGCTGCCGCAGCCTTCCCGGCCGCCGCGCAGGCCAATCATTCGATCTTCTACGACCGCGCCGGCAATGCACGGAGCGTATCCGGCGTCTATGCGGAGATTTCCCGCCGCTTCAAGGTCGCCGGCGATGCCGCCGGAGCAAGCGTGGCGGGGGGCGTGGTGCCGCCCATGCTTGCGCTGACCTCCCCACCGAGCATCGCCAAGTCTTTGGCGCCGGTCACTGATGTTGCGGGCACCGCGCGTGTCTTTGCCGCAGCGTCGGCGGCCTCTTCGGCGGCATCGCCTGCCGCGGCTCAGGCTGATTCAGCCGTGCCCGCCGCAGCATCCGCGCCACGCTTCAGCTCACTGTTCAGCGATGCCGGCAGGCGCAGCGCCATCGATCCAACCGTCGTGGCGCTCTGGAGCGACGCTGCAAGCCGGCAGGCCGCGATCGGCGGAGCCACCGCCGATGACAACACCGGTGGCTTCGACCTGTTCAGCGATCCGCGCGCGGCCGCTGTGCGCGCCGGCGGCAACTCTTGAGCCTGCTCGGCTTCCGGTCTCTTAAGCTTCCATCAATCAATCCTAAAATTCATGGTGAACGGTTTATTAAGGCTCGCGTTCTAGCCTTGATCATGCCGGGCCTCGATCGAGGCCCTTCAATCGTAGCCTCGAGCCATGATCGTCCGTCAATTCCTGCAATGGCAGCGTACGGCAACCGCCGCCGACCGCGCCGATGCAACGAGCGCGCTTGCCCGCGCTTATCTCTATTCCGATCTTACGCCGGACGACCGCGCCGCCGCCGAAGGCGCGTTGTTGATGCTGCTGGACGATCCGTCGCCGCTGGTGCGCATGGCGCTCGCGCAGGCGCTCGCAGACAGCGAATGGGCGCCGCCGAACATCATCGTTGCGCTTCTCGCCGATCAGCCGGAGATTGCCGCCTGCGTGCTGGCGCATTCGCCGCTGCTGCTCGACGCCGATTTGGTCGATGCGGCGGCGACCTTGGGCGCGCGAGCGCAAATCGCCATTGCCAGCCGGAGGAATCTTCCGGCTGCAGTCTCAGCCGCTATCGCCGAGGTCGGCTCGGCCGAAGCCTGTCTGGTGCTTGTCGAGAATGCGGGCGCTGACATTGCGCCGTTCTCGCTCGATCGCATCGTCGAGCGCTTCGGCCACCTCGGGGCCATCCGCGAAGCCATGCTGGCGCGCGAGGATCTGCCGGCGCAGACCCGGCAAGGATTGGTCGCCAAGCTCGCCGAGACGCTCGCCGGTTTCGTGACCGCGCGCGCCTGGCTCGAGGAGGAACGCGCCCAGCGGCTCGCCAAAGATGCGTGCGAGAAGGCGACCGTCATCCTCGCCGCAGCGGCGCCGGGGCGCGAGATCATCCCGCTGGTGCGACACTTGCGCGAAAGCGGCCAGCTCAACGCCGGCCTTATTCTGCGGGCGCTGTTATCAGGGAATATCGAGTTGTTCGTGGCCGCGCTCGCCGATCTCGCTGAGATGCCGCCGATGCGCGTGAGCGCCCTGGTGCACGACCCTCGCGGCACCGCTTTCCGCGCGCTTTATCGCAAGGCCGGCCTGCCGGATTCGGCCTATCCGGCCTTCAGCGAGGCGGTCGAGGCGCTGCGCGAAGGCGGCCTCGTCGGCTCAACGCGCGGAGCCGTGAGCCTCAAGCGGCGGATGGTCGAACGGGTGATCACCCGCTGCGCCGATGAGCCGGTCGGCGACGTCGAGCCGCTCTTGACACTGCTGCGCCGCTTTGCCGCCGAAGCGGCGCGCGAGGAAGCACGGCTGTTCTGCGACGATCTCATCTCCGGTGCTGCGGTCAGCCCGCCTTACGAGCCGGACCGCGCCGCGGCTTGACGCACACTCAGTGTCGTCCCGGCCGACGAGTCGGGACCCATAATCTTCGGCGGATCTGCAAGAACACAGCTGTATGGGCTCCTGCTTTCGCAGGAGCGACCCATTGTTGTTTTGGGAGCCTTTCAGAACAACGTGTCGCCCGGCGCCACCGGTGGCGAGAGGATGTCCTCGAGCTCTTCCGGATGGTCGCGGTTTTCGCTTGCCAGGAATTCCTCGGTGACCTCGGTAAGCCGCGCGGTCAAGGCCGCCACTGTTTGCTCGGCGTCGGGCCTTCTGTGCTCGCGAACGATGGCACGTATCGCATCGACATGCTGGTCGAGCAGCGTCATCGGAATTCGCCGCATGTCGGGCGTGTGCTCGATCAGCCGGCAGAGGCTCGCGGCCGGAACTGCAAGCCCGGGATAACCAAGCGTCCGCGCGCCGCCCTTTATGTCGTGCGCGGCAAAGAACAGCGCATCACGCGTCGACACCGTGAAGCCCTCGGTTTTCACTCTGTTGCGCGCGCGGTCGAGCCGTTCGCCTTCCTGCTCCATCCAGCTCGGGAACTCCTGGGCCAAGCGCTTGAGCGCCTGCTCGGCCCGTGCCACCGGATCATCATCTCCCGACGCCGGCCCTTTCGATATGGCCCGGCTGAGGCGATGCGGGGGCGAGATGACCTCGTGGTCCGCATACGTGGCGACCGAGGGCTCATCCTTGCGGGACTTTGACATTTCGAGCCGCTCCCGATCAGGCGTCGAAGCGATGCAGGCGATCAAAATCGACGCGCGCGCCGCGCCGTCGTTCCGGTCCGGTGTAGCCGGAGGAATTGTTGCGGCGGCGGTCCGGGCCGAAATAGCTTTTTGTCCGGATGAAGCGTCGTGGATTGGCGATCACGTTGACGATGCGGTGGTGCAGCGCGGCGGCCGAGATCGGCTTCACCATGAACTCGGTCACGCCCGCATCCCGCGCAGCCGTCACGCGCCGGCGCTCGGAATGGGCGGTGAGCATGATGATCGGCGTGAAGGGGCTCGCGTTTCCGTCCGGCTGACGGATCATCTGCGCCAGCTCCAGGCCGTCGAACAGGGGCATGGCCCAGTCCAGGATCACGATGTCGGGCGTGTAGGCGTTGAACGCCTGGAGTCCCGTCGCGCCGTCCTCGGCCTCGTGCACCTCGCGCACTCCAAAACCGAGCAGCAGCGTCCGCAAGATGCGACGCATGTGCACGCTGTCGTCGATCACGAGGAAGCGAAGCTTGTCGAATTCGATCCGAATCATGTCGTGATCAACGTAGGGCGAAGGTTTCCAACATCGCGGCGCCTAGTGTCCCGGTTCCGACGTTCGTATCAGTTTGCGGCACTCGCGTTTACGAACGTCGGAACCAAAGGGACACTGGCAAGTATTTGATTTCTAGTGCGGCTTTGGTTCTGACGTTCTGACGTTCCTACGAAAGACTCGCCGCAATGGTGGTAGGAACATCAGAACCGCCGCACTAGCCTACGGGCTTGCTGTTAAGCAAAGATTAAGCATCACGCTGACCGCAGCCCCTGCCGCAGCGCAATCCGCCTGGGGGAATCAAGAAAATTCACGCTCGGGCGGTATGCCGATGTGGGCGCGAACGAATCCAGCACTCGGGATGCCGGCGGAATGACCACTACGACTGCCTCGACAGCGCTTTCCAAGAACCCAGGGAAGGGGGCTCGTGCCGCCGGCGCCCTCATCGTCGGCGGTGCGCATGGGGCGCTCGCGCTGGCGCGCAGCCTCGGCCGGCACGGCATTCCGGTTTGCTACCTCACCGACGATCATCCGATCGCGAGCTATTCGCGTTATACCGAGCGCAGCTTTGCTTGGCCTGGCCCCGACCATGTGGGCGCTGTCGACTTCCTCAAAGGCCTTGCCCGCGACCATCGTCTTGATGGCTGGGCGCTCATTGCCGCCGGCGATGCGGAGCTGCGCCTCATCTCGCAGCATCATGCGGAGCTCGCAAGCGTCTTTCGCCTCGCGGTTGCGCCCTGGGAGACGGTGCGTTTCACCCACGACAAGCGGGCAACCTATGAGCGGGCGGCGGAGCTGGGGATCGATTATCCGCGCTGCTACGATCCGCGCGATCTCCGCGAGCTTGCCGCGCTCGACTGCCGCTTCCCGGTGGTGCTCAAGCCGACCGTGCGCGAGCAGAGAAACGCCTTCACGCGCGCCAAGGCCTGGCGCGTCGACGACCGGGCCGCCCTCCAGGCGCGCTACCAGGAGGCGGCGGCGCTGGTCGGAGAGCGCGGCATCGTGCTGCAGGAATTGATCCCGGGCGATGGCTCGACTCAGTTCTCTTACGCCGCGGTTTGGTGGGCCGGCGCGCCCGTCGCCTCGCTCACGGCGCGGCGCAGCCGGCAATATCCGCTTGAATTCGGTTATACGAGCACCTTCGTAGAGACGGTTGATGCGCCCGAGATCGAGCAGGCGGCCTGCCGTTTCCTGAAGTCGATCAGCTATAGCGGGCTGGTCGAGGTCGAGTTCAAGCGTGATCCGCGCGACGGTCAGCCCAAGATTCTCGACGTCAATGCCCGCGCCTGGACCTGGAATGCGCTGGGCTCAATTGCCGGCGTCGATTTCGGCCATGTGCTGTGGCGCCTGATCATGGGCGAGGCGGTGTCGCCGGTCCGCGCAACGGCTCGCGTCGCCTGGATGCACGCTTCGCGCGATTTGCCGGCCGCCGTCCTTGGCATCGTGGCCGGACGCCTCAAGGCGGCCGACTATCTACGCTCATGGTGCAAGCCGCTGGTATTCGCTGGTTTCGCCAAGGATGATCCGATCCCGGGCCTCATCGACGTGCCGCTGCAGGCGGCGCGCCTGCTCAACCGCTACCTCCCGCAACCCCTGCCTCCAACGCCTCGGCCGGACGGCTCGCTGCGGCCGAGTCATTAGTCCGGCTCTCTCTCTCTCGGGCTTGACCCGGATCGTTCCAGGCTACCACGATTGGGTTTGTACGGTCCCGGCTCAAGGCGGGGATAAGCCCTTGGCGGCTAGGGGAGGAACCCGCGTGCTCATCGATTGGCACACCCACATCCATAGTCCGGCCAATCAGGCCAAGCCCTATTGGCAAGGGCGCTGCCCGATGACGCTGGAGAACGTGCTGGCCGCGCATGCACTTGCCGGGCTCGACAAGTCCGTCATCAGCAATGCCGGGCATTTCCTGCGCTTCTGCAAGACGGTCGCCGAAACGGTTGCGGGCCTCGAGGATTCCAACCGATATCTCGCCAAGTGTCGCGATCAGCATCCCGACAAGCTGGTCGCCATGGCGACCTGCGTCCCGGGCGGGGGAGACGAATGTTTGAAGGAGCTCGAGCGCGCCGTACGCGAAGACGATTGCCGCGCAGTGCTTATCGGGGCAAGCCATCAAGGCCAGTATCCGGATGCCGACGCCGCCAAGCCCTTCTTCAAGCTGGTGACCGACCTCGATATTCCGGTGTTCGTCCACCCGGGCGATTCGACGACGCCCGCCACCGCCGATTATCGCCTGGCGTCGAGCATCAGCCGGCCCGCCGACAATTGCCTGTCGCTGGCGCGCCTGATCGTGCGCGGCATTTTCGAGGACTTCCCGACGCTCAAGCTGGTCGGCAGCCACTTGGGCGGCGGCATCTGCGAAGTCATCGGCCGGATGGACTATGCCTACACGCTCGGCGATTTCGCCTTTTTCCTCGGCCCTTACGATCCGGTGCTGATCAAGCATCCGCCGAGCCATTATCTGCGCATGATGTATCTGGAATCGACGAGCTACACGCCGCTTGCCGCCGCGATGTGCCTCAGAAGCGTGGGCGCCGATCATTTCATCTTCGGCACGGACTCTCCGCCGCTCATTCCGCTCAAGCGCCAAGGGCTCGAGATGATGGATAAGATCGGCATGACGGCAGGCGAGCGGGAGAAAGTCACGGGCGGCAATGCGGCGCGCCTGCTTAAGCTCTCAAGCTGAATTCCTCGACACGCTCGCTGCTCGCGCCTTGAAACCCTCAAGCGACCGACCGTAGAATTCGCCGATGAAACGTGGAGGAACCCAGACATGAAACCGCCTGTGAAATACCTATTGCCAATCGCAGCATTGGCTTGCACCACGTGCTTCACGCCGCTTGCGTTCGCGCAGAACAATCCGGGCGATCTCATCCGGCAGGCCGTGGCTGCGGAAGGGGGCGCCGACGCGTTGCGCTCGTTGAAGGGACTCGCCATCAAGGGCGATGCCAAATTCTGGGAGCCGGGCCAATCCTACGCGGCCGGCGGCGAGCCGCGCTTCCTCGGCGATGCCACTTTCGCCATCACCTGGGACGTCGCCAAGGGCATTTCCAAGACCGATTGGGACCGCGACCAGAAATATCCCGAACCCGTCAGGCTCAAATATACCGAGACCGTTTTCCCGTCCTTCGGCGTGGTGACGGATGAGAAGGGCGCCCAGCCGATGTCGCGCATTCGCGTGGCCGCGCTCTTACGCGAGCTCGAGCGCGCCTCCCCGCAGCTCCTGCTCGACGCCATGAATGATCCGAGCAACGTGCTTCCGCTCGATCCGCAGCCGCTCGGCAAAGTCTCGCTGCCCGCGGTCTCGTTCACTGACAAGGGCACCAAGTTCACGATCCTGTTCGATCGCGACACGCATCTGCCGGCCGCCATCCGCACGCGCGATGACGACAATATCCACGGCGATTCGAACTACGATCTGGTGCTCGCTGATTGGAAGACGGTGGGCAGCGCCAAGCTCGCCGAGACATTGTCCTATCAGATTAACGGCGTCGAGGTGGCCAAGCTCAACTATCGCGATGTCGCCGCCAACCCGACGATCGGAGATGAGGCCTTCGCGGTGCCGGACGCCGTGAAAGCGGTCGCGCCGCCGCCCGCCACCGGCAACGTGCCCTATCAATGGGTGCTGCGCCGCTTGTTCCTGACGCGCTTCCTCGACAGCGACAACGTCATCTATCCGAATGGCGGCGGCCTCAAGCTCGTCGAGCTCGCCCCCAATGTGCAGCACGTGGAAGGCGGCACCGCCAATAACCTGATCGTCGCCATGAAGGACTATCTGGTGATCTTCGATGCGCCCTACGGCGAGCTGCAGTCGCGCTGGACCATTGATGCCGCCAAGGCCAAATATCCGGGCAAGCCGATCAAGTACCTGGTGCTGACTCATCACCACATGGACCATACCGGCGGCATGCGCACCTTTGTGGCGGAGGGCGCGTCGATCATCGTGCCGGCTCCCGACAAGGCCTATTTCGAGCAGGACGTGGCGGCCCAGCGCACGCTCGTTCCCGACGAACTGCAGAAGAAGCCCGCGGCCGCCAACATTATCGAGGTCAAGGACGAGGTCACCCTGAAGGACGAGACTGACGAGATTCGCCTCTACAATATCGTCAATCCGCACGTCCAAGGCTTCATCCTCGGCTATGTGGTCAAGCCGAACGTGCTTTATGTCACCGACCTGATCTCACCGCGTGGGGAGATCGAGCGCTCGGCCGCGACCATCGCGGTGGGTGATGCGATACGCAAGTTCGGCATCAGGCCCACTATCGTTGCCGGCGGCCACGGCACCACCGCCAAGATCGCCGACATCACCAAGGCGCTGGCGGCGAATTGAGACGAGGTAGGGTAGAGTAGGGCGGGTTGCGCGTCAGCGAGGCGGTTCCACCCAAAGGCCTCGCGTGGCGCGTAACCCGGCCGCGCCCACGCGGCATCGGCGGATTACGGCGCGCATACCTCGCCATATGCGGAGAGATTGTCGAGCGCGCCTAATCCGCCCTACCGCGCTGATCCGCCCTACGTTCCGGGACTCAAAACCCGAACTGCTCGCGCACGATCCGCTCGTCGAGGCTGTGGCCCGGATCGAACAAGAGGTTCATGGCGAAGCCATGGTCCATCTTGATATCGACCGCGAGCACGTTGCGCACCTCATCGTGGTCGGCGACCGCCGCCACGGGGCGCTTGGCCGCCTCCTTGATCTCGACCCGCACCCCTGCGGCGTCCGGCAACAGGGCGCCGTGCCAACGCCGCGGCCGGAACGGACTGATCGGGGTCAGCGCCAGCAATTGTGCGTTGATCGGAATGATCGGTCCCTGGGCGGAGAGATTGTAGGCGGTCGAGCCCGCCGGCGTCGCCAAGAGCACCCCGTCGGCGACGAGCTCGGCCAGACGTTCCTCGCCGTCGACCAGGATGCGCAGACGTGCCGCCTGGTAGGTCTGACGGAACAGCGACACCTCGTTGAAGGCATGAAATTCGCGGGCGGTACCATCGCTGGCGTATGCATGCATCAACAGCGGGTGGATGGCGGTCGACTGCGCGGCCGCCAGCCGCTCGCGCAGGCGCTCCTCGTGGTATTCGTTCATCAGGAAGCCGACCGTGCCGCGATGCATGCCGTAGATCGGCTTGCCGGCGCGCATGAAGCGGTGCAGGGTCTGCAGCATGAAGCCGTCGCCGCCGAGCGCGACGATGACGTCGGCCACCTCGGGCGCTACATTGCCGTAGCTCTTGGCGAGCCGCGCCTCCGCCTCCTCTGCCTCGGCGATCGGGCTCGCCACAAAAGCGATGCGCTCGAACGTCTGGCGGAGAGGGGCTACTCGCTTCACGATGGATCTCCCGCCGGGCGATCGGCTCGGGACTGAGGCAAGGCCGAATGGAACGCGGCGAAATGGAACGCGCGGTACTCGTGTATACGACCTATCCCTCGATTGTCGAGGCGGAGCGGGCAGGGCGCGCGATCGTCGAAGCGCGGCTCGCAGCCTGCGTCAATATCGTGCCGCATATGGTCTCGCATTATTGGTGGCAAGGCGCCATCGAGCGCGGCGAAGAAGTGGTGATGATCATCAAGACGCGCGCCTCGCTTGCCGAGCGCGTCTCTGGGGCCGTCAAGGCAAGCCACCCCTATACGGTGCCGGCACTGCTGGTGCTGCCGGTCTTGCATGTCGATCCAGCGTATAACGCTTGGCTGATGGCAGAGACCGAGGCGGCGGCGACAGCAACCGCGAACGCTCCGGGGGCGACCTGAAGCTCACCTGAACGACGGATAACGAGCGCCGACAGCGCGCGTTCATCGCGATGAACGGCGCGTGTCGCGGCATTTCAGAGCCGGTTCAGCGCGCTTCCCGCACAATCCGCTCCACGATCGGCGTTGGGCCGGTCATCCAAATCCGTCCGCACTGGATCGCGCGGACCCTTCCAAAGGAAACATCCATGACTGCGAAACTCGCCATCGCGTTGATCGCGACCACCATGTTCGCGGCCCCGGCGCTGGCCGCTGATGCTGCGAGCTCCACCCCGGCCGCGCCGGCCAATAGCGCAGCCGCGCCCGCGGCCGCCACCGCTTCCACGCCGGGAGCGTCGACCACCAGCATCAGCAAGCCTGCGGCGGGCACTTCCAGCAAGAGCAAGAAGGCCGAGGTCGTGCACCGCCACGCGCCTCACGTGATCGCTCACAACGGCAAGAGCCGTGTGAGGACGGTGAAGGTGGTGAAGTCCCATGAGCAGGCTTGGCCATTCGGGCCGTTCACCTGGACGCATCCTGAGAAGACCGCGAGCAGTGCCAAGGTCATGCATCATCATGGTCACCACACCATCGTGGCGCACAACGGCAGACCGATCCTCGGGACCAAGACGGTGCCCACCACAAAGCCGGTCAAGACCGAAGCCAACGTCGTTGGCACCGAGCCTGCCGCACCGGCTTCGACCTCCGCGAAGTCGGATGTGAAGGTGGTCAAGGCCGACAAGGACCTGAAGAACGGCGCCAAGGCGGCCAAACCTGCGGGCACAAGCGCTACGGGCCAATCCGCGCAAACCTCAGGAGCTCCTGCCGACAAGAGCAACAAGGACACCGGCAAGGCGAACTGATCCTGCGATTGCGATCGGCCGGGACTGCCCTGCCGCCGATAGTGGTGCCTCAGTAATCGGCGACGGATAATCCACGCGGCCAAGCCCGGCCTGCGGTTCCAATGAGCCGCAGGCCGGTCGGTTTATGTGGTGGCGGAGCAGGAGCTATCAGAAGCGAGTTTCTGTCTTCCTTGAAGATTTTGCCGTCTGCCAGCGCTGAGGCGCGCCTCACACCCGCTTCAAGCGCCGGCGCAACGCCTCGGTGTCAATCCGATATTCCCAATAATCGAGCAGCACTTCGCGATTCGCGTCGATGAAGCGCCGCGCTTGCGCGAGGAGGTCGGGCGGAACATCGCCGGCCGCGACCGTGCCGTCGGCAATGGCGATCGACGCCGTCTTGCCCCGAGGGTCGACGCTCTGCGGTGGGTCGATCGCCAGCCTGATGCGAGCTGCGTGCCGCGTGTTGCCCTTGGGCGAGATGAATATAGTGTGAGCGAGGCCGGTGACGTCCTTGCGATAGGACAGCGTCTCTTCAAGCGATGTCTCGTCTGCGATCTCGGCGAGCATTGAGGTTGCCCCCCCTTTCTCAAAGCAGCATAGCACGCAACAGATTTTACATCCCCCTCCGGTCCCGCTAGCTTGCTCAGCCGGAGGGTCCTTGCATGAAGCCCGCGCCCAACAGCCCGTTTTCGCTGCGTATCCGCCTCGGGCGATGGCTGCGCACGCTCGCGTTGCTGGCCGTGATCGGCCCGCTCGCCGCACCCGCACAGGCCGAGACCATCACCATCGGTCTGGTCGGCGCGGTGTCCGCCACCCATTGGCCGATCTATGTGGGCTTGAAGCAAGGCTTCTACGCGGCGCAGGACATCAAGCTTTCGACGGTTTTCACGCTGTCCTCCAACGCGCTGGTGCAGCAGCTCGCCGCGGGCTCGCTTGATGCTGCGCTGTCGACCGGCATCGTCGATCCGATCTACGCGATCGACAAAGGAGCGCCGATCGCGGTGCTGCGGCTCGAGATGGTCTCGCCGCCTTATGCGCTCATCGCCAAGCCCACCATCGCGAGCATCAAGGACCTAAAGGGCAAATCCATCATGGTGGATGGGCCGAAGGGGATCACGCGCCTCTATGTCGAGCGGATGCTCACCGCCAATGGGCTCAAAATGGCGGACGCGCAGATCTTGTTTGCGGGCGCCACATCGGCCCGCTTCTCAGCGCTCGAGGCCGGCGCGGTCGATGCCACGATCCTGCTGCCACCATTCAGCTTCTTCGCCGATTCCGCGGGCTTTCGTACGCTTGGCCTGAGCATCGACTACACCCCCGAGCTGCCGTTCACCGGGGCGGTCGTCAACCGAACCTGGGCGCAGGCGCATAGAGGCCTTCTCGATCGGCTGATCGCGGTGCACAATCGGACCATGGCTTGGCTTCTCGATCCGCATAACCGTCAGGGCGCGATCGATCTCATGGTAGAGGCGACGCACCAGAAACTTGAGGACGTCGCCAAGGCCTACGACTTCCTGATGGGCCGCAACTTCTTCGATGCGGATGGCAAGGTGTCGCGGCAAAGGATGAACGCGACGCTCGCGGCATTGCAGGAGTTGGGCGACGTCTCGCCGGGGCTTGACGTCGATCGCCTGATCTTGCCGGGCGTGACGCAAGTAACGGATTGAATGATGGGCGAACGCGCAGGAGCGTAGACGGAATGCCGGAGAAGTGCCGATGAGCTTGTCCTTCACCCGCCGGGCTTTTACGCAAGCCGTGCTCGCGTCGGGAGTGGCCCCGCTTGCGTTCAGACCGGCGCGCGCGCAGGCGAATTATCCGGCCCGGCCGGTTCGGGTGATCCTGCCGTTTGCGGCGGGCGGGCAGGCCGATATCACCGCGCGGCTGGTGGCGGAGCGATTGAGCGAGAAGTTCGGCCAACGCTTCATCGTGGAAAATCAACCGGGTCCTGGCGGCATCATCGCGGCGCGCACTGTGCTTTCGGCGGCGCCGGACGGCTATACGCTCGGGCTTGCCACCAATGGCACCTCGATCAGTGTTGCGCTCTATAATGCGCTGCCGTTCGATCCGGTGAAGGACTTCGAGACCATCTCGACCATCGGCTATTTCAACGTGCTGCTCGCCACCAACAACGACTCCGAGCTCCGCACCCTCGGCGACTTCATCAAGGCCGCCAAGGCTGCGCCCGGCAAGCTCAACATCGGCACGATCGCGGTCGGCAGCACCCAGGAGCTCGCCGCCGAGCTGTTCAAGGCCTCCGCCAAGCTCGATGTGCAGATCGTGCCGTACCGCACCACGCCTGATGTCATCGTCGGCCTCATCCGCAATGACGTGCAGCTCATGGTCGATTTCTATGCGCCGATGGAATCGGCGTTGGAGCAGAATCGCATCCGCGCGGTGGGCACCTCAGGCACGGACCGCACTGAATATCTCCCGGCCGTGCCGACCGTCGCCGAGGCCGGTGTCCCGGGCTACGAGGTCACCGCCTGGAATGGTTTGTTTGCGCCCAAGGGAACGTCGGCTGCGATCGTCGATAAGCTCAACAAAACGGTGCGGGAGATCGTGGGCCTGAGCGACATCAAGGACCGCTTCGCGAGCCTCGGCATCGAAGCGAAAGCTTCGAGCCCCGAGGAGTTCAAGGCGCGCATGAAAGCAGACATCGGCAAATGGGCAGCGGTGATCGAGCACGCCGGCATCGCCAAGCAATAACATTCCCAAGCAATGGCAACATTCGCAAGCCAATAGCGTCCGCAAGCCCCCAAGGCCTCGAGCGACAACAGAAACGCCATGACCGTCATCATGCGCCTCTACGAAGACGTGCTCGCAAACGCGGCAGGCTCGCGTCTGCGGCTGCCGCCATTGCCGCGCATGATCTTTGTGGTGCACGGCACTGCCACGATCGAAGGCAGGAGCTTCAGCGACGGCGAGGCCTGGAGTGGAGAGGAGGGGGTGAGCCTTTCACCCGGCGGCGCCGGCTTGACCTGCTGGCGCTTCGAGCTGGCGGCGACTGGTGCCGCCGACGCCGCGGAGGAGGGCGCGGTCTCTTCGCGATTGAAGCTTGCGGCCGCGGTCGAAACTCTCCCACCGGGCGAGCTCTTGCTGCGCGGCGACAGCGTCGCCTTTCCGCCCGGTGGCTGCGCTTATCTGCATCGGCATCAGGGCCCGGGCATTCGCTGCCTGATCGAAGGCGGCATTCGCATTGACACGCATGGCGCGTCCACCAGCTATGGCCCGGGCGGCGCCTGGTACGAGTCTGGACCCGAGCCGGTTTTCGCGCAGGCGGCCGCCGACCGCGCCACCCGCTTCATCCGCATGATGATCCTGCCGCGGGCCCTCATCGGCAAGAGCTCGATCGCGTATCTCAAGGCGGAAGACAAGGAGCGCCCCAAATCGCAATCCTATAAAGGCTACGCCGATCTGCCGATCCGCTTTACGCGGCCGTACCACTGAATGCCCGCAAAGTGCTGTAGGGGCGCACCTGGGGCGCACCTTGTGGGCGCCCGACTTCTCGGGATCGTGGGAGTCCGGCCTGCGAAGACGGCGCAAATGCTCCTGATCAGGGGTTCGTTTTCGGGCGGCCACAAGGGCCGCCCTACGAACCTAGGATGTGACGGAGATAACAAAGTTACGGAGGAGGAACACGATGGATTCACCAATATCCCGCCGCGCGCTCATTTCCGGCGTGAGTGCAGCGCTGGCCGCAGGTGCGGCGCGTGCCGACTGGCAACCGAGCCAGCGCTATCCGGATCCGTCGATCGAGATCCTCGATCCGAAGTTCGAGCGTCTGCGCATCTTCAGCGCCGGCGTCGAGCGAATAGCGACCGGCATGCGCTGGTCAGAGGGGCCGGTCTGGTTCGGTGACGGCCGCTATCTCTTGTGGAGCGACATTCCCAACAACCGGATCATGAAATGGGACGAGACGACCGGGCGGGTGAGCGTGTTCCGTGAGCCTTCCAACAACGCCAACGGCAACTGCCGCGATCGCGAGGGGCGGCTCATCACCTGCGAGCATCTCACCCGGCGCGTGACCCGCACCGAATATGACGGGACCATCACGGTGGTGTGCGACCGCTATGACGGCAAGCGGCTTAATTCGCCCAACGACGTGACCACCCATTCCGACGGCTCTGTCTGGTTCACCGATCCGCCGTTCGGCATCGCCGGCAACTATATCGGCGACGAGCAGGCACAAGAGCTGCCCCCTTATGTGTATCGGGTCGATGCTGCGACCGGAAAGGCGACCGTGGTGGCCGACGACCTGGTGCGCCCGAATGGCATCTGCTTCTCGCCCGACGAGAAGCGCATCTATATCGTGGAATCGCGCGGAAACCCGAACCGGCTGATCAAGGTCTATGACGTGATCGAGAACGGCACCAAGCTCGCCAACGGCCGCGTGTTTGTCGATGCTGGCCCCGGTACGCCGGACGGCTTCCGCTGCGATGTCGCCGGCAATCTGTGGTGCGGCTGGGGCACCGGGCGCGCGGAGCTCGACGGGGTGATGGTGTTCTCGCCCGAGGGCAAGCCGGTGCTGCGGATCAACCTGCCGGAGGTCTGCGCGAATCTTTGCTTCGGCGGGCAAAAGCGCAACCGGCTGTTCATGGCCGCCGGCCATTCGCTTTATTCGTTGTATGTGCAGACGCAGGGCGCCCGCCACTGGTGAGATCGCAAAGGAGAGATCATGTCGTTTCGTTATCGGCTGCTCATCGTCTGGCTCGTCGGCGCAGCGCTCGGCGCCAAGACGGCTCTCGCGCAAGTGCCGGAGGCGATTGCGGCTCCCGGCGAAACGACGGTCGTGACGTTTCATGCCGAAGGCGCCCAGGTCTATGAATGCAAGGCCGACCCCGGCGGCAAGCTCGCTTGGGCCTTCCGCGAGCCGATCGCGACGCTTTTGCGCGATGGCGCAACTGTCGGCCGCCACTATGCGGGGCCCACCTGGGAGGCAAGCGACGGCAGCGCAGTGACCGGCAAAGCGGTCGCCAATGTGCCGGGCTCGAGCCCGAGCGATATTCCGTGGCTGAAGCTCGATGTCATCGCCCGCCGCGGCTCCGGCACGCTCGCAGGAGTGACGACGGTGCAGCGGACCAACACCCGTGGTGGTGTGGCGAATGGCGTATGCGACAGGGCGGGCAGCTTCTACAGCGTACCCTATTCGGCGGACTATGTGTTCCTGAAGAAGTGATGGTGAGCCGCCTCACCGCGGCTGCGAGCCTTCCTTCTGCCAGCGCCGGCGGCTTTGACTGAGACCCAGCGAGGCAAGGAGTGCCGCCATCCGGATCGGCGCGCCGATGCCTTCCACCACCGGCACGCCGAGCTCGTTCGCGAGCCACTGCGGCTTCATCTGCACCGGGCATTGGGTGATGCCTTGCGGGATGATGACGTCGGCGCCGTCTTCCTCGATCAGCGCACGCCCAGCTTTCAGAAAGGCCTCGATCATTTGCGCGCGGTTGGCCGCGATGTGCTGCAGATAGAAGCCGCTTGCGCGCCGGCCGGCGATGAAGGATTCCATTCCGTAGGCGCGCGTCTGCGCTCGGTGCCGCGGAATGGCGGACGCGTGATAGCAGACAACGCCGAAATGCTCGCCCACCTGCGCTGCCACATGCAGCGCCGCTTGCAGCGGCGCGATAACCGGGATATCGACCGCCGAGCGCCCGCCGTCGACCCCGAGATCGAGCATGCCGAGCGGCACCACCGCGTCGTAGCCCTCGCGTTCGGCGCGGCGGAATGCATCGTGGAAGAGCGGCGCAGCGGCTTGAATCTCCGCCGGCGTCAGTCCGTCGAACGGGCGCGCCGCGACCGACACGATGCCGACCTCGACTTCCGCGGAGGAATAGCTCTTCGCCACCTCCTCGCGCAGCCGCCGCTCCTCGGCCGGATAGTCGCCGACCACGAATGCGACACGGATCATGCTGGGCCCTCCTTCGCCCGGCAAGTTACCGAGATGCCGCGGAAACGCCAATATTGAAGGTCCGGCGTCGTGCTAAGCGCATCCTTGCAGATGGAATCCGTTCTTTTGCGTGTCGGGAAACGACTATGTGGATCGTTCCTTGGGTCGATGCCCTTGGAGACCAACCCGCCTCGGCGCCTATATGTATCTTTCCATAAGGAGAAAACGACGATGCCCAATACTGTTCGCTTGCACCGCGTTCTGACGACGCGGCCGGAGAAGGTTTATCGCGCCTTCGTCGAGTCGGACGCGCTGGCGAAATGGCTTCCGCCCAACGGCTTTGCCTGCACGGTGCATCACCTGGAGCCGAAAGTCGGCGGTTCGTTCAAGATGTCCTTCCGCAACTTCACGACCGGCCAGGGCCATTCGTTCGGCGGTAAATATCTCGAGCTCGTTCCGAACGAGCGCTTGCGCTACACGGACAAGTTCGACGATCCCAATCTGCCCGGCGACATTCAGGTGACCGTGACCTTGAAGAAGGTATCGGTCGGGACCGAGGTCAATATCGTGCAGGAAGGCTTGCCGGACGTCATTCCGCTGGAGGCCTGTTATCTGGGTTGGCAGGAATCGTTGCGAAACCTGGCGCGGCTCGTCGAGCCCGAAATAAATCAATAGCATGCTCCCTGGCACCACGTCGGGAGATGAATCGTCGCCACCCTTGCGTGCTGTCTTCTATCGCTTCACCTCGGGCGACGATATTGGTCAGCAAAAAGAGAGAGGCCGCCTCGCGGCGGCCCCTCCATGTCCCCGGGTTTTGTTTGTTCAGACGACCACTTGCGCCTTCCGCTTCCTGCGCCAGCCGAACAGGCCCATCGCCCCCAGGCCAGAGGCGAACAGCGGCAGAGCGGCGGGCAGCGGAGTTGCGGACAAGGGCGAGTTACCAATGCCTTGGCTGATGTCGAGCGTGTATCCGGCCGGCGTAATGAAGAACGGGTCTATGAATGCACTCCCCGTCAATGCATCAGAGCCAATATTTCCAATGCTCGCTATCATTTCGACCTTGTACTCGTCACCCACAATAAAAGGCAGGATTTTGTTCAAGGAAAGAGAGGCTTTCCCGGAAGGACAAGACGTGAAGTCGCAGAAGGCCGCCACCGCAGGCAGGGGAACGTCGGCACCGTCCAGATTGGAAATGGAAAGCTGGGCGTTTGCGAAAGAAAGAAGGTCGATCGTCGATGCAAACGAAAGCGATGCTGAACCCGCGCCGTGTACCGGTACGTCTACTGTACCGGCCTTGCCGTTGAAGCGGATGAAATATGTCAAATTCGATTGTACGTCGCCGCCGAGTCCAACGATGCTTGGGACCGATGCGTATGCGGATAATGATGGCGCGGCATAATTGTTGGTGTTGTGCGCACTGATGCCCATCCCGGTGAAGCTCAGGTCTGCGGGGGCGGGGGGCGGCTGCTGAACCGGTCCCACCTGACCCGGACCAACAAAGCTGGAGCCGACCTCAAAGCTTATTGCTTGGGAATAGATCGGAAGATCGACAGTGGCGGCATGCAGCGGTGAGACATCCAGCGCGAGCGTCAGTCCCAGGCCGGCGACGATCAGATTTTTCAGGCGTGACATGGGTCATCCCTCCGATTGTCTGAGCTTGCTTTCGAACTAAGCACGCCGGAGGCTGGATTTCTTCGATTCCAGCGCACAAGCTCGGTGCTGGTGAGTGCGCGAAACCCCAATGCCGCCCCGTGATGAAAGTGATGGCGCGCGTCGGATACCAGTAGCGGCTTTCAGGCCTTGCCGGTGCGAGAGCTTGCAGCAACCCCCTTTGGGGTATCGCCGAAGCGTGACTTGAAATGCCTGTAGAAGTTGGTCAAGTCCGAATACCCGACCTCGAACGCAATATCAGCGACGCGCTTATCGGCGCCCAAAGTGGTAAGCAGCGAAAAAGCGCGATCCAAGCGCAATTCATTGACATGCTCGGTGAACGTCTTGCCGGTCGCTTCTAAAAGCCTTTGTAGATAGCGCTGCGAAATTCCAAGCTTTTCAGCAAGGCTTGGGCCGCTGAGATTTGGATTGCAGAAATGCGACGCGATGTAATCAAGCATGGCTGCGCGGCGCGCGGCGACCACACAAGCAATCTGGCTTTCCCCAGGGGTCGGTTCCGTCACGGCGAGAATGACCAAATCGATGAGATGGCGGGAAACGAGGTGACGCGTTTTCGCCGCCGACGGCATTCCGTTCTTTGCAAGAGCGCGGATGTACCCCAGCAGAAGAGCGAGCGTTTGCGAGTTGCGACTGACGACCTTCATGAGCGCGTCGCCTGGGCGTGTGTTGCGCGACTCCCACTCTCGCTGAGCAATGCTGACCTCGAGAATAGCAAACCCCTGCCTCGTCCCGGCGCTTCCGGGAGCGTCGGCTTGCATGATGATCGCCTCATTCCGAGCGAGGCAGGCTTCGCGCTTCCGGTGATTGATCGTGAGCCCACGGCCAAGTGCGACAAGTAGACTGACGTTGTCATCGCCGTCTCGGACCATTTTTCTGTCACGAAACAGCAGGCCTGGAGAAAGTGTGCTGCGAGCGACGCGCGGGGAATCACAGATCGGTTCAACTGATGAATAAAACGGTGCATCAGTCTCGGGCTTGAAGCCCACTTGCGTGCCGCAACGGGCATACCGTTCCTGCCATTCGCGAAGCGGATCGTAGGTCATGCGTCCAATTGCAAAGGCTGCGGCCCCAAATACCCTGGTCCCGGTGGTTGAATCTGTCAACGCCTGCGCGCAGTTTGGACGCAATATCCGGTCTGTGCTCCGCGATCCTGATCGCTCCAGCGGCCGCTTCTAGTCACTTTCAGCGGTTTCATTGTACCGAGCGTGACGGTCGGTTTGCTGCCGGTTGGCAAGGGCTTGATAGCCGCGAAGGCGATGTGCTGGTTGTGCACAGGAGACGATCTCTCGCGGGGGCAACATCAATAAATCAAAGGACCCCGGAGAGCCGGGGTCCTCGATTTTGGTGCTAGGCAGGTCAAAAATGGCTTACCGGGGCTTTGAGTTGTTGGAGGCCATGCTGTTGTTGTTGGCCGAGGCCTTGTATATCCAGTTGAGTGCCTCCATGGCCGCCGCCGGCGGGGTCAGCACCTGCTGCATCGCGCACTTATCCGCAAACCACACGCTTCCCGCGGTTGCATCCTGCTCCATCAAGCAGGCGTTTCCACCGGGCGGAACCGCGATCTGTTGATTGGTGCATGTATCGATAAGCACGATCTTGTCGTCCAGGTAGATCTTGTGGAAGCAAGACGGCGCCGGGTTATATGGCCCTGCAACCGGCGTGTAGACAGGCGCAGGTGCGACGTAAGTCGGAGCCGCAACGTAGGTCGGAGCCGCGCTTCCGTCCGAGCCGCCCTGGTACGCCTGACCGGCCGAGCCGCCCTGGTTGGCTTGGTTTCCCGGGCCGCCTTGGCTCGGCGGATACCCTCCGCCACCTTGGCCGGACGGGTTGCCGCTCCCTTGGCTGGGTGGGGTGCCGGCACCGCCTTGACTGGGCGGGGTGCCGGCGCTGTTGCCTGAGCTGCCTTGGCTGGCCGGGGTTCCCGCGCTGCCTTGACTTGGCGGGATCCCGGGGCTCGTGCTCGAGCTGCCCTGACTGGCCGGGGTGCCGGGCGGGATGCCGGCGCTCGTGCCCGCGCTGCCTTGGCTCGCCGGGATGCCCGCGCTGCCCTGGTTCGCCGGATTGCTCGCGCCGGCTTGGTTGGCCGGGTTGCTCGCGCCGGCTTGGTTGGGCCCGGCGACCACGCCCCCGAGCCAGCTTCCGAGACTCTGCAAGGACCCGTTTGGCCCAGTTCCGTTATGGCCGTTCCCGGCAACCGCGCCAGCGATCACGCTTCCGAGATTCTGGAGGGACCCGCTTTGTCCAGTCCCGTTATGCCCGTTCCCGGCGACCGCGCCGGCGATCACGCCTCCGAGATTCTGCAGGGTCCCGTTTTGCCCGTCCTGGCTGTCCTTGCGGTCCCGGTGGAGTTGGTCGGATGAGCCGATGTGGAGGCCCGCCAACGGGCCCTCGTGAAACTCGGGTGTTGTTGAGAAGTTGGACGGCACATGACTCGCCATCGAATGGCTCGTAGTCGCCGGCGTGACGCTGCGGTTGGCGAGATGGAAGCTTTGATTCACGAAGCTATGGCTAGCGGTAACAACGATTCGGGGAGCGACACTGCTGGGACCGAGGCGGTGCGCCACGAGGCTGCGGTTCGCAGACCCTTCGCCTTGGCTGCCCCCAATCGCGGGGTGGAAGGCGCAAAAGGTGCACATCGCGAAGGCATTGGTGGACGTGAGTGCTGTGGCGCCCAAGGCAGCGATCGCCAGGAGCACATGGATCGAAGAACGGTTCGACATGGGGGGCTCCTTCCAGGCTCGGCTTCAAAATTGGTGAATCCATCTGCTGATTGGTCGCTTGGGCTGGAGGAAACGTTCACGCGTCCAAAGGCTGCCGACGGCCGGTTTCCAGCTGAGGCTCACTTGCTCGCAGCTTGATGGCGGGCATGTAAGGATGCATCGCCAGTTTCTGCTCGACCTGTAGGGGTAGGCTGCGTCGATCCCCATGGCGGCCAGTTGAGGACCTGCGGCGCCCGAAAACGACAATCCGAACTGTCACAACGGATCAGATCGGTCCGCTAAAGCGGTTCCCGGTCGAATTGATCCACTTCAGCGTCATTGCCGGGCTTGTCCAGGCTTGACCCGGCAATCCATCTTCTTGCGAAAAGATGGACCCGCGGGTCATCAGGGCGTCTTACGCCCGTCTTCGACGGGCTATGCCCGCGGGTGACGACTGGAGTGAGTCTTTTCGATCGGAACATGCGCTAGGCTCGCCGCGGCAGAACCTGCAAACAATATTTCGAAATGTTGATTTGTGTTCGCCTTGTTCGCCATGAAGCCATGAAGCCCAGGGTATGTTGAAGCGATGCATGCCGATGACGATGGTAGGTTTCTACCCGGAAGTTCCGTCGGATGGTTGCCGATGAGGAAGAACCCGTTTGAGCACTTCGAAACCGTGCCGCCGATCATCGCGTTCATCTGGCGCACCGAGGGGGCAGAAGGGGTCGAGGGACTGCTCGCCCTTCTCAAGGATGTTCTCGCGCGCGAGGACCTCGACGAGGCGACCGTCGAGTTCCGGCAGCTTGGCCTCCTCAACTTGGCCAAGATCACCAAGCGCTGGGCCCGACGCGCAAAGCCTCGGCCGTCGCTCGATCCGCCAACGCGGTGGCTTGTGAAAGGCGGCGGACAAAAGCGATCAAACAAAAACGGGTCATAGCCCGCGTCTGCGCAAAACGTTGTGGCGGCAAATTCGTCTCGCCCGGAGCGCGCAATCTTGGATCGCGCATGCAGGCGGTCCTTCCCGGTATGGCGTACGGCTTTACCCGAGACTTGAAGCCCCGTTGCCCCGGCGCGGGGCTTTTTCTACAGGTCCGACGTCGCGATTGTCATGGGCGAACGCCGGCGCGCTGCAGTCGCAGAATCCATCGGCATCCATCAGCGCCACATCGCTGATGCTTACGAGTACACCGACGAAAAAACTACGACGAGACGGGGAACCGCGGCGCAGGCAAGGCGTTTGAAGCGTTTAGTGGGGAGCCGGAACGATGGGGGCGCGGCGAATGTTCGCAACAGCACCTAGCCTTCGCATCCCGCCTCTCGCCTTCGAGTCTCGTAAGACCACCTAAACACCAAGACCACGCGGGAACGCGATCAGGGGGATCAACAGATGCCGCTATTCGCTTGCACCAGGTGCAATTGCGTCGAGGATACGGCGCTCAGCCACTATTGGTCGGCGCGCCTATGGGAGAAGTCCCCGCTGTGCTCGGCCTGTGATCCGACGCTGGGCAAGTGGCACGACGAATTTCCACGCGAATCTGCGCAAGGCTGGATCACCGATGGCGATGGATTTTTGTTGGACAAGCGATCGGTCGAAAGCTGGCTCGGACAGCCGGTCGCGTTATTCGGCAAGGAATTATTCTGCAAGGACTTGTTCGGCAGGCAAGAGCAGGAGACGCCCGAGGGAAGCGCAGCCGTCAGAGCCCACATTCTGTCGCTCAACCACTCTTCGCTGGCGGTACGCGACCAGCCGCCAGCCTGATCGCTGCTCGATCGCAACTGGATCCTCGACGTGTCGGGCCGCTATCGCCCGCTTGCCAGTGGGCCCTCTCCCTTAGAGGTAGCAACCCGGCGACCAGGGGACCGATTTAATTGTCGGATCGGCGGCGGCCTTTTTGTTGTCCCCGAGCTGTGGTCTTCGTTCCGCTCCCCGCCCGCCGCCGCCTTGCGAGGTGCCGGGCGGGCGAGATCCGATCGTGTTCCCATGCCGCTCGAACATTACCACCTTGCCGGCAGCCCATCCGAGCTCTTGGAGTGGATCGCTCTCATTCCCTAGGACAGCGCCAGGCGGAAATGGCTGCCGCGCTTGATCGCATGGCCCACACAAAACGTCGGGTCATCCGAGTCTCATGCCGCGCACGACGCACGCTCGTCCGCTTGAGAATTGCACGGTCTTATCTTCCGCTGGTCCGATTCATTCCTTGCGCGCCAAGCTCGACGCACTGCCGACGGACAAGCTCGCCCGTCGATTTGACTGAGCGGGGGCGGGGACCTTCATAAATTATGATTTAGGCTTCTGACTCGTAATTTAATGGCGCTGGTCAAGGGGCGGCATATCTCCGTACTGGGCGACGTCACTTGGAGATACGACGATGAAAAAGCTGAGCATAATTGCCGCCGCGTTCTTCATTGGCCTGAGCGGCGTTGCCATGGCCGGCCAAGACAGCCAGCAAGGCGACACAAATTCGACGGGTCCCAATCCTTACATGCCTGAGTTCAGCACGCCCGTGACTCATGGCGACGCCGACCTCGTGAGCGGAAATGCGCGATCGGCATTCGGATATTCAATTCCGCATCAGGCCCCGCATCGCCAGATCAAAAGGTAAACCCGGTGTTCGGTCACGGACAGTCCGGCTCAATTATGGAGCCGGCTGTCCTGCCCGAAATATTCGTGATCTGCGGATCCGGCTCGAGCAGCTTACGGTCGGTAAGTATCAGCGGATCATGGGTGGAAAGTGCCCATCTTACTATTTCCTGCAGAAATAACCATCAAGACCCGCAGTCAGCCGCGCAGGATTGGCTTTCACCTTCACATCCTCAATATCGACTATCTCGTTTGAGGTAACCCGACCGGAGCGACACGGCTGTCGCAAGGCGCCACGGCGTTACAGGCGAAGTGGAGCGGGTCTATCATCACCTGTCGAGCCGACGTTGTGTTGAGAAGCGGACCACATTGCTCCGAGCCTGATGTCACACGATCTGACCTTTCTGCACACCAATTTGTCTCATTTCCAGACGATACCTTCTGGGAGATAGCAAGGGGCTAGGAGGCGCTCGGTGGAGTCTCCTATGAGAGCACCTTTAGCTTCAGCAGCAACTCTTACCTCGATCTTCGGCACGCGCATCGACCCGGCTACTACGCTTCCAACACGCATGGGGAGCGTTATGGGCCGCCTCGTGAAGTCTTTAGCTGCTCTGGGCGCGCTGCTGATGGCTGGGGCCGTCTCCTCTCAGGCGAATACGTTGTTCCCGAGCGGTGGCAATCTGGGGAGCGATACGGGATTGGGCGCGTCAATCGGGGCCGACGTTACCCAGAAGTCTTTCGCTGATGACTTTACGTCCACCCTAACGCCCGGAGTCTGGGACCCCTACGTGTCGCTCACGGACCCCTTCAAGTTGGGCGCCGACCATGCGGTCAGGAATTGGGCCGCGGAGAGCTTCGAGGGCACAACCCTCCTTAGGACTGGGCACCCGGGATTTAACGGCTTCGGTCGAGAAAGAAACGGCCTGATGCTCAATGACCTCAAGACGGGTGGTTATGCGCTCGTCACCATGGATACGATGCCTTCTCTCAAGTCTGCGTATTCCGGCCCGTTCTCGGTTGGCAACATCGTTCCGATCTCGGACACGCTTCCCCTCTTCGCCAGCGGCCTTGCTGTGCTGACTGGTTTGATCATCTGGCATCGTAAAAGGCGGCGTGTTCAACCTGTCGCCTGAATAGAACAACAATCAGGAAACCTGGCCGCCGCGGCGCGGCCAATCCATTTACTGCATCTGCCAACGTCTGTTGTTGTGAACGGTTTCGGATGACGCCCAATCGGCCCTGATCGACGAAGGCATGGCTCTTGTGGAAGGCCCATATCGCTAACGGACCAAGCAATGCGCCGGGCGGGTAATGCTCGCCCCGAGCTTGGAACCAACGGACCTTATGCGGCGTTTATTTGTTGGTGACCAAGGGGCAGGCAAAGCTTGCCTATTTTCTCGGCTGTCCACTTGCCCCGCGACCTACCCGGTTACGAGGCATTTTATTTGTTTGCTGATTATTTGTTTGATTGCCGCCACATCTTGGCCGCATGCGGGGTATTTTCGTGATCCTCGGAACGGGAGCGCTGATGCGGACTTTATGGCCACGCATGCCGGCATGGGCATGCCTGCCGGCGTAGCGGTTTCCCTCCGTACAGCCGCTGCGCTGGCTCGGGGCCCCGTCCCCTAGACACCCGGGGACGGGGCCTTTTTGTCGGCAGGAACCCGATACCCGGTCGCTCTGTTGAACCCCCGGACTGGCGATGGCCTTCCCCAATCCCCCCCGATGGGCTATTGCCGCGTCCCGGGCCCCGTCGCAAATGGCGGGGCTGCCGGTCGAGCAGCTTACCGGTGGGTCGCTCGAAACTCTGGCTCCATGGGATACCCGTCCATGATCCAGGCCCTGAAGGCTGCGGGGGAGGCGAAACCACTCACCGTTCAGCGAAGGCGCCTCAACTGGTCGTGCAGAGAGCGCTCCTGTTGCGGCGTGGTCACTGGGAGTTATTTTATAGAGCACGATCGGCTCAAGAGCGTGCTTGCCGGTACAGAACAATTGACGTTACCCTGGCGAGCAGACTGGTTGATTTTATTGGTGCCGGGTGAGAGGATTGAACTCCCGACCAACGGTTTACAAAACCGCTGCTCTACCGCTGAGCTAACCCGGCGAACGCTGGCCTACACATAGCGCATCGGCAAACGGCCCGGCAACCTGTGGCTCCTCGGAGAGGCGATAGATCTGTGAATGTTCGGCCCTCCCGGTGAGGTTCGCGCCGTTAAATCCGCCCCGCTGCGGTCCGCCTCGCTGATATCCGCCGCGCTGAGAAAAGCCGTTTGCGCGGCAGCAAGTCGCAGCCCTCTCGAGAGCCGGCGACACCGGACGTGATACGGATCCTCATAGGCCCGACAAGCTTCTGAGGCGCCTTACCAGACGTTGAAACGACCCTTTCAACCTTCGGCTGTCGCGGTGATGCTTGGTCGCTTCCGCCCTCGTCTGCCGCTCGATGGCCGAAGCCATGGGACGAAGCGCTTTTCCCAAGGCGATCAGCGAGGCCTGCGGATCGGTCGGGGAGTTCGACTCGTCCTTAAGCATGGCCGCGTAGATCGCTTCCAACCGATCGATATAGCCGTTCAGGGAACAGCGCTCACGCACGAACCGTGATACCCGCAGTGCATCCGCAGCGTCGTACTTGCGGATCTCGCTTGCGAGGGTCGTCACCGACAGCGGCTGACGCAATAGCAGGAGACCAAGATTGTAGTCGCGCCAAGTCGGGATCACCTCTTCGGTGACCATTCCGGCGATTCCACCACTATCCGCCACCACCACCGCGCAGCCAACCGCCAGTGCTTCCAGCGCCATCCGACCGGTCGCAAAAACAAGATCATAGTCCACTAGCCGTGCGGGGAGGTCCGCGACTTCGTTCCCGGCACCCTTTCCGAGCGCGTCAACTTCCACCCCAAGGCTATCGCAGGCCTTGCGCACCGCATGCATGTGAGCGTCGTGGTGACTCAGGATGAGTGCACGCCTTGGCTTTTTTGGCAGCGGGCCGCGCGCTCGAAATGCTTCCAGATCGACCGCGTTATGCAAAAGCTCGACCCCATTGGCCAAGCGCGGGATACTTTTCACGATGCGGTCCCGAGAGGCGACGCTCACTGCCGCATGCCTGCGAATGCTGGGCAGGTCGATCGGTTCGTTGAACCAGGCCATAGGGTCGTGACAGATCGAAAGCACGGGAACTTGTGGGAAACGGACGATCACCTCCATCAGCGGGAAAGTCTGGTTGGCTTGGATTACCGTCGGAGTCCAGGGAAGAGCCGCGATGTCGTCGACAACGGTGAACCCTTCGCTGGTTAGTAAGTGTGCAAGCGGCCCAGTATACTGGGCGAAGATCGCAACTTCGTGGCCGCGCGCGCGCAATGCACGAGCAGTTTCCAGGGTTACGACCTCGGTGCCGGTGCGGCCGACGAGGATAATCGTTGCGATAAGGATGCGGCTCATCTCGCTCCTGTGGGCCGTTCAGACGGCAGGGTGGCTCGTAGACATTCTGGTGGAAATTGGCGGTTTTCAAAAGATTGAAACAGGCGCAACGTACCGGTCACAGTTGCGACAGGGCAGCAGCTTCGACTTTAGGGGGCCGGGTAAAAGGAAATGACGATAGCGGGTGGCCACCTTAGCCGCGTTGGCTGCCAGTTCGTGCAGCGCGGCCGCAATCGCCTGCGCCACAACGGATCTCACCGTGGTTTTGATCGCAGCGCCATAAGCTGTTTAATGCGCTCATGTACTATGTGTGGCTCGTAGGGGTTGGCGAGCTTCGGGCCCGACTCGCACAATTTTCCGGCAGCGGTTGCAGCCCGTGCATGCGTGCCGGCAAGGATGCTATCGGTGTCCGCCTGATGGGTGCGGACCCATTGCGCGAGCGCGAATCCAGCTGCCGCGTCCGGCTGGCTTACGCCGCATAGGACCACGTCAACGTGCAGCCCCGCGTGTTCCAAGACCGTGAGAGCCTCAGCGGTGTCGGCCGCTTCGATGACCTTGTAGCCGCAATCACGCAGATATTCGGAAATGACCATTCGGGCGATGACTTCGTCATCCACCACAAGGATAGTCTCGATCGCCGTGGACGAAGGCTCCTGCACTTGGGTCACGCCTGTGCATCGGCGAGGAGGGTCTCGATGAGGTCAATCACGTGCGTCAGTGCATAAGGCTTGTGGAAGAACGTTTCCGCCAAACCCGCCCGATCTTCGACATCGACGTTGCCCGAAGTGATGATGACTTTCAGTTCCGGTCGTGTCCGCCGCACGAACTGAGCGAGCCCGAAGCCGTCCATGGAACCCGGCAGCTGCACATCGGTGAAGAGAAGCCCGATCGGTGTCTGTGATTGCAGGACTGCCACTGCCTCGCCCGCATTTTGCGCTTCGACGACGTTAAAGCCATGCCGCCGTAATTCATCCGCGAGCATCATGCGCGTGAGAACTTCGTCTTCGACTATGAGAATAGCCCGCTTAGCTGCCTGTCCGGCCTTCTCGTCGGCGGGATCAGTTTTCAACTGGACGACATTGTTTGGCATGTGCTCCCAACGTCGATATCCGATCGAAGTTCCAGCCTGGGTTCCGCGCGAAAATACTGCAACCTAAACGCTCTCAAATCCGGTGAAGCCGGGCCCGTTCCGTGTCCAGGCCGCCGCTCTTGCCGTACGGGTCAGAGAAAGCGGCCCTGGCCGACCGCCTCGCGGCGTGAGAACAGACATTCCGCCATGTGTTGCGAGGTACGGTGATCGTGCACTCCAAATTCTCCATCCCGCAAAAGGTGATGTTCGGGCGCGGCAAGGGCCTTCGATTCGCATACACGCGCCCCGGACAAGAGATCGCGATACAGAAGGGAAAGGCCCGCCGCGCGGGCCCTCTCAATTCATTGGAGCGGTCCCTCAGCGGATCCAGGCTCCCGGCTTTTGGTAGGCTCCGCTACACGCTGGCGCTGATCGAGAGCGGCACATTTTCTCCATCTCTCCGCCATGCGTTTCCACAAAGCCTTGTTGGCATGGTCGCGCGTAAATCGGGACATGCGCTCGCACTCGTCAGCTTCCGTCAAGTATCGTTCCGCTGGAGTCATGGTCAGGTCCCTTCGGCTCTCTGGGATTCAGTTCAGGTGGAGCATTAAGACCCGATCTTCATTGTCGGGTTGCCGACGAAACCAGGAGTCCTGAGCGGTGGTTCCCTTCACTCTGCAATTTCTTCAGACCAAATTGTGCTTATCTGACATAATCAACAACAAATATATTGTTCCCGTTTGGAACGATGCCGTAGTCGGACTGGTCGCTGGGCCATGAGTGACCGCTGGGTCATGAGTGACCAACAAAATCGATTTGTTGGTGACTCGCTTCTGCGATTGCCATGACCTATTCGGGTTCGCAATCATGCTGCGGGAGACAACGGAGGCAAATCATTCCGTAGACTGGTCGGGCGCGTGGGTCCGCTGACGTGGACGAATGAGCACATCGACCAGGGGTCAGACGGACCGCTCGCAAGCGTTCCGATTCAGTAGAAATACGGGCTCGCAATTCTTTCCTTGATGAAGTTACGAAAAAATTATATCGCTGTTTACGCGGGTATGATGCTTCGCCGAACGGCTCTGATCTTACAGCACTTTCCCTCGGCAAAAGTAAAGATTGGTCATAAACAATGGCTTCTTCGTGGGCACCTACGCGGCTGCGGATCGTCGACACTGCGGGCGAGGCCGACAATCGCGAAGAGTTTCGTCACCGAATGAAGATAAATCTTCTTGCTGCCGCTGCTGTGGCTGTGCTGCTGGCCATTGGCGTTTGGCTGGCCGGCGAGATGATGCAGTCGCAACGGGCACAGGGCTGCTACGCCTCCGGCTCACACACCTGTTCGCTGCTCTGATCCATTCGCTTCAAAGCTGCAAACAGACTTTCAGCGCCGTGCCCTTCAATACGGCGGGTGCCGTAAGCATCCGCGCGGGTCCTGGACGGAGATCGACGGCCGGGTGAGGACCGCGCGCCATCACATGCCACGTCAGAAACGCGGAAGCTCGGTCCCGACTTCATGGCGAGCCGAAGCGCGCGGGAGAGCTTGGGTTCGGCGCTGATAATCAATAAGACAGCCGGGGAGGCCAGGATCGAGGCGTTGCACGACATCCGCAAGCGGCCGACCGGGGCTCGAGGATCGCCTTTTCACCGGCGCGCCGACACCAACGCGCTTCGATTTCAGCCGGCAAGTATCCCCAGACTTCGCGGGCCATCATTCCTTTTGCGGTGGCGCGCAGCTTGACGTCCTTGCGTCGTGCGCGACGACCCGGCTGCGTCACGGGCTGTCCTGCACAATGTAGCCTCATCCGATCATGCCGTTGAGATTTGTCTTGGCACCAGCCAATGCCTGCAACTCGCCAACCGACATTTCGCCTTCGTCGACGGAGCGTTTGTTCGGCTGCGGTTCAGGTGCGGTGGCGCATGATGCGGCGGCAAAGGGGGGCCACGCGCATGAATAGCTTGAGCCGCCGGCGCGTGATCGAGCTTGCCACTTCGTTTGCGGCCGCGGCGCCATGGCTTTCGCCGGCGCGGAGCCGGGCGCAACCGAAGCCTGCGACGGTGCTCGACATGGCCTCATTCGTCGGGGCCGGCCTCGATGCCGACGCCGCATTCGCCAAGGTCATCGCCGCCGTCGCAAAGGCCACCGCCGAGGCCGGTGAGGCGACCGCTCCGGTCCCGATTCTCCTCAACCTCGAAAAGAACGCGGTGTACAGGATCAAGCGACCGCTCGCGCTCAAGCAGCTCAACGGCTTCACGCTCAACGGCAACGGCGCCGCGCTCATCAACACGACGCGCGGATCGACCCTGCTGATCTCCGGCTCGAAGCAGGTCACGGTGCGCGATCTTTCGATCGATTACGATCCGCTGCCCTTCACGCAAGGAACCGTCACCGGCTTCGACCATGCGGCCCTGGAGATCATGATCAAGGTTGACGCGGGCTACCCGGACGAGCCTGATTTCCTTGCGACCATCACCGACGGCTTCTTCAAGGTCATGAACCGCGCTACGCGCGCTCTCAAGCCGGGTGCACGGGATTTTCTGAGCCCCAAGAAGGTCGAGCGCGTCGGCGCGGGAGTGATCCGTGTCACGCTGCAGTGGAGTGCGAACGAGACTTTCCCGAGCCAGCTGCCACTCGCGGTGGGCGACGTGGTGGCGATCAGCAACAGCTATGCCGACGCGATCGTGGTCGACGGCAGTAGTGCGACGAGCTTCAGCGGGCTCAAGCTCCTTGCCTCGCCCGCCATGGGGATACTCGAAAACGGCGGTCCCGGCGGGATGCGGCTGCAGCACGTGACCATTGCGCCGGGGCCGCGCCCCAAGGGGGCGTCGACCGATCGGCTCGTGTCCACCAATTCGGACGGCAGCCACTTCATCACCGTCGAGCGCGGTCCCACGATCGAGGACTGCACCTTCGCCAATACCTCCGACGATGCGGTCAATGTGCACGGATTCTATTATTACGTCGTGCGTCAGACCGGACCGCAGCGATACCTCCTCAGCCCCAAATGGGATATCGGTCTTGCGGCCGGCGACGAGATCGAAACCTGCCAGCAGGGAACGTTCCGCTCGCTCGGCCGCACCAAGATCGTCGAGCTGACAAAACGGAAGGTACCCGAGCTCAAGGCCGAGATCGCCAAGCTCTGGAAGGGCAGGAGCCCCACGACGCAGCCGGATCTGGTTTACGAGATCGTGTTGCAGCAGAACACGCCCTTGAAGGTCGCCGATGCGGTCACCTCGCTTGCCCGCATCGGGGCTGGCACGGCGATCAGGCGCTGCAGCTTTCATGCCTGCGGCCGCGTCCTTGTCAAATCGCCAAACTCGATGGTCGAGGACTGCCAGTTCACCTATTCGTCCGGTGTTGCGCTGCAGGCGGGAAGCGACATCGGCTTCTGGTCGGAATCCGGCTTTGCCGAGAACCTAATTTTCAGAAACAACCATCTGGCGCACAGCATCTTGGGCGCGAACGAGCTGACTCTGGGCAGCGGCGCGCTCGGCGCCATCTATGTCGGGATGGTGGCGCCCGAGGGCGCCAAAGGATTCCAGAACAATTTCCAGAATCGAAACGTCACCATTCAGGGCAACCATATCGACGATTCCTACATCTACGCGATCTTCGTCAGTAACGCCGACGGCATCAAGATCATCGGCAACGCGATCGGCCAGACCTTCATTCGCGGGGCTGCGTTCGGAGCCGGCGGGATTTACGGCCTCATTCCCAACAGCGGCATCGCCATCGGCCGGTCGCGGAACGCTGAGATCAGCAACAACACCGTCGCCCGCGGGCGCCTTGCCAAGGCCGCGGTGGCGGTCGATCGCACCTGTGATGCGGCTTCGGTCCATGTGGGGAACAACACGCTGGTATAAGGCCGACGGGGCGGGCAGGGCGCGAGCCCACCGCATCGGACATCGACAGGCTCAGACCTCGGGCCGGCCTTCGAACCGAAAGGTAATATTGTACCATCGCTTTTGACAATTCGAACCCGAAATACTTCAAGGAAATCAGCGTCAGCCCAACTGCCGGCCGGTGAGGCTCTCCGGTTCCGCGCGCTCGCTCCAGTTCGGGCGGACGTCCGCCCCAATGATCCCGCAGCCAGTACAGACCATGCGCGGGCCGAACGCCGGCACCGGCACCGAATCATCGAACCGATCGACGTTCAGCAGGGCGGCATGGCCACAGATCGTGCAGCTCACGGCGAGCGCGCGCACGCCGTTCCGCCGCATATTGGCAAGCGTCATGGGGGGCCCGCGGTAGCGTTGCGGGACCGATTGCACCTCGCGTGGATGCCAACTGCCCATCCGTTCTGCTTCCGATGTGGTGCGGTCTGATGCCGCAGCCTCCGTTCCGTGTGTGCCCGCGCTCTGCAAGCTTATGCCACCGCGAGACAATCGTCAGCTTGCTGTCAGCAAACAGGTCTATCGCCTTTGTAGCAGATGTTCGTGTAGTGATGTTCGCGCGGCGTCCCGTTGCAGCCGGGACACCGCGGACCTTTGGGGATCCGGTCTTTGGCGCGGATATTAAGCCGCCGCCGATGCCTCCTTATTCCCTGCAGCTGCGGCTTGTTGTTTGATCGGTCAGCGGTCGGGAACGGACGCAGCGGACATGAAGGTGCTTGAGCCTCAAGACGTGATTGCCTTGCTGCGCTCGGAGGTGCATCGCGCTGGGGGACAGGCTGCCTGGGCAAGCAAGGCGGGCGTGAGCCGGATCATCGTCAACAAGATCCTCAACGGGCACGGCCTGCCGACCAAGAAGATCATCAAGGCGCTGAAGCTGCGCACCGTCTTTGTGCGGGAACCGCGTCCAGCGAGCTCGCGGCGGCGGCGCGCGCGCGAGCCATAGGCTTCGCCGCGCAGCGAGGCTGCCTCGGCGCGATGAGCCTGCGGTCCATCCGTGGCGGCTCCGCGGGGCATTTGTTGATGCGATTGCAGAAATATTGAACGAGCGTTTTGCTCGCGGGGGAGATCGAATAAGGAGCCTGCGAGGAGAAGGCGCGCTGCCCTCGCAAGGGTCAGGTCGTCGGAGCCTCAGCGGTGTTGTGCGCTCCTGCGCACAGTGCGCACACGTTTTCGTGAGCCCCATGGCAGAAGCAGCACCGCAACATAGATCAACAACAGCAGGACGGCGTGCGATGTGAGTAAGCGTTGCGCAGTCGTCCAGCGTTGAAGCCCCGGCCTTCCCCCGTCCCCCCGACGCCCCTCGGCCGGGGCTTCTCATTTTCTCGGCCTCCCTTTAGGGCGCCCGATTGATCGGCACCCGGCGCAACCGCCACAAGGCGCTGTTCTTGCCCGGAGCGCTGGTGCAGGGGGCAAAGACCTGCAGCGATCCGCCGCCGCTTGGTGCCGGCGTCGGAGCCCGTCCAGGCGAGACAACCGTCCTGCGGCTCCCACAGCATGTTCAAGTCTTCATCGAGCCGCGCAATGTTGGCTGCTGGTGGGAACGCGTCGAGCGTGGCCTTGAGGCTCAAGAGCTGATTGCGCAGCATCTGGACATCGGCCTTGAGGCCGGCGATTTCCCGGCTCGACTGCGTCCGTTCGGTCTCCAATTGCTGGTTGAGACAGGACACCCGCTCGGGAAGGATTCCGGCCGAGCAGTCCGCCCACGCGCGCGAAGACCAGGCGAGAGGAACCAGCATGCAAGCCAAAACGATCACAGCCCAGGCCTTCGCCACCACACAATCCTCCTCGATCCATGCGTCATGAGGGCAAAAGCTAGCGCCGGAGAATGACCTGCCAAAGTCACTCGGCGGTGACGCCTGTCGCCTCGATCATGCCGCGCCATTTCTCGATCGATGTCTTGAGCACGGCCGCAGTATCGGTGAGGGCAAAGGCGCTCGGCTCGTAGCCGGTTTCGCGGAGCCGCTTGTCGATGTCAGGCCGCGCCACGACCGCATTGACGTCGGCATTGATCTTGGCGGAAACATCCGGCGCCGTCTTGGCCGGAGCGAGCAGGCCGACCCAGCCGTTGATCTCGAGACCCGGAAAGCCGATTTCGGCAAGGGTCGGAACCTGCGGAAACGCCTGCGCGCGGCGCGGCCCGGTCACCGCGAGCGCTCTCATCGCACCTTGCTGGACCTGCGGGTAGATTTCCGCGACCGGCCCGGCAACGATATCCACGTGATTGCCGAGCAATGCATTGATCGCGGGCAGGCCGCTCTGAAATGGAACTCCGACGGCCTGCGTCTTGGCCAGCACCTTGAAGACATACTCGGCTATGATGTGCGCGGATGATCCGCCGTAGCTGAAAGTGAAGGACTTGCCGCGGAAGGCGTCGAGAAATCCGTCGAGCGTGCGATAAGGCTGACCGGCATTGACCGCAAATCCATGACTGTCGATCGCCACGATCGCGACCGCCTTGAGATCATCGATCGAATAGTTGAGATTCTTATAGAAGGTCTGATTGATCGCCAAGCTGTTGCCGGTGAACAGGAACGTGTAGCCGTCGGCTGCCGCGCTCGCGACCGCCTTGGCGGCGATGTTGGAGGCGGCTCCAGGGCGATTCTCCACAACGATCTGATAGCCGAACTGCTCGCTGAGGCCCTGCGCCACGATGCGTGCCATGGTGTCGATGCCGCCTCCGGGCGCAAAGCCGACCACGAAGGTCAGCCGGTGTGCCGGATAGTCCGTCGCCTGAGCACATACGCGGCTTGGCAAAGCCGAAGACAGCGCAATGACGGTGCCGACCGCCAGCACAGTGGAACGGCGCCTCCTGTTCATGATCACCTCCGGCTGAGGAAGGATTGATGATTTTTCCCGCTCGCCCGCGTTAAGGCTACGCAAACCATATTCGCGCACTATGCGGCTCCTCCGGAGATTGCCATGAACGAAACGGGGTTTCGCAAGGGATTTGAGGCCCGCCTGGGGAATTTTGGCCTTGACGAGCAGGCGCGCGAGATTCTGCGGGAGACCTGGCCGGTAATCGCGCCGAGCCTGGATACCGCGATCGAGGAGGTCTTGACCGCCGCCGGCAAGCTACCGCACATCGCCCAAGTGATTGCCGGTAAGCGGGCGCTGCTCCAAGAGCTCGAAGCCTCCCATTTCGAGGCCTTGTTGGCCGGTGGCCTCGATGAAGGCTATATCGAGTCCTGCCGCCGCACGGTGGAGCGGGAAGCTGCGATCGGGATCGACGGCCGCATGCGCAGCACCGCCGGGAGTCACGTGTTCCGCGTCGCCGTGAAGGTACTTGCACGTAAATATTGGTACTCGCCGCGCCGGCTCGCCGAGCGGGCGGTCGCTGTATCCCAGGCTATCGCGCTCGATGTCACCAATGCGATGGCACTGCACCGGGAATCTGCCGAGCGGGCGGCCAGCGCGCGGCGGCAGGCCATTGACTCGGCGATTGCGGATTTTGCTGCCGCGATCGGCGCCGTCGTGGATGCGATCAAGGAGGCCTCCGCCTCGCTGTCGAGCGCTTGCGGAACCATGAAGCAGGTCGCGCTGGATGCGTCCGGTCGCATGACGTTGGCCTCGACGGCGGCAGCCGACACGGCGCAGCGCGTGGACGGAGCGGGAGCGGCAACCGAGGAGCTCTCGCGCTCGATCGAGCACATCGGCCAGGAGGCGAGCCGCGGCCTCAAGATGGCGCGCTCCGCCGTCGACGACACCCGCCGCACCCAGACCGCCATTCGCACGCTGGAGGAGGCGGCCGAGCGCATCGGCTCGGTTGTCGGCCTTATCTCCACGATCGCCTCGCAGACCAACCTCCTGGCGCTCAACGCAACCATCGAGGCTTCGCGCGCGGGCGATGCCGGCAAGGGTTTTGCGGTTGTTGCCTCCGAGGTGAAAGTGCTTGCCAACCAGACCTCGCGCGCGACCGAAGACATTTCCAAGCAGGTCAGCGCGATTCAGGATGCAACCAAGCATTCAGTCAACGAAATCTCCTCGATCGCACGCGCGATCGAGGAGCTTGCCGCAGTCGCGAGCACGATCGCGGCGGCGGTGGAGGAGCAGGGTGCGACCACCCGCGACATCGCCGGCAGCATGCAGACCGCGGCCGGCGGCACCGCACGCGCCTCCAACGCGATCCAGTCGATCGAGCGGTCGGCTAGCCGCAGCACGGCCGCCATCGACCAAATCGCCGGCTGGACCGAGCGCCTGTCCGCGCGCGCAAGCGAGCTCGAGACCAAGGTCGCGGGCTTCTTCGCCCAAGTCCGCGCGGCTTAGTGTGCGTGCTGCTTAGTATGTATGCGCGACGCTTAATGCACGTGAAGGGGGCAAAGTCCCGGCAGGGCGTGCCCACCGGGCCTTGTTCAGCTCACCGTGATGTCGACATCCTTGGTCTCCGGCAAGAACAGCGCGCCAACCACCAGGCTCATGCTCGCGATCACGATCGGATACCAGAGACCGGAATAGATGTCTCCGGTCGCGGCCACGATCGCGAACACAGTGGCGGGCAAGAAGCCGCCGAACCACCCGTTGCCGATATGATAGGGCAGCGACATGCCGCTATATCTGATGCGCGTCGGGAACAGCTCGACCAACCATGCGGCAATCGGCGCGTAAACCAAGGTCACATAGACCACCAGCACCGTGAGCAGGAAAACGGTTGGCACATAGGATATCTGGCTCGGATCGGCGGCGGCCGGGTAGCCGTGCTGCACGATCGCCTGCCCGAGCACGGTCGCGAAGCTTGGTACGTTGGCGGCGATCAGCTGATCGCCGATCCTGACCTGCGCGATTGAGCCCGCGGGGGCTTCTTGGTTCTGATAGTTGACCGAACGCGCGACCAGTGCCGATTTCGCAATGTCGCACGACGTCGTGTATTGCTCGACTCCAGTCAGCTTCAGCTGGAAAGAGCACTCCTTCGGGTCGGCGATGACGGTGACGGGCGCGGAATTGAGCGCCGTCTCCAACGCCGGATTGGCGAAGTGGGTGAGCCCCTTAAAGATCGGGAAGTAGGTCAGTGCCGCCAACAAGAAGCCGGCGAGGATGATAGGCTTGCGTCCTATATGGTCGGAAAGCCAGCCGAACAGGACGAAGAAGGGCGTTCCGAACAGGAGCCCGAGTGCGATCAGGATTTGCGCCGTCACCGCCGGCACTTTCAAGGTCTGGGTGAGGAAGAACAGCGCATAGAACTGCCCACCGTACCAGACGACGGCCTCTCCGGCGGTCGCGCCGAGCAGCGCCAGGATTGCGATCTTGGCGTTCTTCCACTGTCCGAACGCCTCCGATAGCGGCCGGGTCGAATGCCGGCCCTCTTCCTTCATGCGCAGGAAGACCGGTGACTCGTTGAGCTTCAGACGGATCCAGATCGAAACTGCCAGCAGGATGGCCGAGAGCAGGAACGGGATGCGCCAGCCGTCGGAGAGACTGCCGTTGCCGGCGAAGGCCGTCTCACCCATGCTGGTGCGAATTCCCAGCACGATGAGCAGCGCCATGAACAGGCCGACGGTTGCGGTGGTCTGGATCCATGAAGTGTAGAAGCCGCGCTGATTCTTCGGCGCGTGCTCCGCCACATAGATCGCGGCGCCACCATATTCCCCGCCAAGCGCGAGCCCCTGGAACAAGCGCAATGCGATCAACGTGATCGGGGCGGCAATTCCCCAGGTCGCATAGTTCGGCAAGAGGCCGATACAGAAGGTTCCGAGACCCATCAACGTCATGGTGATGAGGAAGGTGTACTTGCGGCCGATGAGATCACCGAGGCGTCCGAAGAACAGCGCTCCGAACGGCCGCACGGCGAATCCGGCCGCGAAGGCGAGCAGGGTGAAGATGAACGCCGCCGAAGGATTGACCCCGGCGAAGTATTGCGCCGCCAGGATGGGGGCGAGCGTTCCATAAATATAAAAGTCGTACCATTCGAACACGGTGCCGAGCGAGGAGGCGAAAATGACGAGCCGTTCATCGGCCGTCATGGTTCCGCGCTCTCGATCCATCGCGGCGGTCATAGCGGTCATTGGCGTTTCCCCTGATTTGATCGTTGTTGGAACGGCACTCGGCCCGCTCTTTTGGGAGTTAGGCCGCCGCCCCTCGTCTTGAGTTTTTAAAGTTAGTGTCCCCCGTGGCTAAACCCGAAGCAAGCCATCTTAACCTTGCGGCATGCAAGTCCATCAGTTTTTTTGCGCGAGCCTGTCCCGGGAGGGGCGGAAACACTAAGCCGGCTGAGGGATTTGTTGCGATGCGCGGGTGTGGCGGGCGCGGTGCTCGCGCAGACCCGAGTCATTAAGATTACCCACGGATTAACCATGGGTGGTGACCTTCGATTCTCTCCTTTCGCTTAAGAGCCGGACCGTGCGCTCATCTTGGGCCGGCGGGTGCTGCATGCGTCGCGCAAACATCCTCATTCTCATCGTAGGCGGCCTCGCTCTCGGCGATGTGGCGGCGCGCGCGGCCGACAGTGGTCCGGTCATCGTGCTTCCTGGGCGGAACCATCTTCCGGTGATCGTCAATGGGGTCGACATTACGGGTGCGGTGGTCGAGGGCGACTGGGGGCTCTACAGCCCGCACATGGTCCACCTCACAATCATTCCGGCGCCGCTGAATTTTTTCACCTTCCACGGCGGTTATTACGGCAGCTATGTCCGCGGCACTTACTTTCCGGCATTGGGACGCGAGCCCGGCTATGGGCGCCGCGAGATCGAGCCGCTGCCAAATCGGATCCTGCCGCCGCCGGCGCCGAGCTTTCATCGATCCTGGTCGAGCCAATCGGAGCCCCTGCCGCCCGACCTCACGCCGCCGGTGCAAGCGCCATTTATGGTCGCGCCGCAAATCTATCCGGATGTGCGCCGCCGCCCTAAGGGGCCGTAGCGCATGTGTAATCATCCAGCCCAATCGGACTTTTCGAGCTGAGGCCTTCTCACCACGGGGGAGTAGACATGTTCACGAGTCGACCCATGCTCTTTGCTTTGGCGGTGTTCGTCGCTGCAACGGCCGCAAACACGGCCTCGGCCCGGCCGTGCTGCACCTGCGCATACGGGTGTGCGCTCCCCGCACCGCCGCCAATTCAGATTTGGGGACTGACCCCCTCCTACGGGGTGATCCAGGGACCGGTCTACACGGGGCCCGGCTACTACACGGGTCCAACCTACCAAACCGAAGTCTCGACCGCCGAATATCCGTATTCCGGCTCCAGTGACTTCTTCGACGCCGGACCCAATGTCGACCCCTTCCGCAACGACCTCTATCATCCATATTGGCCGATGCTGCTGGGTCTGTCGCCGCGTCGATACCATTCGCACGATGCCGGCATGATCTATCGGCGCGGCGCCGGAGCGCGCGCCCTGAGCCCGTCCGCCGTCGCGCATGTGCCCGGCCATGGGGAGGAAGGCGCGGAGCGGTAAGCCCTCAGGCCTTGAGCCGCTTACTCGCGAGATAAAGGGCCACAGCGGCCGCGTTGGAAACGTTGAGGCTCTTTATCCGGCCGGGCACGTCGAGCCGCACCACCTGATCGCAAGTTTGCAACGTGAGCTGCCGTAGGCCCTTGCCTTCGGCGCCGAGCACCAGCGCGAGCGGCGCGGACAGCGGTGCGGCGGTAAAATCGAGGCTGCCGGCGCTATCGAGCCCAACCACCAGAAAGCCGCGCTCCTTGAGCGCGGCGAGTGCGCGGGCGAGATTCTGGACGCTCACCAGCGGCACATATTCGAGTGCCCCGGAGGCGGATTTGGCGAGGACGCCGGTCGCCTCCGGACTGTGTCGCGCAGTGGTGACGATGGCGGACACCGCAAAGGCGGCGGCGGAACGCGCAATCGCACCGACATTATGCGGATCCGTGATCTGATCTAGGACCAACGTGATGCCTTGGGGCGCGATCTCCTCGAGCGCGGGCGAGGGCAGGGGGTCGGCTTCGACCAGCAAGCCCTGATGCAACGCATCGGCCGAGAGGCGATCGGCGATGACCTGCGGCCGAACGAGCTCGGGCGCGAACGGCAACGGCACTTGTTCCTCGGCGAGCCTGCGTGCGGCGTTCTCGGTGGCGAGCAGACGGCGAATGTGGCGCGCTGGGTTCTCAAGCGCTGCCTTGACCGGGTGCCATCCATACAGGATCACCGGTCCGTCGGTGATGTGTCCCTGCGATCGAGGCGGACGCGCGCGATGGGCTCGCTGCTCGCCGCCACCCCTGCGGGCTTGCGGCTTCCAATCAGGTTTACGGTGCTTGCTCATGCTCGCTCTTCTCACGCACGTGCGAGCTTGGCAATCGCACCCCTGAACGCGGCCGATCTTGGCACAAAGAAAAGGCCGCCCGGTTTTCCCGGGCGACCGCTATCGATCCTCAGGAGAAAGAGAGACTCATCCCCATCTGATCGCAATCGCGCCGCCGATCGAGCGGGCGCGACTCCGAATCTGGTGACCGTCGTTGCCGGACTCGATCACCCAGTTTCCGTTCTCACGTCCGACGATCTTGCCGACATGGTGCGACCAGACCACGACCGCGCCGATGCCGGCAGGCCCGGCATGACCCCAGTGCGCCCAATTGCGCGCGAGGTTGTAAGACGGCCCGGGATCCTGAGATACCAGGTGCCGCATCTCCCAGCCGCACCAGGCCGCCGGTCGTGGCCCATAACCGCTGCCATAACCGCCGCTCTGGCTATCGCTGCTGGGCGCGAGCGCATACGCGCGCGCGCCGCTCCTGTAGGTAGGTTGGACAGTGTTGCTGCCGTCGGCATGGCGATGCTCATAGCCGTAATGGCGAGCCGCAAAGGTGCGTTGAGCCTTATGCTCCGTAGCCCGATGAATCGCACCAGTCGTGTTGCTTTCCTCCTGATAATGCGCAACGCGAAATGACTGGCGTCCATGATGATGTTGATGGGCCGACGCGGGCTCCGCAAAAAACGCGAGAGCGGCGATCGCGGCTGTCATAGTCATCAGTTTCATTTCTAATTGTCTCCTACTCACTACGTCTCACTGTTTGACCATCCGCCAAACAAAACGCCCGCCATAACGCATGGCGGGCGTTGCAGATGGCACGTTGCCTCGTACTCATGAGGCACGTCGCCGTGTTTATCAGCTGCTCAGCACTGCGGGAGGCCCGCTCCGCGCATGGCAAGTATTGGCTGGCGTGGCGCGCGCGGCCTCATTATCGCCGCGTTTCCCGGGGTGCGCCTGCGGGCATATTTGGTTGTTGATGTCGAAATTACGACGTAATCGCGGTTCGATCTCGATCGCGAAAAGATTGCGTAAACCGCGTTAACCTTTGACTCGGCCGCCGGCGGTATCGCAATGGCTGATCCGAAAGCTGAGCCGGCGAGACCGTGCGCGCTGCCCGCTCCGTACGTTACCGCCAGTGGGCCCACCGATTGCTGAACCGGTCCGGGGGACGATCGCCAGGCCGGCTACGGGCCGCAGCGTTCGGCCGGCATTAAATCTCATCGATTACTGCTTCTGGCGTGAACGGCCGGGAGCCGTGCCGCAACTAATCTGGCGAAGGCTCGCATCTGGCGCGCCGGTCAATCCGAGGAGAATGAATCATGTTGCGCACCAAGTGGATTTTCGTCCCGGCGATCGCCGCTCTGGCGCTCGCGTTCGGCACGCCGGCCATGGCCTTGAACCCACAGCCGCTGCCGCCCGGTCTCAAGCACAGCCCGGTCTTCCGGACCAGCCAGGCGCAGATATTTTGCAAGGGGACGCATCTCCCGAGGGTTACGTCTGCGCGTTTCGGTCGACAATGACGCGTGAGAAGCGAGGCAGCGTCGGCCCTGCCTCGGCGCTCTTGCCCCAATTCTGGCATCACTTAGCGGCCGACTTGAAGTACTTGAGGTCGGGCGGCGGCTGACCTTCCCGCGTGGGCATCAATTTCCCATCAGCGCTCATGAAGTAGCTCTCCTTGCCGATGGTGACCCGGTTGTTTCCTTCAACGCAGGAAGACTCGCGCCATTTAGGTCGCGGGTTGGGGTCGTGTCGAAAGGTCTTGTCCACGCTCCAGGGCCGTGTCAGCGCGTGATCAATCACCGTGATGTCGTCATGCAGGATACCGGGGTTGCCGGCATCGAGATGGAATCGCTCCTTGAACACGGACTGATTGTCGAACGCGAGTGGCAGGCCGGATGAATCATAGGCGCGCGGCCCCTTGAAGCCGCGCGTCTCCACCTCGAGCAGCGTGTAGCGCCCATCCGCATCGGGGTTGCGCCACTCGCCGATCGCGTAGCCCTGATAGCTCGGATCGATGTCGTCAGGCCAATCGCGGCCGTCGGTATAGATGCGGCGAAGCGGATCCTGGCTGCCGTCGAGCAGGATGTAGGTGGTTTCCGGAGTGATGATGTATTCCTGCGCCCGCGTCGCCATCATGCGCGGCATGCCGCCAGGCAGGCAGCGGGCAGTCGGGTAGTTGCCGAGCCCGCCCTGGGCCTGATCGGCGAGGCTGTCGGCGAGCACCTTCTGATATTCCGCCGTCAACGGGGCTCCTTGCCCGCGCCCGCGCGCCTTGGTCGGATCGAACTTGAACTGCGTTCCCTCGAGGCCCGGGGTCACGATTGCGATCCATTGGCCCTTCCAATCGGGGTACTTGGGTTCCTCGGCGGCCTGTGCGGCGACCGAGATCGCGGTCACTGCGAGCGCAGCTATGGCTCCGGGCCGACTGGAACCTCGGCAGATGCCGTACATGGTGGGCCTCCCTGCGGGCCGCCGTGGCTTTCTATCGCGCTTTCGCTGGACGCGGCCTCACTCCGCCATCCTATATCGTCTTTTGGTTGCGCGTTAAGGCCTGGCCCGCCAGCAGGTGCTCCTAGAGACGGTCAGCGATGGCTGAAGTTCCCGCGGAAACCGAAGCGGGGGGCGGCGGTTTTGCGAAGATCGCGACGCCGCTATTGCCTAAGTCCTTGCGGATGTTTAGGTACGCGCGCGGCGGGGGAGTGTCCCGAGCGGCAAAGGGGGCGGACTGTAAATCCGCTGGCTTACGCCTTCGTAGGTTCGAGTCCTACCTCCCCCACCATCGCCAGAGGACGGTGTTTCCCGGATCGAACGCCGGCGCGTCGGCGTTAGATTCCGATCAGGAGGCTGTCCTCTGAAATTTCGGCGCGGGTGTAGCTCAATGGTAGAGCAACAGCCTTCCAAGCTGATGACGAGGGTTCGATTCCCTTCACCCGCTCCAGACATCATCATCCGAACTAAAGTCTTGTGGCTGTTCCTGGGGAAGTGCCGGCCCTCGCGGCATGTATCGTTCGCTCAGGTCGGCGTGAATGGGTTGAGGTCGAAGATGCCGAGCGCCTTCTCGATGCTCGCGGTCTTCGCCACCATCATCTCGAAACCGTCCCCGCCGAATTGCTGATGCTCCTTCTTTTCGAAGTCGTCCGCCATGGCGTCGTATTCATTTGGTGAAACCACATTCTTCAATTTCGGAAACAGCACAGTGTCCTCACGCGCGGCATGCGGCCGATACATCGTGGCGAATGCCTGCAGGGACCCGACGATCTGCGTGCGGCCCCCTGCGTCCAGTCGGCTCGTAGGCGCGAGAGCAAGGATACGCTCCGTGACACGCCGTCCGGCCTGATGTTGTCGCAGCAGCGTGTCGACGAGGTCGACCAATTGCCCGCGCTGCTTGAAGCGCGGGAACACCTGTTCCTCCTCGGATTTCTCGTGGTAATCGTGGATGAAGTCGCGCATGATGCCGGCAGCATCGTGCAGGAGCGACGGATCAAAATCCTGGCCGTCCGAGAGCTTGCGAATAGCACTCTCATAGATCAGCAGTAGCCGGTCGAGCACACCATGCTCGCGCATCAAGTCCTCCGGCGGTGTGACCTTTGGCTCGCCTTGCTCGCCCTGATCGGCGCCGTAAGCCGTCGCTATCGGTTTGCCGCAGGAGGCGGCGGCGACCAAGAGTCCTCCGCCGAGCACAAGCCCGCTGGCTCCCATGAACTTGCGTCTTGAACGGTCGGGATGACGCAACATCGATGCCTCCTTCGCTCAGCAACGGCGGACCAATGGGTAACAGCGGCTGCGCGGGATCGGTTCCGGCCAAAGCGCGCGGCGGCGAGTTGCAAGGCGGCAATCCGTCGACGGACCCCGAGCGTCAATGCGCTCTCGGCCCGGTATGCTGTTCGACCGGACGCAGCAACAGCGCAAGCGGGACGATGCTAAAGGCGATGATGGCCAGCACGAAGTACACGTCGATGTAGGACAGAAGCTCCGATTGGGTCTGTATCATCTGACCGATGAGTGCGTATGCCTGGTGCTGTGCATCGGCGCGCGAGGCGCCAAGATTCACGAAGTGCTCGCTGGCTTGCTGCACAGAGGCCTGCCATTCCAGCGAGGAGGGCGTCGCGTGCTCAGTCAAACGCGCCTGATGAAACTGCTCGCGTTGGGCGAGAAGCGTTGTGGCGAGTGAAACTCCGATGCTGCCGCCCTCATTGCGTGCGACATTGATGAGTGACGCCGCCTCGTTGGTCTTCTCAGACGGCAACCCGGCGTAGGACGCCGTCGTGATGGGAATGAACAGGAACGGGAGGCCCACCATCTGATAGACTCGCGCGCGGGCGAAGAAGCCGAAGTCCGAATCCGGCGACAATGACGTCATGTACAAAAGGCCCAGCCCGGTCACTACTGTTCCGCCGGCGATCAGGTACTTCGGCCGGATGTAATTCGTCAGCCGTCCGGCGATCGGCATAAGAAAAAGCATCACCAGGCCGCCGGGCATCAGGACCAGGCCCGAGAGCTCCGCGGTGTAGGCGAAATCGCTCTGCAGCAGCTGTGGCACCAGCTGAATCGTGCTGAACAGAATGGCGCCGACGGCAAGCATCACGAGAAACGAAGTTCCAAACTGCCGACGCAGAAGCAGTCGGATGTCGACGATCGGGTCCCTGCGCGTCAGCTCCCAGGGCACGAACGCGACCAAGGCAAGGACGGAGATCGTGGCGAAAAAATTGATGAAGTTCGATTGGAACCAGTCCTCGCGCTGGCCCTTGTCGAGCACGACTTCCATGCAGCCGAGCCAGAGAGCGACGAGGATGAATCCGGTCCAATCCACGTGCAGGCCGCCGGCAAGCCGCTCGGCGCGTTCCCGGCGCAGCGCCTCGGGTTCGACCAGCAGCCACTGCACGAGCACCAGCGAGACGATGCCGACCGGCACGTTGATGAAGAAGATCCAGTTCCAAGACCAGTTGTCGGTGATCCAGCCGCCGAGCGCCGGGCCCACCGTCGGCGCCACAACCACGGCGACGCCGTAGAGGGCGAACGCCTGTGCGCGCCGTTCCGGTGGGAAGGTATCGGCCAGTATCGCCTGTTCGCTCGGCGCCATGCCGCCACCGCCGAGGCCCTGCAACACGCGGAAGAAGATCAGTGCATAGAGATTGGGAGCAAGACCGCACAGAAAGGAGCTCACGGTAAACAGGGCGACGCAGAGCATGTAGAAGCGTTTGCGTCCGATGACGCCCGCGAGCCAACCGCTGACCGGGAGGACAACGGCGTTCGCGACCAGATAGCTGGTGATGACCCAGGTGCTCTCGTCGACGCCAGCCGCCAGGCTTCCGGCAATATAGCGCAGCGCCACGTTGGCGATCGAAGTATCGAGGACGAGCATGAAAGTGGCGAGCGAGACCACCAGCGCGATCAGCCACGGATTGCGGCCCCCCGCCGCCGATCGGCTGCCGTCGAACTCGGTGTGCTCTGCGCTCATCGGCCGGCGCCCAACGGCCTGAGCCGGGTGCGGCCCGGATGACGGAACTCAGGACGGTCAGCGATAGTAAGCATCGCGCTCCAACACTTGGAAGCCGAACCATCCCCAGTAGACGCAGTGGCGCTGGATCAGCCCGGCATCGTTGAGGTCCATCACCTCGGTGAAGTCCATTTCTCACCTTTGCCGGCGTCGCGCGGGTATTCCCAGATCAGCCGCTTTCCGTCGGTCAGGTAGCCGGTTCGCGCGGATTGCCGCACCGCAGGCTTTCGCTCGGCCAGTTTCTCGAACAGCGGGCGAAGCTCGGCATGGCCGCGCGGCACGCCGCTCTGAGTTCCAAGCAGGTGAGGAACGAGCGGGCTCTCGAAATGCGCATCGGGTGCATAGAGCGCCAGCAGCGCTTCCGCATCATTGGGCGAGAGCGCATCATTCCAGGCAAAATACATGCGTTCGACGGGTGTGCTGCGCTCGCGTGCAGCGGCTGTCTTTAGTGCATGTTCCATTTGTTTCTCCCGTGTGCGCCTTGGAATCCAAGCGCTTTGCAAGCTGTCGACGGGGCCACTTGCATCTCTGCTCTGCGGCAGGCAGCACCTCCAACGGCGTGCGTGTTGAGCACATGAGAGTGCAGAATGAGCGTGCTCGTGCTCGCAGCCGGCGGAGAGATCATCGATCGCTCGGCTCGTCCACCTCCGACTCCCTCAAGGCTGTGATGAGGTCGACCAACCGTGATGTGCGCCCTTGCGCCAGCGGCTTCCCGATGTTCATGAGGGCCTCGTTGTTTGTGACCCAGGCATAGGCTTCCGTCAGATCCTCCGTGGTCGCACCCATTTCGATGATCTCAGCCACGACCACGTCGTCCACCGGTCCCAGCAATGCGATGATGTCTTCGCGTCGTGCGGCGGCCATGTTCCGCCTCCTCGAATTATCTGCCGCAGCGGTTCCTCCAGAAGCGCAATTACCTCGCGCAGGCAATTCCTCGCCCGCGCGCGCTAGTCCTAATTCGCGAACGCCATTGAAGCTGCGCGGTTCCGCCCGCCGGAATCCTCAGCTGGCACTTCGCCGACTGGCTGCGGCGGATCGATGGAGGGTCGGCCGGTGATCTACGCCCGTGTCCGCGCCGTCAATGCGCCAACGGATTGGGCCGTAGCTGGAAATTCACCACCAGCGGGCTCGAATAGGTGGCGGGCGTGCGACCAGGAGCACCTGGCGCACGCGCATCGATACCTTCGATGTGGAACGGGGTGCGGTTGCCCGAAGTCACCCACAGGCCACGCCCCTTCCAACCTCCGTCGGCATCGTCAATGCGGCCATCGATCGATTTTGCGAAAAAGCCCATCGGGTAGGGGACACGCAATTCGATGACCCTTCCGCCGACCAGGGCGTGTAGCGAATCCGACTGGTTGCCGGTGGCGATCGGCGTATTGGCGCCGAGACCCAGGGTGTCGTGCTGATCAACCCAGACGTAGTAAGGATTCTCGGCGGCGCCTGATTGGCCCTGGAAGGGTGGGCCAGGGAGCGGGTAAAAGGTCCAGCCCTCCGGACATTTATTGCCCTGTTCGGCGCCGGGCCCATTGAGCGGACCCGTGCATTTGCGGCGGTCGAAGCTCGCAATGTGCCCACTATCGAGCGGCACCCAGACGACGCCGTTGCGGTCCACGTCCATGCCGCGGATTCCGTAACCCGGCATCGGAACCTTGTAGACCTCGGTCAGCGCAGTGTCGGGTGGGTTGGGGCCCGGATCGATGCGGATGATGTAGCCCGGGTGCGGCAGGCTGGAGCCCCAGACCGCGCCGTCCGTTGGGCTGACTGAGATGCCGTAGAGTCCGTAGGGAACGCGCGTATCCTTGTGCGGATCGATCGGCTGGCCGGGCTCGTTGTAGGTCGCGGTGCGCTTCCCGTCGCCGACCGTATCGACGATCAGGGGCGTCCAGCCTTGCGAAGCCGCCGCATCACCGGTTTGCCAGAACTTGCGCGTGTTCACCCATCCGACCACGGCTAGGCGGCCCTGGGTGTTGGTGCTGAACCAAAGAGTGTCGTCGGCATCCTCGGCGAAGTTCAGATGTTGCGTGCCGAAGCACGTATCGATGAAGGAAAATTTCCTCGTCTTGGGATCATAGACGGTTACCTGACGCGCGTTCTGGACGAAGCCTTCTGCCTTCTGCATCAATGGATAGAGCTGGGCGGACCGCAGGCTCGAATCCTTGCCGCAATAGGCCGGCGGATTCTCAGGAGAGCGCACCTGCGCCGTGAAATAGATGCGGCCCTCCTGATCCATCACCAGCGAATGGGCATTCGCCTGACTGTCCCACGCTTGCGCATTGCCGTTATAGGGCGAGGGCGCAAACACCGGATTGGCCAGAGCCGAGCTTGGCGTGTCCTCGGGGTCGCGCACCGGCATGTGAATCGTCGCCTTGATGTTATTCACCGGATCGAGCGTGGGAATCTCACTGATGCTGAGCTCGGTCGAGCCATAGAGCAGACCATGAGCGTTCACCGTCGGGTGGCGCTTATCGGTCGCGGTCAGGTCGTGCAGGTAGTGCTGGGGATCGAGCCAGTCTCGTACCGTGACGACGAGGTTACGCTCGATGCCACTCGGCCGCGGCGGACTTGCGGTGGGCAGTTCGCCTTTCTTGATACGATCGGACCAATCGGCGAGCGCCGCCAAGTGCCCGCCGTCCGGCGTCAGCAGTCGCCCCATCGTTCGCACCATGGAAGTGCCGCCGGGGCCGGACTGCAGGCGACGCGCCCAAGCCGCTATCCCGCTGTCGAAGTGGCCAAGCGCCTCGGGAATTGTCCGCGTCGCATAATTGCCGATCTGGTGGCAATTGCCGCAGCCGTTGGTCTTGATGACATCAAGCCATTGATCCTGCGTCTTGAACGAGGTCGGTATGCCGTTTCCATTGGGCCCGGTGCCCGGAAACTGGCTCTTGTCCGGAACGCGGAGCATAGAGAACCAGTAGATGGCGGGATAATATTGGGCTGCCGCTGCGAGATTGGGCGCGACCTCGGCAGTGAGGACCATCTGCTGGCCGGGCTCACCGGCCGACTTGTGCGAATCCACCAATCCGTAGCCGCGCACCCATACCTGGTAGTGTGCCCTGGGAAGATCCGGTAGCACGAAGCGGCCGAAATCATCGGTAACTACCATCTTGGCGAAGCGGGTGCCGAGCTCTCTTGTCTCAGCGATGACCCATACTCCTGCCTCCGGACCAAACCGGCTGGTCACTACACCGCCGATCGCATTTGCATCGATCTCCGGAGCAGGCTGAGCAGGTGCCCGCGCTTGCGCCGCCGCCTGAAACGCGGAACCTAGTGCCATGGTCGCGGTGGCGGCAATTGCCGAAAGAAGGCGTGTAAGCCATTTGCGCTGAGACAGTTTCATGATCGAGCTCATGCGATTTTATTTTTGCGCCGCCATGTAGGCGAGGATGTCATCCTTGTCGCGCTCGGCCACACCCTGAAACACGCCCATGGGCGAGCCCGGCACCATGTCGCGCGGCGCCGATATCCAGGCGCCAAGCAGCGCCGGACTCCAGGTCCAAGATGCCGCGGCCTTGAATGCCGGAGAGTAGTTGAATCCCGGCACGGAACCGGCTTGACGATCGACCATGCCGAACAGATTCGGCCCGTAGCGATTAGGCTCGTCCTTGCCGATGGTGTGACAAAGCGCGCATTGGCGGACAAATGCCCGCTGACCAGCGCCGGCATCAGCCGCCAGCAACGGTCCGGCGCCGAACATCAACGCTCCAGAAGCGAGCATAGAAGGAATCATCAGAGCAAGGCCGGCCTCCCGTGCGCTGCGCCGGTTTTCATGCCGCCGCCACATACGCTGCCGCCATTGCATGGCTCGCCTCCAAGCATGGTGTGATGTTGGCGCAACGTTGAGCTTTACGTCCGGTTCCGAAGTGGAGAGGTGTCGAGGCCGGTTCCTGGGATCAGGCGGTCCCCGTCATCAAGTGTCGACTCCTGCAATATTCGCTATTCGCTCGCCGAAATGGTCACCGCCCTTCTATCCGCGTACCCGCCCGGGAACCGATGCAACCAACGCTGCGTTGCGCCGGCAGGGGAGCAACATCGCAAATGGGGACTCCATATCGCGAGACAGTGAGCGAGGATCGCGAAATGTTGACTGAGACCGCAATGCAACATTGGACCGCTCCTGGCGCCGAACACCTTCCGAGCTTGGCTGAAGATTTGACCGACAAGGGATTCCTGCTGACGACGGCCGACGGTTTGATCCGCTGGGCGCGCACCGGATCGCTGATGTGGATGACTTTCGGGCTTGCTTGCTGCGCCATCGAGATGATGCAGATGTCCATGCCGCGCTACGATGCGGAGCGCTTCGGTTTCGCGCCTCGCGCCAGCCCGCGCCAATCCGACGTGATGATCGTTGCGGGTACGCTCTGCAACAAAATGGCCCCCGCACTGCGGAAGGTCTACGACCAGATGCCGGAGCCGCGCTATGTCATTTCCATGGGCTCGTGTGCGAATGGCGGGGGCTACTACCACTATTCCTACTCGGTGGTGCGGGGCTGTGACCGCATAGTTCCGGTCGATATTTACGTTCCGGGATGTCCGCCGACGGCGGAAGCGCTCCTCTACGGGGTGCTGCTGCTGCAGCGAAAGATCCGACGGACAGGAACGATCGAGCGCTGAACGCGCCCGCCCGATGCCCAAGAGCAGGTCCCGACGAGCTTCGCCTAAAGAGCTTGCTCTTCGATGGCGGAAAACCGGTCGGAGATGAGCGATGACCGAGGCCCGTGCTTTGGCAGAGTTCGTGGACCGTGCCCATTTCCGCGACTTGAGCGGCCGGGCACTGGAGCAGCTCAAGATCCGTGTGCTCGATTCACTTGGCGTCGCCATCGGGGCGCTCTCCGCGGAGCCGATCGCCGCCATTGGCAGGCTGACTGCCGAGCTCGGCGGGCAGCCTCTCGCAACCCTGATCGGTGGCGGCAAGACGGCGCCGGATCGCGCCGCCTTCTTCAACGGAGCTCTGGTCCGCTACCTCGACTTCATGGACAGCTACCTGGCCAAGGCCGAGACCAATCACCCGTCCGACAATCTGGGCGCCGTGCTGGCGGCAGCCGATCTGCGGGGCGCGCATGGGACCGACTTTCTCGTCGCTCTTGCGGCCGCATATCAGATACAGACGCGGCTGAGCGATGTCGCGCCGGTGCGGAGCAAGGGCTTCGATCACACGGTTCATGGCGCCTATTCGGCAGCTGCCGGCGTCGCCAAGGTGCTGGCGCTATCGGTGGATCAGATTGCAAATGCGGTGGCGATCAGCGGTACGGCCAATAATGCGCTCCGGGTAACGCGTACCGGCGCCCTTTCCAATTGGAAGGCGCTTGCTTTTCCCAACACCGCAATGGCGGCCACTCACGCCGCGCTGCTCGCCGCCCACGGTATCACCGGGCCGGAGGCCGTGTTCGAAGGCAACAAGGGTTTCAAGGAGACCATCGCCGGGCAATTCGACATCGATTGGTCGAAGGAAGACCTGGAGCGGGTACGGTTTACGATCGTGAAAAAGCATAACGCGGAGATTCACGCGCAATCGGCGCTCGACGCGGCGCTCGATATCCGCCTTCGCCCCGGTTTCTCCGCAGCCGCAGTCCGAGAGGTGCGACTGACGACCTTCGATGTCGCCTACCACATCATCGGCGGCGGCGAAGAGGGCGGCAAGTACAAGGTCATCAGCAAGGAAGATGCCGATCACAGCCTACCGTATATGCTGGCGGTAGCGCTGCTCGATGGTGAAGTCGAGCCGCAGCAGTATTCGGCTCGACGTATCGCGGCGGCGGACGTGCAAGCCCTGCTGCGTCGTGTGAGAATCGCGCCTGACCCGGCCCTGTCTGCCAAGTTCCCGGAGCGGATGCCGGCGGCGCTGGAGGTTGAGCTCGAGAACGGGCAGATCTTCCGGGCGAAACGCGAGGATTATCACGGGTTCCACACCGATCCGTTCGACTGGCGCGCCACGCGGGCGAAATTCGACCGCCTCGCCGCCGACAGCTGCGCGGCCGGCGAGCGCGATGCGATCGCTGGGGCCGTCGAGAATCTGGAAGAGCGTCCAGTCCGCGATTTGACGGAGCTTTTGGGACGCATTCGCGGGCCGGCCTACGACCGGGCCGCCGGCAAGCGATCAAATGCACCAGCAAGGGATATCGTTCATGAGTGAGCAAGCCTTCTCGTTCATTCCGCGTGCCGCCCGCTCGACCAAGCCGCGGCGCGTCGGCCTCACCGAGATCCGTGGACCCTATTACAGCGCCTTCGGCCTGCATCATCTGGCCGATCTGCTGGAGACCATGGGGAATTGGATTGATGGAATCAAGTTCGCCGGCGGGTCCTTCGCCCTCATGCCTCCTCACGTAGTGAAGAAGATCAACAATCTGACACACAATCATGCGGCCTATGTTTCGACCGGAGGATGGATCGAGAACGTGCTGCGCTTCGGTCCGGAAGCGGTCGATCGCTACATCGAGGAGGTCAAGAGACTCGAGTTCGATGTCGTCGAGATATCGAGCGGCTTCATCAGCTTGCCCGCTGACGCCTTGCTGCGTCTGATCGAGAAGGTGCAGCGAGCGGGACTGCGGCCAAAACCTGAGCTCGGCATTCAGTTCGGCGCCGGCGGAGCGAGTGCAGCGGAAGAGCTCGAGGCCGAAGGCACCAAGGATGTCGACTGGCTGATCGCCCAGGCCGAGCGCGTCATCGCAGCCGGCGCCGAGGTCATCATGATCGAGAGCGAAGGCATCACGGAAAACGTCAAGACTTGGCGTACAGACGTCGTCGCCCGCATCATTAATAGGCTGGGGCTTGAACGAGTGATGTTCGAGGGAGCCGATCCGGCCGTCTTCGAATGGTACGTGAAGAGCTATGGCAATGAGGTTAACTTGTTCGTCGACCACAGTCAGATAGTCCAGCTCGAAGCGCTGCGCTCCGGCATTTGGGGAACCAAGAGCACCTGGGGTCGCATTCACAACCTTCCATCTGATACCGCCGAAGGGCAGCCGTAAAGGTGACTGACTCGGGTCGAGTCTCGCGGCCATGGCTCCAGCTCCGGGTGCAATCCGGAGCGCAAGGGAACCTGACCTTCTGTGAGAGGTTGGAAAAGGCTCGGACTCCAGAAGGGGCCGACCGTCGAGAAAATTGGCGCGTATTGGGGGGGGCCGGGACTGGAAGTGAGTGGGGGATAGCGCCTGCACCCCGGCAGGCCTGCCGGGGTAACGAGCGATGTATCTGACCTATCTGGCGAGGAGGAATCATGTCGGTGCGGACCATGAATGTCGTCCGAATCGAGGCATTTGGGAGCCCCAACGTTCTTAAGTTCGAGAAGATACCGATTCCGCGGCCGCAGCGCGCGGAAGTGCTGTTGAAGGTCTGTGCTGCGGGTGTGAACCCCGTCGACTACAAGATTCGGGAAGGCAAATACCCGGCGGTGAAACCCAACCAATTGCCTTACGTGATGGGCCGCGAGGTCTCGGGAATTGTCGAAGCGGTCGGCGAGGGCGCGGGCGAGTGGAAGGTGGGAGACAATATCTATGCCATGCTCGGCATCGATCGCGGCGGCTATGCGGAGCACGCCATCGTGAAGGACACGGAAGCCGCCGCCAAGCCGAGCTCGCTCGATCATGTTACGGCTGCCGCGGTGCCGCTCGCCGGCCTGACGGCTTGGCAAGGCCTGTTCCGGCACGGCGGATTGGCTGCAGGCCAGAAGGTGCTTATTCACGGCGGCGCCGGCGGCGTTGGGCATTTCGCCGTTCAGTTCGCCAAGGTCAAGGGCGGTCATGTTGCCACGACTGTGTCCGAGAAGCATGTCCAATTCGTGCGCGATCTCGGCGCCGACCAAATCATCGATTATCAAAAGCAGCGGTTCGAAGATGTGGTCAGAGACGTGGACCTTGTCTTCGATCTCATAGGCGGAGAGACGCAGACGCGATCATGGAAAGTTCTGCGAAATGGAGGAGTCCTGGTATCGACCGTGATGGAGCCGCCCGCGATCGTTGCGCAGGCGCACGGCGCACGGGGCCTGCGTTACAGGGTGCAGGAAAGTGGGCTTGAGCTTGGCGAGATTGGGCGGCTGATCGACGCCGGAAAGGTGAAACCGACGGTCAGCAAGAGGTTTGCATTGGCACAGGCCGTGGAAGCGCAGCGTCAGCTCGAGGACGGCCACACGGAAGGCAAGATCGTTCTTGCAATCGCTGCGTAAGTCCACCATCCATCAGGCAACACCCGGGATGAGCGCCACGATCCGGCGAGAGCTGGGATCGACTATGACCAGCTGATCCCGCACGAGCAAGTATTGATCGCCGCTGTAGCCGTTCAGTGTATCGGCGATTTTTGCCGGCAGGTCGTCAAGGCTGACCTCGCGCGGCACGCTGCCGCCGATCACGAGGGAGAAATCCACATGATCGATACTCTTCGCTTTGGAATCGGCCAAGTAATCTCGGACCTGCTGCCGCTGCGAATCCGATACTTGATCCGGCTTTTCGGTCTGCACAATCTCGCGGGAGCGCTCACCCTCGGATTTGGAATTGCCCGGCGCGGTGCGCCCCGCGGTGCTTTCGCCGGCAGGCTGTTGCGAGCGCGGGGCCGTTGGCGACTGGGTGGCTCCCTCGTTCGGCTCGCCCGACAGGTGCCAGAAGTAGGCGACCGCGCCGCCACATAGGAGCAATCCGACGATGGCGACCATCAGGGGGCGGATTTTCAGGCGTGACACCAACAAAAGCAGCGCGACGATCAGGATCGCTATGCCGATTGTCCACGCCACGTTGTAGGCGGAACTCCAATCCATATTCGATGCCTTCAGCGAGAGGAATCCGCTTCCCACAATGGAGATTACAGAGGAATATTCTGCTGCTCCTGTCCGCTTCTGCTAAAGAAAGAACGCCGGCCCAAGAAGAATGTTCGAGAAGGCCGACGCGATGCGAGGCGCCGCGCCACACCCCCACATCAGATCGAGTGGGCCGACAGCACAGATACACGTGGTGCAAACCGCACATCCCGAGTCCACCCAGACCGCCTATTTCGCGATTTAGGCCGGAGGGTGTGCCGGCCTGTCCGAAGGAACCCCCGGCTCTGCCCGGCGTTCGCTTTGCAGATGCCCGTTTTGTCTGGTCAAGCCGGAGCCGGCGGCTGCCGGTCTGGCTTGCGCCCGGCACGAGGGGCCAGGAGCCCTCTCCTTCAGGAGGTCTCAGCGCAAATTTGGGGTCGCACTCTTAGGAGGGCGGCCCCGCCTTTTCGTAAAGGCCCAATTTGCAATAGGTTCAGGGGAAAGCCGCCGGTGCCGACAAATTCCAGGCTCGACAATCTCGCCGCCTGGGTGGCGGCCTCTGTGGTCGTAACGGCCGGTGTCATTTTCGCGCTCAAACAGGACGATAGCCGGGGCTTCACCAAGCCGGTCAAGCAGGGCGGCGTGATACCCCGCGCGACGCCGGCGCAGGAGCCCCTTCGCCTCCAGGAGATCCGCGCCGCCGAACGAGGGCGCGGCCGAAAGGCGCGCTCACCGTCTCAGATTCCTTGGCGTGGTTGGAAGGACATCATCCTGCGAACCTTTCAGGAGTCTCAGGATGACCGGTTGCTCGCGCTCGCTGCGGAGGTGGTATTCTACTCGCTGCTGGCACTGTTTCCAGCGATTGCGGCCGGCGTGTCGTTCTATGCGCTGTTCACCGATGCCGGCACGATCGCCAGGCATCTTTCGCTCCTGGCCGGTGTTGTTCCTGCAGACGTGCTCGATGTGCTGCGGGACGAAATTACCCTGATTGCCGCGAAGAGCGACGGTCGGCTGACGTTTGGATTCCTCGTTGGCTTCTGCATCGCTCTGTGGAGCGCCAATGCCGGGATGAAGTCGATGTTCGACGCGCTCAACGTCATCTACGATGAGCAAGAGGCGCGCGGGCTCATTCGGCTCAACCTTATTTCACTCTTCTTCACTGTATGCGGCATCGGCGCCGTGCTCCTAGCAGTCAGCGCCGTCGTGGTCTTTCCTCTGTTGTGGGCGTGGTTCGGCTTGGCCGCCCATGCCGAGCTGCTTGGCTATCTGCGGTGGCCTCTGATGTGCATATTGATTATGGCGGCGACCGCTGTGCTCTATCGTTATGGCCCGAGTCGCAGGCCGGCAAAGTGGCGCTGGATCAGCTTGGGCAGCGTTTTTGCGGCGGTGGCGTGGCTGACGATTTCATCGCTCTTTTCGTGGTATCTCGCCAATTTTGCCAATTATAACGCGACCTACGGTGCTCTTGGCGCCATCGTCGGCTTGATGATGTGGATGTGGCTTTCGGCCATCGTGATACTGGTCGGTGCCGAGCTGAATTCCGAGATCGAGCATCAAACCGCGCGTGATTCCACCGTCGGTGTCGAAAAGCCGTTGGGCCGGCGCGGCGCCGTAATGGCCGATACGGTAGGAGCCGCCAAGAGCGGCGCGGCCGAGGGCGGAGAAATATCCAAAATAGGGGAGGGTTCTTCGTATCCGCTGCCGCTCGAGGCCGATCTCGAATAAATTAAGCCCCTTCCGGCCGACGAATCTCGCCTTCCACCGGCCACCGAGCCAACTTCGGAATCAAAACGGACACTAGCAAGTATGCGAGGCTAGTGTGGTTTGGGATGTGAAGTGCCTTTGAAAAACTTGCGGCAAGAATGAGAGGTGCTTCAAGTCCGCCACGCTAGCTGGAGCCGGTTCGACATATCGTAATTTAAAGGAACTGTCGGTGGCCTTGGCGCGTTCAAAGTCGGCTTTAGCCGAGGCTCGATCGCGATGCAGCGCGAATCAAAGGAAATATCTTTGGCGCTTGGTGGGCACCTCACGATCGGGCTGGTGCTGGGTGCTTTGTTCGCGCTGGTACTGCCGTTGTGCAGCGATCTAACCATCTTTGCATTGATCAGATCAGGCCCGTCACCGCGTTTGGTCATGGCGATGTACATCGGGGTGTTCGCGATGACATTCGGGATAGGTGCGACGCTCACCGGGCTTGTCCTGGAGATGACAGAAGAGCACGGCGAGTAAAACGAATGGAGCCCACGATCGCGGACCGCGGACTCCATAGGCGGAAGTGAACAGGGAGGCACATTCTCTTCCGTCCATTTTCCTAATCGACCAGGAGCGCCAACGTTCCTGTGTGCTGCACCCGACATTGATGTCGCATAGGTGCCGTGCACATAACCACCTTGGGCGCGACTCTGCCTCCGGATTTCGTGGCGCTGCGCGGCAACCGTTACCGGCGTTGCGGAAGCTCAGCTCAGGTCTTCACTTCGGCTGCACGGTGGGATCGCCGCCAGGGCTGCCGGGCGGAGGAATGACGGGCGTGGTGGCGGCGTTGGGTGGCGGCGCCTTGACGCCAGGATCGACCTCAGGGGGCGGGCAGAGGACTCCATTTGAGTTGCTGAGCTTGTCGCTAAGCGTCTCGTTCGTCTGCTTCGAAGAACTGTCTCCTTGTTTGCTCCGCTCGCTCGGGCTGCTGTTGCGATGGGCTTCTGTCGCGGGGTCGGAGCAGGGCTTCGGATCGACGGCACGTGGCGGAACCGCGGGCGCCTCCGTTCCCGGACCGGAAGGCGTTTGAGCGCCCGCTGGCGCGGCTGCCGAAAAGAGTATGCCCATTGCGGTTCCACATAGGCCAAAGAGGAGCCAACGATTCATGGTTATCATTGTTCAACCTCCGTGGTTTGCTCCTACATCTCTGAGAGTAAGGGCTGGCCGTCCGACAAGTTCCCTTTCTCGTGGGATCGAACCGCGGAACAGATGAAATGCTTTCCTCGTTAGAATAGAGAATGCCGCGCATCTGACATGCCGCGCATGCGTGCTCAATTCGTAAACAAGAAGGATATGCCGATGGGCCTGTTCTCGAAGGACATAAAATCATTGAACGATCTTTTCGTTCATACCTTGCAAGACATCTTCTACGCCGAGAAGAAGATCACAAAATCGCTGCCGGAAATGATCGGAAAATCGACAAATCCGCAGCTGAAGCAGGCTCTGCAATCGCATTTTCGAGAAACCGAAGGGCATGTACAAAGACTCGAGCAGGTCTTCAAGATGTGCGGTGTCGAGCCAAAGGGGATCGACTGTCCGGCCATCGACGGGATCATCGAAGAAGCCGACGATGTGGTGAGCGAAGCCAGCGACAAGGATTTGATCGATGCCGCGGTCATCGCTGCCGCCCAGGCCGTGGAGCACTATGAGATCACGCGCTACGGGTCGCTGATTGCGTGGGCAAGGCAGCTTGGCCGCGCCGACTGCGCACAAACCCTGCAGCTCACGCTCGACGAGGAGAAGGCCGCGGACAAGAAGCTCACGACCATCGCCGAGTCGGCGGTCAATCGCAAAGCCGCCTGACCGAGGCAGGCGGCCAAGGCCAAGCGGCGCCCGGGACCGTGCCCCGCCGGCGCGGCCTGCGGAAACGTCCCGAGCACTCGCAAGTTATCGCAGGCGGTGCCACCTCCCATGATAGTAGTATCGGGGAGCGTAGCCATAACCGTAACCGCCGTAGCCATATCTGCGCGCGCCATATCCTTGATCGTCTCCGCCCTGATCGCAATCGGGCGGGGCAAAACACTGTCCCAGCGGGCCAATATCGTAGCCTCCCCGGTCCCTTGATTGGTTGTCATTGGCCGCCTGGGCGACCGATACTGCGCCGGCGAGGAAGATCGCTGCGGCGAGCGCCGAGATAGCTTTCGACATCGTTATATCTCCTGTGCTGTCCGTTATGGGTGAACCAACCGGCGGTGCGGTCGTTCCGGGGTTACGGATTTGTATGGCTATCGGCTTGCAGTGCCGCGGTCTGCCGACCCACCGGAACTGCGGAATACCCCTTGCCATTGTTAAGTTAGGAGCGTGCGACATCAAAGCAGGAGCGTGCGACAAAGGGCGCAAAGAGCACTAAGACACATACTAAGACACATAGAGCTGAGACTTGGGCGATGAGCGAATCGACCATTGTGGATGATCTCGAAGTGATCGGGAGCGATGAGCCCAGAGCCCCGTCGCCATTTTCCTGGAGCGCTGCGATTGCGGGTGCGATTGGTGCGATTGCGGTTATGTTCATCGTTGTCGCGCTCGGCTCCGGCATTGGGCTCTCGCTGGCTTCGCCCATCGGAGGCCGCGCTTCCACGACGCTTGCCGCCATCGGGGCTGTGTGGCTGGTCCTGGCGCAAGCGATGGGTTTCGCCTGCGGCGGCTTTCTCTCCGGCCGATTGCGCGCTCATTTCGGCGCCGGTATCAGCAGGGAGGAGACCCGATTTCGGGACGGTGCACAGGGATTCCTGGTGTGGGCGCTGGCCGTATTCCTGGCCGCGGTCGTTTCCATCGCCAGCGGCGCGGTCACGCTCGGCATGTTGCGGCAGACCGGCAGCCAGGAGACGGCAGCTGCGGCTCCGACCGCAGCGGCTCTAGGCGTCGGGCAGAACGGCCGTGCCGCCGCCGCCGACCCGGTCGACTACTACGTGGACATGTTGTTCCGGACCGCGCCGCGCGCCGGTTCAAGCAATGCATCGGCGGGCGGCGGCACCACCGGTGAAGCTGGGCAGGCCGGATCGGCGGCCACCGCCGAGCAGCGCGCGGAGGCATCTCGCATCTTGCAACACAGCCTCGGGCAGGGGCGGATCGCCGATGAGGATCGCAATTATCTGGCCGAGCTCGTTGCCGAACATACGGGGCTTTCCCAGCCTGACGCGATGACACGCGTGAATAGTGTAGAGGCGAAAGCGCGCGAAGACTTCCAGCGCACCGCCGATACCATCGCCACGGGCGGCGCTTATTTGTCCTTTTGGATTTTCATGTCACTCTTATTTGGGGCGGTCGTGGCGATTCTTGCCGGAATCCTGGGAGGCGAATTGCGCGATGCCGAGACCCAGGTTGTCGGAAGCTAATCCCGGCTGCCACCCTCTCGAGAGATTGCGATGCTTAATCTGGTCGTGACCCTCCTGATCCTCGCGCTCATTGCAGCCGTGCTCGGCTTTGGCGGGATCGCGGGAGCAGCGGTCGGCATGGCCAAGATCATCTTCTTCATCGTCTTGTTGTTGTTCTTGATCAGTGCGGTCATGGGCCTGTCGCGACGTGGAGGCTTGAATCGACGTGGAGGCTTGAATCCTTGAGGCGTATCGGAATTCTGATGGGGGTCTGACGAATGCTTGCACGCCTGCGGCACTGCTTGGCCGGCGATCGCCACTGTCGCGTTGTGCGGCGCAAACGGTAGGTTCATCTCGTCGGCGCCGCGTAGGTGATTTCATGTCCTGACCGGTCCAGCGTCAGCAGCGTCAGACCAGCCGACCGTGCGGTCCGGATCGCAAACGCGGTCGGCGCCGACACCGCGACAAGCGTGCTGATACCGGCTGCAAGTGTCTTCTGCACCATCTCAAACGAGCAGCGGCTCGTGATCAAACAGAAACCCGCGCGCAAATCCTGGCCGCTGCGCAACGCCGCGCCGATGAGCTTATCCAGCGCATTGTGGCGTCCGACGTCCTCTCGCACCAGCAGAGGAATCCCGGCATTTGAAACCCAGGCGGCCGCGTGCGCTCCGTGGGTGCGGCGGCTCAATGGTTGGGCGTCGCGCAGCCGCTGCAGCACGCCGCCAAGCGCCGGTCTGGCAGTCGGTCCCGCGCCGACGGACGGAAGCGGAAGCGCGTCAACCTGTTGCAAGTCTTCCGCCCCGCACACCCCGCAACCCGTATGGCCCCGCAGGGCGCGTACCCGTCGGCGGGACAGGAAGCGATGCAGGGCGTGTGCGCGGAGTGTGAGGCAAATCCGGATGCCGTCGTTGTGAGGTGCGTAGTCGAGGGCACGAATGTCGTCGATCTGTCGGATGATGCCTTCGGTAATAGAAAAGCCGATCGCAAAATCTTCGAGATCCGCGGGCGTGCCCATCATCACCGCATAGGGAAGGCCCCCGTATTCGAGCGCCAGCGGCGTTTCTTCGGCCACCTCACGCCCACAGGTCTGCTCGTCCTGGAGCGCAGTGACCGAGCACCACGGGACTGCAAGCAATTTCAGTCCAGGACCTGAATTGTTGGTGGAGAGCATGTCCTCTGCCGGTTGCACGGACGCATTCACGTCGCCAATTTGGATTCGTGGCCCGCAGTTATCGGGCTCCCAAAGCCGGTTCGCCGGTTTCGTCCGCGCCCGGCACGGTAATTGTTATTCCGTGGCCTTCCTTGATCGCATTGCTGGCCGCAATCGCCGCTGCCTCGAACGCGGCCTCCTTAGTCGCATAAACCCCAGTCATGGCGCCATCGTGCTCAATGCTCCAATCATCCCTCGCATGCACGATCCTGTACGTTGCGCTTCCCATCTTCATCACCCGTCATGCAGCTGAGGGCTCAAAACATTGGATGAATCTGCAAATCAACGTGTCGACCATTTGCTTGGTTCCTGGCCTGCGGCCGAAACGACAACTGAGATCGCGGCGCCATCTGCCCCTGATCCCTGCGATGAAGACGCGCCGATATCATTCGGATCCGACGGAAGGCCGGGCCCGGTGTGACGATTGGTCGGTTCAAATACGGAGGCTCCGCAGCCGGGCCTATCCCAGCCGGAGGGTCACTTTCCGGTTCTCGCCCAAGTTTGGCCTGCGCCCCGTGAGCCTTGCCTTAGCGAATTCAAAGGCGACGACTGCCCGACTCGAAGGGCCATCCCACAGCTCCGCAATGGTGGGCGTGACGCGCAACACCAGCACGTTGGGATCGTCCGGTCCACCCGGCCACCAGACGGTGTCGGTACCCTTCCAGATGCCTTGTACTTCAGAGCGGTCACGCACCAGCTCGGCACGCCCGGTAACCGACAGGTAGGCCTTCGCGTTCGCGTCGATGAACGCCAAACCCACCTCCGGTGCGGCCAGGATCTCGCGGTCCTTGCCGCTGCGCCTGTCGGTGAGAAAACGGATCAAGTTGCCCGCACGGTCGGGCCGCGCTTCCAGCGGGCGTGCGCGCATGCCGCCGCTGAATCGCGTCGTCAGCATGGCAATGCCGACGTGCTCGATGATTTCCCATACACGGTCGTTCTGGGTGGACTGATCCGATGACACAGAGCTGGCGAACATGACAATTGCCTGACAGGGTTCAGAGCGTATGAAACAAGAAATTTTGCCGCCGCCCCAAGTTCCAGGAGCCGGTGAACCTGGAATGAAACCTTGGGACTGGATTCTTGTTGTATGGCAGGGGCGGGACGTGGCGGCACCACGAAAAGTTGATCCGGAAATGGCTGGCCTAAGTCGGATTGCGGACCGAGACAGCCGCAAATCCCGGCTAGCTTGATAATGTGGCGTGCTGGGTTTTCGGGAGGCAGATGTGGGCGTCTTGTTGTTTAAGTGTCCGGTCACCGATCGGGAGTTTTCGACCGGAATTCAGTTGGATACAGAGAGCTTCGCCAGGCTTCCCAACACAGTGACGAAATTGCCCTGTCCGCGCTGCGGGCGCCTTCATTCTTGGTGGACCCGCGATGGGCGTGTGGCCGCGGCAAATTACGCGACCGTGGCGCGTTACACTTCTTCCGATCGGCGCCGACCTAGTCCCCCCCAGCAGCCCCAACCCCGCTAGGTCTCGTGCCGTGGGCCCCGGCCATGCACTGGCCGGGGCCCTTTGCGTTCCCGGAGTAACGATTGGCCGCGAAGCTCGCTGTGCATCCGCCGGTCCCGCCCATGGAGGCGCAGACGGTCGGCCATGTGCCCGCCGGGCCTGGCTGGTTGTATGAGCCCAAATGGGATGGCTTTCGCTGTCTCGTCTTTCGTGACCTAGGCAAAGTGGAGTTACAGTCCAAATCCTGTCGCTCATTGACGCGCTACTTTCCGGAGCTCGTGCAGGCTGCGCTGGCGCTACCAGTGCGCCGTTTCGTGCTCGATGGCGAGATCATGGTACCGCAGGCCGGAGTGTTCTCGTTCGATGCCCTTTTGCAGCGTATCCATCCGGCGGAAAGCCGGGTAAAGCGGCTCGCCGCCGAAACGCCGGCGCAGCTGCTCGCTTTTGATCTCCTGGCGGATGCACAAGGCCGATCGCTCATCGAAGTCCCGCTGCGCGAGCGCCGCGCCCAGCTAGAATCCTTTGCGGGCAAATATCTCCAAAACAGCGCCAGCATCCGCCTGTCACCCGCAACGACGAATCTCGCCGAAGCCAAGGCTTGGCTCGAGGGCATCGGGAGAGGGCTCGACGGCATTATCGCCAAGCCTTGCGCGATGACCTACCGGTCTGGCGAGCGCAGCGGCATGCAAAAGATCAAGCTGCATCGCACCGCTGACTGTGTGGTCGGCGGCTTTCGTTACAACGAGGGAAGGCCGGTCGCAGGCTCGTTGCTGCTCGGCCTCTATGATGATCAGGGGCTGCTGAACCACGTGGGCTTTGCCGCCAATATTGCGGCCAGCGACAAGCCGGCGCTGACCGCCCGCTTGAAGAAGCTGATCGCGCCTCCCGGTTTCACCGGCCGCGCCCCCGGCGGTCCCAGCCGCTGGTCGAGCGCGCGCTCCAACGATTGGGAGCCGCTCAAGCCGAAGCTTGTGGTGGAGGTGAGCTACGATCACGTTAGCGGAGGCAGGTTCCGCCATGGCACCAAGTTGCTGCGCTGGCGGCCGGACAAGTCACCGCGGCTATGCACGATGGAGCAGCTTCGACAGCCGCGTGCCGGCTTGAGCAAGCTCCTGCAGTACTACCTCGCCCGGGTTGCCTCAGTAAGCAGATAATGCATCGAGCGCGGCAGTAGCGCTTTCCCGCCTGTCAAGCTAATCCGGTCTCTACCCGGGCAGCCCTCGTCTCGATCGGCCTGCTACCGGCGGCAGTCGGCGCGGTCACCTCTTGGTCGATTTCGGTGAGCTTTCCCAAATAGCCTTTGAGCTGCGCATAGCATTCGCAGCTCCGCTGCTCGAGCTTTTCGCGGTTCTGAATCTGCATGAAGCCGCGCCGACAAGTGAGCACACCCGCGGTCTCCAGGCGCCCGGCCACGAGCGTAACAGTGGTCCGACGAACGCCCAGCATCTGCGCCAGCGTATTCTGAGTCAGCGGAACCTTGTTGCTGCCGCTGCGATCATGAATTTCGAGCAGCCAGCGGCAGACGCGCCCCTCGACCGGATGAGACGCGTTGCAGAGGGCGGTCTGTTGCGCCTGCGCCAACATGTAATGATCAAACCTGGCCGCCAGCCGCCGCATATGCGGGCTCTCGTTTAGAGCATGACGAAAGATGGAAGCGGGTACGCGGGAGGCCTCGCCACCGATTTGAACCTCCGCATCGCAGGTGGGAGGCGCGGATGCCGCGGCCGCGAGGCCGCCGATGACCCCATCCCGGCCCACCATCAGCACCGCCGCGCCGCCACCCTCCCGTAACGGCGTCGTCAAGACCACCACGCCGGAATTTGGGAAGATCACGTCCTCGATCTCGTCACCGCCGTGATGCAGTCGCTTGCCGACGCGCAGATCGCACGACAACAGATGGGGCGCCAGAAGGTCATATTCCGCGGCCCTCAAGGCCGTCAGAAACAGGTTGCGGCTGCGCAAGTCATTTGAATGGATAAGCATGTTGACACCCGAACGTTGCTAAAAGTTATCCCTTGGGTTTGGTCTCTCTTATTGTTCGTTCACCGAGATAAGCGGCGAGATAAGGCTTCCCACGCAGCCTTGCCATCAGTGCGCGGGACTCAGCTACCGTTGCGCGAACCGCTTCAATCGCTTCCATTAGTGATCGGCGGCGCTCTCCCAACTCCACTACCAGGCGTCGTAAATCCGGCAGCAAATGGTCGAGCGTGTGGTCGATGCTCGCGAACGGAATCTTGAAGACCGCCTCACTATAGTTCTCATGAACATCTAATCGCCAGGTGCGAGTCTCCGGCTCGCGCGCTCGCATCAATTCCTGCGCCACCTCCTGGGCGTATTCGATCGCCTGCTCACGATCGGGGAGACGGACTCCGACGTCGTCCTCGATCCCGCGACCGCCATCTCTCAGCGCGAAAGTGTAGTGCGGCAATATGCGCGCTCCTTCCGGTGACCCATCCCCGCGCCACTCAGGTCCAAGCGCTGGGCCTCGGATTCTGGTCCACAGGACGTCCCTTGAATTCGCGTCAGCGGGTTACCGCTCATGAATTCTGAAGCCTTTGCAGGGAATGCTTTATTGGACGGCATTGGACGGCGCCCGATTTCCCCCGGCGTTTCGCGGGCAAGGCCACCTCAACCACACACACCAATCCCTCAGTTCGAAACTCGCGCCTCACCTCCGCATTCGGGATTGCTGCTTCGATCAGAGTGTTGCCAAAACCCTGCCGGAAAGGCCGCTCAACCGCCGGTTCGCCCCTTTCCTTCCATTCAAACGTGAGAGGACGGCCATCGTTCCGCGAAACAGTTGCCCAACTGACCGAAATTTGGCCGATCTTGGCCGAAAGCCTCCGGCCGGGGGGGCACGGTTCCCCGTCGAGCTCGGGTCGTTCTGGCGGCAGGGAGGACCGGATGCCGTGCCCGGATAGCATCCTCGGAACCGGACGGTGGTCGAATCGTTGTGTCGGCGACATCCGGCAGCCGAAACTCCGATCGAGGACGTTCGCCATGGGCAATCGCGACGTTCTCGCCATCGGCGCCTCGGCAGGAGGTATCGAGGCGCTGGTAGGTCTGGTAAAGAACTTTCCGAGCGATTTTCCCGCTTCCATTTTCCTGACGATCCATCTGTCGAACCGCGCCCGTTCAGAGCTCGGCGAGCTGCTGACGCGCGCCGGCCCGCTTCGGGCGGCGTTTGCGCAAGATGGCGAGGTCATAACGAAGAGCCGGATCTACATCGCGCCGCCCAACAAGCATCTTCTGCTCGACGGCGAGTGGGTCTCGTTGGGGGTTGGGCCGCGTGAGAACAATGCGCGTCCGGCGATTGATCCGATGCTGCGATCGGCTGCGCTATGCTGTGGGCCGCGCTCTGTCGGTGTAGTCTTGACCGGTATGCTGGACGACGGAGCGGCCGGGCTCTGGGCCGTGGGCCAGTCGGGCGGCATCACCGTGGTTCAAGACCCGAAAGATGCCGCGTTCTCCGACATGCCACGCGCTGCATCGGAGCGCGCCCGGCCCGACCATGTAGTGCCCTTGGCGGGGATGTCGGCCTTGCTCGACCGCCTGGTGCGGCTGCCGGCCGGACCACCGAAGCCGCTGCCGCCGACGCTGAAATACGAAGTCGAACTTGCCAAGGGCAGGGCGGGAGAGATGGAGGAAATGGACAAGCTCGGGCGGCGCTCGGTTTTGACCTGCCCGGACTGTGGCGGCGTGATGTGGGAGATCGATGAAGGTGAGCTGCGACGCTATCGTTGTCATGTAGGCCACACCTATACGGGCGAGGGGATGGGCGTCGCGCTCGACGAAAGCCTGCGCGGGGCGCTGGCGAGCGCTCTGCGTGCCTTGGACGAGCGGGTAGCCTTGGCTCGCAAGCTGAGGAACGACGCGTCCCGCCGCGGGCACGTGCTCCTCGCCGAGAATTGGGCCGACCGATGCCGGGAAGCACAACGGGAGGCCGAGGTAATCCGCGAGTCGCTCCGACGCATGGATGGGGTGAGTGGTGCCGCGCGCGAGACCGCAGGCTAGGGCCGCCGACTTGAGATTCCTGCTACACGACAGCACGTATACGCGCGCCTTCGACGCGCTATGCCGCAAGCTCAGAAGCTTCAAATCGAAAAGCGGCAGTGGAATGATAGATTTGCCAGCGCTCTCTTCGTCTCCGAAGTTCTCATCAAAGCAGCCGCAACGGATCACGAACTTCGCAAACAGGGCACTAGTGGAGAGCCGCGATCGGACGGCGAATTTGCACGTGGTGCTGCGCCAAATTCGGGCGCCTGTGTCGATCGCGACCGCTGAGCGTCTGCGGAGCGTTTGCCCGGGAGCGTGCGGTCGGTTGCTTGAGCCGCCTCGGCGCTCCACCGCCCCGCCTCAGCCGCTTTCGTAAGAATGCGAGCAGCGCAGCCTCTTCGGCCGTCAGTCGCGGGTGCTTGTGTGGTTCGCGTCTCGCTCGTCGTTCAATGTCGAGCCGCAGCGTCCCGTCGAGGTAGCCATCGATAAGCTCTGGATGGATGTAGCACTTGCGGCAGATTGCCGGCGTGTTCCCCAGTCCCGCAGCCACCAATGCGACCGCAGCCCGGATATTGCGCTTCGCCTGTGTGATGCTGGAGAAGGGCTCCATCCGGATCAACGCTGAGGCCGCCAGCACCGTCCCGCCGAAGGTGCGAAAATCCTTGGCCGTGATGTTGGGACCGCCGATCTCGCGCAGGTAGTCGTTGACATCGCCGGAGGTCACGCTCCGGCGGCGACCCGCCTCGTCGAGATACTGTAAGAGCTCCTGTCCGGGCAGATCCTGGCAGGCCTTGATTAGCTTGGCGGCCCGCCTGTCGGTTACGGCCACCGACCATTGCTTTCCGCTTTTGCCGACGAAATCGAACTTGAGCTGCGCCCCATTCACGGCCACATGGCGGCTCTTGAGCGTGGTCAGCCCGAAGCTTCCATTCGTCCTCGCATAATCCACGTTGCCGACCCGGATGAGGGTTGTTTCGAGCAGGTGGATGACGGTTGCCAATACCTTCTCGCGCGGCAGGCCGCGCAGGCGCATGTGCTTTTCCACGGTGGCGCGAATCCGCGGCAGGGCCGCGGCGAATGTCATCATGTGTTGGTATTTGTTGCTTTCGCGAAACGCGCGAAAAAGCGGATGATATTTATACTGTTTGCGTCCACGAGCGTCGCGACCGCTTGCCTGGACGTGGCCGTCACTGAAGCGGCTGATCCACACATCCGTCCAAGCTGGCGGAATTACGATCCTGCGAATGCGCGCAAGGATCACCGGATCGCGTATAATCTTGCGATCGGTATCGAGATAAACAAAACGCCCGCCAGCCCGCTTGCGGCTGAAGCCCGCATGCTCATCGCCGGCATAGCGCAGGCCAGCAGCGTGCGCGACCTCCCGCGGCTCGGCTTCGTGCCTGACCGGGATCCGGGCGAGATCGCTCTCCAAAGCAAGAAATCCTTCAATGTTCCAGGCCGTCAACGGAGTTGAGCCGTTTCCGTTCCGCTGTCGTAGGAGGATGAGGCGACGCAGCAGGCTATCGGGCGGCGGCGACGGGAAGCTCTGGAGCGGTCGGCTCGCTTCCGGCGATGCTGATGCCGATACGGATACCGAACTGCGTTCCGCATCTACACAGCAGATTTTCAAAATGGGAAGGCGACATTGGTTTCGGAAGCCCGTATGGCAATCCCAGTCGGGTCAACGCGTCATGAAATCGGGTGAAGATGCTTCAAATCGGGTGAAGATGCTTCACGCTAATCCCGCCGGCGTTGCGAGCAGTTACTGACAGCAAACCCGAACGGGCCTTTCGCTTTCTGCGTCCCGAGGAGTGCGGGCGTCGTGTTGCCCGCGCTCATCGTCATGCTTCAACTGCCATTTCAACTGGCCATGCGCGATGACAGGTCAGCAGCCGCCGCTGGCCGAGGCGTTAGGATTTGTTGAAGGGGCGGATGGGTTTGAATTCGGGTTTGACGGATTGGCTGATGACGTTGAGTTGCCCGACAGGCCAGCCGATCCACTGGAGGAGCGGCAACCCGGGTTGGTCGTCGAGTTGGGATTGGTGGAGGGGGCCATCCCGCTGGTCGTGCCCGGCGATCGGGCCGAGGGATTGGTCGTGCCGGAGGTTCCAGGCGTTCCGGTTCCGAGGCCGGCTCCGCCTCCCGCCGCTCCGCCGCCGGCCGCACCGGCTCCGCCACCGCCAGCTCCGCCACCGCCACCTCCGCCACCTCCGCCGCCGCCTTGCGCCGAAGCGGCCACGACACTCGCGGCCAGCGCAAGCGCACTGATGATCGAAACACAAGCTTTGCTTCGCATTGTTGATCTCTCTGCTTTCTGTTGTTGATTTACGTGCTTCTCGCTTACGGCGGGCTAACGTCAGCAAATCGAGGCGGTTCCGGTTGCCGCGAAACTTCACACCTGAGCGATCGTCCACAGCAAAGCTTCGGCGATCAGGATCAGCTGAGCTACCGAGCGCAAGCTGATCGGCGCGGCGGCGCTTGTCGGAAATGTGACGCAAGCGCCGGCGGGACCCAGATTCGAGATCCGCGTGTATGGGAACCGGACAAGATATTGGAACGTTCGCGATACATAGCTCAGTGCCGCAAGGGGGTCTCGTGAGAGTGGAGGCTGACGCGCTAAGTACGGATCAGCGTACAGATCGGCGGCGTGCGCGTCGCAGGCCGACGATGGCGGCTGCGATCCTCACCGGGCCCGGACGGCTCTACATTGACGAGGTTGCAATTCCCGAGCCTGCGGCCGGCCAAGTCCGAGTGCGCCTCGATGGCTGCGGCGTGTGCGCTTCGAACCTCGTGCCCTGGTCTGGACCGGAGTGGATGAAATTTCCAACCGAGCCTGGGGCTCTCGGGCACGAAGGCTGGGGCGTGGTGGACTCGTTGGGGACAGGAGTTGAGGGTCTGAAGGTAGGCGACAGGGTCGCCGCGCTCTCCTACAAAAGCTATGCCGAATATGACATCGCTGAAGCGCAGGCGGTCGTGAAGATACCGGCGGCGCTGTATGGCCAGCCGTTCCCGGGCGAGCCGCTCGGCTGCGCGATGAACATCTTTAGGCGCAGCCGCATCGCGCCCGGCCAGAACGTGGCGATCGTGGGGATTGGGTTCCTCGGCGCCGTGCTGACCCGACTTGCGACCGATGCCGGCGCCCGGGTGATTGCGGTGTCGCGTCGCCCGTTCGCGCTCGATGTGGCGCGCCGCATGGGAGCGGCCGAGATCATTCCCATGAATGATCACGCCGGTACCATCGAGCGCGTGAAGGAATTGACGGGCGGGTTCTTATGCGAGCGGGTCATCGAGGCGGTCGGCAAGCAAGCCCCGCTCGATCTCGCGGCGGAGCTAACCTGCGTGCGCGGCCGACTGATCATCGCGGGTTATCACCAGGATGGGGCCAGACAGGTTAACATGTGGCTTTGGAACTGGCGGGGACTCGACGTGATCAACGCTCACGAACGCGAGTCTGAAGCCTACATTCGCGGAATCCGTGAGGCCGTCGATGCGGTCGCATCGGGTCGGCTCGACCCACGCCCGCTTTACACGCACTTCTATCCGCTAGACAGATTGGATGAGGCCCTCAACGCCGTGCGCGACCGCCCGGACGGATTCCTCAAAGCGTTGGTGGCATGCGCATGACCGAGCTGGCCGGCGTCGTGCGTCCGACGCAGCTTCGGCGGCCACGCCTTGGATTTCTGGGTGTGGGCTGGATTGGCCGTCATCGCATGGAGGCGATCGTCAGCGCGGACACCTGCGATGTCGTCGCAATTGTCGACCCCTCAGATCAGATGGCGGCCGAAGCGCGCCGTCTCGCTCCCAATGCGCCGTTGCTGCACACGCTCGATGATCTGTTGAGCATCGACCTCGACGGCATCGTCATCGCTACCCCGAGCGCGCTGCACGCTGAGCAGTCGATCCGCGCACTCGATCAGGGCGTCGCCGTGTTTTGCCAGAAGCCGCTAGGGCGGACCAAAGCCGAGGTGGAGGCCGTGCTTGCGGCCGCGCGCCGCGCCGACCGATTGGTCAGCGTCGATTTTTCCTACCGGTTCACCGAAAGCATGCGCCGCATCCACGAGATCGTCAGTTCGGGCGAGCTCGGCCTGATCTATGCAGCAGATCTGGTTTTTCACAACGCCTACGGACCCGACAAGCCCTGGTTCTACATGCCAGCGCTCGCCGGCGGCGGCTGCCTCATGGACTTGGGGGTGCATTTGGTCGATCTGGCGCTTTGGACGTTAGATTTTCCGCCGATCGAGCGGGTCGGTGGAGAGCTGTTTGCAGGTGGATCACGTCTCGGAGCGAGGCCGGATCAGGTCGAGGATTATGCGGTCGCCACGCTCGATCTCGCGGGAGATACGGTCGTGCGGCTTGCCTGCTCGTGGCGACTCCACGCGGGCTGCGATGCGGTGATCGCCGCCGCCTTCCATGGTACCGAGGGCGGTGTCGCTATGCGCAATGTCGATGGTTCATTCTACGATTTCGTAGCCGAGCGCTATCGCGGCACCGCTTGCGAAGTTCTCGCCACACCTCCCGATCAATGGGGCGGGCGTGCTGCGGCCGATTGGGCGGCTCGCCTCGCCGCAGGCGGAGGTTATGATCCGTCCATTGCGCCGGTCGTCGACGTGGCAGCGGCCATCGATCGCATATACGGACGCTGATTCCGCGTGCGTCCCGTGCTCTCGTGCTGGCCCGAGATCAGGCGATGGCAGCGACGCCGTCGGTTGCCGCTGCTCCGCCGTTGGCTTCGCGATAGTAACGTTCGAGCTCGAGCGCGCGGTGGTGCGCCGTGTGGGATTCCAGGATGCGCTTGCGGGCCGCGCCGGCGATCATGCGACGCAACCGTTCAGGCAGCTCAGCGAGCACGTGCAACACGTCGTCAGTCGTGTCACCAAGCAGAATCTCCTTGCCGGGTGCAAGAAACTTATCGATGCCCGGCCATCGGTCGCTGATCACCGGCACGCCGCAAGCCGCGGCCTCGAATATGCGCACGCTGGGGGAAAAACCGATCGCCGCCATGTCGCATCGGGTGAGGTTCAGCGTGTAGCTCTGGGCGCAATAGAATGCGCGGTGCGATGCCGGAGGCAGATGTTCGATGCGTTCGACATTGGCGGGCCAATTGATGTTGTTTGGATATTGCGCGCCGGCAACGACGAAGCGCCGGTCCGGAAGGCGGCGCGCCGGCTCAAGCAACAGGCGCTCCAACGCCGCTTGTCGGTCTTCGCTATAGGTGCCCAGGAACCCGAGTGCCCAGCGGCGGGCGGCTTGGACGGGAAAGTGCTGCTCCGGGTCCACCGCGCAGTATAATGCGCGCGCGCGCCGTCCGCCGAACAGCTCTTCGATCAGTTCCAGGGCGGGGCCGCCGGTGAAAGATAAATAGAGATCAAAGCGCGGAATGATGGAGGTGGCGATGTAGTCTGCCTCCCCGCGCTCCAGATTCTTCAGCGTCACCGGAGTGTCAATGTCGTAGAAAGCCGTTATGCCGCGGGCGGTAGTCGTGATCCATTCGCCGAGCATCGCGCCGTCCGGCACATAGGAGCCGAGAATGACCAAATCGGCCTTGCGGACCATATCGCCGAAGCGGCGTGGCACGACCTTGAGCTGATCGTAGAGCTCGATCCGGCAATAGGGCAGGGCGCGCGCGTCGCGATGCTCGCGATACCAGGGGACGTCTCGTTCGACGAAGGTGATGCGATGTCCGCGTGCGGCGAGCGCGCGCAGCAGCGCCCGATAGGTCGTGGCGTGGCCGTTGCCCCACGATGACGTGATCGACAGCCCGAAAACCACGATGTCGAGCTTCATTAGGCCGCCTCGCTGTGGGTCATCATATCGAGGACCCGGATGACCTCGCGAGCGCGATGCGCATACGTGTGCTCCGACAGAACCCGCGCCCGCGCGGCCGCTCCGATCCTGGCCGCATCACCATTGCTCAGACGCCGCAGTATCGCTGCCACCGCGTCGCCATTCTGCGCGACAAGAATCTCCCGCCCAGGCTCGAGGAATTGCTCAATGCCCGCCCAAGCGTCGGTGATGATGCAGGCGGTCGCGCCAGCGGCCTCGAAGATCCTGGTCGGCGGCGAGTAGCCGAACTCGGCCATGCTCTTGCGATTTATATTGAGCGTGGCGAGTCCCGAGCAGAAGAATGCGTTGTGCCGTACGGTACCGACATGACCGATGCAGCGCACGTTGGAGGGGAGGCGCTTGTCGTCCCATCCGGCGCCGCCGAGGAGGAATTCGCAATCCGGTAGTAGGCGCGCCGGGCGTAGGAGGAACTCCTCGACGCGCGGTTCGCGGTCCGGCAGCCGGTTGCCGAGAAACCCCAGGTCACAGCGGAATTCCGGACACGCCAAAACCGGGAAATGCGTGCTGGGATCGAGTGCGTTGTAGATCGGTATGCAACGGCGGGCGCCAAATGCCAGATAGCGCGAGACTACGGGGCTCGCCCCGCCGTAGGTGAACACACAGTCGTAATGCGGGATGACAGCGCGCAGGTGGTGCCGCGGATCCTGTGTCATGCTTTGTAGCGTTGCCGGGGCATCGACGTCCCAATAGACGATAATGCGTCGCGGCCCTGCGAGATCAGGAATCGCGGTGGCGAGCTCTTCGTCGAACACCCCGATTCCGCTCGCCTTGGCGATCAGATCGGCGCTGCAGGCAGCCTCATCGAGCGCCGAGTGGCAACCATCCAATGTCGCCGGATACACCACGACGCGCGCCCAGGGGGGATCGGCAATGTCTCGGTGCTGCTGCCGCTCGAAAGCATCGGGCTCATAGAATGTAATGTCATGCCCGAACGCTGCGAGCGCCTTGAGCAGTCCGCGGTAGTAGGTTGCTGCGCCGTTCCAATACGACGAAACCAGGCTCGAGCCGAAGAATGCGATTTTCATGACACCACCGCAGATTCGATGACGTCGCGCGGCTTCCTCTGCCGGTTTGGCAATTGCCGGGACAGAAGTGCCAGCAGCTCGTCGGCGCGATGTGTGCAGCTGTGGCGGCTCGCAATGACGGCGCGGCCTCGGCGGACCATTTCGGCGGTCAAGTCGCCGTCGTGCATTACGATGCGCATGGCACGAAGCATCGCGGCGCCGTCTTTTACCTTGAGATAGCAGCCCTCGGGGAACAGACCCTCGACGTCCGGCCAGGGTGCACATATCAGGGGAGTACCGCAGGCGAGCGCCTCGAACACGCGAATGGTCGGAATCCCCGGAAGCGCTTCCACATAGGGCCGCCGCGGCACATGCACCGTGAAGCGCGCGGCCGCAAAAGCGCGCGGAGCGCGGTGATTGGGGAGCCATCCCCGATAATCGAGACCGATATACGGCAGCCGCGCCAACACCGGCAGCGGATAGCGCACGCCGTAGAGTCGGCCCTGAAGCCCGGACGCAGCGACCGGCCTGGCGAGAAATTCCGTGAGCTCGCGATCCCGCTCGTCGTCGCCCCAATTGCCAATCCAGACCAGATCGGCCTCGCGAGTCACGTTGGGCTGTGGGGAAAACAGGTCAGTATCGGCCGCTTCGTGCCAGGTCGCGACCTTGCGGCCCCACCCATTTGCCAAGTATCGCTGACGGAGGACCTCGCCGAAGACCAGCACCAAATCGCAGGCGTCCAGTCGCAGCCGATTGAGTTCGTGCGGTCCGGAGGCCGCGCGGTGATGCGTATCGTGGAAAAGGAGGAGAAATCGCCCGCCGCGAACGCGACGATCGGCAATGCGGCGCAATAACATTGGGTCGTTCCATTCATGAACGATCACAACGTCCGCGCCGTCGAGCGCGCGATCCAGATCGATGGTTGAAAGCGTATAGGAGCGAATGTCGGCGCCCGGAACCAGTTGCGCGCATTCTTCGAGGATCGCCGCGCCGTGCGGCTCCCGCAGAGCATTCACCCGACTCCAGCTGTCGGCCGGCTCGTAAATGGTAACTTGATGACCGCGTGCAATGAGCGCGCGGGTCACTCCACGCAGGAAATGCACGTTGCCGTGGTTCCAGCACGAGGTGAAGGAGTGATAGAACAGCACGAACCTCATGGCCGGACCTCATGTCTGGCCTGATGAGCGGTTTGTCTTGGCCTTGCGGGGCGCCGCTCTAGCATTGCGGCGTAGAGCTTCCGATAGGCGCGTCCGGAGTTGTTGAGCGTGTATCTTGCGGCCCGCGACGCGGCGCGCTGTTGCAGCTCGTGGCGGAGGTCGCCGTCGTTCGCAAGCCGGGTCAGGATATCCTGCCAGGCTGTCGGGTCTCGCGGGTCGACGAACAATGCAGCACCGTCCCAGAGCTCGCGAAAGGAGTCGATATCGGACAATACGAGCGCACAGCCGCAAGCGGCGGCTTCCAGCACGCTCAGGCCGAACGGCTCGTAGAGCGCGGGTGCGGCAAAAACCGCCGCGCACCGCATCTCGGTCATCAGATCGCCGCGTGTAAGCTCGCCGAGGAAGGAAATGTTGTCCGTACGCGGAAGCCAGGCCGAATGAGCCTCGGGCGCCCGCATGGGACCCGCCATCCGCATGGGCCACGGAAGCTCCGGCGCGATGCCGGCAAGCAGTGATACGTTCTTGGCCTCGTCCCAAAGGCGGCCGCTGGCCAGGATGATGGGCTCCTTCTCCGCATCGCGGCAGACGGCGTCGATCTCGAGCCCGTTTGGAATGACCTGGCCGGGCGTTGGCGGACGATAGAGCTGTTGAATGACATCACGGAACGATTTGGTCGGGGCTACCCATCGATCGGCGGCGCTGAGCCCAGCCCTCGCATTGGCGACGTATCGAGACCATCTTGGCTCATCGGGGTCGGTGGACCGGCAAGCGCGCCACCAAGAGCGGACGCAGGAATGGGCTGCGATCAACACCGGCGCGCGCCAGACCCCGAGCGCCTCGCGATAGCTGTTGAGATGGATGAGCTCGGGGCGAGCGCGGTCTTCGATGCGGTGGAGCTCTGCGATTGCACGCGCGAGGTCCCGTCCCTCAGGGTCCATCCATTCCAGTGCGAGGTCCGTGACCGTGAGATCGAGCCCGCGGATCGTGGCAAGGGCGCGGATCGCCGCGTCGCGCGGCGCCGGACCGAGCGTTACCAAGCTGACTTCGCATCCTTCGCGGCACAGTCGACGGGCAAGGGAAGTCGCATATGTCCAGACGCCGCCGATCGTATCGGTGGTCATCAGGATGCGTCCGGGTCGCGACCAATTCATGCCCGCACCTGCTCGAGCGGGATGCTCGGCGTGCTGTTGGAGAATCGCGCCTCGAGCCAGCGCTCGAGCGATCTCAACCCATTCATCACAGCGGTCGCCGGCGCCCAATCAAGCGCCGCGGAAATCGCCCGAATATCCGAAACGTACCACGGCTGATCGCCCGGTCGCCAATCGGCAAAGCGAACGACTGGCCGCCCCCCTCGTAGCGTTGACATCAAGCCCAAGAGCTCGCGCAGACTGACGGTGTTGGTGGCGCCGCCACCCAAATTAAAGACCCGACCCGCCACGCGGTCGATCTGGTCCAGCGCCTTTATCCAGGCTTTGACCGCGTCGTCGACGTAGAGCGTGTCACGCACTTGATATCCGTCGCCGTAGATCGTTATCGCGCGACCGCGCATTGCCTGAATAAGAAAATGCGCAATCCAGCCCTGGTCTTCGGTGCCAAACTGCCGCGGGCCGTAGATGCAGCTCATCCGCAGCACGACGGTGCGCAAGCCGAAGACACGCGCATAGTCCCGCACGTATTGGTCGGCCGCTCCTTTTGAGCATCCATATGGGCTGTAGAAATCGAGAGGGGTGCTCTCGGCGACCCCGGATGAGAAGCGCTCGTTTGCGAGCGCGTAACGGCCTTCTGTGCGCCTCAGATTTGCGTCGTGCAGAAGCCTTCCATAGACCTTGTTGGTGGATGCGAAGATGACGGGCGCTCCGGGGTTATGGCACCGGACCGCTTCGAGCACGTTGAGAGTGCCGCCGACATTGATCTCGAAATCCTGTAGCGGCTCCTGCAGGCTGGTGGTAACAGCAACCTGGCCTGCGAGGTGCATGATCGCAGCGGCGTTTTCCACCGCCGCTCGTACCGCCTGTGCATCCCGCACATCCGCCCGTTCGATAAGGACGCGATCGCCATGTCGCGCCTTGAGCCATTCGGCGTTCTCGCGCGAGCCGACACGTTCCATGCTGTCAAGAATCCTCACCTGGCGGCCGTCGGCAGCGAGCTTGTCGGCGATGTTCGAGCCCAGGAAGCCGCATCCGCCCGTCACGAGCACATCAGGTCTGGCGGTAGGTTGTGCGATCGAAGTAATGCTCATGCGACCAGTCCTCGGCTTTCGAGCTCGGCGGTCGCCGCCTCCACCGAATCCTCGGCGACCTGACCGGTCAGCCATTCGGCAAGCTCCTCCAGCTTGTCCTGAAAGTTGGCCTGCGGGGCGAAGCCCAGCTGAGCCTTGCTGCGGCTGATATCGGCAACGCAGTGACGGATGTCGCCCTGCCGATATTTGCCCGTAACCTGCGGGGCCAGGGCGGGGCGGCCGACCACCAGCGCAAGCTCGTTCGCGATCGACAAAATCGTGCGACTTTCGCCCGAGCCGATATTGAAGACTTCGCCGATGCCGCGCCTCGTTTGCAAGGCGAGCAGGCACGCCTGCGCGACATCGCGCACGTGCACGAAGTCGCGTTGCTGGCGACCATCCTCGAACACCAGCGGCGGTCGGCGGTTGATCAGCCGAGAAGCGAAGATCGCAAGCACGCCGGTGTACGGATTTGAAAGCGCCTGCCGCGGCCCGTACACATTGAAAAACCGCAACGCCACGGTCGGCATGCCGTACGCCTTGCCGAGAAGCAGGCAAAGGCGTTCCTGTGAGTATTTGTTCAATGCGTAGACGGAGCTCAGCGAGGGGCGCTTGCTCTCGGGAGTCGGCACCGGGGTGAGCAATGCGCCGTCGGAATCCTGCAGGTCCCATGCGCCGCGGCGCAGCTGCGCCATCGATCGCTCCTGCGGCTCGACCAAGGTGCCGTCGCTGCGGCGGGCCATCCCCTCTCCATAGACGCTCATCGACGACGCACAGACGAGTCGGTCAACCGGCCGGCGCGCCAATGCCTCAAGCAGGTTGGCGGTTCCGAGCTCGTTGACTTCGGTATATCGAACGATCTCGTACATGCTCTGGCCGACACCGACCGCAGAGGCCAAATGCACGACGGCGTCGATCCCGCCGAGAGCGCGTTCAACCGTCTCGCGGTGTCGTATATCACCGACGATGAGCTCAGCATCCGGATTCAAATAGCCCGGAACGCGCCCGCCCGGATGCACTTGCGGAGACAAACAATCAAGGATTCGGACTGCACATCCGGCATCGAGGAGAAGGTCCGTAAGATGGGAACCGATGAAGCCGGCTCCTCCCGTGATCAATACGTGCAAATGTTTCATCGTGATCTCGGAACCGGACATCTACCACGCCTTTGCAAACGTCGGCGCAAAAGGTTTGTTCCTCAATTTCGCGTTTCACTTCAAATGCTCAGCTCGCGTTGATCAAAGCGATGGCGCGCGGCCAGCGCTTAAGTCGCGCACGTTACTTTTGGTTCCCGCCAGCTCGGCCAGAGGCGCACGCGAGCTGTTGGCGGCGAAATCATTGACCTATCAGGAGCAGATCAGAAAGCCGCGCCGTAAGACTGCGACGGGATACCGATGTGTTCGGCGGCGGTCGCCGCAATATCGGCATAGGTCGTGCGACGACCAATGGACGCCGGTGAAACGCGTGGGCCGAAGCCAAGGACTGGCACCTGCTCGCGCGTGTGATCGGTGCCGCGCCAAGTCGGGTCGCAGCCGTGATCGGCCGTGATGAGCACCAGGTCATCAGTGCGCAGAAGAGCATGGAGCTCTGGAAGGCGCGCATCAAACGCCTCGAGCGCGCGCGCATAGCCGACCGTGTCGCGACGATGGCCATGCACGGTATCGAAGTCGATAAAATTGGCGAACAGGAGTCCGCCATCGGCTAGCTCTCGTGCTCCTTCGAGCGTTCGATCGAAAAGGGCGGCGTTTCCGTTTGCCTTGAGCACGCGTCCGGTTCCTGAATGCGCGAAGATGTCGGCAATCTTGCCAACTGTGATCACATCCCGGCGCATGGCCGTCGCATGATCAAGCAGGGTGGGCGAAGGTGGAGGCACCGAATAGTCGCGACGATTCCCAGTTCTCTCGAAAGTTTTCGGATCCGCGCCGACGAACGGGCGGGCTATGACGCGGCCAATTCGCAACGGATCGACCAGCTTGCGCGCCGTCGCGCATACGGCATAGAGCCGCTCCAAGCCGAACGTTTGTTCGTGCGCTGCAATTTGGAACACACTGTCGGCGGACGTGTAGCAGATCGGCTTACCGGTGCGCATGTGCATTTCGCCAAGCTGAGCGATGATCTCGGTGCCGGACGCGTGGCGGTTCCCGAGAATTCCGGGCAAATTTGCTTCGCGGCACAGCGCCTCGACGAGATCTTGCGGAAAGCAGGGAATTGCTCGCGGGAAATAGCCCCAGTCGAAGCGCACTGGTACCCCGGCAATCTCCCAATGCCCGGAGGGCGTATCCTTGCCCTTTGACTGCTCGATCGCGGAGCCATAGCGGCCGATCGGTGGCGTGGCGGTTTCAAGCCCTGGCGGAACGCGGCCGCTCGCAGTGCGGCAGGCTTCGCCGAGCCCGATTTGGATCAGGTTGGGTAACCGCAAAGGGCAGGCGCGCAGCTCGCCGTCGACATTGCCGCGCGCGCAGGCCTCGGCGATGTGCCCGATGGTGTCGGCGCCCTCATCACCGTAGAGTGCTGCATCCGGCGCCGAGCCGATGCCGACAGAGTCGAGCACAAGAATGAAGGCGCGCGCCATCGAATCATCCCCGGTTGATGCGCCGCGGTGCTGCGCCATGCGAGAAGGCGCGGGTCAGATTTTTCTGCAGCAGGAATGTCAGCCCGTCCCACAAATTGAATTCGCGCGTTCCATTGCAAGGCAATCCGAAACCCGCCGCTTTGGCCAACTCGGCAACCTCAGCGCGGTCCGCAGCGTTCGACCCGCGGTAGGAGTAATTAAAGATTATCAGATGACCGCCCGGCTTGAGCACGCGCGCCGCCTCGTGAAAATGTGGTTGCGACAGGCCTGACGCAAAAAGATAAGGAAACACATCGACGGCGCAGATAACATCAAAGCTGGTGGATGCAAATAGCGCCAGGTCGCGGCCCGAGGAGCGGATGAGATCGGCGGATGCCGGACAGCGTCGTCGCGCCGAATCGAGCATGCGGGAGGACACATCGATGCCGACCGCCAGGCGTGTCATGGGGGCGACAACCTCCAGGACGCGGCCGTTGCCGCAGCCCAGGTCCAACAGGTTGCTTTTGCGGCTCAGGAGATTCCATCGACGCATGAGATCGATCAGCTCACCAGTGATGGCGGCGAGCAAGTCGGTGCGACCAAGCGAATAGAGCGCGACGCCGCCGGCCGCGGAGATATCGACCGTTCGGTCGAAGGCTTGGGCCCAATGTGCGGTGTTGTTTCCTCGTTCTTCGTCATCGTGGTCTACTGCGGCAGTGATCGCCTTCACGGTTGCGAACGCGCCTGGCGTAGCCCGCCAAAGGTCACGCACCGATCGCAGCCGCGCGGCCCCCGCCGGATGTCGGGTCGCGATATAGTCGAGCATATGTGCCAGCATGCCTTCGGCCTCGACCAGGTCGCCTGCCGACATGAACAACTGAGCGAGCGCCACGTTAGGCGGAAGGTCACCTTCGGCGCAGCGGGCCAACGCAAGTTCGCCTGCCGAAATCGGTGGGAGTAGGGAAGAGTCACGATGCCCGCGCATAGGGATCGAGCCTGGTGAAGATGCGGCGCTCGTTCCAGCGATTTTCCACACCCCACTTATATTTATAGGCTTCATCTCCGCGCAGAAAATGAAACTCGCAGGCTCCCTCGCGGATGGCCTCCTCCATGGCGTGGGCGAGCAGCGCAACCCCGGGGCTTTCGAACGCGTAGTCAGGGTCGAAGCCCATCAGGTAAGCGTAGGCGCGCTTGCGGTGCACGAAGCCGTAATAGACCGCCACCGTCTTGCCAGCGATGCGCAACTCGTAGAGTCGCAGGAAACCCGCGGCCAGCAAGCCGAGGAGGGCTTGGCGATGAAAGGTCTGCACCCGGGCATCAGCCATAACGCCTGGCTCACCGCGCATAGCCCATCGCAGCGCATGCAAGCGCAAGAGCGTCTCCAGAATCTCGGGGGCCGTCGCCGCATCGGCCGATACGACTTCGCTCTGGCCGCGGCGTCCTATCCGATTGCGCGCCATGCGCACAACTCGGCGCTGCCGAATCGGGAGCGCGCGCGGAAGGTGCTCCACCTGGTGCGGCAGGTGCAAGACCGTGCATAGGCTCGCACGCGAGTTGGACGTTTCGCACCCGCGCGGCGCCGGCAGTCGCAGCGCTTGTGCGTCGTCGCGTAGCTCGGCCAGCTCCCAAACCCGCCAATCGGGCGCACAGCGCGCCATGGCGGACGCGAGGGCCTCCCGCGCTGTTTCCGCGCAATCCGGATCGATCAGCACGTCGTGATAGTCGCTGATTGAAGCTCCCAGCGGCAACATGCGATCGGCTTTGCGGCGCTCCCGATAGAACAGCGCCAGCGCTATGATGCTGCCGTTCAGGCGGACGGCGATAGTGAAAATCTGTCCCGGTGCAAAGGCGTGCCACCACGGCAGCAACCAAGCGGGTGATTGGAACGGGGTTGCCGATGGTGCGCGCCGCCAAAGCGTCCACCACTCGGGCTCGATTGCACCTAGCGCTTTCGGATCAGAAATGAGTTGCCAGTTCGCTTCGCTGTCCATGGCGCATCCGTTACACGCCCGGCTGCCTTCGGCATCGGAGCGATTCGTAGAGGGCAAAGTAGCGCGCGGTCATTTGCTCGAGCGAAAAGCGGGCGCTGGCGCATTTTCGGCATATCTTCGGATCGATCTTCGATATCTGGCCGATGGCCTGCGCCATGCCAATTTCGTCCTGGACCAGAAAGCCAGTGCGTCCGTGCTCGATCGTCTCCACGAGCGCGCCGCGAGCGAAAGCGATGACAGGGGTTCCGGAGGCAATGGCCTCGCGCGCTACCAGCGAGCTCGTCTCCGGCGCGAGGGACGGCACCAATAGGCAGCGAGCCTCCGCCAGCAGGCGCCGCTTGCGCTGCGGTCCGGCGATGCCGATGAAGCGTCGCCAGCGATCGAGCCGCGGCGCGACTTCTCGCCGGAAGTAGCGCTGGTGCGACTCGTACGGGAACACTTGCCCGGCAATCAAAAGTGGGATGTCGGCGCGCTTGGCTGCTTCAATCGCGAGATGGACGCCCTTTTCCGGGCAGATCCGTGCCAGCATCAGCGCAAAGCGGCCCTTTGCGCGTTGGGCTCTGAAAGAGTTGAGCGCGACGCCGTTTTCAATAGGCGCCAACACCCGCGGGTGGCCGCGGCAGGCGGCGTGCTGTGTGGCCGAGACGCAGTTGAGCCAGGTGTCCGGTCGCGTAGGATTGAGGGCTTCGGCTGTGTACCAGTCGATCGGCAGGTGCAGCGTGGCCAAGGTCGGGACGCCGACGGGCGGCAGATAGCTCGCGAAATCGATTCCGTGTAGATGAACGACGTCAATCGGCCAAAAGTCTAGCGCGGCCTTGATGGTACGAGAATGCCGGGCGCGGGCGGCGGTCATTGGCCGATCATTAAGCGTTCCGCTCACCCGCGGCACATCCAGCAGCGTGTCGGCGGTGCGCGAGCCTTTACAAGCAATGACGATCGACCTGTGTCCGGCGCGGACCAGCGCTGCATCGAGCGCGCTCAAGACCTGCTCGGCCCCGCCCACGGACGCGGCGCCGACTGGAGCAAACGGATAAGCAACATTGAGCACCGTTAGTGACATGGCTCGCTCGCGAACCCGAGCTCCCGCAGCGCGTCTCGAGACAGCGCCAACCAGCGAGCTCCCGTCATGCCCCAGTCGTAGCGCTCGTAGAGCAGCGCGCCCCCGTTGGGAAGCACGGTGAAATCGTAGCTAGGAGCGCGGCGAAAGGACTCCACGTCGGTTGCGAATGGCGATAATGTTGCGCGCTGGCTTTCGTAAATGTCGAGCATGCGTTGCTTGCGCTCCCGCGCTTCTGCGCTCAGCCGAACGCTGCGTTGGCTCAGGGTAGCGTCAGGCGCGAATGTCTGTCTGAGCCAAGTTCCTTTGCCTGCCCGATAGAGCGGCATTTCCAGTATCTGTGTCGGCTCGCCATTGAGGCGGCGCAGCGTGGCAGCCAAGTGCACCGCAAAACATGTCGCATCATGATCGGGATGTCCTCCCTCATAAGCGTGGGTCAGCAGCAGGTGGAGGTCCCGGGCTGCGGCCAGCCGATAGAGCGTGCGCGTCAAGTCGGCTAGGTGCAGCGCCGCGCTCTGATCCGAGAAGCCGAGCATGACGATGTTGCGATCCGCCACCTCCGCCTTCGCCAAGGCGCGTCTGAGCTCGTACGCACGCTCGCCTGCATAGGCCGCATTGCCCTCGGGCCCGCTGAAGTTGACATTTCGCGGGGCGCCGTCGGTCACCACCACGATCGTTGCGCCCTCCAGCCGGTTCAGCTGCCCGCCGCAACCGATTGTCTCATCGTCAGGATGCGCCACCACGATGGCGAGGTCGCGTGCCGCAATGGTGCGGCGATCGGTGGCAGCGAGCGCATCCAGAAATTCTTCGACGCTTCGGTTCGCGGCTGCTGCGGGGTAAAGCATGGCGCAGCTCCCGATCAGGCCCGCAGGGCAACCCGCGCCGGCACCACTGTCGCGGTTCCGGCATAACGGCGGACCATGTTGGCGCAGAATTCTGCGAATTCTTCGTTGACCATGGGTGCACTAGTGTGATGCGGGGCAATTCCGCGATGTTCCGGGGTGAAGCAGAACGTCAGCGTCACCGCGAAATCCTCCAGTGCCTCCATTTGGCGATCGAACCACGCAAGCGCATTGGGGCGAAAGCTGTCGGCCCAAGAGAGACCGGTGCGCAGATATCTGACGCCCAACCGCCTGAGCCAAGCGGCCGCATCATCGAGGCGCGGGTCTTCGAAGTGAAACCACTGGCAAATGCCGAGCTGTGGCGTATAGGCGGCGAAGCGTGCCGCCGCGCGCTTCGGCGTTCCATCCTCGCGTAGAAGGCCCATGGCAAAGTGCCGGTAGTAGGCCGAGCCTTCCGCCTCCTTGTGACGCGTAGTGGCCGGCCATTCGCGCGGAAGATCGTAGAGGCTGTACCAATGGATGCGCGGTGTCTTGCCGATCAGCAGCGCCGCCGTTCTCTCGAGACCCCAAGCCTGCACCTCTTCGGCGCCGAAGCTTGAAACCCCGACTTCAGCGACCCAGATGGGAAGATGAGTGATGGCGCGAATCTCTTCGATCTTGGCGGGCCATTCGTCGATCGCCCATAGATTCCAGTCGAGCGGAAAGCCGTGCACCGCTACCACGTCAAGTTGATCGAGCACGCCGCGGGCCTTGAGGTTGGCGATGAAAAGAGGATCGATCGGCGAAATTCCGCCCAGCACCCGCGGCAACGCGGGGTTGGCCGCCTTGATCGCCTTGCCAGCCGCGATCGTCATCTCGGCAAAGCGCGACCAATCGGGATCGATTTCGGGATCCCAGTGCGACTTGTTGTTCGGTTCATTCCAGATCATCGCGGCTTCGATCATGTCATCGGCTCCGTGCCGGATAGGTCGCGCCGGCGCCCCTAGGCACCTCTGCTCTGCGGCAAATGTAGACCTCGTCCTCCGGATGAGCGGTAATCTCAAAGCCGGCGCTGCGCAGCATGGCTTCTGCGCAGGCGCGGTTAGGAACCCACCAGTTCGTTGGGTCGCCGGCATAGCGGTGCTCGATGAAATGCAGCTTGGGTGATCCGCGCTGTTCAAACGGTTCCATTTCCCAAAAGTCGTAGTCCTCGCGCAGCTCGGCAATCTCGTGCCCGCCACGCAGCATCGATTGAAACACCAAAACGTCGCGCGCGACGTGCTCACGGATGAGATCGAGTGCGAGCAACGGATGGCGCAGGTGATAAAGCACACCCAGGAACAGAACGATGTCGAATTGCTCGCCGAGCAAGCCGACATCGTAGACCGAGAGGTAGCGAAACTCGATTTCGAGCGCGTTGACCTCGGCGGCGAAGCGCGCTTGGCGTAGATAGTCCTCGTCGGCATCGATACCGAGCACGCGTGCAGCCCCCCGGCGCTTCATTTCCATTGCGTAGAAGCCGGCGTTGCAGCCGATATCGAGGACGCTCTTCCCGGCCACGTTGGCGGCGACGGCATCGGCGAAGCGACGCCATTTCACCGCCGGGTAATCGCCGAGATAGTGCCCCGGCGCCGTGGGCACGCCGTTGAGATCGAGATTGTGGAACCACGGTCCCAGCGCTTCGATCCTGTGGCGTATGTCCTCCCGCGAAAATTGGCCGGCGTTCATCGCGCCTCCTTGGCGATGTGCGCCGGTGTTCTCGGATTAGTGATCGGAAGCGGTTGAGGGCCTGCCTGCGCCGCGGAGCTCGATGATTCGTTCGCGTGGATATCGGCGAGGAGACCCATGGCGGCCCGATAGCCATGCAGCGTCCCGACGTCCACATAGGCGTGGCCGGCCTTGACGCCGACCGCCTGGCCACCCGCTGCCAGGTGGGCGTTCACCAGGGTGCCGAAATATTCGTCCCTGCCGTCGCGGGCGAGCCACAGGTCGCGCAATTCACCGAACACCGCGCCTGACATCTTGAAGGCGCCCCAAATCCACTGCGATTTGGGATCCGCCTGCTTGACCTGGATTTCACGTACCCTACCGACGCTGTCGAGAACAACGGCATCGAAGAATTCCGGATGCTCGACCGGAAACAGCAGGAAAGAGAGGACGTCGTCGGGCAGCTGGGCCAGCGCCGTCTCGGGAAACCAGATGGTATCCGGAAGGCCGACGGCGACGGCTTCGTCGCGACCGACCACCGCTTGCGCCCTGAATACGGCATCGCAGAGCCCGCTTGGCCGTGGTTGCAGGACGTAGGCGATCGGCCGCGATCGGTAGCTGGCTCCAAAATATTCCATTATGTCGGACTTGCCCGGAGCAATGACGAAACAAATGCGGTCGACGCCGCCGAGGACCAAGCGCTCGAGCAGATACTCGCTCACCGCGCAGGGGCGCTCGCCGCCGCCTTCGCTGCGACTCCCGACCGGCAGCAGCTCCTTGGAGAAGGCCAAGGGCTGGATGCGGCTCCCTCGTCCGGCGGCCGGCACAATCCCCCACATGCCTCACGCTCCGGCCAGTTGTGGTTGCGCGCTTCGCGCCTTCTCCAGCGCGGCGACGAGCTCGAACGATCGCCGCTCAGAAGTATGTTCGCTCAGCGTTCGTTCGCGGGCGGCCTCGCCGACCCGTTTAATCTCGGCTTCGTCGAGATCGAGCGCGGCGATCACATCGTCGCTGCCGCGCGTCGCGAATATTTCCTCGCCGGGAAGGAAGAACGTTTCCAAGCCTTCCCAGGTGTCGCTCAAAATCGCGGTGCCGCATGCGGCGGCTTCGAACAGTCGACCGGAGGGGCACCACCCCATTCTGGCCATAGGCTCGCGTGTAACGTTGAGCGTAAGCCGCGAGGAGGAGAAGAACGCCCGATGCTCGGAGGGCGGCAGATGACGCACAAAGAAAATATTCGGGGCCCAAGGAAAATCCTGAGGATACTGAGCTCCGCCGATCAGGAAGCGGTGCTGGGGGCAGCGCCGGGCCGGCTCGATCAGCAGCTCTGAAAGCGCCGCCTGCCGATCGACCGAATGGGTCCCGAGATAGGAGAGATCCGCATGATAATGGGCGACGCTCGCGACCCGCCGGTGCACCTCCGGATCGACATGTCCATAAAGCGGCATCACCGTACGGGCACCAAGACGATGTTGCAGCTCGTCGAGAGCCGCCCCGCCCGTAAAGCTGAGGACCAGGTCGAAGTCCGCAAGGCCGCGCACTCCGAGATATGCCACACGCTCCCCACGCGATAACCTCGAGAGCGTGACGGGAGAATCAAGGTCATAGAAGACGCGCACTGCCCGCGTTGCGCCCGATACCAGCTCGGTCGCCGCCACTCCGTCGGGGCAGTAGGAAGTTACGATCGAGGCATCAGCATCGGTGATTTCGTCCTGCGCCTTGGCGCGGATTTCCGCCCACTCACTATAAAGTATGAGCTCTCCGCCTGGGACTGCGAACAGATCGCGATTCATTGCGTAATACGGGACGTCTCGCTCGAAAAACACCACCCGATGGCCATGACGGGCGAGCGCGCGGCAAAGTCCGCGCCAGAGCGTCGCATGGCCGTTCCCCCAGGACGAACTGATGGTCAGGCCGAAGACGACGATCTTCATGCTGTCACCGCTTCGTTGAGCGAAAGCAAGCTCCACGTCTGCTCGCCGACCGCGATCGTAGTGACGCTTGCGGGAGCGATCTCAATTCTGGCGAAATCGCTCAGCGGCATTCCAAAGCAATGAAGCGCCAGCGCGCGAATGGGCTCTGCGTGGCTGACCAAAACGATGCGCGCACCGGGGTGGGCGGACCGCATATCGTTGAGGTGATGAACCGTTCGGCGCTGCAATTCCAGCATGCTTTCGCCGTTCGGCGGCCGCACCTCCGCGCGTCGCGCATTCCATAACTGCCAGTCGGGGTCGCTGCGCAGGGCTGCGAACGAGCGGCCGGTCCATTCGCCCATATCGATCTCGTCAATGGCGTCTGCGACGTCGAGCGGCCGATTACTCATGCGAGCTATGGGGGCAGCGGTCTCCATCGCGCGCTCACGTGGGCTCGATTGAATTGCCGCGATCTGCTGGCCGCTGAAGTGACGCGCCAAGCTGCACGCCTGCCGATGGCCTTCCTCCGCGAGCGTCACGCCCGGCATGCGGCCGAGCAGCACCTTTCCCAGGCAGCCGTGGGTGGCATGTCGCACCAGATGAAATAGCGTGGTCACGACCACAACATGCGTCCTGTGGGCCCTAGGTATCGCCGGCGATAAACTGCAGAGTTCGCGCGCGGGCTTCATGATCGGTGAACTGCTGCGGCGGCGACTTCATGAAGTAGCTCGAAGGCCCGGCCAGGGCGCCGGCGATGCCGCGATCGAGCGCTAGCTTGGCGCAGCGCACCGCATCTATGACTACGCCGGCCGAGTTGGGCGAATCCCAGACTTCAAGCTTGAGCTCGAGATTGAGCGGGACGCCCCCAAAGGTGGTGCCTTCCATTCGAATATAGGCCCACTTGCGATCTGTGAGCCATGGCACGTGGTCGCTCGGACCGACGTGAATATTTCCTGGCGCGAGTGGCATGACGAGCTGACTCTCTACCGATTTTGTCTTTGATATGCGTTTCGATTCCAGGCGTTCGCGCTCCAGCATGTTCTTGAAATCGGTGTTGCCGCCGAAGTTGAGCTGGTAGGTTCGGTCGAGCCGAACACCGCGTTCGCGGAATAAGTTCGCCAGCATGCGATGCACGATCGTGGCGCCCACCTGGCTCTTGACATCGTCCCCCACGATAGGCAGGCCGCGTCGCTCGAATTTCCTCCGCCAATCGGGATTGGAGGCGATGAAGACAGGAATGCAGTTCACGAACGCGCAGCCGGCTTCAATCGCGCACGACGCATACCATTCCGTCGCCTTCTGCGATCCGACCGGCAGATAGGAGACGAGCACATCGGTGCGCGTCGCAGCGAGTCGTTCGCTCACGCAAACTGCGGGCGAGTCAGATTCCTCGATGTCATCGCGCAGATAGCGGCCGAGCCCGTCGAGGGTCGGCCCGCGCTCGACAGTGATCCCCGTCGGCTTCACCTCGGCAAACTTGTAGGTATTGTTAGGTGGTGCGTAAATTGCGTCAGCGATGTCGCGCCCGACCTTGGTGGCGTTCACGTCAAATGCCGACGCGATCTCAATGTCGTCGACATGGTAACCGCCGACGTCCGCGCTCATGAGGCCCGGTTTCGGCTCATTGCCTACTCCGTTGGAATAGTAGGTGAGTCCTTGGACCAAGGAAGACGCACAGTTGCCAACCCCGACAATTCCAACGCGGACTCTACGGCCGGCGGCGGCTTTCATCATCGGCACGACCTCCTTCGACGCCTGACATGCGCCGGGGGTGAAGAATTGTCTGCTGTTTCAGCTTGGCGTCACTTCCGCTGCTGCGTGCAATCAATCGAACGCCACGTCCAAACAATAGTTCCTGGACGGCAAACGATGCGACGATAAGAGATCAGTCGCGGGCAAGAACAAGAAGAAGATGATGATGATGATGATGAAGTAGATGCTGATGAGGACTTAAGCGCGGGCAATCCTGCAAGCGTGCGGCGGTTGTGCAGCCAAGACGATTCTCTTGGAGAGGCTGCCTGTTGAGGAGGATATGGCGAGGTTGTGTCAGCGACGCGACACTAAGCGCATGGACATGCTCTGGCCTGGTCGGCGGGTGCGGAACCCGACAGCCGCTCACCCATTGTCAGATCAACAGGTAATCCTGCTCTTTCATGCAAAGTTCAGGCTGCTCGGCTGGGAGCGCATAGCGGGATGATCGGAACTGGCAATCAGTGTGTGGAAGGCAAAGGAGCAAGGAAAGTCGACCATGAGCGAGGGAAAAATCACCACAGATCACAAGCAGATTCGGCGATGGGCGGAGGAACGCGGCGGGGCACCCGCAACCGTCAAGGCCACGATGGAACATGAGGAGCCCGGCGTCCTGCGCCTGGATTTCGAGCCGCGGGACGAGGCTTTGGAGCCTTTATCCTGGGAGGATTTCTGCGAACATAGCCTATGGGCGCGCCGACGCGAGTGAGGACGAGATCGAGACCGCGGCGAAAGCGGCGCAGGCCCACGAGTTCATAATGCGTCTGCCGGACGGCTACGATACGATAGCCGGCGAACGCGGAAACCTGCTTTCGGTGGGCGAGCGACAACGCATCACTATCGCTCGGGCGCTGTTGAAGTATCCTCCGGTTCTGGTGCTCGACGAAGCCACCTCCGCGCTCGACGCCGAGTCCGAGGAAGCCGTGCAGAAGGCGTTCAAGTTCTTGCTCAAGGGCCGAACCACCTTCGTCATCGCCCACCGCCTCGCCACCGTGGTCGATGCGGACAGCATTGTTGTATTGAGGCAGGGTCGAATTATCGAGCATGGACTGCACGCCGAGCTGCTGCAGCTGCGCGGCTCCTATGCGTCCTTGGTCGCGCGGCAGAGCCGCGGTCTGATTGACAACGACACTGAGCAATTCACCAAAGAGCGAAGTTGATTGCGCGGCTCGGCGACGGGCCGAGCAGTCCGGGGCGTTTGACGTCCCATCCGACGAGCAACCTTTCTCGACTTACTTCAGCCGCAATGCCCGCTGATCCGTTCTAGGGGGGCAATTCCCGGGATTTCGATGCTTTGGTGGTCGCTCGCCCGCACGGCCAGGTGCGGCATTATTCCTAGTTTCGCAGCCGCTGCATTCCTCGCCGGTGCAGTTCCCGGTGCAGGTGTCGAGACCCCAGTGGCATTCATCACCACCGGCGGTGATGCATGGGCCTTCCAAAAAACGGTGGACGTCTCGGTCGCGGACAAAGCGTGCGACGAGGTGGTCTTTACGACCGTGCGTGGCGCTTCGGTGGCACGTCCGAAGAGCGGTCGTGCCAGCGCGCGCATTCTGCTGGCGGCCGGGCGCAATCGGGTTGAGGCCGAGTGCCGCAGAGACGGTCTCCGCGACGGAAGACCCGCGTGGCAAGATTGGCTGGTCCGCCTCCGAGATGCGCCGACCGCGCGACCACGGCTGCAAGCAGGGCAGGCTGGCATCGTGCTCGATGCGTCAGGCAGCGAGGAAGCACCGGCGCATTCGGAACGGATCGTGAGCTATGTCTGGCAGGCGCGTCCCGGCAATCCAGCGCCGCTTGCCGGGATGCCGGCGCAAGGTAAGCGTATTGTGCTCGGTTTGCCGGCGCTGGATGGCCTGTATTTCGTCAAGCTGCGCGTGGTCGATGCTTCAGGCGCCGCCGATAATGCCACCACAGCATTCCGCGTTCGCGCGGGCCACGCGGAGCCCGTCACGGCCGATGCCGCTCCCGACTGGATCGATGATGCGGTGGTCTATGGGGTCGTCCCGAGCTTTTTCGGCCGCCGTGGCTTCGCCGACGTTACGGCCCGGCTCGACAAGCTTGTCGCTCTCGGAGTGAATGCGCTTTGGCTGTCACCGTTCACGGCGGCGCCGCCGGGGAACTTCGGCTATGCGGTGACCGATTATTTCAACCTGCGTCCGGATTTCGGCGACGCCGATGATTTGCATACGCTCATCGGGGCGGCCCACGCCCGTGGCATGCACGTGATCATGGACTTCGTCGCCAACCATCTTTCGGAGCGGCACCCGTACTTCGTCGACGTGGCGGCGCATGCGCGCGCATCGCCATATTACGATTTCTTCGTTCACACACATACCGGCGATGCCGCTTACTATTTCAATTGGCGCGATTTGAAGAACCTGAATTACGACGACCCGGAGGTTCAGCGCTTCATCATCGAGGCGTCCGCCTACTGGGTGCGCGAATTCGATATCGACGGGTTTCGGGTCGACGCGGCCTGGGGACCGCGCGAGCGCGCGCCACAATTCTGGCCCCGCTGGCGCGCCGAGCTCAAGCGGATCAAGCCCGATCTCTTGCTGCTTGCCGAAGCTTCGGCGCGCGATCCCTACTATTTTCGGAATGGTTTCGACGCCGCTTATGACTGGTCCGACGAGCTCGGGCAGTGGGCGTGGCATGACGCATTCGATGTTCCGGCACTGACCGCGTCGCGCCTGCGTGCCGCTATCGGCGCGTCCCGCTCTCAGGACGAAGTATTCAGGTTCTTAGAGAATAACGACACCGGGTCTCGCTTTGTGATCCGGCACGGTCTCCCACGTACGCGCGTCGCCGCCGCGATGCTGCTCACGCTTCCGGGCCTGCCGGGTCTCTTTACAGGCGAGGAGATCGGCGCCGCATATGACCCCTATTCGCCGGCACATCCGATTGCATGGGACGACGACCCGAACGGTCTGCGGTCCTGGTTCGCCAAGTGCATCGCGCTGCGACATGCGTATCCGGCTTTGCGCTCGCGGGCACTCCGCTTCATCGAAATTCCCGGAGCCGAGCAGGTTCTCGCTTATGTGCGTCCGGGAGCAGACCCCGCCGACAGCATTGTGGTTATCCTGAACTACGGCTCCCGAGCGGTTGACGTTGCGCTTCCAGCCGACGTGCTGGCAGGTCTTGGCGCGCCGTCGGGCCTGTCCGACGTCGTGGAGGACCCCCCGCTCACTTTTCCCGCAGGTGCGGCTCTTCCGCTCCCTGGTTTCGGCGTCCGCATATTGAAGGTAGCGCGCTGACCTGCAGCCGCGAGAGCGACCCGCGACCGTTTCCGAGCGGCGGAATTGCGCACGGCAAAGGCAAGGGCCTTGTCACCGCCAGCGCAGTTGCTTGACTTCGTAGGTCTTTGGCCCTTTCGGTGTGATGACCTCGACGCTGGTACCCTTCTCTTGTCCAATGAGAGAGCGTCCGATGGGAGAGCGGCACGAGATCTTTCCCGCCCGAAGGTCGGCTTCCGGCTCGCCGACGATCTGAAAAGCCTTCTTCTCCCCGGTGTCCGCGTCGACGAGCATGACCGTAGCACCGAACTTTATCGTGCTGCCCGAGAGTCGCGCCGGATCGATGACTTCGGCGCGGGCGAGTTGGTCCTCGAGCTCGGCGATGCGGGTCTCATTGTCCTTTTGAGCATCGAGAGCGGATTGGAGCTCTGCGCTTTCCAGCGGATTTGATTCGACTCTGCGGGCGACTGCGACTTGCTCAACCAAGCGCGGCCGTTCCACCTTGAGCTTATGCTCAAGCTCTTGCTTTAGGGCCGCGTATCCGCGGGTGGTTATCGGGATCGATTTCATGGCTTTGTACTCAATATCTTTTCATCTTTTCGATGTCGTCCAACTCGGCCTGTGCAGATTAGTTCCCTTGGGGCTGCGCTACCGTCATCAGCCCATCGGCGTCCGAATTCGGGGCTGAGATCCGCGACCGCCGAGTGCCGGTCCCAGAGCCGCAATCGGGGCCAAATCCTCGAAAGTCGGCCAGAGCTTTTTGACCGTCAAATGATTTCGCGCACGGTATCCGACGCGATGGTCAGAGCGATCTTGCTAGCCGCCGGGGTGCCTCGCGCCAGCGATTCTGCCAGATGCGCCGTCTGCTTGAGGGTCACCATAGGGGGCATGGGGGGTTCATTTGGATCGACGATCGCCTCGACCAGCGCGGGCCCCGGCGTGGCCAGCGCTTCCCGCAGAACTTCCCCGCAATGTGCGGGATCATCCACCGAAAAAGCGTGAATGCCAAAGCCCCGCGCGATGGCGGCAAAGTCTATGGGCTGCAGGTCGCAGACATATTCCGGGTTCCCCAGAAATACCATCTGCTCCCATTTGATCTGGCCGAGCGAATTATTCTTGATGACCACCACCTTGACGTCGAGCCCGTATTTCACGCAGGTCGCAAGCTCGCCGATCAGCATGGTCAACCCGCCGTCGCCGACGAAGGCAACGACTTGGCGGCCCGGATAGGCGACAGCCGCAGCGACCGCGTAGGGGAGGCCGCAGGCCATGGTGGCCAGATTGCCGGAGCAGGAAAACATCATGTCGCCGCGAATCGTCAGATGGCGCGCAATCCAAGTCGTGATGGTTCCGGAATCGGTTGCCACGATTGCGTCGTCGGATAGGAGCTTGTTGAGCTCGTGCGCGACGACCTGCGGTTTCATAGGTTTATCTTTGCGCGTACCTCGCTCGTTCATCAGCTCGGTCCATTCCCGCATACCGGATTGCGCCTTGTCGAGGAACGACCGGTCTTGGCGATGGCGAAGGCTAGGAATGAGCGCGCGCAATATCACCGCAGCGTCTCCGACCAAACCGGCACTGATCGGATAGCGAAGGCCGATCCGCTTGGGGTCGAGCTCAATCTGAACCGCTTTTGCGCTGCCCGGCTTGGGATAGAACTCGATGTAGGGGAACGTGCTGCCGACGATCAGCAGCGAATCACAATTCTCCAGAGCCTGTTGCGCTGGCTTGGTGCCCAAGAGACCTACTCCGCCCAAGCAATAGGGGCTGTCATCGGGAACGGCCGCCTTTCCGAGCAGGGGCTTGACTATGGGCGCCGCAAGCCGCTCGGCAGTCGCGATCAGCTCGCGCCCCGCACCGATTGCGCCGCGACCGGCCATGATGACAGTCTTGCTTCCGGAATTCAGAACATCGGCCGCGCGTGATAGTTCATCTTCGCTGGGGACGCGGCTTGATGACCCCATCACCGCCGAGACATGGCCAGCGATGTTGCGCTCGGATCGTTTGTCGGAGCCGACTTCAGCCGACTGCATGTCTACCGGGATCGTCACGTGTGCAACGCCCCGGTAGGCGAGCGCAGTACGGCAGGCGAGCTCGACGACATTCTCGACGTGGCTCGCGCCCATTACGCGCGCGTTGTAGACGCAGACATCCATGAAGAGCTTGTCGAGCTCCACGTCCTGCTGCGTGAACGTCTCGAGCAAGTCGTGGAATTGGAGACCGGTGATCGCCAGGACCGGTTGACCGTCGAGCTTGGCGTCATAGAGCCCATTGAGGAGGTGAATGCCGCCGGGTCCGGAGGTGGCGACGCAGACGCCCAGCCGACCGGTCCATTTGGCGTAGGCGCAAGCGTTGAACGCCGCCGCTTCCTCATGCCGAACTTGAATGAACCGGATTCGATCCTTGTGGGTGCGCAACGCCTCAATCACGCCGTTGATGCCGTCACCCGGAAGGCCGAAAACCGTATCGACGCCCCAATCGATCAGCGTCTCAACAAGAGCAACAGATGCGGTACGAGAGGCCATAGCGCTTATGCCTGCGTAGGAAATGACGTCTGGCTAATGGACCCCGCACGCGAAAGTTCCTCGCACTATGCCGTCTCACGGAACCGTTACCCAATGATCTCGTTGCTCTTTTGAAACAAGCCATAGGGCCAGAGGCGCAGGATGCAGCGCACACGCCTACATGAAAGCGCCGGGCAGCGTACCTACGCGGTGGTGCTGGAAACCGGGGAAGAAGTCATGGATTGCCTTGGGCGGTTCGTGGCGGAAGAGCGCATTTTTGCGGCGCAATTTACCGCCATCGGGGCGTTCAGCAGTGTGATCCTCGGGTATTTCGATTGGGATCGCAAAGACTACCTGCGGAATCCTGTTCGCGAGCAGGTCGAGGTCGCGGCAATGATCGGGGACGTCGCTCAAGATCCCGCGGGGAGTGCCGCTCTACACGTTCATCTCGTGGTCGGCAGACGTGATGGAACGGCTATGGCCGGACACCTGGTCGAAGGGCATGTGAGGCCTACTCTCGAAGTGATCATGACTGAGAGCCCTGCGCACCTGCACAAGATCAAGGACCCCGTGAGCGGCCTCGCGCTGATTCGACCGAATGCGTGATGCTCTCTCTCTCTGTGCTCCGTCTAGGGGCGGCGATGAGGCACCCGCGGGCTATTTCGTCCCCCGAAGTTGGATTTTCAATTTCAAGGCGCCGGTCAAGGTGGCTCATGACGCAGGGGTGGTCTTTTCGATGCGCACCGGAATGCCTTTCGATCCCGGCACGAAACTGTTTTTCGCGTAGTGCCAAACCGGGATCAAAGGATTGCATTCCGGGTAATAACCACCGAGACATCCTTCCGGAATGTTGTAGGCGTGCACAATGAGGCCGTCGACGCGGCGAGATGCGTCATCGCCGATCGCAGTCTTGAGACTGACGATATCGCCCTCGCGCAATCCAAGGCGTGCGACATCGTTTTCGTTGATGAATACAACCATGCGCGTACCGTGCACGCCGCGGAAACGGTCGCGATCGGAGTATACGGTAGTGTTGAATTGTCCCTGGCTTCGGAAGGTGGTGAGCTGGAAAATGTCGTTGCGCGGGGAGCTCACCTGGGCGTCGCCCGCGACACTCTTGGGGACGACCAAATCGGGGACGATAAAGTTGGCTTTTCCAGTCTTGGTTTTCCACTCCCGATGACAGGCTGCCAAGGGGCGATGGAAGCCCCCTGGCTGCCACATCCGCTTGTTGAAGTCTTCGAAAATCTGCGGATAGGTGAGCTCGATCGAATCACGAATGCGACTGTAATCGGCAACCCAGCCGTCCCAATCGACTTTCGGATTCGGCGGAAGCACGGCCTTGGCGAGCGCGGCCACGATCCATGGCTCGGAACGCAGTTCTGCACTTGCCGGCTCCGCGTAACCGCGGGAGCCATGTATGCAGGCGGTGCTGTCCTCTACGCTGACGGCCTGAGGCTTTCCATTTTGTCGATCGATTTCAATCCGACCAAGACAAGGCAGAATGTAAGAGGCATCGCCGTGTACCAGACAGGATTTGTTCAACTTGGTCTCAATCTGGACGGTCAACGGAAGCTGGCGCCAGGCGGGGAGCAGTCGATCGTGGTCCGGCAGCGATCGCACCAAGTTCCCACCGAGCTGGAAGACCGCATTGATCTCACTCTTAAGAATCGCTTCGGCCATTTCAGTACAGTTGAGACCTTTCTCCTTTGGAGTGTCGAAGCCGTAGAGCTCCTTCAGCTTGTCGTTCGGCACGAGGTCGGGTTTCTCGGTGATCCCGACGGTGCGCTGACCCTGAACATTTGAATGGCCGCGTATCGGCAGGACTCCGGCACCCGGCCTTCCGATGTTTCCGCGCATCAGGAGGAGATTGACCACCATCTGCACGTTCTCGACCCCGTCGACCTGCTGGGTGAGGCCCATGCCGTATCCTACGATCGAGGCATTTGCGCGGGAGTAGACGGCGGCCGCCGCCTCCATGGCGGTGCGGCTGAGTCCTGAGGCATGCTCCAGTTCGGGCCATGGATGCCCGCGCATGGAAGCCTCGAATTCCTCAAACCCGGAGGTGTGCTCGGCGATGAAGTCGCGATCGAGCACTCCTTTGTGCTGCTCCATTCTCGCCGCGTCGTCGAGCTCGAATAATGCCTTGCACATGCCCATCAAGGTCGCTTTGTCGCCGCCGACACGAATCTGATGATACTGCGAGCTGATTGGCGTTGATCTGCCGGACAGCATTTCGATCGGGTTTTGCGGATTGGTGAACCGTTCAAATCCGCGCTCCCGAAGCGGATTGAAGATGATGATCGGTACTCCCCGTTTGGCACAGTCTTGAAGGGAGTGCAGCATCCGCGGCGCGTTGGTTCCGGTATTGTGACCGATCAGGATCAAGCAATCCGTTTTCTCGAAGTCCGGCAGTGTTACGGTGCCGACCGGCACGCCGATGCTCGGAGGCAACCCGACTGATGTGCTCTCGTGGCACATGTTTGAACTGTCGGGCAGATTGTTGTTGCCGTAGAGCCGAGCGAACAAAGCATAGAGGTAAGAAGCTTCAAGCGAGGCGCGCCCCGAACTGTAGAAGACGACGCTCTTCGGATCGAACCGCTTCATCTCGGAGGCGATTTCCGCGATTGCGGTCTGCCACGTCACGGGCACGTATTTATCGCTCCTGGGGTCATACCGCAGCGGGTGGGTGAGGCGCCCTTGCTCCTCGAGCGCATGGTCGCTCCAGGATTCCAGCGCGCTGACCGTATGTTGGGCAAAGAAGTCCGGCCCGCAGCGACGGCTCGTAATCTCCCAGGTCGTCGCTTTGGCGCCCTCTTCGCAGAATTCAAAGGGATGCGGCTTAGCGGGTTTTGCCCACGAGCAGCTTACGCAGGCAAAGCCGTTCGGCCTGTTCTGATGCATGAGGATCCGCGGGCCACTGAGCGGGACGCGCTCCTGCGTGAGACTACGCCTCAGTGATTGGACGGATCCCCAGCCACCGGCAGGATGTTTGTATTGAATGAATTTTGTCCGGCTGGCCATGGCTGGGACGCCTTCTATGAGAAAGCCACACTGCGTTGGGACAATCCGCGGAGCTTTTTCGAGTTCCCGCGACGAACGGGTTCGAGCTCGAGCCCCTTCAGTCGCCGGTCGACGTCGGACAATGTTCGTAGGAGAACAATGTTCGCACGGCGCAGACTCCCCGGCTGCCTACGCCCCTTTATGCCGGTCGGGCGACGGCTGGCAGTCGGATAGGAACCAAGCGCCTACGGGCAAGGCCCCCATTGCGGGTTTCCCAAATTAGTGGGCACCCAGCATTCACCGTCGCTCCGGAGCGGTGTCGGACGCTCGTCCGGTGTCACGTTGAAAGGATAAAGTCCTGCATTCCAGCCGAACGCTTTCTTGGCATAATTGTAAGATGAAGAAGATGCCCCTGAAGCATAATCATAGGCCGAGTAGGCGCCGGTGGCATGGTGCTGCCGCTTGCTTGCGGCATTGGCCGCAGGCGCGATTTGGAGCAAAAGAAGCGCCATCAGAACAAGCTTTATCTTCGCCATCGCAGAATCTCGTTGCTGTCCGAGCTGAGACGTAGTGCCGACGATGGCCAGTTAAACACTTGTGCGTCGATCAGACGCTGATGAGACAGGAGTGACGTTAGGCGCGACGCCAACCGGCAAATGCCGCTGCCAGCGCTCCCGCTGCGATCAGGCCGCCAGCAATGCCGGCACGCAACAGAATCGGATTGAACCCGATCACCTCGTTGCGCGCACGATCTTTAAAGCGGCCGCGCGCGCCGGCATCGATCGCGACCGGCTCGAAGAGATTGTCTTTCCGACCCGGTGGTGCCGCCTCGTCCGACATCTGGCCCACGTAGCCTTTGCTGGCGAGCAGGCGGTCCCCAAGCCGGGGCAGCAGTAAGGTCCCGATGATCGCCTTCACGGTCGGTCGCCCGATCCAAAGCTCGCGCGGCGCGTCGTGTGCGGCATGCACAATCTGTTCCGCGATTGCCTCTGGTTGGTAGATCGGGGGCAGCGGCTGTAGTGCCGTAGGCAGGCGGCTGCGGGCCCAGTCGAATTGAGGAGTGTTGACCGCCGGGAGTTGCACCATGGTGAGGCGAACACGACTTCTTTCGTGCCTGAGCTCGCTGCGCAGAGAATCGGTGAAGCCGCGAATCGCGAACTTGGCAGCGCAATAGGCCGATTGTAGCGGGATCGCACGATAGCTCAGCGCCGAGCCAACCTGGATTATGGTTCCTTGATTGCGAGGCCGCATGTGACGCAGTGCAGCGAGGGTCCCGTGGACCTGTCCTAGGTAGGTGACCTCGGTCACACGGCGAAATTCCTCGGGCCGAATATCCGTGACCGGAGCAAAGATCGTCGCCATCGCATTGTTGATCCAGACGTCGATCCCGCCCCATTCCGCGACAACCCGGTCGGCCGCCCGCGACACGGCGTCCGCGTCCGCTACGTCGAGCGGCATTGTGAGCGCGCTCCCGCCGGCGGCCTGCACGTTCATGCGCGCGCCTTCCAACCCTTCCTTGCCGCGGGCGATCAATCCGACATTCCAGCCGCGTCGCGCGAATGCGATCGCGGTTGCACGCCCGACGCCCGCCGACGCGCCGGTGATCACGACGGTTCGGGGAAATCCGCGCTGGCGCACCTTACTCATATGGGCACAGGTCGGCCGCGCCCGCTCCCTCTTTGAGGTTGCTTGAAATTCGGCCGCGATCTTGTGGCGGATCCGCTTGCGCTAGTCCGAGTGCCGTACGTACGACCGTGAGGTGGCTCAAGGCTTGGGGAAAATTGCCGCTCAACCGCCGGCTCCTCAGGTCGTATTCTTCCGAAAGAAGGCCAACGTCATTCTGCAAGGCGAGCACGCGGTCCAGCAATGCTTTCGCTTCAGGGGTGCGGCCCTGCATCCGCCGGCAGTCGGCGAGCCAGCAGCTGCAGGCCAAAAAAGCTCCCTGACGGTCGCGGCGGGCCCGCGTTGTTCGATAGAGCAGACCGTCCTCCATCAGATCGTGCTCGATGCGCTGGATTGTTGAGGTGACCCGAGCATCCTCGACAGGCAGAAAATCGACCAAGGGCATGAGGAGGAGCGAAGCGTCGAGCTCCTGGCCGCCGTAGTATCCGATGAAGGCGTTGATCCCCGTGTCGAAGCCGCGCCGGCAAACGTCCCGGTGGATTTCTGCCTTCAGAGATTCCATACGCTGGACAAAAGCGGCATCGGCCTCCGGCTGCTGGGCGCAACGGCGCAGGAAACGATCGGCCGCAACCCAGGCCATAAGCTTTCCATAGACATAATGTCGCGGCGGGCCCCGCTGCTCCCAGATCCCATGCCCTGCCTCCAGCCAAGCGGTCTCAAGGTGCTCCAGAATGGAGCGCTCGACTAGCCTGCCTTGCCGGCCCAGCTCGATTCCTGCATCGGCCGCCAAGTTGAGGACATGCACCAAGTCGCCCAGTGCATCGATCTGTCTCTGTCCCGCCGCGGCATTGCCGATCCGCACCGGTTCAGACCAAGAGTAGCCGGAGAGCCAGGGAACCTTCCATTCCGTCAGGTAGCGGCCGCCGTCGCACCGATACATGATCTGTATATGTTCGGGCGAGCCGGCGATCGCGCGCAACGCCCAGTCGCGCCACGCGGCAGCCTCTTGGTGATAGCCGGCGCTCAGCAGTGTCGCGATCGCGAAGCTTGAATCTCGCAGCCAGCAATAGCGATAGTCCCAATTCATCTCGCCGCCCGGCACTTCCGGCAGCGAGGTTGTGGGCGCCGCGACCATACCGCCGGTCGTGCGGCTGATCATGGCCTTGAGCACGATGAGAGAGCGCCGAACCGCATCCGGCCAATTAGTCGGCCGGTCGAATTGGCGGATCCAGGTATGCCAGAAGCTTTCAGTATCGATTAGAGCACGTGCAACGTCAATCGGGCCCGGCATTCTACCCGTCGGGGAGGCGAGCTGCAGCACGAATGCGCGGCGTTCGCCCTGCTCGACAACGAATTCAGAACAAATGTCATGCATGCGACGCGCAAGCGGGGCATCCGTATGCAAAACCATCATGTCGGGCCCCACCGTGGCGATCGCCCTGCGCTTGCTGCATTCTACCCATGGCGGAACAGCCCCATAGCCGAAGCGCAGCTTCAACACCGATCGCATGGCAACCGAGCCTTCCAGTCCGCTGGCCACACGGATCAAAGCCGGCGTCCGTTTGCGCAGCGGCATGAAGTCGGTCACCCGAACGGTCCCGCCCGGCGCGACAAAGTCCGTCTCCAGGATCAACGTGTCACGACGATAGGCGCGCCTGATGCGCGCGCACCCCTCGCTCGGGGACATGCTCCAGTGGCCGTTCTCCTCGCTCCCGAGCAAGGCCGCAAAGCAAGCGTCGGAATCAAACCGCGGCCAGCACATCCAGTCGATCGAGCCGGTGTTGCGGACGAGCGCAGCTGATTCCCCGTCACCGAGCAGCGCGTAGTCCTCGAGCACGGCCTGATCCATTCCGAAGTTTTGGCTATTCCTTCCGAGCTGCACGGCCTCGCTCGCAATTTTCCGAAGCAATGGCCGGCTTCCGTGAGTTCCAGTTTCGCTCAGGCTCATCGATAACTCTGGGCGATTGCCCCGGTTCCGGTTTCCTGCCGGTCGCTGCGGCGGCGAATGATCACGGAGGAGCTTTGCAACGTTCCGAAGCGGTCAACGTTGCGGATGTGGGGTAACGAGATTTTTTTCGATGAACATGAAGCCGGAGGTTCCCATCGAAAAGCTGAAGGCACGGGCGTTCACGTTGCCGACGGACAAGCCCGAGGCTGACGGAACCCTGGCGTGGGATTCGACCACGGTCGTCGTGGTGGAGGTTGCGGCCGCGAACAATGTCGGCACCGGCTATACCTACACGGATGCGTCGATCACGCGGCTGATCACGGGGAAGCTGGCCGAGACGGTGGTCAATCTCGATGCGATGCAGCCGCACGCCGCCTGGCAGGCGATGCAGCGCGCAGTGCGCAACCTCGGTCGCGAGGGGCTTGTCGCGACGGCGATCTCTGCAATCGACTGCGCACTCTACGACCTGAAGGCGCGTCTCCTCCATCTCCCGCTCGCCAGCATGCTCGGGGCCTGTCGTGACACGGTGCCGATCTACGGCAGCGGCGGTTTCACCAGCTATACCGATGACGAACTGCGGTCGCAGCTGGAGGGTTGGGTTGCGCGCGAGGGCTGCGCCTTCGTCAAGATGAAGATCGGAACCGATCCGAAGGACGATCCTCGGCGCGTCGCAGTGGCCAAAAAGGCGATCGGAGCGGCTACGCTTTTCGTTGATGCGAATGGTGCGTACACAGCGAAGCAAGCGCTGGCGCTTGCGGCACGCTTCGCAGATCAAGAGGTCGGCTGGTTCGAGGAGCCGGTCTCGTCTGATGATCTTGCGGGGCTATGTTTTGTCCGCGATCGCGCTCCCGCCGGGATGGATGTCGCCGCCGGGGAATACGGCTACAGCCTTGATTATTTCCGCAGAATGCTTGCCGGCCCTGCCATCGACGTGATGCAGGCCGATATCACGCGTTGCGGCGGGCTCACCGCCTTCTTGCAGATCGCCGGGTTGTGCGAAGCGCATCATATCGATCTTTCCGGCCATTGCGCGCCATCAATGCATGTTCAGGCGGCCTGCGCGGCGCCGCGCTTGCGACACCTCGAGTGGTTCCACGACCACGTTCGCATTGAGCAGATGCTGTTCGACGGCGCCCCGATCGCGAAGGGTGGGGTGCTCCGCATCGATAATTCCCGGCCTGGCAACGGACTCACTTTCAAGCACCAGGATGCGATGCGTTACGCCGCTTAGGAGTCTTTGACATTGTCCCGGTCTCGAAACCAAATTTTCCCTGTCGCACTCGCTCTGCTAGGGGTCGCGACGGCCGCTTTGGCCTCCGCGCCGCGCAGGCGGCCCGCGACAAGCGGAGCGCTGCTTCCAACGCCAGCGAATGTGCCGGCTGTGCGGCCACGCAAGCTCGCGACCGTGACCGCGGCACGCCGCCTCAATGGCGCGGCAGGGACGCTCGCGGCATCTGTGCTCGCCGATAGCGCAATCGAGCATTACCGCGGCTCGTTCAAGAACAAGGCAATGATTACGCCACTAATCGTGTCCTCCCTAGCGCTCGCGACCAGTCTGCATGGAACCGCTGATTCCCGGCCCGCGGCGCATACGTTGCGGGATTCGATCTATGCCTTGGCGGCGGCTACCGGCCTTACTGGGACCGGCTTTCACCTCTACAATATTGGCAAGCGGCCGGGCCGCTTCTCCTGGCAGAATTTGTTTTATGGAGCCCCAATCGGCGCCCCGTTTGCGATCCTGCTTTCCGGTCTCGCGGGCTTTTGTGCCGAACGCGTGCGTAATACCAAGGGCTCGGCGACGCCGCGAATTTTCCGCCTGCCGGCCGGACGAACTATGGCGGCGGTGACGAGCGCAGGCCTTCTGGGAACAACGGCGGAAGCGGGCCTCCTGCACTTTCGTGGCGCTTTTCACAATCCCCTGATGCTGCTTCCGGTGAGCTTACCGCCGGTGGGCGCGGCATTGATGGCGTCGGCAGCCCTTGGCCCACGCGGACGCGATCTCAAGGCCACGCGTTGGTGGATGCGTTTGTTGACCGCAATGGGGCTCTCGGGCGCCGCGCTACATGCCTACGGCGTGTCGCGCAATATGGGCGGGTGGCGGAACTGGACGCAGAATTTGCTGAACGGGCCGCCCATCCCGGCTCCGCCCAGTTTCGCCGGCTTGGCGCTTGCCGGGCTCGCGGCGCTCGGCCTAATGAACGACCATCCGGATGCATGAACAATGCTGAAGCGAACAAGCATGCCGCTGCAGGAATCGACCGACGGGCGAGTTCCCGCGAGCGAGGGACGTTTTCCCGGATATGATGTCCTGTCGAAGCAACTCGGCCCTTCCTGGAATGAAAAGACCCGCGAGGTCATCGCGCGCCGGCTTTCGGTCGGCGGAAAGCCCAGGTTCTTCACCGCCGAAGAATTTCAGACGGTCCGCGCCATCGCGGGCCGGATCGTGCCGCAGCCGAGAGCGCGCGTGCCGATTCCAGTCGCGTGGCTCGTCGACGAGAAGCTGCACCAAGGTCAATCGGACGGATACCGTTCGGCGGAGACACCGCGCGAGGGAGATGCGTGGCGGCAGGGGCTTGCTGCGCTCGACGCGGAAGCCGATCAAGCTTTCGGCGCCCGCTTCCACAACTTGAGCGAAAGAGACCAGGACGAACTGATTGCCCGCATGCAGAACGGCGAGCTCAATGGCGCGGCTTGGAAGGGCATGCCCGCGAAGGACTTCTTCAAGAAGCGGATGGCACGCGACATCGTGCTTGCCTATTACGCCCATCCGAGCGCCTGGAGCGAGATCGGTTGGGGCGGTCCGGCGAGCCCACGCGGCTATGTCCGCATGGGCTTCAATGAGCGAGATCCTTGGGAGGCGGCGGAAGCAAGCAATAGCAATGTCGAAGCGGCGCGCCGAAAGAACCGGCGTGTCTGATCCTTTCGCGGCCCCGCGCGCGAGCAACGGCCGTGCGCCCGACGTGTTTCGGCCCGGCGCCTGGGTGCCGATGCGGCAATACCGCGAAGTGGAAGAGGTCGACTTCGCGGTGATCGGCACCGGCGCGGGCGGAGGGACGCTCGCATGCAAGCTCGCCGAGCATGGCTTCTCTGTTGTCGCGCTCGACGCCGGCCCCTATTTCCGGCCGTTGGAGGATTTCGCATCGGATGAATCCGAGCAGAGCAAAGTGTATTGGACCGACGACCGCATCGTTGACGGCGCAAATCCGCTGCAGATGGGCAGCAACAATAGCGGCAAGTCGGTCGGCGGCTCGACCGTGCACTTTGCCATGGTGTCGCTGCGCTTCCGTCCGGAATGGTTCAAATCGCGCAGTCTCCTCGGCTACGGCGTCGACTGGCCGCTCGATTGGCGCGAGATGTGGAGTTATTACGCAGAAGTCGAGCAGGCCCTGAAAATTTCCGGTCCGGTTTCTTACCCTTGGGGCCCATCGCGTCCGCGCTATCCGTATCGCGCGCATGAGCTCAACGCGGCCGCATTGGCGCTCGCTAAGAGCTGCGAGGCGCTGGGAATCAAATGGACGGAAACGCCTCTGGCGACGCTCTCAGCGCCGCGCGGGCTCGCGCATCCTTGCGTCTATCGGGGCTTTTGTGTGACCGGCTGCTCGACCAACGCCAAGCAAAGCGCGCTTGTCACCTGGATCCCGCGGGCACTGGCGGCCGGAGCCGAGATTCGCGATCTCGCCATGGTTGGCAAGATCGAGATCGGCTCGGACGGGCGCGCCGCCGGGGTCCACTATCATCGCGAGGGACGTTGGCGATTCCAGCGCGCCCGCAACGTCGTGGTGGCAGGTTATGCCATCGAGACGCCGCGCCTGTTGCTCGCCTCGGCAACCGATCGCTATCCCGACGGTCTTGCCAACAGTTCCGGGCTCGTCGGCAAGAACCTGATGGCCCAAGCGAACCAGGCGGTGTGGGGATTGATGCAGGATGAGGTCCGCTCCTATAAGGGGCCGCCTTCTCTCGCACTCACCGAGCACTGGAACTATGAGGACGAAGGCAAGGACTTCTTTGGCGGCTATTGCTACATGAGCCAAGGGCCCTTACCGCAGTTGTGGGCTCATACTCTGCTCAGCGCACGCGGGCTGTGGGGAACTCGCCTGATCAGCGAAATGGAAAAATACAACCACGTCGTTGGGTTCAAAATCGTGGGCGAGATGCTGCCGAACGAAGAAAACCGCGTCACGCTCGCCGAAGACAGGGACCAATACGGCTTGCGCATTCCGCGCATCACTTATTCGTGGTGCGACAACGACAAGCGTCTGATCCAGCATTCGTTGCGTTTCATGACGCAGGCGCTCCAAGCCATAGATGCCCAGGATATCTGGATCCAGGACGACGACACCTGCCATCTCAACGGCACTGCGAGAATGGGCGACGATCCGCGGACGAGCGTAGTCAATGCCGATTGCCGAAGCTGGGATATCCACAATTTGTGGATCTGCGATGGTTCCGTATTTCCGACGGTCGGCGGCGTGAACCCGTCGTTGACCATCCAGGCCATCGCCTGCAGGACCGGAGATCGCATTCGCGAATTGTCGCGGCGCGGCGAGCTATGAGGAGACCTCCGTTACGGAATTCCGGTGCTCGCTTCACTGCTCCGGGCCGCGCATTATGGGCTGCCATTTTCATGCGACTGGAAGGCGCCCGCACTGGGAACATAAACCGGCGGCCACCCTCGGCGATTGGCATAATCCGTCATGCTCAATCCATACAGAAACATGAGCCAGACGAAGCCGCTGATCGCGAAGACCCATTTCAACGGAGGGCCTCGTTTCAGCCGCATGAACAGAATGAACAAGATAGAGGTTTGTACCGCAGCTATCCCAAATTGCGCTACAGAGGCCCAGAGGCCGATGCCCATGAAGGCCGTCAATGCGCTCAATGCAGCGAGCAGGAGCAGGATGAACAGCGCCAATACGAATGGCAGGGGCCTCGCGCGCCTTGGATCGATTTCCGGCCCGATCATGATCGTCCCACTAGGTAGATGGCGGGAAAAAGAAAAAGCCACACGGTGTCGACAAAGCTCCAATAAATTCCCACCACTTCCAGCGGTGCGTAATAGGTGGGCGTTATCTCGCCGCGGCGGATTCGCCAAAGGAGCATGTAGAGGACGAGGCCAATGCCGGTCATCAAGTGAATGGCGTGCAAGCCCGTGCCAACCCAGTAAAAGGACCAGAACAGCTCTCCTACACGGCCCTCACCGGGCTTGGGCTCGAAATCAATGACCGGCACGACCTTGTCTTGAAAATCGAGGTAGTACTCATATCCCTTGAGGCCCAAAAAGGCGCACCCAAGCGCCGCAGTTGCAATCAGCCACAGGATCATAGCGCGCCGATTGCCCTGCGCGGCTGAGTTGATCGCAAGCACTATTGTCAAGCTGCTTACCAACAGCAGCACCAGATTGGTGCTGCCGCACCACAACACCGCGTCCTTGGCCGCCGCAGCGAACTCCTGGGGGTAAGAAATGCGGTACACGAAATATGTAAAAATCAAAGCTCCAAAGAATATCGTTTCGTTTACAAGAAAGACCCACATCCCCAGCTCGGCCGTGTCGCCCTGCTGAGCGAGGTTCGCGTATTGGATTTCGAGCAGGCGTTTGCTATCGGACATTGGACCTGCCTTCCTGACTTACAAAGGTGCCGCGCTCAGGATCGTAGGAGTAAGGCCCGAGAACCACGGTCGGCGTACGATCGAAATTGTGCTCAGGAGGCGGTGAGGGGACGGACCATTCGAGACCGGTTGCGCCCCAGGGATCGGGCCCGGCCCTACGTCCCCAAAGGAGAGACCATCCCAGATAAAGCAGGGGCAATGCGTAGGCGATCGCAAGAATCGACGCGCCTGCGGAGGACAGCAAGTTCCACGACTGCCATTCCGGCGGGTAGGTATACCAGCGCCGCGGCATTCCCAGATAGCCTAGAACGAATTGTGGAAAGAAGGTGAGATTGAAACCCACGTAGGTAAGTATGGCGGCGAATCGTGCCCAGGCTTCCGGATAGAGACGCCCGGTTATCTTTGGCCACCAGTAATGCAACGCACCGAAATATGCGCTGACAGTAGCCCCGACCATTATGTAGTGAAAATGAGCAATTACGAAATAGGTATCATGCAGGTGTACATCCAGGCCGAGCGTAGCGACCATGAGACCTGTAACTCCGCCGACCGTAAATAACAAGACAAAACCTAGCGCATATAGCATAGGCGCTTCGAAACTAATGTCTCCCTTGTGAAGACTGACAGTCCAGTTGAATACTTTGATCGCAGAGGGGACGGCGACAAAGAACGTCAAAAGGGAAAACATGACCCCAGAGTAAATTGAAATCCCGGCCGTGAACATGTGGTGGGCCCACACGAAGAAGCTCAGAATCGCAATGGCCATCAGGGCCATGATCATTCCCGCATAGCCGAACACCGGTCGTCGCGCGTAGCATGGGATCAGCTCGCTGACCACGCCCATTGCGGGTAATATCATTATGTATACGGCGGGATGCGAATAGAACCAGAACATGTGCTGCCACAAGATCGGGTCGCCGCCGCGCGTCGGGTCGAAGACTCCCACTCCGAGGAGGCGCTCGAATGCGAGCAGGAACGTGTCCATTGCCAAGACCGGCGTGGCTGTCAGCATCACGATGCTGACAGCGTAAATTGCCCACACGAACAGAGGAAGTCGCATCCAGGTCATTCCCGGAGCCCGCAGCCGGTGTATGGTCACGACGAAATTCAGCGCCGTCATGATCGATGAAAATCCGTTTATGAAAACAGCCATCGCGGCGGCAAATACGTAACCGTCGGCATAAGCTGTTGAAAGCGGCGTGTAGAACGTCCACCCCGTGTCGGCGCCGCCCATCACCAATGCGTAAAGCACCACGAGGCCGGAGAGGTTGAACACGTACCAGCTCAGGAGGTTTACTCGCGGGAACGCCAGATCGCGTGCCCCGATCATGAGTGGAATAAAAAAATTGCCGAATGTTGTCGGGATGGAGGGAATGAGGAAGAACCACACCATGATGATGCCATGCATCGTGAACATGCGGTTGTACACAGCGGGTTGGAGCAGCCCGCCGGGTGTGGCCAGGTTCAGCCGCATCAGGGTCGCTGCCATACCTCCGACTAAGAAGAAGAAGGTGATCGAGGCGAAGAACAGGAGCGCAATGCGCTTGTGGTCGCGCGTCAGCAGCCAGGAGGCGATCGAATCGCCGGAAGTGAGATAGGTCGGCTCGGTTGCAGCGGCCGGTTCGAGCCCTGCAGCCCGCTCTACGGTGACGCTCATTGGCCGACCTCCTGTTTGGGGGTGAGGGATTTGATATACGCAATAATTTTGATCAAATCGTCTTCCCCGAGCTGTCCGGAAAAATCCGGCATGATCGGCGGGTAGCCGGCGACGGTAAAACTACGCGGGTTGAGTATGCAGTCGCGGATATAGGCTTCGTCGGCCCTCCGCAGCGATCCGTCCTGCAGATGGACGAGCGTGCCGTAGAGGCCGGCCAGAGATGGAGCGTGGACGGTGCTGTTCTCGCCATGGCAACCGCTGCATCCGTGCGCCCGGAACACTGCTTCGCCTTGCTCGGCCATTGATTGGGAGACGCCTTCTTCCGTCAGCCAACGCGCATAATCGGACCCGGTCATCACCACGACATCGCCGACCATGCTCGCGTGCTGAAGCCCGCAGAATTGCGTGCACTCGAGCTTGAATGTGCCTGTCTTGTCCGGCTTGAACCAAACTGTTTCGAGCGTGCCCGGCACGACGTCGCGCTTGACCCGGAATGCCGGGACGAAGAAGCTGTGAATGACGTCCTCGGACGCCATTACCAAGCGAATCGTCTTGTTGACCGGAATGTGAAGTGCATTGATTTCGCGCTGGCCGCCGGGATGCTCGGTCTTCCACATCCATTGCTTCCCGACGACGTAGACTTCCTCATCGACGGGAGGGGTCTGGTAAAGCCAGATGTATATTTGCGCACCCCAGACGAAGAGGATCAAGAAGGCGCCGAGAGTGCCGGCCGTCCACACAACCTCCCAGTGCCATGTGGTTTGCACAAGATCGGCGCGCGATGCAGGACTACCGCGACGATAGCGCACGCAAAATGTCAGCATCATCACGAGCACGGTGAAGATGATGAGGAGCGCAACTCCGAGCTCGGCTATATAGAGATTGTTGACGACGATTGCGTTTACGGCTGCCGTATCAGGCCAGAATGGGATCCAGTGATACATGGGCTCAGCCATTACGCCGTCGACCGATGGCGATGAAAGCGGCCAAGGCGGTCAAACCAGCCGCAAGGTCGGCGATAATGAATGTTACGAGTATGGGCGCGGTGAATCGCCCGAGCGGCGTACCTTGGATATGGCAGAGCAGTAATAGGCGCGTCAGCGGGCCTTGAGAGTTGCCCAGCTCCGCAGAGCCCAAAGCGTCGAGCAGCTCGGGTGGGGAAATCGCCACACCCTCGATATAGCGGCTGATCGCGCCATCCGGCGCGGCAATCACGAACCCGGCCGGATGGATGTATGCGTCAAGGAAGCGGTCGTAGCGATAGGGGAAGCCGACGATGTCGGCTACCGCCTGCGCGGCACGCCGCGTACCGGTTAGGAAGTGTATGCCGGTTTCGCGGCCGGGGTGATCGAGCAGCCCGGCGTATTTCGCTCGAGCAGCGGCCGCATCGGCCGGTGTGTCGCGTGGATCGATGCTGATCGACACGAGCTGGTAATCACGTCCCGGCTCGAGCGACAGCGGATCGAGCGCTTTTGCGACCAGGTTTCGTAGGGTGACGCCGCACAGGGAGGTGCACCGCAGATAATCGAGCAGCAGGACAACGGGTGATCTCGTGAAATAATCTCCCAGCGCCACAGTATTTCCCTCTTCATCGAGGAATTGCGTCGCCAAGGGTAGCCGCACGCCCGGATGCGGGTGAAAGGCAAGCTCCATGTCGCTCGTGCTTGCAGTGGACGAGCGAGAGGGGAGCGGCAATACGGCGGCGACCGTAACGGCGATCAGAGTACCGGCGCAAAGCGCAAAAAGAATTGTCAAAGCCCAAGCTGCTCGTCTCATTGCTCTGCCTTGGGAAAGCCGGGAACGCCTGCCTTCGCAAGCTTCTTCATCTCCTGCTCGATTGGGATGTGCACGACGCCGTTTTGCCTGTCGATCCAGTAGTAGGTATTGAGGCGCCGATCTTCTTCGGCGCGAAGCTTTTGCAAATCGGTTGCCGAGTCGGTCTCGAGGCGAGGGCCGGGAGGTGCGATGTGCAGCGTGCGATCTACGTCGGGCAGGGCGCTGGGATAAGCCGCCATCAGCACCAGAGCCGAGGTGACGAGCAAGACGAGCGCCGCCAGATAGGTCAGGACCACGGGCCGGAGCGGCCAGTCACTCGGCTCATAAGCGGTTTCCAGCTCTCCGTGCTGAGGAGGATCGAGGGGACGTTCGTGGCCGGCCGGGCTCGGGCGTATTGCTTTCCGGCGTTCGCGCGGGGTGAGGAGCTGCCAGGCAATCACGGCAAAGGATGCGCCAAGTGCCGCGAGCCACAAGGGCCGCTGCCTGGAGCGGATTCGTTGAAAGAAACCTGGTTTAGCCATGATCCGCCGTCCAGATCGGTTGCCCGCCCGCGCTGCGCTGACGCTGTGACCGCAAGGCCCAGGCAAATAACAGGGCGATGGCGCCCCCGAGCGCGAAAATCGCCGCAACATCGAGCCAGGCCGGAGTCGGCTCCTTCAGCTCGGGCATGACTAGCAGCCAGGTATTGGCAAGCCGACTGATCAATATGAGGACGCACATCGCCCCGACCACGGTGCGATTGCGCTTGCTCGGCGTCCACAGCAGCGTGAAGAATGGCACAACAAATCCCAATCCCGCGGATATGTAGATCGCCGGGTGCCATACGGAATTCAGACGGTTCAAGTACCAGGGGATCTCGGTTTTGAGATTTTCCTCCCAGATTATCAGGAACTGCATGAACTCGACGTAGGCCCAGAAGATCGTTGTGGCGAGCAGGATGCGCGCCAAGTCGGCCATATGCTCGCGGCGTTGGTCAGCTGGCCAGCCGACTAGCGCCACCGTCAGCAGCACAGCGGACATTCCGGTGTTGAACCAGCTCGCTGCCTGTGTGTAGGGAAAAATCGAAGACCAAAACGTCGGCTCGAGTGATAGAATCCAATCGATGGCGGCAAAGCTGGTCGAGAGCGCGAGTGCTACCAGACCGATGCCGCTGATCCACGACAGACCGGGCTGAATGGGCAACTTGCCCTCGCGAGGACCCCATAGGGCAAAGGCCGCCAGAAGGTTCCACACCAGCACGTAAGCGCCATAGCGGATGTAGAAGTCGGTCGCATTGAGATAGAACACGTTTCCAAGGCTGGGCGGCGGGTCGGTCCAGCCATAGAGCGTGTTGATGCCGACAAAAGCGGGGATCCCGGCGAGGCTCGCCAGGGGCATTGTCGTGATGGCGGCGTCCAATGTAGGCCGCGCCGTCTCCATCCAGTCACCACCGCTGAGATCGTGCACCAGTACAAGGGTTACACCGGCCAGCGGCAATCCAAGCCAAAACAGGTAACTGCACAGCCACGCGCCGAAGAAACCCGCCGGGTTGATGAGCCATCCCGCAATAGAGCCGATGATCCCAAGGGTGCAGAGCGAACCGAGGGCAAGCCAATGTTGGTTCCGCCTCATTGCAATGCGCCCCGCTGGTCAGGGGGAACATCGGACAGCGTGGCGCTGGCGCTGGCTTGCAAGGCGCGGATGTACGCTACAATATTCCACCGGTCGGAAGGCTCGACTCGATCCGCATACGAGGACATAACGCCGTAGCCATGGGTGATCACGTCATAGAAATGTTGATTGGTGGCGTCCCTGAGCCTCTCGATGTAATATGAGGGGGGATGCGGAAATCCGCGCTGCACGATCATTCCGTTGCCGTCCCCGTCACGGCCGTGGCACGGCGAGCAATTGATGTCGAATCGCTGCTTGCCCCGCTCGAGCAGCTCCAGCGTGATAGGCGGAGGAGACGGCGGGGTCACAGGGTCGTCGCGCGCGACCGTGTTCGCAGGCGGCTCCACGGGCCACGTCAGGTCCGATCCGTACGGCAACTCGTAAGGATTGAGCTTCGCCTGATTAGCCATGTTGTCACAAGCCGTCAGTAGCATCGTCAGGCCCAGAACGCCGATGGCTGGCTTTTTCACGCCCAGACCTCCTCGATAGATTCGGCACCAAGGCGCTGGAATAGTCCGTGCACGGAATCTGTGTCGAAGCTCGGATCGCTCGCTTCAATACAAATGATGAATCGATCGCGCGATGCGCGCTGAAATGCATTGGCCTCGAAGAGCGGATGGTAAAGCCTGGGTAAGCCAGACGCAGCCAATAGGCCCACAAACCCGGCGAAAACCGCCAGCAACAACATGAATTCAAAGGTCCCGACCGTGAATGCCGGCCAACTATTGTGTGGGCGGCCTCCGACGTTGAGCGGATAATTCACAGCCTCGTCCCAATACTGAATCCAATACCCGGCCGCCGCGCCGACGATTGCGGCGATGAACATCAAGATGGGCAGGAACCATCTCGGTCCGGGATGAATGATCCGGTCCAATCCTTCGATCGGATAGGGAGTATAGGCCTCCAACGCGCGAAACCCCAGGCGCCGTAGAGAGGTCCCAGCGCTTCGCACCGCTTCCGGAGTGTTGAATACCCCGATGATACCGAAGAGGCTGCTCACTTCGATCTCTCCGCTTCTATCACCTCGCGGACTTCCGCAATCGAAACGATTGGCGCAAAGCGCAAGAACAGAAAAAACATTGTGAGGAATAACCCGATCGTGCCTGCGAGCGCGAGCCAATCCCAGGATGTAGGGTAAAACACGCCCCAATAGGACGGCATGTAGTTGTGCTCGAGACTCGCAGTTGTGAACATGAAGCGCTCCTGCCACATGCCGACGATGACGCCGGCCGAAATGATGAAGAGCAGAAGCTGGTTTCGGCGAATGGTCGGGATCCACAGTAATTGCGGGATGACGACCGTAAGGATCTTTTCAGACCAGAACACCGGAGCGGTGAATCCGAACATACGATTGAACAATTCTGTTTTCTCGGCAACGTCGCTTCCGTAGATCGGTCCGAACGATTCCCATATGTACGCATAGGCAAGCAGCAGGCTGCCAACCAGCATGACCTTGGCCATCGCATTGAGATGATACTCGGTCAATACCTCATGGAGGCGGTAGCCCCAGCGCACCATGATGGTCAGCATTATGATGACGGCAGTGCCGGAAATGACCGCGCCGAAAAAGAAATAGGGAGGAAACTGAGTATCGTGCCACCCGGGGGTGAGCCCGCCCGCATAGTCCAGCCCGACCACGCTGTGCACGGAGATGACCATCGGCGCCATGATCGCCGACATGATCGCGTAGACTATTCGCTGGTTCTGCCATTCCCGAGCCGATCCGCGCCAGCCGAGCGCCAGAATTCCGTAGAGGATTTGCTTGGTTCTGGTCTTGGCAAGATCGCGCACTGTCGCGAGATCGGGGAGAATGCCGGTATAGTAGTACATAATGGACATGAGGATGTAGCAAATCAGGCAGATGAAATCCCACCACAACGGGCTGCGCGCCTGAGGCCACACCCCCATTGCCGATGAGTAAGGAAACAGCCAGTAAAACAGGCCCGGTCGACCCAGGTGCATGATCGGCATCAGCCCAGCGCACGGAGCGGCCGACAGCAGCATGCTTTCGGCGATGCGGTTCGTGGCCGAGCGCCACGGGGACCGTGTCAGAAAGAACAACGCGGACACGATCGTTCCGCCACTCGCGAGCGCAATCCACCAGACGTATTCGGCGATGGCCAGCCCCCAGGCGACCGGAATGTTGACTCCCCACACCCCGATGCCATTGATGAACAGCCATGCCATCTGAATGATAAGGCCCATCAGAAGCGCCAACGAAAATAGAAATCCCAGCCACCACCACAGCGGTGCGCGATCCATCAGCACACGACTGCTGATCGCCTCGCTCAATGAGGTCAGCGTGACATCAGGCTCGACGACCGGTGCCTCGGCGGGCAATTCATTTGCCAAGGTCATCGCCATGAATTCATGCCTCGACTTCTATGCTTGGTTGCCTTTGATCGCGGGATTGGGGTTGCGGACCAGCGCGCTGTAGCTCGTGCGCGGCCGAGTGTTCAGCTCCTCAAGCAGGACATAGTCGATCGGCGCACTCTTGCGCTTCGAAACGGCGCTCTCCGGATCGTTTCGATCGCCGAAGATGATCGCTTGCGTGGGGCAGCTTTGCTGGCACGCGGTAACCACATCGCCGTCATGCAGCTTACGATTGTCCCGACTGGCAGCGATTTGAGTCGTTCGAATCCGCTGGATGCAATAGGTGCACTTTTCCATGACGCCGCGGCCACGAACGGAGACCTGCGGGTTCCACGACTCGGGGGCGCGATCCATCTCGTAAGCGTAGGCGTAGAAATTGAAGCGACGGACCTTGTACGGGCAATTGTTGGAGCAAAATCGCGTCCCGACACAGCGGTTGTAGACCATAAGGTTGAGACCCTCATGATCATGGACAGTGGCATGTACGGGACAAACCACTTCGCACGGCGCGTTCTCGCAATGCATGCACGGCATCGGTTCGAACGCAGTATCCGGCGCATCGGCGGAGCCCGAATAGTATCGATCGATCCTCAGCCAATGCATCACGCGTTGTTCGAGGACTTGATCCTTGCCGACCACGGGCACATTGTTCTCTGCCTGGCAGGCGACCACGCAGGCTTGGCATCCGATGCATGAGTTCAAATCGATCGCCATTCCCCACGCGCGGTCGGGATAGTCGTATGGCGGATAAAGCGATCCTGGTTTCTCTGTAGTAACCAGTGCTCTCGGATCACTATTGAACTGCTCTAGGGTTCCCTCGCGAATGAGATCGCGGCCCAGCACGTGATCCTGATCCTGGGTGGTCGCGAGCCGGTAGGTGTCTCCTGTTTTCGTCAAAGAATCGATGTCGGCACTCCAGGGATCGGTCGCGCGCCTCAGCCGATATGCATCAAAGCCGGAGCCGGCACCGAGGCCGCCCGCGTCGCGTCCCCAACCGAGCGGCAGAGTAACGCAGTCCGGCGCCTGGCCAGGCAGGACGTATACCGGCGCTCTCACCTTTGCTTGATGGATTGAGATTTCGACCACGTCAGTGGTCGTGAGACCGAAGCGTTTCGCCGTGCTCGGCGCAATGATGGCGGCATTGTCCCAGGTCAACCTGGTCAGCGGACGCGGCATCTCCAGGAGCCATGCGTTGTCGGCGTAGCGCCCGCCCCAGGTTCCTTCATCCGGCCGGAATAGTGCAACCAGACCTCCTTCTTTGCCGGCCGATTGCGCCGGAATTTGAGAAACCGCCTCGTCGCGCGAGGTGAGTGACAGCGACGGTGACGCAGTCCCGGAGACGATTCCGGCCCGCAAGGCCTCATGCCAAAACGTTTCGAAATCGCCACGGTTTTCCTGTTCCGCACGCCCGCGCCAGTAATCGCGCAACATGCCGTAGTCATCGGACGCAAAGTCTCCGAGCAGCAATGCGAGAACCTCTTGGGCCGAATGTCCGCCGTATAGAGGTCGTGCCTGCGGTTGCTGGATAGTTATCGTGCCGTTGAAGGCACGCGCATCGCCCCAAGACTCGTATTCGTGGGCCGCGGGCAGACGCCATGTGCAGGCCTGCGCCGTTTCGTTGTCATAGAGCGCAAGGCAGGCCGAGAAGGGCACCCGCTGCAAGCCTGCGGCAAATTCCAGTTCGGCGGGCGCGTCATAGACCGGGTTGGTGCCGAGTATAAGCAAAGTATCCACTTTGCCCGCGATCATATCGGTGGCGAGGTCGGAGATGGATTGACGCTTTGAGCCGTTGCCGGCGTCGACAGGGGCGATCAGGTGCACCGTATTGCCGAACGCTCCGAGAGCCCTGTTAATGGCGTCCGCCAACAGATGAATGTCTACAGGCTGCTCGCGTCCGGCGTGCACAAGCGAGCTTCCTTTATGCTGCGCCAGATCATCCGCGGCAGCTTTCAGCCAAGCCGCATGAGGACCAGCTTGCTGCGACCATTCCTGTGGTCCTACGCCAAGAAGAGCGGCCAAGTAGCGCATCGATGCTGCGATCCCGGCCGGCTGCATGGGAATACGGTGATCGGCCTTTGCTCCGAGCAGCGTGGGCGTGCTCTCGATCGCATAGACGCGGCTCATCTTTCCGCCGGACTCCGCCGGGCGTCGACCCGCCGCAAACTGGCGCGCATACGCCAGCCATCCCGGGCAACCGGAGACGAGATCGCTTTCGATCCCAAAAACTCTCTCGGCCTTGCTGATATCGAATATTCGGTCGACCGGCTGACCGAAGCTGGTCATCGCAGCGCCGAGCTCATTATCGCGATGGACCGGCTCCCATTGGTGCCATCGCATTTCAGGAAACTGCTGCTGCAATTTTGCGAGCTGAGCGGTAAGGAAGGGCGAGCTGATTGCGCCGGTCAATATCCGCAGGCCATCGCCGTTACGCGCGAGCAGGGCATTGCGACGATCATGCACCGCGCTGATGAAGGTCTCCCAGGCTGAGATTTGTCCGTTGCCGATAATGGTTTGGGCGCGGTGGGGATCATAGAGCTCGAGAATACTCGCCTGCATGATGGCACTCGCAGCGCCAAGGCTCGCCGGGTGATCGGGGTTGCCTTCTACTTTGAGCGGTCGCGCCATCTGGTGGGTCACCAGTACACCTGTGGCGTAACCGTCCTGGGTCAGAGCGGTTGCGTAATATCTGTTGCGGCCCGGTATCACGTTCTCCGGCTGCTGCACGTACGGTAGGAGCTGTCGCGGGCCCGCCTCGGGGCCGCAGCCTGACAAGCCGCCAAGCGCCATCGATGCCGCCATGAGCTGCAGGAAGCGCCTGCGGTCGGACCCGACGACCACATCCCGGAAGCGCGGCAGCTCGCGTTGAACCAAAGCGGCAAACTCCGGGGTTTCGGCCAATTCTTCGAGAGTGCGCCAGTAGGTACGTGCGGCCCCGCTCATCGGTGACATATCCCACAATCAGACAATCTCTCCGTGTTGATGCCGTACATCGCCATCAACTCGTGACCAGAAGGCGTATCCGGCGTGCGCCGCCAATTAACGTTGAAAACTTCGCTGGCCGGGCGCAGGTGAGGCGCAGGATCGCGATGGCAGGAGAGACACCAGCTCATGTAGAGCGTCTGTGCCTTCCAGGTCAGCGACATCTCACCGATCGGACCATGACATTCGGTGCATCCGACGCCCTTGGCGACATGGATGCTGTGGTCGAAAAAGACGTAATCCGGTAGCGTGTTGACGCGTGTCCAGCGCAACGGAATGCCCTCGGCAAGACTTCGACGGTCGGGCGCCAACATGGCAGCGTTCGTCCAGATCTGGGAATGGCATGTCATGCAAATGCCGGTCGACGGCATCCCGGCACTGGACGACTTCTCGACCATGGTGTGACAGTAGCGGCAGTCGATCCCGAGCCCGCTCACATGGTGCTTGTGGCTGAAGGGGATCGGTTGCTCCGGAGCGAAGCGCTCCTGGGTATTGTAGCCGATCACCGGAACGACCCAGATGGCTAGCAACAAAAACGCGAGCAAGAACACCGTCCCTGCCAGCGCTGCGTTCATGAGCAGGTTTGCCCGGCGCGTGAAGATCGCCATCGATACGCTCGCGGCCCCGACTCATGGGCCTCAACCCGATACGCTTTCCATGGTTCCCGCGGAACTTCCGTGCCGCTCGTGTGTTAGATTGTGGACTCCGCCGATCGGAATTCATCGAAACGGGTTGGAAACCGCCGCCACCACCAAGATGGAAGCACGCTGCTGACTGAGCGACACGGATTACGCGCGAGCATCGCTTCGGCACTGAGGTTAGGAGCGCAGATCTGCAGCCGAATTGGCGCTGCGAGTTCGAAGGACACAGTCCTCCTACCCGCGATTCCAGAAAGAGACCGGCACCCGGACGAGAGGAGCATGCGTTGCGTCGGCGAGTGAAGAACGGTCTCGCTCAGACGCCGGCACTTATTCAGGTTCGGGATTGATGCTTTGGCCGGGCGAAGCGCTATACCGGGATCAGCGCGTAAGGCCGGCGAGTTGGCTTTTCGATCGTCAGTGCGACATTATATACCGGTGTTCCACCGGGTGTGCGGCCTTCGTACCGACCATGATGTGCGTGACCATGCACCACTGCGCTTACCTTGAAACGATCGATCGTCTCGGCGAGCCGCGAGCAACCCAGGAAAGGGAGAATCTCCAGCGGCTCGCCTTGGACAGTGTCCGGCACGGGAGCGTAGTGTAAAATCACAACGGTGCGTTCGGAGCGGATGGCCCGCATGGCGTTTTCGAGCCGCATTGCTTGACTCACCGATTCGGCAACCAGTGCTTTGACAGGAGGCTCTCCGAAGGAGGCAAGCATGCGCGGGCCAAAGCCGCCCATGAATCCCTTCACCCCCACAAATGCGACGCCGCTGACCTCGCAGCTCTGGCCATCGAGCAGATACATCCCGGCGCCCTTGAGAATCCCTTGAACCTCTTCGGCGCGACCGGATTCGCAGTCGTGGTTGCCGAGCACTCCAACCACCGGAATGGAACAGGCACGCAGGTCCTCGGCAAGGAGCTCCGCCTCGCGCGGCTTACCGACGTCGGTCAGATCTCCGCAGAGCACCAGCACGTCCGCCCTGTGCGAGATATCCGCAAATAATCCGCGGCAGGAATCTGCTCGGTCCTCCTTAACGTGCAGATCGCCCAAAGCCGCAATGGTGATCTTGGGGAGTTCTTCGGGCATCTCACTCCTCGCAGTTCGGTACGTCGTCGATTTCGCCGAAACCCCATTCTCGCACGGCAATTTCATAGTCTGATTGCGAGAGCATGCGGCCACGGCAGATTTTGATCCGCGGCGGGGGAAGGTCGAGCTGACGCTGTAGGCGATCTATGAGCTCGTCCATGAGCCAACGTGGGATACAGTCGCGCTCGCTCGGATAGACCCAACGGAAGTTGATGAGATGCACAAGCAGGATCTCCCAGTGCAGATCCATGTGTTTGAGCAAACGCTTCCAATCGATCCGGTCCCGCTGCCGCAGGATGACATTCGCGATGTCGGCGCCGTCGTAGCGATGGCGCACCTGCACAAAGGCCTTCGACCAGATGAGCTCGGTCGGCGCGATCAGCCGCACGGAGACGCCGAGGACCTCACCGACTGTAGCGTGCTCGAACCACTCGTCGCCGATCGGCATCACGCCGTGTCGGGAGGCGAAGATCAGATCGAAGAAGTGCTCGCCCTTCGAGACCTTGCCGAGCCAGCGCTCGTCTTCAATCTGAACCTTGTAACCGAGAGTCTTGAAGCGTTCGAGTATTCGTACGCTATCTCCCGGCTTGCAGAAAATATCCAAATCCTTGGTGGGGCGCACAATACCCGTATACGCGCTGACCGCATATGTCCCCGCCACCAGATGCGGGATGTTGAATTTTGCAGCTCCTGCAGCGCTTCGACGTAGAAGTGCTCTGCCTCGACAGATGGTGGAGTGGGGGCGGCGGCCGCGTCCATCGTTGACAGTCTACGTTGCGTCCTTGCTGGCTTGTTGGCGCGGTCCCGAAAATGCCTCGTTTGGGAAGGCAAGCGGCTTGCGAACGGTTTGCCTCGCAAGAGCAGCCAACAACAAGCGAATCGAGCCGGAGCGCACCCGGTTGCGGGACTCTCTTGAGGAAACGCGGATCGCGCCATTTTGATCCGGTGGCCAAGCGCGGCCGCGGACTTGGTGAGTTACCGGAGATACCTCAAGGCTTGGGAGATCGTCGTCCCGTGCTTCGGCTCAGATCGTTCGTTCGGGACGGCCCTGGAATGTGGGACGCCCTCGCGCCAAACCCGGTGCGTCGGTTGTAGGGCCCCGCCGGCGGCCGTCGCAGCCCTTCCGGAAGGTCCACGTGCCCGTGCTCCGGCGATTGCATTTGTTGTTCCGCGTCACGGTCTCGGTGCGTGCCGGCGTCATCGCAGGCTCCGCTGCGCACGTCGCGCAGTTGTCCTTGCGTCTTGTCGCGCCCGCGCAGGCCTTTGCCCTTTTCTGTGACCATCCGGTTCCTCTTGCGCAGCACGCTCATTGAAGGATTCAGCAAGGCAATCGTTCCGGGAGACAACTGCGTCCTTTGGTCCGCTGCACGGGCAGGCGCCATCAAGATGGATAGAATCTGCGAATCAACAGAATTTTCCTGTCGGTGAGCGCTCTGCTTGGAACCCTTCGGACGGAGCAATGTCCCGGTAGGGAGGGTCCCTCTTCTCATGTGGCACGAGGCAAGCGCTTGATGCGAAGAGCTCAATGCGTTTCAAATACTGTGCTGCTCCGGATGCCGTGACAGCGTCCAGGGCTTTAACGCCTCTTTGTCTCCGAAGCTCGTGTCAAAGGGCTGCCAAGATGTTTCACGGGCTTCAGCAGCGGGGACACCCGGGATAGCAACATGACAAATCGAAGCGGTATCACTTCACTTGTGATTGCTGGCGTGCTCGGCGCCATGATGGCTGCGGCATCAGCGCAAGAACAAGGCCAATATCCCGATTGGTCGGGCCAATGGACCTGGCTGCCCGATGGCGGACAGCCGCGCTACGATATGAGCAAGCCGATTCGCCAACAGCAGGCTCCGCTCAAGCCCGAGTACCAGGCACGGTTCGAGGCTAGCATCAAGGATCAGGATGAAGGCGGCATGGGCCTGGACATGGCTTATAGCTGCCGGCCGCCCGGCATGCCGCGGATGATGTCCGGCGTCGCCCGCATGGAATTCCTGATCACACCGGGCGTGACCCACATCCTGTTCGACCGCAACGACTATGCGCCACGCCGCATCTATACCGACGGACGCGCCTGGCCCGCGTTCACGCCCGATGACACGACGTTCCCGGGTTACTCGATCGGCCGATGGATCGATCGGGCCGGCACCGGCCGCTATGACGAGCTTCTGATCGAGACCCGCCATGTGCGCAACCCGCGCACCTGGGACCAAAGCGGCATGCCCATGGCCGACGACGACGAGGGCGTCATCAATGAGCGCCTGTTCCTCGATAAAGAGAAGCCCGGACTCCTCCACGATGAGATGACCACCATCGACAACTCTCTGACGCGGCCTTGGACGGTCATGAAGACGTATCGCCACCTGCCGAACGTCGTTTGGGGCGAGAATAATTGTATTGAAGGTCAGACCTGGGTCACGATCGGCAGCCAAGTCTATTACCTGAGCGCCGACGGCACGATCATGCCGATCAAGAAGGACCAACCGCCGCCCGATTTGAAGTATTTCAATCGGGGCAAATAGCGACCGCTATCGCCGGAGCATTCGAGAGGCTGAACGGGGGGGACGCGCCGCCGCGATTAGCGGCTGTCCCGATCCTCTCGCCGCCTTCAGTTTCCAGCCAAAGCGCGCGCCTCCTTGGGGAGAGCGTCGCGCACGTTCCCCGCCTGACTAGGGTCAATATAGTGGTTGACGACCTGGAACACTGCGCGTGCGGCATCCTTGGCGTCAACCGGTCGCAGAGAGCTTCACCGACTAGAGTTCACGCCAATCTGCTGCCCGGCGGCCGGCAGCACCTGTTTGCGGCGCTGCGGCATTCAAACCGCCTCCTCGCTGAGGCATCTGCCGCGCCGCCACAGTTTGTTAGCGGAGTCCCGCCGCGTGGGCGCAATCGCCGCCAGAGGCCTTGCGCCTGACCTGCGAGTGCGGCATGTCTACGCGGCCTCAGCGGCGATCCCGGGACCGCTGGCTTCGAACAACGGTGTGCAAACCATGGTCAACAAGCACGTTTCGCGTATTTTTGGCGCTCTCATCATCACTGCGGCGCTCGGCGCCCCGGCCCTCGCCCAAGACGCCCTCGAGGCAAAATTGCAGGTCTGCGGTTCATGCCACGGTCAAACCGGCCAGCCAATGGATCCGAAGACCATGCCGATCATCTGGGGCCAATTTGAGAATTACCTGACGAAGCAGCTACACGACTATCGGGCGGGCGATCGTCCGAGCCCAATCATGGCGTCGATGGCCAAGACCCTGTCCCAGGATGAGCTACGGCCGGCGGCGCATTATTTCGCGAGCAAGATGTGGCCGGCGCGAACCGGCCCGGCTCCAGCTGCACCTGCCAGCGTGCCGAATGTCGCCCAATGCGTTGCCTGTCATCAGCAGGGATTTGTTGGTGGCGCGCCCGCGCCGCGGCTCGCCGGTCAGACTTACGAATATCTGATCAAGCAGATGAACGCGTTCGCCGATGGCACCCGCACCAACAATATGGACATGGTCAAGATCATGCAGGAGATGTCGCCTGCCGATCGCGAAACGATCGCTCATTACATAGCGAGCCTCTGATCGACTTGGCGCCACGGGGCGAGTCGGGTTGCGGGAGGGCAAAAGCCCTCCCGCCTGATTCTCATGGCCAGGTTTTGTGCTAGATTGGTCAGTGGCGGCAGACGGGAAGGAACGTGCGCGATGAGTGGCTTCAAGGACCCGAGCTATCTCGAACGCAAGAGCGCGGCGACCGATGCCAAAAAGGCTGCGTTGGAGCGGTTCCGCGCGCGCCGGTCGGCCGATGAACCGGTGGCCGAAATTGCTGCCAAAACGGCCTCCGTGGGCGAGGCGCCGGAGACCAAGCCTGCCAATACGCGAAGCCCCAAGGCTCGTGAGAGCAATTCGGCAAAAGGCAGGGGCAAGCAGTCTTAAGCGATCTTTGCCAGCCAATGGCGCGGCCTCCCATGAACGCGGTGCTGCAGAATCCTCTCGAGCTGCCAGCGGACTTGCCCGTGCCGGTCGATGACGGCGCGGCGCGCCATCTTGTCGGCCGAACCTGGCCCGATCTCGCGCTGCCGGCAACCGATGGCACCTCCGTCAATCTGTTGCCGGCGACCGGGCGAAGCCTTGTCTACGCCTATCCGCGCACCGGGAGGCCGGGCGAGGCCTTGCCGACAGGGTGGGATGCGATTCCCGGGGCGCGCGGCTGCACGCCGCAGGCTTGCGGCTTTCGCGACCACTTGGGCGAGCTCCGCGCGCTTGGGGTTGCCCGCGTCTACGGGCTCTCGGCCCAGGCCCGCGAAGATCAGCGCGAGGTAGTGGAGCGGTTGCGGTTGCCCTTTGCGCTTCTCTCCGATGCCCGGCTCGAGCTGAAGCGAGCGCTAGATCTGCCGACCTTCACGGTCGACGGGATGGTGCTCTTGCGCCGCCTCACCATGGTGCTCGACGACGGTGTCATCAGCAAAGTGTTCTATCCGGTCTTCCCGCCTGATCGCAGCGCTACGGACGTGATCGCTTGGCTGCGATCGCCGGATTAATCGCGTGCTTGGCCTCGCGGGACCGATCGGGCTTGCATTGCGGCCCTCGATCATGCATTTAACAGGCTGCGGCGGACCCGAGGGTTGATCCTGGGAGCCGCCGCAATCGCTTCCGGAGGAGTGTAGCTCAATGGCTAGAGCACCGGTCTCCAAAACCGGGGGTTGGGGGTTCGAGTCCCTCCACTCCTGCCAGGCTTAAGACGGGCTGCACTGGACACCCGACGACATATATAGAGACGCGTTATAGAGGCACGTTTGCACGCGAATCGGTAATAAGGCGGGCGCAGTGCGCTCACGCCGCCCCGGGGCGGCACAAGGAATCATGGCAAAAATCAACCCATTCAAGTTCCTGCAGGAGGTGCGCGCGGAAGCCGAGAAAGTCACTTGGCCGACGCGGCGCGAGACTGCCATCACCACCGCGATGGTGTTCGTGATGGTTGCAGTCGCCTCCGTGTTCTTTCTCGTTGCTGACCAAGTGATGCGTCTGGTCGTGACTTATCTTCTCGGCATCGGCAGCTGACAGGCGGACGGACTTTGCGGCCATGAGCATGCGCTGGTACATCGTGCAGGCCTATTCCAACTTCGAGCGGAAGGTGGCGGAGTCCATCCGTGAGCAGGCCAAGCAGCGGCATCTCGAGCACCTCTTCGAGGAGATCATGGTGCCGACCGAAAAGGTCGTCGAAGTGCGCCGCGGCCAGAAGGTGGATGCCGAGCGCAAATTCTTTCCCGGCTATGTGCTGGTGAAGATGGACCTGACCGACGAGGCCTATCACCTGATCAAGAACACCCCGAAAGTGACGGGCTTTCTGGGTGCCGACAACAAGCCCATGCCGATCTCGGACGCCGAAGCCGCGCGCATCATGCATCAGGTTCAGGAAGGCATTGAGCGGCCCAAGCCCTCGATCTCCTTCGAGGTTGGTGAGCAGGTGCGCGTGTCGGATGGACCATTTGCCTCGTTCAACGGCACGGTCGAGGAAGTCGACGACGGCCGCTCGCGGCTCAAGGTCGCGGTCTCGATCTTCGGCCGCGCGACCCCGGTCGAGCTGGAGTTCGGGCAAGTGGAGAAGCTTTAGGGTTTGTAGTTGTCGGAGCGGGCGCGAGCCGGCATGACGAATGCGGAGGGCAGGAAGCAAGCCTTCCGTTAGCGAGCGTGGAAGGTGAGGGCGGCCGCCTACCGCTCAAAATCCGAACCACGACCCCTGAACCGGCGGCCGCGAGCAAAGCGCGTGGTCGTCCTTGAGTAGCAAGCGTCAGGAGCACGCTTCAGGAGCAAGGCAATGGCGAAGAAAATCACCGGATATCTTAAATTGCAGGTGCCGGCGGGGTCCGCCAATCCATCCCCGCCGATCGGGCCCGCGCTCGGCCAGCGCGGTCTCAACATCATGGAGTTCTGCAAGGCCTTCAATGCACAGACCCAGGGCATGGAAAAGGGCATGCCGATCCCCGTGATCATCACGGCCTACCAGGATCGGTCATTCACCTTCGAAATGAAGACCCCCCCGGTCTCTTACTTCATTAAGAAGGCCGCCAAGCTCGACAGCGGATCGAAGACGCCCGGCCGCGAGAAGGCTGGCGCCGTGACCAAGGCGCAGGTCGAGGAAATTGCGCAGAAGAAGATGAAAGATCTCAACTGCGATACGATCGAGGCGGCCATGCGCATGATCGAGGGATCGGCCCGCTCGATGGGCATCGAGGTCAAGGAGTAAGGACCATGGTGCAGCACGGAAAAAGAACGCAAAAGTCGCGCGAAGGCATTGATCGCATGAAGCTTTACCCGATTGATGCGGCGATCAAGATGATCAAGGAGCGCGCCACCGCCAAGTTCGACGAGACGATCGAGGTGGCGATGAATCTCGGGGTCGACCCGCGCCACTCCGACCAAATGGTGCGCGGCGTGGTCAACCTTCCCAACGGCTCCGGCCGGGCGGTCAGGGTCGGGGTATTTGCCCGTGGCGCGAAGGCCGACGAGGCGCGGGCCGCTGGTGCCGATGTGGTGGGCGCCGAAGACCTAGTGGAAAAAGTGCAGGGAGGGACGATCGATTTCGACCGCTGCATTGCGACTCCTGACCTTATGGGACTGGTTGGCCGCCTCGGGAAGGTGCTCGGCCCGCGCGGCCTGATGCCCAATCCTCGGGTCGGCACCGTGACCATGGATGTTGCCGGCGCCGTCAAAGGCGCCAAAGGCGGCTCAGTCGAATTCCGCGTGGAAAAAGCCGGCATTGTGCAGGCCGGCGTTGGTAAGGCTTCGTTCTCAGCCGACAAGCTCGTTGAGAATGTGAAGGCCTTTGCGGATGCGGTTCAAAAGGCAAAGCCTTCGGGCGCCAAGGGCACATATATCCAGCGCGTGGCGGTCTCCTCGACCATGGGGCCGGGGGTCAAGGTCGAGCCGTCCTCGCTGTTTGCGGCGACGACCGCGAGCTGAGGTGGCCGGTCGGGGCCCTGAGGCGATCGGCCGCTGCGCGTAAGCGTATTGGAAATTATGGGGTTTTTATGCGCTGGCGGCGACATTAAGGGCTTGGCAAGGACCCGCCGATCCACTAAATAGGCGATGGGCGCGCCGGCCCAAGTTGTCGGCGCGCCTTCATGCGTCCTTCAAAATAGGTGGGCTTCGACCTCTTGGAACAATTCCTGCGGGATTTATTCTGGGAGGGGGAACACCTGTCGCGTTTTTTGAAGGCACCCGCAGCTGCGGCATCGATCCGGTATCAAGCGCGATTGACAACGTCGAGCACGATATCAATTCGATTTCGAAGCAGCGGTTCCTGTCCAAGACTGCAGGTGCCGGGCGTGCCCGGCTTAATTTCCTGCATAGACGGGTCGAGACCGTAAAGGGCCGCCGGCTTGGCTTGGCTCGCGACCGGTTCGAACCAACTTGTGCGCGGGCTTGCCCGCACGCGAGGGGCAGGATCACCAGGAGCGCCGCTTGGAAGAGCGGCTGGTCGCAACCGGCGGTCTCGTGAAGGATCTGGAGATCAATTCGGGCCGCCAAACCGGAAAGAGCTTGCCAAGTGGATCGAGCTGCTAAGAAAGAGCTCGTCGCGGAGCTGAACGGTGTCTTCAAGGACACCAATGTCGTGGTCGTGGCTCATTATGCCGGCCTCACCGTTGCCCAGATGCAAACTCTGCGCAAGCAGATGAAACAGGCTGGCGCTGCCGTGAAGGTCGCGAAGAACCGTCTCGCCAAGATTGCGCTGGAGGGTACCGGCGCGGCAGTGGTCATGCCTCTGCTTAAGGGACCAACCGTGATTGCGTATTCGCGCGATCCGGTGGCTGCGCCCAAGGTCGCCAACGACTTCGCTAAGAATAACGAGAAATTCGTGATTCTCGGCGGGGCGATGGGCAAGACCGCGCTCAACCCGGATGGCATCAAGGTTCTTGCCTCGTTGCCTTCGCTGGATGAGTTGCGTGGGAAGATCGTCGGCCTGTTGCAGGCTCCGGCGACCAAGGTTGCTCAGCTGGTCAATGCTCCGGCCGCAAAGCTTGCGCGCGTGGTGCAGGCCCACGCCACTAAAGGCGAAGCGGCCTGAGGCCACTTTGCAAGCTCGGAAAGGTTCAAATTGATAGGGAAAGAAAATGGCTGATCTGCAGAAAATCGTTGATGATCTTTCGAGCCTGACCGTGCTCGAAGCGGCTGATCTCGCGCGGATGCTTGAAGAGAAGTGGGGGGTCTCAGCGGCTGCCGCGGTTGCAGTGGCGGCGGGACCGGGCGCTGGAGCGGCTGCCGCTCCGGCCGAGGAGAAGACCGAGTTCACGGTCGTGCTCGCCGCGGCCGGCGAGAAGAAGATCGAGGTGATCAAGGAGGTCCGCGCGCTCACCGGGCTCGGCCTCAAGGAGGCCAAGGACTTGGTTGAAGGCGCGCCCAAGCCAGTCAAGGAAGGCGTGAACAAAGAAGAAGCCGATAAGATCAAGGCCACCCTGGAAAAGGTCGGCGCCAAGGTCGAGCTGAAATAGTACATCCGTTTCGCGCTGGCCCCCGGGCCGCCGACGGCGGTCCCGGGGTCAGGATCGGAAGGGGAGGGCGTGTCGATCGATCCGTACGGCGATCGGGCGCCGAGTTGGCAAGCGTACGGAACCGCGTGCAGATTGACGCGTAGGTAGAGTTGCGACAGCCGGGCCTGAGCAAATCTAAACGAAACAGCGGTTTCGGGTCGCCCCGGAATTGCCCCAAATGGCCGCTTGCGGTGGTTAGTGGCGGTTGGTTGCGAATAACTCGATTAACTCAATTGGCCGATCCGGCCTCGAAGCCGGATCATAAACGCATGAACGGTGCGGGTTCGACGCCTGTCCCGATGGTCGCGATGGATTGCGGCTTTCTGGAGAGTCGTCCCGGTCCCGCCGGTTCGACGAGGTGAGAAAAAAGCATGGCGCAGACGTTCACAGGTCGCAAGCGCGTTCGTAAGTTTTTCGGAAAAATACAGGAAGTGGCGGAGATGCCGAACCTCATCGAGGTTCAGAAGGCATCCTATGACCAATTCCTGCTGGTGCAGGAGCCGCACGGCGGCCGGCCCGACGAGGGTTTGCAGGCCGTGTTCAAATCCGTGTTCCCGATCTCGGATTTTTCCAATACATCGATGCTGGAATTCGTCAAATACGAGTTCGAGCCGCCGAAGTACGATGTCGATGAGTGCCGGCAACGCGGGATGACCTTCGCGGCCCCGCTCAAGGTGACGTTGCGCCTCATCGTGTTCGATATCGATCAGGAGACCGGTGCGAAGTCCGTCAAGGACATCAAGGAGCAGGATGTCTACATGGGCGACATCCCGCTGATGACCATGAACGGCACCTTCGTGGTCAACGGCACCGAGCGCGTGATCGTCTCGCAGATGCACCGCTCGCCGGGCGTTTTCTTCGACCACGACAAGGGCAAGACGCACTCTTCCGGCAAGCTTCTGTTCGCTGCCCGCATCATTCCCTATCGCGGCTCATGGCTCGACATCGAGTTCGACGCCAAGGACATCGTTCATGCCCGCATTGACCGTCGGCGGAAGATTCCGGTGACGTCGCTGTTGCTCGCGCTCGGCATGGACGGCGAGGAGATCCTCAACACGTTCTACCGTCAGGTCCACTACAAGCGCCACAAGGACGGCTGGCGCGTTCCCTTCGATGCCAACCGTTTCCGCGGCTACAAGGCTGTGGCTGATCTGGTCGACGCCGACAGCGGCAAAGTCGTGCTCGAGGCAGGCAAGAAACTCACTGTGCGTCAGGCCCGTCAGCTCGCCGAGAAGGGCCTCAAGGCGCTGCGCCTGACCGACCAGGAGCTCATCGGCCACTACCTCGCCGAGGACCAGGTCAACATGAAGACGGGCGAGATCTACGCCGAGGCGGGCGAGGAGCTGACCGAGAAGAACCTGAAGCTCTTGGTGGAGGCCGGCTACAAGGAGCTGCCGCTCCTCGACATCGACCACATCAATGTTGGCGCCTATATCCGCAACACCCTCAACGTCGACAAGAACATGACGCGCGAGGATGCCCTGTTCGACATCTATCGCGTGATGCGTCCGGGTGAGCCGCCGACGCTCGATACCGCTCAGGCCATGTTCCAGTCGCTGTTCTTCGACCCCGAGCGCTACGACCTCTCGGCGGTTGGCCGGGTGAAGATGAACATGCGCCTCGACCTCGATGCGCCCGACACCATGCGCATCCTCCGCAAGGAGGACATTGTGGCGGTCATCCGCACCTTGGTCGATCTGCGCGACGGCAAGGGCGAGATCGACGATATCGACCACCTAGGCAATCGCCGCGTGCGCTCGGTCGGCGAGCTCATGGAGAACCAGTACCGGGTCGGCCTCCTGCGCATGGAGCGCGCCATCAAGGAGCGCATGTCCTCGGTCGACATCGACACCGTGATGCCGCAGGATCTGATCAACGCCAAGCCGGCGGCAGCGGCAGTGCGCGAGTTCTTCGGCTCCTCGCAGCTCTCGCAGTTCATGGACCAGACCAATCCGCTGTCGGAGATCACGCACAAGCGGCGGCTTTCGGCGCTCGGCCCGGGCGGCCTCACCCGCGAGCGCGCCGGCTTCGAAGTGCGCGATGTGCATCCGACGCATTACGGCCGCATCTGCCCGATCGAGACGCCGGAAGGGCCGAATATCGGTCTCATCAATTCGCTGGCGACGTTTGCGCGTGTCAACAAATACGGGTTCGTGGAGACGCCCTACCGAAAGGTGAAGGACGGCCGCGTCACTGATGAGGTCATTTACCTCTCCGCCATGGAGGAATCGCGTTACACGGTCGCCCAGGCCAACGCTGCAATCGATACGCGTGGACGCTTTACCGAGGACATGATCGTGTGCCGGCATGCCGGCGACGTGCTGATGGTGCCGGCCGCCAAGGTCGACTTCATGGACGTTTCGCCCAAGCAGCTGGTCTCGGTCGCGGCGGCGCTGATCCCGTTCCTGGAGAACGACGACGCCAACCGCGCCCTCATGGGCTCCAACATGCAGCGTCAGGCGGTGCCGCTCGTGCGCGCCGAAGCGCCGTTCGTCGGCACCGGCATGGAGGGCGTGGTGGCGCGGGACTCTGGGGCTTCGATCGCCGCACGCCGCACCGGCGTGGTCGATCAGGTCGATGCCACCCGTATCGTCATCCGGGCGACCGGCGAGACCGATCCCTCGAAGTCCGGCGTCGATATCTATCGGCTGCAGAAGTTCCAGCGCTCCAACCAGAACACCTGCATCAACCAGCGCCCGCTGGTGAAAGTGGGCGACCAAGTCAAGAAGGGCGACATCATCGCGGACGGCCCGTCGACCGATCTCGGCGAGCTTGCGCTCGGCCGCAACGTGCTGGTCGCGTTCATGCCCTGGAACGGATACAACTTCGAGGACTCGATCCTGTTGTCGGAGCGCATCGTCAAGGACGACGTCTTCACTTCGATCCATATCGAGGAATTCGAGGTGATGGCCCGCGACACCAAGTTGGGGCCTGAGGAAATCACCCGCGACATTCCCAATGTCTCGGAGGAGGCGCTCAAGAACCTCGACGAAGCCGGCATCGTCTATATCGGCGCGGAGGTGCGCGCCGGCGACATCCTGGTGGGCAAGATCACGCCCAAGGGCGAGTCGCCGATGACTCCGGAAGAGAAGCTGCTGCGCGCAATCTTCGGCGAGAAGGCGTCGGATGTGCGCGACACCTCGCTGCGCGTGCCGCCGGGCGTGCAGGGCACGGTCGTCGAGGTGCGCGTGTTCAATCGGCACGGCGTCGAGAAGGACGAGCGCGCGCTGGCGATCGAGCGCGAGGAGATCGAGCGGCTTGCCAAGGACCGCGACGACGAGCAGGCGATCCTCGACCGCAACGTCTATGGCCGTCTGGCGGAAATGCTGGAAGGCCGACAGGGCATTGCGGGACCGAAGGGCTTCAAGAAGGATTCCAAGATCACCCGGGCGGTGCTCGAGGAATATCCGCGCTCGCAGTGGTGGCAATTCGCATCACCCAACGACAAGCTGATGGCGGAGATCGAAGCCATCCGCAAGCAGTATGACGAGTCGAAGAAGCGGCTGGAGCAGCGGTTCCTCGACAAGGTCGAGAAGCTGCAGCGGGGCGATGAGCTGCCGCCCGGCGTGATGAAAATGGTCAAGGTCTTCGTTGCCGTGAAGCGCAAGATTCAGCCCGGCGACAAGATGGCCGGTCGCCACGGCAACAAGGGTGTGGTGTCGAAGATCGTGCCGATCGAGGACATGCCGTTCCTGGAGGACGGCACGCAGGTCGACATCGTGCTCAATCCGCTCGGTGTGCCGAGCCGGATGAATGTCGGGCAGATCCTCGAAACACATCTCGGTTGGGCTTGCGCCGGCATGGGGTTGCGCATCGGCCAAGCGGTCGATCTCTACAACAGCAAGCACGACACAAAGGCCCTCAAGGAGCTCTTGAAGAAGATCTATGGCGAGGACGAGACCATCAAGTCGCTGGGCGAGAAGGACTTGGTGGAGCTCGGCACCAATCTGCGCCACGGCGTTCCGATCGCGACGCCGGTGTTCGACGGCGCCAAGGAGGCCGACATCGAGCATATGCTCGATCTGGCCGGGCTCGACCATTCCGGCCAGGTGACCCTCTACGACGGACGCACCGGCGATGCATTCGATCGCAAGGTGACGGTCGGCTACATCTACATGCTGAAGCTGCATCATCTTGTCGACGACAAGATCCATGCTCGTTCCATCGGTCCGTACAGCTTGGTCACTCAACAGCCGTTGGGCGGCAAGGCGCAGTTCGGTGGCCAACGTTTCGGCGAAATGGAGGTGTGGGCGCTCGAAGCCTACGGTGCCGCCTACACGCTGCAGGAGATGCTGACTGTGAAATCGGACGACGTGGCCGGCCGCACCAAGGTGTACGAGGCGATCGTCCGCGGCGACGACACGTTCGAGGCCGGCATCCCCGAATCGTTTAACGTGCTTGTCAAGGAAATGCGCTCGCTCGGCCTCAATGTCGACCTGCACAATTCCAAGCAGCAGCGCACAGGTCCCGCTGAAGGGACCGCCGAGGCGGCCGAGTAGCAGGCCGACGGCGCGTGTTCCGGAAAATCAGGAATGCGCCTACGCAACAGAAGCGGAGCGTATTGCGATCTTTCAGATCGGAGCACGCTCCAAAATGATGAAAGGACGGCGGGCGACAGATCGTCGAGCGCGACCGATGCGGGGCAGAGGGTCCCACTTGGCGTGCTTCATCTGCCGGCGGCTTCCGAAAAACGATAGCTCCCTACGGAGAACACAATGAACCAAGAGATCATGAATCTTTTTAGCCCGCAGGTGCCGGCTCAGGTCTTCGACCAAATCCGGATATCGATCGCGAGCCCGGAGAAGATTCTTTCCTGGTCCTACGGCGAGATCAAGAAGCCGGAGACCATCAACTATCGCACCTTCAAGCCGGAGCGCGATGGCCTGTTCTGCGCCCGCATCTTCGGGCCGATCAAGGATTACGAGTGCTTGTGCGGCAAGTACAAGCGCATGAAGTACAAGGGCATCATCTGCGAGAAATGCTCGGTCGAGGTCACTCTGTCGCGGGTGCGGCGCGAGCGCATGGGGCATATCGAGCTCGCCGCGCCGGTCGCCCATATCTGGTTCCTGAAGTCGCTGCCTTCGCGCATCGGGCTCCTGCTCGACATGACGCTGAAGGAGCTCGAGCGCATCCTTTACTTCGAGAGCTACGTGGTGATCGAGCCCGGCCTCACCGCGCTCGAGGATCGGCAACTTCTGTCCGAGGATGAATACCTCAAGGCGCAGGAGCTCTATGGCGCGGACAGCTTCACCGCGCTCATCGGCGCCGAGGCGATCCGCGAGATGCTCAAGGCGCTCGACCTGGAGAAGATGGCGGCCGACCTGCGCCAGGAGATCGCCGAATCGACCTCCGAGCTCAAGCCCAAGAAGCTCGCGAAGCGGCTCAAGCTGATCGAGGCTTTCGTTCAGTCGGGCAACAAGCCGGAATGGATGATCCTCAAGGTCGTGCCGGTCATTCCGCCCGACCTGCGTCCGCTGGTGCCTCTCGACGGCGGACGGTTCGCCACCTCCGACCTCAACGATCTCTATCGCCGGGTGATCAACCGCAACAATCGCCTGAAGCGGCTGATCGAGCTCAGGGCGCCCGACATCATTATCCGCAACGAGAAGCGGATGTTGCAGGAAGCCGTCGACGCTCTGTTCGACAACGGGCGGCGCGGGCGAGTCATCACCGGCGCCAACAAGCGGCCGCTGAAGTCGCTCGCCGACATGCTCAAGGGCAAGCAAGGTCGCTTCCGGCAGAACTTGCTCGGCAAGCGCGTCGACTATTCCGGCCGCTCGGTGATCGTGGTCGGCCCGGAGCTGAAGCTGCATCAGTGCGGGCTGCCCAAGAAGATGGCGCTCGAGCTGTTCAAGCCGTTCATCTATTCGCGGCTGGACGCCAAGGGGCTCTCCACCACGGTTAAGCAGGCGAAGAAGCTGGTCGAGAAGGAGAAGCCCGAGGTCTGGGATATCCTTGACGAGGTCATTCGCGAGCATCCGGTCCTGCTCAACCGCGCGCCGACATTGCATCGTCTCGGCATTCAGGCTTTCGAGCCGGTGTTGATCGAGGGCAAGGCGATCCAGTTGCATCCGCTGGTCTGCGCCGCCTTCAACGCCGACTTCGACGGCGACCAGATGGCGGTGCACGTCCCGCTGTCGCTGGAAGCGCAGCTCGAGGCGCGCGTGCTGATGATGTCGACCAACAACATCCTGCATCCGGCGAACGGCCAGCCGATCATCGTGCCGTCGCAGGACATCGTGCTAGGCCTCTATTACCTGTCGATTGTCCGTGACGGCGAGCCGGGAGAGTGGAAGCTCGAGCTGCACACCGAGGAGGAGCTCAAGAAGGACCCGAAGAAGGCGAACATCGTCCGGGGTTTCTACCACTCGATGAACGAGGTCGAGCACGCCCTGCACGAGAGGTCGATTACGCTGCACACCAAGATCAAGTACCGGTGGAGCGGCATCGGCCCGGACGGCAAGCCGCTGCAGAAGTGGTATGAGACGACCCCGGGTCGCATCATGCTCGGCAACGTGTTGCCGAAGAACCCGAAGGTGCCCTTCGACGTCGTGAACAAGCTCATGACGAAGAAGGAAATCTCCAACATGATCGACCAGGTCTACCGTCACTGCGGCCAAAAGGAGACGGTGATCTTCTGCGACCGCGTGATGGCGCTTGGCTTCTACAACGCCTTCAAGGCGGGCATTTCGTTCGGCAAGGACGACATGGTGGTGCCTGCTTCCAAGTGGAAGATCATCGAGAAGACGCGCGAGGAGGCCAAGGATTTCGAGCAGCAGTACAACGATGGCCTGATTACTCAGGGCGAAAAGTACAACAAGGTCATCGATGCCTGGTCGAAGACGACCGACAAGATCGCCGAAGAGATGATGAAGGAAATCTCTGCGGTGAGGAAGGTGAACGGCCGCGACGCTCAGGTCAACTCGATCTACATGATGGCGCATTCCGGTGCGCGCGGCTCGCCCGCGCAGATGCGCCAGCTTGCCGGCATGCGCGGCCTGATGGCCAAGCCTTCCGGTGAAATTATCGAGAGCCCGATCATCTCGAACTTCAAGGAAGGTCTCTCGGTGCTCGAGTACTTCAACTCGACGCACGGCGCCCGCAAGGGTCTGGCCGATACCGCGCTCAAGACCGCGAACTCGGGCTACCTGACTCGTCGTCTGGTCGACGTGGCGCAGGATTCGATCATCACCACCGAGGACTGTGGCACCTCGGGCGGCATCAACGTGCGCGCCATCATCGATGCCGGGCAGGTTGTTGCCTCGCTCGGCACCCGTATTCTCGGCCGCACCACCGCCGAGGACGTTCGCGATCCGTCGAGTCACAAGGTTATCGTCAAGAAGGATACCCTGCTCGAGGAGCCGCAGGTCGAAGCGATCGTGTCTGCGGGCGTGCAGGAGCTGCGCATCCGTTCGGTGCTCACCTGCGAGACGGTGACCGGGGTCTGCGGCAAGTGCTACGGGCGCGATCTCGCTCGCGGCACGCCGGTCAATATCGGCGAGGCGGTCGGCGTCATTGCGGCGCAGTCGATTGGCGAGCCGGGGACGCAGCTCACCATGCGCACGTTCCACATCGGCGGTGCGGCTCAGATCTCCGAGCAATCTTTCATCGAGTCGAACTTCGACGGCAAGATCAAGATCAAGAACCGGAACATCGTGAAGAACTCCGATGGCGAGATGATCGCCATGGCGCGCAACATGGTGGTTGCGGTGCTTGATCCGGACGGGACCGAACGTGCTGTTCACCGTATCCAGTACGGCGCCCGCATGCGGGTCGAAGATGGTGACAAGGTGACGCGCGGGCAGCGCATTGCCGAATGGGATCCGTATACGCGTCCGATCATGACCGAAGTCGAGGGCGTGGTGGGCTTCGAGGACTTGGTCGAGGGTCAATCCATGTCGGAGACGCTCGACGAGTCGACGGGCATTGCCAAGCGGGTGGTCACTGACTGGCGTACCGGATCTGGGCGCAGCCAGCAGGACCTGCGTCCCGCGATGGTGATCAAGGACAAGGCCGGCAAGGTCCACAAGCTCAGCCGGGGCGGCGATGCACGTTATCAGCTCGCGGTCGACGCCATCATCTCGGTCGATCCGGGCGCCAGCGTCAAAGCCGGCGACGTGATCGCACGTATTCCGACCGAGAGCGCCAAGACGCGCGACATCACCGGCGGCTTGCCGCGGGTGGCGGAGCTGTTCGAGGCGCGGCGTCCGAAGGAATCGGCGATCATTGCCGAGGCCTCGGGCACGATCCGCTTCGGCAAGGACTACAAGAACAAGCGGCGCGTCATCATCGAATCGAACAACAAGGATGAAGAGCCGAAGGAGTATCTGATCCCGAAAGGCAAGCACATCCACCTTCAGGACGGCGACGTGGTGGAGAAGGGCGACTTCATCGTCGAAGGAAACCCGGCGCCGCACGACATCCTGGCGATCAAGGGCGTCGAAGACCTCGCCGCCTATCTGGTCAACGAGATCCAGGAGGTCTATCGACTGCAGGGCGTCAGCATCAACGACAAGCACATCGAGGTGATCGTGCGCCAGATGCTGCAGAAGGTCGAGGTCACCGAGCAGGGCGAGACCGAGCTGATCACCGGCGAGCAGGTCGATAAGATCGAGTTCGATGCGATCAACGAACGGGCGCGCGCCGAGGGCAAGAAGGAAGCCGTCGCTCACCCGGTTCTGCTCGGCATCACCAAGGCGTCACTGCAGACCCGCTCGTTCATCTCGGCCGCGTCGTTCCAGGAGACCACGCGGGTGCTCACCGAGGCGGCCGTCAATGGCAAGGTCGACACTCTCGAAGGTCTCAAGGAGAACGTCATCGTCGGCCGGCTGATCCCGGCCGGTACCGGTGCCATGATGAACAGCCTGCGGGAAGTCGCCGGCAAGCGCGACGCGCTCATTCTCGAGGAGCGCGAGAAAGAAGCCGCCGCCAAGGCGGCTGCCGCCGCGGCCGAGCAGCCGGCGCAGCTTCCGGCGGCCGAATAGACTGGGTCGCGCACAGCCCTCGACAAATCTGCCGCCCGCCGTCGGGTAGATCCCGATTGGCGGGCGGTCCTTTTGGCTTGCCTATTCGGTCAGGGCCTCGGCCATCTCTAATGGTATGGGAGGGGCGGCATGGAGCCAGCGCCGCCTCTCTTTACTTTCATGAAATTTATTTAATCTATGAGCGTTTAGCGAGGAACCGGGATCGCCAAAAAGCCGTTTTATTGTGACTACACTCTCGCCATCTCGTCACCGGTCGGTTGCGTCGTCCAGATGGATTCTCTCCTCGTCAAGATTTTCGCGACCGCTCTGACTCTCAGTCAGGTCACGACCGCACCCGACAAGCTCAAAACCCAGTTTGATCCGGTCCAGGATCAGGGCCAAGTGGTGCAGCTCCTGCAGGCGGGCTGCGCGCATATGCGCAAGGCCTTCGATATCGAAGATTTGAATCTCGATGATCTGATCTCGACCGCCATGGACGATCCGCAGGCGATGACGGGCGGAATTGCTGCCTTCCGCGGCATCAATTTCAGCGACCTGTACACGGCCTACAAGCAGTTTTGCAAGAACGAGACGGTCGACAAGCCGGCCGTCGACCTCGCGTCAGTCATCAATTTCTATAACAAGGCGGCGGCTGACCTGCCGGATCCCGAAAAGCTGAAGCATCCGAAGCTGCCGGGAGCGACCGTGGTGCTCGACGGCAAAGGCGCGCGCTTTACCGAACTGTTCGAATCCGATCAGCGCCGCGTCTGGGTCGCGCTGAGCGATATTCCGAAAATGGTGCAACAGGCCTTCATCTCCGCCGAGGATAAACGCTTCTATGAGCACAACGGAATCGACGAGCGCTCGCTGATCCGCGCCTTCATCGGCAACATAGCGCAGTCCGGCCGGCCGCAAGGTGGTTCGACGATCACCCAGCAGGTTGTGAAGAACCTGCTCGTCGGCGAGGACCTCACGTATGAGCGTAAGATACGGGAGATGATCCTGACGGCGCGCGTGGAGCGTTTGCTATCGAAGCAGGAAATCCTCGAGCTCTATCTCAACTCGACCTATCTCGGTCGCGGCTCCTGGGGCGTTGAGATGGCGGCGCGCAGCTACTTCGGCAAGTCGGTAAAGGCATTGAGCTTGGGGGAAGGCGCTTTGCTGGCAGCGCTGACCAAAGGGCCGACTTATTTCAGCCCTGACCATCACGCTGATCGCGCGCAGGAGCGGGTTGCCTATGTGCTGGGCCGAATGCAGGAGGACGGCGCCATCACGGCGGCCGAGGCCAAGCAGGCCGCCAACCCGATGGCCGACATGGTCGCCTACGTCAATCCGCGGCGGGACACCGGTTTCTACTATGTGGACAATCTCGCGCACGAGGCCAAGGCGGTTGCCGGGATCGACGCGCTGACCTCGGATTCCTACACGGTTCACTCGACCATCCTGCCCGACCTGCAGCGCTCCACCGAGGCGGCCCTGCAGGAGGGGCTCGCTCGCTTTGAGATCGACAGCGGGCGTGTTTCTTTCGTAGGCGCCGAGACCAATCTCGCCGACGCCATCAAGCACCTGCCGCAGGACCCCAAGACAGATCCCAAGACAGACCCCAAGACAGGCCCGAAAGCGGACGCGAAGGTTGCCGCCCAGCAGAAGCCTGCCTGGGTCCAGGCGCTCGCACAGGCGCGATTACCGCTCTATGACGTGCATTGGCCGGTCGCCGTGGTGCTGGACAAGGGCAGGAATGTCGACGGCGGCATCCATGTGGGACTGGCGGACGGGCGCATCGTGCCGCTCGCGGGTGTCTCGCCCACAATCCAGCGCACGCTCAAGCTCTATGACGTCATCTTCGTCCACCTCAGCGATGCGAAGACCAAGACGCCGCGGGTGGAGATCCGTGTGCGGCCGACCGTGCAGGGCGCAGCCCTGGTCCTCGACAACAAGACCGGCCGCATCCTCGCTATGGTGGGCGGCTTTTCCTATCCGCTCAGCCAGCTCAATCGCACCACGCAATCACAGCGGCAGCCGGGATCGGCGCTGAAGCCACTGACCTATCTGGCGGCTCTGCAGACGGGCCTGCAGCCCAACACCATCGTGCGCGACCAGGAAATCACATTGCCCCCGATCGGCGGTGGCGCGCGCGAGCAGGATTACTGGACGCCGCGGAACTATGATCGCAGCGAATGGGGGGTGGTGACGCTCCGGCGTGCGCTGGAGAATTCGCGCAATCTGGCGACTGCCAATCTGCTCGACGGCGGCATCGCCAGCGATCCGCATCGTAGCCTGGACCGCATCTGCGATCTGGCCGTGGAGGCGCAGATCTATCGCGAATGCATCCCGTACTATCCGTTCGTGCTAGGCGCACAGCCGGTGCGGCCGATTGATCTTGCGCCGTTCTACGCGGCGATCGCAAATGAGGGGTTGCGGCCATCGCCCTACGCGATCGACTCGATCGAGCGCAACGGGCTCGTCGTCTATCGGCACGACCCGGCTGCCTCCGGTGCTATCGCCTCGGTGGATCGGGCATCTTTCTATCAGCTGAAAACGATGCTGCAGGGCGTGCTGCAGCGAGGGACCGCGCACGCGGTCGCCAGCCTTTCGCCTTACGTGGCGGGCAAGACCGGCACCACCGAAGGCGAGAACGATGCCTGGTTCGTCGGCTTTACCAACGACGTCACGGTGGCGGTCTGGGTCGGTTACGACAATGCCGACGGCAAGCGGCGCACGCTGGGCGGTGGGCAGACTGGTGCGAGCGTCGCCATCCCTATTTTCGAGCCGATCATCGAGTCGGTCTGGGCCCAGTATGCCCCCAAGAGCCCGCTCAACCCCCCGTCGGCCGAGGCGCGAAAGCAGCTCGTGGCGCGCACCATCGACCTCGCCTCGGGTGACATCATCGGCAACGGCAGCATCGGCAACGGCAGCGCGAGCGGCAGAGGCTTTGTCGAGTACTTCCGCCGCGATGCGCACGGCCAGCCTTACGACACCCAATACCAGCTGGTCGACCGCGAGGAAGCCTATGAGTCGCGTGAATATCGTGACGGCGAGGCGTCCGGATACCCGCCTCCATATGACGGTGACGGACGCAACTCCGGCCCCTTTGGGGGGGATTGGCGTTGGCCATGGCAGCAGCAGCCACAGCAGGCGCAGCAGCCACCGCAGCAGCGTCGTGATGCCTATGGCCAGCCCTATTACGGCCAACAACAGGGGCAGTACGGCCAATCCTACGGTCAGACCTATGGCCAGCCACCGCGCGGCAGCGACCCGCGTTCGATGCCGCAGCCGCGTGGCAACGGCTTTTTTCTCTTCGACTGGCGCTGAAGGCAGCGAGACATCGCCATGTGGATGATGCGGCTCACAATAATCCTGGTCAGCTTTGCCGTTTTAGTGCCGCTCGCGAAGGCGCAGCTCTCCAAGGCTCCGGAGCCGAAGGCGCAGAACTCCGAGGCCCGAGCTCCTGACACCAAGACCCCGGACGGCAAGCCGCCCGAATTCCGCGTGCAAGACGTCAGCTCGCTGGCCGATACGCCGGTCGCGCAGCTGAAACCGAAGACGATCCTGTTTGCCGACCATCCGCCCGAGAATTTGGTGGATCCGGGAACCGGATTCATGCGCTACGAGGATTGGGCCAAGGGCCGCCCGGTCGAGCAGCAGTTTTTGGTGCTCTATCCCGGCTATATGGAGCCCAACACAGACATCATCGTCGACGGCGTGAAGAAGCGCTTCAAGGAGAAGCTGCACATGTATGTGGCTTCGGCGCGCTTTTCGCTGTCTCGTCCGCCGGGCTCGCTTGACCTCTCCCGGCTCATCGCGCTGCCGTTCGTCGAGCAGATCGATCCGGCGATCAAGGACACCCAGATCAGCGCGAACGAAGTGATCGCTGCGCAAGAGCCAAAGATCATTTACAATCAAAATCCGAAGCGGCGATGGTGCGACGGGCGGCCGATCGTCATCTGCGTGCGTTCCCACTATGCCTTGGAAGGGAAGCTCCCGCTCGGCATCCAGCTCGCCAATAAGATCAGAGATGCTTCAAAGGCGGTATCGCCGTTCCTCGATTTCGAGAGCGAGTTCACGCTGCGCAGCCCGGCCGAGGTCACGCAAATGGGATTGACTCGGCTGACCGGGATCGACACAGCCTCGATCGGAGCTGTCGAGCAGAGCATTTTCTACGTCAACCAGGTATTGCAGTTTGGCAAGCTCTTGGCCGTGTTCCAGGAATTCCCGGGCGACCCCAATCGGACGGTAGCGACGGTGTTCATGGCAATCGCTATCGAGTCGAACGTCCTCGACAAGAGGAAGGAATTCGCCATGGTGCCGGTGTTGCGAAATCTGGTGCCTGCACAGGTCCTTGCCGGCAAGAGCTCATTCAATACCGGACACTCGCTCAGCGCCGGCTTGCCGGTCTATGCACGTAGCAGCGTCACCGCGATTGCGTCCCTGATAGAGCACCAGTAAAATGGTGTGATCGTCGGGGCGCGGCATTCGCAGCTGTTTGCGGCTTTTCGCGCTCTTTGCGCCTTGACTTCGCCCGGTCCCGCCGATACATACCCCGGACTTTTGCGGCAGGCGGTGAGCTTCGCTTGCTCGGAACGGCGTACCCGAACCCTGCTAAACCATTGGGATTGCGATTATATCGTGGTCTCCCGCGGCTGCAGGTGGGCATCACCAGCCTCGAGGAATGAAGCTCAAACGCTGCCTCTGACATCGACGGTCAGACTTTGAAGCGATGGTCGCGGCAGCGCGCTTGACGCACCGCGATCCTCTTACAACGGGTGAGCGCCCACCGCACCGGGAGCGGACGGCGTTCTTCCGTTTTGCGCGTTTGGCGCGATTGAACCGGGAACCGACTGAGACCGGCGCCGGTTCGAATGCGGGAAGGCTTCGGAAGGAAGGACGAACAAAGGCGATGCCGACGATCAATCAATTGATCCGCAAGCCGCGGATGCCGGTTAAGGCGCGCAACACCGTGCCCGCACTGCAGTCCTCGCCGCAGAAGCGCGGCGTCTGCACGCGCGTCTATACGACGACACCGAAGAAGCCCAATTCAGCGCTGCGTAAGGTCGCGAAGGTGCGCCTGACCAACGGCTTCGAGGTCATCGGCTACATTCCGGGTGAGGGCCACAATCTGCAAGAACACTCGGTGGTGATGATCCGCGGTGGCCGCGTCAAAGACCTTCCGGGCGTGCGCTACCACATCCTGCGTGGCGTGCTCGACACGCAAGGTGTGAAGAATCGCAAGCAGCGCCGCTCCAAGTACGGGGCCAAGCGACCAAAGTAAGAGACCAAAACGGTTGGGCCGAAATAAGCGGCCGGAAATACCAAGAACTACAAGGCCATCAGACTAAGAGACAGCACCAAGGACCGATCCGATGTCCCGTCGCCACAGTGCCGACAAGCGCGAAATTCAGCCCGATCCGAAGTTCGGGAACTTCGTCGTCTCGAAGTTCATGAACTCGATCATGCGACAGGGAAAGAAGTCGGTCGCCGAGAACATCGTTTACGGCGCCTTCGATATTATCGAGGGCAAGACTAAGCAGAATCCGATCTCGGTTTTCGAGCAGGCGCTCGACAATGTGATGCCATCGATCGAGGTGCGCTCGCGCCGGGTCGGCGGCGCCACCTACCAGGTGCCCGTCGAGGTACGCTCGGTGCGCCGCCAAGCGCTGGGCATCCGTTGGATCATTTCGGCCGCGCGCGATCGCAATGAGAAGACGATGACGGAGCGGCTCTCGGCCGAGCTGCTTGACGCATCCAATAACAGGGGGAACGCCGTCAAGAAGCGCGAGGACACGCATCGGATGGCGGAAGCCAACCGGGCCTTCTCGCACTACCGCTGGTGATCGGAACCCGGACCCTCAAGGACGTTTCATGCCCCGCAGCCACCCAATCGAGGACTATCGCAATTTCGGCATCATGGCCCACATCGATGCCGGGAAGACGACCACGACCGAGCGGATCCTGTATTATACCGGCAAGAGCCACAAGATCGGCGAGGTGCACGAAGGCGCCGCGACGATGGACTGGATGGTGCAGGAGCAAGAGCGCGGCATCACCATCACCTCGGCCGCAACGACCGCGTTCTGGAAGAACAAGCGGCTCAACATCATCGACACGCCCGGGCACGTCGACTTCACCATCGAGGTGGAGCGCTCGTTGCGCGTGCTTGATGGCGCCGTCTGTGTGCTGGATTCGAACCAGGGCGTGGAGCCGCAGACCGAGACGGTCTGGCGGCAGGGCGACAAGTACAAAGTTCCGCGCATCGTCTTCGCCAACAAGATGGACAAGATCGGCGCTGATTTCTTCAAGTGCCTCGACGACATCAAGACGCGTCTTGGCGCCAAGCCCGTTGCCATTCAGCTGCCGATCGGCGCCGAGAACCAGTTCCGCGGCGTCATCGATCTCATCCGGATGAAGGGCGTAGTCTGGGAAGAGGAGGGCCTCGGTGCCAAGTACCACGACATTGACATCCCCGAGGATATGCTCGGGCAGGCGAAGGAATATCGCGAGAAGATGGTGGAGGCTGCCGTCGAGCTCGATGACGCCGCCATGACGGCTTATCTCGAGGGGCACGAGCCCGATGAAGCGACGCTCAAGCGGCTGATCCGCAAGGCGACGATCTCGAGTGCGTTCTTTCCGGTCTTTTGCGGTTCGGCCTTCAAGAACAAGGGCGTGCAGCCGCTGCTCGACGCCGTGGTCGACTTCCTGCCGTCGCCGCTCGACGTCCCGCCGATCAAGGGCGTGGACAGCAAGGGCGAGGAAATCGTGCGCAAGGCCGACGACAAAGAGCCGCTGGCCGCGCTCGCATTCAAGATCATGGACGATCCCTTCGTCGGCACGATCACCTTCTGCCGTATCTATTCGGGCACGATGTCGTCCGGCACCGGCGTGATCAATTCCACTAAGGATCGCAAAGAGCGCATCGGCCGCATGCTGCTCATGCACGCCAACGACCGCGAGGACATCAAGGAAGCCTTCGCGGGCGACATCGTCGCGCTCGCCGGCCTCAAGGAGGTGCGTACCGGCGACACCCTGTGCGATGCGCAGAAGCAGGTCATCCTCGAGAAGATGGAGTTCCCCGATCCGGTGATCGAGATCGCTATCGAACCGAAGTCGAAGGCGGATCAGGAAAAGCTCGGTGTGGCGTTGGCGAAGCTCGCGGCCGAGGATCCCTCGTTCCGCGTCTCGACCGATCAGGAGTCCGGGCAGACCATTCTCAAGGGGATGGGCGAGCTCCATCTCGATATCAAGGTCGACATCCTCAAGCGCACCTTCAAGGTCGAGGCCAATATTGGGGCGCCGCAAGTCGCCTATCGGGAGAAGATCACCCGGCAGGTCACCAAGGACTATACCCACAAGAAGCAGACCGGCGGCTCCGGGCAGTTCGCGCGGGTGAAGATCGTGCTCGATCCGTTGCCGCCGGGCGGCGGCTTCGTGTTCGAGAACGAGGTAGTCGGTGGCAACGTGCCGAAGGAATACGTTCCGGGTGTCGAGAAGGGGTTGGAATCGGTGCTGGGCTCCGGGGTTCTGGCGGGCTTTCCGGTCGTCGACCTGAAGGTGACCCTGGTCGATGGCGCTTACCACGACGTCGATTCATCGGCGCTCGCGTTCGAGATCGCCGCGCGCGCGGCGCTCCGGGAGGCGCTGCGCGAAGCCTCGCCGGTGCTGCTCGAGCCGATCATGAAGGTCGAGGTGGTGACGCCGGAGGACTATACCGGCGCGGTCATCGGTGACCTCAATTCCCGACGCGGCCAGATCCAGGGCCAGGACATGCGCGGCAACGCCAACGTGGTCAACGCCATGGTGCCGCTCGCCAACATGTTCGGCTACGTCAACAATCTTCGCTCCATGAGTCAGGGGCGCGCCACTTTCACCATGCAGTTCGATCACTATGCCGATGTGCCTAGGGCGATCGCAGATGAAATTCAGGCGAAGTTCGCCTGAAACCTAAGTTAGAGCAATCACCGGAGGACGAACGGAGAGTCCCATGGCCAAAGAAAAGTTCAACCGTACGAAGCCGCATTGCAACGTGGGCACGATTGGACACGTCGACCACGGCAAGACGTCGCTGACCGCAGCGATCACCAAGATTTTGGCGGAGACTGGCGGCGCTACCTACACGGCCTACGATCAGATCGACAAGGCGCCGGAGGAAAAGGCGCGCGGCATCACCATCGCGACCGCCCACGTCGAATATCAGACCGAAAAGCGCCATTACGCGCATGTCGATTGCCCCGGGCATGCGGACTATGTGAAGAACATGATCACCGGCGCCGCGCAGATGGATGGCGCCATCCTGGTGGTGAGCGCGGCCGACGGCCCGATGCCGCAGACGCGCGAGCACATTCTGCTCGCCCGCCAAGTCGGCGTTCCGGCGCTGGTCGTGTTCCTCAACAAGGTTGATATGGTCGACGATCCGGAGCTCCTCGAACTGGTGGAGCTCGAGGTGCGTGAGCTCTTGTCCAAATACAATTTCCCGGGCGACAAGATCCCGGTGATCAAGGGCTCGGCCTTGATGGCGCTGGAAGGTAAGGAGCCCAAGCTCGGCCATGATGCCATCCTCGAGCTGATGAAGGCGGTGGACAGCTATATCCCGCAGCCGGAGCGTCCGAAGGACCAGCCGTTCCTGATGCCGGTGGAAGACGTTTTCTCGATCTCCGGACGCGGCACCGTCGTGACCGGCCGTATCGAGCGCGGCATCATTAAGGTCGGCGAGGAAGTGGAGATCGTTGGCATCAAGGCAACGACCAAGACCACGGTCACCGGCGTCGAAATGTTCCGCAAGCTCCTCGACCAGGGCGAGGCGGGCGACAACGTGGGCTGCCTCCTGCGCGGTACCAAGCGCGAGGAAGTGGAGCGCGGGCAGGTTCTGTGCAAGCCCGGCAGCGTGAAGCCGCACACCAAATTCAAGGCCGAGGCCTACATCCTGACCAAGGAGGAGGGCGGCCGGCATACCCCGTTCTTCACCAATTACCGGCCGCAGTTCTATTTCCGCACCACCGACGTGACCGGGGTGGTGACCCTGCCGGAAGGTACCGAGATGGTGATGCCGGGTGACAACATCTCCATGGAGGTCACCCTGATCGTTCCGATCGCAATGGAAGAGAAGCTGCGCTTCGCCATTCGCGAGGGGGGCCGCACCGTCGGTGCCGGCGTGGTGGCGAGCATCCTCGAGTGAAGGTCGAGAGACGGACGACGAGAGGACCAAAGAAAGGGATGGCGGATAGGCTTTAAGACGAGGCGTGCGTGACAGTCATTCCGTCCCGCACCTCGCGAGTCTGTCATCCGATGTCGGAGACAACAATGAACGGCCAGAATATCCGCATCCGGCTCAAGGCGTTCGATCATCGGATTCTCGATGCGTCCACGCGCGAGATCGTGGCGACCGCCAAGCGCACCGGCGCGCAGGTGCGCGGGCCGATCCCGCTGCCGACCAAGATCGAGAAGTTCACGGTCAACCGGTCGCCGCACGTCGACAAGAAGAGTCGCGAGCAGTTCGAGATGCGCACGCATAAGCGATTGCTCGATATCGTCGATCCGACGCCGCAGACGGTGGACGCGCTCATGAAGCTCGACCTCGCTGCCGGTGTCGATGTCGAGATCAAGCTCTAGTTCACGGCGAAGGAATTCGAACGATGCGCTCCGGCGTGATTGCACAGAAGATCGGAATGATGCGGATCTTCACCGACGCGGGCGAACATGTGCCAGCGACAGTGCTGCGGCTCGCCAACTGCCAGGTGATCGCGCACCGCACGAAGGACAAGGATGGCTATGTCGCGCTCCAGCTTGGGGCTGGCGCGCGCAAGGCTGGCAACGTGAGCAAGGCCGAGCGTGGTCACTTTGCGGCCGCCAAGGTCGAGCCCAAGCGCAAGCTGGCTGAGTTCCGCGTGACTGAGAGCGATCTCATTCCGGTCGGCGCGGAGATCACGGCGGACCATTTCGTGGTCGGTCAGTTCGTGGACGTGACCGGCACCTCGATCGGCAAGGGCTTCGCCGGTCCGATGAAGCGGTGGAATTTCGGCGGTTTACGCGCTTCTCACGGCGTGTCCATCTCGCACCGTTCGCACGGTTCGACCGGCGGCCGCCAGGACCCCGGCAAGACCTTCAAGAACAAGAAGATGGCCGGGCACATGGGCGTCGAGCGTGTCACCACGCTCAATCTGAAAGTGGTGAAGACCGACGTCGAGCGCGGCCTGGTGCTGGTCGAGGGCGCGGTGCCTGGCCACAAAGGCGGTTGGATCATGCTGCGCGACGCGATCAAGAAAGCACTGCCCAAGGAGGCGCCGAAGCCGGGCAAATTTCGATTGCCGGAAGCTTCCTCCGGGCAAGGGGAGGCCGCGGCCAATGCCGGCGCGGGCGAGGGGGCGTGACATGGAAATGACAGTCACCATGCTGGATGGCACCGCGGCCGGATCGGTCGAGCTGCCGGACGCCATTTTCGGTCTCGAGGCGCGTCCCGACATCGTGCAGCGCTGCGTGTTGTGGCAGCTCGCCAAGCGGCGCGCCGGGACCCACGCGGTCAAGCAACGGGCCGAGATCGCCCGCACCGGCAAGAAGATGTATCGGCAGAAGGGCACCGGATCGGCACGGCATGGATCGGCGCGGGTGAACCTATTCCGCGGGGGCGGACGTTCGTTCGGGCCGGTCGTGCGCAGCCATGCCATCGACCTGCCCAAGAAGGTGCGTGCGCTGGCGCTCAAGCATGCGCTGTCGGCCAAGGCCAAGGATGGGGGTATCGTCGTTCTGGATGCCGCGGCCGCGCAGGATGCCAAGACCAAGGCACTGCAGCAGCAGTTCGCCAAGCTAGGCCTGACCAATGCGCTGATTATCGACGGGGCTGCGCTCGACGCGAATTTCGCACGCGCTGCCCGCAACATCCCGGACATCGATGTGCTGCCGGTTCAAGGCATCAATGTGTACGACATTTTGCGGCGACATAAGCTGGTGCTGACCCGGGCCGCTCTCACGGCGCTGGAGGCGCGTTTCGCATGACCACCACCGATCCGCGCCACTACGACGTCATACTTTCGCCGGCCATCACCGAAAAGGCGACGGTCGTGTCGGAATACAATCAGGTCGTCTTCAAGGTCGCGAGAACCGCTACCAAGCCGCAGATCAAGGAAGCGGTCGAAAAGCTCTTTGACGTCAAGGTCAGGAGCGTCAACACCCATATCCGCAAGGGCAAGGTCAAGGCGCTGCGTGGCAGCATCGGTGAGCAGTCGCCGGTGAAGCGCGCGATCGTGACCCTTGAGGAGGGTCACAAGATCGACGTGACGACGGGCCTGTAGGGGACGCGAAATGGCACTCAAGACCTATAACCCCGTTACGCCTGGCCAGCGTCAGCTGGTACAGGTCGACCGCTCCGGTCTCTATCGCGGCAAGCCGCTGAAGATGCTGACCGAGGGTAAGCGCTCGACAGGTGGCCGCAACAACAACGGGCGCGTCACGGTGCGGTTCCGTGGCGGCGGCCATAAGCAGGCCTACCGCAGCATCGATTTCAAGCGGCGCAAGTTCGATGTCCCGGCTCAGGTCGAGCGCATCGAATACGATCCCAATCGCACCGCCTTTATTGCGCTGATCAAGTACCAGGACGGCGAGCTCGCCTATATCCTGGCTCCGCAGCGCCTCGCCGCCGGCGACACGATCGTTTCCGGCGAGCACGTGGACGTGAAGCCAGGCAATGCCATGCCGCTCGGCAACATCCCGATCGGCACCATCGTGCACAATATCGAGCTCAAGATGGGCAAGGGCGGGCAGATCGCCCGCTCGGCCGGGACCTATGCGCAGATCGTCGGGCGCGACCAGGACTACGTGATCATGCGCCTGAACTCGGCCGAGCAGCGCCTGGTGCACGGTCGCTGCATGGCCACGATCGGTGCGGTGTCCAATCCGGACAACATGAACATCTCGATCGGCAAGGCGGGCCGCAAGCGTTGGATGGGCCGCATGCCCCACAACCGCGGCGTGGCGATGAACCCGATCGATCACCCGCACGGCGGCGGCGAAGGCCGTACCTCGGGCGGCCGCCATCCGGTGACGCCGTGGGGCTTCCCTACCAAGGGCAAGAAGACCCGCACCAACAAGTCCACGAGCAAATTCATCATTTCCAGCCGCCACGCGCGGAAGAAGAAGTAGGAACGAGAGATCATGGCGCGATCGGTTTGGAAGGGTCCATTCGTCGACGGCTATCTGTTGAAAAAGGCCGAAAAGGCGCGTGCGTCGGGCCGGCACGAGTTGATCAAGATATGGAGCAGGCGCTCGACCATCCTGCCGCAATTCGTCGGGCTGACCTTCGGCGTCTACAACGGGCAGAAGCACATCCCGGTAATAGTCACGGAAGAGATGGTCGGTCACAAATTCGGCGAGTTCGCGCCGACGCGGACATTCTACGGCCATTCGTCCGATCGCAAGGCCAAGCGGACCGGCGGACCGGCGGCTGGCGCCGCGGCGCCGGCGGCGAGCTGAGACTGATGGGTTGAGGAGAGCAGTGATGAGCAAGAGAGCGCGCGAACGAAGCCTCGCCGATACCGAGGCCAAGGCTGTCGCCCGCATGCTGCGGGTCAGTCCGCAGAAGCTCAACCTGCTGGCGCAGCTCATTCGCGGCAAGAAGGTTGCGACCGCGCTCGCGGACCTCGAGTTCTCGCGCAAGCGCATCGCTCGCGACGTGCGCAAATGCCTGCAGTCGGCGATCGCCAACGCGGAGAACAATCACGACCTCGACGTGGACGACCTGGTCGTGGCCGAGGCGCATGTCGGCAAGGCACTGGTGATCAAGCGTTTCCATCCGCGCGGCCGCGGCCGCATGGGCAGGATTTTCAAGCCGTTCGCCAACCTCACGATCGTGGTGCGTGAGGTCGAGGCGAGGGCTTGAGGCAAGAGAGAGAGGACCGATGGGTCAGAAGGTCAATCCAATCGGGCTGCGGCTCGGCATTAATCGTACCTGGGATTCGCGCTGGTACGCCGGCAAGAGCGAATACGGCCGATTGTTGCTCGAAGACATCAAGATCCGTGAGGAGTTGATGAGTGAGCTCAAGCAGGCGGCGGTCTCCAAGATCGTCATCGAGCGCCCGCACAAGAAGTGCCGCGTTACAATTCAGTCGGCGCGGCCGGGGGTGGTGATCGGCAAGAAGGGCGCCGACATTGAAAAGTTGCGCAAGAAGGTTGCTGCGCTCACCGAATCCGATGTCGTCATCAACATCATCGAGATCAGGAAACCGGAGCTCGACGCGCAGCTGGTCGCTGAATCGATCGCCCAGCAGCTCGAGCGTCGTGTGGCCTTCCGTCGCGCCATGAAGCGGGCGGTGCAGTCGGCCATGCGGCTCGGCGCCGGCGGCATCCGCATCAACTGCTCCGGGCGCCTGGGCGGCGCCGAGATCGCGCGCATGGAGTGGTACCGCGAGGGCCGAGTGCCGCTGCATACGTTGCGTGCCGACGTCGATTACGGGGTCGCCACTGCCTTCACCACCTACGGGACCTGTGGGGTCAAGGTCTGGATCTTCAAGGGTGAGATCCTGGAGCATGATCCGATGGCGCAAGACAAAAAGCTGGCCGAAGGCGACGGCGGGCGTCCGCGTCGGGACGCGGCGTAAGCGTTGCCGGCCTGAGAATTTGAGAAAGGGCGAATTGCCATGCTGCAACCGATGCGCACGAAGTTTCGCAAGGCGCACAAGGGCCGTATCCACGGCGTTGCGACTTCGGGCGCCACGCTTGCATTTGGCCAGTATGGCCTCAAGGCCCTCGAGCCGGAGCGGGTGACCGCGCGCCAGATCGAGGCGGCGCGGCGCGCGCTCACGCGCCACATGAAGCGCTCGGGCCGGGTGTGGATCAGAGTCTATCCGGATGTGCCGGTCTCGAAGAAACCGCTCGAGGTGCGCATGGGATCTGGCAAAGGCGCGCCCGAACTGTGGGTGGTGCGCGTCAAGCCCGGCCGCGTACTGTTCGAGATCGACGGCGTTCCGATCACGCTCGCACGCGAGGCGCTGGCTCTCGCCGCCGCCAAGTTGCCCATCAAGACGCGCTTCATCGAGCGCATCGCCGAATAGCGTCGGGGAAAAGCCATGAAAGCCGAAGACATCAGGGCGATGACCATCGACCAGCTCGATGACGAGGTGCTCAAGCTGAAGAAGGAGCAGTTTAACCTGCGCTTTCAGCGAGCGACCGGGCAGCTCGAGAACACTTCGCGGGTGCGGCAGGTCCGCCGCGATATCGCCCGCATCAAGACCATCGCGGCGCAGAAGCGCCCGTCCCTGAAACCCAAGCGCGCCGCGCGCTCAAACGCGAAGTAGAGGACTTGAGATGCCGAAGCGCACGCTGCAGGGCGTCGTGGTCAGCGACAAGCAGGACAAGACCATCGTGGTCAGGGTCGAGCGCCGTTACACCCATCCGGTACTGAAGAAGACGGTGCGGAGCTCGAAGAAATATCATGCCCACGACGAGAAGAACGAATTCGCTGTGGGCGACATCGTCTGGATCGAGGAGCGGCGCCCGCTGTCGAAGCTCAAGCGCTGGGAAGTGATCCAGGGCGAGAAGAAGAAAAAGGCTGTTTGAGCGCGCTGTCGGGCCGGAAAATCATTGTGAGTGCACCAACATGATCCAGATGCAGACCAATCTCGACGTGGCCGACAATTCGGGCGCGCGCCGCGTCATGTGCATCAAGGTGCTGGGCGGCTCCAAGCGCAAATACGCCACCATTGGCGACGTGATCGTCGTCTCGGTGAAGGAGGCCATCCCGCGCGGCCGCGTCAAGAAGGGCGAGGTCATGAAGGCGGTGGTGGTGCGGGTACGCAAGGACATCCACCGGCCGGATGGCTCGGTCATCCGCTTCGATCGCAACGCCGCGGTGCTGATCAACCCGCAGATGGAGCCGGTCGGTACCCGCATCTTCGGGCCGGTTCCGCGCGAGTTGCGTGCCAAAAATCACATGAAGATCATCTCGCTTGCGCCGGAGGTGCTGTGATGGCGGCCAAGATCAAGAAAGGCGACACGGTGATCGTGCGTACCGGGCGCGACAAGGGGCGGCGCGGTGAAGTGATTGAGGTGCGCCCCGACGAGAACCGCGCACTGGTGCGCGGCATCAATATGGTCAAACGTCACCAGAAGCAGACCGCGGCGCAAGAGGGCGGGATTATCAGCAAGGAAGCGCCGGTGCACCTCTCCAACCTCTCGCTGGCCGACCCCAAGGACGGCAAGCCAACCCGGGTCGGATTCAGCATTCTGCCGGATGGCCGCAAGGTGCGCGTCGCCAAGCGTTCGGGAGTTGAGATCGATGGCTGACAAAAAGGAAAAGCCTGAAGCCAAGAAGTCGGACAAGCCGGGGAAGGCTCAGCGCGCTGCCAAGCCCGAGAAGGGCGAAAAGGGGCAGGCGCCGAAGGCTGCCAAAGGCCAGGCGCCCGCCGAGAAGGGTGAAGGCGCGGGAGCCGCAAAGGCGGCGAGGGCCGAGGCGGTGGCTCCGGCTCCGGAGGAGCACGTCACGCCCCGGCTCAAGACCTATTACGAAGAGGTGGTGCGGCCGAAGCTCACCAAGGAGTTTGGCTACAAGAATCCCATGGAGGTGCCGGTCCTGCAGAAGATCGTCATCAATATGGGGATCGGCGAGGGGGTCAACGATCGCAAGAAGGTGGAGCAGGCCGCCACCGATCTCGGGATGATCTCCGGGCAGAAGGCGGTGGTCACCAAGGCCCGCAAGTCGATCGCGACCTTCAAGGTGCGTGACGGACAGCCGATTGGTTGCAAGGTCACGCTGCGCAAGGCGCGCATGTACGAGTTCATGGATCGCCTGATCAATATCGGGCTGCCGCGGGTGCGCGACTTCCGCGGCCTCAACCCCAAGAGCTTCGATGGTGGCGGCAACTATACGCTGGGCATCAAGGAGCACATCATCTTCCCGGAGATCGATTACGACAAGGTGTCCGACGTCTGGGGCATGGACATCACGGTCTGCACGACGGCGAAAACCGATGCCGAAGCGCGTGCATTGCTGACCGCGTTCAACTTTCCCTTCCGGCAGTGAGGCGGCTTGCGCTTCAAACGCGGAAATTCAGGAGACCAGAATGGCGAAGAAGAGCTCGATCGAGAAGAACAACCGGCGCCGCCGGTTGACCAGGAAGTTCTCGAGCCGGCGGGCACGGCTTAAGGCGATCGCCCGCGACAAGAACCGGCCGACCGAGGACCGCTTCGCGGCCGCCCTCAAGCTTGCCGAGCTGCCGCGTAATTCTTCTCCCTCGCGCGTTCACAACCGCTGCGAGGTTACGGGCCGCCCGAAAGCCTTTTATCGCAAGCTGAAAATGAGCCGCATCGCGCTCCGGGAGCTTGGTTCCAAGGGCCTGATCCCGGGCTTGGTCAAGTCGAGCTGGTAAGGAGCGTCGCGCGATGGCATTGAATGATCCGCTCGGCGACATGATCGCACGCATTCACAATGCGCAGATGCGCAGCAAGTCGAAGGTTTCAACGCCTGCGTCCAAGCTGCGCAAGAGCGTATTAGATGTGCTCAAGAGCGAAGGCTTCATCCGCGGCTATGCCGCGGTCGAGCATTCCAATGGTCAGGCGGAGCTCGAGATCGAGCTCAAATATTTCGGCGGCGAGCCGGTGATCCGGGAAATCGCCCGTGTCTCCAAGCCGGGTCGTCGCGTCTACGCTTCAGTCAGGGCGCTGCCGCGGGTCAACAACGGCCTGGGCATCGCCATCCTGTCGACGCCCAAGGGCGTCATGGCGGATCACGACGCCCGCGACGCCAATGTCGGCGGCGAGATTCTTTGCACGGTGTTCTAAGGCAGGGCCGGACCAAACAGGTGCAGGCAGAACAAGTCGCAGACGGAACAGAGTCATGTCGCGAGTAGGAAAAAAGGCGGTCCCAATCCCGGCGGGGGTCACCGCCACCGTGGAGGGCCAGACCGTCAAGGTGAAAGGGCCCAAGGGCGCCTTACAGCTGGTGCTGCACGGCGATGTCGCCGTCAAGGTCGAGGCCGGCGGCATAAAGGTCGACCCGCGCACTGAGACCAAGGTCGCGCGCGCGCTGTGGGGCACCTCGCGCGCTCTGGTCGCCAATCTGATGACCGGCGTCACCAAGGGCTTCGAGCGGCGCTTGGAGATCACCGGCGTCGGTTACCGTGCCGCGGTGCAGGGCAAGAACCTGCAGATCGCGCTCGGCTACAGCCACGACATCGTGCATCCAATCCCGGACGGCATCACAATTGCGACCCCTAAGCCGACCGAGATCGTCGTGGCCGGCATCGACAAGCAGAAGGTCGGGCAGGTTGCCGCCAATATCCGCGACTACCGGCCACCAGAGCCGTACAAAGGCAAAGGCATCAAATATGTGGAGGAGTTCATCTTCCGCAAGCAAGGCAAGAAGAAGTAGACGGACTGGACAGGAATAGGCCATGGCGACAGTGAAAGATCGCGGTGAGCGACGGACGGGGCGGGTGCGCCGTACCATCAGACGCGCGGCCGGCGGCCGGGCGCGGCTATCGGTGTTCCGCTCGTCCAAGCACATTTATGCGCAGATCATCGATGACGAGAAAGGCGAGACGCTCGCCTCCGCGTCCTCGCTTGAGAAGGAGACGCGCGAAGGCCTAAAGACCGGCGCCGACATCAACGCTGCCAAAACCGTCGGCAAGCTTGTGGCTTCGCGCGCGGTCGGCAAAGGCATCACCGACGTGGTCTTCGACCGCGGCGGCTATCGCTATCATGGGCGCGTCAAGGCGCTGGCGGAAGCCGCACGCGAGGGCGGCCTGAAATTCTGACGGGATCGGCCGAAAGCGAACCGAGTCCGAAAGCAACAAGGCAACAGAGCAAAACCCGAAAAACTGTCTCGAACGGAAACCCGATCAATGGCACGTGAGCGCGAGCGCGAAGAGAGCGAATTCACCGACAAGCTGGTCCACATCAATCGCGTGGCCAAGGTGGTGAAGGGCGGCCGGCGGTTCGGGTTTGCCGCGCTCGTCATTGTTGGCGACGAGAAGGGGCGGGTCGGCTTCGGCCACGGCAAGGCGCGCGAGGTGCCGGAGGCGATCCGCAAGGCAACCGAGGCCGCCAAGCGCGCGCTCATTCGCGTCCCGCTGCGCGAAGGCCGCACGCTGCACCATGACGTGGCGGGCCGGCACGGCGCCGGCAAGGTGTATTTGCGGGCGGCGCCTCCCGGCACCGGCATCATTGCTGGCGGCCCAATGCGCGCGGTGTTCGAGACCCTTGGCATGCAGGACGTGGTGGCGAAGTCGATGGGCTCGTCAAACCCCTACAATATGGTGCGCGCGACGTTCGATGCGTTGAAGCGTCAGGATTCCCCGCGCTCGGTCGCGGCGCGGCGTAACATCAAAGTATCGACCCTGCAGGCGCGCCGCCGCGAAGGCGACACCGAGCAGGTCGCCGAGTAAGCCTTCCAGGACACTAAGAGGCCGAAATGAGCAGGTCCGACAAGACGATCAAGGTCAAACAGATCGGGAGCCCGATCCGCCGTCATCACACTCAGCGCGAAACGCTGGTTGGACTAAAGCTCAACCGGATTGGCCGCACCGCCGAGCTAGCTGACACGCCGGAGGTTCGCGGCATGATCGCCAAGGTCCAGCACCTCGTGTGTGTGGTCGGTGATGATTAGAGTTCGCACGCGCTGCAGCCCCTCGTGGGCGGGCCACGCTGCCGCATGACAAAACGACGGCCGTTGCGAGGACGGCCACACAAGGACGGCTATAATGAAGCTCCACGAGATTTCAGATCGCCCCGGCGCCCGCAAAAAGCGTGCGCGCATCGGTCGCGGCATCGGGTCCGGCACCGGCAAGACGGGCGGCCGTGGCGGCAAGGGGCAGACCGCGCGTTCTGGCGTGCGCATCAAGGGTTTCGAAGGCGGCCAGATGCCGCTGCATCGGCGGCTTCCCAAGCGCGGGTTCAAGAACTCCCCGTTTGCACGCAAGCTGAACGAGGTTAATCTGGGGCGTATCCAGGCGGCGATCGATGCAGGCAAGCTCGATCCGGCGGCGCTCATCGACGGCGCGGCTCTGGTCAAGGCAGGCGTTCTCAGGCGGCAGCTGGACGGCGTGCGGATCCTGGGATTGGGGGAACTCAAATCCAAGATCGCTCTGTCGGTCTGGGGAGCCTCCAAGCCGGCGATCGCGGCAGTGGAGAAGGCCGGCGGTTCGGTCACAATTCTGGCACCGGCGCGCGAGGCAGGCGAACAGGCAGCCTGATCCCTATATAGGTCGGGGAGTCTCATAAGGGCGGCGAGCGGAGCTTCAGGACCATGGCCTCAGCAGCGGAACAACTTGCAGCCAACCTAAATTTCTCGGCGCTGGCCAAGGCGGAGGAGCTGAAGAAGCGCATCTGGTTCACCTTGGGCGCGCTCTTGGTCTACCGGCTCGGCACTTACATACCGCTGCCTGGCATCGACCCTAACGTCTGGGATCAGGTGTTCCAAACCCAGGCTGGCGGCATCCTCGGCATGTTCAACATGTTCTCGGGCGGCGGCATCCAGCGCATGGCGATCTTCGCCCTGAACATCATGCCCTACATTTCCGCCTCGATCATCATCCAGCTGATGACGACGGTTTCACCTACGCTCGAGCAGCTGAAGAAGGAGGGGGAATCCGGCCGCAAGACCATGAACCAGTATACGCGGTATCTGACCGTGGTGCTGGCCGCCTTCCAGTCGTATGGAATTGCGGTAGGTCTCGAAGGCTCCGGAAATGTGGTGAGCCAACCAGGTCTCATGTTCGTGGTCTCGACCGTGATCACGCTGACCGGCGGCACCATCTTCCTTATGTGGCTCGGCGAGCAGGTCACCGCACGCGGCATCGGCAACGGCACCTCGCTTATCATCATGTCGGGTATCGTGGCTCGGCTACCCGCCGCACTGGCCCAGACGCTTGAACTCGGGCGTCAGGGCGCGTTGTCCGGCATGCTGATCCTTGCGGTGATGGTCATGGCGGTGGCCGTCATCACCTTTATCGTGTTCATGGAGCGGGCCCAACGGCGGCTGTTGATCCAATATCCGAAGCGGCAAGTGGGCAATCGCATGTTCGAGGGCCAGTCCTCGCATCTGCCGCTCAAGCTCAATACTTCCGGCGTCATTCCCCCGATCTTCGCGTCCTCGCTGCTGCTGCTGCCGGCCACGGTCGCGAATCTCAACTCCGGTTCCGGTCCTGATTGGTTCATCACACTCACCTCGCAGCTCGGCCACGGCCGGCCGCTGTTCCTGATCTTCTATATTGGTCTCATCGTCTTTTTCGCGTTTTTTTACACGGCGATCGTGTTCAATCCGACCGAGACGGCGGAGAACCTGAAGAAGCATGGCGGCTTCATCCCCGGCATCCGTCCCGGCGAGCGCACCGCCGAGTATATCGACTATGTGCTTTCACGCATCACGGTCATCGGCGCCGGATATCTTGCGCTGGTGTGCCTGTGCCCGGAGATCCTGACCTACTACCAGCCGGGTCTGTTCTACTTCGGGGGCACGTCGCTCCTGATCGTGGTCAGCGTGACCATGGACACGGTCGCGCAGATACAGGGGTATCTGCTCGCGCATCAATATGAAGGCCTGATCAAACGTTCAAAACTGAGGGGGCGTAGGAGATGAGGCTGATCCTGCTCGGCCCGCCGGGGGCGGGGAAGGGCACTCAAGCACAGCGTCTTGTCAAGAAATACGGGATCGTTCAGCTCTCCACCGGCGACATGTTGCGCGCCGCAGTGGGAGCCGGAACATCGATCGGCATCCGCGCCAAGGACATCATGGCCCGCGGCGAGCTGTGTCCGGACGATTTGGTGGTGGCGATTGTGGCCGATCGTATCGATCAGCCGGATGCGAGGAGGGGTTTCATCCTTGACGGATTTCCCCGGACCGTGCCGCAGGCGGTGGCGCTCGACCGTATGCTCAGCGCCAAAGGGCTGAAACTCGACGGCGTGATAGAGCTCAAGGTCGATCCGCAGATCCTGCACGATCGCATCGCCAATCGCGTGGCCGAAGCCAAAGCGCGCGGCGAGGCGATGCGCAATGACGACAATCCCGAAATTCTGCGAACGCGCATCGAGGCCTACCAGGAACAGACGGCGCCGTTAGTCGATTACTATCGCAGCCAGAATGCGCTGAAATCGGTTGACGGCATGGCGCCGATCCCTGAAGTGGCGAGCGCCATCGAGTCCGCGCTTCAAGCCCCTGTCGATAGGAAGGCAGCTTCCGGGAAGGCCGTTGCCAAGGCGGCCGCCAAGGCCGCTCCCGCAAAGGTGACCTTACCCTTGAAGGTTGCGCGAAAGAGCGTTGCGACTTCGCGCTCCGACCGCGCTGCGACGCGTAGCAGAACCGACCGTAAGCCCAGTGCCCGCGGCAAGACGACGCTGGGCAAAAGCAAGTCGCGCCGAGGTTGACGAGAGGCAATTGAATCCATTAAAAGCCAGCATCCAGTTTGAGAAGTTAAAACGATGCCGCGCCCCGGAAACCGGGGAGGGTGTCGTGTTATCGCTTGCGGTTAACCCCTTCCGCTAACTGGAAAATCATGATCCGCCGGCCCATATTCCATGCCGGCAGCAGGAGAAGCAATCGTGGCCCGCATCGCCGGCGTCAATATCCCCACTAACAAGCGCGTTGTTATTGCGCTGCAATATATCCACGGGATCGGCCCAAAAAAGGCCAATGAAATCATGACGAAAGTCGGGATTCCCGAGGCCCGGAGAGTGGCCCAGCTCACCGACCAGGAAGTGTTGCAGATTCGCGAAGTCATCGATCGTGACTATATCGTGGAAGGCGATCTGCGGCGCGAGACCGCCATGAACATAAAGCGGCTGATGGACCTCGGTTGCTACCGAGGATTGCGGCACCGCCGCGGTCTGCCGGTTCGCGGCCAGCGCACCCACACCAATGCTCGAACTCGCAAGGGCCCGGCCAAGGCCATTGCCGGCAAGAAGAAGTAGGGGCTCTAAAGCCCGCCTCCACCACGCGACCCAGCAGTTTGCCGAGGAGCGCGGCCAAGTGTCGATCTCGGACATAAGTACGAAGCTAAGCTTAAGGGCTCCGCCTTGAGAGGGCGCCGGGCCGCGAAAGGAAATCGAGAATGGGCAAGGAAGCTACCCGCGTCCGCAAACGCGAGCGCAAGAACATCGCCTCTGGAGTCGCGCACGTGAACGCGACCTTCAACAATACCATGATCACCATCACCGACGCGCAGGGCAATACTATCGCCTGGTCGTCCGCCGGCACGATGGGCTTCAAAGGGTCGCGAAAGTCGACGCCTTATGCGGCGCAGGTGGCAGCCGAGGACGCCGCCAAGAAGGCGCAGGAGCACGGCATGCGCACTCTCGAGGTCGAGGTGGCGGGCCCGGGCTCGGGGCGCGAGTCGGCGCTGCGCTCGCTGCAGTCATCCGGGTTCACAATCACTTCGATCCGCGACGTGACGCCGATCCCGCACAATGGCTGCCGCCCGCGCAAGAGGCGCCGGGTATGAACAACGATACCCTCGTCCGCCGGATCGGCGAGGAATCCGCCGCCGAATCGTCCCACCGGGCGGAGTGGGATGCGCGTGACAGAGCCGCGCCGCTCAAAGCGATGGGTGACAACGTGACTATCCAGAAGAATTGGCAGGAATTGATCAGACCCAACAAGTTGCAGGTTGCCGCTGGCGCCGATTCCAAGCGCGAGGCGACCGTTGTCGCCGAGCCGCTGGAGCGTGGCTTCGGCGTGACACTGGGCAATGCGCTCAGGCGCATCTTATTGTCATCGCTCCAGGGGGCAGCGGTTCAGTCGGTGCACATTGACGGCGTGCTGCACGAGTTCTCCTCGATCCCGGGCGTGCGCGAGGATGTGACTGATATCGTCCTCAACATCAAGGACATCGCCATACGGATGCAGGGCGAAGGCCCCAAGCGCATGGTGGTGAAAAAGCAGGGCCCGGGCACGGTGACGGCCGGCGACATTCAGACCGTCGGTGACATCGTCGTGCTCAATCCAGAGCTTGTGCTGTGCACCCTCGACGAGGGAGCCGAAATCAGGATGGAATTTACGGTCAATACCGGCAAGGGCTATGTGCCGACCGAGCGCAACCGACCCGAGGATGCGCCCATCGGTTTGATCCCCGTCGACAGCCTCTATTCGCCGGTGCGCAAGGTCTCCTACAAGGTCGAGAACACCCGCGAGGGCCAGATCCTCGATTACGACAAGCTTACGCTCACGATCGAAACAAACGGCGCTGTCACGCCGGAGGATGCCCTCGCTTACGCAGCACGCATTCTGCAGGATCAGCTCAACGTGTTCGTCAATTTCGAGGAGCCTCGCAAGGAGCAGGTGGCGGAGGTCATTCCCGACCTTGCCTTCAACCCGGCCTTCCTCAAGAAAGTCGACGAGCTCGAGCTGTCGGTGCGCTCGGCCAACTGTCTCAAGAACGACAACATCGTTTATATCGGCGACTTGGTGCAGAAGTCGGAAGCCGAGATGCTGCGCACGCCGAATTTTGGGCGCAAGTCGCTCAACGAGATCAAGGAAGTGCTGGCCCAGATGGGGCTGCATCTCGGCATGGAAGTGCCGGGCTGGCCTCCGGAAAACATCGAGGAGCTGGCCAAGCGCTTCGAGGATCATTACTGAGCGGGCTGCACTGAGCGGGCTGCGAACGGGCGACCGGGTTCGGCTCTGTGTGCCTGTCATCTGCTGTCGTTCGTCTTTAGGGGAATCGTCATGCGTCACGCCAAGGCCCATCGCAAGCTCAACCGCACGCCGGAGCACCGTCGCGCCATGTTCGCCAACATGGCGGCGGCACTGATCAAGCACGAGCAGATCGTGACCACGCTGCCCAAGGCGAAGGATCTACGACCGGTGGTGGAGAAGCTGATTACCCTGGGCAAGCGCGGTGATTTGCATGCTCGGCGGCAGGCGGTGGCGAAAATTCGCGACCTGGCGATGGTCAAGAAGCTCTTCGATGTGCTTGGTCCCCGCTACAAGGAGCGCAATGGCGGCTATACGCGCGTGCTCAAGGCGGGCTTTCGCTATGGCGATTCGGCGCCCGTGGCGGTGATCGAGCTCGTGGATCGCGATGTGAGTGCCAAGGGCTTGGAGTCAGGCCCAAATGCCCAGGGGAAGGTCGAACAGGAAGCGCCCGCCGCTGCCTGATAACGCCTCGGTCGCTTTGCCGTCGACCACGGCGGTTTGATGGGGCGGTTGGCGCGACAGCGAGGTGCTCTCCTTAGGGCCGCCATTCTATTGCCTTGGACTCGCCTCCATATGCGGCTTTTCGATCGAGGATTGGCCCCATGTTGCCCCGCCGCGATTCGCTCTTAGAGCGGAGCGTTGTTCTTTTCCGAGAGCCGGTACCCACTTTTCGCAATCGTGCTCTGGCGCTCGCGCTCATGCTGGCGCTGTTGCCCGCATGGCTGTCGGTTGCGACCGCACAGGAACGGCGGGTGCCGACCTCGCTCAACGACATTCGGTTGTCCTATGCGCCGGTCGTCCAGCGTGCGGCGCCGACGGTGGTCAACGTCTATGCGGCCAAGACGGTCGTGAACCAAAATCCCTTCCTCGATGATCCGATCTTTCGCCGATTCTTCGGTGCGCCGGGCGGCGGCGAGCAGATCCAGCGCTCGCTCGGATCCGGTGTGTTGGTCGATCCCAAAGGGTTGGTGGTCACCAACAACCACGTTATCGAGGGCGCCGACCAGGTCAAAGTCTCGCTCGCGGACAAGCGCGAATTCGAGGCCGAGATCGTGCTCAAGGACACGCGTGCCGACCTCGCAGTGCTTCGCATCAAAGCATCGGGCGAGCGCTTCCCCGCCATCGAGTTTGCCGACTCCGACACACTTCAGGTGGGTGACGTGGTGCTGGCGATCGGCAATCCCTTCGCGGTCGGGCAGACCGTAACCCACGGCATCGTCTCGGCGGTGGCGCGCACACAGGTTGGTATATCAGACTATCAGTTCTTCATTCAGACCGACGCCGCGATCAATCCCGGCAACTCCGGCGGGGCACTGGTCGATACTTCCGGCAAGCTCGTCGGCATCAACACCGCGATTTTCTCACGTTCGGGCGGATCGCAAGGGATCGGCTTTGCGATTCCCGCCAACATGGTCAAGGTGGTGGTGGCGTCGGCCGAGCATGGGGGCAACGCCGTCAAGCGGCCGTGGCTCGGCGCGCATCTGCAGGCGGTCACGCCGGAAATCGCCGACAGTCTTGGGCTGAAGCGGCCGACCGGGGCGCTGGTGGCGAGCCTCGCCGCCGGCAGCCCAGCTGCACGCGGCGGCCTCAAGACCGGCGACCTGATCACCTCGATCGACGGGCAGGAGATCGAGGACCCCAATGCCTTCGATTATCGTTTCGCCACCAAATCGCTTGGCGGGAGCGCTCGCCTCGGTATCATCCGTTCCGGCCGGGAGGCAACCGTCACGGTGGCGCTCGAGCCGCTGCCGGACACCCCGCACGATGAGTTGGTCATCGAGGGGCGCTCGCCGTTCCAGGGTGCCAAGGTCTCCAATCTGTCGCCGGCCTTGGCGGACGATATGCGGCTCGACCCATCGACCGATGGCGTCGTCATCACCGAGGTGGCCGAAGGCTCGACTGCACAGAGCCTCGGGTTTCACCGGGGTGACTTGGTAGTCTCGGTCAACAATCAGAAGATAGGCAAGACGCGCGATCTTGAGCGCGCAACGAGCCAGCCGAGCCGGGTGTGGCGCATCACTATCGTGCGCGGCGGCCAGCAGATGTCGGTGGTGTTGAGCGGATGAGCGCCAAGGCGAGACGCGGCGGGGCAAATCTCTTCTCAGCCGCTGGCCTTGAACGCAGCGCGCCCCGACCTCTCGCCGACAAATTGCGACCCCAAAGCCTGGACGATGTGGTCGGGCAGGAGCATTTACTCGGCCCGGATGGCGCGCTTGCCCGCATGCTGGCGACACACTCGCTCGGCTCGCTGGTGTTCTGGGGGCCACCCGGGACCGGCAAGACTACCGTGGCGCGCCTGCTCGCCGAAGCGACCGACCTCTACTTCGTCCAGATCTCAGCGATCTTTTCCGGCGTCGCCGACCTCAAGAAGGTGTTCGACGAGGCGCGGGCGCGGCGCGAGACCGGGTTAGGCACGCTTCTGTTCGTTGACGAGATCCACCGCTTCAACCGCGCCCAGCAGGATTCGTTTCTCCCGGTGATGGAGGACGGCACCATCGTGCTGGTCGGCGCCACGACCGAAAATCCCTCCTTCGAGCTCAACGCACCGCTGTTATCGCGAGCCCGCGTGCTCGTATTCAGGCCGCTCGCCGTGGAGGTGATCGAGCAGCTTCTGCGCCGCGCCGAGACGATCGAAGGCAAGGCCCTGCCACTCGATGCAGAAGCGCGTGCCGCACTCATCCGCATGGCCGACGGCGACGGGCGCGCGGCGTTGACGCTGGCCGAGGAGGTGTGGCGGGCAAGCCGAGAAGGTGAAGTCCTGGACGCGGCGCACCTACAGGAGGTGGTCCAGCGCCGTGCGCCGATTTACGACAAGCATCAGGACGGCCACTACAACCTGATCTCGGCGCTGCACAAGTCGGTGCGCGGATCGGATCCCGACGCTGCACTCTACTATTTCTGCCGCATGCTGGATGCGGGCGAAGACCCGCTCTATCTTGCTCGCCGCATCGTGCGCATGGCGGTCGAGGACGTCGGTCTCGCCGATCCGCAGGCACTGGTAGTCGCCAACGCTGCCAAAGAAGCTTATGACTTTCTCGGCTCTCCGGAAGGCGAATTGGCGATCGCGGAGGCCGTTGTCTACATTGCGACCGCGCCGAAATCGAATGCCGCTTACCTCGCCTACGGGGCGGCCATGCAGACTGCGCGCGAAGCCGGTTCGCTCCTGCCGCCCAAGCACATCCTCAATGCGCCCACCAAGCTGATGAAATCGGAAGGCTATGGCGAAGGCTACGCGTATGACCACGACGCGCCCGACGCCTTCTCGGGTCAGGATTACTTCCCCGAAGCGCTGGGGCGCCGGCAATTCTATGATCCACCCGAGCGTGGCTTCGAACGCGAGATCCGCAAGCGGCTTGATTATTGGGCAAAACTTCGCCGCGAGCGGGGGGCCAGTCGTGATTGATCTCGACGCCTATTTCCAGCGGATAGGCTTTACTGGCCCCGCGGCGGTGGACCGCGACACGCTTGCGGCGCTGCACCGGTTACATCCTCAGGCGATTCCGTTCGAGAATCTCGATCCGCTGCTCGGCGTACCCGTACAGCTGGACTCAGCTTCGCTCGAAGCGAAGCTCGTGCGTTCCGGCCGCGGCGGGTATTGCTATGAGCACAACCTTCTTTTCATGCATGTTCTGCAGGCGCTCGGGTTTGCGGTGCGTGGCCTCAGCGCCCGCGTTCTGCTCGGCGCCGCCGGGACCAGGGCCCGGGCGCATATGCTGCTCGCGATCGATCTCGGAGGCGAGCGTCACATTGCCGATGTGGGTTTCGGCGGGGCGACGCCGACCACGCCCCTCAGGCTCGATTTCGATGGCGAGCAGGCGAGCCCGCATGAGCCGTACCGGATCGTTTGCGCGCAAGGCGATTTTGTCCTGCAATCGAAGATCGGTGAGGCATGGAAATCGATCTATCAATTCGACCTGCAGGAGCAGCTCCTGGCCGATTATGATGTCGCGAACTGGTACAAGTCCACCTCGCCGAATTCCTACTTCACCAAGAACCTGATGGCGGCGCGAGCGGTCGAGGGGCGCCGCTTTGCGTTGCGCAATGCCGAGTTTTCCGTGCATCACCGCGACGGAATAACCGAGCGTCGGACCCTGCGCACGCCGCTCGAGTTACGCGAGATGCTCACCGGTGCGTTTGCCCTCAAATTGCCGGCCAGCGGTGCTCTTGATGCGGCGCTGGCCCGGTTGACGGCGGCAGCCGCATGAGCCACGCGCAAGGAAAATCGAAAGCAAGAGGCGAAAACGCCAACGATGGACCCTCGCGCGAGGCCCGCGTGCAGAACATTGCGGTTACGGCAGACGAATCCGGCATGCGGGTCGATCGCTTTCTCGAGGCGCGTTTCCCCGGACTGTCGTTCTCGCACATCCAGCGCATCATCCGAAAAGGTGAGCTTAGAGTGAACGGCCGGCGGGCGGAGCCGAAGGAGCGGCTGCAGGCCGGACAGTCGGTGCGCATCCCGCCACTGCGGCTGGACGAGCCGCCGCGTTCGGGCAAGCACACGGCAACCGATGAGACCCGTGCGTTCTTGAAATCCATCACGTTGCACGAGGATGACGATGTGATGGTCCTCAACAAGCCTATGGGCCTTGCGGTGCAAGGCGGCTCCGGCACGACACGCCATCTCGACTTGATGCTGGAGCAGATGCGCGACCCCAAAGGCCAGCGGCCACGCTTGGTGCATCGGCTCGACAAGGATACCGCTGGCTGCCTCGTGGTCGCCAAGACGCGCTTTGCTGCTGCCGCGCTCGCCAAGACTTTTCGCACCCGCGCGGCTCGCAAGATCTACTGGGCGCTGGTCGCCGGCGTCCCCAAGCCGCGGCAAGGACGCATCTCCACCTATCTCGCCAAGGACGAGCGCGAGGATGAAAGCATCATGCGCGTTGCCCGCCATGGCGAAGAGGGGGCGAGCCACGCAGTGACCTATTATGCGGTGGTCGAGACGGCGGCTCGCCAGCTCGCTTGGCTCTCGCTCAAGCCGGTGACCGGCCGCACTCACCAATTGCGCGCCCATATGGCGCATATCGGTCATCCGATCGTCGGCGATCCGAAATACTTCAGCAAGGAGAATTGGGAGCTGCCGGGTGGACTGCAGAACCGGCTGCACCTTTTGGCGCGCCGCATCATGCTGCCGCACCCGCGCGGCGGCACGATCGACGTCACCGCACCGCTGCCGCCGCACATGCAGCAATCATGGAATCTGCTGGGCTTCGATGCCGGGCGCTACGATCCGATTCTCGCCGCACCGGAAGAATGAGTCGCGTGGAGGAGAGTGCGAGAGCTTTCCCCTCCGAAATCCAGCGTTATCGCAGGCTCGCGTTGATCTTCTCAAGCGCCGCCGAGCCCGGGCACAACTCCTTCTCGCCGAGAGAATTGAGCGGCGCATCGACAGTATTGAAATTGTGGTGCAGGTCCTCGGGCTCGGCATCGACATAAAGCAAGCCGGTGACGATTTGCCCCTTGGCCGCGTGCTGCTGCAGGAAGCTCATCGCGCCCAGGCGATCGTGCGCATCATAGTCGGCGGCGATCTTCTTCAGCGCGATTTTGGAGCCGTCGTGCTGCTCGACGACTTCGACACTGCCCGGCTCATAGGCAACCTTGATAGGCGCGCGGCCGGTGATGAAGTCCAGTCGATTGACCGCCTCATTGTGCTCGCGCACATAATCGAAGCTCTTGGTCGAGCCGACATGGTTGTTGAAGGCGACGCACGGCGAGATCACGTCGATGAAGGCTGCGCCCCGGTGCTCGATCGCGGCCTTGATCAGCGGCACAAGCTGAGCCTTGTCGCCCGAAAAGGAGCGCGCCACAAACGTGGCGCCGAGCTGCAGCGCCATGGCGACGAGGTCGATCGCACTGTCGGTATTGGCCAGCCCGCGCTTGGATTTGGAGCCGCGGTCGGCGGTCGCCGAGAACTGCCCCTTGGTCAGGCCGTACACGCCGTTGTTCTCCACGATATAGGTCATGTTCACACCGCGGCGAACCGAATGGGCGAACTGCCCGAGCCCGATCGAAGCCGAGTCGCCATCCCCGGAGACCCCGAGATAGATGAGATCGCGATTGGCGAGATTGGCACCGGTCAGCACCGAAGGCATGCGCCCGTGCACCGAGTTGAAGCCGTGCGAGTTGCCGAGGAAATAGGTCGGGGTCTTCGACGAGCAGCCGATGCCGGAGAGCTTGGCTACCCGATGCGGCGCAATGTCGAGCTCGAAGCAGGCTTCGATAATGGCGCCGGAGATCGAGTCGTGGCCGCAGCCGGCACACAGGGTCGATATCGATCCTTCATAGTCCCGATGCGTGTAGCCGAGCGCATTCTTCGGCAGGCCGGGGTGGTGGAACTTGGGCTTGACGATATAGGTCATGACACCACCTTGCGCAGCGGCGTTACCTTGAGGGCGCCGAGCGCGTCGTTGATTTCGCGGGCGATGAAACGTGCCGTGATCGGAGAGCCGTCATAGTTCAGGATCGGCACCAACCGCACGGGATCGACCCCGCATTCGTTGACGATGAGCGAGCGCATCTGTGCGTCGCGGTTCTGCTCGACCACAAATACGAAGTCGTGGTCGGCGAGGAAGCTCGCGACGCTCGAATGGAACGGGAAGGCGCGCACGCGCAGGCGATCGAGCGCCTGGCCGCCGGCTTCGATCATCTCGATGGCCTCGTCCATGGCCGGCGCCGTCGAGCCGTAATAGATGACGCCGTATTTGGTCGGCTTTTCCGCATTGGCCTGTAGCGGACGCGGGACCAAGTCCTTAGCCGTTTCGAACTTGCGCAACAGCCGCTGCATGTTGTCGGCATAAGGACCGGGCTCTTCGGTGTAGCGCGCATAGCGGTCACGCGAAGTGCCGCGCGTAAAATAGGAGCCCTTCGACGGATGGGTGCCCGGATAGGTACGGTAGGGAATGCCGTCGCCGTCGACGTCCAGGTAGCGGCCAAAATCCTTGCCGGCATCGAGATCGGCCGCGGTCATCACCTTGCCGCGATCGTATTTGCGGGCATCGTCCCACTTGAGCGGTCGACACAGGCGATGATTCATGCCGATGTCGAGATCGAGCATGACAAATATCGGGGTCTGCAGTCGGTCGGCAAGGTCGAAAGCCTGGGCACCGAACTCGAACGCTTCCGCCGGATCTTCCGGAAAGAGCAGCACGTGCTTGGTGTCGCCGTGGGACGCATAGGCGCAGGAGATGATGTCGCCCTGCTGGGTGCGCGTCGGCATGCCGGTCGAGGGGCCGGAGCGCTGCACGTCGAACACCACCGCGGGAATTTCCGCGAAATAGGCAAGTCCAAGAAACTCCTGCATCAAGGAGATGCCAGGCCCCGATGTGGCCGTGAAGGCCCGCGCCCCGTTCCAGGCGGCGCCGATCACCATGCCGATCGAGGACAGTTCATCCTCGGCCTGGATGATGGCGACCTTGCTCTTCTTGGTTTCCGGATCGATGCGAAGGCGCCGACAATAGCTGGTGAAGGCATCGGCGAGCGAAGAGGAGGGAGTGATCGGATACCAGGCACAGACAGTGGCGCCTCCGTAGACGGCCCCGAGAGCCGCGGCGCTGTTGCCTTCGATGAAGATGCGGTCACCGATTGCGTTCGCGCGCTGGAGGCGCAGCCCGATCGGGCATTGCAGGTTCTTCAGGGCCCAGTCGCGTCCGAGATGGAGCGCGTTTATGTTGGCGCCGATCAACTTTTCCTTCGCCTTGAACTGCTCGCCGATAAGCTTCTCGATCTCGCCCAAATCCATGTCGAGGAGCGCCGAGAGCGCGCCGACATAGAGAATGTTCTTGAACAGCTGGCGTTGCCGCGGGTCGGAATATTCACGATTGCAGATTTCCGTCAGCGGCACGCCGATGACGGTGATGTCGTCGCGAAACTTCGCCGCCGGCATGGGCTTGGTCGAGTCATAGAGCAAGTAGCCGCCGGGCTCGATGCCGGCGACGTCCTTGTCCCAGGTCTGCGGATTCATCGCCACCATGAGGTCGGTGCCGCCGCGCGCGCCCAGATGGCCGGCCTCGGAGATGCGCACCTCGTACCAGGTCGGCAGGCCCTGGATGTTGGAGGGAAAGATGTTGCGCGGCGCCACCGGCACGCCCATGCGCATCACCGCGCGGGCGAACAGCTCGTTGGCGCTGGCGGAACCGGAACCGTTGACGTTGGCAAAGCGGACGACGAAGTCGTTCACGCTGCAGATTGGGCTGCTACTCGGCATTGGTCATCCGCGTGAGTCATGTCGATCAGATACTTCTTCATATCCCAAGCGCCGGTCGGACAGCGCTCGGCACAAAGCCCGCAGTGCAGGCATACGTCCTCATCCTTGACCATTACGCGCCCGGTCTTGAGATCAGTGGATACATAAAGATCTTGGGTGAGATTGGACGCCGGGGCCTTCAGGCGCGTGCGCAGATCGGCTTCCTCGCCGTTCTGCGTGAATGAGATGCAATCCATCGGGCAGATGTCGACACAGGCGTCACATTCGATGCACGCAGACGCAGTGAAGACCGTCTGTACGTCGCAATTTAAGCAGCGATGTGCTTCCTTGAGCGCGAGCTCACGATCGAACCCGAGCTCGACCTCCGCCTTGATATCGCGCAATGCCACGACCTTCTCGCGCAGCGGTACCCGGTAGCGTTTGTCCGGCGCGATATCGTTGTCGTAGCTCCACTCGTGGATACCCATCTTCTGGCTGAAGACCTCGACCGCCGGCAGCGGGCGATCATTGATGTTCTCGCCGCGGCAGAGCTTGTCGATGGACAGTGCCGCCTCGTGGGCATGGGCAACCGCCCAGATGATGTTCTTCGGCCCGAAAGCCGCATCGCCTCCGAAGAAGACCTTCGGATGCGTGGACGCCATGGTCTTTGCATCGACCTTAGGCATGTCCCATTTGTCAAATTCGATACCGATGTCGCGCTCGATCCATGGAAATGCGTTCTCCTGGCCGATTGCGACCAACACGTCGTCGCAGGGGAAATGCTGATCCGGTTCGCCGCTTGGCACCAGATTACGCCGACCCTTGGCATCGTACTCAGCCTTGACCTTCTCGAACACAACGCCGGTCAGGCGGCCGTTCTCGTGGGTGAACTCCTTGGGCACGAGGAAATTATGGATCGGGATATCCTCGTGCATGGCATCTTCCTTTTCCCAGGGTGATGCCTTCATTTCCTCGAACCCGGAGCGGACGACGACCTTGACGTCCTCGCCACCGAGCCGGCGCGAAGAGCGGCAGCAGTCCATGGCGGTGTTGCCGCCGCCAAGCACGATGACGCGGCGGCCGATCTTGGTCGTGTGACCGAAGGATACGGAAGACAGCCAGTCGATGCCGATATGGATATTGGCGGCCGCTTCTTTGCGGCCCGGAATATCGAGCTCACGCCCGCGCGGTGCGCCGGAGCCGACGAAGACCGCGTCCCAGCTCTCCGCCAGCAGCGCCTTGAGACTGTCGATGCGTTTGCCGCCGATAAACTCGACGCCCAAGCCCAGGATGTAATCGCATTCTTCATCGATCACGGATTCCGGCAGCCGGAAGCGGGGAATCTGCGTGCGGATCATCCCGCCGGCTTTCGGATCCTGATCGAACACAGTGCATTGATAGCCGAGCGGGGCGAGATCGCGGGCAACCGCGAGTGATGCCGGGCCGCCGCCAACCAGGGCGATGCGCTTGCCGTTCTTGTGAAGGGCGGGACGCGGCAGTCGGCCGCGGATATCGTCCTTGTAGTCGGCGGCTACGCGCTTCAAGCGGCAGATCGCGACCGGATCCTTTTCCACGCGTCCGCGCCGGCAAGCTGGCTCGCATGGGCGGTCGCAAGTCCGGCCGAGCACGCCCGGGAAAACGTTTGAACGCCAGTTGATCATATAGGCGTCACTATAGCGGCCGGCCGCGATCAAGCGGATATATTCGGGCACCGGCGTGTGTGCCGGACAGGCCCATTGGCAATCCACAACCTTGTGGAAGTAATCAGGCGCAGCGATGTCGGTGGGCTTCATTGACTCCTCGTGCACTCACACGCCCGGTGAACCCGCGCGCGCAGGTGTCGGCCGGTCTCCCCCGGACTGCTCGGCTTATGAGCGCCGATTCCGTCGGATGTTAGTGGACGGACGCGTCAATTTCTACCGATACATTCTTCATAACAGGGGCACGGATTGTGCAAACTCATGGTCGGCGACTACCCGCTATCAGACGTGTCAACCAGGGCCTTAAGTTGTTTCTGGGGATATCTACATAAGTACCTGCTATAATTATATTTTTTCATTGTTTTCGCAGCTGCACCAGCAAGGCGGCCCGAAGTTTGCAAGTGCGAAATGAAATTGCCATACCGGTGGGCTGAACCGGGGCGGCAAAAGGAGGCAGCGCGGGACGCACGCTTTGGGCATGATCACGCCGATGGAAGGCCCCGATGCGCGACATCTTTGAAGACATCTTTGCCCAGCCGCCGATCGATCCCATCGAGACGGCGCGGCGTTCGGCGCGGCCGCAGTTGCGGCGCCGCTTTTACAAGAGCGCGCAGGTGGAAGATTCTGGTCGGGACGAGCACGGATTTGCGGTGCGCCTCGATGGGCGCGCGGTCAGGACGCCGGCGCGACACGTCCTCGAGGTTCCGGCGCGGGCGCTTGCCGAGGCGATCGCGGCGGAATGGAATGCCCAGGGGGACGTCATCGATCCGGCCAAGATGCCGCTCACGCGGCTCGCCAATTCGATCATCGATGGCGTCGCTGCGGCGCCCGCGGAAGTGGCGGCGGAGATCGCGAGATATCTGGCTTCGGATCTCCTTGTCTACCGTGCGACAGGCCCGCAGGAGTTGGTTGCCAGGCAAGCGCAAGCTTGGAATCCGCTGCTCGTCTGGGCGCGCGAGAAACTCGCCGCCGATTTCGTCACCACCCAGGGGGTCAATTTCATCGTGCAGCCCCCCGCCGCGATAAAGGCAGCGACTGAGGCCATACCGCGCGATCCGTGGCGCCTCGGCGCGCTGAGCACGATCACGACGCTTACCGGCTCGGCTCTCATCGCACTCGCCTTACTGTCGGGGCGGCTCTCGGCCGAAGAAGCATGGGCCGCTGCGCATATCGACGAAGATTGGAACATGGAGCTTTGGGGCCGTGATGCATTGGCGCTCGAGCGGCGCGCGGCGCAATTCGCCGAAGTCAAATCGGCGGCTCTGGTACTAGCAGCGCTCCGGCAGGAATCTTCGTAGAGTACGGCGGCGCATCGGACGAGGAGGCGGTCCAACCATGAAGGACATCGTTGAGAAGCTGTCTCATCGCCGCGCGGGCGCCCGCGCCGGCGGTGGTGCTGCTCGCATCGAGGCGCAGCACAAGCGTGGCAAGCTGACTGCCCGCGAGCGCATGGAGCTCTTGATGGATAAGGGCTCGTTTGAGGAATTCGACATGTTCGTCGAGCACCGCTCGGCCGAGTTCGGGATGGAGAAGACCAAGATCCCCGGCGACGGGGTGGTTACCGGCTGGGGCACTGTCAATGGCCGCACCGTCTTCGCCTTCGCCAAGGACTTCACGGTGTTCGGCGGGTCGCTGAGCGAGGCGCATGCGCAGAAAATCGTGAAAATCCAGGATCTGGCGATGAAAGCGCGGGCGCCGATCATCGGCCTGTTCGATGCTGGCGGCGCCCGCATCCAGGAAGGGGTGGCGGCGCTGGGCGGTTACGGCGAGGTGTTCAAACGCAATGTCATTGCTTCCGGCGTCATCCCGCAGATCTCGGTGATCATGGGTCCATGCGCCGGTGGAGACGTCTACTCGCCGGCCATGACCGATTTCATATTCATGGTGCGCGACACGAGCTATATGTTCGTGACCGGTCCGGATGTAGTGAAGACGGTGACCAACGAGGTTGTGACCGCCGAGGAACTGGGCGGCGCTGGCGTTCACACGATCAAATCCGGGGTCGCTGACGGCTCCTACGACAATGACGTCGAGTGCCTGCTGCAGATGCGCCGTCTGATCGACTTCCTTCCCTCCAACAGCGCTGCCGGAGTGCCGTACTGGCCATCATACGACGAGATGGAGCGCGAGGAAAAATCCCTCGACACGCTTGTTCCCGACAACCCGAACAAGCCCTACGACATGAAGGAGCTGATCCACAAGGTTGTGGACGAGGGCGATTTTTTCGAGATTCAGGCCGCGTTCGCGATGAACATCTTGACCGGCTTCGGCCGCATTGCCGGGCGTACGGTGGGCTTTGTCGCCAATCAGCCGATGATGCTCGCGGGCGTGCTCGATTCCGATGCCAGCCGCAAGGCGGCGCGGTTCGTGCGCTTCTGCGATGCCTTCGACATTCCGATCGTCACCTTCGTGGACGTTCCGGGGTTCCTGCCCGGCACCGATCAAGAATACGGTGGGCTGATCAAGCACGGGGCCAAGCTCCTGTTCGCCTATAGCCAATGCAGCGTGCCACTGGTGACCGTGATCACCCGCAAAGCGTTCGGGGGCGCTTACGACGTCATGGCGTCCAAACATGTCGGCGGCGATGTCAACTATGCTTGGCCGACTGCGCAAATCGCTGTGATGGGCGCCAAAGGTGCGGTCGAGATCATATTCCGTGCCGATATCGGCGAGGCGGCCAAGATCGCCGCCCGCACCAAGGAATATGAGGATCGCTTCCTCTCACCGTTTGCGGCTGCAGAACGCGGATATATCGACGATGTGATCATGCCGCGGGCGACGCGCCCGCGCATCGCGCGGGCATTGGCGATGTTGCGCGGAAAGAAGGTCGAAGTGCCGCCGAGGCGACATGACAACCTGCCGCTCTAGGGCATCAGGCTGTCAATGGATCGAATCGGATGCTCGGAACACAAAAGTGTTCATCTCCGAGCGATCTGATGGCGTCAGCCCGCCGATCGCTGCGATTCGGCCGCCGGGCCGTCGGGCGCCGGTGCGCGTTGGCGATCGACAATCTGCTCCGGTGCCAAGGCGACGCATTCGAGCTGATCCGCCTCGACTGCAGCATGCCCGGGCGCTGGCGCGATGCGCTCGGCGTGCTCCGCCAGCCGCAACCACGATTGCGCCATCGTCGCCCAAAGCGGCCGGTCGCGATCCTCCGCAGCGGCCTCGGCCATCCGCAGGCAGTCTTCGGCATTGGTACGGTAATCGTCGGCGGTACTCATGTTACCATCCCCTCACACGCGTTGACCCTGCAAAAGGCAAGCATCCGAGATGGGCAAAGTCGGGATGGCACTGCGGCGTGATCGGGGCCATTCTGCGACTGTTGAGCCTGCCTGGTGCGCTGGTGCCGTGTTGATTGGCGAATATTTTCACGAGATCGGAATGGACGCACAGAATATACCGCTCGGGCGCGACTTGGTCGTGGCTCACAGCTCAGACCTCCATGTCGATCATGATCACACGGCTCGCCTGCACGGCGGCGACGGCACGGCCGGGCTCGCGTGCGTGCTCGGGGCCGCGCGCCGCGCCGGTGCCGATGTTGCGATCCTGGCCGGCGACACCTTCGATAGTCACAGGGTCCCGCAGTCGCTGACCGATCGTGCCGCCGATGTCATCGCCGCGGCGGAGCTGCCGGTAGTGATCCTGCCGGGCAATCACGATCCCGCTGTTGCGGAAGCGGTCTATCACCGAGGCAAGTTGGCGAAGGTCGCAAACCTGCACGTGCTGGGTATCACGCATGACGAAGCGGTTCTCTTCCCCGGCCTCGGGCTCGAAATCTGGGGTCGCGCCCATCGCGATTATTCCGACATGAACCCGCTGGAGCGCAGTCGCCCACGCGTCACGCGTTGGCAGATCGCGGTTGCGCATGGTCATTACCAGCCTGCTCCCGATCGCAGCACGCGGTTGCGCCCGAGCTGGCTTATCGGCGACGACGAGATCGCGGCGACCGGCGCTGACTACGTGGCGCTCGGTCATTGGAACCGGGCTGCCAAGGTCAGTGGAGCGCCGTGCGCCTACTATTCCGGCTCGCCGGAATACGCAGGCACCATCAATCTGGTCCGCTTCGTGCCGTCAGGCGAAGTGCTTGTGTCACAGCTCGCGCTCGATATCGCCAGGGAACCGAGCGATTTTGCTGATTGAGCCGGGCCGAGAATCGGCAATGTGGCCTCGGGTCGGCGCCGATCGCCCTGTTTCGGATGCATGGGGCTCGGGATGTGACGCCGCCCGCGCCTCGCGGGCGCGGGCGGGCAACGGGTTGCGGCTGATCAATCGGTTGATTGAAGCAGATCCTGTGCCTGCTCGATCAATTCCTTCGCCGCGATCTGGTCGATGGCTTGGCCTCCGAATGCGGCGTCCTCCAGCATCGAGATCATCTTGCCGGCGATCTCGTTCCGTCGATTAGTGATGTCGACGATCTTGTCCTCGAGCGTGGCGTAGGTCGTGTCGTCCCCCTCGAGTGCTCGGGTCGAGAGCCCACTGAGCGTCCTGCGCCCGAGCTCTCCGCGTGGTGCATTGATCTGCTTGTAAGCCGCGGCAAGCTCCCGGAGAGTGTCCTGATGGGCGCGCAGGGACTGGGGCAGGGCATCTGATTTCAGCACCTCGAACAGAACACGCCCGTCGTGCGCATAGTCGTCCTTGAGATGCGCGAGGCTCAGGATAGTCGGACGAATATCTGTGTGGTCGCTGAAGATGACATCGGTCTGTCCCAGCGTTCTGACGCCGGGTCCCACCATGCCAAGCCAGGTGCGAGTGATCTGGTTCTGGAAGTCGCCATGGTTCCAGGCGAAGGCGCGCGATTGGATAAAGCAGCTTTTCGAGTTGATGGCCGGCGTGCATGCCGGCGAGGTATCGCCGAACGCTTCGAGAAAATAATCGGGATTGCCGAACAGGACGAAGCTCGGCGAGCGATTCGGATCATGGGTGATCATATGCAGGAGCGCAAGCTCCGCCCGATCAGCCAGAGCTTGCGTCACCGCGGTGTCGGCATTGATGATTGGATCAAAGCCCACGAGTGCGGCCGCCTGACGCTCAAGCGTGCGGGTCACCGAATCCGTCTGCGCGGGGTTGCCGTCGATGTGAACGCTTGGCGCATCGTCGAAGTGCACGCCGAAGGGCGTGGTGTTGCCAAATTCGGTCGCGAATACCAGGCTGAGGTCAGCATCGACCTCGCCTTTAGCGCCAACCGGATAGGTGCAGGGCGTCGTCACGCCGTCGCATCCGGGCGGCACCGCTTGTTGCACCGATCCGGCAAAATGGTCGTTCTCGTCGGCGGTGATGACGAACAGCGTGTTGTCCTTGGTGATCCCGTCGGCTGCGAGGCGGGCGAAGAACTTGCTGAAGGCTGCATCGTAGGCCTTGAGCTACGCCACATAGTTTGCCTCTCCGGGTCCGAACGTGCCGTCCGGGTAGTTCGCAATGGGTGCATTTGGATAATTGTGATTGTCGTGCGCATCTTCGATGTAGAAATAAACCACCGGCACGCCCGCCTCGAGCATTTGCGCCACATAGCCCAGCGCCTGTGACGGAGTTGGATCGAAGCCGGACGGGAAGCCATCGCTGCCATGGCTGTCGGTGACGTGATTGCCGTCGAGATCAAGGACAAAGCCGTTGCCGTGATTGATGGCTGGCGCCACGTATTTGTTGCCGAAGAGCGCCTGGAAGCCGACATAGCCGCCGGTTCCGGTGCCGTCCGGGTGCGGCTCATCGTTAAGGACATCGGGTCGGGCGTGCGTGGAACCACCGCAGAGCGGACTGCCCTGCGCGCAGTGGATGGCGATGCCTTCGAAGTCGGCAGCGGCCAAGGTCGGATTGCTGGCGCCCTCGGCAAGCTCGGCCGACGGGTTCCCGAACACGGTTGCGAGGTCGCCGGTTGGGCTGCCGTTGGCGTTCTCCAACTCGATGTCCGCAATCGAGAAGGCGCCGACGTCACAGCCGGCGCGGGTGAAGGGAACCCACGGCGCGGGGTGCACCTTGCCGCGCTGATCGTCCATCTCGGGGACGAGCATCGGGCTCGATGTGGTGCCCTCGTTGACCGAATCCGTCCAATAGGCAAATGAGCTCGGGAAATGCGGAACGCCGTTTGGATCAAAGAAGCCGAAGCTGTTGCCGACCGCGAATCCGAATTTCTCGCCGTACACGCCGGTCAGCGACGTCACGATATCCACAGAGGTGTGCGAGATCAGCGGCGTATGATGATTTGTCAGCAGCGTCCCCTGCTGCTGCATGAAATGCAGCAAGCTTGGAATCTGCTCGAGATCCGACGGTACATTCGGGTTGTCGCGGCGCAAATGAACGTTGTCGAACTGCAGATAGACGATGTGCTTGATTGCGCTGCCGTTCAGTCCAAGCTGGCAACCCGCGGCATTCGCCGGCACGACGCCGGCAGCCAAGAGCGCGAGCAGCGCGCCTGCGGAATAATGAGCAAGCCTGTTCATTTGAATCCCCCAAGAATCCGTTGCAGTGGTGCGCGCGCCAAGCGGAGCAACTCCGAATACGCGGGCGCACGGAACCCTAGGAATGAAATGTTACGGAGTAAGGTCGCGGTGTTTGCAGTTTCGTGACGTTTGCGACGTCAATCTGCTATGGAAACGGCCGTTTATTGGGAAGTTGCCAGCGCCGGCCGCGGATGTGACAAGGCAACATACGATTTGTGACACATCGGTGATCGCGACACCGGGCTCTTCGGTCGTTCCTCGACCCGGCAACCGGAGCGCGCGTCGATCTTGACCAGGACAACTGAGATTGGCTGATCGATATCAAAAATGAGCCCGTCCGCGCGTCGCGTGGACGGGCCTTGCAGTTTCTCGCCAGCGGCCCGCATCGCTGTTGTCAGGCTGCTACGCTCGGTAACGTCTTCGTTCTTCTGCCGTCTGATCCTGCGCAAGAGGGTGCGCTAGCATCAGCTCGCGTGTTTCGCGCAAGTTGCCGACGCAGCCCGCGATTTCACGTTCCATCCACTCGCGCGCAAGACGATCGAGGAAGACCTCGGCAAGGTGGGCATTCAGCTTCGCGCGCGTTTGACCGTCATGGCATCTCCGTCGGTCAAGCGGGAGCATCGAAGCAGTTGCGCGTGCTTGGACGGGGTCACAGCCGATCATGTCGGCGAGCTCAGCGTAGGTCAGCCAGATTTGTGGCACGATTGTCTCCTTCGTTCCCGGCTTGATAGGTGTACGGGCTTAAGGGCCGATTACTGCAGTCGCCTCGTTCTCAGTCATGGTAAATGAAGGTCGAGCGTGCAGCGGCGTTGGGAGCTGTTGCCACCACTGGACAGAGGAGGTCGCCCCGGCGAGGGTCGATCGTCGTCAACCATCGAGGGCGGCGTGCACCTTTCCGGTTTGCGGCCCGCATGACCTGCCGGGCGACCAGAGGGCCCCGCGGCCGCCTAACAACGGCGGGTTTGCTGCGTCCCAGCTGTCACACTTGCATTTTGTCTTCATGCTAGCCCCTGACCCTTTGGACCCCCGATGATGACGGGACAGTCAGGGAAATGCAGCGGATGTCGGTGGCTGGTGAAAGTGGCGCGCAGGACCTTGCTGAGCGGGCCTTGGCGGATGCATTCCGCGAGCATCAGGCCGGGAGGTTTGCGGCGGCGGTGGAGCATTATCGGCGCGCACTCGCGATCCGCCCTGGGTTCCCCGAAGCCTTGAACAACCTCGGAATCGCACTGAAGGATATGGGCCGATTCGAGGAGGCGATCCTCGCCTACCGCGAGGCCCTGCGGTTGCAGCCGAACCGGCCTGAAATCATCAACAATCTGGGCGACTCGCTACACTCGCTGGGCAACCGCGCAGAGGCCATCGAGCATTACCGGAAGGCGGTGGCCATACGCCCCGACTACGCCATCGCCTGGCGCAATCTCGGCGACGCGCTGGCGGAGGTCGGGAGGCACGACGAGGCGATGGACTGCGCTGCCAAAGCCGTCGCCCACGCGCCGCAGCTCGATGCTTCGCTCACGCCGGCCGAGATCGCGGTGCGCGAAACGCAGCGATTGTTCGCTAGCTACGTCGAAGGCATCGAGCTCGCAGCCAAGCGCGACCCGCTGCTCGCCGCGGCTTATTTGGAGTGCGGTTCGGGCAGGCCACTGCCAAAAGGAGCCGGGAAGCAGGCTGTCGAACGTTGGCGTCACGCAGCGCGTTTGCGCGACGGCTATGCCAGCCATCTATCCGGCCTGCTATTGGTGCTGCACTACGACCAAGCCGTGAATTCCTCATTCCTGTATGACGCGCATCGGGAAGTGCAGAGGTTCAGCGATAACCTGCCCCGCTTCACCACCTTCGCCAATACCCGCGATCCCGAGCGGCGCCTGCGCGTGGGCTACGTGTCTGCTGATTTTCGCATCCATTCCGTCGGGTATTTTCTCTCCGGTGTCTTCCGCGGACACGACCCGGCTGCGGTTGAAACGTATTGCTATTCGGGCGGAGCCGAGGAAGACGAATTGACATCGTTCTTCAAGTCGAAGTCCGCTGCGTGGCGTCCGACCGCGGGGATCGCCGATGATGACTTGGCGGCGGCGATGCGGTCGGATGGCATCGACATACTGGTCGATTTGTCCGGTCATACCGGCGGGAACCGACTTGCGGTCTTCGCCCGCCGATCGGCGCCCATACAGGTAACTTGGCTCGGGTATCCGGACACGACAGGCCTCTCCGCCGTGGATTTTCGGTTGACCGATGCGATAGTCGATCCACCCGGGCCGGCCGACAGTCTGTCAAGTGAGCGCCTTGTGCGGTTGCCCGGCGGCTTCAATTGCTACACTGCGCCGGACGGAGCACCGGATGTTGCTCCGCTGCCGGCGATTGAGCGCGGATTTATTACCTTCGGCTCCTTCAACAATCTCGCGAAGATAAACGCCGACGTTCTCGACCTCTGGGCTGCGGTCCTCAAGCAGGTTCAAGGGTCGAGGCTCATTCTCAAGCACCGTTGGCTGGCATTCCCGGAGATGCGCGCGCGCATGCGCCGTTTGCTCGAGCAACGTGGCATCGCCGGCGATCGCGTCGAGCTCCTGGGAAAGCTGAAATCTACGGCTGACCATCTGGCCGCTTACGGGAGCGTCGACATTGCACTCGACACTTTTCCTTACAATGGCGCAACGACGACTTGCGAGGCGTTGTGGATGGGCGTGCCGGTGGTTACGCTCGGGGGCGATCGCCATTCCGCGCGGATGGGTGCGAGCCTGCTCGCGCGCGCTGGCCTTGAACATTTGGTCGCGTCGACGCCACAAGCTTATGTCGATGTTGCGACGCGCCTGGCCGCGGATTTATCAGCCTTGGCGAGCCTGCGCGCAGACCTGCGCGGTCGCGTCGCCGCCTCTCCGCTATGTGACAGCGTCAAGTTCTGTCGGCAACTGGAAGCGGCCTACCGGACCATGTGGCGCGAGTGGTGCCGGAGTCCAAGCTCCCAACAACAAGTCTGATTATCAAAGTGTGACCGCATGGCGAGCAGGGCCATCCGAGCACGAAGAAAAAGCTGCGCAGCTCACGCTCTCGAACGTCGATTTGTTGCACGCGCATGTCGGTCTAATGACAATCAATAGGTTTTTGCGCGACAGTACCTACATACTGTCATAAAATTGTGGCTTCTCGTTACTAAAGTTTTTCCAGACGGGATGGGGCGTCTTGCGGGCCGGTGCCAGGGCGCCGCACTCATACTCCAGGTTTTGTTGGCTGGTTCGTGCCCGATCTTGGCGCGCGGTGCGTTCGCTTGTGGGCCGACAGGTGCGGAGCGGAATTGATGCGCATTCTCGTTTGCGGTATCAACTACGCTCCGGATCTGATCGGGGTTGCCAAATACACGACGGAGCTGTGCGAGAGCTTGCTCGCTTATGGTCATGAGCTGCAGGTGGTGACGGCGCCACCGTATTATCCGGATTGGCGAATTCCGGAATTGTATCGAAGCCGATGGCATAGCAGTGAGTTGTTGAACGGCGTATCGATTATTCGGTCGCCGATCTATGTGCCCGGACGTCCATCCGGTGTCAGGCGTCTTTTGCATCATGCGTCATTTGCCGTCTCCAGCGCCATGCCGATCTTAGCGACGGCGATAAGTTGGCGACCAGACGTAATCTTTTCAGTGGCCCCGTCGTTGCTGTCCGCACCGGTCGCCGCGTTGGCCGCACGTCTGATCGGCGTCAAATCTTGGTTGCACATTCAGGATCTCGAGGTGGACACCGCTTTCGAGCTTGGCCTGCTCAAAGGCCGCAGCCTGCATGCGCTGATGCTGTGGATCGAGCGGCGGGTTCTGCGCTCCTTCGACCGTGTATCAACAATCTCCCCCCAGATGCTGCGGCGCCTGGTGAGCAAGGGCGTCACGCCCGAGAGGCTGCGCGATGTGCACAACTGGGCCGACGTCAGCGCGATCGTTCCGGGCGACAATCGGACGCCGCTGCGAGCCCGGCTCGGCTTGGGGCCGGCCGATATCGTGGCGCTGTATTCCGGAGCGATGTCGAAGAAACAGGGCCTGGAGCTGATCATCGAGGCGGCAGCGGCGGTGCGAGACAGTCACCCGCGGATCCATTTCGTGCTCTGCGGGAATGGTCCGTACCGGGCGAAGTTGGCCGAGCTCGCCAGCGGTCTCCCCAATGTGCACACCTTGGAGATCCAGCCGGCGGAGCGGTTGCCCGAGTTGCTCAACACGGCCGACATTCATCTCATGCCGCAGAAAGCCCAGGCCTCCGACCTGGTCTTGCCGTCCAAGCTCTCGGGCATGTTTGCTTCGGGGCGGCCGATCGTTGCAATGGTCGAACCCGGCACCGGTATTGCTCAGGAGACGCAACGCGCCGGCCTGGTTGTGGCGCCCGGCGATGCTGCGGCGCTCGCGGCGGCGGTCGTCAAGCTGGCCGGGGACGAATCGTTGCGCAGGCGTCTCGGAGAGGCCGGGCGCCGGCGGGCGGAGCAATATTGGGATCGGGCGGCGATCATCCGCGCATTGGAGTGTGAGCTGTCGATGCTCGGCCAGCGGCCGCCGGCTATTTCCAAGCAGCTGGTGCCTTCCCTGCGGAAGCGGCAGGTTCTGGAAGAGGCGCTGCGTGAGAGCGCGATGTCGCTGCCGCCTTTGTGAGGACTGGGCGGTGATCGCCGCAACGTCACAGTCCTGCAATAAGGCTTTGTTACCTAAGTGTTTTCGCGAGGGCAAATTTGGGCTACAGGCTCGTCGGCTGCTGGGCCTGCGATAGGATTTGCCGTGGCGTTTTTCGGGGCGGAATAGAACAGAAAATGAGCGAGCAGCTCGAAGATGTCCTCCTTCCGGCTAAGGCGGCGGAGCCGGACGTTCTCGCCATCGTTTCAGAAATCTGGGCGCGCGCGCTGGGCCGCAAGGGCCGTGTTCCTAACGCCAATCTCGTTCGGATCGGCGTCGGCGGCAAGCGCATCATGCAGATCGTGGATGAGATCGAAAGCGCCCTCGGGGTGAGAATTCCGCTTGGCGTTGCGCTGAAGCTCGGCACCGCTGAGGCGATTGCCGAGGCGATCAAAACGCGTCGATGGCCGGCGCGCTCGCCTTTGCTTCTCATGAAGGACGGCGGGGATGATGGCCGCCTTTATCTTCTGGCTGGCGGGCACGGCATCATTATCGAGGTTTGTTACCTGGGCTCGGCGGTTGTGCATCCGGGCAAGACCTTTGGGCTGCAGCCGCCTGGCTTCGAAGGCGAGGTGCCGAAACTGGCTTCGGTGCAGGATCTGGCCGCTTACTATGTGGATCATCTACCCGGAAATCCGGATGAGCCGATAAATATCGTTGGCTTCTCGTTCGGAGGGCTGGTGGCACTGGAGATCGCGCGGATTCTCGATCGCCGCGGCCGCAAGCTCGGCCTGATCGGCATGATCGACACGCATCTTGCTGAGAGGCAATGGCCGGCCGCAACCCGCATCCGCTTTCTTTGGGGGCGCGTGATCGGCCGGCTGCGGGCCTTCGGCCAGGTCCCGCCGGGCCGACGCGTGGATGCGATCCGCAATTCGGCGCGGCCGTTGCTCAAGGTGTTCAAGCGGCTGTTCAGCGCCGTTTCCAGCAATCCGGCGCTTTCTCATTATTATCAGCCCTACATCGATGCGCGGATCAAGGCGGTCAAGGATCTCTCCATCGTGGCCTTTGAGAAATACGCGCCGGAGCCGGTCGCATTCCCGGTGGTCCTGTTCAAGTCGAAGCGCGACGCCCGAGATATCGTCGACACGGAGGAAATCTGGCGGCCGATCATTCCACAGCTCGAAGTGGTCGAGAACGACGGCAAGCACGCCAGCATGATCATGCCGCCGCTCGTGGACCAGGTGGCCGCGGAGATCGCTTCGCGGCTCGCCCGGTGAGCTAGTCAGCGTTTTCAGCGCCCGGAACCCGACGGAGACGCATAGGTGTCGGGCGCGCCTCGTTGTTAATAACAATCAAGTAACAATGGCTGCGCCTTGGAGTGGATCCGGAGCTATGCGTCAGGTGCAGGGCCTCATCCTGAGCAGGCCGGCATCCACAGTTCGGCGACGCGCGTCAATGCGCTGATGGCCGGGTGTCTCGAAGGATGGCCGCAAGCTCATGGCGTGCATCCATCGTTCGAGACGTCGCGCTTCGCGCGGCTCCTCAGGATGAGGTCCTCCAACAAAAAGCCCGGCACGTGGATTCTGTGCCGGGCGCAAATCATCAGTGTCAATTTCATCAATGCCCGAGCGCGCGCGTTCGGTCAAGCACGAACTTGCGCAAGACAGTGCTTTGATTGTGTTTTGATTCACCAGGTGCTTTGAAAACGCAAGCTGAGCGTTCCAAGCGCGCCCCCGAGACGATTTGCCCGCCCATCTCCTGACCCGTGGCCACGTCATCATCATCGAGATTGTTGTTTCGGCGCCGCGATATTGCATCCGGTAAGACATTCGAGCTTGAGGCGCGGTGGTTCGAAGGCGAGGCGCCGATGCTCGCGTCTGTCGAGGAGGAAATCGGAGCCGTCCCGTCTCGGCGCAGCGATCAGCCGGCAGCCCGCTGGTGTGCCATTCAGGCTGCGAGGCGGGGTAAATCTCCACCGTCACAAATCTTTCTTTCGTGCATCACACGAGCGTAATGGTCGCTTCGTTTAACTGCCCTACCGAACGCTTTCAAAGACGAGACCAAAGCGCCGAAGGCGAAGTCATCTGCGCGTGGGCATAGCCTGCGGCAGGGCTCCGCAAACGTGAAGCGCAATACAAAGTCTCGAGGCAGCGGGGCGATCTTTAGGGGTAAGAAGGGGCTGAAACAATGAAATTGCTGCCACTCGTTGGCGAGCGCGAACCCTCGCGCGTCCAGAACCTGCGCGCGCCATTGCGGGCCGTTGCGCTGTTAGGGGCGGTCACCGCCGCCGCCTTTCTGGGTGCCGCTCTGCCCGACCGTGCCGCGGCTCAGGACATCGAAAATCGCGTGACCGCGGTCGACCCGGAAATTGGTCCGCCGCCCGCCGACCCGCTTGTCGCCAAGGCCGAGGACGTGGAGATCCACCAGAGCGACGTTGCACTGGCGGAGGAATCCCTCGGTCGGACCTTGCCGGAGCCGGACAAGCTGCTCAAGCGCGAGAAGCTGATCGAATATCTGGTGGACAGCGTCATCCTGGCGAAAGCGGCGCTCAAGGATAATCTCGGCAGCGACGCCGAAGTTCAGCAGCGGGTGGAGTTCAGCCGCAACCAGGCATTGATGGAGCGGTTGCTGCAGGTGACCGGCCGGGCTGCCGCCACCGATGAAGCGGCGCGCAAGGCGTACGATGAAGCGATCGCAAAGGCCGGGAGCGAGCCGGAGCTGCATCTGCGGACGATCCTGTTCCGCTTCAAGGATGCGAAGGACGATGCGGAAGTGAAGGCGGCCGGGGAGAGGGCGGATGCTGCCTTCGAGCGGATCGCCGGCGGCGAGGATTTCGCCACGGTCGCCAAGGATGTGAGCGACAGCAACTCCAAGCAGTCGGGCGGCGATCTCGGCTACATGACCCGCGCGCAGATGGGGAAGGAATTCGCCGACGTTGCTTTTACCCTCGATGCCGGCGGCGTGTCGCATCCGTTCAAGTCGCAGTTCGGCTGGCATTTGCTCAAGGTCGAGGACAAGCGCACGCGTCAGCCGCCGGCCTTCGAAACCGTGCGCGACAAGTTCAAGGTTTTGATCGCGCGCCAGGCGCAATTGGGGCTCATTGCCGATCTTCGTTCGAAGGCCCGAGTCCAGATTTTCGAGCAGGCACACAAGGCGCAGGAGGAGGGATCGCAAACCGCAGCCGAGCCGGCGAAACCGGCGGCTCCCGCAGAACCCGGAAAGTAAGTCGCGGAATCATCGCCACGCCGGTGGCGTTGCTCACGTGCCTTTGCGTCGTCGATCCGTGCTTTGATTTTTTGAAATGGTGTGATGACGGTCGCCTCAGAAACCTCGCAGCTCCCAGGCTCGGCGCGCAGCACCCGGCGCCCGCAGTTGGGCATAGCGCTTGGCATCGTGGAGCCGCTTGTCGTCGCCGGTGACGCTGCCGTCATCACGCTTTCGAGCATGATCGGCGGGCTGACCTATCAGCTGGTGACCAACGCCACGGTAGGCGATTTCACCCCCTGGGCGGGATTCGGATTGATCGGCAGTCTTGCCTACGCGGTGGCCGCTCACCGTTGCGATCTCTCCCAGCCGCGGGAGATTCTGCGGTCCGGACGAGACCCGGCGCATTACATCAGGGTGTGCACGTGCTGGCTGTGGGCCGTGCTGCTCATCAATGTCTTGCTCTTCTTGCTGAAGCTCGGCGGCAATGTCTCGCGCGGTTCGATGATCTGTGCGGCTGCGCTCGCGAGCGTTTCTCTGCTGTCGTGGCACGCGCTGGTGCGGCATGCGCTGCAATCGGCCGTCGATCGCAAGGCGGTGCATGGACGGCCCGTGGTCATGCTCGGTTCGGCGGAAGAGCTCGCCGGCGTCCGCGCGAGCGACCTGATGACCCGCTACGGGCTTGAGGAGGTGGGCCGGATGATTTACCCGCCGCCGGGCCGCGGAGGGGAACGGCGGTCGCAGGCCGCAGCGGTGGGCAGGCTGCTTGCCTGCGCGCGCGATTCCGGCGCCGAGGAGATCATCCTGGCATTGCCTTGGTCGAATATCGCGGAGGTCGCATTTCTGCGCGACGAGCTGCGGCGCACCCCGCTGCCGGCTCGCTTGCTGCCGGACCGGGCGGTCCAGCGCCTGTTGAGCGACGGGAGCTCGAGCTCTCAGTTCTCGCCCTTGATCGAGATGACCCGTGCTCCGTTGAGCGCTTCGGAGCGCATCGCCAAGCGGACACTCGACGTCGTGATCGCGGCGTTTGCGCTGGCCGCCTTGGTGCCGTTGATGCTCATGGTGGCCGCGGCAATCCGGCTCGGATCGCGCGGGCCGGCGATCTTCCGACAGCGCCGCAAGGGCTTCAATGGCAAGGAATACGTCATCTACAAATTCCGCACCATGACCGTGATGGAGGATGGGCCTTCCATCGTCCAGGCCAGCAGGTCGGATTCGCGCGTCACCCGGATAGGACGTCTGTTGCGGCAGACCAGCATCGACGAGCTGCCGCAGCTTTTCAACGTGCTGCGCGGAGAGATGTCATTGGTGGGCCCAAGGCCGCACGCGCTTGCGCATGATGACGAATACGGAAGCGCCATCGCCAACTACGCCTTTCGCCACCACGTCAAGCCCGGCATCACCGGATGGGCCCAGGTCCACGGCCTGCGCGGCGGCACGCCCGAGCTCGAGCAGATGGCCAAGCGGATCGAGCTCGACCTCTGGTACATCAACAACTGGACGTTTGCTCTCGACCTGCGGATTCTGCTGCGGACATCGGTCGAGCTTGTTCGTGGCCGCAATGCCTACTGACAATCTTGCCTCGGTCCGGGGCTTTGCGGCGGCGCGGTTGCGCGTCCGCGGCAGGCCCGGTCGGGAAAGGGCGCGCGAAGAATGAAAAAGCCAACGGTGGCCGGCGGTTCTTGGTCTCGAGTTCTGAACGTTAGCTTGTTGATCGGCGGTTTCGGGATCGGCCAGGGGGCGATCTTCGCAGTGCAGACCTGGCTGGTGGCGCAAGGCGATTTTGCGCTTCTCGCGGCTTTCGGCACGCATTTCTCTTTCGCGGTCCTTGGCACGCTGTTTGTTGATGCCGGTTCCATCACGGTGTTGGCGCGCCATGTCGCTCATTCGTGGGGCAAGCCGGGCGCTCGCGAGGAGATTTCGCGGATCTTCTGGGAAACCAGCTTGTTCCGGATCACGCTTGCCGTCCTGCTCGTTGGCGGTGGCGCGATTTATTCCCTCGCGTTCAGGCCGGAAGGCTTCTCACGTGGCTACGTTCTCGCCGCTTCGCCCGGCTTTCTGCTGTGGGCGGGCAACGCGGCAGGGCTCCTCGACGGCCACCGCCGCAGCGGCCTTAGCGGGATCACCGGCTCGCTGACCTTCGTGTCCTCCGCGATCGCCTTGCTGCTGGCCCGACACCAGAGTCCCGCTGCAGCCGGTACCATCCTGGGCGGCGCTTTCTCGATCGGCAATCTGGTGACGGTCTTGACGCAGTGGCTGGCACTAGGGCGGCAGGGCTGGACGCCCGGCGCGCCGACGATCAGCCGGCATGGCTTGACCCAATCCTGCAAGGACGGCGTCGCCATGCTGTTTGGCCTCCTGCCCGGGCAGCTCTATTTTCGGTTTCAGATATTGCTGAGCGTGCACTATCTCGGTCCCGAGCTGACCGCGATGCTGCTCTACGCCAAGCAGATCGTCTCGGCGGCGACGCAGGTCATCGGCTTCGTGCTGCGCGTGGAGTTTCCCGGACTGGTGCAGCGCTTTCTCCGCTCCGGCGAGCAGAACTTGCGCACGGTGCTCGACGCCCAGAAGGCGGCGCTGTTCGTGGCGGTCGCCGCAACGGTTGGCGTCTTGGGCTTGGGAATGGTCATGAAATTCCTGCCTTATGTCAATTTCAACAAGGTGGCCTTGCTCGTAACCGCCTCCGCACCCACGATCCTGAGCTTGTCGATACTCTGGATAATGTCGCAGCCGCTCGCCGCCTTGAGCCGCTTCACGCTCCTGTCGATAATCATCGCCATCTTCGTAGCGGTCGGCATCGCGGCGAGCTATCTGCTGCTCTCGGTCTACGGCGTCTATGCCTTCATTGCGGGCGACATCATCTCGCACATGGCGGGCGCGGTGCTGGTCTATTACTTCCTGCGTGAATCGAAGGGCATAAATCCGGTAGTTCTGGCGTAGAGCTTGCTGATGCCGTTGCATCACGAATTCGTAGAGCCCGTGAGGCAATTCGTTGCTTCCGCTCATTCCCGCATAAGCGGGAATCCAGTTACTTCCAAAAGATGCTTGCAAGGGCGAATATCAAGGATGTTCTGCGAAGTGCACTCGGTTCCCGCATTCACGCTAGTTGATGCACAGAACGTTTCGAACGCGAGGGCCTCTGACCCCTTCTCCTCAATGGGGAGAAGGGGGATGAGGGGGCACCCAGTGGCGATACGGATGGGCCGGGCCCCCCTCACCCCACCCTCTCCCCAAAAGGGGAGAGGGGGTGAAACGCCTTTGCGAACGTGCTGATTTCCTCTGACCGTCTTGCGTGCATCAACTAGCGCTTTCGCGGGGACGAGCGGGCGTCAATTTAGTAGGACTGACGATGGCGACATACCTTCAAGGGCCGCAGATTGACCGGGCCGCGCCGCCGTTCGCGCCTGTCAACGACCTTGGTGTGTTCGTTGTCGTCAGGTTGGCTTTTTATGTCGGCTACTACGCATTGAACATCTGCTTCACCGCAGAGCTGTTCTCCGTGCTGCTGACATTGCCGGTCTTCATCATCTGCTGCATCAACATAATGAGGATCAAGAGCCGCTACGCGACCGCACAGGACATGATCTGGCTGGTGCTCTACATGTTCTTCGTCATCGAGCCGTGTCAGAGCCTGAGGGCCGGCTATTTCGACAATGGCGGCCCGGTAAGCGGGCTATATTTCGAACCATCGGAGCTCGTCACCGCGGACCTTATCGTAATCCTGTTTCTTGCCGTCGCCACGATCACGACATTCTTGGCGGCCGCGCTTCTTCCGGAACGGCCGCGAGAAATTTCCTTCAAGCTGAGCCACAAGCAACTGCCGTTGCTGGTTTCGATCAGCGCGCTAGCATTCCTGCTGTTTGTGTTTTCCTTGGGCGGATTGGGCAATGTCTTGGCCGACCGATATTCGAGAATAGAGCCGGAGGGCGTGGTTCCGATCGCCGCCGCATTTCTCGCCCTTCAGGCGGTTGCGTGCTTGCTGGCATTGGTCTGCATGAAATCGCGGCCAAAGAACGCGGCCGATGAGTGGGTTGCGGGCGCCGCTTGGTGCGCCTTAAGCCTGGTCCTGCTGCTCGTCGCGCAAAATCCCTTCAACACGGCGCGCTTCATGCTGTTGATGGCTTATGCGCCGATTTTCCTGGTCCTTTGCTCGGGCAGGATAGGGGTGCTGACATTCTATGTGGTCGCCATGATCGGGCTTCTGTTGGTCATGCCCATATTGAACTTCAGCGGCCGGTTTGGAATGTCGTTCGGAGAGGCGATCGAGCAGATAAACGTGTCAGACAATGTCCTGCGGGTGCCTTACATCGAGGTTTTCGACATGCTGGCGTACGAGGTGCGCTATCTGCAGACGACGGGGCTGTATTTCGGGGCAAAGACGCTCGGCATCGTGCTGTTCTTTATTCCGCGAGCAATTTGGACGGGTAAGGAGACATTGATCGCCAAGGACATGGGAGCCGAGTTGGTCGGGCTCAAAAGTGCCGGGACCGACAACCTTTCCCTATTCTTTGCCGGAGAGTTCTATGCCGATCTCGGGCTCATTGGCGTCATGATCGGCGCGGTGGCTGTCGCGCTGCTGCTGACGATCTTCGGTGTGCAGCGGAAAGTTACCGTCAATGGGCTTGATTTGCGTTCATATCTCGTCACCGCGGCCGCTCCGATCGTTATTCGCGGGCCGATCGCAGCTGCCATTCCGCTCCTGTTCATGCAAATGGTCTTTCTGGCGATATTCACGCGGTCGCTCTGTCAGCGCATCAGACCCGATCGCGGCCGAATCGCCTCATCGCCCCAACGTGCCGCTGGGCGGGCGACATGAGCAAACGGGAGAACGCGGACGAGATGTTCTTCAAGGAGCGCGGCGCCGGTGGGTTCACGCGGCTCGATGGAACGATTCAATTCTACACAAGGGTCAAGGCTCTGATCGAGCCGCAAATGACGGTGCTCGATCTTGGCGCCGGCCGCGGAGCGCTTGCCGAGGCGGACGCTAAGATCGCGCGTACGCTCAGCGATCTTCGCGGGGGAGGCGGCAAGAAGGTCATCGGCCTCGATGTCGATTCGGCAGTTCTGAAGAATCCTCGACTGGACGAGGCGCTCGTATACGATGGCCGGACGATGCCGCTGGTTGATCACAGCGTGGATCTTATTGTTGCGGACAACACGTTGGAGCACATCGATAGCCCCGTCGCATTTGCCGCCGAGGTCGGTCGCGTGTTAAAGCCGGGGGGCTGGCTGTGCGCGCGGACGCCGCATCTTTATTCCCTGCTGGCTCTCGCGGCCACCTTCGTTCCGAACCGGCTGCATGCCTCCGTACTAGGTCGGGTACAGCCAACCCGCGAGGCTCGAGATACATTTCCGACGGTCTACCGCCTCAACACAAGGAAAGCGCTGCGTGGTTCTTTCCGTCGAGTGCCTGGGAAAATCACAGCTACACATGGTCTCCGGAGCCAGCCTACCACTTCAACAGTGCGTTCGTTTGTGGCCTTCTTTTGCTCTACCAATACTTGAAATATCCGGCTCTCGGAGGAGAGGTGCTGATGATCTTCATTCGGAAGAAACCGATTTGAGCATGCTTTCGAGCATGCTTATGGCGCCGCGCGGGTCGTGGCTTGGCGCTGTCGGCGCGCGTTCGCGCCTGTGTGATTTAGACGATGGGCGCTAACACTTCTATCCGAATTGCCTTCGTGGTCGGCTCCGTATCCCGGGCCGGCGGTGGTGTGGCGCAATCGGCGCGGCTTTTGGCGCAGGCGGTCCGCGCGCAGGGAGCCGAGGTCGAGGTGCTCACGCTGCGGGACGCGTTCTATGAGGAGGATGTCGGCGCGTGGAGGCCGCTTGGCGTGCGGGCATTCGCGGCGTTCGGGACATTGCGCTATGGCTTTTCGCCGAGCCTTCTGTCAGCGCTGCTGCGATGCGATGCCGACATCGTCCATGTGCATGGCGTGTGGACGTTTCAATGTCTTGCGGTTCTGCTGTGGGCGCTCGCCAAGCGCAGGCCATATGTGGTCACCCCGCACGGCATGCTGGAGGCATGGATCCGCAGGCGCTCTCCGCTCCTCAAGCTGATGGTGTCTGCGCTCTATCAGGACCGGTTCCTGCGCGGCGCCGCTCTCCTGCATCTGCTGACCGAGAAGGAGCGCGACGATGTCGCCGGATTTGCTCCGCTCGACCGGGTCCGGGTGGTGCCGAATTGCGTCGAGCCCTTCGAGCCACCACGTGATCCACCGGATTGGTTGGGCCAGGGCTTTGTCGGGCGCGACGTCTACCTCTTCCTCGGCCGCATCCACGAGAAGAAGGGCTGCCTCGAGCTGTGCGCTGCTTGGGACGGACTTTGCGCGGATGATCTTGTTTTCCGGGATCGCTCGCTTCTGGTCTTTGCCGGCTGGATCGACGACCTGCCGGGTTTTGCCGAGCGGGTTAATGCGCTGCAGGCCCGGCACGGCAACGCCGTCTTCATCGGCCCGCAATACGGCGAGGAGAAGAGGCGCTGCCTCTCAACGGCGAGCTTTTTTGTCCTGCCATCCAAGAGCGAGGGCCTGCCCGTGAGTGTGCTCGAGGCATGGTCGGCCGGAAAGCCCGTCCTGATGAGCGCCGCTTGCAACCTGCCGATCGGCTTCGAGGCTGGTGCCGCCTCGGAAATCGGCACCGACGCACAAGGAATCCGTCACGGACTTTTGGCGGCTTGCTCGATGACGCAAGAGGAACGGTCGCAGATGGGCCGGGCGGCGGAGTCCCTGGTCGTTCAGCATTATAGCGGCGAGGCCGTTGCGGTCGCCATGATGGCGCTATACCGCGAGACGCTGGCGCCTTGCTTGGCGGCGCATTCGGGCCGCGTCGGACGTGATCGATTTCCTTCGGCCGGGAAGGTATGAAGCAAGGTGAAGCTATCAGTGCGGTGGGAGGCGGCAGCCCGATGGACATTCTCGATGCCCGCACGAACGACACCTGGCGCGGCGGCGCGAGCTTCACGCTGCGCAACCGCGTTTATCGTGTCGCGTGGAGCGTGGCCTGGTGCGTCTTGGCATCGTGGACACCGCCGCCGCTGCATGCTTGGCGCCGGCTCCTCTTGCGCCTGTTCGGGGCCAAGGTCGCGCCGACTGCCGGCATCTATCCGAGCGCCCGCATCTGGTCGCCGGCCAATCTCGAAATGGACGAATACGCATTCGTCGGACCAAAGGTGATCGTCTACTCGATAGCCAAGATCAGCTTTGCGCCTTATTCGCTCGCCTCGCAGGGAGCGCACATTTGCGCCGGCACCCACGATATCGAGGATGCCGGTTTTCAGCTGCATGCACGGCCGATCGTGGTCGGGTATCGGGCGTGGATTGCTGCGGAAGCATTTGTCGGCCCCGGTGTCACGATTGGCGACGGCGCGGTGCTGGGTGCGCGGGCTTGCGCGTTCCACGATCTCGATCCGTGGACCGTGTATGTCGGCAATCCGGCCCGCGCCATCAAGAAACGCAAAGTGCGTTTCCGCGACGATCTGCCGAAGGCCCGCCCGCAATGCTGATCGCATTTGGGAGACGGCCGGCATTGCCCGAGTGCGACATCTGCGTCGTGGGAGCCGGTCCGATCGGGATCGCGCTTGCGCTTGCGTGCGAGGAGCGCGGCCTATCCGTGCTTCTGCTCGAGTCCGGGAGCGAGCAGCCGGAAGGATTTTCAGCGGCACTGACCGCCGGTCATCGGGTCGATCCGACGCGGCACGCGATGCCCGCCATAGCGATATGCCGGGGCCTCGGAGGCACGTCGCGCTGGTGGGGCGGACGCTGCGTGCCGTTCGACGACATCGACTTTGCCAAGCGATCGCACGTCGAAGAGGCTGCATGGCCTGTCTCGCACGAGGAGATAAGCCGATGGTACCCGGGCTCGGCGGCATTCTTCGGCATCGGAGCGGCACGCTTTGTCGCTCAGGCGGCGGTGGATGCGGAAGGCGGTGACGTTCGATTCAACGAGCTCGAACGATGGACGCCCGAGATTAATGCTGCAAAGTGCCACCGGGCGCGGCTTGCCGCATCGACGCGGATCACCGTCGTGCTCGGCGCCACCGTCACGGACATCGGCCTCGCGCCTGATGGAGAGCGGGTCATAGCGCTGACCGTGGTCGATGCGGAGCGGACGGTACGGATCAAGCCGCGGCGAGTCGTGCTGGCCTGCGGAGGCCTGGAAACGACGCGGCTGTTGTTGCAGGCGCAACAGCAGCGACCCGAGGCGTTCGGCGGCCCCAACGGCTCGCTCGGACGCTACTATATGGGCCATATCTCCGGCAAAATCGCCGACATCGTGTTGACCGACCCGGCGACCGCGGCGGTCCATGATTTCTATCTTGATGAAGGCACTTTTGTGCGCCGGCGCTTCACCCTCACGGCGGCAGCGCAGTTGCGCGAGCGCCTGCTCAATACTGCCTTTTGGGCCGACAATCCTGTGTTCCACCGGCCGGAGCACCGGAGCGGCGTGCTTTCGCTGGTTTGGCTTGCTCTGGCGATTGCTCCGCTTGGACGCCTGTTGGCGTCCGAGGGAGTGCGCACGAGCCACGTGGGCCCGCGCCCGCGGCAATGGCGGCGGCATGTCCTGAACGTGCTCGGCTCGCCGCACTCGACACTGGCCGAGATCGTGGCGATCGTGCGCGCGCGGTTCCTGTCGTCACCGCGCAAGCCGGGGTTCTTGTTGCGCAATCGTGCCGGCCGCTACGCTCTCCACTATCACGCGGAGCACGCGCCGAACCGAGAGTCCCGGGTCAAGCTCGGGAATACTGCCGATGCCCTCGGTCTTCCGTTTCTGGACGTCGAGCTCAAGTTTGCGGAACGCGACGCTCAATCCGTGCTGCGGGCGCACGAGCTGCTCGACGATGCGCTGCGCTCAAGGGGCATTGGCCATCTGGAATACCATCAGCCGGCCGAGGCGCGGCTCGCAAGCATTCTCCAGCAGGCTAGTGACGGCTTTCATCAGATCGGTACCGCACGCATGGCTGATACCGCTGCACACGGCGTGGTCGACGCGAACTGCCGCGTCCATGGGGTCGAAAACCTGTTCGTCGCCTCGACCGCGATTTTTCCATCCTCCGGCCAAGCAAGCCCGACCTTCGTTGCGGCGGCGCTGGCATTGCGCCTGGCCGAGCATTTGTCGCAGACGGTCCGCACGAACGAGCCTGCGGCAGCGGCGGAGCGGGAAGTCGTATGAGGCAGGTCTATGCGGCGCCGCTCGGCCGGAACGTATCGGCCCTCGGGTTCGGGTGCGCGTCGCTTGGCTCACGCGTTTCCGCCGCTCGAGGCGCGCGCGCGATCGACCAGGCGCTCGATCTCGGCGTGACCTGGTTCGATGTTGCGCCGCCTTACGGCGACGGCATGGCTGAGGCCTATCTCGGCCGCTCCTTGCGCGGGCGGCGCGAGAAGGTCGTCATCTGCACCAAGTTCGGCATCGCCCGCCCGCGGCTCTCCCTCACGCAGCGGCTGCTCCGGCCGCTGGCGCGGCAGGCGGTTGCTGTGCTGCCGGGCATGCGCAGTCTGGCGCGCCGGGCGCGGCCGACAGGGCAGGCCGCCATTATCGATCCTGCCCTGATCGAAACATCGGTGACAGAGAGCCTCCGATCATTGCAAACCGATTATCTAGATGTCCTTGCCCTGCATGAACCGACGCCGCAGCAAGCCGCCGATCCACGGATATTCGAGGTTCTCGAGCGGTTGCGTGAGAAGGGCGTGGTGCGGGCTATCGGGATCGCCGGCGCGCCGGCCAGCGTTGAATCTGCCGCGTCGGCTGGTCGGCCCATAGGTATCGCGCAGTTCCCAGATTCGCCATTTTTGAACGCCGCCCCGAGCCTGCGAGCGCGGCTTCCGGAACCATCACCGATGTTCGTGACGCATGGCGTCTTTGGGAGTTTTGAAGCAGTGGCGAGGGAGTCACCACAACTTCACGCGGCGTGGGAAGTTGTGGCACAGCGGCACCGCTTCGATACCGGCGGCAGACTATCTGCCGTCTTGGAAGCATTTGCGTTCTCGAACAATCCCGACGGTGTGGTGATCACCTCGATGTTCTCGGTAGCGCATATTAAAGCTAACTGTGTAGCCGCGAGCAGGCTCCCAATATCCGGATTTTCGGACGAAATCCGGGAAAGTCATAGAAAATGTCATGGGTTGAGTAGGGCTTCATAGAAAGCGAGACCATAATCCTTTGCGCCCAAAGTGCCAGGATGAACTGCGTCGACGAATGGGAAGACTGGATTGATGTTTGCGTAGGAGATCCACCGCTTGCGCATGTCTAACACAGGCAAATTGTTCTGCTGCGCAATCTGGTACACGATGTAATCATAACTGGCATACAGTCCGCTGAGGAAGTTGGCAGCGTTTGCGAGCGGCCCGAGCACAAGAAGGACGTCGCCAGTTTGAGCATGCCCCGAGCACGAGGAAAAGCCGCATAACGCTGTATTGACTATCGCACTTAAATTAGTTTGGTAGGTTGTCAGCGAGGCATTGTTGACGACGTCTGCACCGTCCAAGCTGATTACGGTCAGTGTCGGTGCAAGCTTCGCGAGCGTGTTCAAAGAGTCCCACGGATCCACCGCAGTTGCGTAATTTACGAGACCGGGCGCAGGTGTTGGATACGCAGCGCCAGTTCCGAACATCGTTGCTTGGAACACGTCGACACCGGGCACCGTGCTATCATAGGCCCAAACGGCATCGACAAATGCGCCATCGGAGCCGCCACTGCTATTTGCTGTAACGGTTATATTCGTGTGAACGATATCCGGCACGTTGGCACAGGTGAGCAGTTGCAAGCTTTGTGTCGTGTTGTTCTCGTTGAGAGCGGTGCATGAACCTAACGGCGAGCCGTCGACGTTGATTGTGATGTCTGTTGTTCCTCCAGCATTATAGATGGGATAAAGAACATTCACCGTATCAAATTTCAGATTTTTCGGAACGAATGTTAACGGGCTGGCTCCGGTGCAACCGTTACATTGAAACATACCACCACCGAGCGAAGACGTACCGGTCTGCCAGCCGGTACCGAAGGTCACGCGGCTGTCAAATTGCGGATAGCATGTACGGGGAGCGGGGCTAGGACAGAGCACTCCCTCGACGAGCGAGGTTCCAAAAATCCCGTTGAAGTTGGCGTTCACTCCCGACGCTGCCGACGTTGCAGCAGCGAACGACGCCACAGGCCCTTGGGCATATGCGTTGCATGCGCCGCCAATTGCGCAGCCTGTGCTGGTGCCCGCCCCGAGGCCAGCCGTTTGGCTGTCGCCCAGAAATACTACGAGAGGCCGAGGTCCATACACGCCGGTTGAGCCGACTGTGCATGGTGACGATGAACAAGTTTGCGCTCGAGCAATTGCGAGCGCCCGGCGCCAGAATTTCAAATTGTTCGGGGTCAGGTTTGAGAGACTGCCGCCGTAGTAAGAATTTGAGCCACCTATAGATGGACCAACCGTCTGCCCCTTCGATGAAACCGTGGAGATGAAAAGCGCACTAGAGATTAAACAGACGAACGCGACAAGATATTTCATCGGTTGCTCCCATAGGGGTTGCCGATGCGCCGGCGAAGTGGAAATAGCCCCAGGGCGATACTATAGAATAGTCTCCACGACTGGTTGATGACGTAACGCGCCTATCAAATCGATTTCATAGCATAAAGTTGTGTCCAGCTGGACATCCGGCATCACGCGAGCTGGCTGTCATGACAGCGTCGCACTTCCGTCATTAATCTCGCGAAGCAGCGGTCGCTCATGTAATGTTTATAAATGTCGACAAAGAATTGCAACGCCCCACAGGATCAGCAGCCGCGCTTGACTGTGTACCCAGTCTCAATGTGGTAATCCTCACCTATAATGAAGAGCGGCATATCGCGCGTGCTTTGGACTCGGTAGCGGGCATCGCTCGCGAAGTGTTCGTGGTCGATAGCTTTTCCACGGACAAAACCGCAGAGTTGGCGAAAGCTCGCGGCGCGGCTGTCCTGCAAAGCCGATTTATCAACTACGCCAAGCAATTTCAGTGGGCGCTCGACAACGCGCCGATCACCGCCTCGTGGATTATGCGGCTGGATGCGGATGAGGTGATCGAGCCGGACCTGGCGGACAGGATACGCGACGAGCTGCCAAAGCTCCCTGACGACGTGGTCGGGATCAACCTGAAGCGCAAGCATATCTTCCTCGGCCGCTGGATCCGCCATGGCGGCCGCTATCCGCTGGTCCTCTTGCGCATCTGGCGGCGCGGCCACGGGCGCATCGAGGATCGCTGGATGGACGAACACATGATCGTCTCAGGCGGCCGCACTGTGACCTTCGAGGGCGGCTTTGCCGATCACAATCTCAATGATCTGACGTTCTTCACAGACAAGCACAACAAATACGCGACGCGCGAGGCGCTCGACGTGATCATCGCGCGCCGAAACTTGCTGGCGCGCGACGCCGGCCTGTCCGCCGAGGGAAGCTCCTTCCAGGCCGCCGTCAAGCGCTTGGTCAAGGAGAAGATCTACAACCGCATTCCCTATCAGATCGCGGCGCCGGCCTATTTTCTTTACCGGATGATCGTGCAACTCGGGTTTCTCGACGGCAAGGAAGGCCTCGTCTACCACGCGCTGCAGGGCCTCTGGTACCGCTTTCTCGTCGGCGCCAAGGTCGACGAACTGGAGCGGGCGATCGCGGGTCTCGATGATCCGGCAGAGATTCGCGCAGCGTTGCGCCGGCTCACCGGTTTTGCAATCGATCCATGAGGTGCTGCTCGGATGTGCTCTCGTGATATCTTGCTGATGCTGCGCGCCTGGATCATCACTGTTGCCTTGTCGCTGGCGGCGGCGGCCCACGCAGCGGCACGGCCGGTGATCTTCTGGTTCAACGATCCGGCTGGTCCCGACGAGACGGTGCTGGTGACCGGCTCGGGCCTCGACGCCGTGACCTCGGTGACGATCCAGCGCGTGCCGGACGATGGCAAAGGTGCCGGGCCTGAGGCGGAAAAGAGCGTGGCGGTCCTGCAGGGCGGAGCGCAGTCGCTCAAGTTCGTCATTCCGAAGGATTTCAGGCCGGGGGTCTACCGCTTCACGCTGTCGAGCCCGGAGGGCGCTGTCTCCGGCGAGCTCAACCGGCCGACGATCTATTGGGTGCAGGGCAGCCTGGGCGCGGCTGCGGCGCCCGGCGAATGGCTGCAGGTTTTTGGGCGCAACATCGTCCGCCGTGCGGAGCGCGCGCGATTGATGTTGATGCCGGAAGGGGCAGGGGCCCCGCTCAGCTTGGCATCAAGCGACGGCGGACTTTGGCGCGCCACCTTCCGCGTGCCCGAGGATGCGGCGCCCGGAACGTATCGCGGGCGGCTATCCAATGGCGACGGCGGTGAAGGCGAGTGGATCGACATCGGCAGCGTTGAGATCAGTGAGGCCGCTCCGGCCCCGAAGCTGACAGTCGACGTGCGTTCGCAGGGCGCGTTCGGGGACGGCAAGACGGACAGCACGCGCGCCATCAGGGCAGCCATGGATGCCGCCGCCCGCGGGGGAGGAGGCACGGTGTATTTTCCGCGCGGCCGGTATCTCCTCTCCGAGCCGCTCGTCATTCCGCCCGGCGTGACCCTCAAGGGCGAGCGCACCGACCTCGTCAATTTGCTGTGGCCGGATTTCCCCAGTCCCCCGGACACGCTCATTTCCGGCACGTCGCGTTTTGCGATCGAGGATCTGACTATCTACGCCGGCAACCACGGACACATCATCTCCGGCGGGTCTGCCGGCAAGGCGCAGGCGCCGGGCGCATCCGACATCGCGATCCGGCGCGTGCGCATTCGCGCCTCCGCCTTTCGCGGCCATATGACCCCGCAGGAGACGTTCCAGCGGATGGCGCTGCTCAAGATGCGCTTTCCGGAGTCGCCGGATAGCATTCGCTTGAGCGGCGAGCGCCTCACCGTAACTGATTGCGATGTCGTCGGCTCGGGGCGTTCGCTCTACCTGTTCAAGGCGAAGGACGCGGTGGTGAGCGGCAACACGCTGAGCAACGGCCGCTTCGGCTGGTATTCAATCACGGGCTCGCGCCACGTCATCTTCGAGAACAATACCGTGTCGTCGGCCGATCTGCAGGGGACCGGCGGCGGCATCAACAATCTATCGAGTGAAGTCGGAGCATCCGAGGACATCTTTTTCGGGCACAACACGTTCAAGGACTTCATCGGCTGGGATCGGGAAGCGATGACTACGGACGGCCCCGGCGGCTATTATTTCGGTCACGCCGAGAGCAGTGCTCCAGACCGCCTGTCGCTGCTCGGGCCGGTGAACGAACATATGGTCGGCCCGGATTGGCGGGGCGCTGCCGTCATGGTCGTCGACGGGCCGGGTGTCGGGCAGGTCGCGCGCGTCGCCAAAATCGAGCAGGCCGCCGGATCACCCAAGATGGAGCTTTCGCTCGACCAGCCCCTGCAGGTCGGCCTCACCGCCGGCTCGGTGATCACTGTCGTGCAGATGCAACAAAACTACCTGATCATCGACAACGTGTTCGAGGACACCGGCGTCGCCGCCCAGACCTACGGGACTGCGCTGAACCACGTCTTCGCCGGCAACCGATCGATCAGAACCGGAGGGTTCTTCGCCGTCGGCGGCATGTACTTCCATTTCCAACCCGGTTGGCAGCTGCAGCTGCTCGATAACCGGATCATCGAGGGCAATGTCTACCAGGGAGGACCGGACCGCGAGATATCGTCGGGCGAAGCCGTAGTTGGGGTCTACGGCCGGCAGACGGAGGATAAGCCAGGCCTTCCGGCGCTGATGCGGGCCATCATCGTGCGCGGCAACCGGCTGGAGCAGGATGCGCATATCGAGATCAAGGGAATGTCCGCGGCTTCGCCGGGCATTCGCGACATCGTGGTCGAGGAAAATACGATTGGGGCCTCGCGCGATGGCTTGTACGTCGACCGCGGTGTCGCTGGCCTCATCGAGCGGCGCAATGTCGTCAACCGCATCCCGCGGTAGCTTAGGGTCATGAAAAATGTTGATTACCCCGTCGGCCGCGCAAAAGCGCTGTGAAGAAATTGGTCTCCTGGTCCCCGCGCAAGCGGGGACCCAGTGTCTCTTCGTAAAATGCTCTTGATGCTCGCTCAAGTTTGGATTTTTCGAAGGGAATGGATTCCCGCTTTCGCGGGAATGACCGGTGGTTCCCTCTCGCGCGCGCCATAAGCCCATGCTGCAGGAAAATCAAAAACTCAAGCGTGCGCTGGCGCTGCACCAGGCCGGCCGGCTGACCCAGGCGGCAAAGATATATCGCCAGATTTCCAGCAAGAATCCCGACGACGTGCACGCGCTGCATTATCTCGGCATGATCGAGGCGGCCTCCGGAAACATTGCGGAGGCGAGAGCCCTCATGGCGCGCTCGCTCTCAGGCACGCCGCCCAATGTCAGATTTATCGAAAACTATGCGACCTTGCTGACCCAGGCCGGAGCCTTCACGCAGGCCCTCGAGGTGTGCCGGCAAGGGCTTGCGATCAGCGGTGCAAGCCTGCCGCTCCTGCTCGGTTCGGCGATCGCGCTGTTCAAGCTCGGCCGCCTGACCGAAGCGCTCGCCCAATTCGATCGGCTGCTGCTTCTCCACAAGGACCATGCGGAAGCCTTCAACGAGCGCGGTGGCGTCCTCCTGGCGATGAAGCAGCATGAGGCGGCCCTTGGAAGCTTCGAGCGGGCGCTGACGCTCGCCCCCGCCATGGTCGAGGCGCATATCAACCGGGGAACCGCGTGCCGGGAGCTCGAGCGCCACGAGGACGCGCTTGCCGCCTACGACAGGACGCTGGCGCTGCAGCCGGACGTCGCCGTCGCCTGGCTTGGGCGGGGCGCCGCCTTGAGCGCGCTCAAGCAGTACGACGAAGCGCTCAGCGCCTTTGACAAGGCGATCGGGCTCGCACCGAACCTGGCGGAGGCGTGGCTTGCTCGCGGCAATGCGCATTTTGCGCGCAGGTCTCATGCGGCGGCTTCGACGGACTATGATCAGGCGCTCGCCCTCGACTCCGGCCTTGCTGACGCATGGCTCGGGCGGGGCAATGTCCTTTTCGCCTTCAGGCACTACGACGAGGCCTTGCGCTCTTACGAGAAGGCGTGTGCCGCAATGCCGGAGTATGCGGAAGCCTGGCTGGGGCGGGGCAATGTCTTGAGCGGGCTCAAGCGCTTCGCGGCGGCAGCCTCGGCCTACGATCAGGCAAAACGATTGAAGCCGGCGCTGCCTGGCGTCCAGAGCGCGCTGCATCATGCGAAGCGGCAAATTTGCGATTGGAGCGATTATGAGGGCGAATACGCGCGGGTGCTTGCGTCAGTCCGAAACGGTGAGCTTGCGGCCTATCCGTTCGAATTTCTGAATCTTCCGTCTTCCTCCGCGGACCAGCTGCTTTGCGCACGCGCATGGGTCGCCAAAGAATTTCCCGCCGCCCCGGCGCCTGCTTGGCACGGCAGGCGCCACAATCATGGCCGAATCCATGTTGCTTATGTCTCGGCGGACTTCAATCCGCACCCGGTGGCTTACCTCATCGCCGGGATGTTCGAGCATCACGACAAAGCGCGGTTCGAAACGACCGGAATATCGATCGGCGCCGCGGGAAGCTCAGATATTCGCACGCGCATAGAAGCCTCGCTGGAGCGCTTCATCGACGCCCGCGCGCTCAGTGATGTTCAAATCGCAGACACCATCCGCCAGCTCGAGGTCGACATCCTGGTGGATCTGAACGGCTTCACCGGCGATGGGCGCACCGGCATCTTTGCGCAGCGGGCGGCGCCGATCCAGATCAATTACCTCGGTTATCCGGGGACATCCGGTGCGGACTTTATGGACTATATCATCGCCGACCGCACGGTGATCCCGGAGGATAAGCGCGGATGTTATTCCGAGGAAGTGATTTACTTGCCCGATTGCTACCTGGTCAACGACGACAGCCTGCCCATCTCCGAGACGGTGCCGAGCCGCGCCGACTTGTGCCTGCCACAGGAGGGCTTCGTCTTTTGCTGCTTCAACAACCACTTCAAGATCACGCCCGATGTCTTCGGCTCCTGGATGCGCATCCTTGCGGCGGTGGAAGGTAGCGTGCTTTGGCTCGCGGAAGGCGGCGCCGACGCATCCCGCAACCTGCGCGCGGAGGCGACGGCCAGAGGCATCGATTCGGCGCGCTTGATCTTCGCCGAGCGCGTGCCCGCGCTGCCGGATCACCTCGCGCGCCTGCGCGCAGCTGACCTGTTCCTCGACACGCTTCCCTATAACGCGCACGCGACCGCAAGCCACGCGTTGTGGGCGGGCGTTCCGGTGCTGACCCGCCTGGGCGAGACCTTCGCGGGTCGCGTGGGGGCAAGTCTTTTGCGCGCGGTGGGGATGCCGGAACTCGTGACCGAAGCGCCGGAAGCTTATGAGTGCGCCGCTATCGCGATCGCCAAAAGTCCCGAAAAGCAGGCTGAAACTAGGGACCGACTTGCCCGCAATCGTTTGAGCCGGCCATTGTTCGACACCAAGCTCCTCGTCACGCAGCTCGAATCTGCCTTTGCGCGCGTCCACGAGCGCCACTTGGCGGGCTTGCCTACAGATCATGTGCAGTTGTGAGGTTCAGGGGACTTGATCACGCAGTCACGAAAAGTCCTGCACCTGATTCGTACCTCGAATCCGGCCACCGGAGGGCCGGTGGAGGGAATTCGTCAGTTCATTTCGGGATACCAAAGACATGGCTGGACCCTGGAGGTCGCCTGTCTTGACGATCCATCTTCGGCGTGGCTCGCGCAAACTCCGGCAACCGTGCACGCCTTAGGTCCAGGCTCGGGAGCCTACGGCTTTCGCTTGGATGCAATTTGGCGGTTGCGCAGCATCATCGATCAGTATCGAGCGGTGATTGTCGACGGAATCTGGGACTTCGCCGGCCCCTTGGCGGATGCTGGCAACGGCTCGGTCCGACACTCCCTATTTTGTTTTCACTCATGGAATGCTCGATCCTTGGTTCAAACGCCAATATCCGCTCAAGCATGTGAAGAAATGGCTCTTCTGGCCCTGGTCGACATATTGGTTGCTGCGCAACGCCACTGGTGTCTTCTTCACCACCGAGCAGGAGCGGATCCTCGCAAGGGAGTCGTTCTGGCTTTACAAATGCCGCGAAATGGTTGTGGGCTACGGCACCAGCGTTCCGCCGGGAAATGACCGGCAACAGATTGCCTGTTTCCGTTCAGCTTTCGGCAAACAGCTTGGTGCGCGCAATCTCTTGTACGTAGGCCGGATCCACCCGAAGAAAGGATGCGATCTCCTTATCGAGGGATTCGCGCATGTTATGGGCGCAGATCCGAAGTGGCGACTTGTGATTGCCGGTCCAGACCCAACCGGTTGGCGCTCGCAGTTGGAGGCGCTCGCGCAACGCCTTGGCATCGCCGACCGAATTGTCTGGACCGGTCAGATAGAGGGGAATTTGAAGTGGGGCGCGTTCAAGGTGGCCGATGCGTTCGTTTTGCCGTCGCACCAGGAAAATTTCAGCGTCGTCGTTGCGGAAGCCCTCGCATGTTCGCTGCCGGCGCTGATTTCGGACAAGGTCAACATTTGGCGAGAAATTGAAACCACAGGGGCGGGCCTTGTGGCCCCGGACACCCTTGAGGGCGTGATCTCGCTTCTGGCGCGATGGGAGGCAAGACCGCCTGATGCGGTCGCAACGATGCGCGCCGCGGCTTTGAGGTGCTTTAACGCCCAATTTGAGATTGGTGCTGCGTCGCAGCGAATCATCAATGTCCTTACGAATCCGGCCGAGCGGACCGGGTGAGCATCCCGCCGCCGCCGGCGGTTTTAAGAGCGATTGTCACCCCCGCAAGGTCGCCGTCCCCAATACGCGGTTTTGGCGGGCCGGCACTCCGTCTCGGCATCGCGCCTAACTACCCTTCATAAAACCCCAGTCAAACCATCACAAATCTCACGTCAAAGCATCATCAACCGCAGCTAGCGTCCCGCCACCCCGCATTGCCGAGTCCGACAGTGCAGGGGGGCGCATATGTGAACCACAGAAGGAGATTTTCACATGCGAAGCTTGAAGTCTTGCCTGCTGGCGGGGGTTGCCTTGGGATGCTTTGGCATCGCCAGCGGCGCCAATGCACAGCAAGTCTTCGGCGGCGGCTCGACCTTTGCCGCTCCGACCTATCGTTTGCTGATGGATTGCTGGGGCATCCCGGATGACGGCGTCGGCGCCGACCACACCATCGATTCCGGGATAGTCGTGCCCGCGATCGCCAGCGCTTGCTCAAGCGGCACGGGCGACAAGAGCGGCCTGACGGCGCAGATCCTGTTCGCTCCGACCGGTTCGGGCGGCGGCAAGCAGGCGATGGCCAACCACGACCCCAGCACCAACACCAGCACCGGCCTCAAGACGCCGAGCGCAAGCAACACCGTTCCGTTCACCTCGAGCTTCTACTCGGCCTATCCCTACATCACGCTGCAGTTTGCCGGCAGCGATGATCCATGGCTGTCCTCCGACGCGGCGGTCTACACCTCGATCAGCGGCCCGTCGAAGTACGGCAAGATCCTGCAGTTCCCGGCGTGGGCGGGTGCGGCGACGATCGCCTTCAATGGCAAGGACGGCACCGGCGCCGCCCTCAATATCGCTAATTCTACCCCGACCGGCGGCAGCAGCGGCCTCAATCTCTCGCGCCAGGCCGTCTGCGGCATCTTCTCGGGCCACATCACCAAGTGGAACAACGCGATCCTGACCGCGCTGAACGCGGGCACGGTGCTCGGCACCGGTCAGATCACCGTTGTGCATCGCTCCGACGGCAGCGGCACGACCTTCATCACCACCAACGGTCTCGCCGCCCAGTGCCAGAACCAGTTCGGCCCCAACAACGAGACCGATTCGACGCTGGTTCTGTATGAGCTCCCGTGGAGCGATCGCGTGGTGTCGACGAGCCAATGCCCGGCCCTTCCGTTCGAGGGCAGCGACCTGCTGAACTGGCCGGACCTCACCAATGACCAGTGCGGCCACGCCATCACCAACCCGACCGGTGCGGTTTTCACCAGCGGCAACGGCAATTCGGGTGTCGTGTCCAAGATCCAGTCGACCAATGGGGCGATCGGCTATTCGACCACCGACTATACCCAGCCGGTGGTCCCGACCGGCCCGAAGAACGCGAACCTGCAGAACCAGTACGATTACGACAACGGCACGAGCAACTTCTATCCGCCGACGGCAGCGACCGTGCAAGCGGCGATGGATTCGGTGTTTCCGCTCTTCCCGCCAACGGTGAGCGAGGCCGAGGACATCACCAATGCGCTCAACTGGAGCCGGTTGATGCCCAATGGAAATCCGCCTTTGGCGGGGGCGTACCCGCTCGCCGGGTTCACCTATATGGACTTCTATCAGTGCTTCAAGACAACCAACACGACCGGTCTTGCCGACTCCAACAACCTGAACATCATCTTCAGCTATCTGACGTTCCAGTACACCGATGCGAACGCCGCCGCCATCATCTCGGCGAACGGCTTTGCACCGATCAGCCCGTCCAGCCTGTCGATCTGGTACAACGCCATCGTCCAGCTGTTGAGCTCCGGCTCTTCGGCGATGAACAACGCCGGCGTAGGGGCCTGCAGCGGCGTGTCGCCCGGCGCCTGATTGCACGATTGCAATCAAGCTGAAGGCGATACTCGCCTAACCAAACCTGTGTGCACCCGGCCTTGCCGGGTGCACTTTTTTGTTTGCCGGCGGCGGCCGGCGGGCGATGATGCGTGGTGCATACAACGACGCCTGATAAACCGAGCGCGGTCCGCGATCCAATCCTGATGATCAAATTCGATGCGCGGATCGTCGTGCCCGGTGCGGTTGCGGCTGCGGCGAGCATCGCGCTGGTGGGGGGAGTTGCCGGCTGGCTTGGGGCCGGCCTTGCGCTCATAATGTTTGCCATCGCGGCGGTCGACGCGCGCGCCTTCATCATCCCTGATCCGCTCAATGCCGCCGGACTGGTGCTGGGCCTGCTGCAAGCGGCTGTCCTGGCGGAAGAGGGGGTTTCGAGCGCGCTGGCTCAGGCGACGCTGCGGTCCGCCGTGCTCGCGCTCACGTTCTTCCTGTTGCGCGTCTTCTACTTTTGGCTGCGCGGCCGACAGGGCATCGGCCTTGGTGACGTGAAGCTCGCGGCCGTGGCGGGGGCTTGGCTTGATTGGACCGCGATCCCGGTTGCGATCGAGCTCGCGGCCGTTTCCGCCTTGCTCGCGTTTGCCGCACGCCACTTTGTGCTGCGGCGACCCCTCCGGGCGACCAGCCGCCTGCCGTTCGGCTTGTTCTTGGCGCCATCGATCTGGGTCGGCTGGGCCCTGCAGGCGACCGTGCTGCAGCCCTATGCGTGGCAACCCGGTGTATTCTATCCCTATTGAGCCGGAGGGTCGGCTTCTGCCACGGATCGCCGGATCGGCACCCACGCCTGCGCCCGCCATTGCGCCTCGGCGATCTGGGCGGGCGTCATCTTGGTCGCCACCGCGTCGCGCAGGCGCACATAATAGTCGCGGTTGCGCGGCGGTGCGTGAGCGGCGGCGAGATTGAGCCACATGTGCGCTGCGACCTCGTCCAGCGGAACCCCGAAGCCCTTATCGTACATCAGGCCAAGCAAGTACTGCGCCGTAGTATCGCCCTGGTCGGCGGCGAGCCGGTACCAAAAGGTTGCGACCCCGTAGCCCTGCGGAACGCCCCGCCCATTGGCGTACATGAAGCCCAAGAGCGCCTGTGCGGCGGCATTGCCCTGCTCGGCGAGCGGGATCAGCAGGCGCGCGGCGGCGACATAATCGGCGCGCGCATAGGCGGCGCGCCCGGCGCTGAGCCCATCGGCGTGCGCAAGCGCTGATCCGCCGAGCGCGAGAGCCGCAGAAACAAAAAGGCTTTTCGATAATCTGTGCATGCCTGCCGCTCCGCCGATCTAGCGCAGCCTGGCGGGAGCCGACTGATCAGACGATCCGACCGCTCCGATGGTGCCGCGCAGCTTGGTCCGAAGCTCCTCGGCCACAAAGTGCGCATCGACGCTGTCGCGGATGATCTGCGGTCGAATGAAGATGATGAGCTCGGTTCGCGTGATCGCCTTGTTGGTGTTGGAGAAGGCTATGCCCAGCCCCGGGATGTTGTCCAGAATTGGGATGCCGGATTTGCCGCCGGATTGCTGCTCGCTGATCAGGCCGGCAAGCAATACGGTCTGACCGCTCGCAACCGAGATCGAGCTTTGCACCTTGCGCTCGGAGATGGTCGGAGTCAGCGAGTTGGCCGAGGTTGGCGGCACATCGCTGATCTCCTGCTCGATATCGAGCCGGACATTGCCGTTGGCGTTGATGCGGGGGATCACGCTCAGGATGATGCCGGTGTTGCGGTAGTCGATGGTGTTGACCACGGTGTTGTTGGTGGTGAGCACGGTCGCGCTGCCGGTCGAGATCGGCACCTGGTCGCCCACCTGAAGGGTTGCAACCTGATTGTCGACCACCACCAGCGACGGATTGGAGAGGACCTTGACGTCGGTCACCGCGTGCAGGGCATCGAGAATGACGTTGGGCTGTGCCTCCGGCCCGACCAGAAAGTTGAAGCCCGGAAATGCGCGATTGATGAAGGTCCCCGCAACGCTGCCGGCAGTGCCTGCGGCTGCAGCTGCCGCTGACGGAGATTGTGTGGCGGTGGTGTTGAGGATCGAGCCCTTATCCGCGGGCAGTCCGAGATTTTGGCTCTGGAGGAAGAATTGTACCCCGTAATTGAGATTATCGTTGAGGGTCACTTCAGCGACGGTCGCCTCGATGGCGACCTGCAGCTGCGGCCGGTCGATCTGCTGCAGCGTCCGCTCGATGATGGTGTAGTTCTCCTGGCTCGCATAAATCAGCAGGGTGTTGTTGACCGCATCGGGCGTGATCCGCACGCCCGGCAGGATCGGCGTGCCTGACCCGCCGGACCCGCCGCCATTGCCCAGACCGCCGATGCTGTTGCGCGTGTCGGTCAGGCTCGAGCCGGATTGGGCATTGCCAGCGAGGCCAAGCCCGCTTTGCGGCTGGGCGCCGCCGAGGCCGCCGCCGGTTGATTGACTGCCCAATCCGCCGGTCGTCGAGGTCGCGGACAGGCGGCTCATGCTCGAGCCGGAATTCGAGCTTGAGCTCGTAAGCCCGGAGCCCGGTGCGAGCTGGTTGGAGGCGTTATCGAGCGAGGAGTCGGTCGGGCCGCCGGCGCCGGTACCGAACATGTTGTTGAGCACGCTGGCGACTTGGCGGGCCTCGCCATATTTGAGGCTGTAGACGTGGACTCTGGAGCGGCCCGTATCGGCGTTATCAAGCCGGCGGATCCAAGTCTCCACGGTCTTCAACAGCGCGGGCTTGCGGGTGACGACGAGAACCGCATTCATGCGTGCGATCGGCTGAAACTTGACGACATCGTGGGCCAAGCCGTTCTCGCCGGAGTCCGTGATCTTCTCAAGCTCGGTAATCACAGGCTCGGGAGTGCTGTTTTGAACCGGAAAGATCCCGACCGACTGACCGCGCATCCAGTCGGCGTCGAAGGTCAGCGCAAGATCCACGGCGTTGCGGCGCTCGCTGCTCGACCCCTGAATCAAGATCATGTTGCGGGCTGGATCGGCGCGCACCATGCCGGGCTTGCTGACAAAGCTGTCCATCAGCTTCAGCAGTGTCGTCGCCGACACGTATTGCAACGGCACTACCGAGATGCCGTAGCCAGGCTCCAGTCGCGCAACCGTATCCACTCCGCCCGCGCCGACCGCCTCGGCTTGCGGGATCAGCCGATAACCGTTGTTGTCGCGAATGAGCGCAACCCCGCTCATCCGCAATGCGTTTTCCAGCGCGAAAATAATGTTCGACTTCGCGACCGAGCGCCCGGAGGCCAGGCTGACGGTTCCCTGGACGCGTGGGTCGATGGTGTAGCCGACGCCGAGAATATCGCCCAGGACGACCTTGGCGACCGAGGCGACCGGAGTAGCCTCGAAATTGAGGTCGTAGCCGTCAACGCTTTGGGTCGCTCCGGACGGGGCGGCCGGGACCGTCAGCGTCGGATCGCTGCCCATATAGACGGCCGGCTTGACCCGTTTGCCGGTCGTCGTGTCTGCGGTTTTATCCTGGGTTGGATAGCGCGGCGTGAGGTCGATCGACCTGATCTTATCGAACACGTCGAGCGTGTCGCCGTCGCTTTTGCCTGCGGAAGCAGGGACCTCAGGTAAGACGTTGCAAGCCGCCAACAGAGCGGCCGCTAGCACCAGACCGGCGACGGATCGCCCCCGGAAATGCACCGCGCCCCGGCGCACTGACTGTCCCACTTGCACCACACACGGCGCCCCACACGGCCGCGCCCCCAACACCGAGCACCTTGCAGACCGCCGGTTTATAGCGATCGCGTATGACAGAAATAATTAGGTCGCGTCGGGCTGGAGCGACCGTGTCGGGCGAGACCTTTGTCGAATAGCCGGTTGAAGACAAACATTGAATCAACCCGGCGCTCGGCCAACTGACTGATGTTGCAAACAAACCACAAGGTGCGAAGGGATCGCGTGTCACATTTTCAATATGAAGGCGGTCATAATATCCGAAGACATTCGTGCCGTATGCCGCCGCCTGGACCGCTCGATGTCTGCTCCCACACCCGATGAATTCGCAGCTGATCTCCTCCGGAGCAGAACCGCGCCCGCTGCGTCGCACGCCGGGCAGGCAAAGCCTAACCTCGAAGAGATATGGGAAATCAGCGGGCTTGCGGATGAATTTGCAGCTCATTTGCGAAGACAAACCGGTCTCCCCGGTGAGGACAGCGCGGGTAAGGAGGCCGAGGGCGGGCGCGGGGGACGGAATTTTCGCAAGCTGTGGGAGCTGAGCGAGCTCTCGGCGAGCGATTTCGCGGACGAGGTAGCGCGATTTTACCGGTTGCCATGCGTCGGCTTGGCCGAGCTACTGGCCGCGCGGCCGCTGCTGCAACTGTTTTCGCGCCGCTTCCTGCGCGAGATGACGATCTTTCCGTTTGAAGATGCGGCAGGCGGTGCGGTGGTCGCGGTTGCCGACCCAAGTGATGCCGCGGCCATCCAGGCAGCGAAAATCGTTCTTGGAGAAAAGTTTTCAGTTCAGGTTGCCTCCTTCGAGGATATCGCCACCGCGCTCGACCGCCGGCTCGGCGAGGATGCGGTGACGTCTGCTGAAAGCATCGATGAGCCGGCGGCGGCCGGCGACGACGACATCGACAATTTGCGGGATCTCGCCAGCGGGGCTCCCGTCGTGCGGGCGGTCAACGACCTGTTCGAAACGGCTTCCGAGTTGCGGGCAAGCGACATCCATATCGAGCCGTTCCGCACCGGGCTCGTCGTGCGCATGCGTGTCGACGGCTTGCTGCGGACGGTGCCGACTCCGCCTGGCGCGCCGCCGCAGGCGGTCATCTCGCGCATCAAGATCCTTGCCGGCCTCAACATCGCCGAACGTCGCCTGCCGCAGGACGGCGCTGCGCGTATCCGCATTGGTCGCTCCGAGATCGACATGCGCATCGCGATCATGCCGACCCAGCACGGCGAGTCCGCGGTCATCCGTCTCCTGTCCAAGGATCGCGGCCTGCTGGACATCGAGCGCCTCGGTTTCATGCCGCAAGACGAGCAGAAATTGCGCCGCCTGCTCGCCCTGCCGCACGGAATGATCGTCGTGACGGGCCCGACCGGAAGCGGCAAGACCACGACGCTCGCGACCGCGCTCTCGATCCTCAATGAGCCGATCCGCAAGATCCTCACCGTCGAGGATCCGGTCGAGTACGAGATCGCGGGCATCAATCAGACGCAGACCAGAGCCTCGATCGGGCTGACCTTTGCGGCGGCGTTGCGCGCCTTCGTGCGTCAAGACCCCGATGTGATCATGGTGGGTGAGGTGCGCGACCCGGAGACGGCCCACATCGCCATTCATGCCGCGCTGACCGGCCATCTGGTGCTGACGACGCTGCACACCGAGTCGGCCGCGGCGGCGATCCCCCGCCTGCTCGACCTTGGTGTCGAGGCGTTCCTGCTGCGCTCGACGCTGCGGGCCGTGATGGCACAACGGCTGGTCCGTCAGCTGTGCGATCGTTGCAAGAAGAGCCGGAAGCTCACCGCGGCCGACCTCGCCGAGGATCCGCGCTACGAGGCGCTTCAGTTGCGCATCGGCGAGGTCATCTACGAGGCCGGTGGCTGCGATCGCTGTGGCGGCACCGGCTATCGGGGCCGCTGCGGTGTATTCGAAATCCTCGAGCTGACCGAAGACGTCCGCAAGCTGGTGGAAGCGCATTCCGACTGGAGCGCGATCGATCGGCTGGCGAGGCACCAGGGGATGACCACCATGATCGACGACGGGCTCGCCAAGTGCCGCAACGGCACGACCTCTGTGGCCGAGCTGTTGCGCGTTACGACGATGCGGTGACGCATGCCGAACTATCGCTACTGCGCCATGACCCAGAAGGGCGAGGTCGTCACCGGATCGATCGCAGCGCCGACGGCGGGCGAGGTCGGGCAGCGCATCGAATATCTCGGGCTGGTGCTGATCGAGACGGCGCTCGAAGGCGGGAACGCCGCGATTTCATCTTTCTCGTTGACGGGGATTCTGTCGCGGCCAAGGCCCGAGGATGTGACCATTTTCACGCGCGATCTCGCTTTGTTGTTGCGGGCCGGCGCACGGCTCGACGATGCGCTGGAGCTCCTCGCCAACGACTCTGATGTCGGCCGGCTGCGCGCGACCGTGGTCAAGATCAAGTCGGCGATTCTTGCCGGCGAAAGCTTTGCGGAAGCCATCGGCCGCCACCCGCAGCTGTTTCCGCCCATGTATGTCGCGCTGGTGCGCGTTGGCGAGGTCTCCGGCACGCTCGATCAGATTCTGGAGATGCTGGGAAACGAGCGCGTGCGCGCCGAGGCGCTCAAACGCAAGTTCACGGACGCGCTGCATTATCCGGCGTTCGTGCTTCTGGCGGCCGGCGGCGTGCTTTTGTTCTTCATTCTGTTCGTGCTGCCGCAATTCTCCTCGGTGCTGCGGGACTTCAATGCCGCGCCCGACTCGATGATCGAGACTTTTCTCGAACTTTCGGATTTCCTGCGTGCGCACGGCGTGGAGATCAGCGTGCTGGCGTCGTCGGCAATCGCCGGAGCTTGGTATTTGTGGCGCCGGCCCGGCACACGGGCGGCTGTGGTCACGCAACTGTCGCGGCTGCCGCTCGTCTCCGCCGTGTTCGGCTTTCACCGTACCGCACTGTTCTGCCGCAACCTTGGCACGCTGCTCGCCAGCGGGGTCCCGCTGACCGCCGCGTTGCGCATTCTGGTCGACATCATGACAGTGACGGGCCGGGTTTCGGTCTGGACCGCGATGGCGGATCGGGTGCGCCACGGCGGCAAGCTTTCGGAGGCGCTGGGGCAATCCGCCATTCTGCCGGCCATGGCGGTTCGCATGCTGCGCCTGGGCGAGGAGACCGGACAGTTGCCGGTGCTTGCCGGAAGGGTCGCCGATTTTTACGAGGCCAAGCTGCAGCGCCACCTTGACCGCATCGTCGGCATTGTCGGTCCGCTCGCGATCATCACCATCAGCTTCGTGGTCGGCGGATTGATCGTCTCGGTCATGACAGCGCTCTTGTCGGTGAACCAGGTCGTCGGATGAAGCAGGGGAACGCAACATGAAAGCAGAAGCAACCCAATCCCTCGCGACCAAGTGTATCGCGACCGAGCTTGCTGCCACCGCGAATGCGGCGCCGGGAGGCGCGTACGCCGTGGTGCGGGCATATATAGGGACCAGGCGCCGGCGCGAGAGCGAACAGGGGTTCACCCTTATCGAAATGCTGGTGGTGATCACCATCATCGGCTTGATCATGGCCTTGGTTGGACCGCGCGTTCTCAATTACCTGACCGAATCGCGCATAAAGGCCGCCCATATCCAGATTCAGAGCTTCGGGAGTGCGCTCGATCTGTTCTACCTCGACGCCGGCCGTTACCCGACGAGCTCTGAAGGCCTGGATGCGCTGGTGCATCCGCCCGGTGGCATGACGAGTTGGAACGGACCGTATTTGAAGGGGGGCAGCGTCCCGAATGATCCGTGGGGGAATCCTTATGTCTACAGCGTGCCCGGAGAGCACGGTGCCGCTTACGAGGTTCGGTCGATCGGGCACGGGAAAGACCCGACGACCGGGGCGGCGGCCGACATCACCGCGTCGGGCGACTGAGCGGGATCGCGCGGACGCCGGCTTCACGTTGCTCGAGATGGTGTGCGCGGTCGCGATGGTGGCGCTGCTCGCGGGGATCCTGTTGCCGCGGCTTTCGCGCGGCACCTCACGACCGGGGCTCGAGTCCTATGCGGTGGAGATTGCAGCATTGCTCAAGTCCGATCGCAACGCCGCCATATTGAGCCGCAGCGCAGTCGCCGCTGAGGTGGATGCACCCGATCGAGCCGTGAGGTCGGGATCAACGGGGCGTGTCGTGCGTGTGCCGGAGGATGTGGCCTTCGACGCACTCCTGCCGGCGCGTTGCGGCGGCCGGCCGGCACTGTCCACAGTCAGCTTCTTTGCAAGCGGGATGTCATGCGGAGGAGCCATTCGCCTTACGCGGCTGGGAAGCTGGTTCGAGGTGCGGGTGAACTGGTTGACGGGAGGGGTCGACATTGTCGCGCGCGATGCCCTCTGATCGGCCCGGGGAGAGCGGCTTCACCATGATCGAGGCGCTCGTGGCGCTCGCGGTGACGACGGTCATGCTCACCGCAATCGGCTCACTCGTCGCTGCATCCGCGCAGGGCACCCGCACGCAAGAGCAGCACGTCGCGCTTGTGGAAACCACGCGCCTCATTGCCGCCAATGTGCCAATCAGCGGGGATCTGTCAGCCGGGGAGCTCCAGGGTGAGTTGCTCGGTCACCGCTGGCGCGCCGATGTATCTCCTTATTTTGGCGGTGGAAGTGCACCGATCACGGATTCGCCCTGGATTCCCGAGAGCGTGGTTTTGCGCGTGCAGGCGCCGTCCGGAGCGATCCTGAAGGTCGAATCCGTGCGGTTGCAGAAGCGGACCAGCAGATGAGAACGAAAGTCGCCCAGCACCCGCTTGCGATGGCGGCGTCTGTGATCCGGGCGGCGCGGCTTACGACGCGATGCTGCGAGGGCTTTACGCTGCTCGAAGCGCTGGTCGCTATGGCCTTGATGGGGATCATCATCGGGGCAATCGCGACCGTCACCGCTCAGTGGCTGCCGAATTGGAATCGCGGGATTGTTCGAGTCCAACGCAATGAGCAGGTTGCCATCGCGCTCGATCGGCTGGTCGGCGACGTATCCAACGCGATGTACGTAACGCCCAACCGGAACGCCAAGGAGTTGCTGTTTGTAGGAGCCGAGCTTGGCGTGGCCTTCGTGCGCGGCGCGCTTGGGCCCAATTCGCGGCCTGGCCTTGAAATTGTGAGGATCGCCGAGACAGCGGACCGCGACGGGCTTGCGCTCGTCCGCATGCGCGCCCCGTTCGCGCCGCTTTCTGCCTTCGATCCCTCGCTCAGCAAAGTTTTGTTTGCGGACCCGGTTGTTCTGTTGCGTGCGCCATTGCGAGTGACGTTCTCCTATGCGGGCCCCGATGGGGTCTGGAAGCCTGCCTGGCAGGGTTCCGAGCTGCCGGCGGCGGTCCGATTCATCGTTCGCGATGCGACGGCCGAGCGGGTGCTGGCTGTTTCGAGTGCGACTCAGATCCACGTCAACATGATGCCGCCGCAACCTGAGCAGGCGGCGGATGCGAATGACCCGACCAATGCGGCGCCCGCACGTGGGCGGCGAGAGTATTGAGCATGCGCCCTCGCCCTCATCTCCGCCCAGCCTTGCTGCTTCGCCCCATCGGCACGGTGTTGCGTGCCGTTCGCCGCGGCCTGCGCGGGGAACAGATGGGCGGCGAGGGGTTCATCGTCGTCGCCGTGCTTTGGATATTGGGCGCGCTTGCCGCGCTCTGTGTCGTTTATTCCGGCTATGTGAGACAGTCGGCGATCGCGTTGCGCGTGAACGACGATGCGCTGGCGCGGGAGGCCCTGGTGACATCGAGCTTGCAGCTCGTTGCTTATCAGTTGTCCTCGCCGGCCGCCGAGCGGCGACCGACGCGCGGGGCGTTTCGTTTCCAGCTTGACGGCGCCGATGTTGCGGTCGAGTTCATCTCCGAGGCCGCGCGCATCGATCTCAACTCGGCACCGAAGGAACTGATCGCCGGGCTGTTTGCCGTCCTGGGCGGCGGGTCGGGGGCCGCGCAATATGCCGATCGCGTGCTGGGTTGGCGCACGCCGCCCAAGCCCAATGCCCCGAACGATGAGGAATCTCTCTATCGCACCGCGGGGCTGAGCTATTCTCCACGCCAAGCTCCGTTCAACGATGTCAATGAGCTTTGGCTGGTGCAGGGCTTGCCGCCGGCACTCGTGGAACGGTCTTTGCCGTTCCTCACTATCTACAGCCGGATGGCCGAGATCAATGTGCTCGATGCCGCCCCGGAGGTGATCGCGGCGCTTCCCGGCATGACGCCGGACCGGCTCAATGCCTTCCTGGGGGAGCGCGAAAGCTTGGCGGCCAACCCGCAATTCGTCGCCGACGCGCTCGGCACCGACCAGAAGGGGATCACCGTCAAGGGCAGTGACGCGGTCCGTGTCCGCACCCGCATGACCCTGGCGGATGGGCGACCGGCGGCGGCCGATGTCGTTATCATGCGCGGCAGCACCGATGATCCTTATCGGGTGCTGTCGTGGAGCGGCGACAGCGAGATAACGACAGCCACAACATTGGCAGGTGGCGGATGAGCGGCTTGAACGACATTGCGACCGCCTTTGCTCTCTGGATGGAGTCGGTCGCCCAGACACTAGGTTCCCTGTCGGAGCGCCTCAAGTCGCGATCGCAGTTGCAACTTGTTCAGGATGAGGACGGGTTCACGGTTAGGTTGCTGCAGCAGGGCGGGGATTGGCGCAGGGCCGGGAAGGGCAATCGCAAGGGGAGGGCCACGCCCGCGCAGCTGTCGCCGTACCGACTGCGCATTGTGGGCGAGGCTGCGGCGGATCCGTTGCCGCCCGAATGGTCGGCCCTGTTTCGCGGCAGCCGGGCCGAGATTGTGCTGCCAGCCTCGAGCTTCCTCTTTCGTCCGCTCGAGCTGCCGAAGCGCGCCGGCGAATTCCTGGAGGGCATCGTCCGTTCGCAGATCGATCGGCTGACACCATGGAATGCGGCCGAGGCCGTCTATCATTGGACCAGCCCGAGCGACGCTCTCAATGAACGCATCGCGCTCACGGTGGTGGCGACCGCGCGTGCCATGGTGATGCCGCTCGTGCGCGCGGTCGCGGGTCTCGGCGCCGCCAGCATCGCGGTATCGACGACCACGCCCGGTGCGGAGCCCGCTCGCGTGACCCTGCTCGAGCAGAGCGCCCACAGCGCGATCGAGCTCAGGCGTGTTCGCATGATATTGCTCGGCCTGTTTGTGGCAACCGGCCTCGCCGCAACGGCGTCGCTCGTCGCTTCCGGATTTCTCGACGACTATTACGACCAGCAAACCCAGGACATCCAGCACCGCATCGCCACGCGCCGTGCCGCGATCCGCGCCGGCCAAGAGGGCGATTCAGGCTTTGCGCTGCTGGCGAAGCGGAAGCAATCCACGCCGGCGAGCGTGATGGTGCTCGAGGAGCTGTCCGCGATCCTCCCGGACAATACTTATGCGACTGAGCTGCACATCGACGGTGACAAGCTGCAGATTGTGGGTATCACCCAGGATGCGCCGGCACTGATCGAGATTTTGGAGAAATCACCGCATTTCACGCGCGCCACCTTCTTTGCACCGACCACGCGCGCCGCTACCGATCCCGGCGAGCGCTTCCACATCGAGGCCCATATCCGGCCGCACTTCGCGATCGGCACATGATTCCCATCGCCCATATCGAAAAAATCCTCGCCCGCTTCCCGCTTGCGGCCGTCGCGCTGTACGCAGCCATCGTCCTTGTTTTCCTGTCGACCGCGGTCACCACGCTGCTGGATCTCGTGGATCGCCACAATCAGGCCGCCGCCGCTGCCGACCTGCTCGCGCAGCTTGAGGGGCGCGGCCCGGTTCGATCCGGATCACTTGCCGCGGCGCCGAGTGGCTCGCCGTTCCTCGAGGGCGCGACGGTCACGGTTGCGGGGGCGGCCTTGCTCCAACGCATGGCCGGCGCGATCTCCCGGGTTGGTGGCAACCTCTTGTCGTCGCAGATTGATCTTAAGGGCGATCAAGCGAAGGCCGGGTTCGTTACCGCCACGGCGAGCTGCGAAATCGAGGCGGCCTCGCTGCAGCCTTTGCTCTATGATCTCGAGGCCGGAATGCCATTCCTGTTTGTGGATCAACTGATCGTGCAGGCGCCCTCCGGCACGGCCAACGCACCGGGCGGCAAGCTGCGTCTTCTGCTCTCGATCTCGGGCCAATGGCAAGGCGCCAAATAGGGTGCGCGACGGGGTGCCGATGTGATGACACGGAAAGCAGTCGTTCTGGCATTCGGGTTGCTGTCCGCCGCCGCTGCTGCGTTGGGGGCGACGCCGCCGATTGAGGTCGTCCCACATGACGAGGCACAGGGCTCCGGACGCGTTGGGACCATGCCGTCATCTGCGCCTGCGCGCTCACCCGTGCTCACCGAAAGCGTTCCGAGCGGCAATCCACTTTGGGCCATTCCGGTCCGAAGCCTGTCGGCAACGCGGGAGCGTCCGCTGTTTGCGCCCACCCGACGTCCGCCGCCGCCTGTGGTGGCCTATCAACCGGTCTCGGCGCCGCCGCCTCCGCCAAAGCCGGCAGAGCCCGAGACGCCTCGCTTGTCGTTGGTTGGCACCATAGCGGCCGGCGCCGAGGGGATCGGCCTCTTCCTCGATCCCGCCAATGGCAGCGCCGTGCTGCGCCTCAAGACCGGTGAGGCACACAATGGCTGGGTCCTGCGTGAGGTGCGACGGCGCGAGGCTACGCTGCAGAAGGGGTTTCAGATTGCGGTCCTGAAATTACCGCGGCCCGACCTGAGCAAGCCGACACTGCCAACCCTCCAGTCGGCGCCGGCAAGCACGCCGCAGCCACTCAAGCCGCAGGCCAACCTTGTGGAGGAGGCGGGTGATAAATCTTCAGCCGCGCCGCCTTCCGCTCCCCCAGTCAACGCTCCATTGGCTTTGCCCATCGCCAATGAAAGCCTGTCGGCAGCCCGCGCAGCGGCACCAGCTGCTTTTCCGGCTCCGGTCTTCCCAATCGGAGGAGTGGATAACTCATTGATGGATAGGCGGCGCGGACACTGAGCCGGCGGCGGACTCTCTCTGGTTAATGCGATGATCGGGCTCTGCACTCAGCGGATGTCTGAGCACGCTTGTCAGCGGCGGGCCCTCCCCAGCCTTCGGCTGCTGATACAAGCCTGACACACTGCTGTCAGTAAACAATTGGTAAGCATTAAGGCGCCCGGAGACAGGGCGAATTGCGCGCGCCCGGCTTGGCCGCGCCCCGAATGCAACTGCGAACCAAACGGACAAAAATGGAACAGATCCGTCTGCGGGATCATGCAAGGCATCGATCCCTGGCCAGCATCATGCTTGGCGGCGTGAGCGTTTCCGCCCTGTTTCTGGCGGGGAGCCCGGTGCAGGCGCGTAATATAATGAGTGGCAGTGTGGCCCCGACCGCAGCCGCAATGACGGCGCTGTTGAACCAGAACAGCCAAGCCTCGATCGCAGGAAGGCAGTCCGCCGCCTCGCTCGCCCAGTCTGCAGCAGCGCTACTGGCCGCGAGGACCGCTCAGCAGGCCGCGCAAGCGCTTGCTGCCAAGGCGGGTTCCATGGTCCCCAACGGCCTTCAAGCCGGCGGGCTGCAGCTGGACACCTCGCAGAGCCTTGTCGGCGTGCAAGCGCCGACTGAGACCGATGCGAACGGTCACGCCACGGTCAACATCAATCAATTTCAGCAGAAGGCGATCATCAACTGGACGACGTTCAATGTCGGCTCCAATACAACGGTCAATTTCAATCAAGCGGCGTCCGACTGGATCGTGCTCAACCGGGTCACTGATCCGAACGCGGCGCCAAGCCAGATTTTCGGACAGATCAATGCGATCGGCGGCGTCTACATCATCAACCACAACGGCATCATTTTCGGTGGCGGCTCCCAGGTCAATGTTCACACCCTGATCGCCTCCGACCTCGATGTCGGCACGCTCGGCATGACGCAGTCGCAGCGCGACAGCTTCTTCCTGAACACCGGCATCGGCAGCGCCGCCACCAGCTTGAGCGGGCAAACGAGCCTGACCCAGAGCTTTTCCACGACAGGCGGCCTGACCGACAAGCCGGACGCGACCGGCATCGTCGTGCAAGCAGGCGCGTCGATCACCACCAGCGTGATCAGCCCGGATTCGCCGGGCTTGATCGGCCTGTTCGGCGCCAATGTCACAAATTCCGGCGATCTTTCGTCGCCGGCCGGCCAGGTCGCGATGGTGGCCGCGCAGGCCATCACGCTTCTGCCCGCCGACTACGCGGCAGCGAGCTTCCCGAATGCCGTCTTGTCAGGAAATGGATTCCGCGGCATCGGCTTTCAGATTCAGCAATATGCGCAAACCTACACCGTCCAGGGCGGGATCCCCATAGGCGGGTACATTCAAGGCACCGGTCAGGTCACCAACGACGGCCTGATCGAGACCCCGCGCGGTATCGTCGTGATGAACGGCGACATGATCAATATCGGCCCGCAGGGTGTGATCTCGGCCGATACCAGCATCACCCGCAACAGCATGATCCTGCTCGACGCCGCCACCAGCGTCGACATGGAAGGCACCATCAGCATCCTGCCGGATGAGAACGGCGACACCTTGCCGCTCGCCAACGGCAGTGGAGCGACCGGCAGCAGCACCTCGCAAAGCTTCAATCCTGCTTATGTCGAGATGAGCGGGCAGCAAAGGGTCACGCTTGGATCGGGCGCGCTCATCTCTGCTCCTTCGGCCTCGGTATCGCTGAACGCCGTCACCAATTCGAGTGGGCTGTCCGGCACCGGCGTTGGCACTTTTCTGGATGTGGCAGCGACGACTGGGCCTGCGCTCCCGCAGCGCGTCCTGCTGGAGCCGGGGGCCACGATCGACGTCTCCGGCCTGCAGGATGTGCAGCTTCCGGCGACCTACAACTTCATTTCCTTCCAGCCCCGCGGCACGGAGTTTGCCGATATGCCGCTGCAGCGCGGTGGCCCGCTGTTCGGTCAGACCTTGTGGATCGACATTCGCGATTCCGGCACGCGCGCCGACGGCACGACCTGGGTCGGCACGCCAGTCGCCGACGCGAGCGGCTTTGTGGACAACGTCCCTCAGAGCATCAGCCAATTGATGACTATCGGCGGGTCGGTGAGCCTCAGAACCGACACCTCCGGAAACGCTGCAGGCAATGATGTCGTGCTGCAGGCTGGCTCGGTGATCAACGTGGCCGGCGGCAGCGTGCAGTTCCTGCCCGGCATGGTGCCGACCACCAGGCTGATCGGAAGCAACGGCCATCTCTACAGCATGGCCGATGCCGATCCCAACATCACCTATGTGGGCATTGCCGGCTCGTTTGCCGTCGACCACTCCCATTGGGGCGTCACCGAGAGCTGGAGCAATTTCACCGAAACCTTCCAGCCGGGCTACACGGAAGGCCATGACGCCGGCGGCATCTCGATCACGACCGTCAATCCAGTGATGGACGGCACCATGCTGTTTGGCGCGGTCGCCGGAGAGCGCCAGCTCGCGGCTGGAATCGCGCCCGCCGGCTCGAATGGCATCGCGCCCGAGCAGACGAGCAACAACCAACTTCCTTCGCAGGGGTACCTTTCGCTCACCACGCCATCCTCGGTGGTGATCGGGACGGCCGGCACAGCCCCGCTGGCGGCTGATTTCACCCCCGACACGATCCTGAGCCCGCCGTCGAGCCCGGCGCCCGGACCTTCGGGCAATTTCACGGCGCAAAGCGCCTTCCAGACACTCCTCTCAGCTGACCAGCTCTCCGGTTATGGGCTGAGCGCGCTCGCCGTTTCGGCGAATGACCTGGTGGTGCAGTCGGGCAGCAACCTGAACCTCGCGGCTGGCGGGCGCTTCTCAGTCGACGTGGGCGGCGCGATCGATATTGCGGGCTCGGTGACCGCCCACGGCGGGCAGATCTCGCTGGTGACGGATCGCCACAGCTTTCAAGCCAATCCGTTGTTTGTTCCATCCATTACACAGTCAGGCGCCTCCGACGTTTTCGTGGAGGGTACGCTCGACGTCAGTGGACGCTGGGTCAACGACACCGGCGCGGTCGGCAATCAAGCGCTGGGACCTGGCTACATCAATGGCGGCAGTATCTCCATCGCGACCGACAACAGCAGCGCCAATATTGCGGCTAACAGCCCAGACACGACAGGGAGCATACTGCTGGCAACAGGGAGCGTGCTTGATGCATCGAGCGGCGGGTATATTTCCCCGCTAGGCGCACCCAAGACCGTCACGCCGGATGTCATGGCGGGCCGCGGAGGAAGCATTTCCCTCGCGCTTTATCAGGGCAAGAACTTCGATCCCCAGGGGAATGGTGGGGCGCCGTACAGCCCCTCGGGTGGCACGGTAGCTCACATCGAACTTGACGGAAGCCTACGCAGCTTTGGGTTCCAGAGCGGCGGCAGCCTGACTATCGCTGCGCCGAACCTGATCCAGATCGGCGGGCAACCGATAGCGGCCGGCAGCGGAACGCAGCTGCCTGTTTCACTATTCCATGATGGCGGCTTTGGCAGCTTCACGATCGAATCGACGCCGGACGGTTTCGGCGACCCGGTGCAGATCACGCTCGCGGCCGGTGTGAACCTGACCCTGCAGCAGCAGAACCTCTCAGGCATTGCCGATTATGGTGCGGTGCCGACCGGTACGAACATCGCCAGCATCGCGCCGTTGGTGACGCTGCCCAACGATGAGCGCGCACCCGTCAACCTCACACTCAAATCGGCTACCATTCTGCTCGACGCCGCATCGTCAATCGCGGCCGATCCGCGGGCGCAGATCTCACTGGTCGGAGTTCCAAGCTACGCCAACAATAACGCGGCGAATGCGGCGCAGGATGTCCTCTTGCTTGGCACGATCATCGACCACGGCGGCGCGGTCACGATCAATTCCAGCAACACTTGGCTCGGTCCGCAGGCGCTGGTTGATCTCTCCGGGACCCTCATTGCCAATTCGCGCTTCGGGGACCCGGGAGGGCCCGCTACCAGCGGGACATTGCTGTCTGGCGGCACCTTCACGATCGATTCAGCCTCGTCCGCCTCGACAATCGACAACCCCGGGCTGGCGTCTTCCGTCATTGCTCAAAGCGGGGCGGTGCTGGATGTTTCAGGCGCCGCGGCAACAATCCAAGCGCTGAACACGAACACTCAGAGCAGCGCCGCGACCGTGGCGGTCCCGTCCTGGTCCGATGCGGGGACTGTCCGCATTAATACGGGCGCTTTCCTATGGGGCGGAGAGTTCCGGGCGAGCGCGGTCGATGCGCGCGCGAATGGCGGAACCCTCATGCTCGGCGGCTCCACGATAGCGCTGTTGCAGACCTCGGATATCGTGACCAGCTCGCTGGCCCCGATTGCCGCGCCGACGACACCGAGCGAATTGGCAACCGCGCTTGGTCAACTGGGCTTTTTCGCCGGCCTGGACGTCGTGGCGGTTGATCGCCTCACGCCGTTCTACAATGTGTTTCTCTACGCAGGCAGCGCGAGCGGCGGCGCCAACCGAATTTTCACCGACTTGTCCGACAACACATACGGGGTCACTGCACCGCAGCTCACAAATTTCTATGTTGTCGGCAATGTCGCCTTGAACATTGCTGATCGGCTGCAGATCGCGGCCAGCACGATCACCTCGGTCGACGGGTTCAACTCCAACGGCCCGATCGCGGCGTCCGCACCTTACACGGTGACTTTGTCTGCACCCTACGTCGATCTTACGTCCTCCTATGACCCGCGAGGGAGCGGGACGCTCGGGCTTTCGGCGCCCGCACCTGGTCCCAGCAGCCTAACCGTCACGGCGCAGACAATCGATATCGAGAGCGCGTCCTTCTCGGGGTTCGCGCAGGCGAGCTTGATCAGCAGCGGGGACATTCGTCTCAGCACCCCGAAGGGCGAGAATGGATTCCAGCTATCGGCGTTCAACCCGACGATCGTCAATCAATCGGTTTTTCCCGGCATGTTGGAATCCGCCGGCAATCTCGTTCTGTCGGCGCAGCGGATCTATCCGGTTTCGGCCGTCAATTTCACAATCGAGACGCCGGGCAGCGTGAGCTTCGAAGCGCCGGCGGGCGCGAGCACGAACGTTCCTCTTTCGGCGGGCGGCAGTATTACGGTGTCGGCTGCGGTGATCCAGCAGGACGGCAATCTGTTTGCGCCGCTCGGCCAGATCACGCTTGGCGGCAGCGGGACTCAGCAGGTCACACTCGGCGCCGGCAGCCTCACCTCCGTCTCGCTGGGCAACGCGCTGATGCCGTTCGGCCAGACTGAGGATGGCATCAACTGGTTCTACAACAACGATGCGCAGCCGCTGACGGCGCCTTCGGCCAAGTCGCTGGTTCTCAACGGGGTTAACGTCGACGTCGCGGCCGGTTCAACCGTCGATGTAAGCGGCGGCGGTGACTTGCAGGCGATGGAGTTCATCGCCGGCAAGGGCGGGTCGCGCGATGTGCTCGACACCACCCCGGCCGGGCAAACCGTTTATGCGCTATTGCCTTCGAGCGCTGATCCGGTCGGTGCGTTCGATATCAACATGACGACGGCGAAGGGGGCGAGCTCTGCGGGCGATGCCTATCCGCTCGCCGGAACGCAAATTTACCTTTCCGGCGGCAACGGCATCGCAGCCGGATATTACACGCTTTATTCGGGCCACTATGCGACACTTCCCGGGGCACTGTGGCTCGTCGACGGCGGGAGCAATCTCGGCCGCAACATCGCCTCCGGGACCACGCTGCCGGACCGCGGGACGTACATTTCCGGTTACTACACGCAGTCGACATTGCCGCAGACGCGCACGTCGGGCAGCGAGCTGTTCGAGGTGCGCACGACGCCGGTGTGGAGCAGCTACAGCCAATATTCCTATAGCTCGGCCAATAGCTATTTCGCCCAGCAGGCGCAGCAAAAGAATATCAGTGTTCCTTCCCTGCCCATGGACGCCGGGCGGCTTGCGGTGGTTGCCCAGCAGGCCATCGTGCTTGCCGGCACGGCATTGACGCAGCCTGCGTCCGGCGGCCGCGGCGGACAGCTGGATATTTCCGGCAATGCGCTCGACGTCGTGAGCAGCCAGCAGCTGGCAAACGGCCTGGTTCCGAGCGGCTATATCGGGATCGATGTCAGCCAGCTCGATAGTTTCGGCTTCGAGAGCGTGCTGATCGGCGGCCTGCGCACCGATCAAAGCAACGGCAGCGGCACCCTGATCACCCCTACGGCCACCAGCGTTGTGGTCGACACTGAGGGCGTGGCTTTCACCGGGCCCGAGATCCTCTTGGTGGCGCAACCAGCGACCACGGGCTTGCAGACGAGCGCGACCAACGTATCGAACGGAGGAAGTAATTTTCAAATCCAGGCTTTGATCGCGACGGATGCGGGAACCGGCGCGGTGACGATCAAGTCCGGAAGCATTATCGAAACCACGGGCCAATTACAGAGCACGTTCGCTCGCAATTACTTCTTCCCCAGTCAGGGCGTGTCGAATAGCAGAGCTGCAGCCCAAGCCATTGCGGCCGAGTTGGGAGGAACACTCGACTCCACCGGCACCGTGATCAATGGTGCCAACGTGCTGACGCTGCCGATTTATCAAAACGGCTCGCTAATCAATCCCGGCACATTCGGCACGCCTTCGACGCCGCTGGCGTATCCGACGAGTGCCAGTGGCGGGGCGCTGTTCGTTGCCACGACTGATCCGAATCTCAAGATAAGCGGACCGACTGGCGGCTCAGCTCCGAGCTTGACCATCAATTTCCAGAACTTCAACGGCAATCCCGTGATCGGCAGCCTGAACCTGCCCGGGTCGAGCGGCGGCACCGTCTCCATCGCGGCCAGCGCGACCATCTCCACGCAGGTCATGACGGTGCAGGCGACCGCGCAAAATAACGCCATCGCGATCGATCCTGCGGCCACCATCAACGCCAAGCAGATCAACCTTACGGCCAACACAATCGGTATCGGCGCAAGCTCGACTGACAGCGTTTCGTTGTCGAGCGCCAGCCTCGCGCAATTGGCGACTGCGGAAGGCGTGTCGCTCAAGGCATTGACGGGCGGGATCACGTTCTATGGCCCGGTCAATTTTGACCCCGGCGCGGGTTTCCAGCATCTGACACTCGACGCCGGCTCGATCAACGGAACCGGCGGCGACGTTGCGCTCGCCTTGGGCGGAGGCACGCTAACCCTCGTTAACAGTGGAGCCGCCAACGCGGGAACTCCGAGCACAGCTTCTGCCGGTGGCACTTTCCAGGTCGGCGCCGCTGAGATCGACCTTGGGGGCGGGAGCCAGACCATAGGCGGGTTCTCTCAAGTGAACTGGAGTGCCGCCAAGCAGATCTTCGTGCAAAATTCCGGCGGACTCACGTTTGGAGCGGGCGGTGCTGCGGTCAACGTTTCCCTGAGCACCCCCGACATCCTAGTGGGCGGTGCGACATCGAGCGGTGCCGGATCGCAATTCGTTCTCTCCACGCTCGGCAACGTGACAATAAATACTCCTTCGGGGAGCCGAACTGTCCCCACGGCGAGCAGCCAGATCGGCGGCAGCCTAGGGATCACGGCCGGCAGCATCTTCGATAACGGCACGATCCAGGCCCAGGCCGGAACGCTCTCCCTTGATGCAACCGGCAGCTGTGGCCTGATGCTGGGCGCCGACGCTTTCGTCGAGGCCGGCGGCTATAAGGTCAGCTTGCGCGACGTGGATACGTTTGTGGCGGGCGGCAAGGTCGTGTTGCAGGCCGATACGGGCAACGTGATCACTGCATCGAGCAGCATCATCGACCTGTCGCAACCCTCCGGCGGCCTCGGCTACGGGGGCGAGCTCGACGTGTCGGCGGGCGGCAGCGCGCAGTTGAACGGAACGATCCAAGCGCAGGGCGCGGCGGGTCTCGGCGGCTCCTTCAAGCTCGATACCGCGGGCGCAATTGGGCTCGATCCCTTGGCAGATCAGCTTCTAGCCGGCGGGTTCTTAGGCACGATCGATATCCACACGCTGCAGGGAAATCTGGCCCTGTCGCAAGGCCACACCTTGAAGGCCAACAGCATCACGCTCACCGCCGACGACCAAAGCTCGGGCAATGGGCAGGTGACGATCGCGGGCCTCATTGATGCGCGCGGCTACGCCGGCACGACGGCGAACGGCTCTGGCGAGGCTGGCGGCACGGTCGCGCTTTATGGGGCCAATGCGGTTGTCCTTTCCAGTGCCGGGGTGATCGATGCGTCCACGACCCACGCCGACAAGCGCGGTGGCGATGTCACGCTGGGCATCGGCACCAACGCGACCGGTTATGTCGACCTGCAAGGCGGGGTCATCGATGTTTCGGGCGGCACCGAAGGAGGACTGAGTGGCGGCACCGTTCTGTTGCGCGCCCCCCTGATCCCCGGAGCCACCGTACCCGGCAGCGGCGATGTTCGCGTTCTTATCGCGGGCTCGCTGGCCACGGGCGCGCCGAATGTGACCATCACCGGTGCGCGATCGGTAACGGTGGAAGACTACGTGACGATCTCCACTGATGGCAGCATCGGCTACCCTGGGTTACCGGCCTGCAACACTTGTGCGGGCTGGGACGGCATCATCGATCCCGGTAACACGACAGGAGATCTCTCAAGCTATCTCTTCTTCAACTCCACGCTGCAGTCCTTTGTGCAGGGCACGTTGGTGGGGAACGTGAGCTTTGGCTTCAACGATGCCATCACCAAGCTGACGCCGCTTGCGGAGAAGTTGGGCGCGGGGGTGCTCCAGCTCCAGCCGGGGGTCGAGCTCGTCAACACTGATCCGCAGGTTAATAATGGCAACATCACGATTGCCAGCAACTGGAATCTGGCTGCGGGTGCGGCCGGCAACTTGGCCGGCGACGGCACCTACGGCAGCAACAGCTATGTGAGTTTCAACTATCGCCTGGTCGAGCAGTTCGGAAACCTGCCTGTCCAGGTCGTGCCTGGCGCCCTCACCCTGCGGGCCGGGGGCAATATCATTTTCGACGCTTCGATCTCGGACGGCTTCTACCAGTTCCATGATTATACGAACCCGACCTACATCAACAATGTCGCGAGCTATTTGCGTGCGGCCGCGACGCAGGCCCGTGGGATAGATGGAACAAGTCTGAACTCTTATCTCTATGATCTCAATACGTTCAATACCGCGCTGACCAGCTTTCAGCCGGGCCTGCAACCAGTTCCGGTCGCCCCATATAATCCGGCAGCGAATGGGGTAAGCCCGACCTCTCAGGCGCTCGCCGCCGCCGACCTCTTTCCGAGCACCTTGAATGTTTGCACCGCGAGCTGCGGGACCAACAATGCCACGGTCAGCACAATCACCGATCCGGGCTCTTGGTCCTATCGCTTCACTGCCGGGGCCAGCGCCACCAGCGCGAACCCGAACGCAATGATGTCTCCTTCGGCCCTCGCGAGCGGATTTTTCGCCGGCGCCGGCGACGTGATACTCGCCAATCATACTTCCTATAGCCAGACGCTGTATCCGAACGGCTCCGCCACGGTCTTCTTGTCGACCATGGTGCGCACTGGGACCGCCAATATCAGCATTGCGGCTGCGCAAGACGTCTGGCTGCAGGATCGAACAGCTCCGGGAGTGATCTATACGGCCGGCATCAACACGCCGAAATTGCCGGACGCCGGCTACCAGGCCACGACGACCCCAACCGGGATCGTCGTCAGTCCCACCAATCCGGACGGATTCCTGGAGCCCCAATTGCTCATGTATGGCAACTCGGGCTTAGTCCAGGTGTTCGGCCCCCCGACTGCGGCCGCATTCCCGGAGATGGCCGGCGATATCGATATCGTGGCCCAGCGCGATATCGTCGGTGTCGGCAATCCCACTGTAAACGGTCAAGGTACCGGCCAGTCCACGCGTCAGTTCTTCGCTCCGTGGCTGTTGTCCGATGCCGGCCTGGCGCAGATCATCCAGGGAGCTTCCGTCGGCTTGCTGGGAGCAGGCGTGTTCGATCCGTTCGGGCCGAATATCGCCTCACAGTCGGCGTGGTGGATCCAGTTTGGCAGCTTCCAGCAGGGCATGCTCAGCGCCGGCGGCAATGTGCGCGCCATCGCCGGCCGTGATATGATCGATGTCTCGATTTCCTTGCCGACCACCGGCCGGGTGAGCGGGGGCCTGACCTCGACCAGCACGCCGGTCCCGCACGTTTACGGCAGTGGCGACATGACGGTCCAGGTCGGGCGCAATCTGCTTGGCGGCTCGTTCTATGAGGGCTCGGGCAGTGCCAACATTGTGGTGCGCGGTTCCGTCGGCCCCAATGGAACGCTGACCACAAAGTCCGGCGCGGTGCCCGACGTGCCCGTGCTTGCTGTTGACTCCGGGCAGATCCAGATGACCGCTGGCGGATCGATCGCGATCGGCGGCGTCATCAACCCGGCCGAACTGCACGCGCAGACGCCGAGCCTGGCTGATCCTACCAATCCATCCGGCAGCACGTCGCTCTACATGGACACCTACGGTCAAACCAGCGCCGTAAGCCTGCTCGCGATCGCCGGCAACCTCAACATCAGCAGCAGCCCGACCGCCAGCATCTATAACGGCACCCCGACGATCTATCCGGCGAGCTTCGACGCGGTGGCGCTCAGCGGCAACCTGACGACCACCGGGCTCACACTTGGCAAGACCCCCGGAATCGTGCTGAGCGGGTCACCCGATGGAACATTCGAGCTGCTGGCGGAAGGCAGCATTGATCTGACCGGTGGGCTCCCGGCACAAAGCACGACTCCTTACCCGATCTATTCCGCCGGCCCGGCGCTGCTTGACGCTGCTTTCAATCCGTTCCAGCCCAATGATGGGTTCGATGGCTCGTCGAGCGCACCGGTCCTGGCGCAACAGGTAAACACCCAAGATTCCAGGATTTACGCGATCACCGGCACGATCACCGGCGCCGGGGACATTCAGATCAACCGCCCCGCAACCATCTCTGCGGGGCTGGACATTGTCGACCTCAACGTGACGGTTGAGAACATCGCGACGATTGACGTGAGCACGATCGAGGCCGGCCGCGATATCTACTACACCGGCCAGCACAATCTCGGCGGATTGGCGGTTGCCGGTCCCGGCTATTTCGTGGTTCAAGCCGGACACGATATCGGTCCGTTCCTGCCTGCGGCCTTCGACACCACCAAGCTCGCGACCGTGCAGGAAGGCATCACCTCGGTCGGCAATGCCAGCGCGGTTCCGGTCGGCAACCAATTCTTCATCACCGCGTCAATCGGCATGTATGATCCGGCTCTGCTCGGCCCCTATAAGGCGCCGACGGCGTCGAACCCGACACCCGCGGAAAAGCGCAACAGCCTCCTGCCGTCCACCGGAGCCAGCATCATTGCGCTGGCCGGCGTCGCCAATGGGATCGATTATGCGGCAGTGATCAGCACCTACATCGATCCGGCCAATGCGGCGAACGTGCCGCATAATTACCTTCCCGAGCTCGAGACCTTCCTGGCGGGCATCGGCATAGCAACCAGCGGTCTGGATGACGCGTGGGCGGCGTTCAACAAATTGCCCGCTACGCTACAGGAAGTATTCGTCGATCAAGTCTTCATGGACGAGCTCAAGAGCGTCGGCATCTCGACCAGCAGCTCCTTCCAGAAGAACCAAGTCGGCTATCAGATGGTGAACACCCTGTTCCCGGCGAGCTATGGCTACACCGCGAACGCGCTTAACGGCGGTACTAATGGTGCATCCACGCTCGTCCAGACCGGCGACATCAACCTGCTGCATGCAACCATCCAGACGGATCAGGGCGGGGGCATCTCGCTTTTCGCGCCGGGTGGAAATGTTCTGGTCGGCTCGCTTGCTACCGAGCCGAACACCAACCTCAAGCTCAACAACCTCGGCATCCTCACGCTCGCCGGCGGGGCGGTCGACACGTTCACGGACGGGAGCGTGTTGGTGAACTCGAGTCGCGTTTTCACTGAGCAGGGCGGCGACATCCTGATGTGGAGCTCGAACGGTGACCTCGATGCTGGCCGCGGCGCCAGGACCACGCTTTCGTTGCCGCCGCTCGATGTCATCTATAACGGTGACGCGTATCAGTCGATCGACCTTACCGGGCTGGTGACCGGTGCGGGAATTGGCGTGCTGAAGAGCTCGAGCGAGGCAGCCACCTCCAACCTCTACCTGCTGGCGCCGCACGGCACCATCGACGCCGGCGACGCCGGCATCCGGGTCTCAGGCAATATCGTGCTGGTGGCGCCCACGGTCCTCAACGCCAGTAACATTCAGATCGGCGGGAGCTCGACCGGCGTCCCGACTGTTTCGGCGCCCAACGTCGGTGCACTCACTGCAGCATCGAGCACTGCCGGTACCGCCGCCAAGACCACCGAGCTGCCCACCAATTCGGTCGGTGCTCAAGGCCCGGACTCGATCATCATCTTTGAGGTGCTGGGCCATGGAGGGGCAGGCGATAGCGGCCAGGACCAACCCTCGTCTGACCAGAACGATCAGAACGATAAAAACAAGTCCAAGCCAGAACAATAGATTGGAAACAATCGTTGAGCTATCCGAGATGAAGTGTTTGCAGCCAGCCGAAACGGAAGATTTATGATTATTCTATTAGCTGAGAACGGTTGCTTGAGCGCATAGTCTTGGGACCGGAGGTTTCATGCCAGGCAGGTTTGGAGTCATCAAGAGTTGGAGATTTCCGGCCTTGTGCGCGTTGAGCGCTGTTATCTTTTTCAGCTTCGAGCTGGCGGCCTTCCCGAGATCGGCGGCCGCCCAATCGAACGCACAAGCCGACAAACGGTCGGCAGGGTCCAATGATGCCATCATCGGCGGACAGCGGCCGGCGTCGAATGCTCAGCAGTGTGTGGAAGTTGAGATCGGCGGGGATCGCGCATTCGACTGTCTCAATCAGCAGCTTGAGCGGGAAGTCGACCGGCTAAACCCCTCGGTCAATCGGCCGCCGCTTACTGCGCGCTCACCGGACGTGCAAGTCGGGAATGTCAATGAAGCTGCAATCAAGCAGCAGTATGGTCCGAACTATGGACGATCGGTTGTCCCATTCCGGCCCCCGCAACCAAACTTTGCGGCTCCTCCCCACCACTGATGCTGCCCATCGGCTACATGTTTTCCGTGTCGCACGCACAGGCGCCGGCTCATCGACGCTCCGGCATGCGAATTCGATGCTTCATCCCGATCTTGGGGCTTTCGCTGGCGTTAGGCGCCGGCCCCGGGATCGCCGGCGGCTCTGATACGGCGGAAAAACCGGCAACCACGTCGGCGATGGTTGATGATGAGCCGGCCGAGCAGGGTTGGACGACTACAATGGCGGTTGTTGCTCAGCCGCCCAGGCCTATCGATTTGCCTCCGCCTAGCGTGTTCACGCCGCAACGCACTGCCAGGCCGATCACGACCGGCGGCTCCGCCCCGCATGGCGACGGTGCCTCCTATCGGGCAATCGTTGAGCGCGAGGCGGCGGCCCTTGGCATCCCGCCCGAATTGGTCGATGCCATCATGGCGGTCGAAAGCAGCTACAATCCCAATACTCAGGGCGTGGACGGCGAAGTGGGGCTCATGCAGGTGATGCCATCCACTGCCGCTCTGCTTGGCTTCACCGGAAGCCCGGCCGAGCTGGCTGTTCCGGAGACCAACATTCATTATGGTGTCATGTATCTCGCTGCGGCGTGGCGATTGGCCGGACAAGATATCTGCACCACCACAATGAAATATCGTGCCGGTCACGGCGAGACGCGGTTCTCGTTCCGTTCAGTCGATTATTGCACCAGGGTTCGCGCCCATCTTGCAGCCCACGGATATCCGGTCACCGGGATCGTGCCGACGCCCACTTTTGGGCAGCCTTCTGTCGCCGGCGGGCGCGCGCGGCTGCAGCTTGCGCGTGGTCCGGGTGCGATCAATCTCGATGCATTGAATACGCAATTGCGGGAAATGACCGATCGCATTGCAACACCGGTGTTTCATTGAAGCGCGAATGTTTGAAACTGCCCCCTCTAAGGGTTTTGCTTTCTGTATCTGTTCGAAGACGACATTAATCCTTCATATTGGATTGCTAATGGTTTTGCCTCGGGACGGCGCTTTTTGGGGCGTTCGGAGCAAGTTTCAGACGTTCGAATAGTCGAGCGCGGCTTGCGGCGGGCGGCTTTGGGTTCATCTAATTAGGCCTGGCACGCCTGCGACAGCAGGCGGAGCGTACGCGTGTGGCTGTGGTCTGTGGGAGATGATGCGCGAGAGCGGGTCGCCGGGTCGGCATCCTCGGTGCGAGCGATCAACCCGGGCGCAGCCGATCGGAAGGGGGAATGGGGACTGGCGGGAGCTCACTCGCTTGCCCGCGATATTCGCAGTCTCTTGCGAGCGCTGGCGCGAGAGATTGCGGTTACAGCGACAGAATCGAGGAGCGAGTGAACCTGGTCATCATTAATAGCCGAGTTGGCAGCCGGGTGGTCTTGCGAGGCGGTTCGCTCGCGAATGGGGCGATCGCAAATCCGCAAGTGCGGCGCGGACGCAACAATGCACGCCCGATGTTTATAGGGGTCGCTCTGCTCACTCTCCTGGTTGCGGGCACGGCGCCGGCGGTCGCGACGCCCAACAGCCAGGCGGCGCGAGAGGTTTCGACTGGCGACAGCGTGAATCCGGTGGGCGATACAGCCAATTCGGATAAGGCGAAAAACGGCGGCAGCAACTCTCCTGGCGAGGCGGAAAGGTCCGATGTGGTCAAGCCGGACGGGGATCCCGCCAAAACCGGGACCGCTAAACCGGACAACGCAAAGAAGGATGCCAAACCAGAAGCCGGCAAAGCAGCCGCGAAGGAAGCGATCCCGCCTTTCGATATCTACGAGTATAGGGTGGAAGGCGCGGATTCGCTGCCTCAGATTGAGGTGGAGGAGGCGGTTTATCCATTCCTTGGGCCCAAGCGTACTTCCGGTGATGTGGAGAAGGCGCGCGCCGCGCTCGAGCAGGCCTATCACGACAAGGGCTACCAGACCGTCAGCGTCGAAATCCCGCAACAGAGGACGAACCGCGGTTTTGTCGTCTTGAAGGTCACCGAGAACCGCGTCGGTCGGCTGCGCGTCAAAGGGGCGCGTTACTTTGATCTCGACACGATCAAGCGCAAGGCTGCTTCCCTACAAGAGGGTAAGCTGCCGAATTTCGACGCGGTTACCAAGGACATCGTTGCACTCAATCAGTGGCCTGATCGGCGCGTGACGCCGGCGCTGCGCGCCGGGGCCACGCCGGGCACTGTCGATGTCGATCTCAATGTCGAGGATACGCCGCCGATCCACGCCAGCGCCGAGCTCAACAACCGGCAGAGCCCAAGCACCACTGCGTTGCGCTTCACTGCTTCGGCATACTACGACAATCTCTGGCAGCTCGGTCATTCGTTGACCGCCAGTTATCAGGTGGCGCCGGAGCGACGTAAAGACGCCGAGGTTTATTCGATTTCGTACCTGGCGCGGACTAATCTCGACTGGCTGAACATCCTGGTCTACGGGCTGGACTCGGCGAGCTCGGTCGCCACGATAGGGGGCGCCAATGTGGTCGGTCCCGGCACCGTCGTCGGCACCCGCGGCGTGATCTCGCTCCCCAGCAGCGGACAATTGGTCCAAACACTGTCGCTGGGGGTGGACTACAAGAACTTTGGAGAAATCGTCGCGCAGGGCTCCGACTCGTTTTCGACCCCGGTCACGTATGTTCCGGCGGTCGCAAGCTACGGAGCAGTCTGGCGCGGCGATAAGGAGCTGATCCAGCTCAATGCCACTATTACGGCCGGCCTGCGTGGCTTCGGCAGCGACCCGACCGAGTTCGACAACAAGCGCTTCAAGGCGATGGAGAACTTCATCACCTTGCGCTCGGATTTGTCATACACCTACGATCTCCCCCAGGGCGCGCAACTCTTCCTCAAGGCGCAGGGGCAGGTAGCCGATCAGCCGCTGGTGTCGAGCGAGCAGCTCAGCATGGGCGGTTTGGATACGGTGCGCGGTTATCTCGAATCCGAGACCTTGGGTGATTTCGGCGGCGCCGCAACGGTCGAGCTGCGCAGCCCGAGCTTCGGGCCCGCTTTCACGCAAACCGTGAAGGATCCTGCTAAGGGCGAGCCTGAGAAATTCAGCCCGGTCGACGACTGGAGAGTGTTCTGCTTTGCCGACATAGGGCGGGTGCAGATCTTTGATCCGCTGGCCGAGCAGCAGAGCGTGTTCGATCTGGCGAGCTTCGGCATGGGGACGAACTTCAAGATCATGAAGTATTCGAACGGAATGGTCTTGGTCGCCGTGCCGCTGATCAGCCAGCAAGTGACACTCGCCAACCAGCCGCGCGTGAGCTTTCGCCTCTGGGGTGAATTCTGATGCGAACGGGCCGTAGGAGCCGATTGCGCTCGCTCAGGCGCGGACTTCCGGCCGGCGCGCTGCTCATGCTCGCCGCCATCATCATTTTGTGGCCCGCGCCCGCGGCGGCGTGGTGGAACGACCAGTGGACCCTGCGCAAGAAGATCACCATCGACACCGGAGCCTCGGGCGCCGGCATCAACGAGCCGATCGGTACGACGCCGGTTCTGGTGCGCTTGCATCTCGGCAACTTCCGCTTCGATGCTGCCAAGGAAGACGGTGGCGATCTGCGCTTCGTCAATTCCGACGACAAGACCCCGCTCAAATTCCACATCGAGAAATTCGATTCGCTGCTGGGCGAGGCGCTCTTGTGGGTCAGCGTTCCGGACCTGAAGCCCGGAGCCAGGACGGAGATCTGGCTCTATTACGGCAACCTCAAGGCGCCGGCCGCGGCCGATGCCAAGGGCACCTACGACTCTGACACGCTGCTCATCTACCATTTCGCCGAGCGCGGGACGCCAGCCCAGGATTCATCCGCCTGGGCCAACAGCGCGCAGAGTGTCGTGCCCTCCGACGATGCCGCGATCATCGGCGGAGGCGCGCGCTTCGACGGACAGACAACGCTGATGCTTCCGGGCTCGTTCTCCCTGACTATGCCGGAAGGTGGGCCGCTGACCTGGTCCGCGTGGGTGCAGATGGCGGCGCCCCAGCCACGCGCCGTTCTCTATGCGCGCCACGAAGGTGCGAACGGCTTTGTCATCGGCCTCGATAACGGCGTTCCGTTTGTTGAGGTCGCTAATGCCGGCGCTGTGCAGCGGAGCGGCGACACGGCGCCGATCTCGGCGGCTGCCTGGCACCATCTCGCTGTGACGGCGGGTGATGGTCACATTATAATGTATGTCGACGGCGCCCCGATCGCGACGCTCGATGCGGGCTTGCCGGCGATGACGGGAGGAGCATCGGTTGGCGCCGATACGGCAGGCGCGCCGGCTGCTTCTGCTTCGGCCCCCGACGCCAGTCAGCCGACCGGCGGGGCCGGTGATGCCGCCGCCGCGCCGGCGACCGGCGCCCCCGCGACTACCGCTCCTGCGGCACAGGCTGCGGCCGGATTCACGGGCGAGCTCGACGAGCTCGAGATCTCGAAGGTCGTACGTTCCCCCGGTTACATAAAGCTGGCGGCGATCGGGCAGGGCCCGGACGAGGCGAAGCTCATCTCGTTCAGCGTCGACGAGGAGAACTCGAGGTGGTTCAGCAGCGGCTATTTCGGCGTCATTTTGCGTTCGGTCACCCCCGACGGCTGGGTCGTCATCACGCTGCTGGCCATCATGGCAATCGTCAGCTGGACAGTGATGATCGGGAAAGCCCGTTATCTGAACCGGATCGCCAAGGCCAATGCAGTGTTCCTGCGGTACTTCAGCGATCCGACCCTCGATTTCGAGGGTCTGCTGCTACTGGACGAAGGCGAGGAACGCCTGCCGGGATTGGGCGATCCAGGCCCGCTCACGTCCACAGCACGGCTCGGCATGAAGGACCGCAAGATTATCCGCAATTCATCGCTAAATCGCTTGTTTCATCGCGGCATGCAGGAGATCCGCCGCCGCTTCGGCGACGATGGCCGCCCGCGTGCACTCTCGGTGCAATCTATCCAGGCAATCCGCGCCGCGCTGGACAGCGGCTATGTGCGCGAAACCCAGCGCCTCAACCGCTTGATGGTGATGTTGACCATCGCGATCTCCGGCGGCCCGTTCCTCGGCCTGCTCGGCACCGTGGTTGGCGTCATGATCACCTTTGCGGCCATCGCCGCAACCGGTGACGTCAACATCAACGCGATCGCACCGGGAATTTCCGCCGCCCTGGTCGCGACCGTCGCGGGCCTTGGCGTCGCGATCCCGGCGCTGTTTGGCTACAACTACCTGATCACCCGCATCAAGGATACGACGAGCGAGATGCACGTCTTCATCGACGAGTTCGTCACTCGCATGGCCGAATCCTACCACGCGCTTCCAGGCGACCAGCAGAAGATCGCGGCGGAGTGAGCCATGCAGGTCCAGGCCGAAGATAAGCCGTATGACGACATCAACATCACGCCGATGCTCGACCTCGCTTACGTGCTGCTGGTGATCTTCATCATCATGACCACCGCGACCGTGCAGGGCTTGAAGGTGAACCTGCCGAAGGCGAGCGCGGCGCCGAGTCTTGCCAAGCAGACCACCAGGGCGATCACAGTCACCAACGACGGCAAGATATTCCTCGACACCATACCGGTGACGCTCGCCGAGCTCGAGCAGCGGCTGGTGCAGGCGCGGGCGGTGACGCCCGACTTTCCGGTGGTGCTGCGGGGCGACAGCCAGACCCAGTACCAGAACGTGATGGATGTCCTCGATCTTTTGGGACGCCTCAGCATCACCCAGGTTGGCCTCGCGACCAAGCCGCTGGTGAAGTGATCATGGTGAAGCGCCGCGAAGACGAAGAGGAAGCGAGCGGCCGTTTGCGATTGCGCCGCCTCCTCCTCGCGATCGGTTCAGGTGCGCTGGTGCTGGCCCTGCTGGTTGGCGGTGTGTTGATGCTCTTGAGCGGCGCCAAGGAGCCGGTGCGCAAGGTGCAGCTCACCGTCGTCAATATTCTTCCTCCCCCTCCGCCGCCCCCGCCGCCTCCAACACCGCCGCCTCCACCGCCGGAGCAGAAGGTGATGGAGGAGCCGATCAAGAAAGAGATAATTGAGGAAAAGCCGCAGGATGAGAAGCCCGAAGAGCCGCCGCCCGGACCTTTGGCTCTAGACGCCAAGGGGGAGGGGCCCGGCGACGCGTTCAACCTCGGCGGCAAGCCGGGTGGGAAGGTGCTTGGTACTGGTGGCGGCGGTGGCGGCGGCAGCCGCTGGGGCTGGTACGACAGCCAAGTGATATCGCAGGTCGAGGCGGCGCTGCGCGCGAATGAAAAGACTCGCCGCGCCGTAGTGCGCGCCGACATTTTACTTTGGGCGGACCCCTCCGGCCGTGTCACTCGCGTGAAGCTCACTTCGTCCACGGGAGATGCGGATTTGGACGCTGCCGTTCGCGATCAACTGGGTGGAATGACGCTGCATCCGTCGCCCCCGAAAGATATGCCGATGCCGTTTATCACGCGCCTGACCGAGCACAAACCAAGCTGAAACGAATCTGCCAAGGCCCAGGCGCAGTCCGACGCAAGAACGATCGACGTGAACGGCACAAGTTGAGTGTGGTGTAACGGGAGTTGGTTATGGCGTGCGACAGGACGGGGAGGAGAGAGCTGGCGCGGTTCGCCGCCGCCGCGCTGTGCGGAGTGATGCTCGCTTTTCCAGCGATGGCGCAACAGGATGGTGGCAGCTCGAACGCTGCCACCAATACGAACACCGGCGCCAGTACCAGCACGGGCGCTAACGCAAACGCCGGGACCAATACGAAGGCGAGCTCTGACGCGACCCCCGGCACGAACGCCAAGGCCGCGCGCCCCACCGTGTCTCACACAGCGCCGCCGTCTCCCAATGCGAACGTCAACCTCATCAACATATTGATGCAGCAAGGCGTGCTGACCGAAGAGCAGGGTGCGGCGCTGATCAAGCAGGCCGAGGACGAGGCTTATGTGGCGCGCCAGGCGGTGCACGACGCCGCCGCCAAGGCCGACGATGCCGACAAGACCGCAAAGGATGCGGCCGACGCGACATCCCCGCCCGGCACCAAGCACGTGGTCTATGTGCCGGAGGTGGTCAAGAAGGAGCTGCGTGACGAGATCAAAGGCGAGGTGATGACCAAGGCGCAGAAGGAAGGATGGGCCGCGCCGGGCAAGTTCCCGGATTGGGCCTCCCGCATCCATTTTTACGGCGACGTGCGCGTTCGCTCCGAGTGGGACTTCTTCCCCAAGGGCAACGATCCGCAGGCGGCGGTGAACTACAATGCCATCAACACCGGCAGTCCATACGACACATCGCTAAGTAACCCGGTTCTATGGCCGACCTACGATACCGACCAGGATCGCTACCGGGCCCGTCTACGCGCGCGCCTCGGCATGGACGCCGACCTTTCGGATGGCTTCTGGGCCGGGTTGAAGATCGGCACCGGCGACGGCAATGCGCCCGTTACCTTTAATCAAACGCTCGGAGGCTCCGGCGGCAATTTCAGCAATTATGCCATCTGGCTCGATCGTGCCTACATTAAGTATGCCCGCTGGACAGATTTCGTCGTCGACATCGGCCGTTTTGACAATCCGTTCTTTACGCCGACCGACCTGGTCTACAACAGAGATCTTGGGTTTGATGGCTTTGCCGTCCAGGCCACACCCGAGGTGAGGCCAGGCTTTGTACCGTTCGTGGTGGCCGGAGCCTTCCCGATCTACGATACCGATTTCAACGTCGGCTCGCTTCAAACGGTCAAGCTTCCGAGCCACGACAAGTGGATGTTCGGCGGCCAGATAGGCACCATTTACAACTTGGTCCCTGAGGTTGAGCAAAAGTTTGGGATCGCTTTATATGATTTCACAAATGTGCAAGGCGAGCTGTCCAGCCCTTGTGCTGTGTCGCTTACGACCGATGTGTGCGACACTGACCTAACACGCCCTTCATTCGCCCAAAGGGGCAATACCTATATGGCGTTGCGTGACATTCTACCCGAGGCCGCCAACGGTTTCGGAACGCTAGACCAGTTCCAATATTTTGGCCTTGCGAGCAAGTTCCGACCACTCGTTTTCAGCGGCCAGATTGATTTCACTCATTTCAATCCGTATCACGTCATACTCGACGGCGATTTTGTGTGGAACACAGCCTTCAACCGCGCGGACGTGGCCGCAAAGGCAGCCGCGAATCCGCTCCCCGCCGGCGCCGCTGGAGCGTCGTCGAGCAGCAACAGCCCATTTGTCGGCGGGGATCTGGGCTGGCTTGCGCGCATGACCGTGGGCAACCGAGAGCTCAAGCAACTGGGCGATTGGAACGTCCATGTCGGCTACAAGTGGCTCGAATCCGACGCGGTGATCGATGCCTTCACGGACTCCGATTTCGGCCTCGGCGGCACAAATCTGAAGGGTTATTTCTTCGGCGCCAATCTCGCGGTCAGTGCAAATGTCTGGCTGTCGGCACGCTGGATGAGCGCCAACCAAGTGGCCGGCCCGCCCTATGCGGTCGATGTCGCCCAAGTTGACCTCAATGCGAAGTTCTGATCATGCGCCGTTCAGCCATCCTCATCCTGATCGTGCTCGCGGTCGCCCTGCCGGCGGCAGCCAATGCACAGTCCGAGACCGACCGGTTGCGAGAAGCTCTCCGCAGCGCGACCGCGCAGCTGCGCTCCCTCGAAGATCAGCGTGCGACCTTGCAGGCCAAGGAGGCCGAAGCCGAACGTCAGCGTGATCTCTTGCAGAAGCAGATCGATGGGTACAAGGCACAAGTCAAGGATGCCGAGCAGGCCTATCAGAAGGCGGTCGAGGATTTCAATCGGCGCCTCGCCGACCGCGATGACGCACTGGAGAAATGGAAGGCCGCTTACGAGGATGCCGCAAACGTTGCTCGCACCAAGGATGCCGAACGGGCCAAGCTTGAGAGCGAAGCGACGGCACTCAAGATGAGCAACAAGAGCTGCGAAGCCAAGAACGTGCAGCTGGCCAAGGTCGGCGAAGAAATGCTGACCAAGCTGAACTCGACCACGCTGCTGGATTTCTTTGCGGCGCGTGAGCCTGTGGTCGGGATCAAGCGGGTCGAGCTGCAGAACATGCTGCAGGACTACCGGGACAAGATCCAGGATCAGAAGGTCAAGCCATGACGAAAAAGACCGCCATGCAAAAGAGGCGTGCAGCTTGCGGTGCGGCGGTCGCGTTGGCGGAAATCCTGACGGTCCTGTGCCATCCGGCCGCCGCACAGGCGCCGCGCACGCCGTCGTCGCCGGCCACGGTGACACCCGCACCGACCTCGCGTCCTGCCGAAGCTGTCAAGAGCAGTGAGGTGATCGCGCGACTGGGGACCAGCGACGTCACCGCCGAGGAACTGCGCGCCGTCATCGCAACCCTCGAGCCGCGCCAGCAGGCCGCCCTCGCGCACGACCCGACGCTGCTGAGCCAAGCGGTGCGGACCATTTTGGGCGACCGCCTTGTCCTGAAGGAGGCGTTGGCGAAAAAGTGGGAGCAGCAACCCTCAGTGGCTGCGCAAATTGAGCGGGCACGCGAGAACGTGATCATCGAGAGCTATCTTCGTTCGGTGACAACACCTCCCGAGGGCTACCCGACCGACGAGGAAATCAAAGCAGTATACGACGCCAACGCCACCGCTTTTCTCATTCCGCGCCGATTTGAGCTGGCGCAAATCACCGTGGCGCTGCCAAAGGGGGCGGACAAAGCCACCGATGAGAAAGCGCGCAGGAAGCTCGACGAGCTGATGCGAAAGCTCAAGCTGCCGGGGGCGAACTTCGCGGCGCTTGCCAAGGCCGAATCGGACGACAGTGAGAGCGCCGAAAAGGGTGGAGAGATCGGCTGGCTGACCGAGGCCCAGCTGCGGCCGGAGATTCGTAACCAGGTGACAGGGCTCGCCAAGGCCGCGATAACCGACCCTATTCGGCTTGACGACGGTTGGCACATTCTCAAGCTGCTCGATACGGAAGCCGCGCACGCGCGGCCCCTGGGGGAGGTCCGTGACGCGTTGGCGCAGCGCATGCGGGCAGAACGGGCGGACGCCAGCCGGCGCGCATATGTGGCTGATCTGCTTAAGCAAAGTCCGCCAATAGTCAACGAGCTAGCGCTTTCCAAGCTGCTCGCGGCACCTGCACCGGAACCGGCGCGCTGAAGCCGACCATGCCGCCTCGCATAGAGAGGGATGAAGACTGTCGCGGCTCCCCCAGCACAGAATTTCGCAAGCAATATGGATGAGCAGTCGAAAATGGAGGAGGGTTATTTTAACCGGTTTCGGCGGCCCGACTCTTATGCAGAGTTGCTGGAGCAATGCGCCGGATTTTTTCGCCGGCAGTATCGAATTTTTATCATTGCGATGTCGTGCTCAATCGGATTGGGAGCCGTTTACCTAATCACGACTCCCCCAAGATATACCGCGAGGGCGGAGCTCTTGATCGACAGCAACAAGGTGCATGTCCTGCAGCCGCATCAACAGGCCCTGGGCGATGTGCCGTTGGACAGCGATCAGGTTGAAACACAGGTCGAAGTCCTCAAATCTGAAAAGATCGCGCTCGCTGTTATCAACGACCAGAACCTGACGGAGGATCCCGAATTCCTGCGGGCGGAAAAAGGCGTATTCGGGCGCGTTCTCGGTTATCTGGGACTTGGCTCCTCGCACAAGGAATCTGCGGCGGAGCGCACGCGCGACGCAGTGCAGACATTTTTGGACCTGCGCACGGTCACCCGCATCGGTAGGACCTATGCGCTGGCATTAACGTATACCGCGTTCAGCCCGGAGCGTGCCGCGGCGGTGGTCAATGCCATCGGCGACGCTTACATCCGAGATCAGATCGAGGCGAAGTCCGAGGCGACGCGGCGCGCCAGCGACTGGCTGCAGGACAGGATCAAGGAGCTGGAAACACGCGCCGTCGCGGCGGACCGGGCCGTCCTCCAATTCAAAGAGGCCAACAACATTGTCGATGTCGGCGATGCCGCCGGCGCCGCCGGTCGTTCCAGCCGGCTCATCGCGGATCAACAGCTCGCAGAGATCAGCACGCAATTGGTGAATGCGCGAGTGGCGACTAGCGAGGCACAGGCTCGTTTGGAGCGTATCAATGAGATCATGAGCCATGATGTCGGCGACGGGACGGTTGCGGATTCTCTGAAGGATGAAGTCATCGTTCGCCTGCGGAATCAGTATCTCGACTTGGCGACACAAGAGGGCACCTGGTCTACGCGCTATGGACCGGACCATGAAGCAACAGTCAATCTTCGGAGAGAGATGCAGGAGGTCCGCCGGTCGATCAGCAATGAACTCGGCAGGATCGCGGCGAGCTACAAGAGCGATTATGAAATAGCCAAATCGCGCGAGGATGGCCTGGAGCAGAAGTTCGAAACCCTGGTCGCCATCGGCCAGACGACCAATCGGGATCGGCTTGGGCTGGATGAGCTGGAAAGCAGTGCAAAAGTCTATCACACGATTTATGGCAACTTTTTGCAACTTTACAGGGAGGCTATCCAGCAGCAGTCCTTCCCCATTACCGAGGCGCGCATGCTTAGCCCCGCCTCTCCGCCCCGCAGCAAGAGTAGTCCGCTCGGTTCCGCAGTTCTCTCAGGTGCAGCCGTCCTTGGTGCCCTTGTGGCGCTCGGCCTCGCAATACTGAGGGAAGTATCTGACGCCGCATTTCGTACGGCCCGGCAAGTCGAAGACGCGTTGCGCGCGCCGTGCTTGGCGCGGCTGCCTTCCATCGGCCCGACCGGGCCCCTTAGCGCGGAACAACACCGAAATTCGTCGGACGTCGGGCCAAGGCTCGGTCATCGGGTATCGATGGATGCGCTGGCCGTCTCGCAAGAGCATGCCGTTTCGCTCAGCGATGGCTTGTTGCGATATGTTATCGAGCAACCTGTTTCAGCATTTGCCCAAGGATTGCGTGCCGTAAAGATCGCGGCTGAGCTGTCGGGAGCTGTGAGGCAGAACAAAGTCATCGGCATCACGTCGGCGACACCCAATGAAGGAAAATCAACTATTGCATGTAATATAGCTGAGTTGATGGCGGATGCGGGCAAGCGGGTGATACTTATTGATGCGGACTTGCGTAAGCCGACCCTCGTTAAGTTCATCGCCCCAAGGCCTGATATCGGATTGTCGGATGTGCTTGAGGGGAAGGCGGACCTCGAGCGGGTCATTAGAATTGACGCGGAAACCGGTCTCTCGCTGCTTCCCTCCATACTTGATTCGGGATTGATCCACTCTGACGAAGTACTTTCATCGGCTGCCTTCAAGCGGCTCATCGAGCAGCTTCGCGGGCAATTCGATTACGTGATCATCGACCTTCCCCCGCTGGGTCCCGTTGTTGATGTTCGTGCTGCCGCTCCGTCGCTTGACACTTTCGTCTTCGTAGTTGAGTGGGGACATACTCCCATTAAGTTGGCCCAGGGCGTTCTGAACGCGGCCCCGGAGGTCAGTGACCGACTTCTCGGCATTGTGCTCAACAAAGTCGATATCAAGGCGGTGGCGCGGTACGAACACCCCTACACGAGCCTTTATGGCAACAATTCGTATTACGAGCGCTATAGGCCGGAAGCTTGAGCGTTGCCCCTGTAAACGGCCTGAGTGACCCAAAGCTTGAGTGATAGCGCCCCCCAATATTGCGGGGCCGCATTAGCGGCCCCGACCGCCGGTTTGAGCGGATCAAATCCGAAAGTCCCGGCGCTTTGCCGCGGATTGTCACCGTCATCGACGGACGTCGCGCGGCTACCTGCATGTCGAATTTATGACAGTCTTGTGACTGGATCGGCCGCTGGGGTTCAGGTGTTGGCATTGTTAAAGAGAGTGCTCTTGCGTTTGGGAAACTTCACTGGGTTGTCATGACCATCAGGTATCCTCCTTGGGTAACGATTCAGAACGGGTCGAACTTGATGAGCGGGGAAAGTCTCTACTTCGAGGAAGAGAGCTTCCGGGCGACGCGGAGGCAAAAGCAGCTTAGCCGTCGAGACATCGTAGCGAAGAATATCAAAGCAATAGGAGCGATCGTGGCATGCGCGATCGCGGACTCGCTGACTAGGCCGGCTCGGGCTCGGACTCCCTGTTTCTTGAAGGGGACAAAAATCCTCACAGCGAGCGGTGAGCGGCCCGTAGAAAGTCTTCAGGTGGGAGACCTCGTATCAACCGTATTCGGTCGGGAACGACCGATCGAATGGATAACACGATACCGGAGCGGCAGCCGAGGGCGGAGCCCCTGGGCGCGTGCTGACGGCCCAGTTTGTATTCAAAGGTCGGCCCTTGCTGACAATATTCCACACGCCGACCTCTATGTGACGGCTGGGCACGCAGTTCTCGTTGACGGGCTCCTAGTCCCGGCTGGCAGCTTGATCAATGGGATCACGATCTTCAATTGCGGCGCAGAAGGGTCCGATGACCTGGAGTTCTTCCAGGTCAAGCTGGTGACGCACGACGTGATCTACGCCGAAGGAGCTCCCTGCGAGACCATGCTCCGCATCGGTAAGTCCGACGAGGCTTTTGAGGCGTATAGTCGTAGACACGAACAGAGGCGCGACAATCACTGTGCGCCGATTGTCTGCAATGGGATGCGAGCAGAGCTCAGGTCGCGGGCGCGCAGCGCGCTATCGCCTTGGCTGGGGCCGCAAAAGCTCGATATCGTTCGCGAGCGTTTGGAGCTGCGCGCGCTCCACGTGCAATCTGTCGCAAAAGTGAACGCAGCAGTGACGCTTGGCGCTCGTGAGTTGGAGCTTCGTGCTAGCTGATGGATCAGAGGTCCCGAATGGGAAACCACCCGTTCCTTGCCATCTCAATTTTGCTGGTATCAGGTTTATTCATGTCTGCGGGGCCCGCGGGTGCGAGCACTGTTTTCGATTTTTCCTACAAGGCGCTTGATGGGTCGTTCTCCGGCGAAGGGGAGTTCATCGCTGCCGGAAAATCTCCCACCTTTCAAGTTATAGATGTAAAGGGCACTGCCCTTAATGGAAGTGTGGGAAGCAAAATCGATGGCATATCCACTTTTGCTTCCGCCGATAATTTGTTGACGTTTCCGAAACAGCCGTACACGGATTTTTTTGGAATATCGTTTCACACCGTGAGCGACGGTGATTTTAACATTTATTTCAACAATGTGGAATTCTTTGGTTATGGCGTTATCCGGCAGTCGATTGATCCAACCGGGATGGGCCCAGGCACAGCGGTAGCTCTGACCATCGCGGCAACCCCGGTTCCCGATACATTATCGCTGCTGCTGAGCTCGCTTGTTGCGATGTTTTCCTTGGCGCGGTTGGGAGGGCGGAGAATAATCGGCGTATAAGATGGCTGGCTGTCGGTTCATTGCGTCCGACGCGGCGAGCTGCCTATTTGTTTGCTCGTTCGTCGCGGTCGGAAGATGCTGACAATTATCTGATTGTTGCAGAGCGTTAAAGTATTATTTGGACCTTGTAAGCGGCGCTGATACGTTTATAAACAGTCGGATTGAAGCCGAGCGGTTGAGTGATAGGCATAAAGGGTCGACCGATCCGTGTAAGTTGGGGGAGGGGGCCCGCTGTAATATGCGCGTGCGGCTGTTGGTGGTCGCGGTCTTGGTTCTACTCAGCGGCTGCGCAGGGTTTACGCCGGAGGACGCGCCAAACTCTGTCTCTGTGTACAGCAACGCTGCAGTGACCGCACCGGCGTCGGAGCCGGTGCCCTACGCGTTGGTGCCGATTAATGCAGAGGTTCTTCGCGCCGCCAACACCTTAACTGATGATCCCGGCGGTGCTTTTGCAAACATTCGTGGTGGGCGATATCGCGAGGCACCGATTGCGGTCGGGGATATCGTCGCCGTAACCATTTTTGAAGCACAATCGGGCGGCCTTTTCATACCGCGGGAGGCCGCAGCGCGTTCGGGTAACTTCGTGGATCTCCCACACCAGCAGGTGGACGAGTCCGGCAATATCACCGTGCCGTACGCCGGTGCAATCAAAGTGGCAGGACTGTCCGCACGTGCGGTCTCTGACGTCATTCGCGAACGAATAAAGGATCGAGCCATCGACCCGCAGGCAGTGGTTTCGGTTGTGGATCAGCGCGGTGGGCAGGTGAGTGTGCTTGGAGAAGTCAACGCCGCGCTTCGGTTCGGCGTAGATCCTGGCGGAATCCACCTACTCGGGGCCATTGCCCGTGCCGGCGGCCCGAAGTACCCGACTTACGAGACGCAAGTGATGCTCAAGCGCGCGGGGCACATCTACAGAGAGACGATGAGCGCCATAATACATCGTCCGAGTGATGACGTGCTGCTTGCTCCTGGCGATGTGGTCTACTTGGCACGAGAGCCACGCTTTTTCCTTGTGCTGGGATCTACTCCGTCACCCGGAGCGATCGGGGGGACGAATGACCGCCGATTCACCTTCGAAGATGAGGAAATGACTTTGGCCGAAGCATTGGCTAAGGCCGGCGGTCTTGATGGGACTCGTGCCGATTCCAAGTCACTCTTTGTGCTGCGATTCGAGCCTAAATCTTTGCTTGAAAGATCGGCCATCTCGGTTGACGGTTTTTCAAGTGAAACGGTCCCAACAGCTTATCAATTCGATATGAGCAAGATGGATGGAGTGTTCTTCGCCAACGGTTTCAAGATCCGCAACCGGGATGTGATCGTCGTCGCCGAGTCGCCGTCCACAGAAATTATTAAATTCATGGCCACGTTGAACTCCGTGACCGCCAACACGAGCAATATCGCGACCACAGTGTCGAGCATCAATTCGACCTTGCCGTGAGCGGGCATGCGCGATTCGCAACGCAAGGATCGGCGGACCGATCGAGCGTGCTGAGGCGTGGCAGATTTGTGCGTCGGCAAAGGCTTGCTAGGGCGCGAGGGTAGAATGTCGGTTAGTCAAGGCTGGGGGGAATCCGATTCAACGTCTGCAAGGAGACTCGGGTCTGGAACTTGTTATCGGGGGGTGCGCTTGCGCCGCCCGGGGCCCTCCATCAGGAAATATTTGAGCACGAAGTTGCCGTCACGGGCCTGCAACGGCGCGCCACATCGGACGCAGACGATGTCCTGTTCCACCGAGGCAGGTGGCGCTTCCACCCGGACGACCTTGTAGCCGGCCTTGCACTGCGGGCACTCAAAGCGCGTCACGTCGGCCATGCGGCCATCTTAGCCGGCTTTATGACAGTAATAGGACAGGGCCGCACGTATCAAATCGGTGAGGTGCATCTATCCGCAGTGGGCGCTGCAGCCGATGCCGGAAGATGCTTTGCTGGCCAGCCCGTGGCCAATATCGCGGGCCATCGAGCTTCGCAGCGAGCCTGCATCTAGTCCCCGATCGCGTCAGAACATCAGAACACGACCACGCTGCGGATGCTCTTGCCGGCGCGCATCAGGTCGAATGCCCCGTTGATCTCATTAAGCGGCATCGTGTGCGTGATCATCGGATCGATCTCGATCTTGCCTTCCATGTACCAGTCCACGATCTTGGGCACGTCCGTGCGTCCTCGCGCACCCCCGAAGGCGGTGCCGCGCCAGACCCGCCCGGTAACGAGCTGGAACGGCCGGGTGGCAATCTCCTGTCCGGCGCCCGCAACCCCGATGATGATGCTCTCGCCCCAGCCGCGGTGGCAGGCTTCCAGCGCTTGGCGCATCACCGTCACGTTGCCGGTGCAATCGAATGTATAGTCGGCGCCGCCGATCTGGTCGGCACCGCGTTTGGTCATGTCGACCAGATAGGGGACGAGCTCGCCACCGATCTCCTGCGGGTTGACGAAATGGGTCATCCCGAAGCGTTCGCCCCACGCCTTGCGCTCCGGATTGATGTCGACCCCGATGATCATGTCGGCGGCGGCGAGCCGAAGCCCCTGGATGACATTGAGGCCGATGCCGCCAAGGCCGAACACGATGCTGGTGGCGCCAGCTTCAACTTTGGCTGTGTTGAGGACGGCGCCGATCCCGGTCGTCACCCCGCAGCCGATGTAGCAGACCTTGTCAAACGGTGCGTCGGGGCGGATTTTCGCGACCGCAATCTCGGGTAACACCGTGAAATTGGCGAATGTCGAGCATCCCATATAATGATGCAGGGGCTTGCCATGCAGCGAGAAGCGCGAGGTGCCGTCCGGCATCAGGCCCTTGCCCTGGGTGGCGCGGATCGCGGTGCATAGGTTCGTCTTACGCGACAAGCACGACGGGCATTGCCGGCATTCGGGCGTGTAGAGCGGAATGACGTGGTCGCCGGCTTTGACGGAAGTCACGCCCGCGCCGACCTCGACCACGATGCCGGCGCCTTCGTGACCGAGGATTGCTGGAAACAATCCTTCGGGATCGGCGCCCGACAGCGTGTACTCGTCGGTATGGCAGATGCCGGTCGCCTTGATTTCGATCATCACCTCGCCGGCCTTGGGGCCGTCGAGTTGCACGGTCTCGATCTGAAGCGGCTTGCCCGCTTGAAACGCCACCGCCGCCCGCACATCCATTTCCGTTCTCCGTGTTTGCGCAAGCCGTCAGCCTGCTCAGCGCGCCGATGCTGCGGCGCCGCCGGGTATGATAAAGTGTGCTGCGAACACAATAGTCGAAGAAGCGTTGGCGGAAACCTCGAAAAGCAGGCGCTTCAGTCTGGCAACGCCATTCAGGGAGGGGATCATGAGCTCGTTGTCATTGCGACCGCACGGGCTGACCGTGCCGAGACGAGCCTTTCTGGCGATCGGCACCATCCTGGTTGCACTTTCGTTTGTTCTTCCGGCGCAATCCCAGGCTGTCGGGCCTGGAACCTGGACCCTGAAGGCGCCGATGCCGGCGCCGCGCGGCGAGGTCGCGGCAGTGGTCTTAAACAACAAGCTCTATGCGATCGGCGGCAATGTGGGCGGGAATGCCGTGCCGCGCAACGAGGTCTATGACCCGGCGACCGACAGCTGGCGCACGCTCGCGCCGATGCCATTCGCGCGCGATCACCTTGGCCTGGCTCTGGTGAATGGCAAGATCTACACGTTCGGCGGCTTTGTAAAGACGGTGCATGAGGGCGCGGGCACGGACGTGTTTGAGTACCATCCGGCAGCCGACACTTGGCGGGCGCGTGCGCCGCTCAAGACGCCGCTCGGCTCGGTCGGGGTTGCGGCTGTCGACAACAAGATTCATGTTTTCGGCGGCCGCGGGCTCGACAAGGTGACCACGACCACGCACCTGGTCTACGATCCCGCAGCCGACAAGTGGACAGATGCGGCGCCGCTCTCCAAAGGGCGCGACCACATGGCGGTAGTGGCGGTGGAGGGGAAGATCCACGTCATCGGCGGCCGCTTCGCCAATCCGGTCGATCGCACCGACATGCATGAAGTCTATGATCCCGCAACCGACACCTGGAGCACCGCGGCGCCGCTCAAGACCCCGCGCAGCGCAGTTGCGGCGGCTCTCTATCACGGCATGATCGTTGTCGACGGCGGGGAATGGCCGCCGGAGAAGCGCACCTTTCGCGAGAACGAAGGTTATGACCTCAAGACCGGCAGCTGGGTCTCGCTCGCCCCGATGCCGATGACCGGCAGCCATGGTTTCGGCGCCGGTGTCATCGGAGGAAACCTCTATTTCGTTGGCGGCTCGACTTTGCCCGGCGGCGCCGGCATCACCGACAGGTTGCTCATGTTCACGCTGCCATAGCCGATCGCCATGACGCCGGTGGGAAAGGCGGACGCGTCGCCCACCCGCACGGTCGGCCAAACCACGCTCACGTTGTGGGCGAGCTCGATGTCTGCTTGGGCAGCACGATCTGGGTCTGCGTCACAATAGCGGCGAGCTTGCCATCGCCGCGGGTGATGTTGGTCTGCAGCACGATTGTGGTGCGGCCGCTGTGCAAAGGCGTGCAGACCGCGTGCGCAGTATCGCCCTTGGGAATGGGGGCGAAGAAATTGGTCTTGCTCTCGATGGTAGCGGTGCTCTGATCGTCGTTCAGCGCCGCGCTCGCCGTCATTCCGCCCAAGGTGTCGCCCCAAGCCATTACTGCGCCGCCATGCATCACGCCGCGGCGATTGCACAGGTCCTCTCGGACGATGACCTGCGACTCGGTACGCTCGGCCGTCCAACTGATGATCTTGATCCCCAGCAACCGGGTGAATGGGGACGGTTCCCTCTGCGTCATTTACCCCTCTTCGCTGCTACCTCACCCACGGCGAGGGGCTATAGCACGCTTGGGAATCGTGCGTCAGGCGAGTCAAAAGGGAGCGAGAGGATTCCAGGAAGAACGGCGGCGGCTCTTCCAAATCGGTGGCCAATCTGTATGCTGCACCTCGCGCCATTCGTTTCCGGACGGCACTCAGCGCTCGTAGCTCAGCTGGATAGAGCACCAGACTTCGAATCTGGGGGTCGGGAGTTCGAATCTCTCCGAGCGCGCCACTCTACATCTTGCGCCAGATCACGCAGCGGCAGCCTGGGCTTAGCCGAAGGCGCGCCAATGTTCGCTCGCAGGCGCGGTCATTCGCCCTCGTTTGACGTCGCGCGCAAATCTGGCTATAATCTGGCCAGAATGGCTTTCGAGATCGTTCTTGCTCCCGAAGCTGTCGAAGACCTCGGGAGGCTCACGGCAAATGTTCGGGCGACCGTCCGGACTGCGCTCGAAACGCACCTGAGGCACGACCCTGAAAAGATGAGCCGCAGTCGCATCAAGCGACTGCGGGGATTGCTCCGCCCACAGTATCGGCTGCGGGTGGACGAAGTCCGCATTTTCTACGATGTATCCGGCACGACCGTCCAGGTTCTGGCAATCGTGCGCAAAGCGGAGGCCGAGTCATGGCTCGCACAATTCGGAAATCCGGAGTGAAGGAAGTCCCTCTTTCGGAGATCAAGGATGATCTGTCTCGATTTCTTCGAGAGGCAGAGACACAGGAGATCGTCATCACACGTCATGGCAAGCCCGCGGGCGTGCTGATCGGATTCGAATCTGAAGAAGACTGGTTCGAATACCGTCTCGAACATGACCCACGGTTCCTGCGCCGTATCGAACAGGCGCGAAACAGCCTGCGCGCGGGACGTGGGACCAAGCTCGAGGACATCGAAAGCGAATAGCGGCATTAGTGACTGCTGTCGAGGCGTACGCGCAAGAATAGGCAACGGGTCGGCTAGGATAGCGTCGACCTGCGCACGCCATCATAGCGCCACGGCGAACGCGTAGTGCCCATCTTCATCGACCGCGGCGCGCCATTTCGGCCTGGGTCCATTCCGGACACATGGGTTACGGTTTATTCCGAGCAGCTTCGCTTTCACATTGTCAGGGCCGTTTCACTGGTCGCTCGCCCATGGCCTATCGCCGGTTTGCACCCAGGCGCTGGGCCGCTGCACCATAGCGCCACGGCGAATGAATAGTGCCCATCTTCGTCGGCCGTGGCGCGCCATTTTCAGCATTCAGAATCAAACTACGAATATCAGCCAACTCGTTCACCGCCTCAGTTCGTTGACCCGAGTTCCGTTTCAATGGCTTGGCAAGGGGTGGAAGCCGGCTTTCACGGTGCGTGAGGTCCTCGCTAACGGTGTTTGTCGGCGGGCGTGGTGCGTGTCTCCGAGAGCTCGGTTACTTTGGTGAAGCCTGGACCGCGATCGAAACCGTCGTGACCGGCCGCCCGCGATGAAGACGGATTTGCCGTTGGCATCGCAGCCTGTGACGACGCGTCGGATCGGTCTCATCGAGCTTCCCCTTGTCCGTACAAGCTTAGTACGCATGCCTTCAATTTCCCGGCGACGCGGCCGCGCGGGCAGACCTGGACGACGCTCGCGGGCTTGCGCGGCACTCACACCAATACGTTCCGACGGCATTATCGGCATCGGGGCGGCAAGGCGCGCGTGCAAATCTGCGGGCACCGGACATCTCTCGTGTGATGATCCGTGGTCCTTGAACCAAGCCACATGTAGATTGGCATGACCTGTTGATTCGTCCAGGACTCGGCAGGGCGATCGATATGCGCACTCCATCGTGGATTTTTGTGACTGCGGCGGTGATCGTCGCCTTCCCCTTCGGTTGGAGGCTCGGTCTCGTTCTAGCCTCGTTGATCGCAGGCCGCGATTTCGGCCAGCTGCCGGTTCTGACCGTGATCATCGGCCTCGCAGCCTCCATCGCATTCGCCGTGGCCCCGATCCTCACACCCGGCATCCGACTAACGATCATGCTGCTTGGAACCGCTATATTCGTGTTGGCCGCATACGCTTTTTAATCAATGCAATCCTCCGCAACGCGTCGGCGGGACCGCTCCATCATAGCGCAAGGCGGCGCTCTTCCTCCCAAAGGCAGCGCGAAATGCAATATTCCATACCGCAGAGCGCATTCCGACTCCGTGAAATCGAAATGCGCTTGGGCGGTTGCTCGGCGCGAGCCTCTGGGCGCGCGCTTCGCATTCAGGCGGCCTTGATCTCGATCTTCTTCGCAGCCTTTTGCGCCGCCGGCGTCTTTGCCAGCGTCACCGTCAGCACACCATTCTTGAAGTTGGCGTCGACCTTCTCCGGATCGATTCCGTCCGGCACATGAAAGGAGCGCTCAAAAGAGCCGTGCTGGCGTTCGCGCAGGTAATAATCCTTCCGCTTCTCTTCCTTTTCCTCATGCTTCTCGCCTCTGATGGTCAAAACGTCGTTGGCGAGCTTTACCTCGATATCCTTTTCCGTCATGCCCGGCAGGTCTGCCTTGATCTCGAAGGCCTTATCGGTCTCGGTGACGTCGACGGCCAATCCATTGCTCCCATTGCCAAAGGAGGGGAAGCGCCCCCAGAACGGCTCGATCGAGCGGCGGAATGGCGTGGTCCAGAAACTCTGACCGAAGTCGTCAAAGATGCGATCGATCTCGTGGCGCAGGCTTTCGAAAGCACCCGACGCCGGGCCGGTGGAGGTTCCGGATTTCACCGGAACTTTGCTAGGTGTCTCAGCCATTTCAGGATCCTCCAGTAAACTGACGCGGTCCCCTCAGTTTAATCCAGCCGGCTTTGACCTATATTGATCCAGGTCAATATCAAGGGTCAGCGTCGGCCGGCCGCGCCGGTGGCCCGCAAATTGCGATGGGTGGACGTCATGACCGCAATATTGAAGGTGCGGGACGCAGACGTATTCCTGGTAGTCGACGTGCAGAATGACTTCTGCCCCGGCGGTCGGCTTGCAGTCCCGCGGGGGGTCGAGGTGGTGCCGCTTATCAATGGCTTGTCGCGGCATTTTGCGCACATCATCCTCACGCAGGACTGGCATCCAGCCGACCACCTCTCGTTTGCCTCCCAGCACCCAGGTCGCAAGCCTTACGAGAGCATCGTGGTTGATTACGGGGAGCAGACCCTTTGGCCCGATCACTGCGTGCAGGGAACAGCCGGCGCCGAGCTGCACAGCGGGCTGCAGCTCCCCTCTGCGGAGCTCGTCCTGCGCAAGGGCTACAATCGCGGCATCGACTCCTATTCTGCCTTTTACGAGAACGACCGGGCGACCCATACGGGGCTCGCCGGCTATCTGCGCGAGCGCGGCTTTGCCCGCGTTTTCCTGGCTGGGCTCGCGCTCGACTATTGTGTCCGCTTTTCCGCGGAAGATGCACGACGTGAGGGCTTCGAGGTCTTTGTGATCGAGGAGGCTTGCCGGGGCATCGATCTCAACGGCTCGGTCGCCACGGCTCGCGCGAGCTTTATGGCGAACGGGGTAAGCTGCGTTCGCGCGGACGCTATTACGCCGACCTCGCAGGTCAGGTGAGGGCGTGTGAAGAGATGCCCGCCTCCGCTCACGCCGGTGGAAGCGGGGGTCCGGTTCTTGCGACAAAGTACTAGGTCCCTGCTTCCGCGCGCTTCCGCGGGGACGAGCGGGAAATTGCAGCCGCGATTTGTTCACAAACTCTGAGGTGGACCGCTGCTTCGATCTGCCAATTTGGCAAAGCAACCGTGGCTACGCTAAATTGTCCCGCCAAGAGCGGTTAAAATTGGAAACGAGCAGTGCCCGTCAGTGATGCGCGGTCCGTGGCCGCGATACACCGGAAGCTCCGCGCCCTTGCCGCCATCCTCGCTGATCCGGCGACGACGGAGAACGAGCGGGCCAATGCGCGCGCGCTCAAGCAGCGGCTGCTGCGGCAGCTGCCCCAGAATGCTCGCGCCGGCGGCACTTGGTCGGGCCTCATGTTTCGACTGGGTCGCGGGGTCCGGCAAGTGCAGGAGCTCAAAAACGCGACCGACCCGCCGGCCGCAAAGGGCGACTGGACGGATCATGCCTATCGGCTCGGTAAATTGCTACGCAAGGGGCTCAAGACGAAGAAGCCCTGAGCTTGCGGATCGCCACGCAGAGTAGGCGGAGCGCGGTCCATGGGCGGGCGCAGCTTCCTGGTCCGACCAGGACCTATGATGCGAGACCGCCGTCAGCGGCTCCGTCACTGTGACAAGACCGGCATACAGAATTGGCGGATTGAGCACGAACTGCCTCAGCGCCGCACCGACTCTCGAGACGGTCACCATTGTGTGTCGAGCCTCCAGCGCATCTGGATCCGCTAACGCAGGGGATGAGTGCTCGGCCGCTCCCGGAGGCACGGAGGGGTCTAGGCGCGGGTAAGCCGCCGCTCGCAGCACCCGCTTGACACGCAGAATCTGCATTCTTGGCGGCCGATTCCGCTGAATCACGCTGGATTCCGCTGGAAATCAGGTGTGAGTCGGTGCTTGTTGTTTCTTGCACGCCGAGATTCGACTCGCTTTAATCTCCGCGTGATTCGAGAAAGGTCACCAGCATGAAGCAAATGTCTAAATCCGAACTTATTCAAGCGATCGCCGACCAACATTCCGGGACCGTGTCCCGAAAGGATGTGAAGGGCGTGATCGAGTCGCTTGCGACCGTCGGCCACAAGGAGCTCAAGAAATCGGGAACCTTCGTGCTGCCAGGTTTTGCCAAATTTGTCGTGATCAAGAAGCCCGCCACCAAGGCGCGCAAGGGGATCAACCCGTTCACGAAAGAGCCGACCATCTTCAAGGCCAAGCCGGCCAGGAAGTTGATCAAGGCGCGCCCGGTCAAGGCCATCAAGGACGCAGTCTAAGGCCATCGCCGCACGGACGAACCTGGCGGAGCTTTGAAGCCTCCGCCAGGTGGCCGACCGCAAGGGCCCGGTTCCGGCCGCATTATCGCGTCCGCCGAGCCGATTTTCGTGATCGATTTTTCACGACGGGGCATTTCCTCTCCGGCACCAGGTACGACGGCGGCGCGATCGCGGCCGGCGGGCGCGACTTCTTTTCTCGCCCGAAATCGTCTGCTCCATCGCGGCCGACATCGGGCAGGCGATCCGATGGTCATGCTTTGCGTCTCCAGCGCGCGGCAGATCGTCTCCCGCGATTTTTTGCTCCTTGGACGAGTAGCTGATGAAGATCGGTACGTTCACCGCGTCTCCGGTCGGGCTCAACCAAGTAGCAACCATCGCGGCAGCCACCGGATCGGCCAATCAACAAATCCCGGGGCGACCCGACGACAAGCATTGGACCCCGGGTTTGGTTGAAACGGCGCGCTATGGCTTGATCCTTTGGGGCGGGCAAGCCCGGCAGGCAACCTGCCGGAAGAGCCGGAAGGCGCCCTAACGCCGCATCCCGGAGCCCAATCTGGCCGTGTCCTGTACGCCGGAAAAATGCTAAAGGCAGCGCAAATCGAACAGGGATCGAGCGCTTAGCAAAAGATCAGCCGTGGCCATGGTCCCTGAACCGTCCCCGCCGAAACCGCTGTCCTCCGGCCAGCCGGACATGCCTTTCGTTGCCGCCGTCGGCGCGCCGCTGTCGCGCCGGCTGGGGCAATTCGTGCTCATTTCCGCGTTGTTGGCGATCGGAACGTGGATCGTTTGGGACTTTCTGCCGGCGCTGCTCTGGGCGGTGGTGGTGGCGATCGCCATTTGGCCGTGGTTCGAGCGAAGCCGCTTACGACGTTGGAGCCGGACTGCTGCGGCTGCGGAGACCACGATCCTGATCATTCTGGTCCTGATCGTGCCGCTCATCGTTCTCGGCGTCGAGATCGGACGCGAGGCGGTGGCGACCGTCCAGTGGATCCGGGAGGCGGAGCGGCAAGGCATCCCGACGCCGGAATGGCTGGCGCAGCTTCCCGTCGCGGGGAGCTACATATCCGATTGGTGGTCCAGCAACCTCGGCGATCCGACCGCAGCGGCGAATTTTCTTGGCCGCATCGACCGCACCTGGCTCATCGAATGGACCCGTATCCTGGGTGTCCAGCTCGTCCATCGGCTGACGATCCTGGTCTTCACGTTTCTCACGCTGTTCTTCCTGTTCCGCGACGGCGATACTCTGATGCGGCAGACTTCGGTCGTCGTAGACCGCTTTTTTGGAGCGACCGGGACCAGGCTCGGCCCGCAAGTGCTCACCGCCGTGCGCGCAACGCTCAATGGCCTGGTGCTAGTCGGGTTCGGGGAAGGTCTCCTGCTCGGAGGCGTTTACGCGATCGTCGGGCTGCCGCGCGCTGTCCTGCTCGGCGCGGTTACTGGTGTGCTCGCCACGGTGCCGTTCGGCGCACCCATCGTCTTTTGCCTGGGGGCGCTGTTCCTGTTCAGCCAATCGCAGACCGGAGCTGCGATTACGGTGCTGGTTTCGGGTACGCTCGTCGTATTCGTGGCCGACCATTTTCTGCGACCGATCCTGATTGGCGGCGCGGCCAGGTTGCCGTTCCTTTGGGTCCTGCTCGGTATATTCGGCGGCATCGAATCGTTCGGGCTGCTCGGTCTGTTTCTCGGTCCCACCATAATGGCTGTGCTGCTTGCACTGTGGCGCGAATGGGCGAAGGCGGAATCCTCAAAGCTTGAAGGAATCGTATGAAGCTCGGCCCCCTGCCGACTACAAGTGTGGGCAGCCTGCCACGGCCGGTGTGGCTGGCGGCGACCGAGCGCAGCCGTGTCACCTTTCGCCTGCGTGGCGAGACGCTCACGGAGGCCCAAGATGATGCCACCCTGCTGGCGCTGCGTGAGCAGGAGCGCATCGGGCTCGACATCCTGACGGACGGCGAGCTGCGCCGCGAAAGCTTCGTCTACCACGCCGCGAGGACGTGGGATGGTGTCGACCTCATCAATCAAGGTGAGAAGAAGACCTATCGCAATCGTGTGAGTCCGCATACGGTTCCGCGCATCACCGGAAAGGTGGTGCGGCGTGCGGCTGCTTGCGTGAGCGAAGTACGTTTCGCCAAGTCGCACACACGGCACCCGGTGAAGGTGGCGGTCGCCGGCCCGATGACGGTGATCGACTCTACACTTAACGAGTCCTATTCCGATGAAGCCGAGCTCGCGATGGACATCGCGGCGGCCATCAATGCCGAGTTGCTCGATCTGCAGATGGCCGGATGTGACGTGCTGCAAATCGACGAACCGGCAATGACGCGCTACCACGACAAGGTCTTTGCCTACGGGGCCAAAGCGCTCGACCGCTGTGTCGAAGGCGTACGCGTGCCCACTTTCGTGCATCTGTGCTTTGGTTATCCGGGCGGCCTTTCACTGCAGCACCAGTTCACCTACCCGGATTTGCTTGCGGCGCTGCTCGAGACCCGCATCGGCGGCATGACGGTGGAGTTCGCGCGCAGCGACTTTGACCCCGCCGTGCTCAAGGTCTGCCGTGATCGCCTCGTGATGTTCGGCTGCATTGACCCGGGCAATACGCCGGCGCCAAGCACGGACGCAGTCAAGCAGCGGGTGCGGCAGGCTCTCCGATATCTCGATCCGAGCCGCTTGTTGCTTGCGCCGGACTGCGGACTGATGACGATCAGTCGCTCATTGGCTCATGAGAAATTGCGCGTCATGGTGGAGGCGGCGCGGCAATTGCGTCAGGAGCTGTAACACGCGAAGCGCGCCCGACCTGCCGGTGCTGGCCCACATCCAAGCGAAAATCGGTCATACAAAAGCGCAGGCTGATCCTCGATCGATCTTCGGAAGTGTTCTGAAAGAAGCCACCGACTCAAAACGCCACATGCGTCGACATAACGCGCGACAGGCATGATCTATGTTTCGCCTGCTAAATCAACCGATTGAGCTTGTACTCGTGAGAGTGCGGCGTTTTAGCAGGCCACCCATGCATGATACCTGTCACGGGCTCGCCAAGGTTCAGCGGCTAGCTGTGAGCAGCAACAGAGGAAAGCGATCATGGGCATCATCATGATCAACTGCCCGGCCACCGGTCGCAGCGTATCCACCGGTATCGAAGTGTGGGCCACCGATCAGCTTCCGATTGTGACCGCTTCGACGATGTGCCCCGCCTGCGGCCGCGTGCATCACTGGACGAAAATGGAGGCTTGGCTCGCCAGTGGCGGAGAAGAGTATCGCCGCGAAGAGCCGCACAAGCCTGCGGCGGGCTGAGCAGGTGTCAACGATAGGGCGGGATCGCAGAGTTGGCTATCCCGCCCAATTTGTTGACCGCGGCTTGCTGGTGATCGCCGTGAGCGTAAGTCACGACCGCGGTTGCGGTACGATACGGATATAAGGCTTCGGCGCCTTCCAGCCGTTCGGATAGGTTTTCTTTGCGTCCTCGTCACTCACCGATCCGGAGATGATCACGTCCTCGCCTTGCTTCCAGTTCACCGGCGTCGCAACCTTGTGTTTTGCGGTCAGCTGCAGCGAGTCGATGACACGCAGCACCTCGTCAAAGTTGCGGCCGGTCGTCATCGGATAGACCAGGATGAGCTTGATCTTCTTGTCCGGGCCGATGACAAAAACGTTGCGCACCGTCTGGTTATCCGCGGCGGTGCGCTTGGCCGGGTCGCCCGAGGTCGCGGCAGGAAGCATGCCGTAGAGCTTCGACACGTTGAAATCCGTATCGCCGATCATCGGATAGTTCGGCGCGAAGCCCTGCGTGTCCTTGATGTCAGTCGCCCACTTGGTGTGGTTGTCCACCGGATCGACCGAGAGACCGATGATCTTCACTCCGCGCTTGTCGAACTCGGGCTTGATCTTCGCCATGTAACCCAGTTCGGTGGTGCAGATGGGCGTGAAGTCTTTGGGATGCGAGAACAAGACGGCCCACGAATTTCCGATCCAATCGTGAAAGTGGATCTTGCCTTCGGTGGTCTGGGCCTCGAAGTCAGGGGCAGTATCACCGATCGATAGCGCCATGGCTCTCCTCCATTCCTTTGAGGGTATTTAACACATTGAATTCGCTGTTTATATAGGCGCTTGCCGCCGCCGCAACAGGTATCGCGGCGACACAGCACGGCGAAGACGGGCACGGCGCTTAAGTCGAGGGGCGTCGAGGGGCGGTCAGCTGCCAATTTGTCGGAAATCCAATTTGAGAGAAATACTGTCCGGCAAAGATCGGACTCCCGGCGTTCGCGTGCGCAAGGCAAACCGCGAAGACACAATGCCTTATCGGTCGGCATGGCTTATCAGTCCGCGCGATGGCCTACGGATATCATTCTGCTGCCGCAACTTCGCCATCACGGCGCCCCGGCACAGCCTTGCTCGGAGGCCAATGTTCCGGCTCGAAGGTTCGCGTTTCGGTAGGCCCGGCCGGGCCCATTTGAACCAAACTGCGTCTTCCTTCGTCCAAGGGAGAAGGGGCGTTGGCCCCAAACACGTCAACACCTGCTGGGGCAGGTGGAAGAACAGTCCCCGATGGGCGGGCGAGCCCGGGAAGGGACGAGAGATTGGAACAGTCATGAGCCGCAAACATGGGAGCCGCGAGTACGGCATCGGGAAGGGTCGTCCTCGGGCAGAACTGTCGACCCTGCTGGCACTGGTCGCGCGCTCGGCCATCGTGACGGTGGGCACGCAACCGCATGCTCTGTGGTCGGACTGGGAGGAGCAGCGGAAGTCGGCCGATGTTGACGCGCTTGTGCTTGCCTGGATCGTCGGACATGTTCAGGGTCCGCTGCATCGAGGCCGTCTCAACTGATCTGCCCCGATTTCTTCGAGCTTGACCGTTTATCCGGAACCCGGCCGGCCGAATGTCGGGTCGATCCAGCTTTCCGGCATCGCCGCGCGATGTGGACGCCCATTCGGGCTCGCGACTGGGCTCGATTGACTTTTCCGCGGTAACGCCGCACATCCATAGGGCCGGCCTGGATTGGGGGCCCTTTCGGGCATGTTCAAGCGAATCTTGATCGCCAATCGCGGCGAGATTGCCTGTCGGATCATCAAGACCGCGCGGCGGATGGGCATCGAAACGGTTGCGGTATATTCCGAGCCGGACCGCGACGCGTTGCACGTGGAAATGGCCGATCAGGCGGTCCCGATCGGTCCGGCACCCTCCGCTGACAGCTATCTCTCCATAGAGAAAATCGTTGCGGCTTGCCGCGCGACCAGCGCCGAGGCCGTGCATCCGGGTTATGGGTTTCTGTCGGAGCGCGAGGGCTTCGCCAAGGCCCTCACTGAGGCCGGCATCGTGTTCGTCGGCCCCAACGCCGGTGCGATCGCCGCCATGGGGGACAAGATCGCCGCCAAGAAGGCGGCCGCACGCGCGAAGGTCTCCACCGTTCCGGGCCACCTCGGCGTCATCGCCGATGAGAAGCAGGCGCTCCAGATCGCCGAAGACATCGGTTATCCGGTGATGATCAAGGCTTCCGCCGGCGGTGGCGGCAAGGGAATGCGCATTGCCCACGGACCCGCCGAGGTGGTGGAGGGGTTTGTCCGCGCTCGCTCGGAGGCCAAGTCATCATTCGGGGACGACCGGGTCTTTATTGAGAAATTCATCACCGATCCGCGACACATCGAGATCCAGGTGCTCGGCGACAAGCACGGCAATGTCGTCTATCTCGGAGAGCGCGAATGCTCGATCCAGCGGCGCAATCAGAAAGTGGTGGAGGAGGCGCCGAGCCCGCTGCTCGATGCCGCGACCCGTGCGGCCATGGGCGAGCAGGCGGTCGCTCTCGCCAAGGCGGTGGGCTACGATTCCGCCGGTACCGTCGAGTTTGTCGCCGGACAGGACAAGAGCTTCTATTTCCTCGAAATGAACACCCGGCTCCAGGTCGAGCATCCGGTGACAGAACTCATCACCGGCATCGATCTGGTCGAGCAGATGATCCGCGTGGCGGCTGGCGAGCCGCTGTCGATCAAGCAGAGTGACGTCAAGCTCGATGGCTGGGCAGTCGAGGCCCGCGTCTATGCCGAAGATCCTTATCGCAATTTCCTCCCCTCCATTGGCAGGCTCATTCGCTATCGCCCGCCGGCCGAGACGTGTGCCGGCGGCGTTACGGTCCGGAACGATACCGGGGTGACCGAGGGCAGCGAAATCTCGCTCTATTACGACCCGATGATCGCCAAGCTCGTGACTCATGCTCCGACCCGCGAGGCGGCGATCGCGGCGCAAGCCGATGCGCTCGATGCTTTCGTGATCGAGGGCATTCGCCACAACATTCCTTTTCTTTCAGCCCTGATGCAAAATCCGCGCTGGCGGGCGGGCCGCCTGTCCACGGGCTTTATCGCTGAGGAGTTTCCTGCCGGCTTTCAACCCATTGTGCCGAGCGAGCAGACCGCCCAGCCGTTGGCGATAGTTGCTGCGGCCGTCGATCACGTCTTGGGTGAGCGTAAGCGGCGCATTTCCGGGCAGGCGGCGGGCCGTGCCGTCAATCGTGAGCGACGGCGCGCCGTTCGCATCGGTGATCGTGAGATTTCTCTCGAGATCGTGCGATCCGACTCGCCGGGTGCGGCTGCTTCCGCGGACGATGTGCTCACAGTCGACATCCTGGGCAACGACGCAGCCCGCTGCGTGGTCGCTTCGAGCTGGCGGCCCGGTGAGGCCGTCTGGCGCGGCACGATCGATGGTGAAGGGATTGTGGTGCAGGTGCGACCGGTATTGAACGGCTTCGACCTCGCGCATCGCGGTATGGAGGTGCGCGCCTATGTGTATACCGAATGCGAGGCTGCGGCCGCGCGGCTCATGCCGGTGAAGAAGGTTGCCGACAGCGGCAAGGCGTTACGCTGCCCAATGCCGGGCTTGGTGAAGTCGGTAGCGGTCACCGAGGGCCAGCAAGTCAAGGCGGGCGACGCGTTGGCCGTGGTGGAAGCCATGAAGATGGAGAACGTCCTGCGCGCCGAGCGCGACGCCGTTGTGAAGAGTGTGAAGGCAAAGCCTGGCGACACTCTGGCGGTCGATGCCGTGATCGTAGAGTTTGCGTAGTCCCCGTTTCCAAGGGGCGTGTTGTCGCCCGTTCTGCCACGACCGAACGCAAAGAGGCGCCGGCAAGCATATGAAGGGCTCAACCGGTTCAAGATTCGAAACGGCGCCATGACACTCCATTTCGCCTACGGATCAAACATGTGTCGCGCCCAGATGCGGGCCCGCTGCCCGACCGCGCAGCCGCTCGGAATCGCGACGCTAAAGGATTGGCGCTTCGTCATCGGGGTGGAAGGCCACGGCTCGATTGAGCCGCATCCGGGGGCGATCGTGCGCGGGGTGCTGTGGCAGGTCGGTACCCGCGATCTTGCCGCGATCAACGCCTACGAAAACGTCGACAGCGGTCTCTACGTCCGCCGTATTCTGCCGGTTCGCTACCGGGCCGACCTGGTTCCAGCGCTGCTTTACGTTTTACGCCGGCGCGGCCGAGCCAGGCCGCGGCCGGGCTATGTCCACCTTGTGGCCGATGCGGCGCGTGGGTGGGGCTTGCCGGAGGCTTATGTCGCTTCACTTCGTCGTTGGTCGCCATCGGGCTGGCGCGGGACGCGTCCCAGAGACACCGGAGAGATCCGATGAATGCCGCTCAGATCGTGCGTCGGATCGTCATTCGCGGTCGCGTGCAGGGAGTGGGTTATCGGGCTTGGACCGAGCATTCAGCACTGCAGCGGGGCCTCGAAGGCTGGGTGCGCAACCGCCGCGATGGAACGGTTGAGGCGGTGCTAATCGGCCCCCGGCCGATGGTAGAGGCAATGATCAAAGCCTGTCGGCGTGGTCCGCCGGGCGCGCAAGTCGATGCGCTGGATCAACAGGAATGCGTTCTCGCCGACGTCGACCTGCGCCGCCGCGGCGAGATGTTTTCGGTCTTGCCGACCGCGTAGACCGGCTACTCATTGCTGAAGCGCCGGCAATCTGTGCGCTGTGGCGCCAAACAACTGCTCGAATTGACACCGCAGCACCTCATCCACCTCGGACCTCCTCGTCGCTACGCCGAGGTCGCGCAAGCTGGTGACGCCGTAGCGGGGATCGGCAATGCCGCACGGCACGATGCCGGCGAAATGCGACAGATTGCAATCGACGTTGAGCGCAATGCCGTGCAGACTGACCCAGCGCTTCACCCGGATGCCGATGGCGGCGATCTTGTCCTCGCGCCCAACTCCTTTTTCAGGCCGGCGCACCCATACGCCGATGCGATCCTCGCGCCGCTCGCCCATGATACCAAATGACGCCAGACTGCGGATGATCCACTCCTCGAGTGTGGCAACATACCGCCTGAGGTCAGGACCACGTCGTCGCAAGTCCAGCATCACGTAGACGACCCTTTGCCCGGGCCCGTGATAGGTGAGCTGGCCACCGCGCCCGGCTGCATATACCGGAAAGCGTGCGAGCTTGATGTCAGATTGCTTGGCGCTTGTTCCGGCCGTGTAAAGGGGCGGGTGCTCGAGAAGCCAAACGAGCTCGGGCGCGGAGGCATCCGCAATGGCGGCAACGCGCGCCTCCATGACGGCGAGCGCTTGCGGATAGGGGATGCACTCCTTTTCCACCCGCCACTCGGCAGGGGCCTGTTCGGCGGCCGGCTTGATTTCGAGCGTCTGGCTGCCGCGGGTCCGGCACGGGTCCTGCTCGGTACAACTCAACGGGCGATTCCCTAGTCGCGGGGCCGGCGTGAAGTCGCGCCCGCACTCAGTTCGGATATGTAGGAGCGCACGCCAGTCAACCAGCATTATACATAGGCAAGGATACCACGCGTTCGAGGTCCCGGGGCTCGGCTGCGCAATGTGAACGGCTGGCGCGATAAAAATGGCATGAAAAGAGACGCGGGAGGGATCCCCGCGTCTGTGACGAAAGACAAATCCTTGGGCCAGCTCCTTGTGCGGGAAACCCGCCTCGGATCAGCGAAAGGAAGCCGGTCGCTTCGCCCGTTCAGGCGCGCGAGTTCAAAGAGACGCCCAATGCGAGGGCCTTTTGGCGGGTGGCGCCGACGGTTCGCTTGAGTGCGCGGGCAATCTTCGGCGCAGGGGTCTTCTTCTTGGCCATCGCCTTCAGTTCCTTGACGTCATCTTTGGTCCACTCGCGTCGCTTTGCCTTCTTGGCCATCTCTCTCTCCATTCTGTTCAATGAGCACTACACTGATACAAACCGTGCTGATGTTGCACAAACGGTGCTGATGATCGACTCAAGACTTCCAAAGGTGCTCTACAACCGCATGGGAGGTGCGCGTGGTGGAAGAGCGCATCAGGCGAGCGTATTGGAGGAGCGTATTGGATGATTGATTGTTGAGCCGTCCTCTCCCTTATGCAATGTCGTGAGCGCAATTGCAACCCGAGATTCATCCGCAGTGCGATCTCGGCCGCGGAAGGCTCCCATTCTCCCCCTATTTGTTGTTTGTTGCCCTGCCGACCAACCGATCGAGGCGCACGAGGCGACCCCTTCGACCATGACACAGCATTTATGATGATAATCGTGCTTGCCAAGCCGGCAGTAGACCTCCGGCGTCCACTATGCTCGTGCTCGCTTTGAGCCGAGGCGCAGGTAAGGAGCAAAAAGTGCGGAGACGCCGAGCCCGCCGCAATCCGCCTCCAATCTTGCGCGTGCCGCAATGCTGAAGCGATGTTTGTGCCTTCTTTGGGGGCATCGCGATATCCACTGCGTCCATTGATCAAGAATTTGTATGTGTGTTTTGAAACTCTGCCATGTCTCTCGGTAATGGAATGGTGCTGTCTGCCGTCCAACTCGCCTGCTCCACCTGCCAAACTCGGAGCGGGTCGTGGGAAGCTCGCTTGCCCAATATTCGCCGATGGATGAATTGAGAATGTTTGCCGAATTTTGTTGCCCCAGTGCTGCCGCTCTCTGATCGGAGATCGGGTCGGCAGGCCACCTGCGGTGGGCCGAATTGGCGCTGCGGAAGCTCCCGGCCGAGGTTGGGAGGTGGCGTTAACTTTCCGGTAACCAAAGCGTGATGACTCTCCCGATCATTCGGGACACCAAATCGGGGAAGCAAATTGTCCACGCTCGACAAAGTTTCGCTCGACATACAAGTCGTGCTCGGCACCACCATCATGCCGGTCCACCAAGTCTTGCGGCTGGGCCGCGGCGCCATCATTGAGCTCGAAGCCTCCGAGGACGACGAGGTCGAGATCATGGCGAACAACTTTCCGGTTGCGACCGGCACCGTGGTAGTGAGCGGCAATCGGATTGCGGTCGAGGTCAAGGAATTGCTGCCGTTGCTCGCCGAGATGCGCTGAAGCGACCTATTGGCGACCCGCAGAGGCCGTGCCGGTGCGAAAGCAAGGCCGTCGCGGCTTGGCGGACCGGCTTGCGGGCCGAAGTGGGATACCCGCTGACGGACGAAGCAAGCGGCTCTTGTCCCTGCAGAACCGATTTGTTACATCGAGCGCCTCCAACGCCGGACCGCGTGCCCGGCGCCAAGCGTATATGCGGTCGTGGCGGAATTGGTAGACGCACTAGCTTGAGGTGCTAGCGGGGCAACCCGTGGAGGTTCGAGTCCTCTCGACCGCACCATCCTTTGATGATCGGCGAGACGTGCCGTGTGCGCGTGCATTGTGGGGGGATGCCGCGCGCCCGGTGTAAATCAGTCCGCCGGGAGCATCGTTCGTTTGCGGCGCCAAAGCGGGGGCGCTTGGCGCCCGGTCAATTCGCGAAGGCTCGCAAGCCGACGGTCTTGAGCACTGCCGACCTTGGATCTTCGCTGTTGCTGGCGGTCGGCTTCGTGACCGTCAACTGATGTCCAATCGGATGGCTGTGAGCGGCTGCACCGCCCTGATCCTTGCCGCCAACAGGAAATCCAGGAATTCGGTTAGGCGGTCGAGGGGTGAGCTTGGAGGTCGCGACCAAGCCCTGTCGCGCCGTCTTGCGCTCGGGAGGCGGACCGAAAGCGAGTGAGGTCTTCCGTGTGTAGTAGAGGAAGTCCTGTGCGGCGGGCGAGGGCAGGAGTGCGTTATCCGTCGGCACCGCAAATCTGGTCTCGCTTGGCCAGGGAGCGTTGCGCGGCAGCGGCGGCGAGCCGGTGCTCTTTTCCGCGGCGGCGGCCCCGAGCGCAACCACTTCTCCGGTTGAGGGGCTTACGCCGAAATTGGCAGGGCTCGGTGCATCAAGAGTGGGCTGAGCCGCGGCGGTCCCGACTTCCAGCACCCGCGGCCACGACGGGCGGGGTCGGTGCCGTTGCACCCAATCGTCATTATTGGCGACCGTCGCCGGCCGGTCCGGAGTCGTGGGCACCACATGCACGATCTTGTATCCGCGCGCCTTGAGCTCGGCGATGATTGTCGGCAGAGCCAGTGCGGTCGCGGGCTGGATGTCATGCAGCAGCAAAATGCCGCGGCCGCGCGCCTCAATCCGCTGCAAGGCGCGGCGTGTGATTTCCTTGGCGCTGATGTGAGTCCAATCATCGGCGAGGAAATCGAGGCTCCAAGTGGCATAACCATGCGCCTGCAGATATTGCTCAACGGAATCCTGGCGGAGCAGCCCGGGAATGCGGAAGAAGGGCGCGACCGCCTTGGGATCACCCAGCACGGTGCGCAGCGACGCAAAGCCGTCCTCGATCTCCTTGGCGGCATCATCAACGGACATCTTGGCGAAGGTGAAGGGATGGTTCTGGCTGTGCCCGGCGATCGTATGGCCTTCGTTGTACTCGCGCCGCACCACTTGCGGATAGCCGAGCGCCATGCGGCCCACCAGGAAGAAGGTAGCCTTGATGCATTCCGCGGCCAGCGTGTCGAGCACGCGGTTGGTGTAGGGCGGCAAAGGCCCATCATCGAAGGTGAGGACCACCTCGTGATCTTTCAAAGGCAGCGATTCGTCATATTGGAGCGTGCCGAGCCGCGGATGCTCGGCCGGATCGAGGACGATCGTGCGGCTTACGCCCATGGCGCCTGGATGGCCCGGACAGTCCTCGGCCGCCTGCGCCCAGCTGACGGCGAACAGGAAGGGAAGCGAAAAGACTGCGGCAGAAAAGGCAGTGTTGAGAATGCGGCGCAAGCCAGTTTGCAAACCCACTTTGGCGCGACCTTTGTTCTATGAGCTTCAGGTTCTTCTCAGGTTCTTCTATGAGCTTCAGGTTCTCCTGCGTCCTTCTTTAACGCTCCTTCCGCTCCTTTGAAGATTCAGCTCTTTGACGAGCTACGCAAATCGATTCTTGGTCGGTAATGTACCGACACGGTTGTAGCGAAACACTATCGAGGGCCAAATTAACGGCGCCTTAACCGACCTTGGCAGGCTGAATAATTGATCAGTGTGGCGAGAATGTCGCAGGTGGGCCCGATTCTGCCCTTTTTCCAGGTACTTGCTCGGCCGCTATGAGGCCGACCGCCTTTGCCCGGCTCCGCGGCAAGGCGCCGCGCAGCCGCTTCCCGCCAAAGGGTCTGGCGGGGGATTTTTCATGCTGCTCGCCAACGGGCGGGCCCCGCTGCACGCCGCCGTATGACTTTGCGCACGGGCGCACGCATCGCTTGGCCGATCGAAGGGAATCAATTACGCCTAACAGCGCCATGATGCGGGTGAGACTGAAAGCCGACGGCCGCTTGGTCGAGGTCCTCGCTGACGGAACCGAGCGAGCAATTGCGCGCGCGGTTGCGGGGTTGGCAGCTCCGTTGGCGGCTCCTCCAATCGCCCCCCCGACCATGGTAGTCCAGGATGCCGCAGGTCCCCGCGCCGGCCGCGGTCAGGCGAGCGATGCCGTCTATGCCAGGGGCATTCGCGCACGTGCCAAACTTACGCAGGCAGAGTTCGCCGCCCGCATTGGCGTGCCGATCGAGACCGTGCGCAATTGGGAGCAGGGCAAGCGCTCCCCGCGCGGGCCGGCACGCGCACTCTTGAAGGTGATCGATCAGGCGCCGCAAGTGGCCTTCGCGGTCCTCAACAGCGGCAAGACAGAACGTTAGGGTCCAAAGGCGAAATGCGGGTTCCAGTTCGGCTGGAAGCGCCGTAAGCTTGCAATCATGACTTCACCGGAACTGCCGACGCAGGCTGTCGAGGCGAAGGGCGCGCGCATCCCGCTTCTGGGTCTTGGTACTTGGGAGTTGCGCGGACGTGCCTGCGCGCGCGTGGTCGAGCAGGCGCTGCGGCTCGGCTATCGACACGTCGATACGGCGGAGATGTACGACAACGAACGCGAGGTCGGCCAGGGGCTGCGCGCATCTGCAGTGCCGCGCGACCAAGTCTTCGTCACCACCAAGGTGTGGCCTTCGCATTTTGCTCCGCACGAGCTTGAGCGTGCCGCCAAGGCCAGTCTTGCGCGCTTGCGCGTGACGGCGGTCGACTTGCTGCTGCTGCATTGGCCAAACCCCCAGATCCCGCTCGCCGAGACGCTGGGGGCGCTGTGCAAGGTCAAAGAAAGCGGTCTTGCGCGCCATATCGGCGTCTCCAACTTCACCGTGGCGCTGCTCGATGAGGCGAACCGGCTTGCCCGTGAGCCGCTCGTCTGCAACCAGATCGAGATGCATCCGTTCCTCGATCAATCGAAGGTCATTAGCTCCTGTCGAGCGCATGGCATGGCGGTCGTCGCCTATAGTCCGATCGCCCGCGGCAGCGCCAAGAACAACGAGGTGCTTACCCGCGTCGGAGCGGCCCACGGCAAGAGCGCCGCACAGGTTTCGCTGCGCTACCTGGTACAGCAAGGCATTGTGGTCATCCCGCGCTCCGGCAGTGTTCAGCACTTGTCGGAAAATTGCGAAATCTTCGATTTCGAGCTGTCGGCAGCTGAAATGGCCGAAATCCACGCGCTGGCGCACCGCGACGGCCGCATTGTCGACTACGCCTATTCCGGATCCCCAAAGTGGGATTAGTACCTGGACTGATAGCGGACGCCGCGATCGTGCTGTTCTCCGGCGGCCAGGACTCAACCGTCTGCCTTGCCTGGGCGCTCGCCCGCTTCGGCCGCGTCGAGACGATCGGGTTCGATTACGGGCAGCGCCATCGGGTCGAGCTTGATGCGCGCGTGCGCGTGCGCGGCCGCATCACGGCGCTGCGCCCGGAATGGTCCGAGCGCCTCGGTGAAGATCACCTGGTCGGACTCGAGGCGCTTTCCGCAATTTCCCATACGGCGCTCACGCGCGACATTGCGGTTGAGATTGCGGACAACCGGTTGCCCACCACTTTCGTGCCGGGCCGCAATCTCATTTTCTTCGCCTTTGCCGGGGCGGTGGCCTACCGGCGCGGCGCCAAGCATCTCGTCGCCGGCATGTGTGAGACCGATTATTCGGGTTACCCCGACTGCCGCGACGACACGATCAAGGCCATGCAGCTCGCGCTCAATCTCGGTATGGAGCGCCGATTCGTTATCCATACTCCCCTGATGTGGATCGACAAAGCCGCGACCTTTGCGCTGGCAAACGATCTCGGCGGGCAAGCCTTCATCGATTTGCTGGTCGAGGAGACACACACCTGCTATCTCGGCGACCGCTCGCAACGCCACGAATGGGGCTATGGCTGCGCTGCGTGCCCGGCCTGCCGGCTGCGGGCGGATGGATTTGCCAAATGGAAAACCGGGGGGGAGATCGTGCGATGACACAAGCGCTGTCGGAAGCACTTCGTCACATCACGACCGGCACAATCTGCACGATGCTCTTGAAGAAAGGCATCCGGCACAGCTGGATGAAAGGCCCGATGCCGCTGCAATCGGGCGAGCGCCTGGCCGGCCCTGCTTTCACGCTGCGTTTCGTGCCGGTGCGCGAGGACCTCGCCACGCCGGAAAGCTGGGCGAAGCCGATCTCCACTCGCGGCGCGATCGAGGAAATGCCTGCAGGCTGCATCGCGGTTGCGGACGCCATGGGGGTCACCACGGCCGGCATTTTCGGCGACATCCTCACCATGCGGATGGTGCGACGGGGTGTAACGGCTCTCGTCACCGACGGCGTGATCCGCGATAAGGCCGGAGTGCTCGCGAGCGCGTTGCCGGTCTGGTGCGCCGGCGTCGCCGCGCCCGCTTCGGTCCACGGCCTCACTTTCGTAGGATGGCAGGAGCCGATCGCCTGCGGCGGCTGCGCGATTTTTCCCGGCGATTTCATCGTTGCCGACCAGGACGGTGCCGTCGTCATTCCAGAGAATCTGTTGGAGTTCGTGGTGACCGAAGGCGTCGAGCACGAGCTCATGGAGAGCTACATCGTCAGCGAGGTCGAGAAGGGTGCAAAGCTTCCGGGCCTCTATCCGATGAACGAAGAGACCAAGACGCGCTACGAGGCTTGGAAGAAGCAACGGCTTTGACGCTCGTGCGGGGCGCTGGCCGCGATGTTCTTCGTCCTCTCAAAGCTATTCGGCTTCTTCGCCACCGCTTCCAATCTGGTCATCGTGCTCGGGTTTTTGGGCGTCCTGCTCATGGCAACGCGCTTGGCCCGCTTCGGCCGGCGTCTAGCGGTCGCAAGCCTGATCGGGCTTGCGCTGCTCGGACTCTCGCCGCTCGGCAATATGCTTATCCTTCCGCTCGAGCAGCGCTTTCCGGCTTGGAACGACGCGGGGCGTGCCCCCGATGGAATCGTCGTTTTAGGCGGCGCGATCATCCCCGACATATCGGTGGCGCGCGACACCGTCGCGCTCGACAAGGCAGCCGAGCGCGTCACTGCTGCGGCCGCCTTGGCGCGGCGCTATCCCCAGGCGCGCATCGTCTATTCGGGCGGCTCGAACGCATTGTTTTTTCGTAGTGGCAGCGAGGCGGTCTCGGCCGTACGCATTTTCGAAAGCCTGGGAGTTCGGCCAGAGCGCATCATCGCCGAGGAGCAGTCGCGCAACACCGTAGAGAACGCGGTCTTCTCCCGGCTTCTTGCTATGCCGCAACCAGGTGAGCGTTGGCTTCTGGTCACGTCCGCATACCACATGCCACGTGCAATCGGGGTCTTCCGCGCCGCCGGCTTTCCGGTCGAAGCCTATCCGGTAGATTGGCGCACGCGCGGCCCCGGTGATGCATTGCGCCCCTTCGAGTCGCTCGGCCGCGGTATCGAACGCAGCGACACCGCCGCACACGAGTGGGTTGGGCTGCTGATTTATTGGTTGACCGGGCGGATCGACACGATCTTCCCTGGGCCGGAGCCGCGATCCTAAAGAATTGTTAACCATACTGTCGCACCGATCGGGCCTACCCGGCTTGGCTGGAGGGTACTTTCGATGCGTGGCGATGACCGAGTGTCCCAATCCGATTCCACGGCTGCGGCCGCTCACGACAATCCGGCGGCTCACCGTCGGGCGAGATTGGCTGCCGCAGCCGTGACCTTGTTTGCCGCCGCTGCGGCGCTGCTGGCGTCGGGACTTGCAGTAGCGCTGAGCCTGTCCTGATGCAATCGAGCGCGCTTGACGCCGCTTGCACATCGCTTAATCGAGTCCGGTCAATCATCACAGGACCGACGCCATGGGTCTCTTTCTTCTCATCGGCAACAAGAGCTATTCGTCGTGGTCGTTCCGGCCATGGCTCGCCATGAAGGTCGCCGGCATCCCGTTCGCCGAGGAGGTGATCTCGCTCGACGCCGCGAACTTTCGCGAACGCGTCCGTGCGATCTCTCCCACCGGCAAGGTTCCGTGCTTGATCGACGGCGAGAACCACGTCTGGGAATCGCTTGCGATCCTCGAACATCTGGCCGAGAAACATCCGCAAGCGGGCCTGTGGCCGGCTGATGAGAGCGCACGCGCGCATGCGCGCTCGATTGCCGCCGAGATGCATGCCGGCTTCTCTCCGTTGCGCCAGCACTACCCGATGAACCTTCGCCGCGCGATCAGACATCGTAAGCCGACCGCGGAAGTCGTCGACAATATCAGTCGGATCGACGCGATGTGGTCCGACTGCAGGGCTCGCTTCGGTCGCGGAGGGCCGTTTCTGTTCGGAGCCTTCGGTGCTGCCGATGCGATGTACGCGCCTGTGGTCTCCCGTTTTCACACCTACGCCGTTGAAGTCGGGCGCGAGACGCGCGCCTACATGGACGCCATGATGGCGCTGCCGGCGTGGGGCGAATGGTGCGCGGCTGCTTTGCAGGAACCATGGATCCTGCCCCAGTACGACGTGGATTGAAGCCGTCTTCCCGCAGGTGTGACTATTTGTTCCTTCCCGAACCTCGCCAAGAGTGTCGGGGATGTGTATTGATTTCGCCGCGCGAACGAAAAAAAATGCGCGCGTCCCGCCACCCCGATCCCAGGGGGTCGCGAGGAGGGGAGTCATTCTAACCGCGGGAATTCTTCCTGCTGCCGGAGCTGTCGTCATGCGATATCGCGCTATCGCCCTATTTACGGTTGTTCTTTCTTTGCTTGCACCCTGCGGCTTTGTGAGTGCGCAGGACACGCCAAAGAATGACGTCAAAGGATTGTTTCTGCTGACGGATTACCCGGCTGTCAGCGTCCGTCCGGGCGCCACCTCGACGGTCAGCATTCGTCTGCAGAATTATGATTTGCCGCCGGAGCGGCTGGCGCTGTCCGTCGCCGGCGTGCCTTCTGGCTGGACTGCGACGCTCGTTGGTGGCGGCCAGCCGATTGCCGCCGCAATGCCGGGAACCAACGGCAGTGTCACTCTTGAGCTTCGCCTCGACGTGCCCAAGGACGCCCCGGTTGGCACCAGCAACTTGACCGTCACCGCCAAGGGCTCGAGCACCAGCATCGAACTGCCGATCGCGGTGACGCTGGCCAAGGATTTGCCCGCCAAGCTCACCATGACCCCGCAGCTTCCCGACCTGCGTGGGAACGCAAAATCGAGCTTCGAGTATCAGCTGTCGATCAAGAACGACAGCGGCAAGAAGCTAACCGTGGCGCTCGCCGCCGATGCGCCGGAGAACTTCGATACGAGCTTCACCGAGCAATACGGCAGCCAGGAGCTGAGCGCGGTTCCCATCGATGCCGGACAGTCGAAGGACGTGAAGCTGAAGGTGCGCCCGCCGAGCACGGTCGCGGCCGGCAAGTACAAGGTGACGGCGCGCGCGGTGGCCGAGGATGCCAACGTGACCGCCGATCTGGGTCTCGAAGTCGTCGGTCAGCCAAAGATCGATGTGGCCGGGCGCGAAGGCGTGCTGTCCGCACGGGCCACCGCTGGGCAGGACGCCGTCATTCCCATCGTGCTCACCAATTCGGGCGATGCAGTTGCGGAGGACATCTCGCTTTCCGGCACGGCGCCGACCGGGTGGAAGGTCACCTTCGATCCGAAGACCGTCGACAAGATCGCGCCGAACGACACAAAAGAGGTGCAGGCGACGATCACACCGCCCGCGCAGGCCATCGCCGGGGACTATCAGGCGACCCTGCGTGCCAATTGGCGCGGTGATTCGGCTTCCTCCACCTTCCGCGTCGCGGTTGCCACTTCGAGCACCTGGGGCATTGTCGGCGTCGGCATAATCGGCGTGGCCCTCCTTGTCATGGTGGGCGCCGTGGCGAGGTTCGGACGGCGATGACCGAAAATCTCATCGAGGCGCAAAACCTCATCAAGCGCTACAACGGGACCGCGGTCGTCAAGGGAATTTCCTTTTCGGTCGCCCAGGCTGAGATATTCGGTCTGCTCGGTCCCAACGGCGCCGGCAAGACCACGACCATCCTGATGTTGCTCGGTTTGAGCGATATCACCGAAGGGAAGGCGCGCGTGGTCGGCCACGATCCGGTACGCGAGCCGCTCGCCGTCAAGCGCCGGGTCGGCTATCTGCCGGACCAGGTCGGCTTCTACGACAACCTGACGGCGGCCGACAACATGCGCTACATGGCGCGTCTGATCGGCCTGACGACCGATCAACGCGAGCAGAAGATCAAGGAATCGCTGGAGCATGTCGGCCTGATCGGCGTCGCCGACAAGCGCGTCGCGACCTTCTCGCGCGGCATGCGCCAGCGGCTGGGGCTTGCCGAAATTCTGATGAAGGAGGCGCAGGTCGCGATCCTCGACGAGCCGACCTCCGGGCTCGATCCGCAGGCGACCCTGGAGCTGCTGGAGATCATCCGCAATCTCAAGCACCGGGGCGTGACGGTGCTCCTGTCGTCGCATCTGCTCGATCGCGTCCAGAGCGTTTGCGACCGTGTGGCATTGTTCAACCAAGGCAAGATCGTGCTCATGGGTACGGTCGCGGAGCTCGGCCGCCAGGTCATCGGCGGTGCGAGCTATGTGGAGATTGAGGCGGACGGTCACGGCTTGGCCGACCGGCTCGCCGCTGTGCCCGGGGTACGTAGTGTCGAGAGCACCAGCCCAACCACCTTTCGGCTGCTGGCCGAAGGCGACGTGCGGCCCGAAGCCGCCGCCGCCGTCGTCTCTGCGGGTGGTCGGCTGCGGCGCTTGTCCGTTGAGGAACCGAGCCTCGAGGTGATCTATACGCGTTATTTCCAGCAATCGTCATCGTCGAGCGAGGGAGCGCGCCATGCAGCGTGAAGGCTCGCCCTGGCAGGGCCTCGGGGTCGTAACCCTGAAGGAGCTGTCCGACCATCTCACCAGCTGGCGCATGCTGGTGCTCGAATGGCTCATCGCCATCACTGCGGTCGTCTCCGTTTACGGAGCGATACAGCAGATCAAAGATTCGACTGCGGAAGACCCGTTTCTCCTGCTGCGCCTGTTCACGCGCGGCACGCCTTTGCCGTTCGTGTCGCTCTTGTCGTTCCTGGTCCCGCTCGTCTCCATCGGTCTCGGCTTCGACCTGGTCAACAGCGAACATAATCAGCGCACGCTCAGTCGGGTCCTGTCGCAGCCGATCTATCGGGACGCGCTCCTATTCGGAAAGTTCCTTGCGGGACTGGGCACGATGGCGATTAGCCTCGTCGCACTGTGGCTGTTGTTGATCGGAATAGGCTTGTTCGCGCTCGGGATTCCGCCGGGCGGGGAGGAAATTGGCCGGGCGCTTGTGTTTCTTCTGGTCACGATCGCCTATGCGGGCGTGTGGCTTGCGCTCGCACTCTTCTTGTCGGTCGTGTTCCGTTCGGCCGCGACCGCCGCCCTGGTTGCGTTGGGACTGTGGCTGTTCCTGACCATCCTGTGGCCGCTGATGATGCCCCTAGTCGCGGGTGCTGTGAATCCTTCCGATGACGTTCTCTCTCTGCTCAATACGCAGGTAATCTTGGGCCGGATAGCGCCCAGCGCGCTGTTCAATGAGATCGTCTCGATCATCCTCGATCCGTCGCTGCGGTCGACGCAACAATCCATGTTCGCCCAGATGGGGTTCATGCTGCTCGATCGCGGTGCGATCCCGGGCGCGCCGATCCCCCTCCTGCAGAGCGTGTTGGTGGTGTGGGGCCAGATCGTGGGGCTGGTCGCCGGAACGATCCTCCTGTTTGTCGTGAGCTATATCGTGTTCCAACGTCAGGAGGTACGAGCCTAGCAGCCCGCCGGCGCGCAGTCGTGCACGCCAAGCCGGCGACTCACGATGCTGATTTCACGATGACTGATTGAAGCTGGATATAGATGCGGGCGGCCGTGCGGCCGCCCGCATCTTGTATTTGTTATGGGTCGGGTGCATGCGGCGATAATTGGAACCAGGTAGCTTGGCCCGGCGTTTGCCTCTGAACCAGGAACAAGACACGAGGCAATCATGCGGTATCGCGTTTATTCGGGTCCCCCCGGCGCCGAAAGACTTTCCGCGCTGGACAAAGACCGAATGCTGTTCAAGGAATTCGATACTCTCGACGCCGCCCTCGGATGGGCGCGACATTTGACGGCGAGTGGCCGAGTCCCGCTGCTAATCGAGGGGGATGACGGTACGCGCTTGGATAGGCGTGCCATTGCGGCCGCCCAGGTGGTCACCACCGGCCTCGCGCAGGATGCTCCCTCTCGCACCGGCAGCGACCGCTCCACCGCGTGATCGATCCAAACGGGGAGTATCGGGGCTAGCCAGGACAGGAGCTCCACGGTGGCAAGAGCGCGCGCCGACAAACCGCGCCGACGAAGCCGTGCGAGCAAAACTGAAACAAGGCGTATAGGAGGTAAGCCCCCTCAGCCGGTGATCTTTTTCCAGCCGTCACGGGCCATTTCGGTCAGGGTGGTCACGTTCTTCCCCACCACATCCCAATTGACCATGGGCTGAGCCCCCGCCGCCGCGGTCTTGTCCGCCACATAGGCGCCTCCGATCGTGAGCGCGCCGCCGATGATAATGCCGAGAATGAGACGCATGCCACGTTTCCCATAGCTCCCCGTGCCGGTATTAAGGCCGCCTGGCCACGGCACGAACATTGTCCCAAGTGGTGGTTCGGAGGAATTATATCCCGAACCGCACATCCTCCAGAAGACCGTTACAACGAATATGGGCCGATTTTGGTTTGCCTAGCCCGCCAAAGAGTGCCGGAAGGCGTCCCGCGGCGGCTAGATTGCCCCTGAGCCGAGAGCAGTAACTGCTTGAGCCAACAGCATAATGGAATGGCGCCGCAGCGTGCTGCAATACTGTACCTCAGGGCAACTTTTTTGCGCCCGCGGGAGAATTCGCTGCTATAGTGCAAGGGGCGCTGAATTCGGTCATGAGAATTCGGTCATGAATTGTCTGCAAGCAAGGTGATCGGGGTGTTCGAGTTCGAGAGTTCTATGTTGAAAACGCACAAGTTTCAGGTCGGGCAGACCGTATGCTTCATCTCGCGGCCGATCGGGCATATGACTGCAAACGACATCTACCAAATCGTGAAGCTGTTGCCTTCGGACGGCGACGATTATCAGTACCGCATCAAAAGCGAGAACGAGGCCTTTGAGCGCGTGGCGAGGGAAAGTCAACTGGACCGATGTTGATCGCGGGGGCGCTCGACAGGTGACGGCGCGACAGCGTTCCGTCTTTCTCTGCTAGCGGCGGGAATGGGACAGATGTCCGGTTATGCCCAACCGTGGGTTCCCGGTTTCGATTCTGCATCCGGAACGCTCGTCTTGCCGCTCTGGTCGGCCGCAATTGTCGCGGCGACCGTTGCGGCGTTCTGCGTATTCGTCCTCGCGCGCGCTGAGCGCGATGGAATCCTCGAGACCGCGACGCGCGCCGGACTGCTGTTAAGCGGTGCTGCTCTGGCGTGGATCGTCCTCGATACCACCTCGGCCGGGACCCTTTCGGCCGAGAGACGCGCACTCGACGCCCGTTGGTTGGAAATGACGACGCGTGCCGCCGCTCCTGGTTCGGCGCTCTCTTGCCTCGACGCTACGGCCGGCGATGTGGTCGAGACGGCGTGCGAGAAGGCGCTCTTCGCCAGTCCCGAAGCAGCGGCGGCCTCCGTTGCCTATGTGACAGCCCAGCTTTCGCTCCTTGTTGATGGCAGCGACTACGAACGGCGTACCGGCGCGAGCTTTGAGGCGGTCTTGGGTGGGCTGCGCCATGCGATCGAGGCCGACCGTTTCGGCATCGTGGCGCACGTCTTGGCTGATCGCGACGGCTGCACGCCTGATCGATGCGACGCCTTCTCGTTGCTGAGCGACACCAGCTCGGTCCGCGAAAACATGAGCGGACAAAAATACCACTCGATCGTTATGCATTATGCGCCTGATTGGCCGCGATCGGTGGCGTCGCCGGTGGCGGTGAACAGCGAGTCGCCACCGGCCGCTTCACCGCCGGCCGTGGGGCAAGCTGCCGCCGCGCCCGCGCCGAGCTCGGCCGCCGCGGTAGCGCCGAAGAGCGCAGCGAGCGGCCTCTACTTTCCCTCTTCGGCGTCGATACCCCCGGTCAGCATCATGAGTGCGGAGCCGACGGGACCGCCGTCGCAAGCGGGCCCGACCGAAGGAGCGCCGAAGCCTGCCGCGACTCGCGCCAAGCCGACCGCCTCCACCCAGCCGGCGCGCCGACCAGGCGGTACCGCTCCTTCGGGACAGAACGGCGACCAGTAATCCTCGATTTTCCTGGCCTCATTTCGTGGCGCTCCATCTCATCAAGCTCTGTGTCGGCTGCGACTCGGTGAAGGACCTCGAAGCCTGGATCCGCACGCGGCTCAAGTATCGAAAGCGCCGTGGGCTTGTCCGCGAGCATGTGCACACGACTCGCATGGTCCCCAAACGCACCGAGGAGCTCACCGATGGCGGCTCGCTTTATTGGGTGATCCGCGGCGAGGTCGCCTGCCGCCAGCGCCTCCTGGCGGTTCGCCCATTCGTGGACAAGGAGGGCATCGGCCGCTGCCGGCTGGTCCTCGAGCCAAAGGTGACGCTGGTCGAGCCGCGGCCCTGGCGTCCTTTTCAGGGCTGGCGCTATCTCACCGACAAGGAAGCGCCGCGTGACCTCGAGCGAGCCGCGCCGGGAGCCAAGGCGATGCCCGAGGCGCTGCGGCGCGAGTTGCGTGAGCTCGGGCTGCTGTAGCGGAGCTCACAGCTGCTGGTTCAGCTGTCCCCAGCTGGCGAGCGCTTCGTCGATGACGCGTTCGCCAGAGGCGCCCTTCTGGACGCTGAGCGTGTAAGCGGCACCGTTGCCGAATACCAGACTGAAGTCCAGCCAATCCTGTTTGCGTAAGCGCTGCAAATTCTGCTGGACGACGTCGGCCATTGCCAAGAGGCCGAACATGAATTGCCCTGAAGCGACGTTGATGCTGGTGCCGACCAGAGATTCGCTCTCGCTATCCGGGGTCGACCGCATCGAGATATTGGAAATCCGGGAAACACCTCCAAGCGGTGATTGCGCCGGGTTCTGGAAGCGCAGCTCGAGCAGATGGCTCATGCCTGAGCTCGAGTCGGTCACATGGCTGAGCGTCATTTCCAGCGCCACCGGTGGTTCGGCGATCTCGGCATCCAGCAGCACGACCAAGTCCTGTTTCCCCGGATCGCCGCGCGTTCGCCAAGTTGCCTTGCCTAGAGCTGGCGCTGACTTGCCCAAAGCCGGCGCTCCATCCTGCCCCGCCTGACCTTCGTCATAGAGGCGCGCCTGCTCGGTCGTGACGGTAGTTCCGGCCTGGCGCTGCAGCCGACTGAAGTCGACCCAGCCCATCACATAGGCGTAGCCCAGGGCCGCGGCGCCGAGCACGATGGCCGTGATCAGTACGTAGACGATGATGACCTTGAGGAAGGGGAGGCGCCGCTTGCCTTCGTCCGCGGGCCACTCAGGAGATGCATCCGCGCCACTATCGGGCTGGAAATCCAGATCTGGGCCGATCGGTCGGCGTGGACTTTCCTCAGGTTCAGGCTCGTTCGAATCCCAAAGCGGCTTTCGGCGCTGCCGTACGTCCACGCGCTCAGGTTCGATTACCGGCTCGGGTGCACTCGCGCGCCGCCCTTGCGGCCGGTCTCGTGCCGTGCTCGGCCAAGTGGTTTCTGCGGGCTCTCGACGCGCCGTGGGCGGCACACGCGCTGGATTATCGGGGAACTCGATCCGCCGCACTGCATCCCGGAAGGCCTCTTCCTCGCGGGCGATGTCGGCGTCCGAGCATGGCGCGCTCGATGAAATCAGTCGCTTCAAGAGCGCCTTGTGCTCGCGATCATAAATCGCGCCGCGGGCCGCGTAGGCATCGCGCTCGAGCGACTGGACGGCGCGCGACAGGACTGCGTAGTAGTCGACCCTCTGCACCATTGGACCGCAGACCCGATTTTCTGCTCACCAACCGCCAAGCGCCCCCGATCAAATATTATCAGATCGGGGGCGCCCGCACTAACGAAGTCCAACTCCCTCAGGTCGCTCCAGCGCCTGATATTCCGAGCAGCTGCCGCGCATCGGCAGGGGTCGCGACCGTATCGCCGAGAATCTCGATCACTCTCGCGGCTTTCTCCACCAGTGCCGCGTTGCTTGGTGCGAGCCTGCCCCGTTCGAGGTACAGGTTGTCCTCCAGCCCCACCCGCACGTGGCCACCGAGCAACACGGCCTGCGCCACCATCGGAAATTGGTGCAGCGAAATCCCGAACGCGAACCACGGCGAATTCGCCGGAAGCAAGTTGCGCATATAGGTCATGGCCTCGGGTGTGGCCGGCTGGCCCCAGGAGATGCCGAGGCAGATCTGGAACATGCCGGGCCCCCTGATATGGCCGGTCTCGATCATGCGCTTGGCAAGGAGCAGATGACCGGTCTCGAACACTTCAAGCTCGGGCAGGACGCCGGCATCACGGATCGCAACCGCCATGACCTCGAGGTGCGCGGGGGTGTTGATGAAAACGCGCCCGCCCATGTTCAAGCTGCCCATGTCGAGGCTACAGATTTCGGGGCGCAGCTCGAGCACGTGCTGCACGCGTTCCTCCGGCCGTTTGAGATTGGTGCCTGGGCCGGCGCGAAGCGGATCCTCGCTGCCGGGCACGAAACGCGCTCCCGGTCCGGTGGTGAGATTGATCAGAACATCGCAGCCGCTTCCCCGGATGCGTTCGACCACCTCGCGGTAGAGCGCGACATCCATGCTGGGGCGTGTAGTCTGCGGATCGCGGACATGTATATGCACGATTGCCGCGCCGGCTTTGGCGGCCTCGATCGATGAGCTGGCGATCTGCTCGGGCGTAACCGGCACCGCGGAATTCTTCGGCGGCGAGTCCGCCGAGCCGGTAACCGCGCACGAGATTATGACCTTGCGCTGCATGGTAGGCTCGCCTTCCCCTCGCGGCGGCGCGCCGCGGTATTGGTTGTTGCAGATATTTGAAGGGAATCCTTGTGCGGTCGCAAGCTGCCGAAGCCCGAACGATGCCGAGCAGGCCTTCGTTTTCCGCCTCTGGAATTGGTCATGCCATGCCGCATCTCATCGAGCGAAGTTCGGCTCGGGCATTAGACCGGCACGTTGTCGATCAGGCGGGTGCGCCCGAGCCGCGCCGCGACCAGGAGCCGCATCGGGCGCTCCTGCGGCGAGCCGGCTGCCATCAGCGTGTGTGCATTGCGCGCCTCGAGATAATCGAGAGCGAACCCGGCCCGCTCGATGGCCGCGCGCCCCTGTTCCAAGACCGGCTCGAGTGCCGCGCCGCGTGCAATCTCGGCGGCAGAGTCCGCGAGCACGCGATAGAGCATCGGGGCGGCGGCACGCTCGGCCGGCGACAAATACGCATTGCGCGACGATAAAGCGAGCCCGTCACTCTCGCGCACGATCCGGGCTGGGATGATCTTGATCGGCAAGTCGAGATCCCGCGCAAGTGCGCTGACGACTTTGAGCTGCTGGAAATCCTTCTCGCCGAAGACCGCAACGTCCGGGCGAACCTGCAGGAACAACTTGGCGACGACGGTCGCCACGCCAGCGAAAAAATGCGGTCGGAACTTGTCCTCGAGGCCGGCGAGGGCAGGGCCCTCCGGCACGATCCGCGTGCTGAAGCCTTCCGGATACATGGTTTCGTTCGCCGGCACCCAGGCGACGTCCGCGTGTACCGCAGCAAGCGCGGCCAAGTCCGCATCCAGGTTGCGTGGATATGAGGTAAGGTCTTCGGTCGGCGCGAATTGGGCCGGGTTGACGAAGATCGAAACGATCACGGTGCGTGCTTTGCTGGCCGCCAGGCGCACGAGCGCAAGATGACCTTGATGCAATGCCCCCATGGTCGGCACCAGCGCGATGGATCCATGTCGGTTCCGTAAGCGCGTGAGCGCGCGTTCCAGTGAGGACAGCGTGCGCGCGACATGCAGTTGACGGGCCATTTTTGCGGGCGTCTCTTTCAGTCGATGGGATGAGAACCTATCGCATATTCTGGAAGAAGCCTGAGTCCGGGAAGAAGCCTGCCCTTCGCGCTTCCGACGAGAAATTAGCGCCGATCCGTCCGCGGCCCGACCGTTCGGCCCAGGCATTGCGCCGGACCGCGAATGTCTCCACTTTAGCAGCGATTGACGGGCGGGTTTCCCCCGCCCGAAAGCCCTTAAGCATTCAAGCTCGGGTATCCCGTGCAGGCGCGATCGGCCATGCGATAATGCGGATCGAGCAGATGAGATGAGCGATGCCTGAAATCATCCTCGGCATCCTGGTGCTGGCGCTGCTATTGTGGGCGGCCAGCGCGTTCACCCGAATGGATCCGCGCCGGCTGGTGCGCGGGCGGAAATTTGCCGCGGTGCTAGGCGCAATCGCGCATAAAAGCCCGCGGCCGACCTCGCGGGTGCGGTCGGCTTTCGTCGAGATGGAGCTCGACCACGATACGGGCGCCATGCGCGGACGCATCCTTGCCGGCCGGCACGAGGGTGCTTCCCTGGACGCCCTCGACGTCCGGACGCTGGTCAGATTCCTGCCCAAGATCGACGAGGAGAGCCGCGCCTTACTGATTGCGTATCTTGACCGCCGGACGCCCGCTTGGCGTAAGCACGCGAAGGGCGATACGGCAGCGGGGCACGGGAGCCCGGGCTGGAGCGGCAAAGTGACTGAGGAGGAGGCCTATCAGATCCTTGGCCTGCAGCCGGGGGCGAGTGCCGCGGAAATTGGGCATGCGCACCGGACGCTCATGAAGGAACTCCATCCCGACCAAGGGGGCTCGACGTACCTCGCGGCTCGCGTCAATGAGGCCAAGGACGTTCTTCTCCGCCGCCATCGCTGATTACTCCTATACGCAACTAAGATGACCCACGGCGGCTCCTCAACTCCGTTCTGGTCGCGTGCCCTGTTGCCGACACATGCCATCAGTTCTTGATGGTCATGCATTCAACGTCATTATGCTTAAGATAGTTGCAAGCGGCTTCGGCCTGCTCTTTCGCCAGCCCGGCAAAGCGCGCGCGGTAAAGGACCGCGTCGCCCTTGGTCACAGTTTCGGTGAACGGATCGGCGCTCGCCAGATACCGTGACGCCCGCGTCTGCACCGAGGATAGACGCTGCTTGGCTTCGTCTTCCGCCGGAAAGGCCCCGACCTGGATCATCCAGCCGACATGGGCCGGCGGCGCGGCGGTCGGCGTCGTCTGTGGCGCCGGTTGGGAAGCCGCTGCTGGCGCCGAAGCCGGTGCGGCCGGATGGGAGATGGCTGCTTGCGCGGGCGGCTCGGCAATCGCCGATGACGGAGCCGCGGCTGCGGCGGCCGGAGAGGGCGGTGCCTCGGCAACGGGGCCGGTCGCATGCTGGCCTGTGCCAAGCCGGATGACCGGCGGGAAAGGCAGCGCTGCTGTCTTGAACGGAGTGGGTGCGGCGACTGCGGTCGTGGTGGGTGACTGAACGGTCGGCTCAGCGGTGACCGCCATTGGCTGCGGGGCGGGTGAAGCGGTTGGTGTGGCGCCGCCTGCGCGAACCATCACGGTCTTTACCGGAACCGGGCGGATCGGTTCTTCGGAGCCAACCAGCGGCGCCGCTGCATGCCCTGCCGGCACTGCATTGGTGGCAGTCCAACGCGGCACCTGGATCGTGGTCGTCACGTTCGGATCGGATTTCGAGGTCAAAGTCACCTGCACGCTCTCGGTCGACGCGAGCGCATAAGACTGCTGACCCGGCTTCATGTCCGCCTTTGCGTCGAAGCCCTTCGCCTCCTGCGCTTTCGCGTCCGACGACTTGGTGTCCGGCTTCGCCTCAGGCTTGGCCGATGGAAGCGAAAACGGCACCGTCCCGGCTGAAGCGAGCGCGAAATTCGGAGCCGACTTGGTCTCCGATCTGGCCGCGACTTTGCTGTCCGGCTTGCTGGAGATCACCGGCATCGGCGCGGTGGCGGACTTCGCCTCCAGCTTGCTCTCGGTCCTGCCATCGGCTTCCGCAATCGCCGGCGCCGTGTGTTGCACCGAGGCTTCCACGATGTTCTGGCGGATCAGCTCGCGCATCCGCTCGTCGCGGCTGGAGGCGCTGCTGCCACCGAACACGACCGCCACCAGAAAGCGATTGTCGCGATGCACAGAGGTGAGAAGGTTGAAGCCGGAAGCCGCGATGTAGCCGGTCTTGATGCCGTCCACTCCCTCGACACTGCCGAGGAGGCGGTTGTGATTGCCGATCTCCTCACCGCGAAATTCGAAGGATCGGGTAGAGAAGTACTTATAGTAATGCGGGAAGCGCTCTTGGATGGCGCGCCCGAGCAAGGCCTGGTCGCGTGCGGTGGTGATTTGTTCGTCGTTCGGCAGACCGGACGCGTTGCGATAGGTCGTATGGGTCATGCCGAGCGCCTGGGCTTTGCGCGTCATCAGCTTGGCGAACGTTTCTTCATCGCCAGCGATGTTCTCCGCCACCACCACCGCGGCGTCATTTGCCGAGCGGGTCACGATTCCTTTGATCGCGTCCTCGACCTTGATGGTCTGGCCCTCGCGCAATCCAAGCTTGGTAGGCGACTGGATGGCGGCGTGCTCCGAAACATCGAGCGGGCTGTCGAGCCTGAACCTGCCGGCCTCGAGCTGCTCGAACAGGAGATAGAGGGTCATGACTTTGGTGAGCGACGCCGGGTGCCGCGGGGCGTCCGGGTCAGAGGCGTGCAGGACGGCTCCCGAATTTCCGTCGACCACGATATCCGAGTAGCGCGGTCCTTCGCTGACGGTCTCGACCGGCTGGACCGACTCGACGTGCTTGCGGCGAGACCGGGCGTCCGATGTTTCGCTCGATATCGCTAGAACGGATATTACCGTGACTAGGCTGAATAATCCCCAGCGAAGCCCGAGGCGGGCTTCGGCTCCCCTAGGCAACATGCGTCCCCCGTCACTGTTTCTCGCTCGGGCTCCTGGCCGAGCACCGAACCCCTGTCCGCTTCCCTTACCTCGGCAACAGGACGAGCCAAAAAAGGCAAAATTCGGAATGCCTTGGGCGTCATCCAGCGGTCCGAGCCGGTAGCCTGTTCGTCCCGGCGCCGGATCTGGGTGTCGCGGCGCATCTGACCACGCTAGGGGAGCGCTCTTGCCAAAGAATTAATCCGCCCGCCCTCGCGGTTCGGGCGCTGAGTGCGCCGCACTGCAACCCTTGACTTTTGTGCGCTGCAATATAATCTAAGTGGCATAGCGGCGGGCATGGGCGTCGATGGCATCTTCCCAAACGGCTCGGCGCTGGGGGCACTTGTGATCCGGCTCGGCCGGGAAAGGCGACACATGATCAAGAGCTTCGAGGACATGCAGAAGTTTGGCAAGGACGGCGCGGACGCAACCATGAAATCCTGGGGCGCTCTCTCCAAGAGCGTTCAGGCGATTGCGGTCGAAATGGCCGATTATTCCAAGAAGGCTTTCGAGGAAGGCGCGGCGGCAACCGAGAAATTGTTCAGCGCAAAATCGCTTGAAAAGGCGATCGAGGTGCAGAGCGACTACTTCAAGACCGCCTATGAAGGATTTGTCTCGGAGACCACCAAGCTTGGTGAGCTCTATTCCGACATGGCTCAGGAGGTCTACAAGCCGTTCGAAGGTTATGTCGGCATGACAGCAGAATAGCCGCGCTCTGTGCCGCTTGGCGATCCAAGGCCCGACCCTCGGTCGGGCTTTTTTGCTCTGCAAGCATGTTGATTTTGAGCGCGTTGATAATAAGCGACGTTCATAGCCGGTTCATTTGCGACGATTCCGACATGCTGTGCGCGCAAGCGTAGCTGATCGGCAGCGGCGTTGACTTGCATGCATATGCTTGGGAGCATGTCGCACGTGTACGCGCGTGGCGGCGCAACAGCGCGCGAGCGGCGCTGATCCGGAATAGCTCTCGCGCGAGGAAGAACCTCCGCCCATTGAGGAACATGCGCAGGCGAGCCGCACACCTCGGCGATGCGACAAATCGGACACTCCGCGCGCCCTGCCGCGAATTGTCCGCAATGAGTCATGATTCTTGCGCCAGGCTGGATCGGCCAACCCCGGAAAAGATCGATTTGTGGGAGGAAGCCGAGCCATCTGGAACGGTGCGTCTGCGATCCCTATGATATCGGTATGCTGCAGCGAGATCAGGCGACGTGTCGACAAGGCCATGAGACCGAGAAATTGCCATAGGATCGCGGCGACAACCGAGGCGCCGCGGCAACGCCATATTCGAAATTGCTTGGCATCCCTCGTAAGCGGGCCAGGCGCCGATAGTGGCCCAAAGTGGGATCTCGGGCTTGGTGGGATCGGTGGCCGGGAAATCCGCCGGCGGGAGCATGGCGCGCACATGCCGGCCACGCGTATGGCGGACGACGAGCGCAAGCGACGGGGCGAAAGTGGCGCGCCCGGGACCTCGGTCATCAGCAAGACCAGGCCGCAGACCAAGCGGCCGAGCCTCTACCGTGTGCTCCTCCTCAACGACGACTACACCCCCATGGAGTTCGTCGTGCATGTGTTGGAGCGGTTTTTTAATAAGAACCAAGAGACCGCTTACCGGATTATGATGCATGTGCATCAGCACGGGATCGGAGAATGCGGCATCTACACCTATGAAGTGGCGGAGACAAAGGTGACACAGGTTATGGACTTTGCCCGAAAACACCAGCATCCTTTGCAATGCGTGATGGAGAAGAAGTAGCCTGATCACGATAAAGTGCGGGAAATTGGCAGCATGGTAGCGGCATAGTCGCCGTGGCATGATGGCAGCATAGTCGCGATGGCGGGGGAGCGGCATGGAAATTCCTGGCGCCGGGCCCATATAACGACGGCAAGACGAGAAACCGAGAATGCCCACCTTTTCGCGCAGCCTTGAGCAATCCCTCCACCGCGCCTTGGCGCTCGCCAACGAGCGGCACCACGAATATGCCACGCTTGAGCATCTGCTGTTGGCGCTGATCGATGATCAGGACGCCGCTGCGGTGATGCGGGCGTGCAACGTCGACCTCGACAAGCTGCGCCGCAGCCTGACAGCCTACCTCGAGTCCGAGCTGGAGAACTTGGTCAGTGACGGCAGTGAGGATTCCAAGCCCACCGCCGGGTTCCAGCGCGTCATTCAGCGCGCGGTGATCCATGTCCAGTCGTCGGGGCGTGAGGAGGTGACCGGGGCGAACGTGTTGGTGGCCATTTTCGCCGAGCGGGAAAGCCACGCCGCCTATTTCCTGCAAGAGCAGGACATGACCCGTTACGACGCGGTCAACTATATCAGCCACGGCATCGCCAAGCGGCCGGGCATGTCGGAGTCGCGGCCGGTGCGCGGCGTCGACGAGGAGGCCGATACCAAGACCGGCGACGAGCCGAAGAAGAAGGGCGACGCGCTCGATGCCTATTGCGTCAATCTCAACAAGAAGGCGCGGGAGGGCAAGATCGACCCGTTGATCGGGCGCGAAGCCGAGATCAGCCGCACGATTCAGGTGCTCTGCCGCCGGCAGAAGAACAATCCGCTGTTCGTCGGCGACGCCGGCGTCGGCAAGACCGCGATCGCGGAGGGTCTTGCGCGGCGGATCGTGCACGGAGAGGTGCCGGACGTGCTCAAGGGCGCGACCGTGTTCGCCCTCGACATGGGCACGCTGCTCGCCGGCACCCGCTACCGCGGCGACTTCGAGGAACGCTTGAAACAGGTGATCAAGGAGCTCGAAGCCTATCCGGGCGCGATCATGTTCATCGACGAGATCCATACGGTGATCGGCGCCGGTGCGACTTCTGGCGGCGCGATGGATGCCTCTAACCTGCTGAAGCCGGCGCTCGCCTCCGGGACCGTGCGCTGCATCGGCTCGACCACGTACAAGGAATACCGGCAGTACTTCGAGAAGGACCGCGCGCTGGTGCGCCGCTTCCAGAAGATCGATGTCAACGAGCCGTCGGTCGAGGACGCGGTGGAGATCTTGAAGGGTCTCAAGCCCTATTTCGAGGATTACCACAAGCTCAAATATACCGGCGAAGCGATCCGTGCGGCGGTGGAGCTATCCGCGCGCTACATCCATGACCGCAAGCTGCCCGACAAGGCAATCGATGTGATCGATGAATCCGGCGCCGCGCAGATGCTGTTGCCGGAGAGCCGTCGCAAGAAGACGATCGGGTTGAAGGAGATCGAGACCACCATCGCCACGATGGCGCGCATTCCGCCCAAGACCGTCTCCAAGGACGATGCAGCGGTGCTGCAGCATCTCGATCAGACGCTCAAGACTGTAGTCTACGGCCAGGACAAGGCGATCACGGCGCTTTCGGCGTCAATCAAGCTCGCCCGTGCGGGCTTGCGCGAGCCGGAGAAGCCGATCGGCTGCTATCTGTTCTCGGGCCCGACCGGCGTCGGCAAGACCGAGGTCGCCAAGCAGCTTGCGGCGACGCTCGGGGTCGAGCTGATCCGTTTCGACATGTCCGAATACATGGAGCGGCACACCGTGTCGCGGCTGATCGGCGCGCCGCCCGGATATGTGGGCTTCGACCAGGGCGGGCTGTTGACCGACGGCGTCGACCAGCATCCGCATTGCGTGCTGCTGCTCGACGAGATCGAGAAGGCCCATCCGGATCTGTTCAACGTGCTGTTGCAGATCATGGACCACGGCAAGCTCACCGATCATAACGGCAAGCAGGTCGATTTCCGCAACGTGATCCTGATCATGACCACGAACGCGGGCGCCGCAGATCTGGCGCGGCAGGCCTATGGCTTCACCCGCATCAAGCGTGAGGGTGACGACACCGAAGCGATCAACCGGATGTTTGCGCCGGAGTTCCGCAATCGCCTGGACGCCATCATCACCTTCGCGCATCTCTCGCCCGAGATCATCGCGCAGGTGGTGGAGAAGTTCGTATTGCAGCTTGAGGCGCAATTGAGCGACCGCGACGTCACCATCGAGCTTTCCGAAGAGGCCGCCAAGTGGCTGATCAAGCACGGCTACGACGAGCACATGGGGGCGCGGCCCATGGCCCGCACGATCCAGGAGAACATCAAGAAGCCGCTCGCCGACGAGGTGCTGTTCGGTCGCCTCAAGACCGGCGGGCACGTGCGCGTCATCGTCATCACGGAGCAAGAGACGGGCGCGACTAAGCTCGGCTTCGAATATCTGGACGGTCCGGTGACCCCTAAGCCGGAGAAGATTCCGCAGACCAAGCCCAAGCGCCGGCCCGGACCGCGGCGCAGCAAGCCGCCGGGCCCCAAAGGTGGCGGTGACGACCGGCCGCATCGCGGGTCGGTGCCGAAAGTGCCTTTGGTCAAGGTTTAATCGGCGGCAGGTCCGGCATCGTGATGGGCTGCGCTTTGCGCGCAGCCCGTATGCGCTTCTCGCCCAGTATTGCGTCCGGTTTGGGTCCGTGGCAGGGGGCGGGCCATGTTCGCTCCCGCCATCGATCCACAGCACAACTCCGCCGTCACCGATTTTCTCGCCGGCTGGCGCGCGGCATGGACTTCCGTCTTCGTGCTGGTGCTCGTCGGCACCTTCGTGGGTGTAGGCGCATTGGCGCACGAATATCGCTTCAGCGTCTGGTGGCTCCTCCTCTCGAATGTGCTGATCTGGGCTGCACCCGCGCAGGTGATCCTGCTGTCTGCGCTGGCAGCCGGCACACCGCCGCTCGCAGCCGCGGTCGCAGTCAGTCTGAGCGGGGTGCGGCTGCTGCCCATGGTGGTGACCCTGCTGGCGCTGATCAAGCGCGCGGATTCGCGGCCGCGCGATCTCATCCTGCCGGCCCATTTCACCGCGGTCAGCATGTGGGTCGAGGCGCTCCGCCTCGTGCCGACGCTCCCGCGGCAGCAGCGCATCGGCTTTTGCAACGGGCTGGGCCTGGGCTTCATGCTTGCCGCAAGCGCAGGCTCACTGGTCGGATACTATCTGGCGGCCTCGCTACCCTCCCTTCTCAACGCGGGCCTGTTGTTCCTCACGCCGATGTCGTTTTTGGTCTCGACTGCCCGCAATGCACGGATGCTGGCTGATCGCCTGGCGTTGGGGTTGGGCCTCCTCATCGGGCCCGCGCTCGCCTACGCGCAAGTGGGGCTCGACCTCCTGTGGACCGGGATCATCGCCGGCTCCTGCGCCTACGCGGCGCATCGCTTGCGCAGAGCGTGGCAATGAGCGCGCTGTCTGAGCTTGCACCCTACCTGGCACTGATTGCGGCCGGCTTCCTGCCCAACGAAGTCTGGCGCGTGCTCGGCGTCGTGGTCGCGCACGGGCTCGACGAGAGCTCTGAGCTCCTGATCTGGGTACGCGCGGTTGCGACCGCGCTCCTGGCCGGCGTTGTGGCCAAGATCATTCTGTTCCCGCCCGGAGGGCTCGCTCTGGTGCCGCTGACCGTCCGCCTCTCCGCAATGTCGATCGGATTTGTTGCTTTCGCGCTGGTCGGCCGATCGGTCTTTGTCGGCGTGCTGGCCGGGGAGGTCGCGCTGATGCTGGGTGCAGTATCGTTTGCGGGGTGATCGGCCCCGGTGATCGATCAATTGGGGCTCAACCGCGTCCTGCCTCTCTCCCGTTGCCTGCGCGAGCAGGTTGGATTAGTTTGGATCCAAAATTATCCAATTTTCTGAGCCAACCGACGCTCAGGGAGGTCGATGATGCAGCCGCGTGTGCTCGAACCGACTGTCGCCGAGGAGGTTGCGCGGATCGCGATTGCGCCGCGGCTTGCCGGACTCCACGGCAGGCGCATCGGCTTTGTCGACAACAGCAAGTGCAATGCCGACCTGTTCCTCGCGCGCATCATCGAACGGCTTTGCGAACGGTATGCCATTATTGAGGGCCCGATCCTGCGCAAGGGGGCACCGAAGGACCATTTGTCGTCGGCCGACCTGGACGTGCTCGCAGCTTGCGATGCCGTCGTGCAATGTTTCGGTGACTGCGGCACCTCGACCTCCATCAGCGTCGCCGATGCGGTCGAGATCGAACGGCGTGGCGTCCCGACCGTGACCGTCTTCAGCAGCGCTTTCGTTGCGGCCGGGCGTAAGCAGGCCGCCGGCCGGGGAATGGCGGATCTGCCCGCCGCGCAGATTCCGCACCCGATGCACACGGCCGGGCGCGATCTCGTCGCCGCCCGCGCGGACGCGGTCGTCGAGCTCTTGGTCGAGCGCCTCACGCGAGAGGACACTTCCACCGCAGCTGCCCCCAGTATTGCGAGTTTCGCCGGCGTGGACGATCTCGACGATCAGGAAATGCTCTTTGCGCGCGGCTGGACGGACGGATTGCCGGTTGTGGTCCCGACTGCCGCAAAGGTGGACGCGATGATCGCCGCCTCGGGCCGCGATCGGTCGGAGCCCGTCGGGCCCATTCCGCCGCGCTGGCGGACGGGGACGATCGAGAAAATTGCGGTCAATGCCGTGATGGCCGGTTGCCGAAGCGAATATTTCCCGGTGGTGCTGGCCGCCATCGACGCCTTGCTGGATGACGCCTGCCAGCTCTACGGCATCCAGACCGCGACCAACACGACGTCTCCGCTCTTGATCCTCAACGGGCCGGTCATCGACCGGCTGGGCATCAACGCCCGCGGTAACGTCTTCGGGCAAGGGGCGCGCCCCAATGCCACCATCGGCCGTGCCGTGCAGTTGGTTTTGCGCAATATCGGCGGCGATATTCCGGGCGAGACCGACATGGCGACGCATGGCCATGCCGGGAAGTTCACGGCTTGCATTGCCGAGGCGGAAGCCGACAGCCCTTGGCCGCCGTTTCATGTGGAGCGAGGTTTCGCGCCTGCGGACAGCACCATCACGGTGATCGGCGCGTCAGCGCCACAAAACATCTTCACCTATGGCTGCGAGACCGGTCAGGACATCCTCGAGCATTTCATCGGCGCCGCGCTGGGGCTCGGCCACAACAACATCATCTTTCCAACCGGGCCGCTGTTCGTGGTCAGCCCCGAGCACGCCGGAACGCTCGCGCGCGACGGCATCGGCAAGCGGGAGCTTCGCGATACGCTTTTCGAGCGTGCCCGGATTCCATTGACGCGATTTGCCGCCCGCAGCGTGAAGGGGCTCGAGCACCGGCGCGAGCGCTGGTTCGCCGAGGTCGGCGACAGAGATCATGTCGGGATCGCCGACCGGCCCGAGGACATTCACATCCTCGTTGCCGGCGGCGCCGGGATACACTCCCTTTTTGTTCCAACCGCCTTCAGCTACGGTCCGGTCACGCGGTCGATCGGCGCGCCAGGCGCATAGCGAGGCTGGTGCCGAAACGCGAGGAGTGAATGACATCGGAAGCATCTGGCGCCGCCCCGCTTGCCGCAGCGGCACCGCTATCGCCCGACAGAGCGAAGGCAGCGCCCTCTTTCCTCAAGCAGGCCGGATTGCTGGGAGCATCAGCAGCCCTTGCCGTCCTCATCCTGCTGCCGCAGCCGGAAGGCTTGTCGGTTGCGGGCCAGCGCATGCTGGGCATTTTCGCGTTTGCGGTGGTCGTCTGGATGACCGAAGCGCTCGATTATGCGGCAAGCTCGATTGTCCTGATGGCGCTGATGGCCTTCCTGCTTGGTACCGCGCCCGACCCGGTGCATCCCGATCATCTTCTCGGGACGCCGGCGGCATTGTCAGAGGCGCTCGCCGGCTTCACCAATTCCGCGGTTGCGCTTATTGCCGCCTCGCTGGTCATCGCTGCTGCGATGACCATCACCGGCCTCGACCGCCGCGTGGCGCTCAGGGTGGTCTCGCTCATCGGGACGAGCCGCGGCCGCATTCTCGGCGGCATCGTGCTCGTAATGGCGGCGCTGGCCTTTTTCATTCCGACCGCGTCGGCGCGCGTGGCATGCTTGACGCCCATCGTGCTGGGCCTGACCTCTGCGCTTGGGATCGAGAGGAAGAGCCGGGTCGCCGGCATGCTGATGATGGCGATCCCTTATCTCTCCCTCATCTGGGCGATGGGGGTGGCTACCGGCGCGGCACAGAACGTCTACGCGAATGCGCTGATGCAGCGCACCATAGGCTTGAGCATTTCTTGGATCGACTGGCTTGCCGTCGGCGCGCCGTTCTCGGTTGCGATGAGCATCGCCGCTTACGTGGTGCTCATGCAGATGATGGCACCAGAGCCGGGCACCGCGGCTCGAGGCGCAAGCTCCAGCTCCGGGGCGCTGACCGACTTGGCCCGTCAGCTCGGACCAATGAGCGCGCGGGAAGGAAAGTTGCTTGGGCTTTCCGTCATGCTCCTTTGCGGCTGGGCAACGGAGGGCAAGCTGCATTTCCTCGATTCCTCGTCGCTGGCGATCGCAGCGGTGGCTTTGATGTTGCTGCCGGGGATCGGCGTTTTGGGCTGGAAGGACGTTCAGTCGCGCATTCCCTGGGGCATTCTTATCCAGCTCGGCGTCGGAGTCGGGCTCGGAACCGCAATGTTGAAGACCGGGGCAGCGGGTTGGCTCGCGACCTATGTGGTCGACGTCTTCGCGGTGCGTGAGCTTTCCCCGTTCGCCATTCTCGCCGTGCTGTGGCTGTTCCTGATTGTGCTCCATCTCGGCTTCTCGAGCGGCGCCGCTATGGCAACCACCATGATCCCGGTCATGATGAGTGTCCTGCAGCAGGCGCAGATCCCGAGCATGAAGATCGCGGGCATGACCATGCTACTGACATTCGTCACGAGCGTCGGCTGGATACTTCCGATCAACGGACCGCAGAACATGCTCGCCTTCGGCACCGAGACCTTTGCGGCGCGCGATTTCATCCGTGTCGGCACCGTGCTGACGGTGATCGCTTATGCGATGTTGTTGCTGTTCGCGGCGACCTATTGGCGCTGGCTCGGCTACGTCTGATCGAAGGATGTCCCGGCAAAGTGTCCCCCGGCGTTCCGACCGGCCTGCCTCCGCGAAGGCGGGGAGCGTGCGCAAGGTGGTGCGGCTGCGGGCGCTTCCGCGAGAGCACGGCGGAACCACCGCCGAGGCGGTCTATCGCACGTTGCGTCATGGCATCGTGCATGGCGTGCTCGCGCCCGGCGAGCGGTTGCGCAGTGACGCACTGGCAGGCGAGCTCAAGGTGAGCCGTACGCCGGTGCGCGAGGCGCTGCGCAAGCTCGAAGCCGAGGGACTGGTCACCCATTCCGGCTCTCGGCTGATCGTGCATGCGCCGAGCGAGCAGGACCTGACCGAGCTGTTCTACGTGCGCGAGGCCCTGGAGGGCATGGCGGCGCGGCTTGCGGCGGAGAATGCAATGCCGTCCGAGATCGCGGAAATGGGCGAGTTGTTGGACGACATGGAAGCCTTGATGCAGCGCGGCGATCTCGAGGCGGTGCGCAGCCTTACGGCTGAATTTCACCTATCGATATGCCGCGCCGCGCATAATCATCGCCTGCTGCAGCTGCTTGCCACGTTGCTCGACACGGCACGAAAGATCCAGACCAGCACTTTATTCGGCGAGGGCCGCGCGGCCGAAGCCCTGCGCGAGCATCGCGATCTCCTGACCGCCATCGCGGCCCGCAATGCCGAGCGCGCGGAGGGCGTCGCCAGGGCGCACCGGCGCAGGACGTTGGACCTGCGGAAGGACATGCTGCGCGCGCGGTTGCGGAAAAGCCGTACTACAGTCACGCAAGACGGCTCATAAGGGCCCATAACGAGAGCATCCTCGCCGCGCGGCTACCTGCGCGGGCTCTGCCATCTGCCAGTTATGCGTTTTGGGCGCTCTTTCGCTCCGCATATGGGCGACGATGCCCGGCACCGGCTTAAGATTTCGCCTGCTTGATTAAAAATTGTGCAGTCGCCGCGGTTCGTTGCGCGAGTGGCCCGACCTGGGTTTCAGGCCGGCACGAAAGTCCTTCATTTCCCGGCTTTTTTGGGCTCCGCGCCGAACATGGCACGGGGTTTGATTCTAGGAGCCGCGGCACAGCCCGCGCGGGGCAGTCTCCGGCGCGGTGAAGCTTTGTCGAATGCCGCTTGGCCCTGCACGCGCGTAGGGCCGGCCTAAGGGGGGATGAAAACCCATGAAGATCGTCATGGCCATCATCAAGCCATTCAAGCTCGACGAGGTCCGCGACGCTCTGACCGCGACCGGGGTGCACGGGATGACCGTCACCGAGGTCAAAGGTTACGGGCGCCAGAAGGGCCACACCGAGATCTACCGCGGCGCTGAATACGCTGTGAGCTTCCTACCGAAGATCAAGATCGAGGTGGCGGTCCCAACCGACCAGGTCGACAAGACCATCGACGCCATTACCGGGGCGGCAAAAACCGGTCAGATCGGGGATGGAAAGATCTTCGTTCTCGACCTCGAAAACGCCGTGCGCATCCGCACCGGCGAAACCGATGCTGCGGCAATCTGAAACCCGCGCCAGGGACAGGAGCAATATCATGACATTGAAGAAGCCTATACGTGCGGGGCTCGTGGCTCTCCTCTTCGGAGTCCTGCTCGGCATCTGCCTGAGCGTTTCCTCCTACACGCCATCCTATGCGCAGGACCAGGCGCCGGCCGCCGATCAGGCGCCCGCCGCCGATAGCGGACCGGCAGTCGAGACGCTGCCGTGCGACTCCAAGGTCTACAAGGAATGCTCGCCGAATTCCGGCGACACCGCCTGGATGCTCACCTCGATGGCCATCGTGCTGATGATGACCATCCCCGGGCTGGCATTGTTCTACGGCGGCATGGTGCGCAAGAAGAACGTCGGCGACACCATCATGACGAGTTTCGCCATCACCTGCCTGATCAGCATCCTGTGGCTGTTCTTTACTTACAGCCTGGCGTTCCGCGAGGGCGGTGATGTTTTTGGCACCGACATGGGCTGGTTCATCGGCGGGCTCGATCGCGCCGGCCTACAGGGCATCATGAGCGATATTGCCAATAACAAGGGCAATCCTAATACGCTCGCGCCGACGATCCCCGAGACTGTCTACTCGATGTTCCAGCTGACCTTCGCGATCATCACCGCGGCGCTGATCTTCGGGTCCACCGCGGAGCGCATGAAGTTCTCGGCCATGCTCTGGTTTACGGGCTTGTGGGCGATCTTCGTCTATTCGCCGATCGCGCACTGGGTGTGGGGTCCGGACGGCATGTTCAACAGCTCCAACCCGCACAGCTTTATCAATGTGCTGGACTTCGCGGGCGGCACTGTGGTGCACGTCAACTCCGGCACTGCCGGCCTGATGTGTGCGTTGATGCTCGGCAAGCGCAAGGAAGCCGGCCCCGCCCACAATATGATCCTCACCATGATCGGCGCCTCCCTGCTGTGGGTCGGCTGGTTCGGCTTCAATGCCGGCTCGGCCGTGACCGCGGGCCTGCAGGCCGGCATGGCGATGCTGGTGACCCACACCGCGACCGCGACTGCGGGCTTCACTTGGATGATCGTCGAGTGGCTGCTCAAGGGTAAGCCGACCGTGATCGGCATCTGCTCGGGTGCGGTCGCCGGCCTGGTGGCCATTACGCCGGCGTCGGGCTTCGTTGGTCCGCTCGGCTCGTTCTGGATCGGTGTGGCCGCCGGCATCATCTGCTACTGGGGCTGCACCGGTCTCAAGCACATGTTCGGTTACGATGATGCGCTCGATACATTCGGAGTGCATGGGGTCGGCGGCGCGAGCGGCGCGATCCTGACCGGCGTGTTCGCCGTCAACGAGTACGGCGGCACCCCCGGCCTTATCGAGGGCAACTGGATGCAGCCCGTCTATCAGGCGATCGGCGTTGTCACGGTGTTCGTCTACGACGTCATCGTGACGCTGATCCTGCTCAAGATCGTCGACATCTTCATCGGCCTGCGCGTGCCCGAAGAGGTGGAACGCGAGGGTCTGGACCTAGCGCTGCACGGCGAGACCGTGCAGTAGGTGTGGGGCGCGTGATCCTGAGCTTTTCGGAACGGATCATGCTTTCCTGATAGGCGCACAACGGTTGGGGCGGAGACCCGGCACCGCCCTTTCCGTCGAGAGGCCTCGGCTTAGGCTGGGGCCTCTCACTTTTTTTGCGCGATGATCCGGCGGCCAATCAGATGTTTGCCGAACATCATTGTTGGTAATCAACAACAAATGACGTCGCTGAGCCGGCAGGTGCGCGCAAATGCGGCCACGGTCCTTCCGGCGCCACATGGCAGCGCCACATGGTTATGCATCGATTTCGCGCAGCAGCCCGAAAAATATGCAGCGGCGGGCGGCGGCCAAACAAACTTTGAAGCTACTTACCGGCAATTGCCCATCGCAATCGTCCATCCCTCGGCGATTCAACATCAATTTGGACAGACTCCTCAGCCGGCGTAGCACCCGACAAAATGTCGCGGGGTGGCATGTCCATTGCAGTGGTGCGGTCGGAGTTCATGCAAGCCGACCTAGGGGGCAGCCCGTTTAATCTTGTCTTGATCCACGGATCGGAGAGGCCAACCCGTCGCCCTTCGGAACTCTTTTCCCGTAGTCCAACTCCAATGGGAGGACAGTGATGAAAGCTACCTTCAGTGCGATGTTCGTGTCGGCCATGCTGCTCGCCTCCACGGGCGCCTATGCGGCCGGTGGTTATATTCAGGCCTCGAGCGAGCAAGACCAGATTGTGGCCGCTGCCAACAAGCCGCAGCTGGTGACGATGAATTCGACCGATGCCGCCAAGGGTCTCAAGAACGCCAACGGCGTCGTGACCCTTGACCAATCCGGCACCTACTTCACCATCGTTGGCGTGCAGGTTGGCAGCCGCGGCGGGACGGGGCTGGTTCGCCTGTGGTTCCAGACCAATGGCAAGGATGCCGACAACAGCAACTGTGAGCAGCTGGTGCCGACGCCGGACTTCACGACCGTCATGATTTCGCAGGGCGTGGGCGAGTACAAGAAGGGCGACAAGGTCAACGCAATGATCTCGGGCTCCGCGACCGGCATCGGCCTCGTCTATAAGAAACCCGCTGGCGAGCCGGCGGTGCCCAGCGTGATCTTCTCGGCCTGGAAGATCGACTAAGCGCTACCGCAATCGTCGTTATCGCAACTAATGGGGGCGCCTGCACGGCGCCCCCATTTCACTTTGAGCTGTTGTCTCGAGCTCTTGGGCGAAGACGAAATCGTCTAACGCAGCGCCGCCGCCAGCTTCGCCGCCTGCTCCTTCAGCACGTCCGGGGCCTCCTTCTCGCTCGCGGGTGGCTTGAGAGGTACGCCTTCCTTGCGCGGGATGACGTGGACGTGCAGATGGAAGACGACCTGGCCGCCGGCGGTCTCGTTGAACTGCTGCATGGTGATCCCGTCGGCGGCAAAAACCTTCATGCTCGCAAGCGCGATCTTCTGCGCCACCTTCATCACATGGGCGAGATCTTCGGGCGCGACGTCGAGAATGTTGCGGGCCGCCGCCTTAGGCAGCACCAGGGTGTGACCGGGCGCGCGTGGCATGATGTCGAGGAACGCAAGCGCCCGTTCATCCTCGTAAACCCGGTAGCAGGGGAACTCGCCGCGCAGGATCTTGGCGAAGATGTTTTCGGGATCATAGGCCGGCATGGATTTCTCCCGGGGCAATGCTGTGGTCATTCCTTTCGAAACGGCGCCGCATCGGCGAACTCCTCGATCTCCTCAGCGATGTAGTCGCGCTCGGCTTTGAGGAAGTCGGCGATCGCGCGTCGCAGCGCCGGATCGGCGATGTAGTGCGCCGAGTAGGTCTCGGTAGGCAGATAACCGCGGGCGAGCTTGTGCTTGCCCTGCGCGCCCGCCTCGACGCGGGGAAGCCTGTGGGCAATGGCATATTCGATCGCCTGATAGTAGCAGACTTCGAAATGCAGGAACGGGTGGTGCTCGATCGCGCCCCAATGCCGGCCGAACAAGGTCCGCGATCCGATGAAATTGATGGCCCCGGCGATCCAACGTCGGTTGCGCTTGGCCATCACCAGGAGGATGCGGTCGCGCATGCTCTCGCCGATCATGGAATAGAAGGCGCGGGTCAGATAAGGATGGCCCCATTTGCGCGAACCCGTGTCCATATAGAACTCGAAAAAGGCATCCCACACGGCTTCCGTAAGATCGGATCCAGAAAGCCAGTGGATAGTGATGCCGTCGGCTAGCGCATCGGAGCGCTCGCGCCGGATGGTCTTGCGCTTGCGCGAGGCAAGCGCCCCCAGGAAAGCATCGAAGGATTCGTAGCCGGCATTCTGCCAATGGAACTGCCGGTGCGTGCGTAAAAGATAGTCATGCTGGCCGAGCAGCTTCCACTCCGCTTCGGTCGGGAAGGTGACGTGGACCGAAGAGGCTCTGGAGCGGCGGCAGACCTCTGCCAGTCCATCGGCGAGCAGTCCGCGAACGTATTGCGCGTGGGGACCTGGACGTACCAACAAGCGACGCCCGGTGGCGGGCGTAAACGGCACGCTCACTTGCAGCTTCGGATAGTAGCGGCCGCCGGCCCTTTCATAGGCATCTGCCCAGCTGTGATCGAACACATATTCCCCCTGGGAATGGGATTTGGCGTAGCAGGGGGCGACGCCGAGAACGGTGCCATCGGCCGCCTCGGCGACGGCATGCAGGGGCTGCCAACCGGTGCGGGTGCGGGCTGAGCCAGAGCGTTCCAGTGCCGAGAGAAAATCGTGCGTAATGAATGGGTTGTATTCGGTCTCTAAAGCCTCTTCACCGGCTCCCCACGGTGGCGTGGCCGCATCCTGAGCCTTGGCGTGGAGTCCATTGTCCATCGGTCTGCAGATATCGCCAGGTTGTTCCACCGGGAGCGGATTGGCGCAGGCATCCCAATCCTCGCGCGCGATGTCGGTCAGCGCGCTGATGGTGCGCAGCGTAATCTCGGCGGGAGCGGCGGTCGATCTGTTGGACAATGACGTCATCGATGAGAGCACAACCTTTCCGACCCAGGTTCCAATGTCGCGATATTAGGGCCTGAACCCCTCGAAAATCATCTGGTCGGCAAAACGTGCGGCGCGCGCGCGGTCCTCCGCCCCGCGCACCGTCCAGGTCAACAGCGGCATCCCACAGAGATGGCGCGCTGCTGTTGGCAACAAGGCCGGCAAGTCCTTGATCGAATACGCAACAAATTGCGGACGCGCCGCCAGCAAACCCCGCAGATAGGCGAGGGCGTGCGAATTTCCAGGATCGGCTCTGTCGCCCGACCAACGTTCGGCGACGATCCCGCGCGTCAGGCCGGGGGTCTTGGCGCGGACGGCAGCGATCTGGGCCGGGTCGAACGACATCAGCGCGCAAGGCCCCGCATAGGCGGAGAGGACCGACGCGGCCCGCACGGGAAGTCGCGTGTCTCCGCTACGCGCGCTCTTCAACTCGATCACCAATGTCACACGTCCGCCCACCAGGTCGCACAATTCGCCCAATGAGATCATCCGGTCGCCGGTGCCCTTGAAGGCGACGCGCCGCAGCTCGGCGCTCGTTATGGCGTCGAGCCGGGCGTTGCCCTCGTTGAGGCGCCCGAGCACGTCGTCGTGATGCACCATGGCTTCGCCGTCGGCGCTGATCTGCAGGTCGCATTCGATCGCATAGTTGGCTGCAACCGCGGCCGCAAAGGCTGTGGGCGTGTTCTCGATCGCGCCGGCGTTTGCGTCATGCAGGCCCCGATGCGCAACGGGTCGTGCGATCAGCCAGTCCGGGGCAAGTCTCATGCGACTTCGAACAAGCCTTCGACCTCAACGGCGGCATCCAGCGGCAAGGAGGCGACCCCCACGGTGGTACGGGCATGCCGGCCCTTTTCGCCCAGCACTTCGACCATCAAGTCCGAAGCCCCATTCATCACCTTCGGCCCGTCGACAAAAGCGGGGTCCGAATTAATAAAGCCGCCGAGCCGCACCACGCGCACGATCTTGTCGAGGTCACTCAGCGCGACCTTGGCCTGGGCGAGCAGGTTGATCGCGCAGGCGCGGGCCGCCTTCTGCCCATCCTCGTTCGAGACGTTCTGCCCAAGCTTGCCTTTGGCAACGAGCTTGCCGCCCGCTTCGAGGCAAAGCTGCCCGGATACGACCAACAAGGCGCCGGTGCGAACGAATCCCACATAGTTGGCGATCGGGGTAGCCGGGGTGGGCAGAGCAATACCGAGTTCCGCAAGTCGCTTCTCTACCACACCGGCCATGATGCTCTCCTGCAATGACTTTATCCCTGCAATGACTTTATCGTGCCTGGCTGCCGGACGGCAGGGCCGGTCCGCGCCTTGTCTTCGCCCATCGCCCGCGACCTTGCAAGCAGTGGAGAGGCGCGGTTGCGGGGCGGCTTTCATGTGCCTATGTTGCAGTGCTGGCCGGGCGATCAGGAGATCGGTTGCGATGACACCCAAAGCTAACGGGATCGGCGCCGCGGCCGCGGTGGTTTGCCTCCTCACGATTATCTGCAGCGCTGGGCCGGCGCCGCCCGCCCGTGCTTTGGCGACGACGGCAGTCGAGCTTGCCTCCCATCGCGCCGTTTACGAGCTGACGCTGGCGCAGGCGCACGGGAGCTCGCAAACGGTGTCGGCGCGAGGGCGCATCCTCTACGACTTCGCCGGCAGCGCGTGTGAAGGCTACAAGCTGGAGTTTCGCCAAGTCTCCGAGCTCGACAACGGCGAGGGCAAGGTCACCTTGAGCGACCTGCGCTCCAACACTTGGGAGGATGCCGAGGCGAATAACTACCACTTCAAGTCGGAAAACTACCTCAACAATCGGTTGACCGATCAGGTCGACGGCGAGGCGGTACGCCAAGCGGGCGATATCCAAGTTTCATTGACCAAGCCACGGCAGACCAAGATCAGCCTCGACCACGCGATTGTGTTCCCGACCGAGCATGTCCGCCGCATCATCGATGCGGCTCGCGCTGGCAAAACCATCTTGGAATTTCCGGTCTATGACGGGTCCGAGCGGGGCGACAAGATCTACAACACGCTTACGGTCATAGGTCGCGCCATACCGGGGAACGAACGCGTGCCGACCGATGCCGCAGCCGGTCAGCAGGCGCTCGCCGGAATGACGCGCTGGCCGGTCACAGTCAGCTATTTCGAGCGCAACAGCGGGGCCGGCGAGCAAACACCAATCTATTCGATCTCGTTCGAGCTCTATGAGAACGGCATCTCGCGCGCTCTTCTGCTCGACTACAACGACTTTGCGATCAGCGGCGAGCTCACCTCACTCGAGATCCGAGATGCCAAGCCCTGCCCGTGAGTCCCGTCGTCGTCGCTTGCGAGAGCATGCGGGAGCAGGGTCCTACTGCGATGGTTTCTCGGGAGCGCGCAGAAGCATAGATCCCGGCGCTTCGCTATTCCTCCTCCTCTCCAAACACCAAGCCGCGCACCACCGCATCCGCGCCGAAGCGTGCGCGCAAGCGGTCGATGGCGCGCTCGGCGTCGGCGGTGCGCCGGTCGATGAGGTCGAAGAAATCGCCGCCCTCTGCCGCAACCAGCGCGGAGACGCCGATACCGATCAGGCGGTAGCGTGTGCCGTCGGCCTCGTGCGCTAAGAGCTCGCGTCCGCAGGCAAATATTTTCGCCGCGAGCTGGGTCGGTTGCGCGAAAGAGTGCGCGCGCGTGCGCAGGCGAAAGTCTGCGGCCTTGAGCTTCAGCGTCACCGTGTGTCCGGCAAGCTCGCTCTTCTTCAGGCGTGCCGATACCTTCTCGGAAAGCCGCAACAAGCGAAGCTCGAGCTGGCGGCGGTCGGCGATATCCGCATCGAATGTTGTCTCGGCGGAGATGCTCTTGCTCTCGCGCGCGGCAGAAACCGGGCGATCGTCAATGCCGTGCGCGAGGCGTGAGAGGCGCGCCCCCTCGGCGCCGAAGCGGCGCGTCAATTCGGCTTCGCCCGCCCTCTGCAGATCGCCGATGGTGCGGAAGCCTTCGGCGGAGAGGCGCGCCTGCGCGACCTTGCCGACGCCGAATATCTGCGTGACTGGACGTGATGCGAGAAAGCGCGCGGCCTCTTCGCGGCCGATGACCGCGAAGCCGCGCGGCTTGTCGAGGTCGGAAGCAATCTTGGCGAGGAACTTGTTGCACGAGAGCCCGATCGACACCGTGACGCCGAGCTCGCGCTCGACCCGTGTGGCAAAGGAGGCGAGTGCCTTCGCGGGCCAGCTGCCGTGCAGCCGCTCTGTGCCGGTGAGGTCCATGAATGCCTCGTCGATTGAAACTGGCTCGACCATAGGCGTGAGCTCGAGCATCAGGCGGCGCACCTCTTGGCCGACGCGGGCGTATTTCGCCATGTCGGGCGGCACCACTTTTGCGGATGGACAGAGCCGCCGCGCCTCGAACATCGGCATCGCCGAACGCACCCCGAACGTGCGCGCCACGTAACAGGCGGTAAGGACGACACCGCGCCTGCGCCCGCCCACGATGACGGGCTGGTCGGCAAGCTTCGGATCATCGCGCTTCTCGATGGTGGCGTAGAAGGCATCGCAATCCACGTGCGCGACCGCGAGATGGTCAAGCTCTCCGTGGCGCAGCACTCTGGGCGAGCCGCAAGCTGTGCAGCGGCCGGGCGCTTCCGCCGCATCGTGAAGGCAATCTCGGCAGAAGGCCGGCATGGCCCGCCTTCACGCCGCGCCCGTATGCCCGGGACGATCGTCGAGCGCTTCGCGCGCCTGCGCCACCTCCTGCGGATCAAGCTCACGCTCTGCCGCGAACGCCAGCAACAAACTCTCGTCGCCTACCAGATATTCGAGCACGCCGAGCAGGAAACCCGGTTCGTGGGCGGCGGCGCGCAGCGATTGCGGCCCGATACCGGTTGCGGCGAGGAAACCTGCAAGCCTACCGGGTTCTTGCGCAAGAAACGAGAGCGCCGCGACCGCAATCTCGGTCGCAGCCTCCGCGCGGGTCTGCGCGGCCAGCTTGCGGTGCCGGCCAGAGGGCTTCTTCATGTCTCGACTCTCTCGCCCAACGATAGTTTGATCTCTTGGACAAGCAAAGCTAGGTTCCAGCTGAAAACACAAAGGCAAGATTGCGAGGCAGGGTCGCGTGCGAGGGCTTGTTGAGGCGGCTCTTTGTGCCGGCGGCTTGGCGGCCGCGTGCCTTGCCGGCAGCGGCGCCGCGCATGCGGTAGATCATCCGGACCTGTTCGAGGTTGCCTCGCCGGATTTCCCCGACAACGGCATGCTGAGCGAGGCCCATGCCGGTGTCGGCAAAAGCCTGCGCGGACCGTGGGCCTGCGGCGGGCAGAATCAATCGCCGGCGCTTTCCTGGTCGCATGCTCCGGCCGAAACCAAAAGCTTTGCCATCATCATGGATGATCCGGACGCGGCCAGCGGTCGCGGGGGCAATCATTGGATCATGTACGACATCCCACCCACGACCGTGGCGGTCGCTCGTGGGGAGGCCAATCAGCCGGGAAGATTTGTCAGCGGCAATTCCGGCAACAATGCCGCCTATCACGGCGCCTGCGCCGAGCCGGGTGCTAAAGCGCATCATTTCATTTTTCTGGTGTATGCCCTCGACATCCCGCTCGGGCAGCTAAAGCCGGGCCTGACCAAGGCCGAGTTCATGCGGGAGATCCAGGGCCACAATCTCGCCGAGGCGAGCATTGTGGCGCGCTACCAGCGCGCCGCCGACGGGAAGGCGCTCTTATCGTCTAAGTGAGGTGCGTTTTGGATGCAACTTTTGCGGCGGTCGGGCCGGCCGTGCCAGACCTTGGCTAAGTCATTCATGTATATGATAATAATGCGTTTCTTTGCGATATGTCGCGCGGCCAATGTGTGGGCAGGCGTTTGCCTTTCCGTAAGGAATTGCCGCTAGCTTTTTCTCGTCATTCCCCAACCTGCCACCGAGATGACGCCCGGCGGATTTGAGGGGGCCTGCCGGTAATTGCGGCTCGGATTCGACGCGGGGACGTTGAATTCAAAGCCCTGCTGAAATCGGCTAGTTTCGCATGAAGCCGGCGTCGGCGCACATGGGCGTGCCGCTGCGGGCCGCGGAGGTGGGGGGCGGGAAGGTGGGGGATGGCGAAGACCGTCATGATCGTGGAGGACAACGAGCTCAACATGAAGCTCTTCCACGACCTCTTGGAGGCGCACGGCTATCAGACCGTCGGCACCCGTAATGGCATCGAGGCGCTCGATCTCGCCCGCAGGCATCGCCCGGATCTCATCCTGATGGACATCCAGCTGCCTGAAGTATCTGGCCTGGAAGTGACGAAGTGGCTGAAGGAAGACCCTGAGCTGCAAGCGATCCCTGTCGTCGCCGTCACCGCCTTCGCGATGAAGGGTGACGAAGAGCGAATTCGTGAAGGCGGCTGCGAGGCCTACCTTTCGAAGCCGATCTCGGTCGGCAAATTCATGGAGACCATCCGCCGATTCCTGGTGATTCCGGAGGGAGATCGTCGATGACCGCCCGCGTTCTCGTCGTCGACGACGTGCCGGCAAACGTCAAGCTTCTGGAGGCTCGCCTCTCCGCCGAGTATTTCGATGTCGTCACGGCGGTCAGCGGCCTCGAGGCCTTGACGATCTGCGAACGGGCGGAATGCGACGTGGTGCTGCTCGACGTGATGATGCCCGACATGGACGGGTTTGAAGTCTGCCGCAGGCTTAAGAGCGGCCTGACCACCCATCATATTCCGGTCGTTATGGTGACCGCTCTCGATCAACCCTCCGATCGTGTCAAGGGGCTCGAATCCGGCGCCGACGACTTCCTTACCAAACCGGTTTCCGACGTGGCGCTGATCGCGCGGGTGCGCTCGCTCGCGCGCCTGAAGATGATGACCGACGAGCTGCGCATGCGGGCGGTCACCTCGCGCGAGATCGGCATCGAGAGCCCGGAGCGCGAGGCGCTGAGCGAGGCCGGCCGCAACGGCCGCATCCTCATGGTCGACGATCGTCCCGCGCTCTCCGACCGTATCCAGACGATGCTGGCAAGCGAGCACAAGGTCGACCTTGAACGAGATCCCAACGAAGCGCTGTTTCACGCCGCCGAAGGCAATTACGACCTGGTGATCGTCTCGCTCGACCTCGAGAATTTCGACGGTCTGAGGCTGTGCAGCCAGCTGCGCTCGCTCGAGCGCACGCGCAACGTTCCCTTGCTGGCCATCGCCGAGGCCGACAGCAATGCGCGGCTGGTGCGCGCACTCGAGATCGGCGTCAATGATTACCTGGTGCGGCCGTTCGACAAGAACGAACTGGCGGCGCGCGCCCGCACGCAGATCCGCAAGAAGCGATACACCGAGCGCTTGCGCGATAACATGCAGCTTTCGATCGAGATGGCGATCACCGATGCACTGACCGGGCTCTACAATCGGCGCTATATGGAGTCTCATGTGGGCACGCTGGTCGATCAGGCAGCCGCACGCGGCAAGCCGCTCTCGGTGCTCATCCTCGACATCGATTACTTCAAATCGATCAACGATACCCACGGCCACGATGCCGGCGACAGCGTGTTGCAGGATTTTGCCGTCCGCATTCGCAAGTCGATCCGCGGCATCGATCTCGCCTGCCGCTACGGCGGGGAGGAATTCGTGGTGGTGATGCCGGAGACCGACATGGCGGTTGCCACTATGGTCGCCGAGCGGTTGCGGCGTCGTATCGCCAGCGAGCCGTTCCCGATCCAGAAGGGGGCGCGCTCGATCGATGTCACCATCTCGATCGGCATTGCCGGGCTCAGCCCCGGCGATGATGCCGCAGCGGTCATCAAGCGCGCCGACCTGGCGCTCTATCGCGCCAAGCGCGACGGTCGCAATCGGGTGGTGCCGGACGCCGCCTGAGCTTGCGCGCCAAGAACTTCAATTCTCAACAGGATTCATTTCTCAAAGAAAGATTTGTCCATCAGGACGGTCAGCACTGCCCGAGGTGCAACTGCAATCGTCAACCTTAAGATTTCATGATGATTGAAGACTTAACGTTTTCCACACGGTAATTTATTGGAATCCCGATAACGTTGCGCTAACCTTCACTTGCGCGATGGCCTATAGCCTCTGATTATGGAGGAGAGGCGGCAGCTTGCTCTAACTTCTTGATTTCTTTGATAACCCTACGGAGTGCTCAGGTCCGCCGCATCTCCTGGGTCCGTGGGGTTCGGCCGGTTCGGGAGCGGTTACGAGTGGCCTCCTCAAGAAGCCGCTCCCGGCCGGCCACTCGCGCCGAAAGCCCGCAAAAGTAGAGATTTTTGACGCAACTACCAACAGGCCGCCTCCTGTTCAGGCTTCAATTGGCGTCCCCGTACGCGGGCCGGAGAGTGGCAGCAGGTAATTTTCCGCGGCTACTTGATCTTCCCTTCGCGGAACTCGACATGCTTGCGCGCCACGGGATCGTACTTCTTCTTCACGAGCTTATCGGTCTGGGTGCGGGAGTTCTTCTTGGTGACATAATAGAAGCCGGTATCCGCGCTCGAAACGAGCTTCACCTTGATGGTCGTGGACTTGGCCATGAACGAAACCTCACTTGCAATGACAGGTGTACCGGCACCGCGCTGCGGGCCAATTTGCCCGCGAAAGTAGCGGCTCAAGGCGCAATGTCAAGGAAGCGCCTTACAATAGCTCGCGTACGAAATGGCGATGCCGCATTTGGTAGAAGGGGACCGGCAGATCGTGCCCGAAGCCGTTTTCCATGCGGGCTTCTATCTCTTCCAGCACCACGGCGGTGATTGCAGCGATATCGAGCTGGCGCGCCTGCCGCATCGGCATCCATACGAGCTCGGTGAGCTCGGCGTCAGGACCGATCATGCCCTCGGTTCGGCCGGCGATGGCGCGGGCATCGACGGCGAAAAAACGCGTATCGAAGCGCTTGGGCCGGCGCGGCGGCGTGATCGCCCGTGCCACGAAATGGATCGCCGACAGGTCCGGAAGGATATGCGCCTGCGCGAAGGCAGTCCACGGTCCCGGCGGTGGCGCTGGCGTCTCGTCGACAAGTGCACCGATCATGATGCCGGTCTCCTCATAGGTCTCGCGGATCGCCGCCAAGGCAAGCGCGCGGGCTCTGAACGGGCTTGCCCGCTTGACCGCGCGGGTCAGACGCGCTTCGGCTGCCGGGTCGAGCGGCCGCATCGCGGTCATGCGCCGGTCGGCCGGCTCGATCCGACCACCCGGAAAGACGAATTTGCCGGGCATGAACTTGTGCCCGTTATGGCGCTTGCCCAGCAGCACCTTGAGGTCGGCGCCCGAGTGATCAATGACGATCAGGGTCGCGGCATCCCTGGCCCGCACGTTCGGCAGGCGGTAATAGCTCTCGTCTTCCAGGAGCTCTCTGGCGAGCGCATTCATGCGATCGAGGCCGTGTAGCGCTTGATCCACTGTTCCTTGATCCATCATCGCTGCCGCTTGCCGTCGCGTCGCTCCCGCGCGGGTCGCACGGCACGCCTGCGCTCCTTCCCGTCTCTGCCGCGCGAATGCCGGACTATCTCGCGCCGCCCCTCGGAGACAAGCTCGAAGCGTAGCGCGCCGGCGAGCGGGGCGGCCTCGACGAGCTTCACGGTGACAGGATCACCGAGCCGGTAACTCTCTCCGCTCGTGCTGCCGATGAGCGCGTGCCGGTCCTCATGATAACGGAAATACTCCGTTCCGATGGTCCGTGCGGGCACGAAACCGTCGGCACCGGTCTCGTCGAGCTTGACGAACAGGCCGGCACGCGTGACGCCGGAGATACGGCCGTCGAAGCTCGCGCCGACACGATCGGCGAGAAAATGCGCAAGCAAGCGGTCGAAGGTCTCGCGTTCCGCCTTCATGGCCCGCCGTTCAGCGGCCGAGATCGTGGCAGCGACCTCACCGAGCTGGCGCGGCTCGGTCTTTTCAGACAGCGCGCCATCGCCGAGCTTGCCGGCGCGGATGAGGCCACGGTGCACCACGAGGTCCGCGTAGCGGCGGATCGGCGAGGTGAAATGGGCGTATCGGCGCAGGTTGAGGCCGTAGTGGCCGTAGTTCTCGGCGGAGTATTCCGCCTGCGCCTGCGTGCGCAGCACCACCTCGTGGACCAGGTTCTCCACGTCGCGCCCCTTCACCAGTGCCAGGATGCGGTTGAAATGGGCGGGGCGAAGCTCGTTGCCCTTAGGCAGCGAAATATCGATGGTGCGCAGGAATTCGCGTAAGGCGTTGACGCGCTCCGGGTCCGGCTCGTCATGCACCCGGTAGATGAGCGGCACGCCCGCGCGTTCCAGCGTCTCGGCTGCAGCCACGTTGGCGAGGATCATGAACTCTTCGATCAATCGATGCGCCTCGAGCCGCGCCGGAGTCACGACACGGTCGACCGTGCCGTCGGATTTCAAGATGATCTTGCGCTCGGGCAGATCGAGATCGAGCGGCGCACGCTCTTCCCGGGCGCGCTGGACCGCCCGGTAGGCGGCGTAGAGCGGCTCGAGAACCGGCGCGACCAGCCACTGCGTATCCTCCTCGGGCCGTCCGCCGATCGCGGCCTGCGCCTGCGCGTAGGAGAGCCGTGCTGCCGAGCGCATAAGGATGCGATGAAAGCTGTGCGAGCGCTTGTGCCCGTCCGCGCCGACGATGATCCGCACCGCCAGCGCCGGGCGGTCCTGGTCCGGACGCAGCGAACAAAGGTCGTTGGAGATGCGTTCGGGCAGCATCGGCACGACCCGATCCGGGAAATAGACCGAATTGCCGCGCTGCAGCGCTTCGCGATCGAGTGCGGAGCCCGGATGCACATAATGGGCGACGTCGGCGATCGCGACCAACAACACGTGGCCGCCGGGATTCTTCGGGTCGGTGTCCGGGGCCGCGTGCACCGCATCGTCATGATCCTTGGCGTCGGGCGGATCGATGGTGACGAATTGCACCGCGCGCCAGTCCTCGCGTCCGCGCACGCTGACGGGCGCGGCCGCCTCGGCTTCGCGCAACGCCGGCGCAGGAAACACGTGCGGAATGCCGTGCGCATTGATGGCGATGAGACTGACGGCGCGCTCGCTCTTGAGCGAACCGAGCTTCTCGGTCACGCGCCCGACCTGCAGCCCGAAGCCGCTGCGGCGGGCGCCGAGCTCGACCGCGACCAGGTCGCCGTCCTGCGCGTCACCGGCGGCACCGGGCGGGATCGAAAGCTCGCGACCGAGCTGCTTCTTGTCGATCGGGGCAAGGCGGCCGCCGCCGCCAGGCAGCGCACGGAAAATCCCCAGCATGCGTTGCTTGGCCCGGTCGATGATCTTGATGACGCGTCCCGAGTGGCGGATTGCCTCATCGACATCGCCGCTTTCCTCGATGCGCAGAAGCGCACGGTCGCCGATGCCGGCGACTTCGTGGGGCTTAGCGCGACGCGGGATGTGCACGCGAATCTTGGGCGGCGGGCCGTGCGCCTCCTCGTCCCACTCGGTCGGAACCGCCAGAAATTCGCCGTCCTGGTCGCGGCTGCCAATGTCGGCCAGCACCACATGCGGTAGAGTGCCGGGGTGGTGGAGCTTTTTCCGCCGCCGCTCGACCCTTCCCTCATCGGCGAGCTCGCGCAGCATGCGCTTGAGCTCGGCGCGGTCGGCGTTCTTGAGCGAGAAAGCGCGGGCGATCTCACGCGTCCCGACACGCCCGCCGTGCTCGCCGATGAAGGCGAGGAGCTGCTGCTTGCTGGGCGGGGAGGGCGTGCGCGAGGGGCGTTTCACGAAGGAAGTTCCGCGAGGGATGCTCGCTCCGCTAATTTAATGGGGCGGGAGCACTTTCGCCATGGCCGGAGGTTGCAGGGGTGGCCCTTGTGGCCGCCCGCGATCCAGGCAACGCGCGCAAAACGGAAGAGGGCGGCCCTTGTGAGCCGCCCCTACAAACACGTCACCGCGCCGCCTTCTTGCGGCTCGGCTTCTTGGCGGCGCTCGCCGCTGCCGCCGGCGCCGCTGCAGACTTGGCGCGCGATTTCGCCTTGGTGGTCGCCGCGGCGCGCGCCGGCGGGCGGCGGCGCTCGGCTGGCTTGCGGCCATTGCCGGCGCGGGCGTCGATGAGCGACACCGCCTCCTCGAGCGTAACCTCATCCGGCGTCCTGTCGGAGGGAAGCGAGGCATTGACGCCGTCATGGCTCACATAAGGTCCATAACGGCCGGACTTCAGCACGATCGGCCCGCCCTTGTCGGGATGATCGCCGAGCGATCGGCCGGGTGAGGGCGCATAGCGACTCTTGCCCGGTCCCTTGGCGACTTTCTCGGCGATGAGCGTCACGGCGCGGTTCTGCCCGATGGTGAGCACGTCGTCGCCCGCTTCGAGATTGGCGTAGGTCTTGCCATGCTGCACATAGGGGCCGAAGCGGCCGATGCCGGCGAGAATCGGCTCGCCGTCGTCGGGGTGCTTGCCGACCTCGCGTGGCAGCGATAACAGGCCGAGCGCGCGCGTGAGATCGACATCGTCCGGCGACAGGCCCTTGGGCAGGCCGGCGCGCTTGGGCTTCTCGCCGTCGACGGTTTCGCCAAGCTGCACGTAAGGCCCGAAGCGGCCGCTGCGCAGCGTCACCTCAAGGCCGCTGGCCGGGTCCTCGCCGAGCCGCTTGGTGCCGCCATCGACACCGCCGACACCGGCGGTGAGCTGCCTAGTGTAGCGGCATTCCGGATAGTTGGTGCAGCCGATGAAGCCGCCGAACTTGCTGAGCTTGAGCGAGAGCTGCCCGCCGCAATTGGGGCATTGGCGCGGATCGATGCCGTCCGCGCGCGGCGGGAAGAGGTGCGGGCCCAGCATTTCGTTGAGCGCGTCGATCACCTGCGCGACGCCCAGGTCCTTGATCTCGCCGATGGCGGCGGCGAAATCGCGCCAGAAGTCGCGCAACAGATCGCGCCACTTGATCTCATTGTTGGAGACGCGGTCGAGCTGCTCCTCGAGATCGGCGGTAAATCCGTACTCGACATAACGGGCGAAGAAGCTCTCCAGGAACGAGGTCAGGACCCGACCCTTGTCCTCCGGAATGAGGCGCTTCTTGTCGATGCGCACATAGCCGCGGTCCTTGAGCACCTGCAGGATGGACGCATAGGTCGAAGGCCGGCCGATGCCGAGCTCCTCCATGCGCTTGACCAGCGAGGCCTCCGAATAGCGCGGCGGCGGCTCGGTGAAGTGCTGGCTCGCGTCGATAGCCCGTTTCTGCAGCGGCTCGCCGGCGCTCATCGCCGGCAGGCGCTTGTCATCGGCCTCCTCGGAAGCGTCATCCTCGCCCTCTTGATAGAGCGTAAGGAAGCCATCGAACTTCACCACCGTGCCGGTTGCGCGCAGCTCGATAATGCGGGCGCCGACCTTGGCGATGACGTCGACCGTGGTGCGCTCGATCTCGGCCGATTCCATCTGGCTCGCGACGGTGCGCCGCCAGATCAGGTCATAGAGCTTTGCCTGGTCGGCATCGAGGAACGACCTTGCTTCCTCGGGACGCAAAGTGAAGTCGGTCGGACGGATGGCCTCGTGCGCCTCCTGCGCATTCTTGGCCTTGGTTTGGTATTGGCGCGGCGATCCGGGGAGATAGCGCGCCCCATAGTCGGAGCCGATCAGCTTGCGGCTTGCCGCGATTGCCTCCTCGGCGATTTGCACGCCGTCGGTTCGCATATAGGTAATGAGACCAACGGTCTCGCCGCGCACCGTGACGCCTTCATAGAGGCGCTGGGCGATGCGCATCGTGTGCGCAGGCGCGAAGCCGAGCTTGCGGCTTGCCTCCTGCTGCAGCGTCGAGGTGGTGAACGGCGGCGGCGGATTGCGCTTGCCCGGTCGTGACTCGACATTGGCGACTGAGAACTTGGCGCTTTCCAGAGCTCGCTTGAACTCTTCGGCTTCGGTGCCGGTGCCGATATCGAGCCGCTGGATCTTCCGCCCGTCGGCGCCGACGAGCCGCGCCTCGAACGTCTCGTTGCGCGATGTCGCCAAGGTCGCCACCAGCGACCAGTACTCGCGCGCAACGAACCGCTCGATCTCGAGCTCGCGGTCGCAGACAAGCCGCAGCGCCACCGACTGCACGCGGCCAGCCGAGCGCGCCCCCGGCAGCTTGCGCCACAAGACCGGCGAGAGCGTGAAACCCACCAGATAGTCGAGCGCCCGGCGCGCCAGATAAGCGTCGACCAGCGCGCCATCGATGCTGCGCGGGTGCTTCATCGCGTCCAGCACCGACTGCTTGGTGATGGCATTGAACACCACCCGCTCAACCGGCTGCGACTTGATTGCCTTCTTTTCCTTGAGCACCTCCAGCACGTGCCAGGAGATCGCCTCCCCCTCGCGATCCGGGTCGGTCGCCAGGATCAGCTTGTTGGCGCCCTTGACCGCCTTGACGATGTCGCCGAGGTGCTTCTGCGACTTCGCATCGACCTCCCAGAGCATGCGGAAATTGTGCTCCGGATCGACCGAGCCGTCCTTGGGCGGCAGGTCGCGGACATGGCCAAAGGAGGCCAGCACCTCGTAGCCGCGGCCCAGATACTTGTTGATCGTCTTGGCCTTGGCGGGCGATTCGACAACGACGATATTCATGCAATTCCATATGGTTAGAAGCCGATCCTGCGAAACAGATGCGGAATCGGCCCGGCGTCATGCCGGGGGAAGATGGGGAGGCAAGGCCGCGCTGTCAAATCGCCGCACGCCTGCGCCGGCCTCCCGGATGCGGCGCGGGGGAGGCAAAGATCGGAAGCGCAAGGCTTTTCTGTGGCCGTGTTGAGGGCCGGCCGGGAGCGGTTCCTTTGCCTTTTTTTAAGGTAATATCATGCCATGGAGACAAGTCCGGCGCCGTGGCGCTGCAGGCGGCCCGCAATCTCAAGCTCGAGCAGGACGATCCGTACAGTGGCGGGAGAGCTTCGCCCAAGTCGCACCAGATCGTCGATGCCGACCGGCGTTGGCCCGAGCAATTCCACGATGCGGCTGCGCTCGTCCGCGCCAGGCTCGATCGCAGGTGGTGAGGGCGCAACGGGTGCTTCCTCCCGCATGTCGCGCTCGAGCGGGCGCCCGAGGATTGGGCGCAGCACCGCGAGCACATCCTCGGCTTCAGTCACCATTGTTGCGCCCTGCTTGAGGAGCGCGTTGCTGCCTTCCGCACGCGGATCGAGCGGCGAGCCCGGAACCGCGAACACCTCGCGCCCCTGTTCCAGCGCAAGGCGCGTCGTGATCAGCGAGCCGGAGCGGCGTGCCGCCTCGATCACCACGACGCCGAGCGCAAGCCCGGAGATCAGGCGGTTGCGGCGAGGAAAATCGTGCGCACGCGGCTCATGGTCGAGCGGCATCTCCGAAAGCTGCACGCCATGAGGGAGGATCGCCTCGGCGAGCTCGACATTCTCCGGTGGATAGATTCGGTTGTGCCCGCCAGCCAGCACCGCGATGGTGCCGCTCGCTAGACTCGCCCGATGCGCCGACGCATCGATGCCGCGGGCAAGGCCTGAGACCACGATGAGGCCCGCTTCGCCAAGCTCGCCGGCAAGACGCCCCGCGAGCTTGATCCCGGCCGCGGAAGCATTGCGTGCGCCGACCACCGCGATCATCGGCCGTTCCAGGGCCGAAAGCTCGCCGCGCATCGCAATGAGCGGTGGCGGATCGTCAATCATGCCCAAGCGAAACGGATAGTTTGGCTCTCTCAAGGCCACGAGACTGATACCAGCCGATCTTGCTTTGGCCATCTCGCGCTCGGCTTCCGCGCGCGACCAAATGCGCGCGCCGCCGCTCGCGCCGCCACGGCGGGCAAGTCCCGGCAGTGCTGCAAGCGCCGCCTGCGCGCTGCCGAACTGCTGCAACAGTGCGCGGAATGTTCGTGGGCCCACATTGTCGCTGCGGATCAGGCGCAGCCAATCGAGCCGCTCCTCCTCGCTCAGCCGCACGCCGGTATTTGCCGTGATGTTCAACACCACCCCCCCCCCGCTCGGCGCCAATCTAGCATGGGCTGAGGCCCGTCGCGGGGGCTGTTTGCTTCAGCGCCTGGCCGCAGGGGGCTTTTCGCCGATCTTGGGCTCCGTGCCGGCCATAAGGCGCGCAATGTTGCCGCGGTGCATGACCCAGACCAATGCGCTCAAGCAGACGAACAGAATCGCAATCTGCGGCTCGTCCATGAACCACAAGAACAGCGGCATCAGGCCGCTGGCGGTGAGACCAGCGAGTGACGAGTAGCGGCTGACGGACGCGACCGCGAGCCAGATGACGCAGAAAGCAATGGCGGCGGGCCACGCGAAGGCGATGAGGAGCCCGATATAGGTGGCGACCCCTTTGCCGCCCTTGAAGCTGAGCCAGACCGGGAAGATGTGGCCCAGCAGCGCCGCGGCTCCGCCGGCAAACGCGGCATTGTTGCCAAACGCATAGCGGCAGAGCGCCACCGCAGCCGTGCCTTTGAGCAAATCGCCCAAGAGCGTCGCCACCGCCAGCGCCTTGCGGCCGGTACGCAGCACGTTGGTGGCCCCGATATTGCCGGAGCCGATCGCGCGGATGTCCTCGGTGCCGGCGAGCCGCGTGATGAAAAGGCCGAACGGGATCGAGCCCAAGAGGTAGCCGATCGAAAGCGCTGCCGCATAGGCGAGGGCAGGCGGCCAATCCGTCAAGGAAGCCACCTCAATCGAGCCGGATGATCTGACGCGGGCGGAGCGGTCGCGCTCCCCTTGCCTCTCCCGGCTTTCGGGGAGTCGGCGTGGAGCGCCGGATGAGGGGACTTCGCCGCTGCCGCTGGCGGCAAAGCAACTCGCAAAAGCCCCTCACCCCGACCCTCTCCCCGCAAGCGGGGAGAGGGAGAAGGAACCCGCGTGCCGGATGACCACATGACGAACATCAGCTCCCGCGTTCACTTGCCGGCGGCGGCGCGCGCGGGTCGGGCGCCGAGCGACTGGCGGCGGAAATGAAAGCCGCTCTCGCGCGCGGCACTTTCATCGGCGAAAGCGATAAGCTCGCGCAAATGCTGCTCGCCCTCGCGCAAGAGGGCCGTGGTGTCCTTGCTGAACCACTTGTTCTTCTTGTGTGCGACCACGAAGTCCTCGATGTCGCTCTCGCAATAGACGCAGCGCAGCTTGGCCGCTTCAGCCGCCGCCGACTTCACCACATGGAAACGATTGCGGACGTAGAGCGCTTCCATCGGCTCGTGCGTGATGCAATTGCGGTTGGCACATTGCATGCCGACTTCGTGCGGCTGGTCGTAGAGCGGAAATTGCGGCACGTCGAAGCCGCCTTCGAACCGGTTGAGCGACCTGCCCTTGTTGAGGCCGAGCAACAGCGAGATAAGCGCCATGCGCACCGGCACCCCATAAGCCGCCTGCTGGAAGTAGACGGCGCGGCTGTCTGAGTCGAGCGCGACATCGAGCTCGCCCACACGCGGCAGCGGATGCAGCACGCTGGCGGCCGAATATTTCGGCTCCTTGAGGAAGTTGCGATCGATCTTCGGATAGGGCTGGTCGTGCTCGGCCCAGCGCTCCTTCTGGAAGCGAGTGACATAAACCGCATCGATCTTCTTATCGGCGACCGCGGCCGCGAGATCCGGGTTGATCTCAGGCCCGGAGAACAACGATTGCTGGTGCGGCTCGTCCGGCGTCACGTAGAGCGCGTCGATCGGCACCTCGTTGCCCTCCCGCTTGCTGCCGGACACGATCTGGCATCCGAATTCCTCGCGCAGCCGCCGGTCTACATGCGCCGGCAGGCCCATGCCCTTCGCCGGCATCGGCATGATGTTGGCGCCGAAGCGTGCCAGTGCATAAACGAACGAGTGGATCGTGCGGCTGCCCTTGAGATCGCCGGAGATGGCGATCTTGAGGTTCTTCAAGTGCTTGTTCCTTTTCTTCAGCGTGAACAAGTCGCACAGGGTCTGGGTCGGATGCTCGTGCGCCCCGTCGCCGCCGTTGATGACCGGCACCGGCGAATAATCCGCCGCGAGCCGCGCTGCGCCGTCGCGCGGATGGCGGATGACGATGAGATCCGCATAGTTGGCGATGACGCGCACGGAATCCGCCAAGCTTTCTCCTTTGGCAGCCGAGCTCGTCGCCGGATCGGCGCTGGTGATGGTGTCGCCGCCGAGCCGCAGCATGGCGCTCTCGAAGGAGAGGCGTGTGCGCGTGCTCGGCTCATAGAACAAGGTGGCCAGAATACAATTGGCTGCAATATTGGTGCTGCGGCCGATGCGATAGCTGAAATTGCGGTCCGGAAGCTCGTCGAGATAGGACTGCGCAATCTCGAAGACGGTCTCGATGTCCTTGTTCGAAAGGTCGTTGATTGAGACGATGTGGCGCGTCGGTTGAGCCTTCACGTCGACCTCCGCGTTTTATGGGTGCGATAATGCCGCCTATCGCGCCGCGATGGCGCCGATATTCGCGCTGGCGGCCGGTGCGGGACCGCGGGTCCCGCTGATGGATCCTCGACAATGTCCATTAAAGGCGCATCTATAGGGACAGTTGCCGCCTCCGGCAAGGCCGCCCTGACAAGTTCCACAGCACAGCGCGTATAGAGAGAGCGCCGTGGCGCCGAACCGCTTCGATACCCACGAGGTCACAAACCAGTCGCCGCCATTTGCGGATGTGGACCTGTTTGCGGTCGATCCTCCACTGCAGGATGCCGTGCGTGCCAATGGCGCGGGAGGCGATGCCAAGGCGCTCTCGGCCTTCGGCCAGCGCTGGGGCAGGGCCGAGATGTTCGATCTTGCGCGCCAGGCCAACGAAAATCCGCCCAAGCTCGAGGCCTTCGACCCGCATGGCGCCCGGCGGGATTTTGTCGAGTTCCATCCCGCCTATCACCTGTTCATGGCCGAGAGCTTTGCGGCGCGGCTGCAGTGCTCGACCTGGCGCACCGACGGCGGCGCGGCGCCGCCGCCGGCGCAGGTCGCCCGCGCCGCGCGCTTCTACATGGCGGCGCAGGTCGAGACCGGGCACCTCTGCCCGGTCACCATGACGCGCGCGGCGGTCGCGGCGCTTGGCCGCGAGCCCGCCATGCTGGCGCAGCTCATGCCCAAGATCACGGCGCGCGAATACGACCCGGTGTTGCGGCCGACAAACGAGAAGAAGAGCATCACGCTCGGCATGGGGATGACGGAGAAGCAGGGCGGCACCGATGTGCGCACCAATACGACGCGCGCGGTCGAGCTGGGCGATGCTTATGCGCTGACTGGCCACAAATGGTTCATGTCGGCGCCGATGTCGGATGCGTTTCTGGTGCTGGCGCAGGCGGACGGCGGGCTCACCTGCTTCCTCTTGCCGCGCTTTCGTCCCGACGGCACCCTGAATGGGCTGCGCTTCCAAAGGCTCAAGGACAAGCTCGGCAACCGCTCCAATGCCTCCTCCGAGGTCGAGTTCACCGAGGCCTTTGCGCTGAAAGTCGGCGAGGAAGGGGGCGGCGTCAGGACCATTCTGCAGATGGTGCAGCTGACGCGGCTTGATTGCGCCATCGCCTCGGCCGGCCTGATGCGCATGGCCCTGGCGCAAGCGCTCAATCACGTGCGCCATCGTGCCGTCTTCGACAGGAGGTTGGCGGAGCAGCCGTTGATGCAAGCCGTTGTGGCCGAGATGGCGCTCGAAGTCGAGGGTGCGATCGCGCTCGTCATGCGGCTCGCCCGCTCGTTCGACCTCGGCGCCACCGATCCGCGCGAGGCAGCCCGCGCCCGGCTGCTGACCCCGGTGGTCAAATATTGGGTGTGCAAGATCGCGCCGGCGCTGATCTATGAAGCGATGGAGTGCCTGGGCGGCAACGGCTATGTGGAAGAGAGCGTCCTGCCGCGGCTTTACCGCGAGGCGCCGGTCAATCCGATCTGGGAAGGCTCCGGCAACGTGATGTGCCTCGATGTGCTGCGCGTGTTCGCGCACGACCGGGAAGCGGCGCGGAGCGTGATCGCCGATCTGGCCGTGGAGGCGAGGGATCTGCCGGGTGCCGGTGCAGCGGCTGAGTTTCTTGATCGTGCGCTCGATGCCGCCGAGGCCGAAGGGCATGCGCGCGCTGTCGTGGAGCGGCTGGCAATACTCGCTGCCACCGCGGCCTTGAAGACGAGTGTCCCCGCGCGGATCGTCGAGCAATACGCACAGGCGAGGCTTACCGGAGCGCGCGGCGCCACTTACGGTGCGGGTTCTCTGGCTGACGCCGAGGCGATCCTTTCGCGGGCGCTTCCCCTCTAAAGTGATGCATTGGCCAGCCGGTCCAGTGCACCCTGCAGGATATAGACGGCGGCATGTTGATCGATCACGGCCGCGCGCTTGCGCCGGCTCGCATCGGCGGAGATGAGCTCACGCTCGACCGCGACGGTCGAAAGGCGCTCGTCCCAGAGCCCGATGGGCAGACCCGACAGGGTCGCGAACTGGCGCGCGAAGGTGCGAGCTGATTGCGCCCGTGGGCCTTCGCTGCCGTCCATGTTGATCGGCAGACCCAGCACCACGCCGACGGCCTTGCGCTCACGCGCGAGCGCAATGAGGCGTGCCGCATCGGCCGAGAACTTGGTCCGCCGCACGGTTTCGACTGTTGTGGCCAGCCGCCGGTCGGGATCGCTTGCAGCGACCCCGATGGTCTTGGTGCCGAGGTCGAGCCCGATCAGCGCGCCGCGCGCCGGCAAGAGCTGGGCCAACTCGGGCAAAGACAGGACGGTTGCGGACATGAAGGATGCTGCGTCACCCGCGGGCTTGACCCGCGGGTCCATTTCTTTCGAAAGATGGATCGCCGGGTCATAAGGCCCTTTACGGCCGTCTTCAACGGCCTATGCCCGGCGATGACCAAGGAGAGAAGAAATCATGCCGGTCAAAGCTCTCTTCTTCGACGTGTTCGGCACTCTGGTCGACTGGCGCTGGGGCGTTGCCCGCGAGGCGCAGCGGCGGCTGATGCCGCTCGGCCATTCGCTCGATTGGCTCGCCTTCGCGGATGCCTGGCGCGATGAATATCAGCCGTCCATGGAGGATGTACGGGAGGGTCGCGCTCCATTCTGCAAGCTCGATGTGCTGCATCGAAGGAATCTCGAGCGCATCTTGCCGCGCTTCGGCCTCTCAGGGCTTTCGGAAGAGGTTTTGCGCGAGCTCAATCTCGCCTGGCATCGGCTTGATGGCTGGCCGGATGCGACGCCTGGGCTCGCGCGCCTCAAGCAGCGCTTCATTATCGCCCCGGTCTCCAACGGCAATATCTCGCTGATGGTTGATCTTGCACGCCGCAATGCTTTTCCGTGGGACGCCATCCTCGGCGCAGAGACCGCCGGCGACTACAAGCCCAAGCCGCGGGTCTATCTCGCGGCCTGCGAAGCCGTGGACCTCGCGGCGTCGGATTGCGTGATGGTCGCCGCGCATAGCAACGATCTGGCGGCGGCCGCAGCCGCTGGGCTCAAGACAGCGCATATCGCGCGGCCGAACGAACGCGGCCCCGGCAAGGGCGAGGCGGAGCCGAAGGTGCCGGTCGACTACGCGGCGCTCAGCGTGCAGGATTTGGCCGCGGAGCTCGCGGGGGTCTAGTTGTTGGAGCGGAAGCGCATGTCACAGCCACAGCGCGCTCCCTCCCCCCTTGTGGGGGAGGGTTGGGGAGGGGGCTCTTCTTTTTGCGCGGAGCTTGGAGCGACCCCCACCCCTAACCCCTCCCCACAAGGGGGAGGGGAACAGCGCCTCGGCTGTGGCGCGTACCGTCACCTACAGCCCAAACACATACAGCATCACGGCGTTGGGCTGGTTCCGCATCTCCGGCGAGTGCGCGAGCTTGGCCTTGGCGACCGGGCCGATGCCCGAGGCGATCGCGATATATTGCTTGCCATCGACCGCATAGGTGATCGGCGGCGCCACAAAGCCGGTGCCCACATTGATGCGCCAGAGCTCCTCGAGCGTTGAATCGTCAAGCGCCATGATGGTGCCGTCGAGTGTCGCCGTGACCACGATCCCGCCCGCCGTCACCAGCACGCCGGCATGATCCGCATACGGGAAGTCCTTGCTCATTTTCATTTGGCCCGTCGCCGGGTCGACCACCGTCAACGCGCTGGTGATGCGCGCGTCGTTGACATAGCCGCCGCCGCCGAACTTGCCGCGTACATGCGCGGTCGGGTCCGGCTTGATGTCGGCGCAGCCTTCATTGCCGGCGATGTAGAGGAGCCTGGTCGCCGGGCTATAGGCGTGCGGCCAGAAATTGGTGCCGCCATGCACGTCCGGGCAGGCGTTCTTCATCACGTCCTCGCCGCCCTTCCAGTCCTGCGCATAGGTCTGCACGTCCTTTCCCGGATCATAGTCGAGCGGCTTGCCGCTCTTGGGGTCGATGCCCTTTGTCCAGGTCATCTTGTTGCTGTATTGCGTCGCCTTGAGGAACTGCCCGTTGACGCGGTCGAGCGTGTAGCTGAACCCGTCGCGGTCCGCGTGGGCGATCAGCTTGCGGTTTTCGCCGTTCACGTTGCCGTCGATGATGATCTGCGAGCCGCTCGCATCATAGTCGCGGTTGTCGTTCGGGCTGTACTGGAAGTACCACTGCATCTTGCCGGTCGCGGCATCGAACGCGACCGTGCTTTCGGTGAACAGGTTGTCGCCCGGCCGATAGGCGGAATCGTAGCGCGGCGCCGGATTGCCGGTGCCCCAATAGGTGAGATTGGTGGCCGGATCATAGGAGCCGGTGACATAGAGCGCGCCGCCGCCGGTGCGCCAGGCTTCCGCCTTGTCCTTCCAGGTCTCGCTGCCGGGCTCGCCCGGCGCCGGGACCATGAAAGTCTTCCATTTTGTCTCGCCGGTCTTGGGATCGAGGCCCGCGAGCCAGTCGCGCACGCCGTTGTCGCCCCCGGAGGCACCGATCAGGATCACGTCCTTGAGCGCCAGCGGCGCAGCGGTGAGCTCGAGATCGGGCTGGTCGCCGATCTTCTTGTCCCAGACGACCTGTCCGTTTTCCTTGTCGGTTGCGATCACCCGCCCGTCGTAGCCGGCAACCGAGATGACCAGATTGCCCCACAGCGCGACCCCGCGGTTGCGGTCCGGCTTGCCCTGGCCGGGGTCCATCTTCCAGAGGATGCGACCGCTCGTGCCGGAGCGTACATCGATCTTGTAGACCACGCCCCAGACGTCGGTGATGTACATCATGCCGTCGTCGACCAGTGGCGTCGCCTCGTTATATTCATTTCCGGAGGTGCCGCCGAGCGGCAGCGCGAAAGCGAGCTTCAGGTTCTTGACATTGGCCTTGTTGATCGTGCTGAGAGCAGAGAACCGCTGCGATGCGAAGTCGTGATGGTTCATCAGCCAATTCTGCGGCTCGGGATTGAGGAGGCGCTCGTAGGTGACGTCCGCGGCAAATACTGCAGCGGTGGTGGCGAGCAGGGTGGCCGCAGATAGGGCGAGGATGTGACGTGTTGATTGCAAGGTCATTGGAATCTCCATTGAAATTCGAGGCATTCATCGGCGTCGTCCCTGCGAAGGCAGGGACCCATACAACAGCGGACCATCGATAGCGCGGTGCAGTATGGGCCCCCGCTTTCGCGGGGGCGACCGTGAGAGAGTGGCTTAAAGTCGCCTCAATAAGGCTCGACACTGCCTTTCACCGTGGTGCGCAGCATCAGCCGCCGCTCAGTCGAGGGAAAATCGGTGCGCGCATGCGAGGAGCAGCGGTTGTCCCATAACAGCAGGTCGCCGACGCGCCAGACGTGCTCGTAGACGAATTCGCTCCGCTCGGCGTGATCGAACACCTTCTCCAATAACGGAGTGCTCTCCTCCACGGGCATGTCGAGAATGCCGACCGTCATCAGCCGGTTGACGTAGACCGCCTTGCGGCCGGTATCCTCGTGGGTGCGGAACGCCGGGTGCATGCATTCGCCGAAAACTTCGGTGCCCCTGCGGTCGCCGCGCTGGGTCGAGCCGTAATTGTAGTGATGCAATGCCTTGCGGCCTTCCAGGGCATTACGGACCGCAGGATCTAGCGTGTCGTAGGCCGCGTAGCCGGAGGCGAACAAGGTGTTGCCGCCCTGCGAGGGGATTTCCACCGAATAGAGCAAAGTCGCCTTGCTCGGCACCTTGGCGTGGATCATGTCGTGGTGGAACATCATCTCGCCGTCTGGCAGCGCGCCGATCGGCTCGCCGTTCTCGCGGATATTGGAGATGAGCATGATGCCTGGGAGCAGCTTCGAATAGCCCTTGGGAAAGTATTTGGGCGGCCGATGCAATTCGCCGATCTCGCCGAAATAACCGGTGACCCGTATGAGATCTTCCTGCGACAGCGTCTGTCCGGGGAACACGATGACGAGATGATCGAGCCAGGCTTGATAGATGGCGCGCACGGTCGCCTCGTCCGGCTGCTCGCGCAGGTCGATGCCCCGTATCTCCGCGCCGATATGCCGGGTGAGCGGAACGACCTCGAGTCGGGTTCTTGTATCCAAATTCATCGGCTTTCTCCGGCGCGGCAGGGCCTTGGTTGGTTATGCGTTATCGGGCTCTTGGCCGAGAGAGTAGGGCATTTCGATGGGAAGTGGAAACCGCTTTCCCGCAAGTCCTCGGCCCATGGATTGGTGCCAAGAATGTTGCCATGATTTAAGCCGATGTTGGTGATTTGCATTGCTTGCTCTCGCCTCAATTCAAGCGTCAGGGCGAACCGTGGTGACGCCAATGACCCAAGTCCGAGCGACGCAAAATGTGGCGACACTCTCCACCATCCCGGTTGCCGAAATCGAAGCCGGCGGCTGGGTGCGGCATGCGGTCGCCGAGGCGGCGCGCGCGCAGGCGCTGCGCGATGATTGCATCGCCTGGCTGCCGGCTGCTGGCCGCGCGCTGGTGCCGGCGGTCGATGCCGTAACCCGCGCTTGGCTCAAGCGCTCGGCCTCGCCCTATGTTCCCGAGATTGCCGCCATCGCGAAGGCGCTCGATTATTCCGGCATCTGGTTTCTCAACGGCTGCTATCAGTGGGGATGCACTGCCCACGCGCGCGACGAAGGGGATGGGCCGTGGCTTGCGCGGACGCTGGACTGGCCGTTTCACGGTCTCGGCCGCCACGTAATGGTGATGCGTACGGGTGGGGCCGCGGGTCCTTTCGACACCGTGACCTGGCCGGGCTTCGTCGGCGTGCTGACAGCGTCGGCGCCCGGGCGCTTCGCGGCCTCGATCAATCAGGCGCCGCTCAGGCGGCGCACGCGCCACCCCTGGCTGCGGCCGGCCGATGTTGCGTTGAATGCGCTCTCGACCACGCGCGTCCGCTTCATTCCGCCCGACCATCTCCTGCGCCAGGTGTTCGAGACCTGCACCAATTTTGCCGAGGCGCGGGCCCGCCTGGAAACGACACCGGTCGCCCGGCCGGTGATCTACACGGTTGCCGGCTGCCGGCGCGGCGAGTGCTGCGTGATCGAACGTACCGAGGAGGGCTTCGAAACCCGCGAGGAGGATACCGCGTCGGCCAATGACTGGCGGCGAAGCCATCCGGCCTGGGAGGCGCGCGTGTCGAGCCGCTACATGCTGACGCGCTCTTACGAAGAGGCGGCCAGCCGCAATCTTGATCGCAAGCAATATCTTGCGTCCTGGAACGGCGAGTTCGCGCGCGGCACGTTCGACTGGGTGGTGGCACCGGTGCTGAATGCGTTCACGCGCATTGCGGTCGAGATGTGCCCGGCCCAAGGCATGCTGCGCGCGGTCGGCTACGAGACGCCGCCGGGCGCTGATCTCGCTCAGCCCGTGACGCGGGTTTGCGAGGTGAGAGCCATGATGGCGGCGTGAGGCTATTCTGCCGGGACGGGCACGGCGGGGTGCGCACCGTGCTCGGCCTCGCCTTCTTCCAGCGCCGCCAAAATCTGCGCCACCAGCTCGCGCGCCGACTGCGCGCTGAGCTCGATCGCGACGCGCGCCTGGCCGCCGTCGGCCGCATTGACGAAATCAATGCCGAGCGCGTGGTCCAGGGGCGCATGATAGGGATGATCGAAATAGACATTTGCGGTGTCGATGCGCACCCACCCCTGCGGGCCCTTGGCGCTCCCGGTGAGGGCCGCCTTCCTGACGATATAAGAGCACATGCTCGAACTCCGCGGTTTGCCGCTGCCCGGCTTGCCGACATTCACAATGCGCCCGCCAATTTATCACGCCCGCGAGATGGCGGAAGCGCCGCGTGATCGGCCGCTTTGCCGGCGTGATGCGATTGAAGGCAGAATGCGCGAAAGCGCGGCGCTACTTGTTCCGCGCGGCGGTGCTGCCGCGGAAGCTGTCGCGGATTATATCGAGGCGCGTGCCGCCGGTCGGACGATAGTCGGCGCCGGCGCTCGCAGCCCTGGCGATGGCCTCGTCGCAGTCGATCCATCCTTGGTTGTGGATTTGCCAGGTGCTGTTATCGATAGTGCCCTGGGCGCAACGTGTGCCGCTCGGCGACACGACCAGCATGGACCCGGTGCTGAGATCGCCCTCCGTCGCAGCCGAAGATCGCGCCGTGGGCGGCGACGATGCGTGCACGAACAGCGCCGCGACGGCGGCGAGCCCACACACGCCGATCATGATGCCGCCGGCCCACAGGGCGCGCGAAATGTCGCCCGCAGCGGCGGCGGAAGTTTTCAGCTTGAGTGTCCCCGTGGCGCGCATAATGCACCATTTTGTCGCGGGGCGGACCGGGGAAGTCCGCTGGTCCACCCGATCCGCCATCTTGACGCGATTGTGCTGAAGAATCGTTAGCCGAGATGGTAAAGGAACCGTGTCCTCCCCGCCGCCAGGTCGGCTTCCAGGTCGGCTTCATGTCGGCTTCTGGGCGGCGGACGGGGCGTTATGCTATTTCGGGCTGCTTGCAATATTGGCTGGCGCGATATGTCGGGCGCAGTGTCGTCGATCGAGCTCTGGCGGGACAGTCGCGGACGCTTGTCCGTGCTGCGGATACTGACGCTCGCACTTATGCTCTGGCCGATCGCGCTCGCCGTCTACGCCTGGCAGACCGAGATCAGGTTCTCAGCCCGGCCGGTCAACGACCTCATTCACCGCGCCGGCTTCTGGATGCTGATGTTCCTGTTGTCGTCGCTCGCGATCACGCCGCTCAGGCGTATCGCGCGCTATGGCGGGCTCATCGACGTGCGGCGCATGCTCGGCGTCGGCGCCTTCTGCTATGGCGCGGCGCACCTTAGTCTCTATGCGCTCGACCAGATGTTCGATCTCGGCAAGGTCGCGAGCGAGATCGTCTTGCGCATCTACCTGACCGTCGGCTTCACGGCCCTCCTTGGCCTGGCTGTGCTGGCGGCGACCTCGACCGACGGCATGACGCGGGCGCTCGGCGGCTTGCGGTGGCGGCGGCTGCACCAGCTCGTCTATCCGATCACGGTGCTCGCGCTCATCCATTTCTTCCAGCAGACCAAGCTCGACGTCACCATGCCGACGCTGGTGACCGGCTTGTTCATTTGGCTCGTCGGCTACCGACTCATCGCCTGGCGCTGGAAGGGACCGCAAGAAATCCCCACCTGGCTGTTGCTGGCATTGAGCATTGCGGCGGCGGCGCTCACCTTTGCGGGCGAAGCGATCGGTATCGCTATTGCCTTCCATGTCTCGCCGCTCCTGGTGCTGCAGACCGCGTTCGATATCGACCTCGACAATCTCGATATGGTGCGCCCCGGCTGGTATGTGTTGCTCGTCGGCCTCGTGATTGTTCTCATCGATCTTGTGTGCGCGCGCTGGCGCGGACGCAGGCGGCGCAAGCCCGCGCCTGCCGCAGCGACGATTACGGCCTCGGTGCGCGAGCCGGTGTAGCTACGAGCAGGGCGCAGACCAGCCAATCTGAATTTTTCAGAAGCGTTTTTTCAGAAGCGCAATGTACAGAGGTGCGGGATTTACAGTCTATTTACTTGTGCCGCCTCGATACCTGCCACTACGGTTCAGCAGGGGCGGGGTTTCGGATAGCCGAATAATCCGAACAAGAAGAATAAGAAGGCGCGCGGTTGTCCGGCATCGCTGCAATCGATCCTCTGTGGACCTCGGAGCTTGGCTACTCCCCGAAGGCGAGCCGACCGGCCGCCGGTGAGCTGCCCGAGCAGCTCGTTGTGACCGTATCCGCACAGGAGAGGGCGCACGCGACGCTGGCGCCGAATACGGAGCGCGCGGCACGTGCCGCTTTCAGCGCGCACGGCTTTGTGCTTCTCCGCAATGTGTTCGCTCGCGCCTCGATCGAGGCGATGTACCGCGACTATCTCACCCGCTACGGGGCGATCAGCCTGCGCGAGATGCAGGAGCGGTCGAAACAACCTCCACCCAATCGCTTCGTCTGCCGCGGCGAGGCGCGCTATCAGATCACGCCGCCGATGAACAGCGCCTTCGGGGCGCCGGAGGTGTATGCGAATCCGCTGGTGCGGCAGGTCCTTGCCGCGCTGTTCGACAACGACCTGCAGCTCAACAGTTTCACGCTCGTGGTCTCGTATCCGGGATCGACCTTCCAGCCGGTGCACCGCGACCACGCCCATCTGTTCGCCAAGCCCGAGGTCGCCTCGGTCCTGCCGGTCTACGCCGTCAACGCGGTGGTGCCACTGATGGATACCGATCTCGTGGGCGGCCCCACAGGCGTCTGGCCCGGCTCGCATCTCTGGCCCGAAGCGGTGCAGCCGCGGCCGGAGAGTGTGGTCGCGGGCGCAGTGCGCCGCGGCGACTGCATGCTGCTCGATTATCGCACCCTGCATTCCGGCCTTGCCAACCGCGGCACCGTGGCCCGGCCGATCGCCTGCATGGTGTATGCGCGCAGCTGGTTCTTCGATGACGTCAACTATTTCGGCACCACCTCGCTCGATCTGCCGCTCGAGGAACAGGAGAAGGTGCCCGACTATGCGCGGCCGCTGCTCGCACGCGCGCGCTCGCAAACCATGCGCATCCGCGGCGGCGAGTGGAGCGGTGTGATCGCGGCACGCGTGGGCGATCCGTCAAGCTGGGGCAAGGTCGGACGCAACGATCCATGCCCGTGCGGCTCGGGGCGGAAATTCAAGCAGTGCCACGGCAGGTAGGATGTGCCCGGGTCGCCCCTGCGAAAGCACGGGCCCATACCGCTCTTCGATAGAACCTAGGAGTATGGATCCCTGCTTTCGCAGGGACGACGCCAAGTGGGTTGCGCCTTCGCAAACCGCGGCACGCAAGGTTACTTGCTGTCGCTTTGCTTGAAGTAGCGCAGATCCGGCGGCGCTTGGCCTTTCTTGGTCGGCATCAGATAGCCGTCGGAGCTCAGGAAGTAGTCGTCCTTGCCGATCGTCACCCATTCCTGCGCTTCGGCGCAGACCTCTTCCGGCCATCCGGTCGGCCCCGGCTTCATGTAACGGGGATAATTGCGCACGATCGTCCACGGACGCGTATAGGCGTGGTCGATCACCGTGATCTCGTTGCGCAGGACGTCGGGCTTTGCCTTGTCGAGAGACAGGCGCTCCTTGACGATTGTCTCGTTGTCAGTGGCGGTCGGCAGCAACCCGTCCAGCGTGCGCGGTCCCTTAAGATAGCGAGTCTCGACCTCGAGTACGTTGTACTTGCCGTCCCCGTTCTCATCGACCCAGTGGCCCAGCGAATAGCCCGTAAAGGTCGGCTCGATCTCTCCCTCGGGCCAGCCGCGGCCGTCGGTATAGATGCGGCGATCGTCGTGGATGTGATCGATCAGCATATAGGTGGTGCTGGGCGTGATCACCATCTCCATCGGCGAATACATCAACATCTCGCGCGGCATTCCCGGCGGCATGCAGCGATACATGATGTCGGTGCCGTGGCCGCCGACCGCGCGATCGGCGAGGTTGGCTTCGAAGATCTTTTGGTATTCCGGCGTCAGCGGCGGCTTCTCGCCGCGCGGCGCCCACCCATAGACTTCGCTTCTGCCCCATCCACCCGCCATCGGGTATTTGCTGAGGTCCATGATCTGTGAGCTTGCAGTCGGCGCGAGGCCGCAAAGCCCCACCGCAAGCGCGAATCCGCTGAGATGAAAGCTCGTGTTCCGCCGGCAATTCGTGACCATCTTCAACACTCCGATCGGTGACCGATTGGCCCAAATAAACGTCCCCGCAACGATCCTCGGTGTGCGCAGCGTGAGGGCGCGACGCCTATTGCTGCGATCTTCCGATCTTGGACGTTAGTAAGCAGCCTAACGATATCGGGCGCGACATGCAAGGGGAAGCGGGCTCGCCGCGCATGCGGGATTTTGCCGCAAATTCAGCGCGATATTGTTGCGCAGGGCGCCAGCGACGGCCACGCGGTCAGGAGGCGAGCTGCCGGTCGCGAAATTGCTGGCGATAGAGGCGCGCGTAGGCGCCACCGCGCGCGAGCAGCACCGCATGCGTTCCGCTCTCGACGATGCGGCCCGCTTCCACCACGAAGATCACGTCGGCCTTGAGGATGGTCGAGAGGCGGTGAGCGATGACGAGGCTGGTGCGGCCGCGCATCACCTGCTCCAGCGCCGACTGGATCAGTGCTTCATTGTGCGAGTCGAGCGAGCTCGTCGCTTCATCCAAGATGAGGATGCGCGGATCCTTGAGCAGCACGCGCGCGATCGCCAGCCGCTGCCGCTCGCCGCCGGAGAGCTTGTGGCCGCGCTCGCCGACCCTGGTCTCGTAGCCTGCGGGGAGCGCGGCGATGAAATCGTGGATGTTCGCGGCCTTGGCGGCCGCGACGAGCTCGGCGTCGGTCGCATCGAGCTTCCCGTAGCGCAGATTGGCCGCGATGGTGTCGTGGAACAGATACGTCTCCTGCGCCACGATGCCGATGTCACGTCGAAGCGAAGCGAGCGTGACGTTGCGCACGTCGATCCCGTCGACCAGCACCGCGCCGGCCTGTGGATCGTAGAAGCGCGGGACCAGGCTGGTGATCGTGCTCTTGCCGGCGCCGGAGGGACCAACGAACGCTGCCGTCTCCCCGGCTTTGACCGCAAAGCTCACCCCATCGAGCACGGTGCGGCTTGGCTCGTAGCCGAACGTCACCGCCGCAAACGCGATGTCGCCGCGCACACGCGGCAGCTCGATGGCGTCGCCACGCTGCGGCCCGCCTTCTACGGCCATGTCGAGGTAATCGAAGATGCGCTCGAATACGGCGAGCGCGCTGACGATCTGCACCTGCACACCGGCGAGCGCGGATGCGGGTGCATAGAGGCGGCCGAAATAGGCAACGAAGGCGACGATCGTGCCGACCGTGAGGCCGCCCTTGATGGCGAGCCACGCACCGCCGACCCATACCAGCGCCGGTCCGATGGTCACCATGGCGTTGAGCGCGCCCATGAACCAGCGGCCGACCATCACCAGGCGGATTTCCAGGTCCATGAGGCGGGTTGCGGCGGCAAAGAAGCGCGTGCGCTCGAATCCCTCACGCACGAACGACTTCATCAGCGTGATGCCGGAGATCGACAGCGTCTCTTGCGTCAGGCTCTCGATTTCGTCGCGGCGTTCGCGGGTCTGCTTGCGGATCGCATACATGCGGCGGCCGATCGGCGAGAGCGGCAAGATCATCAGCGGAATGACCACCACGGCGAGCAGGGCAAGCCGCCAATCGAGGATGAAGATCGTCACGACTGTGGTCACCATCACGGCCACGTTGGTGACAATGGTGACGAGCGTGCCGGTGACCACGTTGTCGACCGAGTCGACGTCGTTGGAGACGCGGTTCATGATCTCGCCGGTCTTGGTATTGGTGAAGAACGACAGCGACATCAGGTGAAGGTGCGCCACCATGCTGGTGCGGATGTCGCGCATGATGCCTTCGCCGACCAGCGAGTTGAGATATCCCTGATAGACGCCGACCAGCCCGGCGATCAGCGCCGAGCCGATCATGCCGCCGACATCGAGGAAGACCTGCTGCATCGAGCCCGATGGGATCGCTTTGTCGATAAGGTTGATGGAAAAGAGCGGCGGCAGGAGGCCAAGCGTCGCGCCCGCGATGATGCAGGCAAATGTGGCGAGCTGCGCGCGCCAATAGGGGAGGAAGAGCCTGGCGATGCGCGGCCAGTCGACCTTCTTGGCGATGCGCGGCCGCTCTGTGCTGAAGCGGCTCGACCACATCCAGGGGCCGCCGCCACCCATCATTGACATCGTGCTGGCTTCTCGCTGTTGCTGTTCATGCCGTTTAGGCTGCGCGAAGAAATCACCCCGCAAAAGCCGAGACCCGTGCGGCTATCCGCCATCGAGAAAGCCTTGGAGTACGGGTCCCGGCTCTCGCCGTCGGCGCTTTAGCGGCATCCTCGCCTCGCAGTGGCTCGGCCAGGACGACGTGCCGCCGCCCTCATTGCCGCTTTTGCGGGAATGACCGGCTCGGTGTGTGCTGCTATATTTCATGGAGCAAGGCCCGGTACAATTACAATGATGCAACGTGGGAGGAACGACATGGGAAGGAGCGGCATGAATTTCTCCGGCTTTGGACGAGCGGCGATCGGCGCCCTCTTGCTATTGGGCAGCACCGGTCTCGCTTCCGCGCAAGGACTCAACTACCACCTTATCAAAACGATCCCGCTGCCCCAGGCTCCAGGAAACCGAGAATATTTCGATTACGTGCGCGTGGATAACGATGCGCGCCGTGTCTACGTGACCCACGGCACGGAAGTGCTCGTGCTCAATGCCGATGACTATTCTCTGGTTGGCAAGATCGGCGGCCTGACGCTCTCCCATGACGTCCTGATCATGAAGGATCTGGGCAAGGGCTTCATCACCGACGGTGAGGCCAAGAAGGTCTACGTCTTCGATCCCAAGTCCTTGAAGGTGACGGGGGAAGTGGTCACAGGCCAGGAGGATACTGACGGACTGACCTATGATCCGGCCTCGAAATATTTGTTCTCCATCAATGGCAACAGCAAGAACCTGGCCGTGATCGATCCGGTGAAGCAGACCATTGTGAAGATGATGGATCTGGGCGGCGCCGCCGAGGCGGGCGTCGCGGATGGACAGGGTTTGCTGTTCGACAACAACGAGGAAAGGAACGACGTCGTTGTGATCGATACGCGTTCGCTCGAGATCAAGTCGCGCTGGCCGACCGCCCCGGCCGGAACCGTGACTGGGATCGCGTATGACCCCAAGAGCAAGCGGTTGTTCTCGGCCGGGCGCAATCCGCAGTTCCTGGTCATGATGGATGCGGCGAACGGAAAGGTCCTCCAATCATTTCCGATAACCGGCGGCGTGGACGCGGTTATCTTCGAGCCCGAGACGAACCTTGTCTTCGTCTCGACCCGCGACGGTCGGGTCCATATTTACCGCGAAGACTCGCCCGACAAGCTCACGCCGGTCCAGGCTCTCATGACCGAGTTCGGAGCGAAGACCATGGCGCTTGATCCGAAGACTCACAACATCCTGGTGAGCACGTCGGATTTCGATCAACCGGCGACGCCCACGGAGCGGCAGCCCAATCCGCTTCCCCGCGCGAAGCAGGGGAACTTCCGGGTGCTGGTCTACGCACCGTGATGCGCTGAGCTTGTATTGTTTGAAAGAGTACGGGACGACCCTTACCCTCGGGTCGTCCCGGCCGAAGAGGCGGGACCCATACTGCTGCGGACCATCGAGAGTGCGTCGCGGTATCGGTCCCTGCTTTCGCAGGGACGACCGAACGAACTTTTCTGTGTGACAATAAACACCAGCCAAAAGTCCCTAGGGAGGACGCAATGATTTCGGCAGCCAAGCGAACATTGTGCTTCGTTGTGCTGGCAATCCTAGCCGCCACCGGCATGGCTTTGGCGCAGCAACAGGCGCGCCAGCCGGCAGTGCCGCAGGCCGAGCCCGCCGAGCCTGCCAAGGACTACAATCAACGTGCGCTCCAGATCTTCGAGTTCCGGAAGGCCGCGCAGAGCGGTCCGGAGCGGGGCAAGGAAATCTACTATTACAAATGCTGGATGTGTCACAACGAGCTGGCTGAGGGCGGCGCGCCCAAGCTTGCCGGCCTGTTCAAGCGCTCAACGCTCGTTTCCGGCGAGCCGCTCAATGACGAGAGCGTCAGGAACCAGATTCGCAACGGCAGCCCCAATATGGGCGCGTACAAATATGTTCTCAGCGACGCCGATCTCAACGATCTGATGAGCTGGCTGCACGATGAGAGCTGCTGCTGGAATTCGGACGCACCTCCGCTCAATCCGCGCTACAAGGCCGCCGATGCCGCACCCGCGCAATCGCTGTATGGTGGACTTACCGGCGGACCCAAGGGTCTCGTCAAGAATGCGAAGGGCGAGCCGATCGAAGGCATCATGGTCCAGCTGATCTCGGACAAAAGCGCGATCCGCACCACCGTGTTCAGCCATGCCGACGG